>Ga0187892_10000001_pt1 | contig 692199 bp, 809 predicted proteins | sample MA1701073metaG_FD_139345 | JGI IMG/M metagenome (GOLD analysis project Ga0187892, IMG submission 139345) | Bio-ooze microbial communities from a basaltic lava cave in the Kipuka Kanohina Cave System on the Island of Hawaii, USA - MA170107-3 metaG ...
ATCAACAATAGATAACTCTGCTAGAATTAGGGTCACTGCATTGTTTGAAGAATTTGTTCCAGAAGCTCCAGCTCCTTCTGTACCTACAGTGCAGCCACCTACAGTGGCAGCATTCTTTGCTCCCGTAATAGCGACAATAGCAGGCCAAGTGTTCATCGCAATTGCTGTGATATTTGCAGCTATTGTAATAGCTTTCAGCATATATGACGGCGCCAAGAGAAAAGCCAGAGTACAGAGAACTAGAACTGCTAGGATGACTAGAAAGTAACTAGAAGATAGCCAGAAACCTTTATATTATACAAGAGAACAGAAATTTTAGGCCACATTATGGACAAGAGAGGCGCAATTAATATATTGTTAGTACTTGCTATAGTGGTAATTGGCGGAATTGTTCTCTTAGGCAATGACATTACTGGAAGACAAGTTGCCATTGAAGTAACATTACCAGACACAGATTTAGATGGAATTACTGATGATGTTGACAATTGTGTCCTGACCCCTAATAATGCCCAAACAGACAGCAATGGAGATGGCGTTGGCGATGCGTGCACCCCTGAAGGGGTTTCAGAAATTACTTATTTCACTGCGGATTCAGGATCGAATTTTATGGATGCTGTTGTTGGTGATTTTATTGGAGGTGGCGATTTGGAAATCGCAACAATTTCTCTTTCTGCACTAGAATCAACAGTTATGATTTTTGATAGCGATGGAAACACACTTGCATCATTTGGAATATCTGGAGTTGCGATAGCAGCAGGTGACATTGATAATGATGGAGATGATGAAATAGCAGTTGGAGATACAGCTGGCACTATTTACATGATAAATGATACAGTTATTTTGGATAGTTTTGCAGTCAGCTCCCTAACAACAGGTTGGACTGTTACGCCAGAAAGCTGTTTGGTAACGGATATTGAAATAGCTGATGTTACAACAGCTTCAGCACCGCTTGACACGCTTACGACAGCAGCAATAACTACAACAAAGGAAGTAGTTTTAACTAACGATTGCGGATCATTTACAACGTATGTCTTGGATGGAAACAACGGAGGCACAATAACTTTTGCAAACAAACGCGGAATTGAGCTAGCGATAGAGGATTTAACTAGTACGCCAGTAGAATCCCTTAGCGCTAGCCTAAATGCTCCAGATGGAATTGATGATGTGATTACTTATGGCAGCGTCGATGGTCTAGCACTGTGGGATGTAGCAGGAGGCCCAGTTACAGTTATCGACAGCAACATAAATGGCATCGCAGTCGCTACAAGGCCAGGATCGCCTCCATCCATAATAGCGGGTGTAGACTCGGTTGACGCACCAGATTCTGTATCAACACCATCAGTAGTTTCCTTTACTGACGGAAGTTTAGACTGGTTCACAGCTGTTGATGGAAGTGTCGCAGATGTAACTGCAGTGACTGTTGACAGCTTGCAGTTAGTGGTGGCGATAACAACAGGGCCTGAAGCAACTGTTTATGCAATGTACGCCAATAATGGCACTATAAAGTGGACCGCACCAATACATAATGTGATATTAGATGTGACTCGCGGTTATGATATTCTTGCTGTAGGCGACGTAGATGATGACAGCGAGGATGAAATCGTTGTTGGAAGCATAGGCTCCGTGCATGTCTTGGATTCCGCAACAGGAGATGAAGAATTCAATTTCACAATTGCAGAAGCTGCAGGCCTTGACGGCGAGGCCATTGAAAATGTCGATGTTGCTGACATGAATGGAGATGGCCAGCTGGATATTGTTGTAGAGCAGGGCTCGTCGAGCACGAAAGTCACAGTCCTGCTGATGGGTGAAGCCGCTCCGCCACCGCCGCCGCCAGATGCAGATGATGATGGTGTTGAAGACAGCGAAGACAACTGCGTTGAAACAGCAAATGCTGGCCAGTCTGACTCTAATGCGGACGGTATCGGAGACGCATGCACGCCAGCAAATGTAGATGAGATAATATATGTTGAAGCAGGCGCTGCAGCGGATAATTTCATGGACGGCGTTGTAGGCAATTTCATACCTGATGATGTAAGCCCTGGCTTGGAAATCGCAACAATTGACGATAGTTCTTCCCTGACGACACTTTTTGTCTTTGACAGCCAAGGAAATATAGAACAAACATTAGGCGGCATATCTGGCCGCGCATTGGCTGCGGGCGATGTTGATGGCGACGGTACTGACGAAATAGCTGCAGGGTCAGAAACTGGCACAATATATCTGTTAAATTGGTCAGAAACGATCCTTGAAGACACTTTTGCAGCAATCATTATCGTGCCTCAATTTAACGCTGCATGGTCAGTGACGCCAGAGGGCTGCGCAGTCACTGATATTGAAATAGCTGATGTTCTCACAGGAACTAGCGGAAAGGAAGTTGTATTTACAAATGAGTGTGAAGCTACGACTTACGCTCTTAGCAGCGCAGATGGCGCTACGTTGGCATTATCAGGAGCAACCGGTAAGGAGCTTGCGATAGAGGACATTTTAGGCCCGTCTGGAGCTGATGGTGTAGATGATGTGATAATATTCGGCAATGCTGGCTTGAGAACCTGGGATGTCCAAAATGATGTTCAGGGAATTTTAAATGACACAATTAACGGCCAGGCAGTTTATTCTGGCTTTTTTTCTGCCACCAACTCAGGCGTAATACAAGTAGGAGTCAATTCAGAGGATGTAGTTTTCGATACCCTTGCGACGTCTATTTTCCTATCTCCATCAAAGGTGCAGAGTTATGTAAATGGCACTTTGGCATGGAGCACATCAGTTGATACCGCAATAATGGACTTGGATACTGTAGACACAGGTGCTGGTACAGTGACTGTAGTTCTGACTGAAGTAGGCGGCGGCGAAGAGTTCACTGTCTACGGACTGAATTTCACAACAGGAGCTCAAATATGGAGCACTGAAATACTAGGACATTCTCCAGACACAGCAAGATCTCTTGACTTATTGGGAGAAGGCGATGTCGACTCTGATGGTAAGGATGAAGTGATTGTGGGAAGCGCTGACGGCGCAGTTTACATTTTGGATGCTTTAACAGGCGATATAGAAGACAGCTTTGATACTAATGAAATATTTGACAGCTCCGGTTCAGATATAGAAAATGTTGATGTCGCTGACATTGATGAAGATGGCGACTTAGATATAGTCATAGAGCAGGACGGCTCTGTAGGCATAACAATAATATTAATGGAACCTGCTGCAACAGGAACTGTACCTGAAGGATTCACTAGAATTACAACGCCTACTGCTGGCGGCACTAATGTCACACTGCAGGGAAGCACTGTTAATGTTACATTTACAGTTCCAACAGGACAGTCTGTCAACCTGACCGGAGTCAATATAACTGCAATAAGCGGCAAGACTACCATTTCAGGATTGAATTTGCCGCCAGGTGTGACGAAATCTGCGCAAGTTGAGATGCCTAGTGGCAGCACACAGGTCTGTGTAGATGATACTGACGGAGCTGACATAAGTGCAGCATGTGATGGTGCAGATGATGTCATTGTACCATGTCCCGGTTCTGCTTCAGGCTACACATGCACAATAATTACAAGTACGCTATTCCAAGTCTCAAATCTCACATTCAGCACAATCGGTAGCTTTACTGGCGCTGCCGCAGCGCCTCCTTCTGGCGCTCCACCAGCAGGTTTCAGGCCGGGAGTGCAGCAGGGCGGTGAAATACCAGTAGGAACATCAAAGGATTTCACATTGGATCCTGGAAATACAGTAGAATTTACTGTTAACAGCGAGGCCCATAGTGTAAGATATATTGGAGACATTCCGGGCGGAGCTGAATTAGAGATAGCATCAACACCAGTCAGGCTAGTATTCTCTGTTGGAGACACATTTGGCGTTGATACTAATCAGAATGGATTTGATGACCTGTCTGTTACTCTAGCAACGAAAGTTGACAGCACAATAATTGTGAGGGTAGCTGCATTATTCGACGGCGCAGAACCAGAAATAGCGCCGGAAGAAGTTCCAATAGTGCAGCCTCCAACTGTAGCAGCATTCTTTGCCCCAGTTATAGCGAGCTCTGCAGGACAGATATTCATAGCGATAACAGTAATATTATTGACTGCAGTTATTGCATTGAGCGTCTACGAATCAGCAAAGCGAAGGGCCAGAGCTGCAGGGCAGCAGCGCAGATAAAAAACTAGACCTCAAAACTGTCCAGATCATTTGCTGCTTCTGTGTTCTTGAAAACCTTTCTTGCCTCTTCCAGCAATTTTGTTACATCTTTGTAGCGCTGCGAGAAATGTGTCAGCACAAGCTTTTTTGCTTTAGCCTTTTTGGCAATTGTTGCAGCATCTGCAGCAGTCATATGTCCGTATTCTTTGGCTTCCAATTTCATGTCTGAAGCAAATGTTGATTCACAGATCAAGAGGTCCGCATCTTTTGCAAATTCTATCAAGGAAGCTGAGAATGCAGCGTCTATAATATATGCTATCTTCTTTCCAGGCTGCATGTAAGTAGCTTTCTTCGCAGTGATTTTCTTGCCCTTCCACTCGATGTCCCTGCCCTCTTGCAATTTGCTGACTAAAGGATTACCCTCTAGTCCCAGAGGTTTAATAACTTCTTTTTTGATTCTTCGCTTGTCGTTTTCTTTCCACATGAAAGCAAGACAGGGAACAGGATGCTTTACTTTTAGTGCATAAATCTCGTATGCATCAGTTTCAATAATTTTGAATGCCTTAGACGCAGAGGCCTTGACCTCATACACATTTATTGGATATTGCGTGCGAATTTCAAAGGCTTCCAGCATAGACTTGAATCTTCTTCTAGTCTCCTCAGGACCATAAATGTTCACTGCAGTTTTGCGTTTGTTCATCTGGAAGCTCTGCAGTAATCCTCCCAATCCAAGAACATGGTCGCCGTGCCAGTGGGTGAGGAAAATTTTGGAGATTTTCATTGGGCTTATTCCTGCTATCGCAATCTGCCTCTGTGCGTTTTCACCACAGTCAAACAGCATAGCCTCCGTTCCTACATCTATGTGCGTCGCGCTATGTCCCCTCGTCCTTGTTGGGAACGCGCTGCTTGTTCCAAGTATTGTCACTTTCATGAGTCTATGTTTTTAATCGCAGTTAAAAACTTTTTGAGTAGTTAACAAGGTTTATATACTAGAATAGTGCAAGAAATTCTCTAGGAGTGTTATATTAATGACCAAAACTGGCCACGGTCGCAAGATAGCTCTATTAGGAATTTTATTGCTTACACTAGGTTTATCTTTTTCATTAGTTGTTGCCGCTCAAAACGTCCGCGGCGATGGAATCTATACATTTGAAGAATTCTTGGAGGACTTGAGAGCATTCTTCGGCGGCGCAGCAACATTCGGCGTCAGCGCTGTAGTGGGCGAAGACCTTATTGTCGGAACTTCTGGCTCTGGCGTTTCTTTTACTGTTTACAGATATGATAGTTCTTCTGGTTCCCAAATGTGGGTCAATACAAATTTGGTTTCTGCTACTCTTGATACTGGAAATTTAGATTCTGATTCCAATACTTATGAAATTGCAAGTTCTGATAATTTCCCTCCGAGCGGCGGAGTGGAAAATACTGTGCACGTATTAATAGGCGGCACCGGAACAATTACTAGTACACTGAATTCATTTACTACAAATAATTTAGCAGTTGGCAATATAGTTGGGGACGCAACAGAAGAAATCGTTTTGGCAGGCTCTCCTACACAAGTTATCGACAGATCTGGCTTCCTTTTCGAGACTTTTTCAGCAACATCTAAAGTTGCGGCCGGCAACATTATAGTTTCAGATGCTTCAGAAGAAATTGCGGGAATTAACGGCGATACATTGTACGTGTTCGATCCAGGATTCTCTACAAGTTCCAGAGGTTTCTCGGGAACTTTGACAGCAGTTGATGTAGGCGGCTGGGTTGTTTCTCCGCCCTCTAACGGCGGCGGTGATACTGTTTTTGCAGCCGCAACTGGCGGTGCATATATAGCAGTTGCTTATCAGCAAGCGCAAACAGCGACTTGCGGCGATGGAGTTGTATCAGGATCTGAACAATGCGATCCAGGACCGCCGCAGAACCTGCAGGGAAGAACTTGCCAGAACTTCGGATTTGCTTCTGGAACATTATCCTGTACATCATCATGCACATTTGATACATCGCAATGCGTGGCTGCTGTTTGCGGCAACAATGTTGCTGAAGGCTTTGAGGAGTGTGATGGAACTGACTTGCGCGGCCGATCTTGTGCAAGCTTCGGCTTTTCAGGAGGAACACTTCAATGCAATCCGCCTGGAGCTTCAGATACAGTCGCTGTATCCGCTACCGGATCGCCTTGCACCTATGATACCTCAGCATGCACAGGCGGAGCAGTATGCGGCAATAATATAATAGAGTCTGGCGAAGTCTGCGATCCTCCAGGCTCACAAACAGGAGCTTGCGGCGTTGCCCAGGATACAATAGTTACTGCAGCAGGAACTTGCAGTTTAGACTGCAGGACATGCTGCGGCGATGGCTTCTGTGCATTTGGCGAAGACTGCCCTGCTGACTGCGGTTTCACTGACACATTCGCCACTGCAGGCATAACTGGCGCAATAACTGCTAGTGGAGCATATATAGTGGAAGTCCTTGATTCAAACTTAAACACAGTAAACACATTTACCGTAGATTCTGAAGTAACATCACTTTCATTCGGCACAGGTCCTAACGGCCCAATATTATATGTCGGAACTGCATTAACAACTGGTGGCGGCGGCGATGCTTCAGTCTATCGCTTAGAACCAGTAGCAGCAGGCTCTGAATCAGCAACAACATTTTTGTTGAGAAATGATATTTCTGCTATAGCTGTGCAGGCCATTGATGAAGATGGCGATGGTTTCGACAATGTAGCAGTCTCAAGCGGCAACATTGTATATTTGCTAAACGGCCAAAATGGCGGAATTTTCTGGTCTGTTTTCACGGATGCCACAGTAAGTTCATTGGCAGCCATACTGCCTGATGTTGAAGTAGGAGCAGTATGCGGCAATAATATAATAGAGTCTGGCGAAGTCTGCGATCCTCCAGGCTCACAAACAGGAGCTTGCGGCGTTGCCCAGGATACCCTTGCTACAGCTTCAATACAAGTGTGCGCATCTGACTGCAGGTCCTGCGTAGAGCAGGCAGTCTGCAACGACGGCGTAATCGACGAAGGAGAGACTTGCGACGACAGCAACAGCATTGATGGAGACGGCTGCTCAAGCACCTGTCAAATCGAGCCTGGCTATACTTGCACCAACCCGCCCGGTTCACCCTCTATTTGTACATTAACTTGCGGTAACAGCATAATAGATACAGGCGAAACTTGCGACGACGGTAATAGAATTTCAGGAGATGGCTGCTCATCAGCCTGCCAGTTCGAAAACTGCATAGATGCGGATGGAGATGGCTTTAATATCACAAGGGCACCTGGCTGCGGCAATGGCGTCCTTGAAGTAGGAGAACAATGTGATGATAGTAATACTAATAACAATGACGCATGTCCAAATACTTGTGAGAATGCAGTCTGCGGCGACGGCTTTGTACACACAGGAGTTGAACAGTGCGACGACGGCAACACCAATAACAACGATGCCTGCCTAAACACTTGTGTAAGCAATGTTTGCGGCGACGGCTTTGTAAATGCTGGAGTTGAGCAATGTGACGATGCCAATTTCGATGAGACTGATGGCTGTACTTCTGGATGCGTAAATCTGTGTGTAGAAGCGCCATCCGGATTAGTGTCATGGTGGCCTGCCGATGGCAATACTAATGATATCCAAGACGGCAATCCAGGCACCATTATTGGAGAAAGCGTATCGTTCACTACAGGAGTTGTAAGCCAGGCCTTTAGTTTTGCCGGAGTTGCAGGAGAAAGAGTCAATGTTGCAAACTCCGCTAACTTGAACTTTGGAACTGGTAGCTTCTCTATGGACGCATGGTTCAAGCAAAATGTTGATGGTACGTTTAATATAGTAACCAAAGGCGGCAGTGAGCCAGGCTATTTCATGGGCATTCTCGGAGCCGCAGATAATAGAGTAGCTTGCAGTATGAGAGGATTCATTGTAGGTGACCCAAGCAGGCAAGCAAGCGATAGAGCAACAAGCTCGGTTCCCCATTCTAGAGGCGAATGGCATCATGTGGCGTGTGTATTTGATAGAACTGCGAATAGAATAACTGTATATCTAGATGGAAATAATGTGGGAACCAGAACTATAAACACAATCAGTCCAGACAATACTGCCGATCTGCTCATAGGCAACAGTTTCAATGGTGCAATAGATGAAGTCGAAATATTCAACACAGCGTTGTCATCGATAGATGTATTCAAACTTTACAATTCAGGCGTTGCAGGAAAGTGCAGGACAGGAACATCCCCGCCTCCTAATGGAGGAACAACATTTGGGGCAGCAGCTGCACCTGGCGGAGGCACCACTCCGTTCGGCAGTTCATGCACTTCTGATGCTGAATGCGAGACAGGCTTCTGCGACCAATCTGTTGGCGGGATATGCGCTTTCCGAGAAGTGAATGATATTTGCGGTCCAATAGACTGCAATGATAATAACGAAGGCGTATTCCCAGGCAATGCAGAAATCTGCGACGGCCTTGACAACAACTGCAATGGCCTTGTCGACGAAGGGAATGTTTGTGTCGCTGTTTGCAGGACAAATGAAGATTGTTCTGACGGCTTGGCTTGCAATGGTTTTGAAACTTGCAGCCCCGGCGCAGATCTGGCAGGCCCAGATGGTTGTGTAGCAGGGACCCCTGTAATTTGCGGAGAGGAGGGGACTTGTTTTGACCCTGAAAGAAACCCAGGCTTGGTGAACACTGGCGTGTGCCAGGAGCCCTCAGGCACTTGTGGAACAACTGACGCGCCGATTGAAATCTGTGATGCATTAGATAATGATTGCGATACCCAAATCGACGAGAATGACAATGAGCATCCTGTAACAATTGCAACTTTAACACCATTTACTCCAGCACCAATTAACTAAGATGAAAACAGATGTGAGAAGAGAAGAAAAAGGAATGGCAATGAGTAAAGCTATTTTTGTAATCCTAGCTCTGGCTTTCACAATTTTTGCTATCAACTTGTCTGCAGCTCCTGCGGCAGCACAGTCAGTCAATTCTCTTGAAGAAGGTCCGTCAAGCGAGTGCCTGGAAGATGATCAGCAAGTAACATTAGAGGCGTCAGACTTGCCCCTAGAGAATGCCTGCGGAGTTGCTGCGACATTTTTCTGCATTGATGATACAGATACCTGCACCCCAACAACTTTGTATACAGGACCCTTTGTAATTGAAGGGCCGACAACACTCTTTGTGCGTTTCTTCTCAGTAGATAATATCCAAGAAAACACAGAACCTATACAGTCCATACGTGTGGAGATAAGAAGCGGCATTTTCTTTGTTGATTCTGATGGCGATGGCTTCGGCTCAGCAGCCATAGTAAATGCCTGCCAGCAGCCAGAAGGAACTTCCACAACAGATAATGATTGCAATGACAACAACCCTGACGTAAATCCGACAGCAACAGAGATATGCGACGGAGTGGACAATGACTGTGATGGTTCTAGGGACGAGAATCCGGAAGAGCTTTGCGGCAATGGAATTGCTTGCGACGGCGCTGAAGTCTGCGGCGGTTTCGCAGGATGCTTGCCGGGCGAGCCCGTAAATTGCGCAGCTTTGGCTGGCCAGTGTGTCGGCGCAACAGGCCAGGTATACACTGACGTATGCCAGGAACCAGAGGGAACTTGCGGCACTACAGCAGCTCCGGCAGAAATCTGTGACGGAAGGGACAATGATTGTGACGGCTTGATTGATGAAGACTTCCCAGACCTGAACACGGCTTGTAGCTCAGGATTGGGAGCTTGTTTGAGAACAGGCGTAAAAGTATGCTCTGAAGACCAATTGTCTACAGTATGTAACGCAGTTCCAGGCGAGCCTTCTCCTGAAGTATGTAATAACATAGATGACAACTGCGATGGCTTTACAGACAACGAATTCGAAGAAGAGGCGAATTACACGTTATCAAGAGTCTGCTACACAGGCCCTTCAGGAACACTGGGAGTAGGCGTCTGCCAGACAGGCCTGCAATTCTGCCAGCCTCCGGCCGCAGCAGAAGGCTGCACCCCGGCTCCTTCAGGAATGATATCATGGTGGCCGGGAGAGGGCAATGCGAATGATGTTCAAGATGGCAACCACGGAACATTGCAAAACGGCGCAGGCTACGCAGCAGCGAAAGTAGCTCAAGGATTTAACTTGGATGGCCTTGATGATTTCGTGCTTGTACCAAGTGCAGGCAATCTCGGAGGCATGTCTCGACTGACAATAGATGCCTGGGTGCGATTCGACAGGCCACCGCAAGGTGGCTTCGGAGAATTCATCGTTTCTAGCCCAGGGTACTTGATTGCCAGAGACACGATAGCATTAAGAGGAGTGGTCAGTGTAGGCGGCGGTGTTATAGAGGTAACTGCCCCTCCAATCAACGATAATAATTTCCACCACATAGCTTTGGTCTACATAGCGGGCTTGGCCGGCGATAACTCAGTCTTGCAGCTCTATGTTGACGGCAGTGTGGTAGGCACAAGAAACACGCCCACTACTGGAGTCATAAGTACTGCAGCAGGGCCTTTGGGAATAGGCCGAGGCCCCGGCACGGCAGGCTCTGCCCTGGATGGTGTAATAGATGAAGTCGAGATATTCAACGGGGTGTTGTTACAAAGTGAAATTCAAGCCATCTATAATGCAGGCCCTGCAGGAAAGTGCAGGCTGACATCTGGATTTGGCGGAGCTTGTGTAGGCGAGGTGACGCCGCAGACAGAAATCTGCGATACTTTGGATAACAACTGCAATGCTGTAACTGATGAGAGCGATGTATTGGGACCGAATACCACATCAGTACCGCTGTTTGGCACTCTTGGGCAAAATGACTATTACATATCACAAGTTAACGTTACGTTTAACGCTATCGACCTGCCGCTAGAACCAGAACTAGCAGCTTGCGGCCTCAAGGAAACGAGATTCTGCATAGATTCTACAGGGGAGTGCACGCCAAACGTTGTTTGGAACGGTCTACCTGGTGCGAGCGGCACCAATGCTAGGCTCTTCTCAGAGCAAAGCCACAAGTTCATAAGGGTAAGGTCTGTTGACAACAAGTCAGCAGCATTTGGCGGGCCTAATTTAGAAACGCCGATAAAGACAATCGGGCCAATCAACCTTGACTTGTTCAACCCTGTGTTAACAAACAATCCGATTCCCGAATTCACGAGAGAAAGATGGGTAGTGCTGTCAGGAACTTTCCAGGATACTGTATTTGGCTCACCAATAGACAGTTTCAATGTTAACGGCAGAGAGATTGGTCTTGGAGCGCCCAGGGTAACGCCAGACCCATTCATATTTAACAAATACAGCTACAATTTCAATACGTCTCAAGTATTGTCGCCATTAGATAACGGCACAAACTTCATATTTGAGAGAGTAGTAGACCAGGCAGGCAGGACAACTGAAGTTGTCAAGCAAATAGTTGTTGATGTAACCCCACCAACAACTCTCAACGCGCCAGTAACGCAAGCGGTTAGCCACGATGTTACGGTTGCCTTAACATGCCAGGACTCTGGAACTGACGGACCTGCAAGCGGCTGCGCGGCAAATCAGCCAACATATTGCTTGTCTTCAACAGGCCCATGCACACCAGATACGCCATTCACAGATAACTTTGTCATAAGCCAAGAAGGCGTGACTAACATTTGCTGGCAATCTCGAGATAATGTTGGCAATTTGGAAGCATTAAGGTGCGCAGAAGTAAACATAGACAGGGCACCTCCAATAATAGAATCTGTTGAAATTACTCCAGACATAGTAGGTAATGCATCAATATCTACCCCGCAGTTTACCATAACAAAGAGAGTAAGCGATGTAGGAACTGGCGTCAGCAGTGTCACCGCAGAAGTCACTGGCTTAAGCGGACCTGACAGAGTTTTCATAGGGCAAATATCCCTGACTTTGGTAGAAGGCGACGCATTTAATGGAACATGGACTGGAGTATTCACATTCCCTGCAAGCAGCCCAGACCTTACTTATGAGATAGCCGATTTCGCATTAGACAGAGCAGGCAACAGCGCATCCAGAAATGATGCTTCAGTTATACTGGACAGGACACCATCATTACTAACAATAACATCAATAGTTCCGAACTTCCAGAGGCCGACACAAACAGTAACAGTGACAACTGAGGCCCTTGACTCTACGTCAGGAATATCCTCAATGGAAGCAAGGGATGCAACTATTGGAGAGTTATTTGCAGCAATGACGCAGATCGGAGGCTCTACTGCTGCCGGCCAGACGAGCACGTGGCAGCGCATCATCACTGCTGAACTGCCCGAAGGCGTTCATAATGTGGAAGTATTGGGCAGAGATAGGGCACAGCCGGCAAATCAAAGATTGATTCCAGGCACTTTTGTTGTAGATGCACAGGCACCAGAAACCACTGCTACAGCAAGCTTTGCATTTAGCAACATAACTAGAACTTATTTATTCGGCTCATTTGCCTCGGCCGCGGTTGTTAACGTGGCGCTCGACTGTACAGACTTTGGAGGCCCGCCAGCCAGCGGCTGTGAAGAAACACAGTTCTGTGTATCACAAACAGGAGCGTGCACGCCTGTTGAAGAAGCAGAAGGGTCAGGCATAGGCACGTCTGCAGATATTACTGAAGAGGGCACAAACACTGTTTGCTTCTTCTCCAGAGATATAGCTGGAAATGAAGAAACAATTGATGAAGACAACTGTGTAACAGTCCTGATAGACAGGACGCCCCCAGTTATTACAAATGATCCTGTTCCGAGAGTAGTGCCATTTGAAACCAGCTCTATTACAGTAACAGGCACTGTAGTTGATGAATTGTCTGGCGTGGACGCACTCAGAATTAGTGGCAATGAAGCCACGCTGGGAGTAGGAGGAAGCTACTCCGAGTCTGTTGCGTTAGCTGAAGGCGCCAATAGCATAACAGAAATCGCCAATGACGTTGCCGGAAACGTGGCAACTAACATCAAAGAGGTTGACTTTGGGGCAATAACTGGCTGCTTTAACTTGACGCTGCCAGGAACATACAGTCTTGCCAATAATTTGACTGGAGTACAGTCGGGGAGGAATATGTGCATAGACATACAAGTAGCTAATATCGTGCTAGATTGTGGAGGTCTAAGTTTGGCACACGATGGAACGGCTGGCACGTATGCAATACTTGCCGATGGTGAAGACAATGTTGAAATAAGGAATTGCGTAGCAGCGGGCTACGGCTCTGGAATTGGCCTCCTCAATGGAGCAGATAATGCTATTGTAACACAGAACAGCTTGCTCGGCAACGCCATAGGAGTGGAACTGGAAGGCTCCAATGGCGAGGTAACTGCAAATACGATAAATGTAGATCCTGGAATATTCGGCATTGGAATACAGCTTACGGGTGCAAGCTCTAACGATGTAAATGACAACGTACTGTTCAACAAGGAGACAGGCATAGTAGTTAAGAGCAACAGTAATGGCAACAACATACTTAGAAACACATTAGACGGCTTTAATGGTGCAGATATACAGAACTCCAACAACAATGTCGTTGAAGACAATGTTATGAATGGCAGATTTAGTAGCTTTGGCATCCGCTTGACAAGCTCTTCAGGCACAACGGTAAATGCAAACACACTGGAATTAAACTCGCTGGGAGTGGTTTTAGAAGGCTCAGGCACAAACACAATTACTAACAACGGCGTGACTGGCAGCGCATCTGCCATAATGCTGAATGAGTCCAGCAATAACAATCAAGTTTCTGGAAACACCTTACAGGGCAATGCTATCGGCGTTGACGTTCTCGAATCAACAGGAAACACAGTTGTAAACAACTTTGTAAATGCATTCCTGGGAACATCAGGCATTGGAGTAAGATTGACTGATTCAAGCAACAATGATGTTCTTGATAATGACATGCTGAACAAAGAGATTGCTGTGCACCTTGTTTCATCCACAGGCAACAACGTGTCAGCAAATAACATGACAGTTGATCCTGCCCTGGGAGAAGCTGCTGGCGGCACAGCCATAATGTTAGAAGCTGCAAGCAATGGCAACACAGTATTCGCAAACACATACCTAAGAGGCGTGGCAGGCATCATAGTCAATAGTTCCTCGAGCAACAGGATAGAAGCAAACGTAATCACTTCAGATGAACTGCCAATAGGTTTAGGAATACAGCTGCTATCCGCAACGAACAATGACTTGATTGAAAATGTTATAGCTAGCAAGAACAACGGAATAATATTGGAAGCTTCTAACACCAATGCACTTGCAGGCAATAACCTGGATTCGAATGTTGTAAATGGAATATTACTCTCAAGCTCAACTGGCAACTCATTGACATCAAATGTAGCTGGCGGCAGCGATGCTGGCATAAGGCTGATATCGGGCAGCAATGTCAATACCTTGGCAGACAATTTAGCCAGGGCGAACGCATTCGGAATAATCTTGAGCAGCGGTACAGGCAACATACTGACTGACAATAACGCCAGTAGCAATAGCGTTGGCATACGGCTGACAGATTCTGATGATAACGAATTAACATCAAATATTGCTGAAAACAATGTACAAGAGGGCATATTGCTTGAGCAGGCTTCTGATGGCAACAGCGTAGAGAGCAACTCTGTTTTAGGCAATGCATTTGGCATCTCTATGGATAGCTCTACTGGCAACACGCTGACAGGTAATGTTGCCAATGGCAACGAAATAGGCTACAACTTGCAAAGCGCCAGCAGCAATAGCTTCAGCGATAATGGGGCAAACTCTAATATAATCGCAGGAGTTGCCCTGGATGGCGCGTCCTCTGGAAATGACTTTAGCGGAAACACATTCACTGATAACGGTGCAGGTATCCGCCTTGATAGTGCAGACAGCAATACATTCTCCAACGATGTTTCACAGCTGAACGTGAATTGGGAATTCTATTCCGAGAACGCTGCACTGGACAATGAAGTCGTGAACCTGGAGATAGGATCTGTTGTTATAGACTTCTATTCCAAGGACGTGGCGATAAAGAACGGCACCAACCCTGGCGGCTTGGGAGTATTTTACAAGGATCTCGGTAAATTCATACTTGCTACCAACAATTCCGATGACAGCTTCCTGGACTTGAATGTAACATACACAGACGCTGAACGCATAGCTGCAGGCATAGCAGGAGAAGAAGGCTTAAGGATAGCCAAGTTTAATGTAACTTGGTTTGTAGAATCTGATGCTTTCTCTGCTCCAGGCAGCTTTGGCGTTGACGCGGTGAATAATGAGGTATTTGCAAACATAGTCGACTTCAGCTCGCCTCCACCAGCAGCAACATTTGCGCCTATAGCGCCTGCTTGCTCCAACATAACAACTCCAGGCGTCACTCTACTCGTATCAGACTTGTTAGGAACGCAGCCAGGCAGGAATGTCTGCATGGATATCCAAGTGGACAATGTGATATTAGACTGTGCGGGCTTTACAATAACTAACGACGGAACATTTAACGCGATAGCAGTTTTGGCCGCAAGCGTTGATAATGTCCAGATTGTGAATTGCGAACTGTCCGGCTATGCCAAGGGTATAAGTCTTGATGGCGGCACAACAAACTCGATAGTCGCAAATAACGCTTTATCAGGCAATGATAATGGCATTGTAGTAGAGGGCAGCTCTAGCGGCAATGATGTGCACGACAACATTGCAGAATCTGGCAGCGCTGGCATTTTGCTGTCGAGCGGAGCCACAGGCAACTTTGTAAGGAGTAATACTGCAATAAACAATGTTGATGGAATAGTTCTGGAGGGCGAAGCAAATGGCAACACCATAATAGAGAATGTGGTAAATCCAAACTCTGCAACAGGAATCGCAATAAGGGGTGCAAATAGCAACAGAGTAATTAGACACACGATTACTGGAGTGCCAACGGCGATTGAAATTTCGGGAGCCTCAAGTGCTAACTCAGTCGTGGATAATGAAATAGTATCCAATAACTTGGGCATATCTGTCTCAGGTACAAGTAATATAATATTCAACAACAATTTCAACAACAATGCCGTGCAGGCGCAGGCCTCAGGAATTAATGAGTTCAATAATTCCTATGGCGCGTTGTTAGATCCGAGACCTTCAGGAAACTGGTGGTCTGACTACACCACGCCAGTGCAGGGCTGTGAGGACTTTAACAACTCCGCAGGCCAGAGTGTATATGGCGGCGATGGCATTTGCGATTCAGCAAGAGGAATATCAGGAAGCAACGCTGACGTGCTTCCATGGGCTTGCGAGAACGCATTTGATGTTTCCCGTGAGACGAGAACTCCAGATTCGTATTCATTCATAACTCCAGATGTACCAGAAAATGTATGGCACCTAAATGATCCTACTGTAACAATAGTTGGCGGCAATGCTTGCTACGCCCCAACAGTGCACTGGATAGTCTACAGAGAGCTATCAACAGATGCTGAAGCAACAGCAACTGCAGCCACTGATGTGCTGATAACAACAGATGGAATCAATGTAGTGGAATTCTGGGCTACTATTGATGGCTTAGAAGGGGCACACACGAATAGAACTGTTCTATTGGATAAAGTAGCTCCTGTAACAACAAAGACATTGAATGACGGTGACGGAGACGGCGTAATAGACTCAGCGACACTAACATGCACTGACAAACAGCCAGGATCTGGCTGCTTCAACATAACATGGACTATAACTTCATCAACAATAGCAAGCCCAATAACATCCGGCTTTGAATGTCCGAGTACAACAAGCTGCTCTACAACCGTAGAACTGCCTGGCGGAGACACGACGATAAGCTTCTTCTCCACAGACGTAGCAGGTAATGTAGAAGTACCGACAACACAAGATCATGAGGTTGACGTATGCCCAACAATACCTGGCTTCAGTGCTCCAACAGAGTATGTCTTAGATGTGCAAAACTTTGAATCTACTGCGAGCGGCATAACTGTTGCAAGAGTATTTGCAGGAAACACAGAAGTATTCCCTGATACTGATGGAAAGTATCACATACCTCTGCAGAACCTAGATGGTTCATATATAATTGACAATACAAACTTCAACACATTGCCGAAAGGAGTATGGGTTGTAGACAGAAGAGGCGGTGCCCAGGCAACAGGATTCGGAGTGGCTCATAGCGGCGGAGACGATGATGACAGGAGAAAGAGCAATCTTGAAGGAGCTGGCGAGATACTAGTCGGACAGAAGGGCGATGGTACAGGATCCGGAACTTATGTCTACTACAAGACACTTGCTACATTAGACGGCTCTGTGCTAGTAAGGAACTATGCAAGCAACAAGTTTGAGAAGCAAGGTGATGGCCTGGCGGTAAAAGGAAACATAGGCCAGGACGAGTTTACTTTAACTGTAGTAGATGGAACATCAACTATACTTGCAGAAACGTCAGTAAGGCCGAAATCAGATTATATGAAGATAAACTACTTTGACTTACAAGGCTGTCCTGTAGGAGATTTGACGAAAGCAAAGATGCACATCGTTGATCAGAGAAAGTCAGGACAGCAGCCATTGGACGGTTGCGGCATTGACAGTAAAGGAAAGCCTAAATCAGCATGCACAGCCCCGCTGCCTGAAATGGAAGTGAAGGTCTTTGACAGGGATGATCCAACATTCGTATCAACTTTCACATCAAGACCTCAAAAGAACTTTTATGACGACATATTCGAATCTGATATAGGCCTGCTCGGAAGCTGCATAACAGCAGCAAATGGCCAATGCCTGGCACCAGAACCTAAGGGCGGAAAGCTGCTGGTGATAGGCAAGTTTAACGATACTGTGAACAACATTATAATCTATCAGGCCAGACACAAGAACTTCAAGATCAAGGATTGCAGAGATGAAGACGATGATGACGACGACTGCGATGAAGAAGAGAAAGACGATGATGACAATGGTGGCTCTACAATAAATGCAGATGTGATAAAGAGCAAGAGCCTCCGCATAGTAAAGATAATCAAGAAAGACGGCTCTGTGAAGTATGAAGCCGGCAACAGGCAGATAATCATCGGCTCCAAGCTCACAGTGGACGCTGCAGACTATGTAATCTGGCAGAACTCTGAAGAGCTGTATCCGTTCGTGTTCAACTCTGAGGAGAATTGGACAATTGATGTTTGCATGACTGTACCTGAAGGCTATTCCGTAGCAGGCATACTAGATATAGATGGCAATGTGATAACAACAGATCAGTGCATACAGACAATAATTGCAGGCGAAGAATCTGTTGTTCTCTTCCGAGTGATGGATGTAGGCAGCCCAGAACCTGAGTTCACTTACAGCTTGACTGCCACAAGCCCAGAAGGCACTACCACCACAATAGAACCACAGATAGGCGGCATCAGGGCTCGCAACGAGCCACAAATTGAGGCCGCAACAGACCAAAAGATACAGCAAGCTGTCGAGCAGAGAGCCCGTGAAGTATCAGTGCAGCCAAAAGCACTAATACCGATATTAGGAGAGCCAAGGCCTATACCTATTGAACAGAGCGGTCTTACAGCACTGTTAGTTCTGATAGCTTTGGCAATAATAGCCTTGGGCTTGAGGGAAAGGAAGGAGCACAAGAGGCACGGCGGGCACAAGTACAGGAACCAGCCAGAGATCTGATAAGGCTTTTAAACCCCTTATTTCTTTTTAATTTCGGTGAGAGAACTCGTTCAGCTTGTCAGCATTGCTGGGAGCGCGTTGTTCTGAACTAATGTCAAAAAAGAAAACCAAAGAAGCTAAAGGAGCTTTTGATACTAAAGCTAACTCTCTAGAAGAGGAAGAAGCAGAGCTAGAAAGAATTGACTTAGAGAAGCACGGCCCCCCTTCAAATACTGTTGAAGAATTCAAGCTAGAGCGCCCTATTAACGCACAGTTGATTGGAAACAAAGTTGCCATTACTGAAGACTTCCAGTTGGCACAGCCTTTCTATGACCGCAGCTCATTTGGCGAGATACACGGCGTTAAGGATAAGCGCCTAGAGTTGTCATTAGACGAAGCCCTTTATCTCTTAGAAAGAGGTAAGTTGAAAGTCTTTGACGGCAAGAAGCAGCTATCCTTTGAGGCGTTCGTGAAGATTGCCGGTAAGCAGGAGAAGAACTTCTGGACAAGGTATCAGGTTTATAGGGACATCCGTACGAGGGGCTATATTACAAAGACTGCTCTCAAGTTCGGCGCGGATTATCGTGTATACCCTAGAGGCATAAAGCCTGGCCAGGATCATGCCAAATGGGTTCTATTTGCTACAAATGAAGGCGATTCTCTCACATGGAGAGAATTTGCTGCCATGAATCGTGTAGCTCATAGCACGAGGAAAAGATTGCTGGTGGGAATTGTTGACGCTGAAGGAGAAGCCACGTATTACGAGATACGCTGGAAGAAACCATAAGCTTTATTAATACCATGTTAATACAATATTAATGTGGTAAAGGCTATAATTGACATCAGCGAACATGCAAACCGAGTTTTGAATGTTGTTAAAGCGAAATATGGCTTGAAAGACAAATCTCGAGCTATAGAGGTTATGGCAGAACAATATGAGGAAGAAGTTATGGAGCCCGAATTAAGACCTGAATATGTTGAAAAGCTAAAGAAAGTCCAAAAAGAAAAGCCTGTAAGAATTGGCAGCATAGAAGATTTCAGGAAACGCTATAAAGCTGAGTGATTTTCATGTACGAACTCTGGCAGAGGCCACATTTAGACTCTGTTTTTGGAAAACTGGCTAAGAAAGATAAAAACCAATTTGACATTTTGCAAAAGAAGATACAAGAAATTCTTTTAGAGCCATACAAGTTCAAACCTATGCGTGTCCCTCTGCAAGGTCAGCGCAGAGTTCATATTGGAAAGTCTTATGTCCTTACATACTCAATTGATGAAGCAAATAAGCGAGTAATTCTAGAAGATTACGATCATCACGATAACATATACAAAAAATAAAATGGTAATCCGCAAATTGCCGAATGGAAAATACAGGCTTTACAGCTTATCCATAAACCCCAAAACTGGCAAGAGGAAAGTCCTTGGTACATTTACATCAAGAAAAGCTGCTCTTAAGAGGGAGAGGCAGATACAGTTCTTCAAGCACAACCGCAAATCCGGTTGACGTATTTGTCGTATGGCCTCTTGGCCATACAACGTTCTGGCCGAGCTCTTGTTAAAGGGGCGCGAAGCAGCCCTTATGTTGAGAGATAACCCTTAAGAAACTAACATCCCTGCTTAGTTTGTGGAAACCGCAACACAGAATTGGTTTTTGCAGCCCTCCGAAGCATTCTGGGCAGCCCTTGTGTTTGGCGTCCTTATGCTGTTATCAGTAATCATTATATAGGGATTTCTGTTATCTAAGGCATGTCTAAGTATGATAAAGTTATAGATTTAGCTCTTAGAAGAAGCTTCTTTTTTCCAGCCGCAGAGATCTATAACGGGCCCGCAGGATACTATGATTTCGGGCCTGTTGGCACATCATTGAAGAGAAATTTTATAGACTTGTGGCGCAAGAATCTAGTCAAAAGAGATGGCATGATAGAAATTGACGGTTCCCTTACGCTGCCAGAAACAGTCTTCAAGGCATCAGGCCATCTTTCTAACCTTGTAGACCCTGTTGTTTCATGCAAGAAATGCAAATCATTCTTCAGGGCAGACAAATTGCTTGAAGAAAAGCTGAAGAAAACCATCCCGGAAAATCTCCCTGAGAAAGAATATGACAAGTTGCTGAAGCGGAATAAAATTACATGCCCCAACTGCCATTCACAGTTGACTGAGACAAAGAAGACTAGCCTGATGTTTCTCTTTAACGCAGGGCCCGCAACAAAGTCAGACATTATTGCCCTTCGTCCGGAAACTTGCCAGAACATTTTCATAGATTTTGCAAGGCTGCACAAGACAACTCGCATCAAATTGCCAATCGGTGTGGCGCAAGTTGGGAAATCCTTCAGGAATGAGATAAGTCCAAGGCAAAGTTTGTTGAGGCAAAGGGAATTTGCGCAGGCAGAGATAGAAGTTTTCTTCCACCCAGCTAGGGAATTCCCCAGATTCAACGAAATCAAGAAGACAAAGCTCAAGCTTCTTCCGCTTGGCTCTAGCAAAATACAAGAGATAGCAGCAGAAGATGCGATCAAGAAGAAAATAATTTCTCACAAGCTGATTGCATACTACCTTGCGCTGCTGCAGCAGTTTTACGAGAAAATCGGCCTGCGGAGCCTTCGTCTCAGGCAGCTTTCTAACGAGGAAAAGGCTTTCTATGCGAAAGAAGCCTGGGACTTTGAAGTTCACTCAGAAGATTTGGGCTGGGTTGAGCTAGTGGCTTGCAACTACAGAGGCGACTATGACATCAACAGCCATGCAAAAGGCTCGAAACAGGATTTATCTGTTCTTGATAATGAGGAAAAAGTTGTCCCGCACGTCTTTGAGCTTTCACTTGGAATAGACAGGAGCATTTACATGCTGCTTGAGCAGGCTTATCATGAAGAGACTGTAAAGGGAGAGCAGAGAACCGTGCTGAAACTAGATCCATGGCTGTCTCCTGCCGACTTGGGGGTATTTCCGCTGGTAAGCAAGGATGGCCTGCCGGAATTCGCCAAGAAAGTTCTGGAAGAGGTTCATTGGTACGATACATTTTATGACGAATCTGGCTCAATTGGAAAGCGCTATAGGAGAGCGGATGAGATTGGAATACCTTTCTGCATAACAATTGATTATGATTCCCTGAAAAAGAAAGATGTTACTATTAGGGATAGGGATACAATGAAGCAAGTTCGTGTGAAAATTAAAGAGCTCAACAATTACTTGTACAAGAAGTACTATTAACTAAATTTTTCTGAAACCCTTTTCTAGCTCTAGCACTAAGGAGACTTCTTCTGCTGGATTGTAACTCCTTCTTGCTTTAAGGGCCCTGTAGATTATCCTCTTCTCATTATGTTTTGCAATCTTCCTGTGCTTTGCCCTGCTGTTCAATTTGGTCAGTTTGTTAGGATCCCTTTCAGACAGCCTTCTGGCCGCCCTAGAATAAGCCCTGTAAGTAGGGTGTGAAGTTCTCATTACTGATCGAATAATGTGCCTCTTTTCTCTCTCAGACTTGTCTTTAGTCAGCTCTTTCAAGGCAGCATAGCCTATATGTTCACAGAATACTTCCTCACCTATACCATCTCTTAAATAGCATAGGCTATGGCCTATTCCATGCAACAAATACTGCAAAGAAGCCCATTTTCTCCTCTTTAAAAGGGCAGCATTCAGGCAGACATATTTCTTCTTACCGTCCTGGACATAGAGCTCATTGGCAGCTTCTTTCCTTGAAAAAGGGTATATTCTAAACCTTAAGGACTTCAGCTTATAGGGCTTAGTTCTGGCTATCTTAGCTATGGCCCCTAAGTTCTGGCTTATTGTTCTGGCCAGAGTCCTGGCTCTAGGAATGTAATCCTTATGCAGATTTTTGACCTTAAAGTCAACCCCGAAAGTGTTCATCTCCTGTTTGATTCCCTTCCCCAAGGGAACACAAGCACCTCGACTTGACACAGAAGGGCTGAACTATATAAATTTACCGCTAAGGGCGCTGTAGGTCGGTTTTTAGCACGCGTTTTCAAAGATTAACCATATGGAAGATTTATATACTCTTTTTGCCTTATGGAAACATGGCCATACCTGCAACACAAGCAGCGCAGCTGGAAGACCAGCTCTTAGGAAGCAAGCTCAAACCAAGAAAGAGGCTACGGCAGGGCAGCGAGCTAGTAGACATAGACACAATAATTTTCCCTTTCAGCATCCGCGTCAGAGACACATACATGTCTGCAGCTTATTCTGCACTATATTTGATGTATCAAGTTGATGCAAATGGGATTGTTGACGTAATCTGCGCATCCAAAGATCCGGCATACAAAGAAAATAATGCCTGGATAAGCAAAAAAGCTTAAGTCAAAACTTTTATAAACGCACTTTAGGACTCGATTTCTGAAGATTAATGGCAGCTATAAAGGATATAGCAGCAAAAGTTCAGGAATTGATGAACAACCCGCTGCAAATTCGCAACATAGGGACGTGTGCCCATATCGATAGTCTGTAAGAAAATTCTTCAGACCGATTTCATGGCAAATGCGTCTCTGGCGACACGCGAGTTCTGCTGGCAGATGGCACAGTATCAACAGCCGAAGGGATCTTTAGGTTAGCAGAAGTAGCTGGAAGAAAGTCTTTTGAAGAGGAAGATAAAATAATATATGATATTTCCGATAAGAACTTATTAATTTTCTCTTTAAACAAAAGTACTGGGAAAATAGAAAAAAAGAAAATACATTACGCTTGGAGATTAGAAGGTGGGCAGCTAATTAAAATTAAACTTAGAAACGGCACTGAGTTAAAAACTACACCAGAACATAAATATGTTGTTCTAGAAAATGGCGATTTTAGCGATAAGCTGGCGGAAGAATTAAAACTGGGCGATAGAATTGTTTACGCAAGAAAGACCGAAACAGAAACTAGTTTAAAAATTAAGACCTATATTTTAGAAAAGCTTTCAACTAAAAATTTTTATGTACGTTTAAAGCATGAATTTGGTACAGAGCTAAAGAGGTTAATACTAAGAAGAGGCTTAGAAAAAGTAAATGAAGAAATCGATTCAGGCAAAAAGTTCAAATCACTTTATCACGGAGCTTGGCAGAACCGCTATAATATAGCTGATTTGTTACAGTTATGTAAAATCTTTAATGTGGACCTAGAAAAAGTCTATGACGAAATAGCCTGGGTAGCTTTTAGAGAGGGCGGCCAACGCAGCAAAAATTCATGCAAACAAAGACTTCCACAGAATTTCAAAGATTTGTTTTACTTAGCCGGCTTATTCATTGGTGACGGTAGCAGACATAAATTTGTAGTCGGTAAACCTGAATTAGCTAAAAGAGTAATAAGTATTCTAGAATCTATGCAAGCTAAATACTATTTGCGAAATTATTCTTATAGGACGCCAGAAATTGGTACTAACTACACCTTAATGTACATTTTAAATGCTATATTTGATTACCCCATAAAAAGTAAAAGCCACAGTGTGAGGGTTTCTGATTTTGTTTTCAAGGCCCCTAAAGAATATGCAGCGGCATTCATCAGTGGATATTTCGATTGTGACGGAACTGTTGAAAGAGCAAGACGCGCTATTTCTTTAACTTCAGTTAGTAAACAAATATTAAAAGACTTGCAATTACTTTTACTAAGATTTGGTTGTATATCTACTGTCCAAGGCGACACACTTTACATTGCAGGGAAATCCTCAAAAATCTTCGTGAAGGATGTGCAGTTTGGTTTAGAAGAAAAACAATTCAAAGCTGAAGCTCTTGCAAATTCTACAATCGGCAGCTATACAGCCGATACAGTTATAATCGAAGGCAAGAGTCAATTTTTATTTGGAGCTAAACAGCTTGATTCTAAATTAACAACCGGAGACCTCGCATTTATAGAGGTGATAGGTATAGAATCTGCAGAAGAAGATGTGGTTTATGATTTTACAATACTAGATAACCACAATTTTGTAGCAGAGGGCGTTGTTGTGCATAATACAACGCTTTCAGACAATCTTCTTGCAGGCGCAGGCATGATTTCTGAGGAATTAGCTGGAAATATTCAGGCAATGGATTATGACCCGCAGGAAAAAGCCCGCGGCATTACTATCAATTCAGCAAATGTTTCAATGGTTCATATTGTTGACGGCAAGGAATTCCTGATAAATTTGATCGATACGCCAGGACATGTTGATTTTGGCGGCGAAGTTACAAGGGCGATGCGAGCAATCGATACTGCTATTGTGCTGGTTGATGCTGTTGAAGGTATCATGCCCCAAACCGAAACAGTTCTGCGACAAGCTCTGCGAGAAGGGGTAAAGCCAGTCTTGTTTATCAACAAGGTTGATAGATTGATAAAAGAATTAAAACTGCCGCCCGAAAAAATGCTGGAGCGTTTTACTTCAGTAATTAATAATGTCAATAAGATAATCAGGGGACTAGCCCCTAAAGAGTTCAAGGATGCCTGGACTGTAAATGTGCAGAACGGCACTGTTTGTTTCGGCTCTGCAAAACACAGATGGGCTCTCAGCATACCATACATGAAGAAAAAGAACTTTTCACTGAAACAAGTAGTTGATGCCTATGCTTCAGAAGATGCCTGGACTCGTTTGGGGAGACAGGTACCATTACATGAAGCAGTATTGGATATGATTGTTGCCCACGGCTCTAATCCTAAACAAGCGCAGGCTTACAGGATTCCAATAATATGGCATGGAGAAGTAGAATCTGAGATAGGCAAGTCACTGCTGAACGGCGACCCTAGCGGGCCGACAGTATTTGTAGTAATCAAAGTCATTATTGACCCTCAAGCTGGGGAAGTCTTTACAGGAAGATTATTTTCAGGAAAGATCACTAAAGGAACAGAGCTGTTCAACAGCGCTACCAAAAACTGGGAGAAGGCACAGCAAGTATTCATTTACAAGGGAGCAACCAGGATACCAATAGAAATTGCTGCTTCTGGAAACATTATTGGCATGGTAGGATTGAAGAATGCTGGCTCCGGAGACACAGTTTCTTCAGTTGCAGATATTACGCCGTTCGAAGCTATCAAACATTTGTTTGAACCAGTAGTCACGAAAGCAATAGAGTCGAAGAATCCTAAAGATCTGCCAAAATTGATCGAAGCTCTCAAAGACATTGCAAAGCAGGACCCTACGATTGCAGTTACTATAAATGAAGAGACTGGCGAGAATTTGATTTCAGGATTAGGAGAATTGCATCTTGAGATCTGGGAGTACAGGATAATAAATGACAAGGGCTTGCAGATAGTTACAAGCCCGCCTATTGTTGTATATAGGGAAACAATAAAGCAGGCAGCCAAGGATATCGAAGGCAAGTCTCCTAACAGGCATAACAAAGTCTATGTTACTGTAGAGCCTTTGGAAGAATCTGTTGCCACCGCGATTAAGGAAGGAAAGATTCCTGAGGTCAAGCTCAAGAAAAGAAAGCGCGAAGTCGAAGACGCTTTGGTAGAAGTCGGCCTTGACAAAGATGAGGCGAAACAAGTTGTCCAAATCTTCAAAGGCAATTTACTGATAGAAGCCACCAGAGGGCTCGTTCATATCGGGGAAATCATAGAAATGGTTATGGAAGCTTTTGAAGAGATTTCTAAAGCAGGACCTATGTGCAAGGAGCCTTGCTTTGGCCTTAAGATAAAGCTTACTGACGCCAAATTGCACGAGGATGCAATACACAGAGGACCTGGACAAATGATACCTTGCGTTAAACAAGCGATAACTAATGCAATGCTTGTTGGCGGCGATATTCTATTTGAACCAAAGCAAATAATTAGAATAGACATTCCTACAGAATATCTTAATGAGACCACAAAATTAGTGGCGGGAAGGCGAGGAGAGTTGCAAGAAGTTATACAGGAGGAAGCTGCCGCAATTGTCAAGGCAAAGATCCCGGTTAATGAAATGTTCGGCTTTACAGCCGCCTTAAGATCAGCAACTAGCGGAAGGGGAGCATGGTTCCTGTCTGATCAAGTGTTTGAGAAACTGCCAAATGATCTGCAGACATCAACAATTCTTAAGTTGAGGGAAAGAAAAGGCATGCCAAAGGAAATGCCTCGCCCTATTTTTGATTAGGGTTAAGTCTATGCATCATGGCAAATGCCAGCTGTTTGCAGCTGAGCGAAAGACTTAAAAAAGCAAATTCTTAGACACTCCTATTAAAATGGCAAGAGGAAAACCACACATTAATCTTGTTGTAGTTGGTCATGTAGACCACGGAAAATCGACTACTGTAGGCCGAATTCTATTCAATTCTGGCAAATTGACACAGAAGGAGATGGACGATTTGAAGAAGCTTGCCGCAGAATTGGGCAAGCCAGGTTTCGAATTTGCCTTCGTAATGGACAAGGTCAAGGAAGAGCGTGAAAGGGGGGTTACAATAGACCTTTCATACCAAGAATTCGAGACTCCCAAATACTTCTTTACAATCATTGACGCACCAGGCCACAAGGACTTTGTCAAGAACATGATTACTGGTACATCACAAGCAGATGTCGCCCTTCTAGTCATATCTAGCAACCCTGGTGAAGGCGTAATGGAACAGACTAAGGAGCACGTGTTCCTAGCAAAAACATTAGGAGTTGGACAGCTTATTGTTGCCTTGAACAAGATGGACATGGCAAAGTATGATGAAAAGCGCTACACTGAATTGAAAGCTGATGTTGAAAAGCTGTTGAAGACTGTAGGATTTGACATAACTAAAGTTCCTGTTATTCCTATTTCAAGCTGGGAAGGCGAGAACATTGACAAGCCAACCACAAAGATGGCTTGGTACAAGGGTCCTACGCTTTTGGGAGCGTTTGATCTATTGTCAGCACCTGAGAAGCCAATCAACTTGCCATTAAGGATGCCAATACAAGATGTTTACACAATTACAGGTATTGGAACAGTGCCAGTAGGAAGAATTGAAACTGGCGTAATGAAAGCTAATGATAAAATCATTGTATCTCCATCTGGCAAAGTGGGCGAAGTCAAGTCAATAGAGATGCACCACGAGCAGCAGCCTCAGGCAGAGCCGGGCGACAATGTAGGTATCAATGTCCGCGGATTAGGTAAGGAAGACATGCGACGCGGTGATGTTATCGGACATCCTGACAACCCTCCTACTGTAGCAAAGGAATTCACAGCAAAAATTGCTGTACTGAACCATCCAACTGTTATCACAGCAGGGTATGCGCCAGTATTCCATTGCCACACTGCACAAGTTTCCTGCAAGATAAAGGAGATCAAGAAGAAAATTGATCCTAGAACAGGACAGACTGTGCAGGAAAAGCCAGACTTCATCAAGAATGGAGACATGGCAGAAATTGTAGTTGAACCACTAACACCATTGTGCATAGAAAAGCACAGCGACTTCCCACAGATGGCAAAGTTCGCAATCAGGGACATGGGCCGAACAGTTGCTGCTGGAATGGTAATGGACTTAGTTAAGAAGTAATTATTTGCTTGTCAACCCCTTAGCCAAAGCTCTTTTGATTCCAAATTTAGCTTTTTTGTTGATTACATCTGGAATTCTAGCTTTTACTTCAGGTCTACTCATGTAATCTGCAACCTGTCTTGGCACAAAATCTGCAAATCTCTCGTCACCTCGATACCATAGATCACGAACGTCGGTTGCAGCTCCGCCGTCACGAGGTTCATAGATAACTGGCAATCTTAAGAGACGGACTCCATAAGACCAGCTTTTTTGTCTAGTATAGAAAGGTACGCCTGCAGGCACGTGCTGTTGTATTTCAGCTTTCATGGCAAAAGGGTTGTACCTTCTCAGAAAAAATGTTTCAACTTTTTCGTTATCTGGATAAACGCATTCTATCATGGCAGCGACTTCTTCAGGATCAAAAGGCGCACCTCTCGATCGTTCGGGAACATACCTAATACCAATGTAGACTTTGTCGAATCTTCTCACAAGCCTGTCTGTTAAGTCTCTATGAGTTTTAGTAAAAGGTTGCCATCTCCCTCCTGTCCAAACTGCCATCTTATGTTGTTGACTATAACAAAGTTTTTTAACACCTTCTCCCTTTGTGCTTAATGCCACACTTTGTGTTTGTGCTTGGAGGGGGCTACAGTGGATTGGGAAAAGGGATTGCCGCTGCCTCCATCTCTCGATTACTTAAGACAAGGGGATTTTCTGTTAAACCGATTAAGATTGATCCATACTTCAACCTCGGCGCCGGGGATCAAAACCCGAATGAGCACGGCGAAGTCTTTGTCACAGAGGATGGCGGCGAAATTGACCAGGATTTTGGCCATTATGAAAGGATTACTGGGCAGCCATGCAGCAAAGATCAAAACATAACATCAGGGAAAATCTTCACGCAAGTTTTGGACAAGAGCAAAAATGGCAAATATCTCGGCAAGACAGTGCAATTGATCCCTCACGTTAGAAATGAGGTTAAAAATAAAATCAAAGACGTTGCCGGAACTGCAGACATTGCTGTTGTGGAAGTCGGCGGCACCATTGGTGATGACGAGTCCCTTATTGTTATCAGAGCAATAAGCTCTATGTTGTATGAAGACAATGAAAAAGGCACTGTAGTAGTATTGGCACCATTGATTTTTAACGAAGCTGTTGGCGAAGCCAAGACAAAAATTATACAAAACAGCATCAGTAGGCTGAACGAGCTAGGCATAAGGGCAGATTTTCTAATAGTGAGGCTAAGCAATCTCGAATTGTTAGATGAAAAGAGGAAAGAGAAGCTAAAGATATTTTGCAATATCAGCAAATCGAGCATAATAGCAGATCCTGATACATCCTCAATATACGAACTGCCAATAGTGTTTGAAAGCCAGGGCTTTACAGATAAGATAATTGCCAGACTTGGCCTGCAAGCAAAAAAACCGAATTGGGAGCTTTACGTTAGGTTTGTCAAGCACGTAACTAAAACTACCAGGAAAATAAGGATAGCATATGTAGGAAAATATGTTTCAGAAGGCGAAGGTGTCCATAAAGATGCGTATGTTTCTGTGGAAGAGGCCATCACTCGTGCGTTGCTGGAGTATGGCTACTTGCCGGAAATAATCAGAGTCGATGCAGCAGCCTGCGAAAAAGGTATCCCCAAGGAACTGAAAGAAGTTGCAGGCGTTATTGTGCCGGGAGGTTATGGCTGCAGAGGTTTGGAAGGCAAAATTAACGTAATAAAATTTTGCCGAGAGAATAAAGTTCCTTTCTTGGGCCTTTGTTTAGGGCTACAGATGGCGGTTGTAGAGTTCGCGAGGAACGTCTGCTCTCTGCAGAGAGCACACACAGATGAATTTGACGAGGAGATCCCCTGTGATGGTGGGGAACACATGGTATCAATACTGCCGGAGCAGGAAGAATTGAGAAAATCACAGGGTTTTATCGGCACGCAGAGACTTGGTGATTTCGCCTGCGTAATAAAATCAAAGAAAATAAGGAAAATGTACGAAAAAGTTGGCCGTCCTGATGCTTATGAGGAGCAAAAATTAAAAAATCTGGAAAAATTCAGGCTAGGCACAACTGTGCCAGAAGATTTTCTCATTTTAGAAAGACATAGACATAGGAGAGAGGTAAATCCTGCGTATTTGAAAACCCTGGAAGATGCGGGAATGAATTTTGCAGGCATACATCGGTCTGCTGATGGCACAATTTTGGCAGAAATAATTGAATTGCCGGAGCATCCATTCTTCGTTGCAACACAAGCGCACCCCGAGTTCACGTCTACATACTTGAAACCAAATCCGCTTTTCTATGGCTTTGCAGAGGCCGCCATAAGATTTAACTTGAACAAGTCTTTCATTGCAGTAGAAGAGGTGCTGAAGGCAAATTTCGGTCTCAAAAGAACCGAAACTTTAAATGTTGACGAATAATTCGTTGCCTTTTACCTTTACCTTATAAGTTTCTTCGTTTACAGTTGCCGGCGGCCCCAAGACCTTTCCTGTCTTGACGTCAAACTGGCTGGCGTGGAGTGGGCATGTCAGTCTGCCGTCTTCATCAAGGACGCCATCCCACAAATAAGCTAATGCGTGGGTGCAGATGCCGTTCATGCAGTAATATTCTCCCTTGATATTTGCCAAAACTAATTTCTTATCGCCAGCCTTGACAAGCTTCATATCCCCTGGCTTCAAGTCATCAACAGCACCAATCTTATATTCTGCCATAACAGGATTATTCTTAAAGCCCATAAAAGCATATCGACTACTAATACTTAATACGAGGGGAATCTCTCAAGCTCTAAGAAGCAAGAAAAGCAGCCTCTATGTTAAAGGATAACCCTGCAAAAAGGCTTTTAAACCAATTTCTGGATGCAAAGCTAGCTTCGCATAGAGATATGTGTAGTCGGTGTTGAGATGCCGAAAGCAAGAATAAAGTTGTATAGCATAAACATAGACAAGCTGAATTCCGTTGTAGGACAGATTACTGATATAGCAAAGAAAGTAGGCGTTTCTTTTTCCGGCCCAATTCATCTACCTACAAAAAAACTTGTAATAAGTACGAGAAAAAGCCCTGACGGCGAAGGTTCTGAAACATATGATAGATGGGAAATGCGCATTCACAAAAGGCTTTTGGATCTAGCAGCAGACGAGCGTGCCCTGCATCTTGTTATGAGAGTTCCAATACCGCAAGATGTCAACATTGAGATACAAATTATTGAATAGGAAATTTTTTCAAATTTTGCTGTCAACGTTGTGCGATTTTATTCACAGCAAAGAAAAATCGGCCTACAGCGGCTTTGCGACCAGTTTACCTGAGCAAATATATACTCAAGTAAATAAATCCTTATAAAGAAAATTTAGCTACAGAATAAAAGCACTTGGAGGTGCTCGGTTTGGCCTTTGATGCATTAAAACACAACAAGACGAATTTCGCTCGTTTAATACTTGATAATTCTACAGTTTTTGAGGTCTTTTGGTGGTGAATATGAGAACCATCGATCTTTCCCAGCATGTCGTAACTGTGGGCGAGCAGAAAGGCCTGAAAATCCCAAGGTTGTTCACTAAGGAAGGCGTCTATGTCTATGACACTGTGGAATGGGATAAGCGCACTTCTATGATAAAGAATCCTGATGGCACTGTCGTATTTAAGATGAACAATGTCGAGGTGCCTAAATTCTGGTCACAAACAGCGACTGATATACTTGCGCAGAAATATTTCCGCAAGCGCGGAGTTCCGCAGCTTGATGAAAATGGAAATCCAATGCTTGATGAAAATGGCCAGCATGTTTTAGGCGCCGAAACAAGTTTGAAGCAGACGGTGCACAGAATTGCAGGCTGCTGGACGCACTGGGGGAAGAAATACAGGTACTTTGCGACGGATGAAGAAGCTCAGGCATTTTATGATGAAATGGCCTTTATGTTGCTGCATCAGTATGCTGCTCCAAATTCTCCGCAATGGTTTAACACAGGACTTAATTACGCTTACAACATTACAGGACCTTCACAAGGACATTATTATATTGACCCTGATACGCTAGCCCTAACGCCTTCAAAAGATGCATATACACGAATTCAAGCCCACGCCTGCTTCATCCAAACCATTAAGGATAACCTTGTAAACGAAGGCGGCATTCTGGATTTAGCGATAAGGGAAGCGCGCATCTTTAAGTACGGTTCTGGAACTGGAAGCAATTTCTCAAATTTGAGGGGCAAAGGCGAATATCTTTCAGGCGGTGGCTCGTCATCTGGCCTAATATCATTCCTGAAAATATTTGACACTGTTGCAGGTTCCATAAAATCAGGCGGCACAACAAGGCGCGCGGCAAAGATGGTTGTAGTCAATGCTGACCATCCTGAAATAGAGGATTTCATCAAATGGAAATGCGATGAGGAAAGAAAGTTCCGGCATCTTGCAGAGCATGGCATAGTTAAAGCAGATTCAATAGAATCTGCAGGCGAGCATGTGTTTGGACAGAATTCCAACAATTCTGTCAGAGTCACTGATGAATTCATGCGCGCAGTCATAGAGGACAGGGATTGGAATCTTACTGCGAGAACAGATGGCCGCGTGATGAAAACAGTGAAAGCAAGAGATCTGTGGAGAACAATTGCAAAATCAGCTTGGGAATGCGCAGACCCTGGCCTGCAGTTTGACACAACTTATAATGACTGGCACACAAGCGCAGCATCAGGAAGAATAAACGCAACTAATCCTTGTTCTGAATTCGCTTTTTTAGACGACACCGCATGCAATCTAGCTTCCATTAATCTGGAGAAATTCCTTATCAATGGAACAACGTTTGATGTGGAAGCTTTTAAGCACGCATCCCGATTATGGACCATAGTTCTCGAATTATCTGTTTTACTTGCACATCTTCCTTCCAAAGAGATTGCAAAAAACACTTATGAGACGAGGTCGCTAGGTCTCGGCTACACTAATCTGGGCTCTATGCTGATGTTAATGGGAATTCCTTATGATTCAGACAAGGCAAGGGCAATATCTGCAGCCGTGACCGCAATAATGACTGGCGAATCATATGCAACAAGCGCTGAAATGGCTGCGGTTTTAGGGCCATTCCCAGCTTATGAGATTAACAAGGAGCACATGCTCCGTGTTATTAGGAATCATAGGCGTGCGGCGTATAATGCTGCCCGCAGCGAATATGAGAAGCTGAATACCGTACCTCCAGGCATAGAGCCGGCATACTGTCCTGACTATTTGCTGGATCCTGCCAGAGAATCTTGGGACAGAGCATTAGCACTAGGAGAGGCTTACGGCTACAGAAATGCTCAAGCGACACTAATAGCGCCTACAGGAACAATCAGTTTTGTCATGGATTCAGATACAACAGGAGTGGAGCCTGATTTTGCTCTTGTGAAATTCAAGAAACTTGTCGGCGGCGGCTATTTCAAGATTGTCAACAAGCAAGTTGCGCCCGCCCTGAAGAACTTGGGTTACGCAGAAGACCAGATAAAAGCAATGATACGGTACATCATTGGCACGAGCAGTTTTGAAGGCGCGCCATACATCAATCGCATCACACTAAGGAACAAAGGTCTTACAGATGTCGAAATGGACAAGATGGAAAAATTGTTGCCGACAGCGCTGGACATCTCGTTTGCCTGCAATTCTTATACATTAGGCAAGGAAACTATGAAAAGACTAGGCTTTAGTGAAGAGCAATATTCCAAGCAGGATTTCGGCCTGCTGAAAGCGCTTGGCTTTAGGGATGACGAGATACTAGCTGCCAATGAATTCATCTGCGGAACGCAGATGATAGAAGGCGCGCCGTATTTGAAGTCAGAACATTATGCTATTTTCGACTGTGCCAATAAATGCGGCCGCAGAGGCACAAGATACATAGAATACATGGCTCATGTAAAGATGATGGGCGCAGTACAGCCTTTCTTATCCGGCTCTATCAGTAAAACAATTAACATGCCTGCAGAGGCTACTGTGGCAGATATAGAGAAAGTTTACATGGAATCATGGAAGCTCGCATTAAAGTCTCTTGCCCTTTACAGGGATGGCAGCAAGGTCATACAGCCTTTGTCAGTGTACAAAGAGAAAGCAGCAACAGAGGTAAAGTCTGTAAGGAAGAAGCTGCCTGCGGAGCGCAGGGCGATAGCGCACAAGTTCATGGTCGGAAACCAGGAAGGTTACTTGCACGTTGGCCTCTTTGAAGACGGCTCCCCCGGAGAAATCTTCATTACTATGGCAAAGCAGGGCAGTACATTGAGCGGATTGATGGACGCATTCGCACTGGCGATATCAATAGGCCTGCAGTACGGCGTTCCATTAAAGGTGTGGGTTGCAAAATACCTGAACAGTCGCTTTGACCCGATGGGCTGGACTGATAATCAGGACATTCCAGTGGCGAAATCTGTTGTAGATTATATTTTCAGATGGCTCGCGATGAAATTCCTGGCGCAGCAAGAGCTTGTAGAGCTGAATCTTTTGAAGCAAGAGAGCATTGTCATGGAGAACGGCAAGATAGAGGAGCTTGACAGCAGGACGCGAATGGATGCGCCGTTAACAATGTTTACGGAAACAAAAGCTAGCGCCAGCGCAAGGCCCAGCGCAGATAACAGCGATGCGCCGATGTGCAAGGATTGCGGAGTATTAATGGTCAAGGCAGGAAGTTGTCACACATGCCCATCCTGCGGCGTTACAAGTGGCTGCTCGTAGAATTATTCTATACATTTAAGGCTGCTCAAGTCCTGCCAGAACAAATGTTAAGACTCATCCTAAGGCTTCTAATTTTTGCTTCAGCTGCATTTGGTTCATGAACCCCACAACTTGCTCGACTATCTTGCCGTCCCTTACGAAAAGGAAGGTTGGGACGGCCATTACAGAGAACTTCTGTGCAAGATTGATGTTCTTCCCTGCGTTGATCTTGAGGAACTTCACATCGTTGCCGTAAGTCTGCTTCAATGTCTGCAGTGAAGGCTCCATCTGCTTGCACACAGAACACCAGTCTGTGAAAAATTCCACAATGGCGCAGCTTCCCCTAATAGAATTCTCAAAATGTGCCTCATTAATTTCGAGCATTTTTCTTTCAGCAGAAGGTTGTTTAAATATTTTTAGCTGTTTTCCTATCCAAGTTGCAGAAATTCTATCGCAATTGGAATGGAATAGAAACCTATTGCAACAATCACTGTAATCGTCCATGCCTTCGCCAATGTGATGTAAAAAAGGAACTTCTGGAAAGGCATTTTTAGAGCTCCAGCAACAATTGTGAGGGGATCGCCTATGATTGGAATCCATGTCAAGAACAATAAGGCATAGACTCCATATTTGTGGAACCACTTTTGCGCCCTTTCTTCTGCCTTAGGATTTCTTTTTACTAGAAAACCATGGACGCCTTTAAGCCCTATGAAGTAGTTTGTTATCATTCCAAGCATTGAGCCTGCAAAAGCAAACACAAATACAAGAGCAGGATGGAAGAACAGAGTTGCGCCTGCGATCGCAGGCCACGCAGGTATCGGTATTATTGAGTCGGACAAAGCTGTGGCCGCGAAAACACCTATCAAGCCGTATTGCTCCACCAACATCTGCACGAAAGCCGCATCCAAAGCCATAAACAACATTTATTAATATCCATTATAAAAGATTTGCATGGCTCTTGATACTCTTGGATATATTCTGCTATTCAGCTTCATAGGCTCTGTAGCTGGGCTTGCCGGCGGCCTGCTTTTGCTGCTAAATGAAAAATATGCTAAGGGAATCTCTTTATTTCTGGTAAGTTTTGCAGTCGGCGTTCTGCTTGCAGCAACGTTCTTCGACTTGTTGCCAGAAGCAGTAGAATTAGGGGGGGACTCTGTTTGGCTATGGGCGCTTGCCGGCTTCGGCCTCTTTGTTGTTCTTGAAAAGGCGTTCATATGGCATCACAGCCACGAGATAATGCCGCACAAGCATCGGCATAAGCATCCTTCAAGAAGGTCCTATGTGTGGCTTCTTGTTGCCGGAGATACTCTGCACAATGCTATTGATGGAGTAATCATTGCTGCAACATTCCTTATTGACATCAAGCTGGGCATAATCACCACATTAGCAGTGTTCCTTCACGAATTGCCGGCTGAAATCGGCGACTTTTCAGTAATGATACACGCAGGCTGGAACAGGATGAAGATAATTGGTGCTAATTTAGTGTCAGCTTTGGCGACTTTCATTGGCGCGCTTGCAGTATATTTCTTTTCTCTAAATGGCGCTACTGTCGATGATCCTTTACTAGCTCCAATAGTAGCATTGGCCGCGGGGGGCTTTCTATACATAGCGGCAGCTGATCTAATTCCAGAACTGAAACACGAAATAGAATTGAAAAATACAGTAATACAAATAATTTTAATGATAGCTGGTGCAGCCCTTGTCTATTACTTAGGAGTTCTGCTGCCCGAATAAACAAATGACAAACGGAATAAAGCCATACAGCAAGCGCCTGATTGGAATAAAGGCAGAGCGTATCAGAGATCAAATATTCGGAGCTACAGATGGCACCATCTCGACACTCGCGGTAATTGCAGGAGTAGCAGGCGCCACAGCAAATCCGTTCATAGTTCTTGTCGCAGGAGCTTCGGCAATGCTCGCCGAGGCAATTTCAATGGGCTTCTCATCATACTCTGCGGCAAAAACAAAGGAAGCCATAACAAAAACTAAAAAACAAAGAAGTCCAATCATAGAGGGTGTGGAATTCTGGCTAGCCACTATGGGTGGCGGGTTTGTTCCGCTAGTTCCCTTCTTAACGCCTATACAATCCAGCCTGGCATGGTCAGTTGCCCTCAGCACAATTTTCCTTTTTGCAATCGGCGCCAATGCTGCGCGAGTTGGAGGCAATGGAATCGTATGGACGGGTTTGAGGACAGCAGTCATAGGCCTGATAGCGGCAGGCATAACATACGCTGTCGGCATAGGCTTTGCTGAACTTGGCGGTCCTGCCCTAACAGGCGCCTTTGCAGCCTTAGCAGGCCAATAAGATGAACAAGCGCAGATATTTTCTCCGCATTTTCCGTGCCGCAGAAAAGAAGTACAGCAAATCTCTCAAAAGGTTAGCGGCAGAGGGCTGGCAACAAGACTGGCAAGTCCTCATTTCAACAATCATGTCCGCACAGAGCAGGGATGAAACCACGATACCGATAGCGGAGGCATTATTCAAGAGATATCCTTCGTTGAAAGCCCTAGCAGGAGCAAGGTACTCTGATGTCCTAAGGATTTTCAAAAGTCTCAATTACAATAAGACAAAGGCCAAGCATGTAATTGCAGCTGCCAAGGTAATCCTCAAGGATTTCAAGGGCAAAGTGCCGCATGACATGGATGACTTAACTAATATCCCAGGTGTAGGCCGCAAGACAGCCAATATCGTCAGGGTTGAAGTGCACGGCAAGCACGCAATCCCTGTGGACACCCATGTAAACCGCCTCGCGAATGTCCTAGGTTTGGTGAAAACCAAAACACCAGAGCAGACTGAACGAGAACTTATGAAACTAGTGCCAAGAAAATACTGGATTTCTGTAAACAGGATCTTTGTGCTCTGGGGTCAGGATGTGCCTGGCAGGGATAAAAAGAAATTGCTGCATTCTGTAGGACTGGACAAGCTTTAAATTGTATAGTTAAGTCTATGGTTTATGGCCATTTTTGAACTTCCACACTTGGGAAAAGTTTCTAAGAAAGTAAGGCCCAAGCAGCCCAAACCAAGGGATATTCCCCAGTCTACGACACAAGTCAATGACGAGCTTAATCTTGGCCTTAATGCAATTACAGTCCTGCAGAAGCGCTATCTTTTGAGAAACGGCCAGGGCAGAATTGTTGAAACTCCAAAGCAGCTTTTCCGCAGAGTGGCAAAAGCGATTGCCGAGGTCGACTATAGTTATGGCGCCAACGCAAAGCAAGTCAAGCAAATTGAGGAAGAGTTCCTTCAATTAATGGCAAGAAGAGAGTTCATGCCAAATACTCCGACCTTGATGAATGCCGGCACCCCACTAGGGCAGCTTGCTGCTTGCTTTGTTCTTCCTATAGAGGATTCCCTACCGTCGATATTCAAAGCCCTTGGTGACTCTGCTTTGATAGAACAAAGCGGCGGCGGAGTCGGTTATTCATTCAGCAGACTAAGACCTAAAGGCGACTATGTCAAATCAACACAGGGTGTCGCAAGTGGCGCCGTAACATTCATGGAAATCTTTGACGTTAAAACTAATGTCATAAAGCAGGGTGGCAAGAGAAGGGGTGCTTTAATGGGAATCTTAAGAGTGGAACATCCAGATATTGTCGAATTCATAACAGCAAAGGAAAGGGAAGGGAAATTGTCTAACTTCAACATATCAGTTGCAGCAACAGAAAAGTTCATGCAAGCTGCAATGAAAAACAAGGATTTCGAACTTGTAAATCCGAGAAGCAGGCAAGTTGTTAAAAAAATCAAGGCGAAAGATTTGTGGGACTTGATAATAAGCTATGCCTGGAAGACAGGCGATCCTGGCGTAATTTTTATCGACGAGATCAACAAAAGAAATCCTACTAAGCATATAGGAGACATAGAAAGCACGAATCCTTGTGGAGAGCAGCCGTTGCATCCTTATGAGCCCTGCAACCTCGGCTCAATTAACTTGAGCAAGATGGTCAATTACAACAACACAGAATTGAGTTGGGAAAAGCTTCGCATTACTGTGAGAAAGTGCATACATTTTCTCGACAATGTCATAGATGCCAGCAAATATCCCATTCCAGAGATAACACAAATGGCCAAGGCAAACAGGCGCATTGGATTGGGAGTAATGGGCTTTGCAGATTTGCTATGTTTGCTGGAAATTCCATATGATTCCGAACAAGCCATCAGATTAGGAGAGAAAATAATGAAATTCATAAACGACGAGGCGCATAAAATGTCCTCTGAGCTGGGCAAAAAGAGGGGCAGCTTCCCAAATTTCAAAGGCAGTTTATGGGACAAGGCTGGATGGAAACACATGCGCAACGCAACTAGCACAACAGTTGCTCCGACTGGCACAATTTCAATAATTGCTGGCTGCTCATCAGGAATTGAGCCTTTATTTGCAGTCTCGTTTATGAGAAATGTGCTCGAAGGCACGCATTTGCTGGAAGTAAATCCTATTTTCGAGCAGGTCGCAAGGGAAAGAGGCTTTTATTCTGAGGCACTAATGAAAAGGATTGCCAAAACTGGCGCTATTGCCAAATTCAAAGAGATTCCCCAAGACGTTCGCAAAGTGTTTATCACGGCTTTGGAGATTCCCCCAGAGTTCCATGTGAAAATGCAAGCAGCTTTCCAGAATAATACTGACAATGCGGTTTCAAAGACAATTAATTTCCCTCATTCTGCTACAGTAAAAGATGTGAAGAAGGCCTATGAGCTAGCCTATAAATTGAAGTGCAAGGGAATTACTATTTACCGATACGGAAGTAAAGCAGAACAAGTCCTATACATAGGCAAGATAGCAGAGAAAGGAGAATTTGTAGTGGCAAGGCCAGAGACAGCGGGCTGGTGCGCTTCTCCTCTATGTCCTAACCCTTAAATTATTAAACACTAGGTGCTCAATAGTCTTGTGTTCTGTGCCTTTTCTGTGCTCAAAACCTAGAACTTCCATATCCTCAAGCGTCTTTTTACTGACATTCCGTAAATATGCATAGAAGTTTCCTGCCATTTCCAAATGCTTTAACTTGTTGTGCATCACTCCCGGATCTACTATTTGCAAGACGCACGGGGTTTCGGCATCAACACCCACGAATTGGTCTATGGGCGGGAAGATTTCTTTGGTGCCGTCAGGATGGCGTATAATTGGTTTATATCTTTTGAAGTCTGCAGTAACGCCTGCATAAGGAGTGTCAAAAAAGTGCATATAGTTTCTAGGAACAGTATCAAAACCTTTAGCAGTTACAGGTACAGCGTTATTTCTAAGAAAACCTTCAAATTCTTTTAATACGACGTCATTTGTGTAAATAAACTCTGTGAAAACTATAAGCTCAGAAGCAGATCCTCTCATTTGCAAGATGCCGATATTTGGGCTATATGCGGGCAGTTGTGCTAAATTCACAATATCATCAGTAACTTCGTTCACGTCAATGCTTCGCCTAACAAACTTCCCGCTTAACTTGCTAAATTGCTTTCTAAGTACAGAGCCGCTAGTCTTAGTTATTCTTTGTAAAGTATAGCTTTCTTGCATAAATGAAAACAAAATATTAGTCTTTTAAGGGTTGCTTAGGAAACCCATTCAACTTCCTTGACTTTCTTCTTCCAGTTCTCGTACCTGGCGAGCACAAATAGCAAGGATGATAATCTGTTGAGGTATGGCATTATTATTGGATTTACTTTTTCCTTTTCCGAGAGCTCTTGTACGCGCCTTTCCGCTCGTCTCGCAATTGCACGCGCGTACTGTAAATGAGCTGAAGCCTCTGTGCCTCCCGACAATATGAATCTCTTTAATGTGGGCAGCTTCTCATTAATCCTGTCGATCGCTTTTTCCATAGAAGGGATGCAGCTTTTTTCCAGCCTTGGAACTGGCTTTGCTGTCTTCTGCCCTTCGGGCGTTGCCAAGTCAGCGCCAACAACAAAGAGTTCGTTCTGCACGGTTTCCAAAATATCAGAAGTTTCCTTGCTGCAGGAAGCCCGGCAGACACCTATGTAAGAATTTAGCTCATCAACATCGCCGTAAGCCTCTATGCGAAGGTCTGTTTTCTTGACCCGCTTGCCACCAAATAAGCTCGTCATGCCGAGATCACCAGTTCTAGTGTAAGCCTTTGTGGCCATTAATTGAAAAAGAATTTAGAATTTATAAGTTCTACTGCAGAACGCCAGCGTGCTTTAACGTTTTAATGTGATAATGTGCAACTTGCCAGCTGACTCCTAATAAATTGGCAATATCAGTTTTGGTTGCTTTAGGATTGCTGCGTGCCGCCTCAGCAACTCTCAATGCCGTGCCTTTTATTGGATAAGCTTGCTGAGGAAGATCTTCTCGTAAAGCATAATAGCGCCTGTATTGGCCTTCAGTCTTGTACTCCACTATTTTTTCACGCTTCATGCGCTCTAAGTTGTATTGTGCAGAGCCGTGCCTTATGCCAAGTTCATCTACGATTGCCCTTAGATGTATGCCTGGCTGTGCGACGATAAGTTCTAAGATTCTCTTTCTAGTGGCAATTCCGTTCTTGTAACTTGGCTGGAAAGTGTTTTCTAGCGACATAGCAAAATTCTTGCATAAAGTCTTAAAAGCTCTTAGGTAGCTTGATATTTGCCAGGGAAATATTGTTTGATAGCCTCTGCAAAAGTAATCAAATATTTGTCTTTAATGCAGACGGTGCTTGCATTGAAATTAACGTCTGCAGCAGAAACTCTTCCTGCTAAGCCTTGATGATAACCTACGATCTCGTTAATAGCAGTTCCAAGTACTTTAGCAATAGTCTTTCCTCTGGGTCCTTTAGCCGCCATGTGCGCTTCTTTATTGGCTTCGACCATTTCGCCAGCTACCAGCTGGTCGATACAGCCGGCTTTCTCTAGTGTTGTCAAAGCGCTTCTCAAAGCCAATTCACGGTTTTGTATAGCCATTTCAACCTATATAGTTACAATATAGCAGTTATCTATATATAAACCTTGCGGTTTGGGCTAAAATCATCTTACAGCGCCGTTATTTAGCTTGTTTTATATAAAAGGCAGCACAAATCCTTAAATAAGTCAGATTATAAACAACTACGGGGGCTATGGCATTTCAAGTACAGTCAAAGGACAAAGTCAAGCCGAAAGGCTTGAAAGGGATTTCTGATGCTCAAGTCGAGCCGCATTTTGAGAAGCATTACAAAGGTTATGTTAAGAAAGTCAATGAGGTATGGCAGAAACTGGAGACTGTTGACAGGTCAACAGCGAACCAGAATTTTTCTGATTTCCGCGCTTTAAAAGTTGAAGAATCTTTCAACTGGATGGGCACTGTTCTGCACGAACTGTATTTTGAAAACCTGAAACTGAACGGGGGGAAAGTCTCTGAGTCAGTCAAGAAAGCCATCACTAAAGATTTCGGCTCTTTTGAGAAATGGAAAGAAGATTTCATTGCAACAGGCATTGCCTTGAGGGGATGGTCAGTTCTCGTTTTGGATTTGTCATCTGGAAGGCTGATAAACAATGGCCTTGATGCGCATAATGTCTATGGCTTTCTCAATGCAATTCCTGTTCTTGTGTTGGATGTATACGAGCACGCTTATTACATAGACCAGGGCCCTGACAGGAAAAAGTATATTGATGCCTTCTTTGAGAACATAAATTGGGATGTTGTCAACAAGCGATTCGATAAAGCTAAAAAGGCATATGATGCAGTGAAGTAATATGGAATCTCCGCTGCTTTTATTGTATGAATCTAAAAAAGCAGATATTCAGAAGAGGCTTGAAGAATTGAATAAGGTCAAGTACGAGCCTGATGAAAGGATTTTTTCTGAACTGTGCTTTTGCTTGTGCACTCCACAGACTAAGGCGGCAGCTGCGGATAAAGCAATAAAAGAACTGCAGGCCACAGGCTTGCTGTTTACTGGAAATGTTGACCAGATAGCTCCAATCCTTGAGAGGTGCGGCGTCCGTTATCATAACAATAAAGCCCGCTATATAGTATCAGCAAGGCAAATGTTCTCCCGCAACGGGCAGATAAGAATCAAGTCTATGATTAACACAGACGACCTTTGGGGACTAAGAAATTGGATTGCTGACAATGTGATGGGCCTAGGAATGAAGGAAGCCACACATTTCTTGAGAAATATTGGTCATGGCAGCGACTTGGCAATATTAGATAGGCATATTTTAGCAGAACTTTACAAGTACAAAGTTATAACAGATGTTCCTTTGGTGCTACCTAGGAATAAATATCTTCATATTGAGAGGCAGATGAAAGAATTTGCAAGAAAGCTGAACATTGGCATGCTAGAACTGGACATGGTTTTCTGGTCAGAGCACGGCTCTTTGCCGATTGAAGTTATGAAATAAGCTTAAATATTCGTCTTTTGATAGTATGTCATGGCCGTTTTAAAAAAGTGGCTAATACTGCCATTAGCTATTTTGTTCTTGATAGTGGGAGTTTTCGCCCTTTCAGTATCAAATGTAGTAGTAAGTTCATCTGACGGCACGAATACTACAGATGAGAATTTGACCGTCACTTATGATGTGGATAATAATACAGTTAATAATGTAACAGATTGGCGCCTTAATGGCACTTCTGCCGCAATTGTGAATATGCCGTTCGAAAACCATTCTGATGCGGCGAATACAGCTATTGATTATTCAACATACGAGAATAATGGCACAGTTTATGGCGCAGAACTTGATGCCGGTTATGTGGGCAATAGTTATTATTTCGATGGCTCTGACGTAATCCAGCTCGGCTCTGTTAACTTCAATAATTTCACTGATTTTACCTATGCTGTCTGGATTAATGTAGACAGCCTCTCTGGAGACTGGCAGACGATAATCGATGCAGATAATGACGAGCAGCTCTTGGCTATTAACGCTATTAACCTCTATGCTATCTATGGTCGCTGTGGCAACGATCCGGACGGAGGCTGGGGCGGCGTTGGGCCTGAAGAAGCGGTGTGGCATCACATAGCTTGGGTTGTAAACGGTTCTGAATATAGAGTGTATGAAGATGGCATTCTGCTGGCTAATGGAACTGGCTGCAGTGACAGCTATTTGGCAGACACCCTTAATATTGGTGACAGTTCTGATAGTGTTGATGAACCTTTTGCAGGATTTATTGATGAAGTGCTTGTATTCAATCGCGCACTGAGCTCAGAAGAGATTGCAGTGCTTGCTGCCAACAGAACTGATCTCGTAGTGTCGCAGGAAACAGAAGCTGGTGATACATGGTCAGCTTGCGTGACTGCAAATGACGGCTTTGATGATAGCGCAGTTGCTTGTTCTAATAATTTGACTATTTTGGCTCCAGCAGCCCCTCCATCTGAAGAATCGCCCAAAGGGGCTCAATCAAGCAGAGGGGCGCTCAGTTCTAGTACACAGCAAGGAGGAGACATACCGCCAGCCGGATACGCAGAATTTAACCTGAATTTTGGAGATAGAGTGAACTTCAACGTGAATGGAGAAAGCCACGGCGTTAGGGTTACAGGAATATTTGATGGAGTTGTTGAACTTGAAATTTCATCAGACCCTATCAGGGCGACATTCGGAATTGGAGAGACAAAGGAATTTGATGTTAATGGCGACGGCATTCTTGACTTGGCAATAACCTTGATTTCTAAGATAGGGAATTCAGTAAGGATAGGGATTACTTCGCTTGCAGGCAGCACAACTCCTGCACCTGTTGCGCCGACAGAAACTCCTGCCACTCCTGCAATAGCCGAGCCAACACCGCCAAATCTGCTGATAGGCATAGTGGTTGTGCTGGTTATAATCGGAGCTGCATATCTTCTAGGAAAAAGGAAGAAATAGTGGGCCCGACCGGATTCGAACCAGTGACCTCCGCCTTGTAAGGGCGACGTCATGCCGCTAGACCACGGGCCCAGAACTAAACACTTAATTAACGATTTAAAAGATTATTTATATGGCATGCTGACTTATTTTAACCATGAAACTAGTTGTAATTTACGGGCCAATCGGGACAGGAAAGTTCACAGTAGCAAAAAGACTCGCAAAAATAACCAGCTACAAATTGTTTCATAATCATATGGTAGTGGACATGCTGCTGCCATTCATGAAATTTGGCCCAAATTTTTGGGACGCCGCCAATGACATAAGAATAAGGGTCTTTGAAGCTGCAGCCAAGGAGAAAATCAAGGGCATGGTATTCACTTTCGTATACGCCAAAGGCATAGATGAAAAGTTCATCAGGCGCATAATCAACAACGTAAAGAGAAATAAAGGGAAAATTCACTTCGTGCGCCTGTATTGCGACCTCAAGACACTTAATAAAAGAGTTGAAAGTGCGCAGCGAGGCAAATTCCGCAAGCTCCGCTCTGCAAAGAGGTTAAAGAAAGTTATGAAAAAATGGGACATAGTGTCTCCAATTCCTTTTGTCAAGAGTTTAGAAATAGACAACACAAAATTGTCTGCAGACAAGACTGCAAGAATGATTAAAAATCATTTCAAACTGTAATCAACCAAAGATAGAGCCGAAGCCTTCCTCAGCTGCAGATTCCTGCTCTTCGAACTTATTCTTTACTTTTTCTAATTCAGAGCCAGAAAGTTTCTTGGCGCCAGCATCCAAAAGAAGTTTTTCATTTCTTTGGAAAAACTCATCCGATGCTTTGATGTAAACATATGTTGCAGAGCCATCAAGGCCTAAGCCGCGGGCGTCAGTCATTTTGTATCCGTTTGTTACGAATTCATTGACAATCCATTTCCCCGTCTTGGGATCTTTCTTGTCAGGCCCTTCAAGAACAGCCTTTACCTTCACAGATGCTTCCCCTGAGAACTCGTAAACATTAACTGTCATACTACTGTATCGTACCTTGGGTGTAATAAGTCTTCCTGAAGCTTTGGTGTTGGAACATTTGGATAATTATCCTCAAAGGACTCTCTATTCAAATCTGTCTCTTTCCAAGCTAAAAGGTTGCCCCTTTGGTCAGCCTTATACTCAAAGACTCTAAAATGCAAGCCTCTAGGATCCACAAAGAAAGCGCATTCTATAGAACCCTCCTTAGTTACTGCTTTGCTGTCGAATGTTATCTCAGCAAGACCGTCAGCTTCAGCACAGGCTCTAGCCCTAGCAAACATTACATCCTTGATATCTTTTCTTTCAGGCATTTCAAATCCCATATTAACAATATAGAAGATATATAGTATATAAAGCTTTCTTTTTCTGCTAGATTAAGAGTGCCCTCGGCAGGATTTGGACATATCGTACAGGTGCCCTGTTTGGTGCCTAGGCTTTTACCAATTCTACTTGAACCTCTTCTTTAGGCAGCTTGGGCGGTGAGAAGTTGAGCTTTTCAAATCCGATTACCTTGCCCGTTTTGGGATCTTTCTTGAGAATTACCTCTTCCCCAGTTTCTTCGCAAATAGCTTCCTTTGGCTCTTCAAACCAGACATCTAGGCTGTTTGCGACTTTATCATATAATACCCGAACCTTTTTCATTTTTTGTACACCGTCTTTCCTTCTTTTATTACAGTCGTCTTGTATGCAGTTAATATAACGCCATCAACGTTTAAATGCCTTACCACAACAGAAGTATACTCTTTGCCATATTTCTTGTGGTAAAGGTAAACTGAGGAGTCAGTTTTGCTTACCCGAATCTCATCAGGGTCTTTCAGAGTCTCCTCAACTTCCATTTCCTTGCCTTTCATAATAGGATGCTTGTAGTTAGAAATCAGAAACCATTGCTGTTCTGTGCAATAAACTTTCTTGCCCTAACTTGCAAGTAACTTCAATGGCATTTACCATTAAATAATAAACTAAAAGTTATTTAAGAAGTTTCTTAAATTTAAAGTTTCTGCTACCCTTAGGTATTGCAAAATGCCGTGGATATGTACAAAGTGTATAATGCCCCCGGCAGGAGTTGAACCTGCAACCTACGGTTCATTCGAGCACGAATGTCCGCGAAGGAACTTCGCACTATACAAAACCGTCGCTCTTTCCTGAATCCACCGAACAAGCAGCGCCAAGCTTCGCTTGCGGGGGACCTGCCAGGTTGAGCTACAGAGGCATAAATTAGGGATAAAACAGGGTATAAAAACTCTATGCCGTAATGGCAGGCTTGCAATCCCTGTGTCTAGTAAGCACTCTTTGATGCCTAGGGTTAAGAATTTGCAAACCATCTAGACTATGGCCAGCGATATAAGCGCCGTAATAAACATCGCTGCTAAGGTTGAAGTTTTGCACCTTTTCATGATTCATGTGCAACTCATATGGCCCTTTGACTTTCATGCCCAGTTCTCTAATGAAAGAGATTATTTTTTCAAGTTCTTCTTTGTCGACATTCCGTAATTGAAAAGATTCAAGATTCAATGCTCTGTTGTACTGAGCTTGGCCTTTGGAAGCCAGGTAGCCTTCAACAAACGCACGCTTCTGTTCTTTTTCTGGCAGTTTTTTGCTTATCTCGCCGATGTCAGGAAAACCCATATCGTAGAAAAGCCAAGTTTTCATGGCCTTGGAACACTGCCCCATTCTTGGCATTATGACTGATGACTCTTTTGTCACGACAGGTAACTTCGTCTTATAATTTTTCAAAGTAACTGGCGCAGGTATTCCAAAAATACTCTCCAGTGTGGGCGAGATATAACTTGTATAGAATTCAATATCATTACTATTTCCATTTAGTATCACAACATTAGTTTTTGATGCAAAACTTCCATCGCCGAAAATTACACCAAGAATCTGCGCTTCTTTGCGCCCTATATCCAAAGGCAAAGTGATTTCTCTTCGCCAGTCCTCGGCGCTAGGTCTGAAACCCAAATAACGGCTGCGTGCTCTTAGTAATGGATGTTCTTCAACATTTTCTTCCCCAACATCAGCCCTAAGTAAAACTAAGGGAGGAACTTTAAGCTTATATTTCTCCACCAGTACTTTAATATCACCTTTATAGTGATCCCTTATCACTTTATCGATGTTGCCTCGCGCCTGCTGGCTTGTGATAAGATTATCATAAGTGATGTCTTCCAACCGTTTTGTTTTCGCAAAGATCTCCTTGCCAGCTGCCAAAACATCAGCAAGTCTAATAGGGCTAGCTATCGGGCTGACTGTCACTCGTCGGAAACCTCTTACCATACAAAAACGCACAAAAAGAAGCCTTTAAACTCTTACTGTTAAGCACAAAAAGAACAGTTCAAGCTACTTAAGGTATTTTCTAAACTTAGCAATAATGTTTTTATAACCTTCCGCTTCAACAATTTCCCAAGCCCGCCCATATTCCGGCCTTCTCTGACAATTTTTTATATCTTTTTCCAATCTTTTTTCGCCAAAAAATTTCAAATAAAGGTGCTTGTGTACGGCGTGTAGTAGAATATGCGTTCTCGTCTTCAAACGCTCGTTTTTATATTTTAGCATGAATTTTCCTACGGCTTCCGCAGTCCTTTTATTTCTGGGAGATAAAAGTCCATGCAGCAATTCGTGCACCAGAGTATCAATGTAATCACTTACCTTGTATTTGCGTCCTATTGGTTTGATCATGCCTATTGTAAGAGGGTGTGAAAAAGGCACATATAAGTTATATTTAGGGACGTAGCATATAACAACAGGAACTTCCCAGCCAGCCCCAGCAAATTTAGCGGCTTCCTTTAGTACTTTTTTTTCTATTGGCCGCCATTTCTTTTCAACTTTTTTAACAAAGCTCGAAACTTCTTTCTCATGCCGCTTTAAATCAAAAGGCATCTTCCTAGCCATGCAAATGTTCCAATCGTAAGGGCGCGAATAGATAAAAACTACTTTGGGTATCATGTCGATTTCTTCTTACCTGGGCCTGACTTGGCCCACTGCTCTACTATTATATCTGCATTGCAGGAATCACATTGTATTACAAATGCCTTCTTTGTTTTCCTTTTTCCTGTTTCAGGGTTTTTCTGGGAAACCTTTTCCCTCTCCAATTCCTGATGTTTTTCTCCAGGCTTTCCGCAGTGCGGGCAAGTGTATTCTATATTATATCGCATATCTCCATCAAAGCGCCATATCGTTATGTGACCTTTATCACCTAAAGCGCGCTTTGTAAAGAATATTATCTTATCTCCTGGCTGAGGTCGCTTTAGTACCATAATAAAAAAAGAAAGAAAAGGGGATTAAAAAGATTACTCCCCTTCAGACTCGTTCTCTTCGCCTTCTTGTTCCTCAGCTTCGTTCTCTTCCTGCTCTTCCCCAGCTTCGAATTCACTTTCTATAGAAATCTTGACTCGAGCTCCAGAGGCTTCTAAGCTAGCAACGAGCTGATCAACCAAGGACTGCTGCTCTCCTGTAAGAGTCCCTTTTACATCGACTTCACAGCCTTCAGCTTCTTCATCTCCTACTTCTTCCTCGTCTTTGTCCTCAGTCTCGTTTTCGTCTAGGTCTTCTTCGTCAGCTTCATCTTCATCAGCTTCGTCATCGTTAGTCTCATCGGCATCATCTGTTTCATCATTGTCGCCGTCAGATCCCTGCTGCAGCCTTACATCAACGAAAGCGCCTGTTCCTCTGTTGCCGCCTCTGTTTCTACCGCTGTTTGCTTCAGAGCCGTCGCATTTTATCCCTATCTTGGCTGAAGCATCGCTCTGCTCCAAACTGTCAGCTATTTGGCCGACTAAAGCAGTCTGCTCTGCGGTCAACGAGCCGCTTACCCTAATCTTCAGCTTTTCGTCAAGTCCTGCGAACCTTTGCCTGAGCTCAATCAGCATCTTTCTGTTTTCTATCTTTACAATGAGCTCTTGAGCCCTGCCTTCCAAGTCTGTAAATTTAGCTAAAAGCCTTGCCTTTGTCGCTTCAGGTATGCCTGAAGCTTCGATTCTTGCCTTGACTTTAGCGATTGCTGCTAAGTGCCTCTCCATGCCGTTTCTTATACCACTAACTGTTTCATTGTCTACTTCAACACCATCTAATGCGTCAATAGCCGCATCAGTTTCTGTGAGGGCTTCTGCGTGCGCATCTTCAGCTATTTCTGCCGCATCACCCTTTCCTTGCTTTATCATTAATCTTAGTTCAGCAAGGCGCTCTTCAGCAATGCTCAGTCCAACTTGTGCTTTTGTAGGCCCACCAGCAAGGGCTAGCCTTAGTCTGTCCAAGGCTATATCTAAACCGTGCAAACCGCTGTCTGGCGTTACGCCAGCCGTTGCTTCATCGTCTGCGTCTTCATCGGTTTCGTCAGGTGTTTCATCTTCTGGCGTTTCATTATCCGCAGCGCCATCATCAGGAGTTTCATTCTCCTCCTGCGCGAATGCGCCAGGAACTGCGAAAGGCACGAATGCCAGCAAGGCGAACACCGCTATCACAAACCACATTTTTGTTTCCATTTTTGTTCACCCTTTGTTTGAGCGAAAGTACGCTCTTAGCTGCATATAGGCTGTTCAAGTATATAATAAAAACTGGAAACAAGATGAAACAACTTATTTCTTGAGGAGCTCAATCAAGTTTGTATTTCCCCTAGGAATGCGCTTGATTATGCCCCTTTCCTCTAGACCTCTTAGCACTCGGGAGAGCTTTGCCTTGGAGAAAGTGATCTGCTTTTCAATGTCCCTCTGCCTGATAGGCTTTCCGGCTTCTTTCAATATGTGAATTACTCCCTTTTCGTCAGGAAGTAGGTAAAGCTTTTCTTCTTTTTCACGCTCAGCTTTCTTTGCTGCCTCTTCAAGACTTTTTTCGACCGCCTCTTCCGCAGCTTCTTGAGCAATTTCTTTAGCGATTTCCTTCGCCTTTTCTTTAGACTCGGGCTTGACCTTATTAGCCGCCTTTAGCAATACAAAACCAAGAGCTATCGCTATAAGAGAAGCAGCAGCTAGTAGCAAGGGGAGAGTGCTAGCAGACGCAGGCTCATAAATTGCTGTTATATCAAACCTAGTTATTTCAAATGCCTCATAGGACAAAATTATCCTTCTACCGTCTGAAATTATTCTCACAGGTTCAGGGCTGAGGAATTTTGAAGTTTCTTCCGGCAAGACTGCGCGTTCAGGCAGTTTCAGCCTGAAATTGAACTTTTCGACAAAATTTTCAGCAAAATTGAAATCTCTGCTGAAGAGCTTCCTATCATCCAACGGCACAATTGATGAGGAGGTTTCAAAGCTCAGCTCTACAGCATAGTCTGCGCCGCTAGTTATTGTAGCAGGAGTTACAGGACAACTGATTTTAGTAAAACCGATGATCTCTTCCTGCTTGCAGTCAACAATAACGCCGTTTACTTTGGTCATCAAATTTTTGACTGCAGGAGGCATGAGCAGCTCTAAAGTGCTTTCGCCCTTATAGTCTACAAAAATAAGGTGTTTTTCTTTAGCTATAGAGTTGAAGATCTCTGCTTCAGCATCATAATTTGTAATTTGCGCTGCATTTACGACCGGAAATAGCAACAAAAGCAGAGCTGCTGCAAGCCACTTTTTCATGTTTATTAAAGTAAACAATTAGCCTTTTAAAATAAGCGAATGCGGGGGAGAGGATTCGAACCTCCGAAAGCACTAAGCTACGGGATGTCTTACAAGGACTTAAGTCCCGCCTCTTTGACCGCTTGAGTACCCCCGCGTTTTCAGCGAATGCGGAGAGGAAGATTCGAACTTCCGAAGGCACTAAGCCACTAGCTTCTGAAGCTAGCACGTTTGACCGCTTCGCTATCTCCGCGTGTAATTTGACCTTTATAGATGTTTTTAAGGCTTAAGAAAAGTGCTCCTGGCGAGATTTGAACTCGCGCCAGCGGATGTTTCCAGCGGGAACCCAGCGAAACTGCCAGGTTTCAGCGCGTGAGAATCCGCGATCCTCTCGGTCTTTCCTTTACAGGAAGATGACCGGGCTAGACGACAGGAGCGTAAATAGAATGCGATTTTTTTGATTTAAAAATGTATTGAGAGCGGGCCCACGAGGATTTGAAGCGGGCGTGGAAGGATTTGAACCCTCGACCTGTCGGTCCGAAGCCGACCGCTCAATCCAGACTAAGCTACACGCCCAAGAATAAGACTTAAATTCTTGGCTTTTAAGCTTTGGTCATGGTCATCTTTGTAGGTCCAGGGGGAGTTCCTATTTCTAGTCCTGACAGGTCTACTGTGGGCGGTATTGAACACTGCGCCAGAATTGGGTTAAATGCTATGGAATGCGAATTCGTGCGCGGGGTGAAGATGTCTCCTAAGATGGCTGAGGAAGTCGGCGAGACTGCAAAGGCTAATAAGATAAGACTTAGTGTGCATGCGCCATATTATGTTAATCTCTTGTCAGACAAGAAAATTCTTGTCAGAAAATCAATGCAAAGGATTCTTGACTCACTTGACAGGGCTGAAAGGATGGGCGCTGATGCTGTTGCAGTTCATGCAGCTTACTATGGGAAACTCTCAAGGGAAGATGCGCAGAAGCAGATGATGAAAGTTACACAGGAGCTGGTTGCACAGATGGAAAAGCTCGGCATCAAACATGCTAAGCTAGGTTATGAAACAATGGCAAAGCCTAGCCAATGGGGCTCCCTCTCTGAAATTTCTGAAATCCATAAGAGATTCCCCAAGAAAGTTGTTCCGTATCTGGACTGGGGCCATCTTTTCTGTCCAGATGGCAAATTGGATTTTGCTGAGATTCTTGATTTCATGAAAAAGCTCCACTTGGAGCACATAAATTCACATTTCAATTGCGTCAAGTTTTCGGAAAAGCAAAAAGGCTATGTTGATGTGCACGCACCTGTTGCGACAAAAAAGCCGGACTTTGAAGACTTAGCAAAACAGTTAGTCAAGAAAAAGGTCGATATTACCCTAATCTGTGAAACCCCTTATTTGGAGCAGGATGCCCTGGCCATGAAGAAGATTCTTGTTAAAGAGGGCTACAAGTTCTAGCCAAAACCGCACTCCTGAGAGGCTTCCGTTAGCTTTAAAAGGCTAAATTTCTATATGGCTAAATATGGGTGACAAGCCTTTACCGTTGAGCCAGGAGAGAAGCATAGGCACAGAAGCTGATAACGGCGTATACAAAATCCATTTTGATGCTAAAGATGATAAGTATGTTTCTATCAGCGAAACACTTGGCAGACAATGGTCTAGCACGCTTTTGAAGTTCTTATCTGAAGGCAAAAGATTCAATAAAGTGAAAGAAGGGATAAAAGGCCTGAATTCCAAGACACTTTCAACTAATTTAAGCAACCTTTTGGACGCTGGCCTGATAGAGCATCATGAAGTTAAAAATGGCCGCGTCCCGTATTACGAGTACAGGCTGACTGAACGTGGCTCAGAACTGGCTGATTTGACACAGAATAGCGAGCCTGGCATGATAGAAGGCGTATTCAAAAGGAAACATTTGCTTAACATTATGTATGAGCTATTTTCTGGTGGTGCAAACCACTTTAATCAACTGCGCAAAGCACTAGCGGTTATTTCAGCAAAAACACTATCATTAAACCTCAAGTACGCTGAAAGAAAAGGCCTGGTTAAGAAGGCAGTTATCGAAAACCCTTCAGGTGTTGAATATTCCTTGACTGAAGCAGGCAAATCTCTTTACGAAGAGCTTATTGAGCCTGTTCTGGTCTTTGAACAGTTTTACGACCAAAGAACCCCGTAGCAGAAACCGCAAAGGCTAAGGAGTAAGCCTGTCTGCTGTTCTTGGGAAAGGTATTGTGTCAAATATATGCTCTGCTCCGCTTAGCCACATAACTAACCTTTCTACACCCAAACCAAAACCCGCATGAGGTACCGAACCATATTTCCTTAAATCCATGTACCACTGGTAATCTTTGTGCGGCAGTTTGAATAATTTCATAGATTCCATAAGTTCTTTCGGATCTTCAATTCTAGCACTTCCTCCTGTGGTTTCGCCAACACCTGGTATCAACAAGTCTGCTGCTTGCACCGTTCGTTTGTCCTTAGGCTCGACTTTCATGTAGAAAGCTTTCATTTCCCTTGGGAAATGTGTCAGGAAAACTGGCTTGCCCATATCTGCAACTAGCTTTCTTTCATCTTCGTCAGTCAAGTCATAGCCCCATTTCTTTCCCAACTTTTTGATAGCGTCAGCATACTTCATCCTTCCAAAAGGAGCCTTTATCTTCTCCAAGTCCTTTGTGTCTCTTCCTAACTCCTTTAGCTGCTTGCTGCAGTGCTTCAATATGTATTGCACAACAAATACAATCAATTCTTCCTCGAATTCCAACAATTGATCAAAGGTCATCCAAGCAGTTTCCATCTCATGGTGCCAGTATTCTGCCAAATGTCTCCTAGTTCTTGATTTTTCTGCCCTGTAACTAGGAGCTATACAGTAAATCTTTTCCAGCCCAAATATCAAGGACTCTGCATAAAGCTGCCAAGACTGCGTCAAGTAAGCCTTGCGGTCAAAATACTTCACTTCAAACAAAGTCGAGCCGCCTTCACAAGCGCATTCAGTAAACGAAGGCGATTGTATTTCGAAATATCCTTTCTGCTTGTAGAACTCATGTATTGCTTGAAACACTGCAGATCTTATTTGAAAAATCAAGCTCATCTTCCTGCTGCGAACCCAAAGATGTCTTACTGACCTGAGGAATTCCTCAGAGAAGTCTTTCGTAATGGGATACCTATCAGCCAAGCCAACAATTTTCAAAGTTTCAGTTTGCAATTCATATCCTGTTGGAGCCCTTTCATCCTTCCTGACTTTTCCGGAAAGCTCGCAGGAGCTTTCCAGCGAGATTTTCTCGGCTTCTTTCCAGGCCTTGCTGTCTTTCTTAACAACAGCCTGGATTATTCCAGAAGAATCTCTAATGGCAAGAAAAATTAATTCCTTCTGGTCCCTCTTCCTGTGAACCCATCCTCTGATGGAAACAGATTTGCCTTGCTGTTTATCATCCAGTGTTGCAGCAATCGGAATAAAGTCAGCCATGTTATTTACCTCCTCGCATACCTATATAAAAATCTTGGCTGCGGGTTACCTTTGCAAACCCTTCTATTGCAGGTATAAACCTTGCTTTAGGTAACCGCACATACAATGTGCTGTGCCCTGTTTGTTCAATTGCAGCGTACACTTCTTCTGCTAGCGAGTCCTCATCCACTATGACTTCATCTACAGGCACAAAAGGGTGCACAGCTCCCGGCATTAGACCATAGGAACTAAGAGGCATCTGAACTCCCAATAACTTTATGTCCCTCTCAGGATGTTTAACATAGACGACATCTTGCTCTGCAATGCGCCGTGCAATGCAAGTAGGCTGCGCCTCTATTGGCGTGCCTATGGCGATGGCACTATCTCTACTAGTCCTAGTGGCAGGAAAAACTTCACAAACTCTTGTCACTACTGCTGCAAGCCCGTCTGGCAATCTCACATCTTTGATACTTCTTTCAAGTACGCTCATAATTTCACCTCAAAAGGAGTAGGAATAGGCGCCCGATCGAGGATTCGAACCTCGGACCTACCGCTCTCTATCCATCTATGGATAACAGGCGGTCGCTCTAGCCGCTGAGCTAATCGGGCAGTGCCTAGATCTAGCAGGAGAATGATAAGTAGGACAATTCCGGAAAACCAACTCAATAATTTTATCTAGCGAGAACGCTTCAGGCACAATTCCGACTCATCAACTCGAATGCCATAAATCTCTGTGATGAAACGCATTTATAAATCTTTTCAATTCTTTAAATGGCATGCTGGAGAGATTCAAAGAGAGCCTGGCAGACATGCTGATCTCTGCTAAAGACTGGTCCGTAAGGCATCCTAACTTGGCCTATAGGGCACCAATGATAGCAAGTTCTGCAGCAGTGGTTTTTGGCATGCTCGCATCTCAAGATATGGTTTCATTCACACAATATTTCAGCCCTACAGTGGACAAGCCGGACTGGTGGCCAGAATCCTTCGCACTATTTCCGCAGGAACAGACACCGCCACCGCAACAAAATCCGCCACCTCCACCACCACAGGATATTCCGCCTCCGCCACCAACAGAAAAGGTGCGCGAGATTCTGATAAGAACTGGCGATATTTCGACTATTGGAGCGTATGGCACAGTTTCATTGGCATTAGGAAATTACTTTGCCTTCGCTAAGAAGCGGCTAGGTAAAGCATTAGAACCAGCAGCATTTGCAGTGGCTTATTCATTAGGTCACATGTTAGAGATGATACAGCAATACACGCCAGATAGAGTGACTGACGGCCAGGACTTGCTGTTTGTAGCTGCAGGTGCTGCAGCAGGAGCAACAGCGCTAAAAGGCTTAAGAATGGTGTACGGCAAGCTTGCAAATTACAATGCCGAAACAACAATTAGCCCACGGAGCAGAAGCGCTGCTGTTTAGGTCTGAAGGAAAAATAATCAAAGAGCGCATCAGCAAGGGCTATCGCATTCCCGAACTGGATGAAAAGCTGCGGAAAGACAGGACAAAAGCAGAAGCCCGCATCCTTCAGAATCTTTCCAGGAACAATGTTAATGTACCCAGAGTTTTGAAAGCTTCTGAAACTGTTTTAGAATTGGAAGATATTGGCACCAATAGTATAAGGGATTATCTCGATAAGTCGTCAGATGCTTCCGTATTCGGCAAGATTGCAGAGCAAGTTGAGCTTATGCATAGGGCAAAGATAACCCATGGCGATCTCACTACGAGCAATATGATTCTCTCTGGCGATAAATTGTATCTTATAGACTTCGGACTGTCAGAGCATACTGATAGGGTCGAGGATAAGGCAGTTGACTTGCATTTACTGAAAGAGTGCTTGAAATCTAAGCACTTTCCAATCTGGGAATCTTGCTGGCACACTTTCGAAAAGTCTTATGGCCTTAAGGAAGTTCTAGAAAGGCTGAAAATAGTTGAACGCAGAGGCAGGTACAAGGAAAAAGGGCCTGTGTAAAAACCTTTTTAAAGCCCATTCTAAAGCCTTACTTCGGTATAAAAATGTCTAGAATGCATTCTGGAAAACGAGGGCAATCAGGATCGCTAAAGCCATTGCTATCGCCCGTCCCTTCTTGGGTTGCTTACAAGGGAAATGAAGTTGAAGCCCTTGTTGTTAAGCTGGCAAAGCAAGGCAGCAACAGCGCTCTAATCGGCGATGTTCTGCGAGATTCTTACGGCATACCTGATGTTAAGAAAATAACCGGCAAATCAGTAACTAAGATTTTGACTGAAAACAAGATTTCAGGTGAAGTTCCAGAAGATGTCCAGGCCCTATTAAAGAGAGCAATCACCGCAAAGAAACACCTAGACAAGAACAAGAAAGACATGGTCACAAAGCGCGGATTACAGTTAATGGAATCTAAGATCCGCAGATTGGTGAAATATTACAAATCAGAGGGCAGGTTGCCTGAAAATTGGAAGTATGACTTGATTGGTTAAAATGGCACAACAAACGACTGCAATTGTCAAGCAAAAGAAGCGGTGGTTCACAGTTTTATCCCCTGAGCTTTTCGGCAGCAGGGAAATGGCAGACCTTCCAGCTTTCAATGTTGAGGATATTAAGGGAAGAGTTGTAGAGGTTACAGGCCAGATGTTAACGGGCAGCCCTAAAGATGCAAACAAGAAATACCAGCTGAAGATTACAGAGATGAAAGGTGAAAAAGCAGTTACGGTGCCAGTTTACTACGCGATTACTGACAGCCACATCCAAAGGACTGCTAGGAGATACAAGGAAAGATTCATTGATGTTTTAACTCTGGTAACAAAAGATAATCAAAAAGTCTTGATTAAGATGCAATTTTTCCATACAAAGCGCCTGCACCACTCTGTAAGAGCCTCACTGCTCAAGGAATCAGGGCAAATGATTAAAGATATGTTCAAAGAAATAGAAACCGCAAAGCTTTTTGACCCTCTTACTGTTGACAAAATAGGGAATGACTTGAGGAAAGCTCTTGCAAAGATATATCCGATAGAAAAGATAATGGTTGCAAGATTGGAATTCTAATAATTTAGCTATCGTAGTCTTATTACTTCCAGATTTTTAGGGGCCAATGTTTCTATCTTGAAGGCCTTGTGCATGCTGCTCGCAATATTAAGCGTCTTGGAAGCTTCGCCGTGCACCATCAAGACTTTCTTCGGCCTAGGCTTCAGCTTTTTGATGTAATCTTCCAATTCATTTCGGTCTGCGTGCCCTGAGAACCCTGAAATGGTGTGCCTCTCAAGCTTTATGTGCACAGTTTCACCTTCATCAAACTTCAAGGTCTCGTCGCCGCGCTGGACATAATATCCTGGAGAGCCTTCAGCTTGATAGTTTACAAAAATAATAGAATTCTTTGGATTATCAGCAAGCTGCTTGAAATATTGCACAGAAGGGCCGCCGGTTAACATGCCGCTTGTTGCCAGAATTACGCAAGGCGGACCGTCAATTATCTCCTGCCTTTCTTTTCCGCTGCCGACACGCCTGAACATAGGATTTAGCAAAGGATTTTGGTCTTCGTAGAATACTTTTTCTCTTACTTCTGTCCCCATAAATCTCGGATATGCCGCATGCACTGCAGCAACGTCCCAAATCATTCCGTCAACATAAACAGGCACCTCAAATTTCTCTTCGCGAGCAGCTTTTTCCAGAACAAGCATTATCTCTTGAGCCCTTCCTACACCAAGAGATGGAATGAGAACCTTGCCTTTTCTGGCAATTGTCTCCCTGATGATCTTCATTTGCTTTTCTTCGCATTCTTCCCTGCTGGGCTGGAAGTCTTCAGGACCGCCATAAGTGCTCTCTATAATGAGAGTTTCAACTCTTGGGAACACTGTATGCGCTCCGTTTAACAACAGTGAAGTGCGCGGCTTCAAGTCTCCCGTATAAAGCAAGTTGTGCCAGCCTTCACCGATGTGGAAATGCGCCAAACAGCTTCCCAAAATGTGTCCTGCAGTGTAAAATGTCAGACGCACATCAGGAGTTATGTCTGTGACTTCGCCATATTCTAATGGAACGCAGTGCTTCACTGCTTCCTTGACATCTGCTGAAGTATACAACGGTTTGCCTGTATGTGAAAGCTCAACGTAATCCAAAGCGAGAAGAGCCATTATGTCTCTACTAGGCTCAGTTAGATAAGTCGGCCCTTTGAAGCCCATCTTGTACAAGTAAGGCAAGAAACCGCAGTGGTCTAGGTGCGCGTGCGTTATCACAACAGCGTCTAAATCTTCGATGTGAAACTCTGGAGCATTCAGTATTGGATATGCATATCTGCCGGATGCTGCGACATTAAGGCCGCAGTCCATCAAGATTCTTGATTCAGGAGTCTGCAGCAACAAGCAACTCCTGCCAACCTCTCGTCCAGCTCCGAGAATAGAGATGCGCGCCCACATATCATCCACAGTTGACTTTTTCTGTTCATAGATGCGCTTTCCCACACTATCAAGGAACTTCCTTCGGTAATCTGCCTCAGCATAAAGGACTGCGCGGATGTTTGTTGTGATTTTGCTGGGCAATAATGATTCCCTTCTTACTGTAGGAGTCCAGAAAGTTTCTTCCTTTATTTTTCTCAGCAATTCGGCATCCTTTCCTATAGCCAAGCCAGGCCTCTTGGCCTCAATTGTTACGACAGAGCGAGGCTTTTCAAAAACTATTTGTGTGATCTCTGCTTCCCTAGGTACAACTTCGCGAATAAACTTCTCAGCTTTCTCCTCGTCCTTCAAAAGGGAATCGTCAGCACGCAAATCAATCCTTTTCTTTACCTCAGAAACTATTTGCCTTATAATGTCGCCGCCGTGCGAGAAAAAAGGTTTTGATTTTGTATAAAGAACAATGTTTGCGCCTTCGTAAGCAGAGCTTGTTATGCCTGCGTCCCTGGGTAATTTGCTTATTATTTCATCAAGTACTGTCATTTTCCTTCAAAATTATCTTTCCTTCATAATGTCAGGATTATTTGCTCTTTACTATTGCTTCGAAAGGCACTTTTTCAAGCCTTCGGAAGCCTTTCCTGTTGATAACAACTACGTCAATGCCTTCACCAGATGCCATATCTCTTCGGATAGAAGAAGTTATTGCCCTAGTAGACAATTTTATGGCCTCATCTTCAGTCAGGCCTTCCCTGTATCCATCTTCAAGAACACCGAAAGCCATCGGGCTTCCAGAGCCAGTAGAATAGAACTTCGTTTCCTTGATGTTGCTTCCACTAGGATCAAGAGTATATATCGCGTACCTGCCGTCATCGCCGAGACCCGCAACTATCAGCTGCACCAAGAATGGTATGAATGACTTTCCTTGGGGAAACAATATGTTTTGCATCAAGCTTGCGGCAACATCAACGCTTGCCTCAATGCCACTGTTCAATTTGTACAAATCGACTTCAGCTTTCAGGAATTTTGCAAGCATCTGCGCATCCCCAACGCTTCCTGCGACTGTCATTGCGATCTGATCTGTAATCTTGAAGAACTTGTCAAATTCCTTATTGGCAATGAGATAACCCATGCTGACCCTTTTGTCAGCTGCCAAAACAAGGCCATCCTTGTAAACAACTCCTACAGTAGTTGTTCCGTGTTTAGCTTCTATCTTCTCACTTGTCATAGTAGAACGTCCAAAGATACTTTTGTATGGCCAAAAGTATTTTTAAAGGTTTTGTTTGGAAGTCAGTAAGATTTTGCCGCGTATACTTGATACTTTGATGCATTCTTTCCACATATTGCGCACTTTCCAGAAGGTTTGGAATCGAAAGGTATGCAGCTTATTTTAGCCCCGAAATCCCACAGCTTTGCTTCGCATTTATCTGAGCCGCACCACATTATCCTGACGCGATTGCCCTCAACATTTTTCTTCAGTTCCGCAAGATTCTTTGCAGTCTTTGTATGCGAATCAAGGAATTTCTTAGCCTTTGCAAGAAGATCTTCCTGTACTGAGTTAAGCAGTTTTCGAATTTCAGTGTTAATAGCTGAAGATTTTACAGCTTTTTTCTCGCCAGTATCTCTTCTCACAAGGATTACTTGATTTTTTTCAATGTCCTTTGGGCCAATTTCTATTCTTATAGGAACGCCCTTGATTTCCCATTCATTGAATTTCCATCCAGGCGTATAGCCATCGCGGTCGTCGATTGATACGATTAGGCCGCGCAAGTCTCCGCGCAGCTTTGAAGCGGCTTTCAAAACTTTGGATTTTGTAGAATCGTCGTAAATTGGTATTATCACCGCTTGAATTGGAGCTACTCTTGGTGGTAGCACCAAACCCTTGTCATCGCCGTGCATCGCAGCCAGTATTCCAACGCTCCTAGTTGAGAATCCCCAGGAATTCTGGTGCGCAAATTTCTTTTTCTTGTCTTTATCAAGAAACTGGATGTTAAATGGTTTTGAGAAATTCTGGCCTAAATAATGGGATGTGCATCCTTGAATCATTTTTCCGTCAGGCATCATTATTTCAGCAGTTGTAGTATAAACCGCACCGGCAAATTTCTCTGATTCAGATTTTTTGCCTAGAGTGACTGGAATTGCCAAGTGTTCCTCATACGTATGCCTGTAATCCTCTAAAGCAGCCATCACGTCTGCTTCCGCTTCTTTCTGGAATGCGAAAACAGGATGGCCTTCCTGCCACAGGAACTCGCGGCCGCGGAGGAAAAGCTTTGGATGCTTGAACTCCCATCTCACAACATTGCACCACTGATTTATCTTTAATGGCAAGTCGCGCCAGGAGCGAATCCAGTTTGAATAATGAGCGTACATTATAGTTTCAGATGTTGGTCTCACAGCAAGCCTTTCATCAAGTTTAGAATTTCCTCCTTGCGTGACCCAAGCTACTTCCGGGGCAAAGCCTTCGACATGGCTTGATTCCTTTTTGAGGAGCTTTTCAGGAATAAAGAGAGGAAAGGAAGCATTCTGCACGCCCCTGTCCTTGAATCTAATATCCAATAAGCCTTTGATGTTCTCCCAGAGTTGGAAGCCATAGGGCTTTATCACAGTAGTTCCGGATACAAAAGAGTGCTCAGCAAGGCCTGCCTTGAAAGCAACTTCTTCCAGCCATTCCCCTAGTCCAGAGGACTTCTTGTGCTCAATAGCCATACTCAATTCTCTTTAAGGTGATTTATATTGCTTCCTCTCATTTTAAAGCATCAAATTTAAGGAGTTCTTCCGGAGTTAGGATTTTGATTTCCTCATGTTCCTTGATGTTTAGTAAATGCCTGTCGTAAGTAACAATATATTTGCTTGAAGATGCCATCGCACATTCTATTATTTTATTATCATCTGGATCAGATTTCACAATCTTTACCTTTCGAGTCGGCTTTACTAGAGTAACAAAAGAGAGAACTTTTTCCATTATATTATCTGCTTCATCCTCGGAAAATTCGAAATCCCTCCTTAGCACTTTTCTGTACTCGGAAGGATTTCAGTTGATGAAAATATTTCTGCATCGATTCGCAACAATTTGAACAAGAGTTTTTGCGCAACACTCTTGTCCCATAGCGTTGCAGACAGCAGGACATTAGTGTCGAAAGTAATGCGCATGACTACTTTCCTCTCGATTTATGCACAATTTCAACAAAGTCAGATTCCTTAATCCCTTTGCTTTCAAGCTTTTTGCGGCTTTCCTTGGCAATGGCCTCTAGTTCCCGTATTAGCTTTTCCTTGGAAGGAGTTTCCACTTTTTTCAATACAATAGTATCTTTGCTGCCGACAACTGCAAAAACTGTCCCCTCATCAGCTTGCAGCTCATCCCTGATATCTTGAGGAATCACGATCTGCCCTTTAGATGACAATTTGGTTAATTCGACTTTTCCCATGTAAGATAGTAAGACTATCTTACTTATAAGCCTTTCTGTCGCCAACCAAAGGTTAAGGCCTTTAAAGAGGAAAGCTTTATAAATATAGCTTCCATATTGTAGCTATATAGAGGATAAAATGGATAAATACACCGTAGAAGCAGAAAAGGAATTCAGACCTAAATCTATTAGGGCAGCTCGGGATGATTTCTTGATACAGTACAATAGAGTGGATTATGGCCCTCTATACCTAGTTCAAGTTTATGAAAACGATACCGCCTGTGTTGAACTGGGTTGGCAAGGTAAAGAAGTAAAAAAGAATGTTTCTTTGCCAAGAGGAAAGTCTAAGGAACTGGCAGAAAGGCTGGTGAAAGCAGGTTTTTACAAGTTTCAGGATGCCTACCACTGGGAAGATACTGAAGATGAAGAAATGCTTGCTGCAGTTACCGGTAAGCCATACGATGCGTCGAAGGCATTAACAGTAAGCACAGGTTTTGACGGCCCTTCAGAAGGCATAAGTTTGAACTGGCAGGGCAGATCTAAGACTGTGGAATGTGACAGAAGGAGACCGAACTCGCCAGAATTTGCAGCTGTATTAGAAGATTTACTAAAGATCGGCGCACAGGAGCAAAATGGCTGAAGATCCAATAAAAGAGCTGACAGAGAAGTACAACAAATCTAGAGGTACCAATGTCAAGCCAGAGGATTTTGAAAGTCTTCTCTACAGTTTAATGGATCAACAGCTAGGTGCCAAACCAAAAGAACAACCTTCTACAGGAATTGAAGATGTCGTTTCCAAAGATACTAAGCCAGCTGCAAGACCTAGTGATTTAGAAGAAGCTACAAGGATTTGGCATGAACACGAGATATCTGATTTTGGCCAAGTATCTGATGTGCCAATATATTACGTCATGTCAGACACTATTCAAGTTATTGCCGAAGAGGGCGAGCCAGATTTTCAAATCTATGGTTTCAGCTCAGATCAAGGGCCGCCAACTGCAAAAACAGCCAAAATGAAATTTGTCCGTTCTACTGGCATGTGGAAGCAAGTAGTAAAGGGCGAACCGGGTTCATCCTGGTTCGACGTCATAGAATCAAATCTAGGAAGAAGAGGTATACTTGTGCAAATAGTTACGGGATATAGAATGGGTGCAGATGGTTCTTCCAAGAGTCATGACCATCTAGTATTTCCAAAAGACCCTAATGCAAAACCTGAGGACATCTACAAACAAGTTATTGATCTCTATAAGAAAATTGGAAATTCAGACTCGCCATTGCCAGGCGTCGAGAAAGTTGTTAGTTTGCTCGTAAGTGCAAGGTACGACAAAAACAACAAAGAGCTCGACACTTATCTGCGCGAGATGAAGAAGATCGGCGCACAGGAGAAGTGAAATGGTAAGAAATGACATAAGGATATCATCGCGGGAACCTTTGGCCCAAGATTTTAAGATAATATCCTACGAGCAAAAAGCGCCAATACCGATAGATAGAGACAAGTGGCTAAGATTATGGAGTCCAGGTGGTGCTTACTTCAATAACAATCATGGCTTCTCCAGCGATTATCAGCCGTACGGCGAGTGGGTTAACGGCAAAGAGATTAGAGTTTTCAGGGAGCCCTCAGTGGCAAGGCCTTGTTTAGAAGCAACTGTTGAAGGTCTTTGCGAAATGGTAGATGAACTTGGCTTGAAGCTAGATGTCCTAGATTATGATATAGAGGCATCAGTACAGCCAATGATTGATGCATCAACAGAGTATGGCGTCTTGGACGGCGAACAACTAAGCCGCAGATTATTCGCTGAAAGTTACCGTGACACTAACAAAGGCGGAAAGCAACACGCTGACGTGTTGCTAACATCTAAGCCTCTTAGACTAGGTGATGAAAATTGGGGCGAAACTAGATTTAACACAGGCGCTATGATAATGTCTTTGCCACAAGGAAGACAAGGGTCTTATGATTTCATTGGTAATGTAGCAAAGCATGAAGCTGCGCATTTGCTCGGATTTCAGGAGCACCACGCTCGTGTAGGTAATGTAATAGGATATGCAGAACCTGAAGATTGTTTGACAAATTGGCAGTGTTCAACTCGAGACATTTGCGAAAGAGACGAGGATGCATTGCTAGCTTTCTGGTTGGGCATAGAGCAAAAAACCGGCCAGCAATATCTAAAACGCTAATTTGTTTGCTCTTCAAAACGAAGTGATTTAAGCCTTTTTTCCTATGTAGTGACATGAAACTCGCCTTTATATCAGACATACATCTCGGCTTTGCTTATGGAACAGAGCGGGAGCAGGAAAGCTTTGATAACTTCAAGCAAGCGTTTGAGCTTGCGCTCAAAGATAATCCTGATTTGATTTTGCTGGGAGGAGATATTTTTCACGATAGGATTCCGAGGCAAGAAATTCTTGGCAAGGCAATAGAATTGTTTACTGAACTAAACTCCAAATTGAAAAAGGTTATTCTCATTAAGAAGGTCGACCGCGAGAAGAATGTAACAGAAAAGAAAGAGCTCATTCCTGCAGTTATTGGCATCTGGGGAACCCATGAACGTAGGCATATGAACAGCACAAATCCTGTCCAGCTTCTTGAGAAAGCTGGCCTGATGCATGTTTTGCATGCAGAATCTGCCTTAGTTGAAGTTGGTTATGAGAAAGTTGGAATACACGGCCTGAGCGGAGTGCCTGAAGATTACTCAAGGGATGCATTGCTTGCCTGGAAGCCAGAGCCCTTTGAGAATTCCCACAACATAATGCTGCTGCATCAAAATTTGAAAGCCTTGATTCCAGTTGACTCTGGAAACTGGATACAATTTTCAGATCTTCCTGAGAAGTTTGACCTGTTTTTATTCGGCCACTTTCACTGGAAATTTGAGGATGAGCATCCAAAGTCAAAAGCACCTATTTTGATTCCAGGCTCTTTAGTTGTGACGCAGCTGAACCAGCGCGAGGCTTCTGCTGAGAAAGGCTTCTTCTTAATAGACTTACCCCACGAAAAAGATCTCAAAACAATTACCTTCAAGCCCATCAATACACGAAAGGCACACTATATCTTGCTTGAAGTAAGAGATAGGAGACCTGCTGAAATACAGTTTAACATTGTTGAAGCGATAAAGAAAGCTCTGCAAGTTAAAACAGAGCTAAAGCCCATGATTAAAGTGAAGCTGAAAGGCACATTGGCACAGGGCTTCAATCCTGGGGATGTTAATCTATCGCAAATTTACAGGGATTTCTCGCCATTAGTGATACTAGACATAGACAAATCCGATTTGTCAAGCGCAGACGCTGTTCAAAAAACAAATCTGCTGCAGGATCTGAAAGAAAAGAAGATTTCTGTCGATCAACTAGGATTGGACCTGATAAAAAAGAACTTGCCAAACCAGATTGAGACGCAAAAGCTGGAGCAGCTGTTCAACCTCCTTGCAGAGGAAGAGCTTGAGAAAGCTGAGGAGGCATTATGATACGCAAAATAAAGCTGCAGAACTGGAAATCTCACTCTGAAACTGAATTGGAATTCACTAAAGGCATCAATGTACTTGTGGGCCCTATGGGTTCTGGCAAATCATCTGTGCTGCAAGCCATTTGTTTCGCCCTGTTCGGCAGCGTGCCTGAAATAAAGAGGAGAGATGTTAAAGTAACCGAGCTGATAAGAAGAAATGGCGGGAATCAGGCGTACATAGAATTGGAACTAAGCGCCGAGGATAAGAGTTTCCAGATACAGAGATTGATCAACAGCAAAGGCTCTGAAGGCTCCGTAAGGGATGCTGATGGCGTTCTGCTTGCAGGCACTAATCCCACGCAAGCAACCGCTTTTATGAAGCATATTTTGAAGCTGGATGAGGACACTTTTTTGAGGACTGTGTATGCAAAGCAGAACGAGATTGACTTATTTCTGCAATTAAACCCGCAGGAACGCAAGACAAGGCTTGACGAACTTATGGGAGTCCACAGATTTGAATCTGCCAGAAAAAATACTGTAAAGCTTGCAAACAAAATTGATACAAAGAAGACAGAGAAGGAGAATCTTGCAAAAAGCTTCGAATTGGACAAGCTTACCGAAACAATACACGAAATTGAATCTGAAGTTTTAGCTCTAAAAGAAGAAAAAGCTTCCATTTCAAGCTCATTGGACACAGCAGGCAAGGCCAAGGTCAATGCAGAACTTCAGTTGAAGGAATTGAAAGCCAAGTTTGAGGCCTATGCAAGGCTTGAAGAGAAACAAAAATTTCTTGTTGCACAAATTAATGAGCTGAAGCTCAAAGTCAAAGGTCCTGTTAAAAGCCAAATTGAGATTAAAACCCAGTTGGATGAGCTTCAAAGCAAGCTCCCATCACTGGGGAACTACAAATCAGACTTAAGCAGGAAACTTGAAGCAGCGAACAATGAAATGGTTGCTGCCGAAAAGCAGGCGAGCATTTCAGAGAGCAAGCTTTCTGACCTGCAAATACAGCTAGAGAAAATTTCTGTCTTTAAAATAGAATTAGAGCAGCTAATCCAGCAGATTGGAGTGGAAAATCCTAAAGCGGAAACCGAGCGGCTAGATAATGAGATAAAAGAGCTGGACAAAGAAATTGCTTCAGCAGAATCTGAAGCAAAACTGCTCAAGAAACACTTGGAAGAGCTGAAAACTGCTGAAGGAATTTGCCCTACTTGCACTCGGGCGCTTGAACTAGAGACCAAAGAAAGACTTACCAAAGAACGTGAGGCGAATATTTTTGATTTGTCAAATAAAATTGGGGCCTTGAAGAATCAGAAAACAGACTTGGAGCTGCAAAAAAGAAAAGTTTCTGATTTTGTGCAGCAAAGCGAGGACTTATTGCGCGACATTTCTAGGGAAGCAGAATTCTTGAAGCAAAAAGAGACTTTTGAGAGGCAATTAAAGGAATCCCAATCAATTTTGGATAAGAATAAAACAGACCTTGCAAGTCTGAAATCAGATTTGGAAGGTACGGAAACAGAACTTTCTAGCCTTAGGAAGATAGATACGGAACTAAGAGAACAATTGCATGTTGCGGAGGTGCAGGAGAAGCTGCAGCAATTGCAGGAGCAGTTTTCAGACGTGCAAAATAAACTGGAAAGCAAACCTTCTGCAGATATTCTTGAGGACTCTGACAAAAATTTCGGGGAAGCGCTCAGGGCTTATGAGGAGTTAGCTGCAAAAAGCAAATCAATTGACTTTGTAATTGAGGAGAAGCAGAAAAGGCTTAACGAATTGACTAAAAAGCAGAAGCAAGCCGAAACTTTGCTGCTAGAAACTGCTTCGCTGCAGAAAAAAGTGGAGCTCCTGCAGCAGTTGAAGAATGCCCTTCTTGTTGCTCAGGAACAGCTTAGGAAGGAGCTGATAACTGCGGTGAATGAAGTAATGTCTTCCCTTTGGAGCAAGTTGTATCCTTATGAGAAATGGAGCTCCATACAATTGGAAGCTTCAGAATCAGATTACACATTGCAGCTGAGAGCTGCTGAAGGCGACTGGATTAATGTGGCTGGATTTGCCTCTGGCGGAGAAAGGATGCTCGCCGCTCTTGTTTTGAGACTGGCATTTGCAAAAGTCTTGGCACCAGAGTTCAACATTCTAATTCTAGACGAGCCGACTCACAATCTTGATGATGCAGCTATCAATACATTGATGCTAGCGCTGCAGGAACATCTTCCTGAATTTCTGGAACAGCTGTTTATTGTGACACACGAGGAAAAGCTGGCTGAAGTGGGCGATAACATAATAAGAATAAAGCCCTGACTTAGCGTCCTCTCCTGCCATCTTTAAGTCTAGCTACCAGATCTCTGAAGCTTTGCTCCCCAATTTGCAGTCGAACCCCGTCTTCGACAGCATTTGCTTCATCTACAATAGGCCTCTTGCCGCTGGCTTCGCCAGCGGTTCTTTTGGCTTCAAAGCAGATATCCATCAGGCGCGTCAGCTTTGTCAGGCTCGGCTGAACCATTTGCCCATTAATGTCCCTGAGCTCTATGCCCTGCTCTGTCGGCAACGGCGTATACGCCATACCTGTCGGCGGAAACACAGTTAGATGACCCTTGTCATAGGTCCATTTTTCTGGTACGTATTTACTGCCGTATTTTGGCGGCCCTGTCTCTGCTCTCATTTTGTGCTCCTCTCAAAAGAGTAGAATCTATGCGAAAATTCTGTTTTGCTTGGAAAATGGAAGTTTGCCATGGAACACCGAAAAATTGTTGCGTGGCAAACCTAGGCTTCCGCCAGGTCTGTCTCGCTTTCTACAATAATATCGACTGACTGCGCATTTACTCTATGTGCCAGCATGTCAATGACTCTTACTATTTCGCGGGCAGGCTCTACAACAGGCTTGTCATATCCAGGTCCCCTGCCTTCATGTTGTTTGATCAGGACTTCGCAGGCATTCCTGATCTTGGAAATCTCTATCGGCTTAACAGGAACAGAATGCGAGCTGTTTTCCTTCGCTTTGTATATGCCATCAGGCGAAGGCAGTACGTAATAAGAATAGATCGTCTTGCCATTGCCTTCGTGGAACAGCAATCTGCCGTTTCTTGGTTCTACAGAAAGGTTCCCGGTAACATATAATCCCCTGTAATGTGTGCTCATATTACAGATACCTTCAAACTCAGAAGCTCCCTGATGAAGTGCCAGTTATCAATCACTGTTACAATAAAGTTATAGAGAAACATTATTTGCTGCCTCCTGTAGGCGCGCCGTCAGCTTTTTGGGCAAGATCTTCAGCGACTTCTGCTAGATGAGTAAGAAGTGTATATTCTTTCAGTACTTCAGGCCTCAATCCTGCCAAGCTTGTCCCGTTTTGAATTCCTTCCGCAAGGCTTCTCAGTGTTGACGAAAGGCACTGCAGACTTTCGTAATTCGAAGGGCCTTTTGAGACTCTTGGGCGTATGAATGGTGCGCCGCATATCTCCAGTAAGGCCCCGCCTTTGACATCGTAGAAGCCGGCTGTCCAGTGAACTCCGTCGTAGCGCGTTGAATTTGTTCCCGCAGGCACGTTGAAGACCTTATCTGCGCCGTCAACATAATGTTCTTCCTGCGGTATAAATCGCGCCCCCGCCATTTAGCCCAACCTCGCTACAAGATCATCGACGCCAGCGACTTCAAAGACCTGGCGCAAAGCAGTTCTTATGTGCGCTATCGGTGTGTGTCTAGGGTTGTTGTGCTCCCGTGTTCTTTTAGACTGCTCGTAAGCATCACGCAAGACATGGATTATTCTTCCTTTATGTTCAGGATCTACGCGTTCAAAACTTGGGACGCCATTCCTTACAATAAGCGTGCCAACAGGAATCTTTTCTTCGTCAGTTATTATCAGTCCTTTAGTTTCCTTAAAATAGTGGGCTTCTGCTCCCCAAGTGTAAGCATGAACCTCATACCTGTGTTCTGTAACTCTAGCTTCAGCATCCAATTCCTGTACTGCTACACTAAACCTGTAAGGCAGGTAAATTGGTGCCTGTACTTGGTGTTGGGCGTCCTGGTTTGAAAGATTAAGCATTAGCTTAATTTAGCAGAGGGTTATTTAAACTTTACGAAATATAATAGATTCGTAATAGTAGATATCACAAATCGAAATACTTATATAACTTTCTTCCTTGTAAGTGACATGGGATTAAAGTACGGTATCCAAACAGCAGAACCGCCCGTATATAGAATTAAGACTGAAGTTATAAATAAAGTTATGTCTCCAGATAGGCGAATAACGCCAGCCATAATAAGCGAGCTTGGCACCTCTGATGTGCAAGTAGAGAAAAGGGTGGAAAAGGACGGGCCTTCAAGCTACGTAGTCACCTTGCCAGGCAGCTCTCCGCAGATGTTCCCAACTTATTTTCAAGTATTGGCAGCAGCATACCAATGGGCAACTCGCAGAGCGGACAACCCTTTCAAGACCCCGCCGCTATTTGTATCTGGCGTAGACCCAACTTTGGAGCACATAGCTTCTCTCAACGGACAAATAAAAGAACAGCTTCCCATAACTGATGTAACACAATACGATGGACGAGCCTACGGCCTTATGCAAAAGATAGCTGACTTCGGCATTGGCAACACTGGAAAACTGGGAAATATTATTGTTGTTACGCACGGACGTAGTGAGCCATTAGAAGTGGCCCACGAGAATTTGCTCAAGCAGACTTTGAAGTACGCATTTGGCAAACATAATCCTGAAAAACCAGAAGCAACAATTTGTTTTCCTAATTGCATAGCAAGGCAAGTTGCACCAGACAATGTTGCCTATGGAGAAGTTCAAAGCATAAAGGCAGATATTGATCCAATATTTGCGCAGCTGGAGCAGGCGCTGCACGCGCAAGTCAATTTCAAGTAAAAACAAAAATAAAGAGCGTGAAGCTCTTTATGTTTTTATAAAAAAATTCTTAAACAGATTCCAGAGCGGCTGCGATCTCTTTCAAGACTTCCGGCTCTTTTGGCAATGCGATTGATTGCCTGAATCTCTTGCCGCCACCCTCAGGCATGAAAAAGCCCTTTGATATGGCCACAAACTCATTCTCGCCTTCCTCAGATTTTGCAATCTTTCGGGCAACTTCTATAAAGGAATTCCTTCCAAACTTTATTTCTTTCGCTTCTATTGTCTGATATTCTACTCTTGCCATTTTCTTTCTCCTTGTGTATGTAGTCTTGTTCAAGAAGTGAGATTTATAAGTTTTTTCTATCCGCCAACAGTGTTTTGGCTAATGGTTATTACGACGCCTGCTGGCGTCATTATGTAAGGTGAGATCGGGTTCAAGTCCTTGGCTTTGACGTAATCTGCCTGCGCTTCTCTGATGTGGCCGGTTCTTTGCAGTAACATCGCTCTGGCGTACAGCGCATCAGGGTAGAGCGCATTCAGCTCTATGGCCTTGGACAGGTTTTCAATTGCCAAAGCAATTTCTCCTTTGCGAAGATGCAATGATCCGATGCAGTATAATTGTGTAGCGAAAGCTTCACGTTTGGTCAAGCTCCTAAGATACGCGCCTCTTTTAATGCTGGCCTCATCTATGTTGTTTTCAATTATGTAATTTTCATCCCTGGTGCTTGTAGCTTTAACATCAAAGTCTATATTTCGCCTGATAGCTTTGTGTTCCCATCTTGGAAATGTATGGCCTGGCACTAGAAAACCATAGATTGGCAGCCTAAGCTGCTCAGCAATCGTCAAATATAATGCGGTCATGCCTTCGCAGCTCGCAACCCTGTCATCAAGAACCCCATTGATCGAAAATCTTGCCTTTGGGGTTTCTTCGCTTGTGCTGAAACCGGCTTCGCCGAAAAGATACTTGTTGATAGTTTCTATGATGGAATGATGCGAGGTCTTGCGCGCCTTCCTAAATTTCAAGTCTTCCAATATCTTGTCCAGCTGGGTTTGGCACGCAGAAACAGAGAAATCATTGTTGACCCCAACTTCAGCAGCATGCTTTGATGCCGAAAGCCATGCATCAGTAAAACTGAACTGACCTTCCACTTTTGATAATATCAAATCAATGGGTTCCATCTTTCACATTCATTTCGCAAAGAGCTTTTTGAAAAGATCTTCATCTGCGCGCCTTGCTACCAACACCCTGTGTTGTTCATGCACTCTTGAGTTGTATTCCTTAAAGACTTCTTGCAATGCCCTTTCCTTTACATGTGCAACATCATTGACACTGGCCCTCATAACCGGATTTATGGCACAGCTGCCATAAAGCACTTGCCCATAGCCTACATCCACTCCGACCTCGCTGAGAGTAAGGCAAAAGGCAACATAGCTAGGCCTAAAGCCGAGCTCGCTTAAAGACATAGCTATCCTAACATATGCGTCATCCAGCACTCCAGGACCGCGCTCATTCGTGTTTAGCAATATCAAATTCATTGGAAGAAATTGAGCAGAAGTGATTTAAAATGTCCACTGTTTACTTGAGCAAACAAGTCCCAAAACTTTATAAATATAGCTTCTATATTGAAGCAATATGGCGCAAACTTGAAGAAATGGCAAATACTAATGTTTCGGTAGCAGGCATGGATTTCGCTGAGCTAGAAGTCATAATAAAGGAACAGAAGGGAAAAGATGGCATTGTCTTGCTCGATGCCTGCACCGTAGTTACCGGGCTTTTTCCAAAGCACAGCGCGAAAGGCTTTTTCGCACAAGACTTCTACAAAGATTTTATTTCTAGCTCTGCCAGAGTTGTTAAGGACTTGGAAAGCGGCAGAAATTCCAGCAAATATGCTGTCGGCATGCTAGAGGAGAATTTCAATGAAGCTGAAACTATCTCCAAGCACATAGCCAAGCCCAGATTTAATTCTTGGCTGTATCAAGTGAACAAAGTGAATCCCTTATTGTTTGTACAAGGAGCTAACAAGAAGCTTCCAGAAGATGTTCATGAATGTTACTTGGCTTATGGCAAGAAACCCGGCAAGAGCTCGTACGTTGATCGTGCTTTGCTCGCAACAGCAATACAAATTGCTCAGCATAGCACGTTGGATTCAGCAATAGTGAGCCATGACCCTGACATATTTAACAGTATGATGACGCCGCTTTTGAAAAATTACAATGTTGAAGTCCTTAGCGCAGAAGATTTGCACAGGCAAATGACATTCACACAGGCTCCGCAGCCAAGGCAAGTCGCGCCTGCTGCAACAAATCAAATACGCAAAGTTGATGGCATGCTGCTTTCAGAGCGCATTTACGATGGATATGCATCAATGAGAGAAGAATACAGGCCTGTCTGGAAAGCTTTCTACGAAGCGACAGGCAGCGCCATGGTTCTCGACCGAAAGGCAATTAGGGGTTTAGAAGCGCGCGGATTCGACTTAGGAAAAAGGCTCAAATACAACGCACTTTTTGCAAATTATGGAATAAGTTTTGTATCAGACGAGGGCCCAGTGAATATGTCTGTAACGATTGAGCGCCAGCCGCAAAAGCAAAGACAGGCTTCGCAAGATACTGCAGACGCCTAATTAATCTACAATTACAAAAGTCTGATTATAGAGCGATTCGTTTCTGTAACTTATCTCCAATGACTCTACCAAACCAGTGTACTCGAAAGAGCCCTTATAGTATGTATCAGCGATTACTTGTATACAGATCCCGTCAAATGGCGTTGTTTCGATATCAACAACAGCCTTGTGATGCGTTATTGGTTCGCCGGTGAAAGCGCCTATTGTCGTGAAACTTACAATACTGGCATTTGCAGTTAAGCCATTGCAAGGAGTTGGCTTCTGTATCGGGCCTTCAAAAATGAATTTGCTTCTATCAGTGCCAGGCACAGGCTCTAATGTAACCGTAGTCTCATTTGCTGCAGATACGACTTCAGCAAACTGGAAGTCAAGTATCTCAGGCGCTGCTAATTCTCCAGGCCGGGGTTCTGTAGGCGCCCTAGACGTCATTAAAAGCGCTATCGCTATAATTATTATAAGAACTGCTGCAAAAGCCAGCCAGCCCTCCTTTTTCATGCTAAAAAAAGCCCAAAAGTGGTATATAAAGGGGTATTGTAACACAAGCGGAAGTCTTAAATCGCTAAGCTCCTTTACAGTGTTGTGGTGCTATGGCTGATCACCTGCTTTCAGATCACGAGTTAAAAGCGTTGGAAGAAATACTGAAGCATCCTGTTGACGGCCCTATTTTAATCGAACTTTCTTATCACTCTGCGGCGAGATCTGATATTGAAGTTGTAGGCGGACTAGGTGAGATTGCCAAAAAGACAATAGTATCAAATCGGTTGAAACATCTCAGGCGAAGAGGAATACTTGCCAGCACTTTGGATGACGGCTATGAACATTATATGAATCGGTGGAAAGATTCCACAAGAAAATACTTTGGCCAAATTGTCTGGGCCATCAGGGAAGGATTTATCCCAAATATGGGGGAAAAACCAAAAGTTGGAGGATTTTATGCTCCAAATCTGACAGCAACGTGGTTTATCGGCGAACATCTCGGCTTATTAGCACAGATTCCTCGCGGAAGCGTCACGCAGCCTTTTCAAACTACGCCGGTATCCACCATACTCGCCGGCTTTCTCAGCGCAGCTGAAAACGATCCAAAATGCTATCACAGGGAAGAATGGCTCAAACCATATACTGCATTAGGAAAGGCTGTGGCGCCTCATAACGGGTCTAAACTGGATTATGCCGGTCTGCACATCTATAAAGGGCTCCACTATGAGAAGGAAAAGGCAGAAGCCGAGGATATAATAAATTCTGTGTGGAAGAGTTTGCTGAAAGACGGCGTAAAGACCCATAAGGCAATGTTTGTGACAGCATAAGGCTTTTATGGCCTAATTTTAGCTTAATTAAAGGTGATTAAGTTCGCAAAATCTGCCAAGCCAGTATTTTACGTCACAACGCCGATATACTACGTCAATGACGTGCCGCATATCGGCCATGCATATACAACAATAGCTGGAGATATCCTTGCCAGATGGCACAGGTCGTTGGGACACAGCGTTTTCTTCCTAACAGGAACTGATGAACATGGATTAAAGGTGCAGAGGGCTGCAGAAAAAGCTGGCAAATCTCCATCCGCATTTGTCAACGAAATAGTGCCGAAATGGAAGGAGCTCTTTGACACATTAAAGATAAGTTATGATCATTTTATCCGAACCACTGATCCTCTGCATCAGAGGACTGTGCAGAAATTCATCAAATTGGTCGATGCTAATGGCGATATCTATAAAGGAACTTACAAAGGCAACTATTGTGTTGAGTGCGAGAACTACATTCCTGATGACGATGTAGTGGATGGAATGTGCAAGATACATCAGAGGCAAGTTGAGTTCCTTGAGGAAGATACCTACTTCTTCAAGATGTCTAAGTACGCAGGCGAGCTTCTTGACAAGTACAAGGAAAATCCTGGAAGCATCAAGCCTTCATCGCGATTGGAGGAGATACGCAGCCGCATATTGCGCGAGGGTTTGCGCGATTTGTCAATCACTAGAACAACATTCAACTGGGGCGTGCCATTTCCAATTGATAAGAAGCACGTAACTTATGTTTGGTTTGACGCCCTAGCAAATTACATATCTGCCCTAGGATGGCCGTCTGGCGCTAAATACAAGAAATTCTGGCCAGCAAACATACACCTGATTGGAAAGGACATATTGTGGTTCCATACAGCGATATGGCACTCAATGCTGCAGTCTGCAGGCGCGCCGCTGCCGAAAACAGTGTATGCGCACGGCTGGTGGACTGTCGACGGCCAGAAAATGTCAAAGTCTTTGGGAAATGTAGTCGACCCTAAGAAAATTGTGGAGCGCTACGGCGTTGACTCCTTCCGCTACTTCTTGTTTAGAGAAGTGCCATTCGGAGAAGACGGCGATTTCTCAGAAGTTACTCTGATACAAAGAAGAAATGCTGAGTTGGCTGACGAGCTCGGCAACTTAGTTGCAAGAGTCTTGACGTTGATTGAAAAGTTCTCCAACAACAAAATTCCGAAAGCTGCTAAGCAGAAGAAGGATGATGTCGAGATAATCTGGAAAGCTGAAGATACCATAAGGCACGCTAGCGAGCACATGCAAAACCTTGAGTTCCACAAAGCCCTGGAAAAAATTTGGAGTTATATAGGCACAGCAAACAAGTACATAGAAGATGAGAAGCCCTGGGACCTTGCAAAGCAAAATTCACCGCATCTCAATACAGTGCTCTACAACTTAGGGGAATCTCTTAGAATTATAACAGCTCTAATTGCTCCTTTCATTCCCGGTACAGCAGAGAACATTGCAAAACAGCTCGGCTTGACATCTGTTTCTGCCTTGAAGAAATTGGAGTGGGGCAAGCTCAAGCCCAACACGGTAATAAGCAAAGGCGACATTTTGTTTGAAAAGATTGATGCCGAGAAAATAGGAGTTGTGGAGCCTTTCGAAAAGCTAGACTTGCGTGTGGCAGAAGTTATGAATGTTGAAGAGGTTCCTGAAGCAGAGAAGCTGTACAAGCTAAAACTTAATGTGGGCAAGCTGGGCTTCCGGCAAATAGTTGCAGGAGTGAAGCAGCACTACAAGCCGACCGAATTGAAAGGCAAAAGGATTGTGATAATAGCAAACCTGAAGCCTGCGAAGATACGCGGCGCTCCATCACAGGGCATGCTGCTTGCCGCAGAGGATAAGGCAGGCAAGGTAGGCATCCTCAGAGTTGACGAGACAGAGCCCGGTAAGGATGTTTTCATAGTAGGAATTGAGAAAAAACCGGTACAGAATCTTGACATTTCTGAATTTATCAAGATAACCCTAGAGACTAGAGGAAATTCTGTGTACTACAAAGATAAATTCTTGCAAACATACAAGGAAAAAGTCCACGTAGAAAGAGCAGGCGAAGGCGGCCGAGTAAGATAATGGACAAGAAAGTTCTGGAGCACTTCCGAAAGGTTGACAAGAAACTCTACTCAGCAGCAAAAAAACTTAATCGTAAAAATCTAAAGCCAACCAAAACCAAAGATCCATTTGCAGCTTTGTGCAGGGCGATAATTTATCAGCAGCTTTCCGGCAAAGTAGGCAATGTCATCTGGGGCAGATTTGTGAAGCTTTTTCCTGACGAAAGGGTTAACCCTAAAGTCATTATGAAGTTATCCAGCCAGCGCATAAGAAGCATAGGGACTTCCTGGGGCAAGGTCGAATTCATGAAAGACCTTGCCAGAAAGTTTCTCAGCAAGGAAGTGATTTTCGAAAATCTTCAGAAGCTAGACAATGAGTTGGTAGTTCAAGAGATTACAAAAGTCAAGGGCATCGGCCCATGGACAGCAGAGATGTTCCTTATGTTCTCATTAGGAAGAGAGGATGTCTTCTCTCCGGGCGACTTGGGCCTTCGAAGAGCAATGGAAAAGCTCTATGGGCTTAAGGAAATAACCCCAGAGAAAGCTGATAAAATGGCAGAGAAGTGGTCTCCTTACAGGACATATGCAAGCCTTGCGCTATGGTCAGTTAACGATAATGGCACTGAGAAATAATCTTTTAAGTGCCCGTTTCTATACATTAAGATGGCTGCGACAACTAAACCAAAACCTGACGCAACTACTTTTGAAATAGATCATGTAATATTCGTAATTGTAACGTTTATTGTTGTAGCAATATTTCTTACAACACCTGAAGTCGGATTGCTTATAGAAAACATTGGCCAGCAGAGCGGGCCTCTAGCTTCTTTTATTTCAGGAGCATTTTACTCAACATCCATTACAGCTCCAGCAGGCGCAGCCACAATATTTTTCCTAGGAAAGGTCCAGCATCCAGTGCTGATAGCCTTGATTGCAGCATTTGGCGCAGCTATAACTGATTTCATACTTTTCAAGTTCATAAAGAGGAGCGCTTCCGGCTCTGTTGAATATATTGCGCAGCATTTCAAAACCCGCTATAGGAAAACTAGAAAAACAATACGGCTACTTGCAATAATCGCTGCAGGCTTGGTAATAGCGTCTCCATTACCCGATGAAATCGGCGTGGCGATTCTGGCAGCCATTAATTTCCAGGTCAAGAGGCTGTTCTTCATGTCCTATGTGCTGAATTTCTTCGGCATATTAGCACTAGCATGGCTCGGCTCCGTGCTGTAACTACATTTATAAATCTAAGATTTCTGCTCAAGCTATGCGCCGGTAGTCTAGTAGTAGGACATAACCTTGCCATACAACCCCTTCTTTCTTTCCGGAAAGAAGGTCTTGTAGAACCCCAAGAAAGACGGGGTGCGCATCAACTGCGTTGATGCACAAAAAGGTTAGGACCCGAGTGCGAAGCGCAAAGGACTCTGTAGAGTCGTTGCGACGAGAATCTCGGCCGGCGCATATACTAAATAAATGCTAGTGCGCCATGGCAACAAAAACAGTCAAAACCAAAAGCTGGGAAGAGATTACTAGGCCAATAAGAGTTGCTGCTAAGAAGGCAGGCATTACCGAGGCCGATGTAGATAAGATGATACAAAAAGTTAGAAAGTCTAAATCAGACGCCAAATTTCTCAAGTCTTTCCTCAGGAGCCTGGAAGATATTAAACACGGAAGGGTAAAAGAGTGGAAATAGTTAACATAATGTATATATATAGCCAAGATTTTCTATAATGTCGTTTATGTTTAATGGAAGACAAGAAAAATTACGCTGGTTACTTGAAAGAGAAACTAAAGAAATATAAAAGAGAAGATGTTATAATATCTAAAGAGCATGGCCACATTCGAGCAGCTTTTAGGCAAATCAGCCACGATGAGATTAAGGATAACATAGTAAACCCTAAAAGGCTTGCTCTAGCTATAAAACAACAAGCGAAGTATCCAAATGAAGAAAAGTTCGATTGTTACTTCGACTATGGCGAATTCAAAGCGCATCGGTATGTAATTGCCATAAATGCGAAGGTTGTGGTTGTAACAGTAATGAAATTGGATAGAAGATGGAGGTTTAAGCTGAAAGACTATGACTAGATTCAATTTCGACTACGATTCAGAAAATGATGATTTATTCATATACAGATTTAGAAAGAAATCCAAATACAGTATTGAGTTCAGCAGAGATATAATCTTAGATTTTGACGAAAACAACAAGCTAGTCGGTATAGAACTGTTAGAGGCGACTAAAACCTTAGCCATGCTATCTGGCAAAGATCCTGAATGGATTAGTAAATTGCTTAAGGATTTGAAAACTTGCCAGCTAAGTTACAAAACAGGATCAGGAAAATTTGTATTCAGCATAACTTTGTTGGCAAAGCGCAAAATTGAAGCCACTACGGTTAATTTAGCAGTACCCGAGCCAGAACTATCCGTCGCAGTTTCTAGACATAAGTAAGCAAAGTCCCAGAGCAACTGAAGAAGTGAGAAGAGTAGTTTGGCTTAGCAAGGCTTAAATTTGTCTAAACTTTTCTATTAGACATAGCAGAAACTTTATAAGGCTATTCTATATTGAAATTATAAAATGGGGACAGACATAACAGAAGAAGAATTTGTATGGTTGTCAACAGATCTAGTGCCTAAAGTAAGATTTAACGGTCTGGAGCTATTAATGGCAGTTGCTCCTATTAACATGGGCTTAGCAGCCTTGGAGAAGAGAGGTGCCGAAATAGGTGTAGCTCGGCAAGCTGTCCAAGCACTAATTGTTGCTGGTCGACAACACGCTATCAATGGTACTTTTTGTGTGGCAGAAGGTCTTGTTTACGATCCAAAATCACGAGACGCCTACTTAGTTCCAAAGGAGTTAAACCCTTTGCTTAAACATGCTCCAGAAGTTGTAGAAGCGCATAGTCAACTTAAGGAATTCTATGTTCCAGAAGATGAATTTTCAGCCATACAAGAAGCAGTTAAGGACGGCGGGGCAATTGTTATGCCTAAAAACAAAAAATATGTCTCAACATCAGAATTAGCCTCTAGTGTAGACGGCAAATTTTTGTTCGAGGAAGATGCTCAAAGTTATGCCGAATTTTCACAGCAAAATGGCGCAAGCGAATTTAGCTTCGAGCTAGAAGGCTTGTTAAATCTAAAGCACCAAAAGGCCCCATTTGTTCGGGCCGTGCGGCTCTCACCACACTTTGTTGGCGACTGGGATGAATTGTATGGCTATGGCAACAGCCTCCACGACAAGTACACCCGGACTTGCGGAGTGCGGCAAGTGGATGAAAAAAGGGATGCTGCTGAAAACGCAGCAAAATTAGCCGCTTATGAAAAGATCTTGCAAAAACACGAAATAAATTCTCCAATTGAACTTGCAGATGCTCTGGAAAATTACTCAGAAATCAAGGCAAAATTCGATTAAAAGTGCGCGAGAAAATCAAAGATGTCATAATTGAGGTAAAGATAGCACAGCAGAGCATACTTGCCGCTGGTTTTGGCATCGGAGTGAAGAAGCCTGAGCTACTGGAAGACAAAATTGGAACGCAGAGGAGAAGCGAGGCTCCGACAGTAGCTGAGCACGTGCTCCTACATCTTTACAACTTGGGGCTGAGGAAGGATGATAAATATAATGTGCCATTCACACACGCAGCGTGGCATTGCTCCGGCTATAGGGATAAGCAGCAGTAATTTGCCAATATCGATGTCAAAGCTCTTGCATCATGGTTAGAATCTTCTCATGACGCATAATCATCCCCTTATGCGTTAGACTGGAGAAAGCCTTTTATTCTTATCACGACTCTTAGAGAAATGCCTGACCAGAACTTTGGCCTTGAAGAACGTTTTGCGACTCAAGACTTATTAAAACAACTGCCAAGCGATCTTGATTCACAACTAGTTTCTCTGCTTAAAGAAGCACAGGCTCAGATTATTGTAGCTGAGTCTTATAATCCCTATTCTGATGAAGCTAAAGAATGCCTACTCCAAGCTGTTGGCTATGCTAATGAAAGGGTTTATGCTAGCGCCACAGAGGCTGCACGGGAAAGTATTACGAAAAGTGGGGATTCTATACACAGACTGGCAATTAGAATTGGAAAACAAGCTACTGAAAGAGTTAGAAATGCTAAAGATGTTGATCTGCAGATTGAAGGCTTGCTAGCCATGGGACGCAAAGCGCTAAAAGAGCATAATTATCGCGATGCGATTAAGTATTTTTTGAAAGCTAGAGAAGGGCCGGATCGCATCGAACTTCAAAGCGATGGGGCAACTGCAGTGATTACTGTGCTTGAGAAGAAGATTAACAAAGTCGGCAATCATGGCCATCAGGTTCCTCAAGATGTGGTTGATGGGTTGCGAGCGGCGCAAGATCACTATCAGAAAGGTGAATTTAAACAAGCCCTAGACTTGGCAGAGTCGACCAGCAATGCATTGCAGGATTATCTCAACAAAATAGTTTACAATACAGAAGATGCATTGGAAACGGGAAAAGCGCGTTTAGACTTTCCTTCAGAAGCTCCCTGTGGTGAAAGTCATATAAAAATGTCGCAAGGCGCATTAGAGATTTACTACGGAATATTTCCAGGAGAAAGACCCTTGAATCTCTCCCTCAAAGATACTAACAAATAAATCCTTTCTTCGACCATTTTCTTCTACCCGCCATTGCGGTATAAAAGAATTATACGCATGCTCGGACTTTATCCTCATGGCGACGCATTCCTGTAAGTATTTCTCGTATTGTTTGCTGTTAATAATATCAGGGTTAGAAGTTCTAGTCAAAACTCGTTGCAACGCAGCATACACGTCTTCAGCTATTGGAACACTTAACTAGGGTATATCTAATAAATGCAGCATAACCTTATAAATTGTACTTTAAGACTCCCAGCGCTTAATATCCTTCACAGCAAAATTCCTTTCTGCCTGCTTGTCAGCATCACAAAGCCTAACACGATAAAATGTGTGCGTCAGCGCATTATTTTCTTTTTCAGGAACGGCCTTCCTTCCTCTACGAACTCTTTATAGTTGCAGGTGATCTCCTCGCCCTTCTTGATGTCCTTGCTTGCTATTGTGCCAATCATTTTTGTATTGTCTGTGTTAGAGTTATCTGAATGGTTAAAAAACCTGGCGTCATCGGCACATATCACATAACCGCCCTCTTCTTTGTTGTAATAGCCATAAGTCAGGACCCATGATCTAGCAACTTCTGGCAGCTTGGCAACCTCTTTCTTTGTCATCACAAAGTCAAATCCTGACACGAACTTCCAAACAAGTTTGCCATTTGGTATGAACTCTGCGGCAAACAGGCCGATACCGTGAATTTTACTTTTGTCGAGATATGTTTTTACAAGCATCATTTTTCAGTACCTATTTCCAAAGTATCTGGGACTGATAAATTGTTGCTATAGTCTGTATTGTACCCATTATCAGGAACAGTGCAGTGAATGAGAAGTAAGTGACTACCAAGCCGCCGACGATTATTGCCAAACCCATGAGCATGTTGCCGGCTCCCTCTGCCAGGCCCCATTCAAACCCTGCGTGCTTTCTGTCTTGGTGTTTTGAGTACAATGCTTCCCAGGTCGGCATCGCCAACGCAGTGGCAACGCCGAGCCCGGCTTGGACAAACAAAAGATGTAGTGGTGAGGAGACTAACAGATATCCAAAAGTAAACGTTGCATTCATGGCAAAGCCTGCAACCATTAACCTTTCCTTGCCCAATGTGCCGTCAGAAAGCTTGCCAGCCACTATTATTACAAAACCCATGACTAACAGGTATGCGGCCCACGCCCAGGATATTTCAAGAACGTCTCCGCCGACTTTCCCGGCAAATACTGCAAACAATGGGCCGAGCATGCCTTCTCCCAAATACCAGATTATGTTTCCGTAGAACAGGAGTTTTGTATATTTGTTAAGCATTATTTTCTACAGGATTGCTCCAGCTTAAAACTTTCGTTAAATTATATCGTTTTTTACGAAAATCTTAAATAATACTGCAAGTATTTTGCGTAATATGGGAAAATTAGATAAGATTGACAGAATGATAGTAAACATTTTACAGACCAATGGCAGGGCATCTAACTTGGAGATCGGCCGGCAGCTTAACATTTCTCACGATGCAGTAAGGTATCGGATAGAGAAACTGATGAAAGATGGCGTCATTCGATTTTTTACAATTGAAATTGACCCGGCAAAGCTGGGGCTGCAGATATGGGCTGATGTCATTATATCTGTCTGGAACTTAAATCCGGAAAGATATGATGAATTTGTTGGCTATCTGAAAAACAATCCCAACATTGCGGCAGTGTGGAACTGGTCCGGCAAGTTCGACTGGCTCGTCGAAGTCTTTGCGCCAGATCTTAGGACTTTCAATGAAATCACAAACGACATCAAGCTGAAATTCTCTGACATAATAAAGGACATGGAAACCTCATTCGTGCTGAATGAGGTCAAGACATATATCTATCCAGTTTAGCAAGGCTTAAATCCCATATTATGTAAAAAAGAGCTGGCGCATTACAAAATGAATGAAAAGATATGTTCGCGTTGCGGGCATGAGCCCTGTCCTTATTGCAAATACTGGTGTGATGTTTTGTTATATTCCGAAAAAGACGGGCACATTGATCCTAAAGATAAAAAGAAAAAGATGGATTGGCCAGTCTTGTGCTGCGGAGGAGAATGCGACTATACTTCCAGACCAGCTAAAAAACGCAAAACTAAACTTCGTAAGATTCATTTAAAGTAAATCGAGTGCTTTAAAAACACAAATTCTGCAATTATCTTATGGGGCTGTAGTCTAACTTGGTCCTCAGCAAGCGGAGCTTGGCTCTGCTTCTTTGGGAGCAATCAGGACTCGCGCTTTGGGACAGTGCAGAACAAGTTCCGCAAGTTTTCTGCATTGGCAGAAAAGCGTGCGATCCAGGTTCAAATCCTGGCAGCCCCACTAACCTTTTAAATGTAAACTTTCAATATATAGTATGAAAGCAACATTCACTTCTAAAGATTGGAAGAAATTTTTGATGCTAAAACCCAGGCCAAAAAGTACGATGGTTGTGGCTTCTAAAGGCGATACTCCAGATATAGGATGGATAGCTCGTTTCTTGGGTTGGGAAAATGGAAACGCCGGCAAGTAATAATCCTGAAGAAAAGCCAGTTGCTATGTTCGCATTAGGCCTTAGGGCTTATCAACAGCCAGATGGACAAATTGTTTTTTTACTGGACAGCAAAAATCAAGGAATACCAATAGAAATAGTTCTTATGCAGATTGAAGCCTGGCTTAGAAACATGAAGGATGAATATTTCGACAATTTTGACAAGACGCTAACAAAGAAGTAATGGTAAAAAGAATCTTTATCGTGCACGGATGGAGCAGCTCTCCGCAAGGAGACTGGTTCCCTTGGCTTGCATCAGAATTAAGGAAGGCAGGCTATGAAGTTCATGTTCCAAAGATGCCAAATCCTGACGAGCCGGACATCTATGAATGGATCTCTGCACTAAGCAAGTCTGTCGGCAAGCCTGACAAATATACTTATTTTGTGGGCCACAGTATTGGCTGCCAGACAATTCTGCGCTATCTTGCAGCGTTGCCTAAAGATGCAAAAGTCGGCGGAGCAGTTTATGTCGCCGGCTGGTTTTCGTTGACAGGACTTGAAACAGAAGAGGAAAGGGAAATTGCAAAGCCTTGGATTAAGGGGGCCATAGATTTGGAACTTGTAATGGAAAAGACAAAAAACGCAATAGCAATCTTTTCAGACAATGACCCCTTTGTGCCTGTAAAAGAAAACAAAAAAGTCTACGAGAAATTCTGCAAGAAGGTAATTGTTGAGAAAGGCAAGGGCCACATAAATACAGAAGCAGGTATTACGCAGCTGCTGAGCATACTAAAAGCAGTTTTAGAGGTCTCAAAAGTGTAGTCACTCACTCCGAATTAAAGAAGTATTTATACACCAATTTGCAGAAAGAGTTAATGGCCAAGATGAATTTACGGCAGCACGAGTTTGTCGGACTCTTTTTAGTCTTTATCGGAGCTACCTGGCTCGGCTTTGCTCTTTATGGTACATTATTGGCTGCAAACCGCCTGCTATTGGCAAATGTCCCGCTCCTTGCTGGAAATGAATTATTGATATTCCCGATCTTTTATGGACTGGGCGCAGTGCTCCTAGCACTAGGCTCTATTGAACTGAGCGAAGCGCTGCCTGGAAAGAACCACCCGCCACACCAAACTCACAAGAGGAGATAATCATGGCTCGAAGAAACCGAACAGTTGGACGAATTAGGGCTGAAATCGCCCGTGAGCGCGAAGCAGAAATAGAATACGGATTGAAAGAGTTTCTGCAAGGTGCACTCGTTGGCTTTATCATCGGCTTCCTGATCGCAACTCAGTTGCTATAGGAGACAAATGTCAAAAGGTGCAACAACTCCGGATGCGTTAGCAAGTCTTATTCTAGTCGGCGGACTGCTAGCAGGCGCAGCGTTTTTATTGGCGTAATTACAAATCTTTCTTGATTTTTAAGAAGAACTCTTTATCTTTCGGATGCGTTAGAATGTCCGCAACATTATCTATGCCGACCCATCTGGCTTCAGGATTATGGCTGTCTAATGGCTTTAGTATATCTTGGCTGGTCCTGAACAAAAACATATGGATATTCTTGATTTCACTTCTATCCTCACCTACGCCGCCAGGACCAATCTTGTACCGCTGATAGTGTCCAAGCTCCTTGATAAGTTTCAAGTCAGATATTCCAGACTCTTCAAGTATTTCTCGTTTCGCAGCAGTAAACGCATCTTCTCCAGGATCGATATGTCCTTTAGGCAATGACCACGATGTTCCTCGCTGGCTGACTACTAATATTTTCCTTTGATTGTTCATCACGACACCGCCAGCACTATGCGTTTCTTTCGCCATACTATAAAGCTTTTAAATTCATTCTTAAGGTTTACTTCATGGGTCCGTAGCTCAGGCAGGCTAGAGCGCCAAATTAGTTTTAGGCGAGCCTCTTAGCAGCATTGAGAGCAAGTTGGACGTCGTGGGTTCAAATCCCATCGGGCCCGCTTGGTTACTATGATATAGGGTTATCTCTCAGCATTAAGCCTTGCAGAAGCCTTAAGCAGCTCTAGGCATTAGAGATTCCCCAGTAAACTTTATATCTGCAGTAACATACTTCACCATGGCCATGGTTAAGTCATTATACCAGATTGCGGATGAAAGCAAGGACTTGAGAGATGAAATACACAAGACTATCAAGATAAACAGAAATAAGACAACCCCTGGGGAGATTTCTGCATGGGTTGACAGGACTTTACAGCTGCAGAGTGATTTGGCGAAAAAAGCTGACGAATTAGCGGAGAGGCTTGTGCGTCTTGAGGATGAGATAAGGAAAGGCTTCAGGCCAGAGATGCCAAGACGCAGAAAGTAGAGTTTTTAAACTGATTTTTTGTTTCAACTTTATGGGCTGGTAGATCAACAGCAGATCGCACGCATGGCAATTTTACCAGAATGCGTGAGGCTACGGGTGCGAATCCCGTCCAGTCCACTATTTCTTTCCGACAATCTTGTCTATAGAATCTACAAAGGCCTTTGGAAGTCCAAGATTCTTGATAATTTTATGCGTGGACGCCAAGGTGAAAAGGTCCGCGGTGTTTCCGCCATTAACATACTTGAAAACATGCAGCCTATCGTACTTGTATTTGGAATCAGCCAATACCTGCACTGTTTCTTCCAGCCAGCTGCAGACGCGTTCTCTCTGCGAAATAGTGCCTTGCACAATTATGAACTGTGGCTTCAGGGCCAGTATCTCTTCTACGCCAAAGTGCGTAATAGTGCGATGATTTTTCCTCGTGTAGAATTGCGCGTGACTCGCGGTTCCGAAATTAACATATGCCCTTCCGTCGCAACTTTTTTTCCTAAAAACGACCTTTTCCGAAGCATCCTTGAAACCTTCCGCTTCCTGTAGCGCTTTCCAGTCAGCGTCATAAAGTACTTGCAGGTATAGCGGTAATTGCATATGTTAAGGCACACATTATATTTTAAAAAGGAAGCGCCTTGTTGCAGGTATGGCGAAGTAGTTCAGCCTGGTACAAAGCGAATAGCGAAGCAATTCGCTAGCCTCCTTTGCAGGAGAGAACGCCAGTTTCATAAGCTGGATGTCGCCGGTTCAAATCCGGCCTTCGCCACTTTTTTAACCCTATTTGACAACAGAACAGCATGAACACTCGTGCGCACATCTTTGTGTCCGGCTTGGTGCAGGGAATAGGTTTCAGGTCGTGGTGTAAATGGCTTGCAAGAAAGATGAATCTGAAAGGATGGGTAAAGAACACAGACAGCAGAGTGGAAATTGTTGTGGAAGGGCATGGGCAAGTGTTAAAAGATTTCGAACGCGCTCTGTGGAAAGGCCCAATAGGGAGCAGGGTGGAAAATGTGGACGTCAGGAAGGAAGATTATGTGGGGGAATTTCCTGACTTTGTTGTAAGGAAAAATGTTTGAAAAGAAAGATAAGGACAAAAAAGAACAGCAGAGGAAAAGATCCGAGCTTGGAGCTAAAGCTTGGAACGCAACTAAATGGCTTGCCAGAAAGACAGGAAAGCTGCTGAGAGATTCCGTACTATTATCAAGGCCTTTGGACAGAAAGGAGCATAACAGAATATCCAAGGTTAAGGAATACTTGAAGCCTGGCGAGGAATCTCGATTGCAGAGTTTGCTGAAGCAAGGCAAAGCAGAGATACGATTAAAGCGATTTCGCTGGTCTTTCCTAATATCTGGAAAGGATATTTTTCCGAAAATAAATTTTATAATGCCTGAAAAAAGAAAGTTGAATCCAGATCACGATGTCGAAGTAAAGGAAAGGTTATGGATAGAGGAGCTTGACAAGAAAATCAGGAGCAAGTTCTTCGAAGCCCGTTTTCGGGAATTTTCTGAGAGGGCTTATGCGTCGGTACCGCAGTTTATTGCTCCAAACATAATTGGCTTGACCGAAGCAAAGCAATCTGCAGCGCTGCAGTTATTCTCAAAGGAGGCAGCACATATTTTGCTGCTGGGAGATCCAGGAACAGGCAAGACAGATATTCTCAGATCAGTTGCGGAGTTAAGTCCTATAAGTTCATTCGGCCTGGGCTCAGGAGCCACCGGTGCCGGCCTCGCTGTAACCGTACAAGGCAAGAAGATTTCCCCCGGCCTTCTTCCAAAGGCGCACAAAGGAATCTGCTGCATTGACGAATTAAACCTGATGAAGAAGGAAGATTATGCTGCTTTGTATAATGCAATGGAGAAAGGTTTCATAACATATGACAAAGGCGGGCATCATTATAGATTTGATGCGCTCATCAAAGTTCTGGCAACAGCAAATCCTTCAGGCGATAAATTCAAGTCTTACACAGTTACAGGGCTAAAGGAGCAGCTTCCCTTTGACTCTGCACTCTTAACAAGATTCCACCTCGTTTTTATTGTCAAAAAGGCAACACTTTCAGAATTCGCTGAAATCGCAGAGAAAATTGTTTCTGAAGATAAGGTTAAGGTGAAAATCAATGACATCATCTTTCTGAGAAGATACATAAAGTTTGCTTCAGCTCTTGATGTTGAGATTCCTCAGCAGATGGCTGACAAGATAAAGGAATTTGTCACAAATCTCAAGGAAAAGGAAGCTGATATGCTGTTTGAAGTTACACCGAGAACTGTTATTGGAATAACTCGTCTTGCGAAGGCGTCTGCACGGATGGAACTTCGCTCAATAGTTGAAGGAAAGGACTTGGAAAGGGTTTTTAATATAGTTACGAAGGCTTACAAAATTGATTAGGCCTCCGTGGCTCAGTGGTAGAGCACTTCCTTGGTAAGGGAGAGGTCGCCGGTTCAATCCCGGCCGGGGGCATACTTTTAAAAAATAGCTCAGGGGTAATTTTGCTCATGACAAGAGCTAACCACGATAATGAAAGATCTCGTGCGCTTGTAGAGATATATAGCGTCCCTAAAGGCAGCCTAGATGAGGTTGCAACTAGACTTCGTTCCCTGGGATTTCAGCCATATCAGGGCCTGTATGATGAACATAACGGCATGTTTTGCGTTTATTTTACCGCCAATCACGGCAAGGTAGTCATCAGAGACGATGATCCTCAAAAGGTTGCGAAATTAGATTTGTTAAAGGCAATGGCTTATGAGCAAAAGGGCGCCTGGAAAGGCGAGCGCTTCTATGGGACCTTGAATAAGCCTGAGATAAGGCGGCCTGTAAGGCTAAATTACGAGGACATCTCTACACTATTGCGCCCGTAGCGTTTATAAAATCTTTATAAAGTCCTTCATAAATTGTATATAATAGCTATATAGAAAGCCTTATAAAGCCAATATTGCTATTAATTACATAGAGGTGCTTGGGAATGAAAATACCAACAATCCTGACAGTGCAACCTTCAGTTGCGTTCATAGCTACAGCTCTAATGCTGGCTGAACTGGCCTTCAAAGGCATAGATATCAAGCCAATAATTGCAGGTATAATCGATGAGGTAATCCCTGCCCTAGCTTAAGGAGTAAATATGGCCGTAAATATGTACGAAATAAAGTGTGTAGAAGACAGGGAACAGCTGAAGCTCAATTCTTACGAATTAGCCAAGGCTTACCATAGCTTTGCTCTGGGATGTTTAGATTACCAAGCGGCAGAGGCTAACTTAATCAGAGCTGCTGATTGGGCTGTTAAAGCCGGCGCCACTTCCCTTGAGGAGGAGATAAACGCAGATCTAAAGGCGCTGCCTAAGGCATCAAAGGCAGGAGCAGTTAGGCCTAAATTAGAGGTTGTTCCAAATGGCTGAGAACTACACTCAAGAAAAGGGCATGCAAGAAGCTTCTGCAGGGAAGCACCAACGCCAATCACTTATTTAGTAGTTCCTATGAATTATCAAAGACAACCTGAAAATACGAATACTATGAAGCCAGCGCCTAAGAACTGGTTTCTGAGGATGTTCGATCTCTTCGGGGGCGAATAAAGATGTGCCAACAGATGTGTAAGCCTGCCGAACAATTCCAGAGTTACAAGGATAGCAGGCTAAAGGCGGGCGAAAGACTCTGCCGCGAAATATTGAAGCGCCAAGATCCGGATAACAGGAGTGGGCTTTGGACAGAATTCACGGATGACCTAGATTCTTCTCTCCCTCTTGTTAAAGCACCTGAACTTGAGCTTCGAAAGTACGGACGTCCGTTTACATCCAAAGACGAAATTACAGTAATAGAAATTGACGGGCTAAACTTCAAAGTTTATGACGCAGTCATAGATCCCGTACCATGGTCTTACAATAGAGCTGTTATGCCTTAGTTTCTGAGAAAGTCTTAAAAGCAGTTTTTTATTTGGTCTGCGATGAACCCCACAATATTAAGACGCATAGAACACATGATGCTGGAGCCGGAAACAGTGCCTGTCTACAATCGAGGAATGTTTCCTGAAGACACGAACTGCTTTTCTACAGCAATGTACGCCTTGGGGCTAACAGAGAAAATGGTGCCTGCAGAAGGCAGCATCGATATCCTAAGCTTGCTTATAGACGGAAGCAAGTCGCACAGCATCAAAGAGTTGAAAGAAAGCGATCTTGTAATCTGGGAAGGCCCTGCCCCTTTTTATTTAACTAGGTTCGGCCCAGTTGTCTATACTCACGCAGCCGTTTATCTTGGCGATAATGTAGTATTTCATCAGGATGGTGAAGATGGGCCAGTTACAAAAGCTAAGCTGCACATAGTGAACAGGCCATACAGTAAACCTGCCAGAGCCCATGCGTCTGAAGATTTGGAGCGGCTGGAATCAGGGATATACAGGCATCTTTTGGCAGCAAGCGCAGCATAACGCATAAAAACTCCATCCTTATTGTTGAGTCATGGCTGAGAAGCACAACATTCCCAAACCTTCTGAAGGCAAGCACGAAGAAGATCTGGAGAAACTGAAAGAAGAATACAAGGCTTTGCAGCAGAAGTATACGCTTCCTGATTTTGACGAAATCGATAAGGAATTCGAGATACGTAAGATTGACACAAACCTGTTTCTTATAAAAGAGATACGCAGAGTCATTCTGCAGAAACTTGATTTTTCTGTTGCGCTGATCGAGCCAATATTAAATCCATCACCGTCATCACTGCACTCGTTTGTGGAAACAAAGTTCTTTGCAAAACAGAACATAGAGCCAATGTTTGATTTCTACAAGAAAGTTTGGCACTGGATGCACTTAGGAATAAGTGTTTCTTACATGCAGGAGAAGGATGAGGCTGAGTGGATCAATGATGTTTGGAAAGCCTGGCCAGAGATAAAGAAGGAGACTGGGAAATACAGCAAGCAGATCGCAGACGGCTGGTCTAAAGTAGAGAAAGAGATATTCTCCGACAGGTATCTGCAATAAGTTCTAATTTTACTGGCAAACCTTAAGAAACAATCTGTTTACTCAAGCCTATGGTTTTAGACCTCAATTTGACCGAAGAAGACGCGCTCGAAAAAGTCGGAGAAATCAATAGGAAAAATTCCTTTGTGATAGCTGGAAATTCAAGGGATCCTACTTTCTTTTATATGAGTTTAGATGCGTTAGTGGCCCGTTTTATTCCTCGCGATTTTGCTGATTTGCACGAACAGCACGTCAGAAAGCCAAGAGATGTTGCAATTGAAAATGCTGGCCAACACGGCGGAGCATCTGTAAGCGTGTTTGAAGCATACTCTCCGACTGCGCTATTTGTTGTTGTAGCAGATAATGGAAAGGGTTTCGATGCAGCTGAAGCTGTTAAGAAGTTCTACGATGGCAGAAGATATTATCATGTTGGCGGCGATGGCTTCAAGATAATGCATGAATCCAAGGCCAGAGTGGGCTTTAACGAGAAAGGAAACAAAACTTTAATACTTTACGAAATCTGAAAATTTGATGGTTCGTCTTGTTTTGGGACTAATAGGTGCGATAGGGAGCGGCAAGGATACTGCCGCAGAATACCTTAGAGACAAGCACAGCTTTTTCGCAACGAGTTTTGGAGACACAGTAAGGGCGGAAGTAGCAGAATTAGGGCTAGAAATGACCAGAGAAGTGCAGCAGAACCTTGGAGCACAAAGAAGAAAAGAATTCGGCGGCGATTACTGGGGAAATAAGCTTATTGAAAAGATAAAATCTTCCAACAAGGATTTCGCAGTACTCAATGGTGTAAGGACATTTGACGATACTAATTTAGTAAAGAAAGCTTTTGGGGAGAAATATAATCTTGTTTTGCTTGAAGTGGAACAAGAGAAAAGATTTGAGCGGATGCACAAGCGCAACAGGCCTGGAGATCCAACATCTCTTGAAGAATTAAGGAAGCAGGAAGCTGCGGAAGAGCAGAAATTCAATTTTTCGGAAACAGTTAAGCAGGCAAATCTTAAAATTAACAACAATTCTTCATTAGAAGATTTCCACAAGAAGATAGACAAGCTTCTTAAACAATTAATTAAGTGATTTCCTGTCGGGGCCGTAGTATAACTTGGTCAGTACTTATCCTTGGGGTGGTCCTCCGCAGCGAAGCTGGCGTAGCTCGTTCGGTGGAAACGACAAAATGGGTAAAATCTGAGTTCAAATCTCAGCGGCCCCACTAGTAAACTATTTAAACCAAAATCTTCTTTACAAAGCTAAAATGAGGTCACGGCTACTAGTTTTAGGCTTGCTCTTATTACTAATACCTATCGTTTCTGCCCAAGGCATTGAATTACAGGTGCAGCCAATCAATAATGAGATAACTTGGGATGGTACAGCCACTTACAATTTGATAGTTAGGAACATGCAAACTCACGGTGACGTCATCAGATTGAGGCCCGCAACATTCCAGTGGGACATTGTTTTTGATCAGCAAGGTTTTGCAGTACCAGGAAACGGCTATGAACAAGTCTCTGTGACTGTAAAGCCGCCGCGCGATGTAAGGATGGGCACTTATTTGCTTGAAGTTGTAGCAATTTCTGACACAACGCCAACATTGCAGAGTTCTAATTTCTTGAAAGTAATAGTAGCAAATGAATTGCCAAAAGTCGAGCCTGAATGGTGCATACCTAAGCAATATGTGCCTGGTCCGACAAAGTGCAGCATGATATTCAAGAACACCGGCAGCACAGATGTTTCAGGAATAACTGCAAGACTGCATTCAGCTTTATTGGCAGAGGCTGTTGACATCAAAATCGGAAGCTTGGCGAAAGGAGAAGCAAGGGAAATTATTGAGACCACTTTGGAGGTGCCATCAAATGCCAAAGTAGGCCCTGCCGTATTTATGATGGACATCTACCGCGATGGAGAATTGGTGCAGACCCATGATTATGAAGTCGAAATTCTTCCCAATCCGGCGGTGGACGCTGATGTAGTTGAAGAGTCAGGCTTTCTCAGCAAGAAGTTTACTGTAACATTGACTAATGTAGGCAATGTCCATGCATCAGATGTCTATGAGGCCAGCGTGCCCACATGGCAAAGATTGTTCTTATACAGCAACAAGCAGCACGACTTTGTGACTGGTGCAGTTGCAGGCACTGTTTCAGCAGCCTGGCCGTACAATCTGGCCAGGGAAGAAAGTACAACTGTTGTTTACACAGTGTCATTTGTTCCTATCCTTGCTTTGCTGCTCGCACTTCTTATAGTGATGTACAGCACAGCATGGTACTTGAAGCAGGACTTGTCGATAACTAAAGAAATTGTAGGCGCCGATAAATCACTGAAAGTCAAATTAACAGTAAAGAACGGTTCGCAGAGGCCAAAGCACAACGTATTGGTAATTGATGAAGTTCCAACACCGCTTAGATTAACTAAGGACTTTGCAACTGCAGTTCCTAAAGCATTGAAGAAAGTGGGCGGTTCTATGCAACTGGTATGGAAATTCGACACTGTATGGCCTGGCGAAGAAAAGATTTTGGCATATGGCTTCAAGTCAACACTGCCGTTAATGGGACAAGTTGTTCTCCCTTCAGCTAGGATAAAGACCAAGACAGAGGATAACAGGGCCAAGATATACATTTCAAATCAAGTTTCAGTGCCCGGTAGGGTTGAAGTGATAGAAGACGAGCCAAAGCCCTCAGAGTAAGCTTTAAAACGCATTTTACAGCAAAATTTGCATGACAACTAATCATAGGCCTACCGCTTTCGAAGCTCAGCCATACGAGAGGCTTCCTGACATAGCGGCCAGAGGCAAATATCTGGGCGGTCGTAATCCATTACACATGTATGGGTTCCGATTCGACCCAAATGAAATATTACGCAGAGGCTTGATGAGGGGCGTTGCAGAATTTACCCTAATGATTGATGAAACAAAGGTCGGCTTCAGGCCGAAGGATCCGTATTCGCTGCTCTCCCAAGGCCTGCTCGCTCTGATAGATAACAGCAGTGTTCCAATGTTTATCGGAAAGGTGCATACTAATATAGTTAGAGGAGAATTTTTCGAAGCTTCTCTATGGTATGGCCGTGAAGTATCACAAGAGGAACAGAAAGCTGCGGAAAATAAGCTACTGCAGATACTAAGAGGCGGTTAAAGCTTTTAAACCAAAATCCATTTCTGTTGTAATCCCGACTTAGCTCTTAGTTCGTTCACGAACTAGCTAAAAGCCTGGTAGAGCGACTGGCTGTAGATCAGCACTTGCCGTTAGGCAAGAACTCGTGCGCTCACGGGTGCAGAACCCGGTAGGTCGGCGGTTCAAATCCGCCAGTCGGGATTCTATTTATACTCCTCAGGATAGAATTTCTTTAGTATTGCGATTATGTCATCTGAGCGTCCCTTTACAAGATTCCAGACATTTTCTCTTCCATGCGGCCAGCTTTTCAGCAAACCCTTTTTCTTTAACCGCTCAGCGGCTTTCATAATGTCCTTCCTTATGTTGGGAGGAAAGCCTTTTGGTACATCAGTTTCGTAAATATGATAAGATTGCCAGGCGCCCCTAAGAACAAATTTGTGCAGCAGAGCCGCCTCTAGTTCTTCCTCTGAAAGCGGCGGCTTTTTTCTTTTCGCGTCAATGGCCATGGTTAGTATGTATATTTAGTATACATGGTATGCGTAATATTTAAATACTTCGTTTTCCATAAGTTATTATGACAAAACAGCTTTCATTATTTTTAGAAACATTCGGCGACACGCCGCTGCTTAAGGTATTAGAGTTTTTTCTAACATATCCAGACTTCGACTACACAAAATCTTACGTAGCAAAAGAAACAGGAGTTTCCAGAGTTACGATAGAAAAAGTTTGGAAACACCTGGCCAAAGCCGACATAATAACGAAAAGCAGAACTTTGGGGAAGATAGAAATGTGGTCTCTTAACCGGAAAAGCCCAAAGGTCAAAGTCCTGATGCAGACTGCAGCCCGACTATCGCTCGGATATCTGGAAAGCCTTAAAGCCAAGGCAACAGTCGCAGCTTAATCCCTGGCGGTCGGGACTTTATAATTCTGATATATTTATGCGAATACTGAAAGATTTATATTGTTATCTTGACGATTATAGTTATGGGTTCTTCAACAAGAGAAAATGCGGCCGAAACAAAGATGCAACAAGCCCAAAAACATATTGATGTTTTACATAAGATGCTTAATTTCTAAGACTTCATCATTCATATACAGGCGGCCTTCTCCGCCAGTTATACATAATAGATTTCGAGCATTTTGTTATGTTTGTGTTTCTTTGCAGTCCCAGTAACATCAACATGAGCCATGCTAATGTTCTTATCATTGTAAAGTTCCCTTATAAGTCCACAAATATCGCCCCTTGGCTTTATGTCTAGAAGTCTAACCCTTAGATTTTCAGCCTCTCCCATATCTAAGTTATGGCTGAAAAATATTTAAGGATTTTGTAGTCTGCATAATAAGAGTCGGCCTGTAACAACTAGCTGTCGACTGTGATGTGCTTTCTCCCTTGCAGGAGGAAGTGCAGCGTTGAGCTGGACGCAGATGACATGGTTGCAGAGTGCCGACAGAAGAGTTTTTAAGGCGAAATTAATGGAACAGAATTACGCCCAAGTAGTCTAGCGGTCTAGGATAGACCCCTGTCATAAAGCAAAAAGGACTTTTTGCGAAGTCCGCTTTCGCAGACCGGGTCAGACCCGAGTTCAAACGCGCTGAAAACTGGCGAGTTTTCGCTGGCTTTCAGGCTTGAAAGTCTCGGCTTGGGCGCTTCCTAATCGCTTATTTTTTTAAGGCTGATTATTTTATTCAGTATCATGTTTACACTCGATAGTATACTGAAGTACTTGCCATTTACAGCAAGCTGGAATGGGAGAAAGAGAAATCAAAAATACGTGAGCTATGCCTTGCAGGATATGGAAAACGAGCGCGCAGGTTTGCACCATTATTGCAAACACAGATTGCCCCATACACATAAGATAAGGATCCCTACAAAAGGCTCTTATAGTTCTGCAGACAGTGATGAATAGAGGTAAAATGGCTTCCAAAAATGTTGTGTGCGATTGCTGCTACAACAAGCACAAGCAGCTTGCTAAAGCCTTGCAGCTTGTAGCTAACATCGAGGGCTACAAGAAAGATGCAAAAAAGGAAAAGCATCCGAACTGCTATAAAATGTGGGATGCAGTGGAGAACAATGCCAGGAAAAACGCAAACATACTGCGCTCCGCAATTGAAAACCACATAAGGAAAAACAGATTGTGCTGAATACAAATCTTTTTTAATCTTTCATTATTTTTGTCACACATTATGAATACTAGCGGCTCAATTGAAGATACTATTCAGAATGCTGAAACTCTTGTAGAGGCTAAAGTTCCAACACAAGCATCTGTAACCCACCGAACAAGGTTTACGGTCACGATTATAATAGGGGATTTTATGTGCAAGTAAAAGGAAGAAGAGTTGCCCCGCAAAGCTTATAAAGTGAATTTTTGGAACATTCTCTAGCCTTCCCCGTTCCTTGGATAGCGGACTACGTGGGAAAACTGCGAAAAGCAGTACCGGTAGGCTCGGTAAAAACTGTTACAGAATGGCTGCTCCTGCTGAAGCTAAAAAAGTCGACATTACCCAACACGTTCTAGTTCCTAAACACATACTATTGTCAGAAGAAGAGGCCAAACAAGTTCTTTCAAAATTCAACATCAGCCCGCCGCAATTGCCTGTCATACTGGCAACAGACACTATAGCGAAAGCGATAGGCGCAAAAGCAGGAATGATGATAAAGATCGAAAGAACAGGACCTACAGGAAAAGCAGAATATTACAGGCGTGTTGTCTAAATGGTCGAAACAAGCATTACGATAAGCAAGGAAGACAGAAATATTCTAGTCAGGAAGTTCTTGGAAGAAAATAATTTCGTCCTCCACAACATTGAGAGCTTCAACAATTTCATAGAATGGAGGCTCCAGAAGCTGATTGACGAGCTTGGAGAGGCAAGCCCAACAGTCATTCCTCCTGAAGCTGAGGAAGTCAAGCTTGTTTTCGGGAAAATAAGAGTCGAGAAGCCGTCTTTGATAGAAGCTGATGGAACAAAGTGGAAAGTCCTCCCTGTAGAAGCTCGTGTAAGGAATTTGACATATGCAGCGCCTGTTTTTATGGAGATAAGTTTGATTATAGATGGCAAAGAGAGGGAAAGGGCAGAAGTTCAAGTCTGCGAATTACCGATAATGCTAAAATCTAAGTATTGTTATCTGAACAACTTGACGAGAGATGAGCTGATTGCTGCAGGAGAAGATCCGTTTGACCCTGGCGGATACTTTGTCATTAACGGCACTGAAAGGACACTGGTTTTATTGGAAGATTTGGCGCCAAACACAATATTTGTGCAGAGGGAAAAATCAGGACCTGTAACGCATTCCGCATCAGTGTATAGCGCATCAGACCTTTACAAAATTCCCCATTCTGTAGAAAGGACAAAGGAAGGCATCTGGCTCTTGAGCTTCGGCTCTAACAAAAGGATACCATTAGTGATGATATTAAAAGCCCTTGGCTTGCTGAAAGACGCTGACATAGCTTCAGTAATCGGAGTGAGCGACGATGATGTTTACATCAATCTGATCGAATATGTTGATTTGAGGACTGAAGAAACGACACAGGACAGGATTGGCGAAGAGATCGGCATAATGATGCCTAAGGAGCAGCGTGTTGAAAGAATAAGGCATATACTTGACAACTTCTTGCTGCCGCACATAGGCTCTGCTCCAGATGTAAGGATGAAGAAAGCGCAATACTTATGCAAAGTTGTCAAGAAATTGCAGCTACTGAAGCAGGGCAAGATAAAGAAAGACGACAAGGACCATTATCAGAACAAGAGGGTGCGAATGGCTGGCGATCTATTAGAGGACTTGTTCCGCCAGAATCTCCGTATATTAGTTAATGATATGCTCTACATATTCCAGCGTTCAGTAAGGCGAGGCAAGACACCTCCGCTCAATGCCATCGTAAGGACAAAATTCCTTTCTGATAGGATCAAATCAGCATTAGCAACTGGAAACTGGACTGCTAATCGACAGGGAGTATCTCAAAGACTTGACAGAGAGAACGCACTTGCTACACTATCACACTTGCAGCGTGTTGTATCATTACTAGAAGCTCAAAGGGAATCATTTGAAGCCAGACAATTGCACAGCACCCACTGGGGACGGTTATGCGCATTGGAAAGCCCAGAAGGTAAGCACATTGGCTTGAGAAAGAACTTGACGCTATTGGCAACAATAGCTCCGGAATTAGGGCCTGAAGAAGCTAAGGCAAATTTGAATGCTCTCGCAGCATTGGGATTGAAACAGTAAAATGATGCAAATGAATTCAAACAAGGGAGGAAAAGCTGAACGTTGTATTGCGGAGCAATACGACTACATGCCAGCTTTGTGAAGCTGTGGCAGACGTATTTTTCAATGGACAGCTGGTCGGAACTGTGGGCGAGCCGCAGCTGTTTGTCAAATCAGTGGTGCAGGCTAGACGAGAGGGCAAGCTTTCAAAGTATCTTAATGTACAGTATCGCAAGGCTCTTGATACAGTTTACATCCTGCTGGAAAGAGATCGAGTTGTAAGGCCTCTTATTGTAGTGAAAGAAGGCAGACCTTTGCTAACACCAGAACATATGCAGAGATTGCAGACTGGCGATATTAAATGGTCAGACCTTATCAAAGAGGGCGTTGTCGAATATCTGGACTGCTTGGAAGAAGAGAACGCCTTCATAGCTATATCTGAACGAGAGCTTACAAAGGACCATACACACATGGAAGTAAATCCATTGAGCATTTATGGCCTTACCGCAAGCCTTGTGCCATTCACAAATTACAATCAGAGTTCAAAGCTTGCTAAAGGCCAGAAGACGCAGAAGCAAGCAATGGGCTGTTACACACTGTCATTCCCTAACAGAATGGATACAGCAGTAAATTTGCTGCATTATCCGCAAGTTCCACTAGTGCAGTCTGCAACACAAGCGCTTCTAGGCGACGAGAGGGCTTCAGGCCAGAACATTGTCATAGCAATAATAGATTTTGATGGTTACAACATGTCCGATGCTCTTGTTTTGAACAAAGGTTCAATAGAAAGAGGATTCGGAAGAAGCACTTATTTCAGACCTTATGCTACTGAAAAATTAAGATATCCTGGCGGCCAGATTGACGAAATCTTGACTCCGACTAAGGATGTGCAGGGCTATACTTTAGAGCGCGACTATCGATTTCTAGCGCAGGACGGAATAATCTACCCTGAACTTGATGTAAAGGGCGGCGATGTACTTATTGGCAAGACAAGCCCGCCAAGGTTTTTAGGCAAACTGGAAGCATTCAGCTCTGCTGCAAACATAAGGAAAGATACTAGCATTAGAGTAAGATACGGAGAAGGCGGAGTTGTGAACAAGGTTGTCATCACTGAAGAAGAAGGCGGCTCGATGTTGATAAAAGTTGACGTCCGTGAGAACAGGCTGCCTGAAGTAGGAGACAAGTTCTCTTCAAGGCATGGACAAAAAGGTATCCTAGGAAGAGTATTACCTGAAGAAGACGTACCATTCACTGCTTCTGGCATAAAGCCAGACGTCATTTTCTCCCCTAATGGATTGCCGAAAAGAATGACTGTTGCGCACATACTCGAAGCACTGTCAGGAAAGCTCGGGGCAATGGCCGGAAGAAAGATAAACGGAACCTCATTCTTGAACGAGTCTGCTGATGACATGCGAACACAGCTTCTGCAGCTGGGCTTCAGGGATGACGGTACTGAAGTTCTTTATGACGGAAGGACCGGAAGGAGATTCCCTGCAAGAATTTTTGTCGGAAACATGTACTACTTGAGACTGAAGCATCAAGTAGCTGATAAAGTACAATCTAGGGCTCGCGGTCCTATCGCTCTCCTTACGAGACAGCCTACTGAAGGCAAGGCAAAGGAAGGCGGCCTGCGTTTGGGCGAGATGGAAAAGGAAACTTTCATTGCTCACGGTGCATCACTGCTAATGAAGGAGAGATTTGACAGCGACAAGGCAATAATCTGGATATGCGAGCGCTGCGGCGACATTGCAGTGCATGATGTTTACAAGAACAAGGCATTCTGTTTATGCGGCGAGAAGACTAAAGTAGCGCCTGTAGAACTATCTTATGCATTCAAACTCTTCGTTGACGAATTGAAGTCCTTGCACATAAGGCCAAGGCTGAAGTTAAACGAGAAATACTGAAATGGAAACTAAAACTACTAACAAAGAGGAATGCTGTATGGAAGAGACAAGCGAGAAAGCAGCCTTTATGTTGAGAGATTCCCTTACCAGAGGAGCTGCATAAAATGAGCGATCCTGTAGTAACAAAACAAATCAGTGAAATATCATTCGGAGTGGTAGCTCCAAGTTTCATCAAGAGAATAGCCACAGTCAATGTTGTATCTCCAGAATTGTATGATGCAGACGGCTATCCTGTAGAGAAAGGCCTCATGGACCTGTCTATGGGAGTTATAGACCCTGGATTGCGCTGTAAGGTATGCGGAGGCCGTTTGAGGACATGCCCCGGCCATTTCGGTTATATAACGCTGGCGAAACCTGTCGTTCATATTCATTACATAACGCAAGTCTACAATTTGCTGAAAGCTTTCTGCAGAGCCTGCGGCCGAGTAATGTTGCCGCCAGACAAGGTTGAGATCTGGCGTGAAAGATTGAAGATGGCCAAGAAGCAGAACAACATAGATGTTCTTCACTCCGTTATTAGAAATGCTTTCAATCAGATCAAGAGGACAAAGAAATGCCCGTACTGCAAGGAAAGGGCGGGCGAGATAAAGCTGGAAAAGCCTTCAAGCTTCTATGATGACGGCAAGAGGCTTTGGCCTACTGAGATACGCGAGCGTTTAGAAAAAATTCCTGATGAAGATCTAGAAGTTGTTGGAATCAATGCAGCTGAGGCAAGGCCTGAATGGTCTGTTCTCACAGTTCTGTTAGTACCGCCAATCACTGCTAGACCTTCTATAACACTAGTGACTGGAGAAAGATCAGAGGATGACTTGACGCACAAGCTTTCCGACATTGTTAGAGTAAACCAGCGTTTAATTGAAAACATCAATGCTGGAGCTCCTGAAATAATCATAGAGGACCTCTGGGACCTGCTGCAGTATCACATAACAACTTATTTTGACAATTCCGTTGCTCAAGTTCCGGTGGCCAGGCACAAATCAGGAAGGCCATTAAAGACCCTGGCGCAAAGGCTGAAAGGAAAGGAAGGAAGATTCCGTCACAATCTGGCTGGCAAGCGTGTGAACTTCTGCGCCCGTTCTGTCATAACCCCTGATTCTTACCTTGGAATCAATGAGGTCGGCGTTCCATTAAGAATTGCGCGCGAATTGACAGTGCCTGAACGCGTTACTGAATGGAACATTGCGTGGCTTAAGGAAAAGATAACTGCTGGAGACAAGTATCCTGGCGCTTCTTATGTAATAACTGACGAAGGCAAGAGAAAGAAGATAACTGATGATACTCGAGAACAAATACTGCAGGAATTGCAGCCTGGCTGGATAGTGGAGCGCCATCTTCTTGATGGTGATATAGTGCTGTTCAATAGGCAGCCAAGTCTTCACAGGTTGAGCATGCTGGGACACTTTGTAAAAGTAGTTCCTAGCAAGACCTTCAGAATAAATCCAGCTGTAATAAGGCCGTATAACGCAGACTTTGACGGCGATGAGATGAATGTTCATGTTCCTCAGACAGAGGAAGCGCGGGCTGAAGCAAAGCACTTGCTCAGTTTGGAGAGACATATTGTAACTCCTCGTTACGGCGCAAGTATCATGGGTGTCGTAGAGGACGCCTTACTCGGATTGTACATCCTGACAAAAGATGACTCTGAATTTTCAAGACAAGAGGTCTCTGATCTGCTAGTAGCAGCAAACATAACTTCAATACCTGAGCCGGCAAAACACGGCAAGGATGAAAAATGGGCAGGAAAGCAGATTTTCTCTACAGTTCTGCCGCAAGACATGGACTTTGAAGGCGCAGACGTTGTGATAAAGAAAGGGCAATTAAAGTCTGGTGTCGCCTCTGAAAAGCTCTTGGGCCCTGAACAAGGTTTCTTGCTGCATCATTTGTACTTGCACTACGGTCCATCAGCAACTAAGGACATAATCAACAAGCTCATCAAATTAGGACTTGAAGTAGTTAGAAACAACGCATATACGCTCTCATTTGCTGATATTGACTTGTCAGACAAGGCAAAGAAGAAGATAAAGGAAATAGTTGACGAAGGGGAAAAAGAGGTAAAGAAGATATTGAAGGAATTCCGCGGCGGCAAGATAGTTCCTATTCCAGGAAGGACTGTTAAGGAAACTGTAGAAGCAAAGATTCTTTTCGCCCTTAACAGACTGAGAACTCCGGTTGGAGAAATAGTCGAGAAAGAAGCCAAGGAAGGCAATCAGCTGGTTTTGATGGCAAAAGCAGGCATGGCTGCCCTCTATAACTTAGCGCAGATGTCTGGTTTTGTTGGACAGCAAGCCCTTCGCGGCAAGCGCATACACACAGGATATAATCTCAGGCCCTTACCTCACTTCAGGAAAGGCGATCTGTCTGCAAGGGCAAGAGGTTTTGTGAAAAGAAGTTACGGACAAGGAACAGATCCTATTGAAACTTGGTTCCATGCCATTGTTGGCCGTGATTCTCTCATAGATACCGCCATCAGGACTCCTAAATCTGGTTATCTCCAAAGAAGGTTGATCAATGCGCTGCAGGACTTGAAGACATCTTACGATGCAACCGTAAGGGATAGTGGAGAGAAAGTAATCCAGTTCCTTTACGGCGAGGATAACATTGATGTGTCAAAGTCAAAGCAAGGTACGGTGCCTCTAGAATAATGGCAAAACAAGTCTCCTTCGAATGGATAAGAAGCAACTTGCCTGAAAAGGTTGCTGAAGAAATAGAAAGAACTGCCAAAGAGAAGAAACTCTCTGAAAAGGAAAAACAGACCCTCTATGAGAGAGCTGCGCAGAATTACATGGCAGTGCAGGTCGACCCTGGCGAAGCTGTAGGCATAATCTCAGCACAGTCTATTGGAGAGCCTGGAACGCAAATGTCGGTCAAGTATGATGAGAAAGTCATAATCAAACAAGATAGTGAAATTAAAGCTGTTAAGATTGGCGAATTTATAGATGCCAAGATGCAAGAATACGGCCATGTCACTGAAGATGGACATGACATATTGGACTTAAAAGAAGAAATTTATGTTCCTAGTTTTACAGCAGATGAGCAGACTGAATGGAAGCGCATCAGCGCTATCAGCAGGCACAAAAGCCCAGAAAAATTAGTCAAGATTAAAACAAGGTCTGGAAGAGAAATAACTGCTACGCCCTTCCACTCCTTTGTAATTCGCCAGAACAATAAAATAGTTCCTATTGCAGGCTCTAAACTAAAACAGGGCGATAGGATACCAGCAATTAAAATGCTAACTCTTACTGCCCAGGAAGCGGCAGGAGTTGTGAATGTTCAGCCTCTGTTGGAAGAGGTCCCCTTTTTAACTGCAGCAGATGGGCAACTATACGCCTATCCTAGAGCCAGCAGCAGACCTTTGCCCCAAAACATAGAGCTTAATGAAGAATTTGGTTGGCTCGTTGGCATTTACTTATCAGAAGGAAATGCAACTAGGAGCTATATCTCAATTTCTAACACAGATTCTGTGATACAAGAGAAAATAAGAGTATTCGCACGCAAATATAACTTAACGTTTAATGAGTACGATAATTATAGAGGCTTCGCAAAAGGTCACGATATTAGAATAAACTCAACCCTTTTATCGCAATTGTTAAAGGCGACTTGCAAATCTGGTGCAGCTCTTAAACACATTCCAGAATTTGCCTATTCTGCTAGCGACGCCTTTGTAGCGAACCTGCTTCGGGGATACTTTGACGGCGATGGTAATGTAAACTTACAAAGAAAAGTTATAAGAGTTTGCTCAAAATCAAAAGACCTTATTGATGGTGCCGCTCTCCTACTCAACAGGCTTGGAATTTTCAGCACAAAAAATTATGATGGGAAAAGCCACTGGCTCAGCATTTCTCATAGGTATGCCAAGACTTACCTAGAAGTTATAGGGTCTGATGTCGATTATAAAAAGAAAGAGCTGGAAAATTTGTCAGAAATCCAAAGCGAAACCACAGACTATAACTTAGTTGACGTTATACCTGGCATAGGAACGGTGCTGTTTGACTGTGCTAAGAAGCTTGGCGTACCAACAAGGCTGGTTAATAATTTCACGAAAAGGCAAAAAATAGGCAGGTCTACAATCCGTAAATATACTAAATTATTCGAAAGTTTGGCCGCAAAGCAAGACGCAAACATTGAGCAAGAACTTTCAACCATGCGTAGAGCGGCAGAAAGCGACGTAGTTTGGGACGAAATTGCTTCTGTCGAATATGTAGAACCTGAACACAGAAATGTTTACGATTTTACCGTACCGGATAGCGAAACCTTTGCAACATTTGACGGCCTTATTACTCACAATACTATGAGAACACACCACTTTGTCGGTGTCGCCGAACTTAATGTCACTCTAGGATTGCCTAGAATCATAGAGATCTTTGACGCTAGAAAAGACCCTAAGACGCCTTCGATGACAATCTACTTGAAAGCGCCGCACAATAAGTCAAGGCAGGCGGCAGAGAAAGTTGCTGCACGCATAAAACAAGTCACTCTCAAGGAATTGGCTAAGGAAGTTGTTCTTAATTTGGCAGAGCTTAGCATCACAGTGAATTTGGAAAGAGAAGAACTGACAAGGCATGACACAACTCCTGAATTAGTGGCAATGGCCATTGAAAGGCAATTGAAAGTCAAGGTGGATAGGTCAGGCGGTACATTAACGATAAAGAGCAAGGACCAGGATTTGAAAAAGCTCTACAGGTTCAAGGAAAAAGTGAAGGATGTCACTGTAGCTGGAATAAAAGATGTTACAGATGTCCTGCCTGTGTACAAGAAAGAAGCTGATGAGTTTGCTATTCAGACCTTTGGAACTAACATAAAGGAAGTAATGCAGATTGAAGAGGTTGATGAGCACAGGATAATGACTAATAATTTCATTGAGATAGCAAAAGTCCTTGGAATTGAAGCTGCACGAACAGCAATAGTGAATGAAGTAATGTCAGTGCTTGCAGAGCAAGGCATTGATGTCGACATAAGGCATGTGATGATTGTTGCAGACCTTATGACGAGCACAGGAGAGGTAAAAGGAATAACAAGACACGGCATTACATCACAGAAAACATCAGTGTTGGCCAGAGCATCGTTTGAGATTCCGCTGAAACACCTGATAGATGCATCAATTGTCGGAGAGGCTGACAAATTGACGTCTGTTGTGGAGAATGTGATGATAAACCAGCCAGTTCCTATAGGCACAGGCTTGCCTGATTTAATAGTAAAGATGGACAAGAAGAAGGAGAGCAAGGAATAATGGCATCTGTTGATGAAATGATCAAAGCAGACAAGGAAAAGAAGCTGATAAAGGGCTTTAAGGAATCTCTTAAAGCACTGAGAGCGGGCAAAATCGCAGAGCTTTTCATCACAAAGACCTGTCCTGACACGATGAAGCGCTCCCTCAAGGAAGGCGCAGATATGGCTAAAGTAAAGCTTACAGAGCTTGATGTAACAAGCGAGCAGCTGTCAGCCCAGCTGAAGAAGCCTTTCACAATTACAGTGCTGGCTATTTCTAAGTAGAATGGTTTATAAACCCGATTTCGAGGCTATAAAATATGTCTAACACAGGAAAGGGATTGTTCAACGCGAAGAAGCTGAAGAAACATAGATGGAATTCTCGCTGGAGCAACAAGTGGTTTGTCAAGCGCACTTTGCGCTTGAAGGAAAAAGTAGACCCCATGGAAGGCGCTCCTCAAGCCCGCGGAATTGTTCTAGAAAAAAGGCAACTAGAGGCCAAGCAGCCTAATTCAGCTATGCGTAAAGCCGTAAGGGTGCAATTATCAAAGAACAGCAAGCAAATAACTGCATTCTGCCCCGGCAATAGGGCTATTACATTCATCAACGAGCACGATGAAGTCCTTATGGAAGGCATCGGCGGAAGGATGGGAAAATCTAAAGGAGATATTCCTGAAGTCAAGTGGAAAGTTATTGCAGTTAACAACAAGCCATTGAAATGGCTTGTCAAGGGCAAGGTGGAGAAAGGTGCTAGCAGATAATGGCTGACGAACAAGGAAATCAAATAGAAAACAATTCTCAAACTCAAGTTCCTCCAGCACAAGAAGCAAAACCAAAACGAACTAGGAGAAAGTCTCAGAGTAAGGAGAGCCAAGAAACCTCCCAAGCTGGAGCAGCCCCTGACATTGAAATTACCACGCAGCCGAAGGCTGCAGTTGCGCCAAAGAAACGCGTTGCTCGCAAGAAAATTGAAGCTAAGCCGAAAGAAGCCGGAATAATTCCAAATTACAGGCAAAATATCAAGCTTTTCAACAGATGGAGCACAGATGTTGAGGTAAGGGACTTAGGATTGAAACCTTACATCAGCATAAGTCCTGTTTACGTTCCTTATTCAGCTGGAAGAAACATAACAAAGCAGTTCTGGAAGTCCAAGAAATCTATTGTTGAGCGGCTGATAACAAAATTAATGGTTCCAGGACACAAGGGAAAGAAACATTACTGGACTTCTGGTTACAATGCAGGCAAGGCGTCAACACATTACAAGATAATAATGAAAGCTTTTGACGCCATTGAAAAGAAGACAAAGAAAAATCCTGTTGAAGTCCTTGTAAGAGCTTTGGAGCAGGGCGCTCCGCGCGAAGGCGTTGCGCACATTGAATACGGCGGAGTTAGATATCCTAAAGCTGCTGACATGGCTCCGCAAAAACGAATCGACTTAGTGTTGAGATGGATGGTTCAAGGGGCCTTTGTAAAATCAGTAAAGGGCAAGGCCCATATGTGGAATTCCTTAGCTGATGAGATAATCGCGACTGCAGAAGGAGATGCAAAGTCAAACGCAGTCACAAAGAGAACCGAACTGGAGAGGCAGGCTGCCGCATCACGATAAATGGCAATCTCTGGAAACATCAGCGAGGATTTGGAAACTTACTTGCAAAGCGATGCTCCGAGCCCAAAGACAGGCGTGGCAGCAGTAGTGGTAGCGGGCGGAGTCGTTGGCGCAAGTTCGGGATACACTTTTGCAGGTCCCTTGGGGGCAGCAGTAGGCGCCGCGATTGGAATTGCAGCTCCTGCAGCTTCATACATGATATCAAGGATAAGATATGGCAGAAATTAAACTAGTCATAGGAGATCCAAAATCAAAGAGAAGCTTCAAGGCAGAGATAAAGGGCCCTGATGCTGAGCAGTTAATCGGAAAAAAGATAGGGGATACTTTCAGAGGCGAACTGATAAACTTGCCAGGATTTGAGTTCACAATCACAGGCGGCTCTGACAAAGCCGGATTTCCGATGAACAACGACTTGCAAGGCCAAGGCAAGCGCCGCCTAATTCTAGAAGGCAACAAGCCTGGCTTCAAGAGACCAAAGAAATTTGCTGGAATAAGGGTAAGGAAGCTCGTCAGGGGCAATGCAGTATCAACAGATAACACTCAAATCAACTGCAAGATAACAAAGCACAACGCAGATGTTGACTTGATGAAACACTTTGGCATTACGGCGAAAGAAGAGCCAAAAGCAGAGGAAGCCAAGCCTGCAGAGGCTGCGCCCGCCGCAGCATAGAAAAGCTTATAAGTAAGAAATTTCTTACACCATTATGCTAGAAGTCAAAACTGTAAAAGTTTCTGAAAAGGGCCAGATAGCAATACCTGCAGATGTTCGAGAAAGTATCGGCATTAAGCAGGGCGATACTCTAGTACTAATACAGGAAGAAAAGGGAATATTGCTGCAGAAAGCAGAACAAGTCAGCAAGAAAGTTAAAGATGAGTTCTCATATTTGCTGAAACACTCTGAAGATGTAGCAAAGAAGTTCTGGGGCACGAAGGCGGATGACATCTGGGATACAATTTAGGCAAGGCGATGTTGTACTAGTGCCGGTACCATTCACAGACTTATCAGAAGCCAAACAGAGGCCCGCGCTGATAATTTCTAATGATGCACACAATTCAAAAGTTGAGGATATCGTAGTGTGCGGAATAACTTCAAACATCAAGGACGAAGAATATTCGATTACAATAGATCAGAGGGATATGGCAGAAGGCGTAATGCCAGTGCTGAGCAGGATCAAAGCAGATAAATTATTCACGTTAAACAAAAGCATAATTAAAAGAAGAATCGGCAAAGTCAAATCAGAAGTTCTAGCAAAAACAAAAAGAGAGCTCGCCAAGCTATTCGCTTAGCAAAGCCTGCTGGAGCTGGTAGGATTACGTTCTAAAAGTTCAGTAAATTCTACAAGGGCTTTCTCAACATCTTGGGCTTTGCCACCATATACTAAAGCGTTAATCCAGCATTTACGTGTCCCGGAATATGGCACAACGTGAGCTATTGGAGCACGATTAATGTACAAGTCATAAATTTTAGGTTCTAAACTAAAGAATTCTTCTGGCTTCAGCGATAAGAAGTCATCGATAAAAACATCAACCACGTTTCTCTCAATGTCTATGTGTCGCAATGTAGCATATGATCCAGTAGGCATGATTTGTCGGACAAAATTCTGCATATCCAAAAAATCTACAGCACCAATTGGATCTGGCATTTGTCCGGATGGAGCGCCAAATATCTTTAGCATCGCTCCGCCGTCTGGAAATACTGTTAAGTAGGTTTTATTTCGCTTATTGTACTGAGCCTCCTGTACTAATCTTGGATGTTGAGGGTCAGGTGTAAGTTCTAAGGTCAAGCTTTCTAATTGTGTTAATTCTTCATCGCGAGCAGATCTTCCGTAACTATGCCATATATCAGAATCTCGTTCAAATTTTATATCATGTGATAAGCAATCGTTCAGGCCTTTGAGCCGTGCAGGTAATTGCGGGCTAAAGCCCCATTTAACTAAAGGATGCTCGGGAGAAAGATCTGATAGTGCTAAACTCGTTACTTCCTTGTATTTTACTGGGAGTTTTTCTTGTTCGTCCATATGATTAAACGTCCCTTTTTCCCTGCAAGTAAGCTTCTCTTACTTTGTTGGCAACGTCTCTCATTCTGCTTTTTGGATTTAGATAGACAGGCAGAGCTTGACCTTTGTAAACATCAGTTGCTCTTGTAAAATTTCGGTTGTTTTCTTTGATATACTGGGTTTCGGCCTCAACAATTTTGCCATCTACTGCTTGTACCTTGACTATTGCAGGTTCGTACCAGATGGGTTCAATTTCCCATTCAGCTACCATTTCACGTTCTATTGGCGTAATAAAATACAGCAAGCCGTCTACCTGCTTTCCTGGCGCCTTTCTTATCGTATATGTTCTGAAATTTTCCTCGTCTTTCCAACTTTGGCTAAGTATATTCTTTACTCTTTCTGGAATTTGATCCCATGCCTGAATGCAAAGCTCAAAACCTCTCAAAATAGCAGGTTGGCTTTCAGGAACCCTTCCCGTAATTGTGCCGAGCATTTCAGGGTCTACGTTAGTACCATAGCCGAAATACGGAATCAGTTTTTCGTTTGTCATTTTTCATACACCTCTTTTATCGCATATCTTATACTTGCCATATAGTAGTAGGTGGACTTATTATTTAAGTTTTTTCTATAAAAAAGCGGAAAAAGTAGAGCAAAATATATAAATAGGCATATTTTTTAGTATAAATATGGCAAAAGTCGAGCTCGTAGACGAAAAATTAAGCAAGAAATTTGAGCCTGACGAGAAGGATAGGCAGCTTGTTAACCTGCTTAATGCGAATGGGCGCTTGACACTGAAGGAATTAGCTCAAAAAGTAGGCTTATCTATAGATGGGGTCAAGGGCAGAATTGATAGGATGAAGACTGCCGGTGCAATTAAGTTTACAGTAATTCCTGTTGCGAAATTCTTTGGCTATCCTGTAAACTCTCAAGTTTATGTTAAGCTGCAAAACGTGACCGAAGAAAACAGGAAGAAATTCATTGCTTATCTTAAGGCTCATGATAAAATTATCCTAGTCATGTCCGTACTGGGTGACTATGATGTTTACTTTGTGCCTTTTGGCAGAAATGCACAAGATCTAAATAACATAAAACTCGAAATCAAGGAGAAATTCTCTGGCATAATCGCAGACTGGCGCGAAGCAATTGCTGCTGAAATACATAAATATGAGGAATACAAGTTCTAAGCCTTGCAAGAAGGCTTAAAAAGTTCCTTTTCCTTATATTAATATGGACCAAAGATTTACAATTCTAATCGAAAAGGAAGATAAGTTCTACATAGCAAAATGTGTAGAACTTAAAATAGTCAGCCAAGGACTTAGCTATGGCGAAGCCTTAGACAACATAAAAGAAGCTATAGAGCTCTATTTAGAAGATGAGCCCAAGGTCAAACTTAAAGATATCAGTTTGGCAACTTTAGTGGTTAAGAAAAAATGAAGCTGCCAGTGCTTTCTGGCGCCGAAGTTATCAAAATTCTAACTAAAAATTTTGGATTTCAAACGATAAGTCAGAAAGGAAGTCATGTTAAGCTGAAAAAAGATAATCTTACAACAATAATACCGCTGCACCCTGAATTGGCCAAAGGCACGCTTTTAGAAATTCTTGACGAGTGTAAAATTGATAGAAAAGATTTTCTAAAATACGTCTGAGGTTAAAATGAAACTACTTGTCGTCTCAAAGACAAATCCAGCAAGCGCTAACATAGGGAAGTTTCTCAAAGAATCTGCAGGTGTTAAACTGGAGAAAACGCAGAAGAATGTCCTTGAGCTTGATTATCTTTCTGCTAAAAAGCCGAGGCCAGAACTTATTCTTGTTGCATCAACGCATAAGTCTGCTGCCGGGGTGCCTGCGCTTACTGTTCATCCAACAGGAAACTGGAACTTTGCTGACTTAGGGGGCTTGCCAAAGAGATTAAGCATAGCGCCAGCTTTGTACATCGCCGAGGGGCTGCGGCTGATGAGAAATTTTAAAGAAAGCCTCAAGCTTCCATATGAAGTTACTCTTGAATGCACTCATCACGGGCCAACATTCGATATTCCTGTAATGTTCTGTGAAGTTGGCTCATCCGAAGAACATTGGTCAGATTTGAAAGCATGCGAAGTTGTTGCCAATGTCATGATGATATTAAGTAAAGAGATTCCTCCAAAACTTGACGTAGCGGTGGGCTTTGGCGGGCCGCATTATGCGCCCCGCTTTACTAAAAAAGTCTTGGAAGGAGAATTTGCTGTAGGCCACATATGCCCAGGGCATCATGTTGATGCTCTTACTGAGGAGATAATTCTTCAAGCTATTAACAAGACTAGCCCTAAGCCTGACTTCGTGGCCTTGGAATGGAAAGGCCTCAAGGGCCATCAAAGGGCAAAGATACTCGAGGTTCTGGAAAAGCACAAGATAAACTGGGAAAAGCTATAGTTTTGCTGGCTGATCCACCGCTTTGTAGTTCATTGATATGACTATTGCTTTGGCTTCTTCTAGATTAAATCTTGCTCTTAGATATGCATCGCCTATGTAGCGCTCAATCTCGCCGCTCAATATTTGCTGATGATCTCCTGGCAGTTTTTCATAGATAGCAGCGAAATGTTTATCAGACTTAGCGACTTCTAGCAAAGATTTGCCTTCTATTTTAGCTTTGAGTGAGGTTTTCTTGACAAATGTGTGCGGATCGCCGTGTTCCGGATGCGTCCAGGCCGCACCTTTAAGTATGGTTGTCATTGCATCCCCTGGATTTTTCCTTACATAATTCAAGTGTTCAGCAATCTTCTCCCTGTTTATCCACAGCTGGCCAATTGCTTTGTTGAATCTTGTCAGGGATTCATAAACTTCAGCCATCATGTGTTGCGGCTGGTATCTTCCCTGTCGCGAGTTTCTCAAATCTCTTTGAAAATCGCTCTGGACCATTGCATAAAGCACAGTCATGCCGCTCTGCACTATTGCGACATTGCCCGCAATGTTCTCCCAGTCGATAGGATTATCTTTAGTAGCGTCTGTGCTCGAACCGCCACTCTTCTTTTCTTTAGATGCAACTTCCTGTATGTCTGAGCTGTACAGCTTGCGAAGATCCTCAGATAAAGCCCCAAGTATCTGTATTATTCCTACTAAAGAATGGCCGACGTCAGTCAGTGGTTCTTTAGGCGTGATTTGTGTTGAAGCGTAATCGGGCCGCAATCCTAGTCGGGATAAGACCCACTTTTCGACAGTAAGTGCGTTGTCTTTGCCGAAGACAGACTGTATTCCTGCGCCAGTTCCAACTATTCCTGATATTTTGCCGCGCAACCCATGGAATGCAGCATTTGCCGCATCAATCCTCTTGGCTAGTCTTAGAGCGAAGCCAGACAGCGTCAGTCCAAGAGGCACAGGGCTAGTGTACTGCAGATGGGTCCTTCCTACTTGTAAAACATCAAAATTATCTTCAGCGATGGCGCATAAGCTCTTTACAGCAGCATTCGCTTCAGGCCTTATCACATCTGTCCAGGCGCGCTTGAACAAGTAGGCTCTTGTCGTATCTAATATATCATAAGAGGTTGTGCCTGGATGCATTAGTGCCTTGACGTGCACTGGCAAATATCGACCCAACTCTTCCAAAACTGCCAGCTGGTCGTGCCTTATCCTCTTGTCTTCTTCAAGCAGTGCTATGTTCAATGGATCAGCCTTCTTTATGGCTTCCCTGACTAGTACGACCTGCTCCTCCGTTGCAAGACCATACTCGCGTCTGGCTTCCATAAGCAGACCCTGGACATCGAGGCAGCCTTTCCATTCAGCCCTTGCTGACAGGAAGTCCCGCAGTTTTTGCACTTTCGGCCCATACTTGCCGTCATCTGGGCAGATAGAATCCAGTTCAAATTCCTTATGCATTCTTGCATCAGGGTCAAGCCGGGAAACCAAGTCAAAATCATGAAGTTTTGCATCAATAGCTGCAAGTTCGCTCATGTCACAGCTTGTGCCCTAAGTCTTTTAAGAGTTTCTTCACACGACTATACTTTTATAGAAATTCTGTTATTCTGCCAGGCGCCAGGCTCAAGCACCTGATAACCTGGCTTTTTGCCAAGCTCTCCAGAATATTCTCCATCAGGCAATGCAGAAATTGTTTCTATGCAGATAAACGGCAGCCTCTGTTGGCTCCAAATCATCATGTGCGGCAAAGTAGAGACCATATTAAGCCTAGTTTCGTTGCCTCTGCTCTTTATGCTGGCCTCATAAGCATTTTTGCAAATTAGCGCGCCTTCTTTTTTAATCAGCTTTAGCAGCGCAGTCAGGCCCCAAGAGCCATGGCCTGGAATAGAAATGCTATCCTCTGGAGCGTGAGGGTCAGAATAATCTACAACGAAGGCGGGATGCCAGCCTACAGCAAAAGGCATTGCTTCATTTTCCGACTTGTTCTGCACGCAAATCGCAGCCTCCAAACCGTTTGAAGTCACTTGGAAAGATTTGCGCAAAGTATAGCTGAAAGGAAATTCGTAGCGCTCGCTGCCGCTCTTTACACTAGTGTTGGCCTTGTATGTTTGCGCGAACTCGACGCAGGATTCAGAAGTAAAGTCATCAACAAAACCTACGTGTCTAGCAATGCCATGCCTGCCCATGTCATAATACTTTCCTCCTATCAGCACTTTATTGCCGTTTGCATTGCCAACAATTGGAAACATAGGAATCTCTGAACTTTTCCATCCCTTAGAGCTCATTTCGTCAGCAGTTTTGTAGCTGCCCGGCGCTCCGCCGCCCCACATCAACTCTCGGCCCGTCCTGCTTAGACTGTAAAGTTGCTGGTTTAGCATGTTGATTTTGGCAGTAATTTCATCATATTGCAATACTAAAATATTCTCTTTGTCACCTTTCTTGTCGTGCATAAATTTAGGCTAAAAATTAGTCTTTTAAGCCAATCGCTGCCCCATCTTTTTCATTAAAGCCTTCAGGCCTGGCGTAAACACAACTTTCTTGTTTTCAACAAGATATCTGTATGGAAGTATCCTGTAGAAGCCCGACTCTTCCTCAAACTCCAGCTCCTCCACAAAAGCCATCTTGCTGAGAGGAATGCCCTTGGTTATTTTGCTGCAAACAATGACTGCGGTATCAGTAGACATCTGCTTCTTGCCCAAGTTATAGGCAGGAAGTTTCAGCACAGAAGTCAGTTCTCTTTTTGTCCTGAAGCGCTGCGGATTATCTCCTAATATGCCGCCGAAGATGAAGTACTTGTACTTGCTCGCTTCGCGAGGGGTAAGCTCTTTGGTTGCAGAAGGGTCAAGCACACAGGCCTTGGGAAGCTTGAGCTGCTTGACAGAGGTTTTCTTGATTTCTCCTAACTCTGAGAGATTCTTCCCGCCAGTCTGCACATTAGTAAACATCAAGTTCTTTTTTCCTACTTTCTTTGAGATGTGCTTGTACTCAAGCAAGCACCAAGGGTACATGACTTTCTCCAAGTGCTCTATTACGAAGATTTTTTCCATACTTTTGCCAATAAGAAGAGAAGCATGATCATAACGTATATCACAACAGCTGTAAATACCATGAGCAAGGGATAGACAATATGATTGGAACAGTTTGGCACATAGCTTATGAGACCGTACTGGCAGAACCAGCTTAAATCTGGATACAAAGCACTGATGCCTCCGCCTATCACTAGGCCTAAGGCTGAGGCTATTCCAAAGCCTTTGAGGATCTTTGTCTTGTCAATGTCCATCTTTAAGCCAAGAGTTATGATTATTTAAGACTTAAGGAAGAGAAAAGAGAATAAAAAAGAAAAAAATGGGTTTCTGTAGATTTATTTCTTACCCATTGCTGCGTTTGCGCCACCTAGGAATGCTAGAGCAGCTAGTATGGCTACAGCACCGGCCATGTTTGCGCCTATGCCAGCTTGCCATGCCCAGTAAAAGGCTACGGCACCGCCAACTACCTTTATCCATCCCCAAGTTTTCATGTCCATTGCCATGTGTAAACACCAAATACCTTATCAGAAAGAGGGGTTATAAGTACTTGTTACTCCCAAGCGGTGTGACATAGCATAGTTTTAAATTATACAGTTTAATCACATTAAAATGGCTGTAAAAACAGTTCAGACAAAGGAAGGTGGAGTCAAATTAGTTATACCGGACCCGAAGAAATACAAGCTGACAGCCAAAGCTCCAGTGTTTTACAATCCTGCAATGCAGCTCAACAGAGATATTTCCATACTTCTGTTGAAGTCAGTCAAGCCCAAAGTTCAGTCAGCAGTGGATTTGCTGGCTGCAACTGGAATCCGCGGTCTCCGCATGAAAGAAGAAGCGAAGGTGCAAAGAGTTTACATCAATGACGCGAGCCCGACAGCCTTCAAGTTTATCAAATTGAACGCTAAGCTTAATCATCTAAGCATTACTCCATCAAATCTTCGCGCTCATGAGTTTCTGGCAACAAGATACAGGATGCCCGATGCTAAATTTGGCTATGTCGACATCGATCCTTTCGGCACGCCAGTACCATTTCTTGACGCAGGAGTCAAGGCTATTATAGAAAACCGGTCGGGCATTATTGCAGTAACTGCAACTGACACATCAGCATTATGCGGCACTTACCCCGCCGCATGCCTCCGCAAGTACGGCTCTCGGCCGTTATACAATTACTTGATGAATGAAGTAGGATTAAGAATCTTGGTCAAGAAGGTGCAAGAGGTTGCCGCACAATATGACATAGCTCTGAAACCGGTATTTGCCCATACGACAAGGCATTACATGCGTTGCTATCTTCAAGCAGAGCGCGGAGCGGAAGCTACTGATAAAATTCTGAAACAGATTGGAATGTTCCAAGGAGCAGGGCCCATGTGGCTCGGCCAATTGTATGATGTTGCCCTGGTGGAGAAAATGCACGGGGAAGCTCTTAAGGCTAAGAGCATCTCGGAAGAAACTCGCCATTTCTTATACATGATTTCCCAAGAAGCGCCAATTCAAACAGTCGGTTTCTTCGATTTGGCAGAAATGAAATTGCATCAAGTTCCCAAAATAAATGACGTCATATCGAAGCTGCAATCACTCGGTTTCGAGGCTGCAAGGACGCACTTCTCTGCGACAGGAATAAAGACTAATGCTTCCGAAAATGAATTCAAGAAAATTCTAAAGAAAGTTTAGCGTTTGCTCTTTCTCTTTTCTTCAGCAGCTTCCTGCTCTATAGCTTTATCCATCAAGTCTTTCAAGCCGAGCTTTTCTATTATTTCCTTGTATCTGTTTCGGATTGTCACTTCTGTGACACCAACAGCGTCAGCAATTTCTCTTTGTGTGCGCTTCTCGCCCGTAATTAGTGATGCGACATACAAAGCAGCTGCGCTTAATCCTATTGGACCTCTTCCTGATGTAAGTTCAAGGTTCTGTGCTTTCTTTAGGATTTCAACAGCTTTTGTCTGTGTTGATGCGCTGAAATTCAAGCGGTTAGCAAATTTTGGTATGTAGTCTACTGGGCCAGATGGCAATAATTTGATTACAAGGCTTCTAGCTATGAATCTATATGTCTTGCCTACATCTCTTTTGTTAGCGCCTGTTACTTTGCAGATTTCATTAAGAGATCTTGGAAGATTAAACCTTCTTGCAGCAATGTAAATGGCTGCAACAACAACAGATTCCATGCTCCTTCCTCTTACAAGAGCTTTTCTTACGGCCAGATTATAGATTCTGGCTGCTTCCTCTTCAATCTGTGCAGGAATGTTCAGCAAAGATGCAACCCTTTTCAGTTCAGTTAAAGCATATCTCAAATTTCTTTCAAGTGATGTTGAAGATCTGTTATGCCATTCCCTTAATCTCAGGAATCTCCTTCTTTGCGCACCAGGCAAATTGTAGATTTCGCTGCCGGAGCCAATAGTGGTTCCTGTGCCCATGTCAGCTTTTGTGAATGTTGCTGGAGCACCAGCTCTCCTTCTATCCTCACCGTCTTCAGAGAACTCGCGCCATTCAGGGCTTGTATCTACTAGATTTTCATCCAAAACAGTACCGCAACTTTTACAGATGACTTCCCCGTGCCTCTCATCAACCATTAAATTGATAGAATTGCACTCCGGGCATCTCTTTATCAGTTCAGCCATTATTCTTCACAAGCACCTAACAGCTCTCCTTTTGGGCGATTTATAAAGGTTACGCTGTCTTTTTAAAGAAAATAGATAGTTCATATATAAAGGTTTCTAAAGCATAAGGCTTAATAACAGATTTTTACAATATAGGCATTATGGTGCAAACGCTTAAAGCCTATATCCAGGAACGCACAATCACGGGCTCGCCTAGCGCCTACAGGCCCCACAGCATGGTGGGCTTGCCACAAGTTGTCGATAGACTGCATAGGGCGTTAAGCGGCGATGAATCTGCACTAGCAGAATAAATTACTTCTTTACTAAAACAGCATTAACAATCCCATCACGGGATGGCCTGCTTGTTACGCGAGCCAAGCCGTCTTCTGTTTCTATTATGGAGCCTTTTGTTAAAACATTCATTCTTACAAAATGCCTGTTTGCAGGATTTTCCTTTACAAACTTGATTTTGCTTTTCTTGAATTTGCCATCAATGTTCAAGTTGCAGACGTCTGCAGTTATCAACTGGGTGATTTCAGAGCCGCCAAGGATTCTCTTTTTCCTTTGTACGAGCTTGCCGACTTTGGTCAAAGTAGGGTCAGAGCCAATTTCTGATAGTCTCTTCTTTCTGAAGGGCCAATATTTTCCGCCCGATGGCTTGACGCCCTTTCTCTTTGTTTTCCAGCTTGTCATTTTATGATTGAGCTGCTAAATTTGATTTAAATAGCTTTCTGAGGTGAATGTTTCAACATCAAAGCCCTGTAAAAAGCAGCCACATCATTAAGCAATTCCCCATACAAAACCTTTTAAATGAATATACTTCACTCAAAGGTTATATGACTGAAAATATAGAAAGGCCGTTAGATTTGTTGAATTCGGCAAAGAATAAGCGAGTTTTAGTGGAGACCAAAGCAAAGAAGCAGATAATGGGCATCCTGAAGGCGTTTGACATACATATCAACATGGTGCTGCATGATGCTGAGGAAAGAAATGAAGAAGGTCAGGTCTCCAGAAAGCTGGGCGACGTCTTCATACGCGGAGACATGATAGTCCTCGTAGCGCCTGCTCCGTAATACTAGGCTAAGTCTTAGCTTAAATTATGCTTTTCTGACAAGAGAGATTCCTCTCGTCGATACGCTTTTAAACCAAATTTCAGAGTCGTAAAGTAAAATGGGAACAGGAACATCTGCAAAAGGAAGGAAGACTGGAAAGAAGACTCACATAAGATGCCGGAGATGCGGAAGGCATAGCTATCATGTCCGCAGGAAAATCTGCAGTTATTGCGGCTTCCCTAATTCTAGGATGAATGAACACACAAAAGTAAGGAAACACTGGAATTGAAAGTGTTTTAAGACTATTTTTCTAGATTATAATCATGAGACTAGTGGGTGTTGATGTCGGCGGCTACAAGATAAGCGCTGGCTTAGTTGTTGATGAACATGTTGTTGGAGTCACTACTGGAATTACAAATCACAATGAGGAGATAGTGCCGCAAATTCAGGAACAGATTGACTCCGTATCCCATTCAAGACCTTTCGATGGTCTTGGCATAGGCGTGCCAGGTCCTGTCATAGATCTTGAAGAAGGAATGGTCTTGAAAAGCCCCAACTTGAAGAGCATAGAGGGTGTAAGATTAAAGTATGAATTCGGCAATGTCTATGGTTGGAAAATTCCCATCGTTGTCAACAACGATGCCAATTGTTTTGCTCTAGCGGAAAGTCGATTTGGCGCTGGAAGAAAATATAAGAATTTCGTAGGTGTTACGCTAGGAACTGGATTTGGAGCAGGAATAATAATTGACGGCAGGCTTTATTCCGGAAAGTCTGGTAGCGCAGGCGAATTCGGCCACATACCCATCAGAGGAAGTTTCACAATAGAAGACCTGTGTTCAGGAAAGTTCTTCAAAACAAGTTATGGGACTACAGGCACCGAACTATATCAAAGGTTTGAGACCAAAAAAGACCCTGAGGCTGAGGCAGCATTTATTGAATTTGGCGAACACTTAGGCGAGGCGCTCTCATTGATAGCTTATGGTTTAGATCCAGAAGCCATAATTTTGGGCGGCGCCATAGCCAGAGCATCTCCGCTCTTCAGCAAGTCTATGGAGACCTCCCTGAAAAGCAGAATGCAGGAACAATACACGTTGCCGAAAGTCGAACTATCCACTTTGGAGCACGCAGGCATTTTAGGTGCAGCAGCCTTATGTCTAGATGCTGGAGTTTAGCAATGCTTTTAACTTCTTTACTTAAGTACAGAATATGTTTAAAGAGGCATGGCAGATTTATGCGCGGGCCGCAAAGATCAGGAAAGAGGGCCTCAAAGCCTACTTGGGGAACGCCAAGCAGATCTGCGAACAGATCCTGCAGAATTGCTGGAACGGCACGCACTTTGTAATAAGTACAGGACATTTCAAGCAGTTCTGGACCAGAGATTTTGGCATGAATGCTGGAGCTTTAGTCAGATTAGGATACAAGGACGAAGTGCGCAAGACTCTGCAGTATGCTCTCAACATTTTCTCCAATCATAAAAGCGTCGGAACAACTATACTGTCTAAAAAGAAAATAATCAGCTTTCCAACTTATTCTCCAGATTCCCTAGCATTTCTGCTGCACAGCATAAGGCTGGCAAGACTTAAAGTTACTGAAAAAGACAAGGAATTTCTAGAAAACAGTGTTGCAGATTTTATAGAGCGCGTAGTTGATAAAGAGACTGGTTTGGTCAGAAAAAACACGCATTTCTCAAGCATGAAGGATTACTACATTAGGAACAGCAGCTGTTATGACAACATAATGGCAGCATTGGTGGCAAGAGAGGCAAAGGCTTTGCATCTAAAGTGCGAGTACGAATTCCCGTACAAAGCCTTCATTGAAACTTTTTGGAAAGGAAACTACTTCTTGGACGACTTGAGCAGCCATGAATATGTTGCTGGAGATGCAAATGTATTTCCGTTCTGGTCTGGAATAGTAAAGAGCAGGAGCATGCTGAAATCTGCCCTAACTGCTATTAAACAGGAGGGTCTTGATAGGCCATTTCCGCTCAAGTACACAGCAAAACCTGCGCCTCAGAGACGCATCAGCATGGGATTTTTCGTTCCTAATTATGCAGGCAACACCATCTGGACACATTTAGGCGGTTGTTACCTCCAGGTGCTTCAAAAGGCAAACAAGGCCGAGTTCAAGGCCTCGATTGGAAGATACAAAGAAATGATCGAGAAGCACAAGAACTTTTTGGAGGTCTTTAACCCTGATGGCACACCTTACAAAAGCCGTTTCTATTTTTCAGATGATAGCATGCTTTGGGCTGCGAATTATTTAGCAGCCTTGCAATGACCTTGTTGAGCCTTGGCCTCAAGTAAAGCATTTCCCTTAGTGCATGCATCGTCTTTGGCCTGGAGTTCTTGTAAAGTTCGATAAGGTCTTTAGTCGTCTTATCAAGAGAATATTTATCAGAAAATTTTCTTGCGTTCTTGCTCATAGCATCAACAATCTGCTTGTTTTGTAGCATGAAGTTCATCTTATCCTTTAGATCTGAAGAATTATTGCGAATAAACTTCAACCCGTTGAAATTATCCAATATAAGATCGCTAGTCCCTAGGTAATTAGGGCCTATTACTGGCTTGCCAGCACCGAAGGCTTCCAGTACTACCATAGGGCATATTTCTGTATCTGAAGGTGTTACAAAGAAGTCCGCTGCAGCATAGTAAGAAGCTATATACTTGTCATCAACATAGCCGGCAAATGTCACATTTTTCAGGTTCATTTCACGAGCGAGTGTTTTGTATTGCTCCAGACTTGGACCAGAACCTACTACTAGAAGGTATGTGTCATTTTGCCTTAATTTCTTGAACGCCTCAAACAGCAGCTCGAGTTTTTTCTCAAAACTTATCCTGCCGAGATGCAGAATTATGTTTGCATCCTTTGGTATGCCATGCATCTTCCTTATGTCATAGAATTTCTTGCTCCTGACCCTGCTGAACTCTACACCATTAGGAACCACTTGAACATCTTTGAAATCATGTTCTTCCAAAAGATTGGCCAATTGCTGCCCAGGAGCAATTGTCGGGTGGCATCTATTGTAAAACATCCTCAAGTACGGCCAGAAAGTCTTGCCCAAAAGGTCGCGCATTATGCTCTTGAACTTTCCGCCAGTGATGTGCGCAGTATACTCCTCAATCAAAGTGTGAAAAGTACCGACAAGAGGCTTTCGGAAACGTCTTGCAAAATATCTGCCCAAAAAGCCCATTACAAACGGCGTATGGACATGATAAACATCAGGCCGCTCGACCTCTAAAAGAGTCTGAGTTTTGGTGATGATCTTGCTGAAATTGGCCAACAGGAATTCAGGGTAAAATGATAGCGGAGTGGACTTTAGAAAATATACCCTTATGCCGTCGTACTCCTTCATTCCAGGCTCTTTGCCGGGTGCGAACACTACAACATCAACACCTAGCTTTTTTAGCTGCTTCATAGTGCTCTTTATGTGCGTGACCACGCCATTGGTCTGCAGGAAAGTGTCCGTGAAAATGGCAACTTTCATAATGCTACCCAAAAGGCTTAGCCTTTAAAATCTTGAGTTTCACAACACTTCTGAAACACACAGCATAGTTGCGCTTGAGGCAATGTCTCAAGGCTGCCCTGTAATAGCAAGAGATGCCATGGGGCTGAGAGATTATGTAACCCAGGGTAATGGAGTTTTATTCAAAACTGAAGACGAGCTCGTTAAGTCTATGCTTAAAGTGCTCTCTAGTCCGAAACAAATGCGAAAGATGGTCGCCAATGGCCATAAGACTGTGCAGAAATATTCCATACAGAACAGCACTAAACAGCTGCTCAAGATATATGAAAGCATACTGGAGAAGACTTAAAAACAAACTTCATTTCCTCTTTTGTGGGCTCGTAGCTCAGCCAGGTCATCGGCAAAGCAAAGCTTTGGCTATGCTTGTTGAACTGAAAGAGCATCCGGCTTTTACCCTCAGCATGCGGAGCATGGCTCTGCTTGTTCGGTGGAGAAACCGGAGAGTCATGGGTTCGAATCCCATCGGGCCCGCTCATCACCATTTCCTCTAGGATACAATTCTTTAAATCGTAAAACTGACCTGTTTTGCGGAGCTGCATGTGTGGGATAGTAGTTGCGCATTCTTTGCACGATGTCTACAAAGGCCTTAAGGCCCTTCAGCACAGGGGGCAGGAAGCCTGCGGCATAGCTGTCAAAAAACACGATGGCTCTGTAGATGTTGTAAAATGGCTCGGCCTAGTGGATGAATTCTCCCTTGATGACTTATACAAAATCGTGGGTGGTTCCGGCCTCTTTATCGGCCACGTAAGATATTCCACGTCGGGCTCAAAGGAAGCCATAGAAAATGCGCATCCGCATTACCTGGGCGGAGAAGTGAAAAATTATGGCACGCATCTTGTTGTGCGCGGCGCCGAAGTTGCCGGCGTCCATAACGGCACCATAGTAGACCACAAGACCTTTGCAGATGATGACTGCGACACCAAGACATTCCTGAGGTACTACAAGGCCAAAGGACTGGACGTTGTCAAGATGATTGATGCGGCATATAGCATAATTATTTTAGACTCTAAACAAGATGGCGCTTTTGTCTTGAGGGATCCTTTAGGCATAAGACCCCTATGGCTTGGGAAGAAGGACGGCCGTTTTGTTGCAGCAAGCGAGGATAGTGCCATTTTAGAAATTGGCGGCACCCCGCACAGGGAAGTAAGGCCTGGAGAAACTGTGCAGATTTTTAGGGACAAGAATATACCAAACTTGGTCAGGAATGGCTTGCCACATGCCTTTTGCTTCTTTGAATGGAATTACCTGGCCAACAGGAATTCCAGTTTCAATGGCAGAAGGGTTTTGGAGGTTCGAACTAAATTAGGGGAGCAATTGGCAAGAGAAATTCCCAAGGAGATTATCAAACGCCTTGATTTAGTAACGTATGTGCCGTCTGCCCCAGAGCCATGCGCTCGCGGATTCAGCTATGCTACCGGAATTCCGCACATGGAAGTCTTCTACAAGAAAAAATCAGAGCGGTCATTCATGCAGCCCGCGCAAGACATGCGCGAGAAATCGATTCATGGGAATTTGTACATACATGACACGGTGGACTTGAAAGGTAAAACAATCCTAATTATTGACGATTCCATTGTTAGAGGAAATGTTCACAGAAATGCCATAGCCAAGGCAAGAGAGGCAGGGGCAAAGGAAGTTTTCTTTGCAAGCTGCACGCCGCCGATAGGCGAGGCAAAGCTTGAGGTAGAGCACGGCTGTCTCTACGGGGTTGATATGCCTCCCAGCGATGCATTTGTAGCCAGGAAGTATAACTTGAATGATCCGCAGGATTTCCAGCGTTTTGTGACAGATTCGAAGGCTGACGGCATATTTTACATCTCAAAAATTGGGCTGGTCGATGCAATAGGATTGCCTGAAAACTCTTTATGCATGTTCTGCATTGGTGGGCCAAAGCCTACTGCGCAGACAGGCCTCAAGTCATTCGAGGATAACAAGCAAAATTTATAAGGTATCTTTGGGCTCTTTGATTAATGGTAGACGCTGACAGGCTTGAGAAATTAAAGCAGATAAAAAAGCTGGGAATTAATCCTTACCCAGGCAATGCCTTCGAGAAATCCCACCAAGCTTCTGACATACAGAACAACTTCTCGAAGCTTGAGGGCAAGAAAGTCTCCATCGCAGGACGTTTGGGGCCAATAAGGGAGCACGGAGCCCTGACCTTTGCTGACATGGAGGATTACTCCGGAAAAGTGCAGCTATGGTTTGCCGCTGACGGGTTAGGTAAGTCTTATGCTCATCTGAAGAACATAGAAAGGGGAGATTTCTTAGGAGTTCATGGCACGGTAGCTAGGACTAAGAGGGGAGAAATCTCGGTTAAGGTCTCAGATTTTGTCTTGTTGTCAAAAGCTCTCCGCCATCTGCCAGTAGAGTGGTTCGGCCTGAAAGACACAGAGGAAAGATACAGGCAGAGGTATGTTGATATTTTAGTCAACAAATCTGTCCGCGAACTCTTCTTGAAAAGAACGCAAATACTTCAGGAAATGCGCGCCTATCTTGATGAGCATGGCTTTGTTGAAGTTGAGACTCCGATAATACAATCAGTTTATGGCGGCGCAGCCGCAAAACCGTTCAAGACCTTTATCAATGACTTGAAAATGGACGCTTTCCTTAGAATATCTGATGAGCTTCATCTCAAACGCCTTATTGTTGGCGGATTTGAGAAGGTCTATGAAGTTTCCAAAGATTTTCGTAATGAGTCAATAGACACGCAGCACAATCCAGAATTCACGATGATAGAATTCTATGAAGCTTATGCAGACTATGACAAATTAATGAAAAGAACAGAGGAAATGCTCGTAAGAATTGTCAAGAAAGTTAACAATGGAAGCCTCAAGGTAAAGTACGCAGACACTACCTTGGACTTTACACCCCCGCTCCCAAGGGTAAAGTTCCGTGACATTGTCTTGAAAGAAACAGGAATTGATATCAACAAGGAAAATACTGAAGAAAAGTTGCTTTCAGCGATAAAGAAAAAGAAATTGCAGCTGGATTTGAAGGGCGTTGTTGGCTATGGCGGAGTTTGCGATAAATTATACAAGGAATATGTAAGGCCGCACATAATTCAGCCCACATTTTTGCTGGATTACCCTACAGAAATGATTCCTCTGGCAAAAAGACACGATACTGACGGGACAAAGATAGCGACAATGCAATTGATAGCGTATGGATTTGAAGTCTGCAAGGCCTACAATGAATTGAATGACCCAATGGACCAAAAGCAAAGAATGGAAGATGAGATGAAACTTATGGCCAGAGGCCACGAAGAAGCTCACATGCTTGATGAGGATTTCATCCGCGCGTTGGAATATGGAATGCCGCCAACAGCTGGTTGGGGAATGGGCATAGAGCGCCTTACTATGCTATTAACAAACCAGCAAAGCATGAAAGAAGTAATTCTATTCCCATTCATGCGCCTCTCAGAAGACGAGAAGCATAAGCACAAGAAAAAAGGTAAGAAATAGACTTATAAAATCGTTTTGCAAAGTAAATGAATGGCCCTGTCACTTGCTGTCACTGCAGCAATAATATTTGTCCTATCACTGTTTTTCCTAGCTGCATCAGCCCTCTTTTTAGCACGCTCGTTGCTGCAAATAGCTAAGGTGATAGGCATATCTTCATTTGTTATCGGAGTTACAGTTCTATCTATAGCAACCGCTACTCCAGAGTTTCTCAACGTCCTGATCTCAGGCCTTCGTGGTGTGGGCGAGATTGGCATAGGCGACGTTGTCGGAGCATCGATATTTGACCTCTGCCTTACGCTAGGAATAGTATCGCTGATAGCTAAACCACAGAAATTAACAGCTGTTGAAAACCATGTTTTCACTTATTCCTTGTTTACAGTAGGTGTCTTTGCATTTCTGGCCTTTGACGGCGCTCTTACGCGACTTGACGGAGGCGTTATGTTCGCGCTTTTCATATTCTATCAATACCTGACTTACAAGAAAGGAATCAAGTTCCCCCACAAACACATACCTTTCAAGAAGATAGAAACTGCGTATATTATAGCGCCGCTGTCAGTCTTCTCTTTGATAGTGTCATCGTGGCTTTTAGTAACGAGCGGCGCATCACTGGCAACATCTGTCGGCATACCCGCCAGCATTATTGGTCTTATTCTTGTGGCTCTCGGGACTTCTGCGCCAGAATTCGCTTCTGGAGTAGCTGCAGCTCTCAAGAAAGGCGAAGGCCTTGCCTTTGGCACCACGCTTGGCGCAATTGTGCTGCACTTTTTCTTTGCCACAGGCCTGGCAGCCCTCATCAACCCATTCACTTTCGATTTCGTGCCTTTCAGGATACCGCTCATAATACTATTCGCCACAATTGCTACATTTACTGCCTATGTCAACATAAGGAAGCAGTCAGACAAGTACTTAGGGCTGATATTGATAGCAATCTACATCCTTTTCCTGGCATTAAACCTATCAGGAATTGTGGAAACAGAAGTTCACGTACCGTGATTCTTGCCTAAATAATTCAGAACAGCTAATTTCAGGACTTTAAACGGCAGCAAAGCACATTTCAACCGCATCGGAGAAAGCTGCACGCCAATCATCTCAGCAGCTTCTTCATTTGGGATTTTAGCTGCTCTCTCGATCTCCATTTCGCGAACTCTTTCCGTGAGAAGAGAAGCTGAAGCTTGTGATATAGCGCATCCTTGACCATCGAACTTAACCTCAGTTATCTTACTGCCCTCTATTCTTAAAAACATTTCCACGACATCGCCGCAAGCAGGATTCAAGTCTTTTGCATGAGCACTGGCATTATCGAGGTTCCCGAAATTCCTCGGATTCTTGAAATGGTCAAGAATAACTTCAGAGTACATCTCGAGACTCATATTTTCATTACCGCCTTCACCTTCAACAAGCCTTTAACAAGAGCATCAACGTCATCCTTAGTGTTGTAAATGTAAAAGCTAGCCCTGCAAACACTCTCTACGCCTAATTTCTTCATAAGAGGCATCGCGCACGCGTGGCCGCTTCTTATCGCAATTCCCTCACTATCAAGAATTTGCGCGACATCGTGAGGATGCACTCCCTTGATGTTAAATGAAACAACTCCTCCACGGATTTCCACATCTGTTGGGCCATAAATTTCCAACTGAGGAATCTCCTTAAGCCGTGAAAGAGCATATTCTGTCAGCTCCTGCTCATGTTTCCTCACATTATCCATACCGATTCCCTTTAGATAGTCAACAGCAGCCCCAAGTGCAACTGCGCCAGCAATATTTGGAGTTCCAGCTTCAAATTTATGCGGCAAATCATTGTAAGTAGTTTTTTCCAGAGTAACTTCACGAATCATTTCGCCGCCTGCCAAGAATGGAGGCATCTGCTCAAGAATTTCTTTTTTGCCGTACAAAACACCTATTCCAGTCGGGCCAAGCATCTTATGCCCCGAAAATACAAGGAAATCACAGTCCAATTCCTTTACATTAATTGGCATGTGCGGTACGCTTTGCGCAGCATCAATTAATGTTAAAGCTCCAAATTCATTTGCTGCTTTAATTATATCTTTAACCGGATTAATAGTACCAAGCACATTAGAAACATGAGTAAATGTTACAAGTTTTGTCCTATTATTCATCATGTGCCACATTAATTCTTTATGCAAGGTACCATCAGGCAAAATGTCAGCATATTTCACAGCAGCGCCAACCTTTTTCGTGGCTAGTTGCCATGGAACAATGTTGCTATGATGCTCCATTACAGTTGTAAGAATCTCATCACCAGGTTTCAGCTCTCCAGACAAGCAGTTCGCAACTAAGTTAATGGCTTCAGTTGCATTTCTTGTGAAAATAATCTCTTCCGGCAGAGCGCCAATGAAATCAGCAACTTTTTTCCTTGCATCTTCATATGCTTTTGTGGCTTTTTCTCCAAGAGTATGAACTGTGCGGGCAACGTTTGCATTGGAAGTTTCATAAAATTCTTTTATGGAATTTATTACAGAAGCCGGGCGCTGCACCGTCGCCGCATTATCCAAATAAATCACAGGTTTATCATGTATTTTCACTTGAAAGATAGGGAAATCTTTCTTAATTACATTAGGGTCAATCATTTTTGATAGCCACCAAAATTCTGTTAACACAGTTATCAATATCAGAATTTATTTCATGCTCCCAAAACCGCAAGACTGTCCAACCTTCTTTAGCTAAAACAGCATTAATTTTCTCATCCCGTATTTTATAAGAAGGCAGATTATGCCAATAGTCTCCATCACAATAAATTGCTATTTTATTATCTGGCAAAACTACATCTATTCTTGTTTCACACTCCTTATTGTAAAATGGATAATGTTTAGTAAAATTTATGCCCGCCTTTTGTAAGGCACCTTGTAACTTAACTTCTATTTTACTGTCTTTTTTTGGATAAATTATTCGCGACCTAATCTCTTTAAGTTGTAGCAGAGCTTCGGGGTGTTTTCTATAATATTCTTTGTGACTCTCAGACAATTTTTCTGTATGTTTAGCTCTATAAACTGGATCTTTTAGATGCTCCAATCTCGTTTTCCGAGCCTTTTTAATAAGATCAGCTAGTTTAGAACTCGATTGACTGTTAAGCCCCTTATTCCAAACCTTTTGCCCAGTTTTAATGCCTTTGTTCCAAGTTTTAATCACACCTTTAGCTAAAAGATCCTTTTTGGTTTGGCTGACTTTTTGTTTTACCTTTTCTGACCAAGGCAGCCCTTTATTCCATGCTGGTTTTCCAAACATTGGATTTTTGTTGCCTAATTTTGCCAATCTAATTCTTTCTCTAGCAAGAGTTGTTTTTTTAACTCCATAATGCGGGCTATTTGTTCCAGAAAAGCGTTTCTTATAATTTTCAGTAGAACATTTTCTTGAGCAGAATCTTGACTTACTATGCCAAGTTTTAAATTCCAAATCGCAAAATAAACAACGCTTTATCATATAGTTACCTAGTTAATCGCATTTGTCATCTCCAGTTCTATCAGCCTGTTGAACTCTACTGCATACTCCAGCGGCAGCTGCTTTGTGAACTCTTCCAAGAAGCCAGAGACTATCATGTTTGTGGCCTGCTGCTCATTCAATCCTCGAGACATAAGATAAAACAGCTGATCCTCAGAAACTTTTCCTACCGTGGCCTCGTGGCCCGTCTTTACTTCATTCTCATCTACCTGCAGCGTAGGGAAAGTGTCAGATTTTGACTTCTTGTCCAGCAAAAGTGCATCGCATCGCATATGCGATTTCGAGTTTTTTGCGCCAGGTATTACTTTTACCAATCCGCGGAAGGCAGATTTGCCGCCATCCTTGCTCACAGATTTTGCTAGAATTGTGGATGATGTGTCCGGAGCAAGATGGTATGCTTTGGCTCCTGTGTCTTGGCATTGCCCTGCGCCGGCAAAGGCAACTGATATGATGTTTGCCCTCGCCCCGCGGCCTTTAAGGATAACACAAGGATATTTCATTGTCACTTTACTGCCTATGTTGGCATCCAACCACTCGACATACGCGCCTTCATGTGCCATGGCACGTTTTGTAACAAGATTATAGACATCATTTGACCAGTTTTGCAGAGTCGTATAGCGTACGCGAGAATTCTTGTGAGCAATCACTTCAACAACTGCCGCGTGCAAGCTATCTGTCGAATAGACAGGGGCGGAACAGCCCTCGATATAGTGCACTTCAGCCCCTTCCTCTACAATGATAAGAGTTCGCTCAAACTGGCCCATATTTTTAGCATTAATCCTGAAGTAAGCCTGCAATGGCAGTGAAACTTTCACGCCTTTAGGAACATAGACAAAAGAACCGCCAGACCATACAGCAGAATTCAGTGCAGCGAACTTGTTGTCCGCATACGGAACAACTGTGCCGAAATATTTTTCCACAATTTCGGGATGTTTCTGCAGTGCCGTATCTATGTCGCAGAATATTACGCCTTGCTTTGCTAAGTCCTCGCGGACTTTGTGGTAAATTGTTGAAGAGTCGAATTGCGCGCCTGCCCCAGCTAGAAACTTGCGTTCAGCTTCAGGAATGCCGAGCTTTTCATAGGTCTTTTTTATAGAGTCAGGAACTTTTTCCCAGCTGTCCTCATTTCCTGCTTTGGGTTTTATGTAATATGTGATTGAATTGAAATCAATCTTGCTCAAATCAGCTCCCCAGGTAGGCATCGGCCTTTCAAAGAAATGTTTCAGGGCAGCAAGCCTTTGATTTAACATCCATTCAGGCTCTTTCTTGAGTTTTGATATGGTGCGAACAACTTCTTCAGAGAGGCCTTTGGGTAATTCTATCTCGTATTCCACATCACTTTGCTCGGACTTGCTAGGGTTAATGTCCAAGAAGGATGTTTCAGAGGTCATACTGCCACCTCTGTTCCATAACCGTGAGTCTCTATTTCCTCAGCCAGTTCAGGCCCGCCGCTCTTCATTATCTTGCCATCAACCAGAACGTGAACAAAATCTGGCCTGACATGAGATAAAATTTTGTTGTAATGTGTTATGAGCAGAATGCCCGCTCCTTCCTTGGAAGATTCCACTATTCCGTTAGCTACAGCTTTCAAGCCGTCGATATCAGTTCCAGAGTCTGGTTCATCAAGAATGGCTATTTTCGGCTTCAAGATGCTCATCTGAAGTATTTCTGACCTTTTCTTCTCCCCGCCCGAGTAACCTACATTGAGGCCGCGCTTGAGGAACTCTTCCTTCAAGCCTATTTTCTGGAGCTTTTCCTTCAATTCCTTGTGAAAGCTCACAACTTCAGGAACAACTTTTTCCTGCGACAGCAAAGAGGTTCTTAGAAAATTCGATATTCCAACTCCTTCGACTTCCTGAGGATACTGGAAGCCCAGGAAAAGTCCGAGAGCTGCGCGTTCATTTACTGGAAAATCCTTTATGGAAATTCCATTCAAGAGAATTTCACCTTTTGTAATCTTATATTTAGGGTGACCCATTACTGCTAGCGACAGGGAGGACTTGCCGGAGCCATTGGGCCCCATAAGTGCATGTATTTCACATTCCTTTATGGAAAGAGATACCCCTTTGAGAATTTCTTTTCCATCCACCTCAACAAAAATATCTTTTACTTCAAGCATACTTTAGCTAGTCCGCAAGTCTGCGGGCTCACTCCCCCGATTTTATGATGCAAATCACACAGGCGGCCTGAGAACTTGAACTCAGAAGAAAGTTCCTGAACCGCAGCAAAGCCAGAAGTCTTTCCTGCAATGACTTGCTTGACTAATCCTTTAACCTTAGTCCTAAGCTCGGCGTCGATCTTAATCTCAGAACCTCTTTTACCGCTCAATAGCTGCGATACTGCAGCTTCTGTAATACCTAAATATTCTGCAATCTTGTTTTGCTTAACTCCTAATTCTGCAGCAGATTCGCAAAAAACCTTTCTGATAGCGGGCAGCACAATGTTTGCCTCGAGCTCCGCAGGATACACAAGCACCATAGAATACTTAACAGAAGTTAACTTTTAAAGACTTTCTAAAATAAGAAAAAGAAAGTAAGTGGTTTACCACTTACCCATTCCACAGCATTTGCACATGCCCTTTGACATCCAGCCTAGGCCGAATAGAATCACGAAGATTGCTATCCACATGTCTGCTGTTCCTGCCGCGATGTTGCCCATATTTTTCAGCAACAAAACTATGCCACCTAACAACACAAGTAATCCAGATGCCATAGGCAGGACTCTGTGGTGCGGGCATGGGCACATGCCACCTTTCATATCCATACTTTTTGCCATGTTACCTCCTTCCAATTTTTTCAGCAATAGTTGCAAGAATATTTAAACCCTTATGGCAAGTATATCAGCATGCTGCTGACAGGCAAGATTGCGATAATTACTGGCGCTAGCACTGGAATAGGAAAGGGAATAGCGCAAAGATTTCTGAAAGAAGGCGCCAAAGTTATAGTGTTTGGAAGGAGCAAGCCAGATTATCCTGGCGCAGAGTTCTACAAGGTTGACGTTTCCAGCGAAAATCAAATCATCAGTGCGATGAAGAAAATCAAGAAGCTGGACATATTGGTTAACAACGCTGGCATTTTGTTTCTGGAAAACATCGAGAACTCGACAAAGAATTTTGACAAAACTCTCGATGTTAATCTGAAAGGGCAGTTCTGGATGTGCCGCCATGCACTGCCGCTTCTGAAGAAGAGCAAGGGAAATATAGTCAACATTTCATCAGTAATTGGAGTAATGCCAGCATCTGACGCAATTGCTTATTGCATTTCTAAGGCAGGAGTAATATCATTGACAAAGAACTTGGCCCAGCAATATGCAGCCCAGGGAATAAGGGTAAATGCAGTCCTTCCAGGCCCTATCGACACGCCAATGCTTCGTTCCACAGTTTCATCAGAGCGCGAGATGTATGAATCATATGCTAGAGGCAATCCTATGAAAAGGATTGGCAAGCCAGAGGACATAGCAGCAGCTGTTGCATTTCTGGCTTCAAATGAAGCCCGCTACATAACTGGAATCTCATTGCCTGTTGATGGCGGCGCTTTGGGTACGAGCAGCGGTGAATGATGGCAGACCATAAGTTATCCAACATTTTATTGGGACAGGCAGGCGGCTCTGAATTCGGAGTTGTTGGAAACGTAGTGGAATTTTCCAACTGGTTCTTGAAAAAATATGGCTATCCGCTGAGGGCTCCGGTTGCCTACATCAAGGCAGCGTATACAGGAGGACATTCAGAGCACAAACTGGAAGTATTGGTTCCTGGCTACCTAGTTTTAACTGTTGACAGGATTGTTTTCTTCTCCACAGCGCCAGGAAATAAGTTTGCAATCACAATACCATTGACTGCGATTAACAGGAACTTGATGTTTGTTGAAGCAAAAGGCTTCACAAGATTATCTTTGACAGTAAGGGAGCGCGAGAAGTTCCTCAAAACATTGGAAAATGCGGACATTGCTCCAGAAGGGAAGAAAATTCTCTCAGGCCTGCCACAGCAAGTGGCAGCACTTGCTAGACAGAGAATCAACAAATCTGATATTAACGAGTTCGTGAAGGCGACAATCAATTTGTCACAAATAATCCGCAAGCGGACGCTGCACATACCATTCATGTCACATTGGGGCCTTGAAAAGCCCAAATTCTGGCTCGGCTTAAGCAGTCCAGGACTTGCAGAATTCATCTATGCATGGGCAAGAGTTATGTTAAGGGAAAAATGAAAACCAGCAAGTCGCTAATAGCAGTCGCAATTGTAGCAATTGCGGCAATAGTTGCAATAATTTTGTTGGCGCCAGCAATTTAGGTAGAACCATAAAGTTATAAAAAAGTGTGGTAAAGTATTTCCCACTGATGGAAGCCAGGCTTATGCTAGCGCTATTATTCGGGGCAATATTCGTAGCTAGCTTCGCCATTCCGGCAGAGAAGCAGGACATTTCCGGCGTGTGGAAAGGTGATGCTGAATGGCATAACCGCGAGTTTTCATGCGCCTACAAGGGAAAATTCATTTTAAACTTGCAGCAAAATGATGATAAATTTACAGGAACTTGGCAAGTTCAAGTCACAGAATTGACACGAGGGCCCAATCCTGCTATTAAGGAAGTCTGTTTTGAGCCTGGAACATATCCAGCAATTAATATTGATGGCGCTGTTTCTGACAGTAATTTCTGGTATATACTCTCTCCTCCATTAAAGATAAAGTTTGAAGGCTCATTTGCGAATGACATGATGGAAGCGATCGCAAAAGACTGCGTGAATAGATGCCCGCAAGGTGCTGGCGAGATCTTAGGAAGCATATCAGGCCACAAATCTGACTAAGCCAGCTATGGCCTTCTAAATGTTATTTTAGATTTATTTGTGATAATCTTATTTTTACTATTAAGCTTAACTAAAATATCATTAGAGAACATATCAAACATGCCGCGATAAAGTCGAGCATTTAGCCATTTTAAATCTAATTTATGCTTATTTATTACGCGCTTTATTTCTGTTTTAGTTAGCAGGCACGGGTCTAAATAGTCTGACGCTATTAATCTACCCCAAAAATCGATGTAATGAGGCATCCATACTCTAAATGGACGCACTATATTAAATACTGTTTTAAACGTAGCTATAATTCTATAGTACAAGTTTCCCACAGTCGAATCTGGAGATTCGCAATGGGTAATAATTGCAGCTCTTTTATTCATAAGTAGCTTTAATTTTTTTAAGAAGTCGTAAGAAAATAATTTTGATGCTGCATTCTTTGGATCTGAGACGTCCATTATTATTACATCATATCTAGATTTGCATGTAGCAACGAAATCAGCAGCATCGCACAAGTAAACATTCACGCGCGAATCAGAAAATGCTTTTTTAGTCCCAGTCAAGAATCTTTTACAAGTAGCTATAACTTCCTTGTCTATCTCAACCAAATCTATCCTTTCAATGCAATCGTATTTAGTAACTTCTTGCAGACAGCCGCCATCCCCGCCACCCACTATCAGAACAGTCTTAGGGCAGCCGAATTGTAATAAAGCCGGGTGCGTCAAACTCTCGTGGGTATAACTTGTAAATCTAGAGGCATATTGGATTTCATTATCTAACGCTAAAATTTTTCCATAATATCTTGACTCGTACAAATCTATAGTTTGTATCTTTGAACGCTTATGATAAAGTTTTTTAACCTTTATGAGGTGCTTGATGTTGTCGGAGTTCCAATTCTTAAACCACATTTTTGTTACCCACAGTTACTAATTTGTGCAATAGCCTATAGACAAAAGCGCACTGCGCAAATTTAATTCTAGAAACAGTGTCAGTTTCAGAATGTATATCATACGAGCTTGATGTTATCGTAGTGGCCTCGAACCCCTTTCTAACAAAAGGAACGTGATCTCCTCCCGGATAAACTTGCGACCAATACGGTGATAAGTCTTCTCCTTCTTTTTTAGCCAATTTAATAATTTTTCCGTTCAGAATTTGGCTTGTTTTTGACCTTAAAGGTCCATCTGCTATCAGGATCTCCATCTCGCCAGCGCCAATACCATCAATATTTACAACTTTATAGTTTCTGCGCATCTTCTTTGCTAGGCTTATAGAACCGCCATAGCCAGCTTCTTCTGCATCTAGAAATCCGAAGATAACATGAGCGTCCAACTTCTTTTTGGAGAAAGTTTTCAGAAGAAGCATCAGTATGGCTACCCCAGACCCATTATCATATGCCCCTGCAGAATTGTTGCCAAACGAAGCTACGAGTACGAATATGGATAGAGCGATAGCTGCGCCTAAAATAGCAGGCACTACAAGAATTCCGACGTTAACTAGATTTAGCAGCAAATAAACAATTCCCATAATTACTGGCATCTTATAGAACAGCCAAACAAAGCCGTGGAAATAAGTAGTTCCTTTAGGTCTTGTACTTAGAGAGTCTCTATGCGCAGTTATGAGATATTTGTTCTTAGAGTTCGGATTGCCAAGTTCAGCTAGTATAGAAGCACATCTTGTTTTGCCAGTTTTGCCAATCATGTCAAAAAGTTCTATCCAAAAATGAAAATAAACTAGGGCCGTTAAAGGAAGTGCAGTAGCAAAAAACAAGGAAATAGGTTGGAGATAGAAGTGACTTAGCATTAATGCCAAATATTCGATTAGAAGTAAGAGACCTATTATGGTAACAGAAATCTTTTCAGCTTTGGGATGAAATAAAAATTCGTCAACAAAAACTTTTGACGCATAACTTCTGCAATGTTTTAATATTTTATTTTTGGTAAGTTCATTTCCGCGACTACCTATGAATCTAGGTATGGCTATTTCAGATACGAGCTTCTTAAGCTCTAGTTCTAATTTAGGCCCTTTGTTTTCTTTCATACTCTTTGTAAAAATACATGCTTCCGTAAGTATTTTCCCAGTCCTTATGATAAAAATCATTAGAAATTGACTGGGTTTTTTCATACCATAATTCTATTATTGCTTCTGGAAGTAAGGAATTATAAGGCATAAACTCTGCAAAATTAAATTTTAGCAAGAAATCTCTAAGCTTTTCCTTGGATGGTTCGCCAGATTTAAACAAATTGCATAATTCGAAAGTGAACTTAGTTAGTAAATTTTCAGGTAGGTCATATTCAACAGATTCTGGAGCAATGCGTTTTACTATAAATCCGCGACGTTTAATGTAATCAAATAATTTTTTGCGTTCTCTTTTGGTAAATACTGGTGGGTCGTCAATTAGCTGTAATACAAATTGCCCCCTTACGTGTTTTTCTTTTTTAAGCGAGAGCAATGCGCGAGTAAGGAAACTAACATATCCTCCGAGGCAGTGAGAAGAGTCAAAAATAAAATAATCAAATCTACCAGCTAAGTTTTGTGGAAGAGGTTTGCGAACATCATAATAGCGCGTTTTAATTCTTAAGTTATATTTTTTACTCACTTTATCTATACAACCCAAGACACCTTTGTCTATGTCCAAGACCAAAATATCCAAATTTTTAAAATTAAAGCCCAATACAATGCTTAATAAGTCATCGTCGCCGACTAGTATTATACTTTTAGTAGTGCTCAGTTTTTCAGCAAGCATATCTAATTTTTTGCACAGAGTTGCTTTCGTAGCGAAAAGCTGCGATAAATTTTTCTTAGGATTAGTTTTCCTCCTAAAACTATCAAATTCTTTCGGAAATTTGTATTTATAATCAATTTTATTTTTTGCTTTTGTCGCATTATTAGTTAAATAATTGATCGCATCCGGATGCGCGCGGCATATTTTCCATAACTCAAGCAGAAGCGATAGGACATTAGATTTCGAATGTAGTAAACCTATTAGCGACTCGCTATGATTAATTTTTGTGGCTAATTGCTTTCTTAGGGCAGTCATATTTGTCTTTGCAAAATAGAGATTTTGCTTTTGCTAAATTGCAATTTAGACTTTAGTATTTTCAAGATTATGTTGATATTACGGAATTTTGTGCAAGCAGATATATCTATGAGTGCTGTTTGAGACTCAGGCCAAGAGCTGTAGACCATATGACTACTCGACAAAATATAGCATACTGTTAGTCCTTGCGGCCTGAATTTTTTATGTGCACTACCCACAATTTTCAGCTTTAGGTGTTTGGTAATGCTTCGCATCAACAGGTTTATTTCTTTGAAACTATCGAGTATTTGAGAATTTGAACATCCTCTAAGTTCAAGCCCTATATTTGTAACTACGTTCATTTTATGCCTGTAAATAAAGTTAGGTTTAAATTACTTTCTATATTCCAAATTATCTACAAGTCATCAGCTATTACCCTTCTAACTACTTCATTTACATTAGACTTGGTTAAAACAGGTATGTCCTTTGAAAACCCTTGCTTAACATATGGCGGCGAGAAAAACATCCAGTTGTGTGTAGTGCCATCATAAAATTTTAGACCTTCAACGCCCCGTTCATCAATAACCTTATCTACATCTATCTTATTAAAAGAGGCATCAGACGCTAGCATAAAGCTCCATAATGATCGGAATGATTCTAAGTATATATAGTAGGGCAGTACGTTTTTAAAGGAGGATTTTAGCGTATTAAAAACTGCATGGTGCCAATGTGAGCCAGGATCAGCTGCCTGGCTCTGGATTACCATTACGCCGCCTCCAGATAAGTTTACTTTGACTAGGTCGTAAAACTCTTTAGTATAGAGCTGGTTAGCAGGAGAATTAAGTCCAGGATCTGTTAAATCTGAGATTATAACGTCATACAAACCTGCATGCCTTCCAAGATAGTCCAGCGCATCGGTTATGACTAATTTGAAACGTTTATCTTCAAATGCGCCCTGATGCCACTCAGGAAGATGCTGTTTTACTAAGTCTATCAATTCTTCATCAATATCAATTCCAACTATGCACTCTATAGATTTGTGTTTTAAAAGCTCACGTATTGAAGCGCCTTCACCCGCCCCCAGTACCAAGGCGTTTCTTGGGTTTTGGTGCCTTATGAGTGCTGGATGAACAAGAGCTTCATGGTAAATATATTCATCGATTTGGGCAGATTGCACCTCACCATCGACTGCCAAGAGTTTACCGTTTTTAAAGGAGTCAAGGATTTGTATCTTTTGAAAGCTGGTGTCCTTTTCAGCTATTTTCTTTCTTATCTTTATCCATAGCCGTTCATTATCGTACTCCGTAATCAGCCAATCATCATTAACCATTATTATTTCCATATACAAAAAATTAAAAGACTTTCTACCTTGTTATGGCATGCCAGAATGCAAGACTTGCACACATAGTACGAAGCGAGCAGCAGAACTAATATTTCATTTCAGACAAGAGGCTGGATGGAAAGCCTATGAAGATTTTGTTAGGAATCATTATTTACCTGCACATGGGCAAGACTCTCGAGCGTATGATGCAGCCGTCAGCTATTTGCTAAAGATTAAAAGATTTGAACAGTCGAAGCTGAGCTATCTTTTTGGTAGAGACGCTAGAGTAGAAAGACCGGAACTAATAACCCTTGCTGATGCAAGATGGGCGCAGCCCTTTGAAATTAAGTCTGAGGCTTTGATAAGCGATCCCGTGTTTTTTAATCCATTTGCACAGACGCCACAATATCCAAAAAGACATGACAGAACCTTGGAAGTTTTTCGTCAAGTTTCAGAAGATTTCATAGAAGTTAGAGAACCAGCAACCGCAGCAGAAATAGATGCGGTGCATGGCAAGTGGTATAATAGAAGTTTAGAAACTTTAGCTATGAGCGATGATGTCTTCCTGCCTATGGCTCCAGACATAAAACGCGCCGCAGCCATAGACGTTAAAGTTTCGCTTGAAGCTGCCAAACATCTAGAAAAGGAAGATTTGTGTTTTGCGCTCACGCAGACGGGTGGCCACCATGCCAGTTCCGCACCAGGAAGCTTGTGTTATTACAACACCGCAGCCTTGGCTGCAAATGAGTTATCTGATGGAAAAGTCGCAATATTAGACATAGATGCTCATTTCGGGAATGGTACGGAAGCATTAGTTGCAGGTAGAAAAAATATTCATTACATAAGTCTGCATGAAATGCCTAATGTTTCGCCTATTTCTGAGCCTAGCCTGGGCGGATTTACCGCGAGAACTGAAAATTGTAAGTATTATGCATTACCTTTGTGTGCTAGCTGGCGCACATACGAATCTGCTATGAAGGGCGCTGTAAAAGATATCAAAAATTTAAGACCTGACTATTTATTAGTGTCTGCGGGCGTAGACGGATATTACGAAGACCCATTAGGATTTTTAGCACTGGACAAAAAAGCATATTTAATGATTGGTCAGAAGATTAAATCACTAGTAAAAAGTCTAAAGATTCCGAGCTTAATTCTTACTGAAGGTGGTTATTCAGAAGAAACAGGAAATCTTTTTCACTTGTTAGCTAAAGGACTCACAAGCTAGCAACAAAATATCTATACTTCTTTTCCGTTGTAACGAATCCATTCTTCTCATAAAATTTTAATGTCTGGACATTCCAGTCCGGAGCAAATAAACATATTTTCTTGAGTCCCATTTTGCTTACAGCATCCTTAAAGTGCTGCAAAAGTTGACCCCCGACGCCCTTGCCTCTAAATTCCTTATCAACTGCCATAGCATTGAGAAAGGCTGAGTCTTCAGTTTCTTCTTCACCAATTAAAAAGCCAACAACTTTGCTATCATCTTCAGCAACGAAAAAGAATTCAGAATCTAGAAAAGATTTGAAATAAGCCTCATCTAGGTAGTGTTCTCCCGGACTTAGCAATTCTTCTACCATAGCCAATCTTACACAATCTAGTATGTCTGCACCTTTAGCTTTTCTAACACCCATGCGCAAGTAAATCTTGTTTATCTTTTAAATTTTGCTAATGAAATCTTGTCAATGCAGTCTGCTGCGTCGCAAATCGCAGCAAGTGGCTCTGCTCCTTAAATCTTGCCATAGGAAGGTAAAGCTTAGTGGAAATGTAGTTCAAAGCTTCTGGCAAAGAGTTAAACTCACGAGGTTTGTTCTGCAAGGCCTTGCGGGTCTCCTCCCGGCATAGCCAAACACCAGTGGGAATATATCCTGGGTAAGCTTCCCTAAAAACAATAATTCCTGCTTGCCTCCCCATTCTTACTAAGGCTTCACAACAAGCCATCTTGACACTATAGAAGCAGCCCCCAACAACAGAATATTCCTTCTTACCTGTGAACGGCTCCCAATCTCCGAAAATTACTTCTTCATTGCCCAAAACACGGATGAAAGCTTCCATCCATTCATACTGCCAGGGCGTCGGCATTAACAAAATGAGGAAATTATTCTTCAAAGCTTGAAACTCGTAGACTTGGTAAGTCTCAAGCAAAGGGTATTCCTTTACTTTCTCTAGAAGGTATTTTCCCAAAGTATCGTCAACTGCCGTAATAGACCAGCGAGTTGGCACAAGTCTTCTGTTTTTGCCTAATCCTGTTGTTCCGACAGAGAAGGCTTTCTGGATTTGGGAAAACAGAACGTCATGCTCGTACGCATATTTCACAGCCTCAACAGCTTTTAGGTCAGTATCGTAGTAAACCTTCTCTAAATTATGCTCCCACTTCACATTATTCACAGAAAAAGATTTTATCGGCGCTGAAGGGCCAAACGGACTGTGATCTTGATTGAATGTTACTCCTCTAGGCCTTTTCTTGAATTCAGCTTCTGCCTCAGCAGAAGTTTTTGCCAAAGCAATTTCCTGCAACTGGCTTACAAATTTACTTTTCGTGTCGTTTATGGGCACGAGAGCTTTCCCCCTTACTAGACTTAACCTGAAATTGACAATTTGCTGAAGAAAAGAGTTGTTCAGCCACTCTTCAGGCGTGTCCAGATGTGACGTATCTCCATGCTGCTGGCTTAACATAGGGCCTACAAAGACTTTTGGATATCCAGCTCTGCCGATAAAAACTGATGGCGGACTGCTGCCATCAAGCTTCTCGCCAACACTAACAGACTTGAAATGCTGCGTTCTCTCAGTTAATTTATGGAGATAAGCAGCCTTGCCAATCCCGCGCATAATACTGAAAGCAATTTTAGATTAATATAGCTTTATATACAAGAAAATAATACGGTTTGATATGAGAAAACTGGCCACGATAGCAATTCTTTTTGCCGTAGCTGTAGCAATATCTGGATGCATACAGTATGGCGCGCCAAGACATGACACGCCTGAGCAGCCAGAAGGGTTTCAATCGCAGTTTTCAATTACAGAGCAGAATATCAGGACTCCTCACTTTGTTAATAGCGTGCCTGCACATGGCGAAGTCTGGGCAACAACTCCAAAAGAAGTTCTGATAAATTTCAATTTCGATGTCAGGCCGCCGTCCGACATAACAGTTGCAAGAGGCGGCACTGATGTGACCACTGGCGATATAGTGATCGCAAATGACAGTTTGTCAATGAGAGTTCCAATAAGGAGTTTTGGTGACGGCGAGTATGTTGTTAACTATCACGCGTGCTGGCCGGACAGGACCTGCCATGACGGTTCATTCAGCTTTGTTGTGGACTCTGCATTCAGAAGCCAGATGCTTGACTTGACAGGACAGTCAGCTGTTGAGATCAACATGAGCGAGCTTTCCTTTAATCCTAGATATGTAAGAGTGTCGCAAGGCACAAAAGTTACATGGTCAAATAGGGAAGGTGTAGAGCATTTTGTAAATACCGATCCGCACCCAACTCATAATTATATAACAGGTATAAACTCTAGAGGCTTATTTGAGGGAAACAGCTTCGAATACACCTTTAATGAGGCTGGAGAAGTGCACTATCACTGCTCTGCACATGAGGACATAGGCATGGACGCCATAATTCTTGTAGAATAGGTAAGACTTTTATTGCTTAAGCATTGTCGAGCTTAATGACAGACGAGGATTTTAGGCTTCCAGATAACGTTAAGCCTAGCCATTATAAGCTGATATTTGACGTAGACATAGATAAATTCGAGTTCTCAGGCACAGAAGAGATCGATATTGAGATTGTCAAGCCCACAAAGGCGATAACGCTACACTCTGTTGACCTGCAGATCAAAGTTGTTGAATTGACAGAAGGCAAGGATATGAACAGGCACTTACCTAGCAAAGTATTCAAGCCGTATAAGATGACCCCTAATAAGAAAGCTGAGACAATAACGTTCGAATTCGAGCATCAACTTTCTGGAGAAGTCAAGCTGAAGCTAAAATTTGAAGGCAAATTGAATGATCAACTGAGCGGATTCTACAGGAGCAAGTATTTGGATACTGAGGGAAAGGAAAAATGGCTAGCTACAACGCAGTTTGAAGCCCCTTACGCCCGCTGGTGCTTCCCTTGCTTTGATGAACCTGCTTTCAAGGCCACATTTGATGTTGCAATGCTTATCGATCCGGATTTGAAGGCGGTGTCTAACATGCCCATACAGCACGAGCGGCGATGGGCGAACAAGAAGCTAATCGATTTTTATACAAGCCCCAAAATGTCAACATATTTGCTGTACCTTGGTGTTGGGGATTTTGAATTCTTAGAGGACAAATATGGCAGTGTTGATGTGAGAATGGTAACTGTCAAAGGAAAGAAGGAGCAGGGCAAATTTGCAGTTGATTTGGCAAAGAAGTTCCTGAAATATTTTGAGGATTATTCTGGCTTGAAGTATCCCTTGCCCAAGCTGGACTTGATTGCCGTGCCTGACTTTGCTGCAGGCGCGATGGAAAACTGGGGCGCTATTACCTTTCGCGAAGTCCTAGTGCTGTTCGACCCTAAGCTTACATCTACTATGATAAAGAAGCGCATTGCTGAAATTATTGCTCACGAGTTATGGCACCAATGGTCAGGAAATCTTGTTACGATGAAATGGTGGAACGATTTATGGCTAAATGAGAGCTTTGCAACATATATGGCGTTCAAAGCAGTCGATGCTTATTTTTCAGAATGGAATGTTTGGGAGGATTTTGTCCGTGATGAAACCGCGGTTGCTTTCAATGACGATTCTCTCAAAACGACACATCCGATAGAAGTCGAAATTAGAAATACAAATGACATTGAAGAAGTATTTGATAACATAAGTTATGCAAAAGGCGGAAATATATTGCGAATGCTTGACCATTATTTGAGCTTCGAGACTTTCAGAAAAGGTGTCAGCAAATATCTCGCGAAATATCAATACATTAATGCAACATCTGAGGACTTGTGGAATTCCTTGGCCGAAGTTTCTGATTCTCCCGTTAAGGAATTGATGTTGGATTGGATAAGAAAACCAGGCCATCCGCTGGTGGAATGTGTTATAGAAGGTCATAACTTGATACTGAAGCAAAGCAAGTTCATGTTTGATCATTCAGGCCACGAGACATGGATGATTCCTCTCGTAATCAAAGTGGACGGCAGCGAGAAATTGATTACAGACATATTGGATGATAGCCAGAAAGTCATCAAGCTTGACCAAAAGCCCGACTGGGTCAAAATAAATCTGGGAAGAAGCGGATTTTACAGGATTAAATATGATGAAAACCAGCTGAATGTGCTCAAATCGCTTGTTTCAAGCAAAAAATTGGATCCTGTAGACCGATGGGGAATCGAAAGTGATTTGCAAAGGCTTTCAATACACGGCCAGACAGATATCAGCAAAGTCCTTGAGTTCCTAAAAGCGTACAGCAATGAGGACAATTACACAGTTTTGTCTGATATCTTCGGAAATTTGGCACATATCTACTTTGTTTTCTCGAAAGAGAGCTTTTGGCCGCAAATATGGCCAAAACTAAAAGTACAGTTTAAGGAACCCTTCCAAAAAGTTCTCAACAGATTGGGCTGGGAGCCCAAAAAAGGTGAAAGCGAGAATGACGCCTTGCTCAGAAATCTGGCAATACAAGCTCTTGGCTTCATGGAAGATGACAATGTCGTGAAAATCGCCAAGGGAAAGTTCAGCAATTTCATAGAAGACAAGGAAGATTTGCCTGCAGACCTAAAATCTCCTGTCTTTGGCATAGCAGCAGCTAACGGAAGTAAGGAAACTTATGACAAAATTCTAAGGTTTTATGAGAAGACGCAGAACTTGGAGGAGAAGAGGATGGCCCTGCGTTCTTTGGGGCAGTTTAAGGACGCAAACTTGCTGAAAAGAACTCTAGATTTTGCAGTAACAGACAAAGTAAGGCTTCAGGAAGTGCCGCTGATATTTGTGACAATGTCTGCAAACCCTAATCTTCGCACCATTTTGCTGGACTGGCTGAAGCAGAACTGGCAGAAGGTAAAAGAATTTGAGAAGAGTGCCAAGATATTCACGAATGTTTTGGAAGCAGTCATAGTAACTCATGTCGGAAATGCCCAGCTGCAGGCAATGGAGAAGTTCTTGAAGGAAAATCCTGTGGAGCACAAGATGACAGAAATGAGGGCGCTGGAAAAAGTCAGAAGAAACACGTTTTGGCTTAACAATAACAGCTCAAGCCTGGCAAATTACTTCAAATCTTGACCTCGAAAGCAATGACGGGCATTTCTAGGCCCCAGTTTCTCAGCACAGCAGGATGCAGTTCTCCAATAATTCCCGCTTCTTCTTTGTCAATGTAGATTTTTGCGCATCGTCCATCGATGAAACTGTCGTTATCAGCTTCGCGCAGCTCAACAGACTTGCCTAAAGTCCTATGCAAAGATTCAAGGTTTTGCTTTAACTCTGTAAAGTTAGCTGCTGAGCGTGATATTGCAAATGCCAAGCGCCTTTCTGTTGTTGACATCTCCGCTTCTTTGCTGTTCGGATAAACTATGTCGCCAACTTCAAAGATCATTTGTGGAAACTCCTTTGTAGTGTTCTGCGAGAAGAACTCCAGAAGGCCAGGAATTAGCTTGCTTCTCAACGCAGAGTATGTGAAAGAAACAGGATTTTCCAGCTCTACCACATTCTCCTCCTTGGAATTCATCTTTGCGAACAGCACATCCTTGTTTGTCAAGGTAAAGTTGAGGACTTCCTGCGCTCCTAATCCGGAGCATATCTCCCTTATCTTGTTGGACAGCTTTTCTGCATCAGAGAGTTTGCCTGATGTAGGCAGGGCAACAGGCGCAGGCTCGAAATTGTTATAGCCATAAGATATTGCTATGTCTTCAATTATGTCAGCGTAGTGCATTATGTCTTTCCTGTAGCAGGGTATTGCTACCGAAATAAGCTTGCCGTCGCTAGTAGCAGAATATCTTGCTTTCTGCAGCAGCTTTACAATCTCATCAGGCACATCCTTTAGACCAAGCAATTGCTCTACTTGGTCCGTAGTTATTTTTGTCCTTTCCACTTCAAGATGTGGCGTGATATCTGGCTTCCTTGTAGGGTAATCTATCGTTACGCTGTACAGCTTGCCGCCCCGCTCGGCAAGCGTTGTAGCCATTATTGTAAGAACATGATTTACAGATTCGTAGTCTGTTCCCGTTACCTCGACAAGAATGTTATGAGTATCTTCATTAACCTGGCCCAGGTCATTCGAGTTTATTATTGGCGGCATTGACAATACTTTGTTGTCAGCATCTAGGAAAATGGGATACTCATCAAGACCTTTGAGTATGTTTCCGTATTCTTGCCCTTTGGGATGCCGCTTCAAGATTTCGTGCGGGCTTAACAGATGATCAAATCCCAAAGGTATGAATGCATTCTCATGCTGGTCTGTTAATGTGTATTTCAGTGGGAATTTCAATAAGTCAAAGTTATAGAGGCCTATGCTCGTCTTGCGCCTGTTTCTTCCATATGTCGTGTCAATCTTGTCCTGCAGCTGCATCAGCTGTTTTATTATGGTGTCATTTAATTCAACACCTTTCACTACAACACAAGCGATGAAAGGCCTGATGTCTTTTAATTTGGTGTTAACAAAGACTTTCAAATCAGATTTTTCAGCGCTGAAGTCAGGGCAACCGCGCTCCACTTTGAGAATGCCTTTCAGCTCTCTGGCAATTGCTTCAGGGCACCATAATTCTGGCCTGTTGCCATCCTCAAGCGTCACTGTGAGGATATCACCGTTAATAGCCTCGACTTCTCCCTTGAGATTTGACATCAATTCGTTTAATTCATCCTGCCCCTTCGGCAATTTCTTGCCAGCAAGCTTCTGCAAATCATCAAAACTTATTTCGATTGTTGGCATCTTACAGCTTTGCCTCCCGGAGCCACTGTATATCGGAGCTGAACAACTGCCTTATGTCTGTGACATTCTCTTTGATCAGGAATAATCTGTCAATACCTAAGCCCCATGCAAGGACTGGAACATCTATTCCCAGCGGAGTTGTGACTTCAGGGCGCAGGATGCCTGCGCCGCCGATTTCAACCCATTTTTTCAGGCCTTTGTGCCAGAAATAGCTGACTACAGAAGGTTCTGTGAAAGGATAATAGCCTGGCCTGAACTGGAATTTATCCGAACCCGTGAATTTTCTCATGAAATCTGCCAACAGTCCAAGGAGATGGCGGAAGTTTAGCTTTTCTCCTAATACAATTCCTTCGCACTGGTTGAATTCTGTCAGATGAGTGGCATCAAGCTTTTCAGGCCGGTAATTCCTGTCTATCGCAAAATACGCTCCAGGTATTTTCGGCTTGTTAGCCAGAGTTCTTGCAGAAACTGCTGTGGTCTGCGATCTCAGCAGAAGGCGCTCAACCTCTTTTTCCCCAAATGTGTAGCGCCAGCCCTTGCTCCCGGTCTTTCCACCGTTTTCATGCGCTGCCCTTACAGATTTAATTAAGTCTTTATGCGCAAGCTTGCCAAATTTTGGCTCTTTAACGTAATAGAGATCGTGAATGCCTCTTGCAGGATGGTCTTGCGGCATGAACAAGGAGTCATTATTCCAAAAACTGAGCTCTACAATCGGGCCGCGCATCTCCTCAAAGCCTAAAGCAACTAATTCTTCGCGCACATCATCAAGGAATTTTTTGTACACCTGCTTCTTGCCAGGCCATAATTTCGGCACAGGAGATGTTACATCGTAGCGCCTGAAACTAGCTCTCTGCCAGGCGCCAGATTTTATTATTTCAGAAGTCAACTGTCCAATTCTAGCTTCTCCGCCTTTTATGGAGTCGGCAACCTTCGTTCCCAAGTCAGTTGTTTCGAGCTCACGAATCTTCTTTTCAGATTTTGAGACCAATCGACGGCCTTTTAACTGATCAAAAGCAAATTGTTCTTCACCAGTTAATCTCTCATAGGGAATTTCTTCCTTTTCAGCCAGCTTTTTCAGGAATAATTCTTCAGCAGTGCTTTTAGTGAGATAATCCTTGCCGCTCTCTGTAATAGAGACTTTCCCTTCAGTTAAAGTTACGGCGCCTTTCTTCTTCCAATATCCTAACGAGAAAAGGGTTTCCTGCTTATCCAAGTTCATAAGCTTGGCAATATCTTCTGTGGCCAATGGCTTTACATCTATCGCAATTAGGAATTTCCTTTCCGGCAGCTTGTCAGCAGCATATTTCTTTCCAAGCTTCTCTAATTGAACAGAGAAATGTGAATGTTCTTTCACTTTAATGAGGCCCTTATTCTGCAGCCATAAGCTTGCTCTGTTGATAGCAGACTGGTCTAGCTGTGTTTTCTTTGCCAGCTCTTCAGTGCTTTGTGCAGATTTCTTCAGGGCTTTTAATACAACTATCTCTGCATCCTGTAATCCTTCCGCTAATTTTTTGGCCTCCATAGCAAATTCTTTCCAAATCCACCATTTAAACATTTGCGGAGCCATATTGAAAACCTTTATATACCCCGAAACGTCATTAGAAGGTAGCCACTAGTTGTCTAGAGGTGCATGACAGCGCAATAGCGGCGACAGTGAAACAGAATGGCATTCAGTTCTTTACACGAACACGAAGCAGCAAGGAAAGCAGCACAGGAGCAGGAAACGCCCCAACCAATTGGCTTCTATTATAAGCAAGTCATATTAGGTGCGTTGCGCAGCCCTGGCGGCTCTCTCAGTGATTTAGAAAAGCAGTTTTTGGGAAGAATTGCGGATTACTTGGAACAGCAGGTTGGTGCAGATGAAGTCGGACCGGTAATGACAGCCAATGCAGCATATCAAGTATTGCTATCATATAATGGCCAAGCAGAAGGCTTAGCAAAAGACCTTCGAGGAATATTATCTACTACTCTAAATGACAGCTATGCTGCAGAAGTAGGCACGGAAGTTGGCGCGCGATCTAAGATACAAAAAGCACCTTGGTACTCAAAGCCTAAACAGCCTCAATAAAATTCTAACTTTTAAAAGAACAGCAAATCAGCTGTTGCTGCAGATACTACTGACGGCAATGTTATCAGAACAGTTTGCTTGAATATTATTTCTGCTCCATTTGCAGTGTTGAGAACCATTACGAAAAGTAATGCTGTTATGAAAGACACGACATAGATCTCAACTGCCCGCAGGGAAGAGGCATGCTCTACTTTTACTGATATTTCCCTTCTTCGTCTGGAGAAATAAACCAACGCAAATCCAAGAATCAAGGACATAATTATCACTGCTATCACATTTATCATCTTTAGAGCCGCAGCGATGTCCCAGACTTCCTGAGTTACAGCAAAGAACATTGCCCCAAATGATGCGCCAACAAAGTCTTGCAGCAGCAGGATGGAAAATCTTCCTTTTATCCAGGCAAATTCCTTATGCGCCTTCGGATGCGCACCAAGCTCCGCGCCGCTGATGCGCGCCCTTGCTTTAATAGGAAATCCCTTCGCCATTTATTTCAATTGTTCAGAGATTGCTACCATTAAAGCTTTCCTTTCTACTGAAGAGTTAACCCTGAATCGCTTCCAAGCTTTTCCATGCTTCAAGTCAGCATACGAGCCTGATGAATCCTCATGGAAATGCAGGAAGGCATTTGACTTGAAATAGAAAATCCCTAAGCTCCTTTCTTTTAATTTAGAAAACTTGCGGATACTCTTTAGTAACGTGTTCAAACCTCTCAGAGTTTCCCTGCTGGCGTGTTTCATTATAAGTGGGCCCGACATGATTTGAACATGTGACCTCCGCCTTACCAACGCAGTTGGTTCCGCGAAGGAACTTCAGCGTATCAGAGCGGCGCTATATACCCGCCGAGCAAGCAGAGCCACGCTCCGCGTGCTGAGGTGCCGGGCTAAGCTACGGGCCCATAAACAAACACTAGAAAATCGCATTAAAAAGATTATGCTCTATACAAAGGATAAAAATAAAAGAAAAAAGCAAGTTTTTGATTGACCTTTTACTAAAAGGTCACTTGCTCTTGGCTAGTTTCCAAATAGCTATCAGTGCTACAATCACTGCTGCCGGGGCAACTAAAGCCACTAAGTAGCCCAATATGTTAGCAAGGGCTCCGCCGACTACTGGAAGTAGCGAGAAGCCGCCTGCAGCTACTACAAGCGCTACAGATGCCAGCAAGAAGTCCCTGACTTCTGCCGCAGTGATGTTTAGCAGTCCTACTATAAGACCTATTAGTGCTAGCAAGCTAGCCACCGCCCCATTTTCAGGGACAAGGAGTCCTAGGACTACTGACAGCAATACGCCTAGCAAGAACAGCCATGTTCCAGCTTTTTCCCACATATTTTTTGCTGCTGCCATGTTAACCTCTGTGTACTACTAAATAGGGCGAATATAAACCTGTATGGTAAATTTACAATATTACAAAATAATGGACCGGAGGGGATTCGCACCCCTGGCCTCCCCGTTTTCCTAAACTGTGTATAGCGAAGCTATACGCACAGACGTCAACCGTCTGCGGTTGTGCGAACGGGGCGATCTGCTACTGATCTACCGGCCCTGCATACAACTGTAAAAATGCATTTTTAAAGTTTAGAAAGGGTTAAATACTATAGCTGACTATAGTATGCTATGGCAAAGGCAACAACAATCCAGGTAAGCCAGGCAACAAAATCGAAACTAGAGCGTTATAAGGACTATGCGAGAGAGACATACGAGGACGTAATAAACAAACTTATAGACATAGTTGCTGAAGAGAATATGGAACTGTCTGAACAGACAAAAAAGGACATTGAAGAGGCAAGAAGAGAATTCAAGGAGGGTAAAGGGGTGCCATTTGAGCAAGTATTGAAGAAAGCAGGCCTCAAATGATGCCTTATAGGATTGAATTTTGGAAAAAGGCAGAAGCTGATTTCCTAAAATTGCCTAAAGACATTCAGGAAAGGATAGCGACTAAACTTAAACTAGTGTTAGTCGACCCTTTCATTTATTTTGTTAGGTTAAAGGGTCGCCCAGATTACAAGCTTAGGATCGGCGACTTTAGGGTTATAGCAGACATTAAACAGAACGATAGGCTGATTCAAGTTACTAAAGTAGGTCATCGCAAGAATATATACGATTAGATACAAAGGCTTATTTAGGCTTGTTTTGTAGTTTAAGTGAAAATGCCTGACGAACTTATCTTTCTGGGTTCTGGAGGTGGTCGTGTAGTGCTAGCAGGCCAGCCAGTAGGCACAGGCGGCTTTATCATTAAACGTCAAGGCTATCAGATATGGGTAGACCCTGGGGAAGGCGCTTTAGTAAGAGCAGCTAGCAATAAAGTAAAGGCTTCCAATACAGGCATAGTTTATGTATCACATCATCATTTAGACCATGCCAACGATGTCAATGCAGTGATTGATGCGATGACATTCGGCGGTGAAAGGAAGAAAGGCATTCTTATAAGCACAGATACTGTAATTAATGGCACTGAAGCAGACTCTCCTTCTGTGTCAAAGTTTTACAAGCAGTTCCTGCAGGAATCGTATGCTATTAAGTCTGGAGACAAGGTCAAAATCGGAGAGCTAACATTTGAAGCAACGCCAACAAAGCATGACTGCGAATGCATTGGATTAAAATTGCATACTGGCGATAAGGTTATTGGTTATACATCAAATACTGCGCCATTTCCAGAGCTTACAGAAGCCTTCAAAGGCTGCGACATTCTTATTGTCGATGTTTTGAAGCCTGGAGATGAGAAATGGCCAACACATTTCTGCAGTGCGGATGCAGCAGCCTTTTTTGCAGAAACAAAACCCAAGCTTGGCATTATCTCGCACTTCGGCCTTAAAGTCCTGAGGGCAAATCCTGTCTGGGAGGCCCGAGACATAGGAAGAAAGTCAGGGGTTCAAGTATTTGCAGCCCGCGAGGGTCTCAGGGTTGACCTGAAGTCACTGTTCGTCTCCTAATTGAGAGCGCAGCATCATATATTATTATAGCAGGCGCTCCACCAACAGGCAGGGTTAAGGCTATATCATAAATATCCTTTCTAACATCAGGATCGCTAAGTACTACACTTTCTTTGCCAGCAGTTTCCAACAAACCCATAAGATCTGCTGACGGACCAAACGGTCGCTCTCTGCTCCACTTCTCTGTGCCTGCTGGAGAGCGCTTTTCCGATACCTCATAAACGAAATACCCACCTTCCGCTCTGGTAACTTTAACTGTAATATCACTCTCTATTTTTACTTCAGCCATAAGATAGAGCAGAAAGATAGTTTGTTAAACCTTACCATTTCCTAGAAGCTACAAACCTATTTATCCTCTCAACAAAAGGAATGTAAGCGGACCAGCTCTCGGCGGAAGGGCCCCGTACTTTTGATATTATTGCCGTTGCGAAAAGACTTTTTGCGGCGGCATATTCCGCCACTGTGTTAAATCTTAATTTATGACTGCTTAAAACACAATTGAACTGCAGTTCAGATGTGCCCTGCTGAAAGAATCTTTCAGCTTGGCTCTGCAATTGCATATGATGAGAGATACCTTAGTGTAAAACAAATAAAATATGCGGGCCGCCTAACGGCCGCAACAGGCAAGACCTGCTAGGTGTCACAACTAATTCTTATATAGAAGTTTGCTATATAAAAAGCTTACTGGGTAGTCGGGATCGCCTAACACGGTATGGCGGCAGGCTGATGCCCTGCTAGGTATCACAACCTGTGCGGGTTCAAAAACGGGATTGAAAATCCCGCTCCCGACGCCCTAAGTTACATTTAAGAATACCACATCTTTTTTGTGGGAATGGCTTTAGCAACTAAACCTGATTTCCACACCATTGAGAAGAAATGGCAGAAGTTCTGGCTGGACAAGAACATCTATGCTTTTGATAAAAAATCCAAGAAGCCAGTCTTTTCTATTGATACTCCACCGCCGTACATTTCCGGTGCTTTGCATATGGGGCACGGAGTTTCTTACACAGGATTTGAATTCATTGCAAGATACAAAAGAATGACAGGCCATAATGTTTTCTTTCCAATAGGTTTTGATGACAATGGGCATCCCACAGAGAGATATGTGGAGCAGAAGTACAAAATTAAATCAACGGACATGCCCAGAGACAAGTTCATTGAACTGTGCCTGAAAGAGACGAAAGAACTCACAAAAGTGGCTAAGGAGCAATTAACAAGATTAGGACATAGTTATGACTGGAATCTCTTTTACTCTACAATCAGCCCTGAAGCAGTCAAGATTGCGCAGCAGTCTTTCATTGACTTGCATAGCAAGAATCTCGTGTATAGAACAGAGCAGCCATCACTGTTTTGCGTGCATGATCAGACAGCCTTGTCCCAAGCAGATGTCGAGGATGAAGCAAGGGAAACAATGCTGAATTACATTGACTTCAGCATCGCGGCAAGCAAAGACAAGATTCAAATTGCTACAACAAGACCTGAATTGCTTCCCGCCTGTGTCGCAGTCCTTGTACATCCTGAAGACAAGAGATTCAAAAAATTAGTTGGAAAGAATGCTATTGTGCCGATATTCGGTCAAAGAATTCCAATACTTAAAGATGAGAAAGTCGTACAAGAATTTGGCACTGGTGCGGTCATGGTCTGTACTTTTGGGGATAAAACAGATTATGAATGGTGGAAGACCCACAAATTACCGCTAAAGATATGCTTGACTAAGAACGGCACTCTCAACGAAATGGGAGGCAAATTCTCTGGAATGCATTACAAGAAGGCAAGAGAAGCAATAATTGAGAAGCTAAAACTGCAAAAAGTGCTTGTAAAGCAGGAAAAACTCAAGCAGAATGTTGGCGTATGCTGGCGCTGCAAGAATCCAGTGGAGTTCCTGCCAACAAAACAATGGGTTGCAAAAGTCTTGCAGTTCAAGAAACAGTTATTGGAGCAGGGAAATAAGGTTAAGTGGCATCCAGAGTATCATAAGCAGAGGTTTGAGAACTGGGTAAACGGCCTGCAGTGGGACTGGACAATCAGCAGGCAAAGGCATTATGGTGTTCCAATGCCTATCTGGTACTGCAAATCCTGTGGCTATGACATCCTTGCTGACGATAAGGACTTGCCAGTGTATCCATTCAAAGACAAGCCGAAAGTGAAGCAGTGCCCCAAGTGCAAGTCAAAGGAGTTTGAGCCTGAGCTTGATGTCCTTGACACTTGGTTTACATCTTCGTTGACACCGCAGGTGGCATGCGGTTTTGACAGTGATAGTGTGCCATTCGACTTAAGACCGCAAGGCTATGAGATAATCAGGACATGGCTTTTCTACACACTATACAAGTCGCTTGTGCATTTCAAGAAAATTCCGTGGCAAAACGCTATGGTTAATGGCATGGTTCTGGACCCGCAGGGAAAAGCGATGCACAAATCTGCTGGCAATGTTCTGAACCCCATTGACTTGGTAGATAAGTATGGCTCTGATGCTTTGCGGTATTTTGCTTCTGTTGTAAATGTAGGCGAAGATGCGCCGTTCAAGGAAAAGGAACTACAGCACGCACAGAGATTAATGATAAAATTATGGAATGTAGCCAAATTTTTAGAGATGTGGAAAATTAAAGGAAAAAAATCCAGGCCTTCCAATGTTATTGACCGCTGGATATCCTCAAAGTTAAGCGGAATTATAAAGCACTACAGGGAGAATTTCGAAAACTATAATGCAGTAGCAGCCAGAAGAGAGTTAGAGAACTTTTTCTGGCAGGATTACTGCGACTATTATCTTGAAATGATAAAGCACCGCCTTTATGGAACTGATAAAGCAGCTAAGGAATCTGCTGAGCAGACTCTTTACTACACATTTCACAAGATACTGCAGATGTTCGCAGCATTTCTGCCGCACATAACTGAAGAGATTTACCAGGATTTGTTCAAAAGTTCAGAAAAGTCAATACATTTGACACAATTGCCAGAATTTGAGCCAGTTGATTATGACGCAATGCAGCAAGGCAGTGGTGCGATTACTATAATTGGCGAGATTAGGAAATACAAGGCATCAAAAGGCCGGGGTCCCGGAGCAGAGCTGGAAAAGCTTACAGTAAAGCACCCGCAGCCGGTGACTGATGACATTCTTAACGAAATAGCCAAAACTGCAAGAATAAAGCACTTGCACATAGAAAAAACATCACTTGGCGCCACAAAAATCGTGGCTTAATAACTCTGTTCTAGTATAAACAAGTCATCACCACGCTTCTTCGCTTTAACAAATAATTCTTTTAGAAACCTGCAGCCGTTAGAGCTTTTATCGCTCTTAAATTCATTATTACAAAGTTCTATTATTTTTGCACCTATCGGTTTTATGTAATAAACACCTAGTAACCAGCCAGTAAGATGTGCAGTTAGCCAGTCATGTTCATCAAAAACTAGGTTGGTTATGGCATGACCTATATCCCGCACAATTTCTGACGATTTTAATTTATGCGAGCGCTTAAAATCTATAAAAAATTCAAAGACAGTATGGTCTTTCCTGTAATGTTTGTATTTTTTGTTCAGTTCTTCGCTACTAGGATAATTGCTCCGCCTTAGCAGAAATCTTCTGAATTTTGTATAAAATGATTTTTCATCGAGCATCCAACTAGCTTCCTCTATTAAATGCTTACGAAATTGTTCCTTAGTCATCAAATTTTTGAGCTTGCCTTGTTTACGGAATTTTTCGAGCTCTGGAAAGAACTCACTTTTCTTTGCGGTGTATACACGGTAATCCGTTCCCATAGCCGAATGCTTAAAAAGCAGGGTTTTAAGTCTTACTACGAGGCGAGCGATGGAAAAGGAAAAGAAAGAGCTTCAGAAAAAGAAATTTCGGCTTCGAAAACTGCTTTCGGAGCTGAGCAAGTACAGAGCTCGACATACCGAATTAATTACTGTGTATATACCTGCAGGCTACCAGATGCAGAACATCATAAATCAGCTTGCCGTTGAGGCAGGCACTGCCCGCAACATAAAGAGTGCTACAACAAGGAAATATGTTACGGCTGCTTTGGAAAAGATGATCCAGCACCTTAGGAGTTACAAAAAGACTCCTGAGAATGGCCTTGCAGTCTTTGCAGGGAACATCTCTGAACGCGAAGGTGTTATGGACATGAAGGATTGGTCTATTGAACCACCAGAGCCTATCAATGTTAAATTGTATAGATGTGATCAGACATTCTTCTTGGATCCGTTAAAGGAAATGCTGGAAATAAAGTCTTCTTATGGCTTAATAGTAATGGACAGGCGCGAAGCAGATATCGCATTGCTGAGAGGCAAAAATATACAATCCTTAATATCGCTGTCATCAATGGTTCCAGGCAAATTTAAGGTTGGCGGACAATGCTTAGCTGAGGATACGTTAGTGCAGCTTTCAGATGGTCGAATAGCGACAATTGGGTCTGTAGGAAGCTTGGTTAAATGTGTTGATTTCAGAAGTTATAGGCTAACGGACACGCACACGATTGATAAATGGTCCAAGGATGAAGAAATAGCCTACAAAATAATAACAAAATCGCCTAGGAATGAAATCATATGTTCAAAAGATCATCTGTTTTTTGTTAGGGAAGATAAAATAGTTGAAAAAGCTGCTGAAGAACTTGAGACGGGCGATTATTTAGTTATGCCTGAGAAGTTAGATTTGGATGTTAAGATTCGATTATTGGATGTGCAGGATTGCTATGAATATAAAATACTTAATAGTGGCCGCAAGCTTATTGAGGCTCAAAGAAAGAAGCTAGGGCTATCGCAAAAGCAATTAGCGCATAAACTCAAGACTTATCAAGCAACTATTTCAGCTGTAGAATCAGGTAAGATTAACCTTATCTACAGCAATTTGAACGCTCTTTGTGAAGAGTTGAAAACAGACTTCAACGCCTTTGTTGAGAAACATACTAGACCAACCTCAGAGGTTAGATTACCCACAGAATTAGGTCAACAACTAGCTCAGATAGCGGGTTATTATCTAGGCGACGGAAATCTCGAAGAAGCCAGGCTTAGATTTTCAGAACATAGAGAAGGTGTTGCTAATTATTATCTTGAAAAAGCCAGGCAATTGTTTAATGCAAATGGAAGTTTAAAGTATCGTGAAAACAAAGGCTATCATCAAATTAGCGTCTATGGCAGGCCAATCGAAAAGCTATTTAAGAAATATTTCCCGAAAAATGGCGTACCTGAAGTAATTTTAAAATCTCCAAATTCGATAGTGGCGGCATTTTTGAAAGGCTTCTCTGATGCAGAAGGCTATGTTTCGAGTAGAGTAGCACTAGGGATAAATGATAAACTTTTAGCAAAACAGATTCAACTTTTACTTTTGAGGTTTGGAATCCTATCATCATTTCAAGAATACGATTCGAGAAGAAATCCGTACAGCAAGAAGCACAGATTTACAATAGAGTTGTGTGGAAAAGAATCCCATATTTTGTTCAAAGATTTAATAGGGTTTACAGCCAAAGATAAAGCAGAAAAACTAAATCGGTTGGTCCAAAAAAAATCGTACACCGATTATACTAGGCAAATTTTGCCCAGGGGAAGTGTAATTCGAAAAGTAATAGAGAAGTACGGAATTAAAATTAACTCTCTAGGGCAAGTAGCTAACAGTGGTTTCTTTAGAAATAACAGAGAATTAAGCAAGGTTGCATTTAAGCGGACTGTGATAGATAAGGTAAAGAATAAAGAACTTAAAGCTGAGCTGGAGAAAATCTATAATTATCCTCTAATCCCGGTTAAAATAAATAAAATAGAAAAAATAGAATTTAGCAGACCTTTGATAGATATTTCAACCAAAGCAGAGAATTTTATAGCTAATGGCTTAGTTGTGCACAACAGCGCTGCGCGCATGGCCCGTGTTATAGAAGGAATGGCAAAGGATTGGTACAAAAAGGTTGGCGATGCTGCAAACCAGATTTTCTCACAGCAGAAAGTCAAAGCGATTATATTGGGAGGCCCGGGTCCAACTAAAGATGAGTTTCTATCCGGCAATTTCATCCAAACTGAGATAAAGAAAAAGATAGTTGCTGTAAAGGCAATAGGATACACAGGTGACTTCGGCTTGAAAGAACTTGTGGAAAAATCTGAGGATGTCTTGTCCGAAGAAGAGGTTTCTGAGGAAACACAAACAATGCAGCGCTTTTTGCAGCAGCTGGCCTCTCGACCGAACATGGTTGCGTATGGCGAGCCTAAAGTTCAGCTGGCGTTGGGACAAAGAGCAGTGGAGATTCTGCTGGTCTCAGAAAGCCTGGAAGACCAGAAGATGTTTGACTACATTGAGCGCGCTGGAGAATCGGGCGCAGAAGTAATCCTTATATCAACAGACACTAAGGAAGGCCAGCAGCTAACAGGCCTAGGCGCCATTGCTGCTATCCTAAGATATGCAATCTAATACAGAGCTGGACATGGAAACTAGAACTAAAGTTAATGAAGACGCTAAAGCGGCCGCCCAGGCATCATGGTATCGTCTTTACAAGGAAGGCAAGATTAGAGAAGCCGCAGCAGCATTTACGGAACAAGCAAGAATTTCTTCAAGTTATATTGGCAATCAGCTTAATTTCCAAAAAGTTCAAGAGGCTGCCGAGAGTCACCTCCATAATTATGTTAGATTTGAAGCGTATCTAGAGAGTGGAATTGGTGAGCAAGTCGAAGTCGAGAGCGACCTTAACACCACAACGTTTGCTCTATGCACAAGATTGGGCTTGCCGGCGCAATGGGGCGGCTTTAGAGCGAAGTGGTACAAAGCATGGCCTCGCTATCAAATAGCGCTTAGGCGAAATTCATTATCCCACAAGCATTACCTGGACGAAGTTCTTCAAGGTTTGATTGGCGAGCATACATCCATTGGACTCGATGCTGATGATGCTAAGAAGCTTGCCCACAAGCAATTGCAAATCGGAATTGAAGGCTACGCCCAGCAGAATTGGGCTAAAGTGGAGGAGCTGGAGCTTGAGTACTTCAAAGAACTTTTTGCGACTTTATCAAGAAAATAATAACTTATTTGAGTCTTGAAACAAGGCTACGGAACCTTAGTTTGAGGCCCAGCCAGCGCTCCCTTATTGTAGGGAACCAGTTATCCTCAATTTTCTGCCTTAAGCATACAACACCGCGCTGCTTTTTTAGCTGGTCGCTCAACTGCAGCTTATCAGCAGCGCTTGCGAGATAAACATACCAATGATCTGGCGTCTCTCCTCTATTGCCTGAGTAAATAAAATTTGAAGGTTCCGGCGTTATGGGAAGCGAAGTTTCAACTTTATAGATAGTCATATGATAAGTTACTAGAAAAGCTTTTTAACCTCATCCCTGAGGCTGTTTTCATGGAAATTAACTATGAGGATGCTTCTTCTATCAAGCCAGGGAGATATATGATGATTGATGGCCGACCTGTAGAGGTTGTTTCTATTGATAAAAGCTCGCCGGGCAAGCACGGCCACGCAAAGCTCAGGATCACTGGCGTAGACCTTCTTCTGGGAAACAAGAAGCAAGCAGTTTATACATCTTATGACAAGGTCGAGATTCCTATAATTGAGAAAAAGAACGCTCAGGTCCTTAACGTACTGGGCGAGAAAGCGCAGCTTATGGATCTGGAAACATACGAAACATTTGAAGCAGAAATACCGGAAGAATTCAAAGGCAAAGTGGAGCCTAACATACAAGTCACCTTTTGGGCTATTCTTGATCAGAAGATTATCAAGCAGGTTAGAGGTGGCTAAAGATGCCAGCTAAAATACCAGAAGCAGTTTCAAGGATGTTCATAAGAGTGTGGATCTGCAGAAGATGCAAGCAGAAGATAAGGGCAGATTCAATTAAGGTGCAGAACCATGAGATTCCATGCCCGCGATGCGGCGGCCGCATATTCAGGGCAAAGTCAAAGGAAAAGAGAATAGCCAAGTAATGAGTTCTAGTCGGTAGATTTTTAAGGCGAATTGTTTACTCTAGTATACAATAAAATGGCAACGACTTATGAACTGTCACAGTGGAATGTAGACGACGTTTTTCCAGAGGCAGAAACAGGAGTACAATTAGAAAGCTTAGAGACATTAGTTAAGAAGCTTGAAAATTCTAGGCCAGAGCTGGCCAAAATAACACCCAAACGTTTTGCTGAAATAATAAATGTCAGAGAGGCAATTGAAGACAGCTTGTTGTACAAAATCGCTGTTCGTTTATGGTTGAAAAAAATTGGAGACCCAACTGATAAAGAGGCGCGAGACGCCATGAATGATTGGTATAAATTGAAAGCAGAGGTAACTAATCGCATAGCCTTTTTCGAACAATGGCTGGCACAATTACCAGATTCAGAATTGCATCCATTAGCAGAAGCCGTGCCAAGAATTTCAGAGTATATCGGACGTATTCGAAGAAAGGCGCCGTATACACTTAGCGAAAAGGAAGAGAAGGAAATAGAGTTGGAAATTGTCAAGCCACTGGCAGATTTGCAAAATAGGCGCCAAGACATGATCACTGATTTCAAGTTTCCTGTAACTATCGGTGGCAAAGAGTTACTACTATCAGAATCAGAAATCCAAAGTTTGACGTCAGATCCGGACAGGGGAACTCGGGTAAGAGCGTATGATGGCTGGATTGGCAAGTTTAGTGAGCACAGCCAGACCATAGGCAAGTTCTATTTGGATATTATTAGTAGCATGTTTGAAGAGAACATAATGCGGTGCGGTTATCCAAGGCCAATATCTGCAGCGAATTTAGAGAATGATCTGCCTGATGAGGTCGTGGAGTTAATATTAAGAAAATGCAGGGAAAATTCTCCAGTATTCCATGATTATTTTGAAGTTAAAAGAAATCTGCTTGATTTAGAGGAGATGACTCGCTATGATGTAACTGCTCCGGCTACAAAGAGTGAACGCGAGTTCACATATGATGAAGCAGTTAAGTTAGTTTTAGCATCATTAGAAAAGTTTTCCCAAAAGGCAAGTGAACAAGTTAAAAGAATATTTGATGCAAGACACGTAGATGCCCGCCCTATTGGTACAAGATTTGGCGGACAGTCAGCTTACGCGTCCGGCACTTTGCCTTACGCGGTATTAGATTTTACTGGCAAAGTCCAAGACGCTGTAATCTTAGCCCACGAAGTTGGTGGCCATGGCCTGCACAACATTCTGGTTGCTGAGCAGTCGCCTTTAACTTTGCTGCCTTTACCTGCGTTTGTTGAAATACCTGGCGCATTTGCAGAGCAGCTTCTGCTTGATTATTTACTGGAACATAATCCGGAGAGCGCAGCGAGTGTCTCGTCCTCAACATTAGACAGGGCGTGGTGGAACACAAGCCGCCAGGCATACTTTGCTTCATTCGAAATAGAAGCGCATGATAGAGTACCTAGGGGCGCTAACGTGCAGGGTATTTCCAGAGTATATCTAGACTTGTTAAAGGAACAATTCGGGCCAAAAGTCAGCGTACCCGAAATATTCCGGCACGAATGGCTGAAAAATGATCATATGTTTAATATGCCTTTCAAAAATTATAGCTATACTATGGCTGAATTAGTTGCATACGCACTTTATGCTCATTGCAAGAAAGAGGGCGCTGAAGGATATCTTGCATTCTTAAGTGCCGGCGGCTCTAAATCACCAGGGAAAATGCTATCTGATTTGGGAATCGATATGCGCTCGCCACAATTCTGGCAGACAGGTTTTGATTCTATAAAGCAGAGAGTGGACCAGCTTGACGAAGCAGCCGCATAGCAACTTCCAAACGCTTTTAAACCTCTTTTCTTTGCTTTAATTAATGCCAAAACAAGCGAATTCTGCATCCACAGAGAAATTGCCTGAGATAACCATAGGCCTGACTGGCCATGTTGACCACGGCAAGACTACTCTTACGAAAGCTCTTACAGGGAAATGGACAATGCTTCATTCTGAAGAGCTGAAAAGAGGAATTACTATCAAGTTGGGCTACGCCGATGCTGAGATACGGCGTTGTGCTAAGGGGAATCATCTTACTCCAGAGAAAGTGTGCTCAGAGCACAAGCAAGACACAGAACTTGTGCGCAAAATCTCTTTCGTGGACGCTCCTGGCCATGAGACATTGATGGCTGTAATGCTTTCTGGAGCAGCAATAATGGACGGCGCCTTGCTTGTCATAAGCGCTACAGAACCTGTGCCCCAGCCGCAGACTGCAGAGCATCTTTTTGCTCTGAAGATATTAGGAATAGAGAATATTATAATTGTGCAGAACAAGATCGATTTGGTGGCTAAGGAAAAAGCGCTGCAGAATTACAAGGACATACAAAAGTTCGTTATGGAAACATTAGGAAAGGAAGTTCCCATAATACCAGTGTCTGCACAGAGAATGGTTAACATTGATGTGCTGTTGCAAGCAATACAGGATAACTTTTCAACTCCAAAGCGAGATACCGACGCAACACCACAGATGCAAGTTGCTAGGAGCTTTGATATCAACAAACCGGGAACGCCAATAGCAAAGCTGGACGGCGGCGTGCTTGGCGGGGCAATTTCCCAAGGCAAGTTCAAGGTCGGAGATAAGGTCGAGATAAAACCTGGCCGAAAAATCGAGAGAGCTGGAAAGACAACTTGGGAGCCCGTAACAACTTCTATTACAAGTATACATTCCGGTTCTGTGGCTGTAGAAGAGAAAGGCCCTGGCGGTTCTATAGCATTGTCTACGGGGCTGGACCCAGCGCTGGCCAAAGCTGATTCGCTAGTGGGAAATGTTGTGAGCTTGCCAGGAAAGATTGGAGTGCCTACTTTTCAGTTAAACTTACAGGCAAACTTGTTTCCATTTGTTATTGGAACAAAGGAAAAAATGAAACTAGAGCCGTTCAAGCAGTACGAACCATTAATGATAAACATAGGCACTGCAACTACTGTTGGAGTCCTGCAGCAAGGAGGAAAGATACTTAAGCTTACTCTTAGAAGGCCCGTTATCGCAAAGAAAGGCGATAAGGCAGCCATTGGCCGGCAAGTTGGCGGTCGCTGGCACTTAATAGGATATGGAATCGTCCAATAATACCAAAAAGCTGGTTTGCAAGCTCTGCAACAAAGAGTTTGACGACCTTAATGCAATGAACCAGCATAATCAGGCAATCCATCCAGACTTGAAGAAAAAGCAAAGCATGAGCTTCTTCAAGCAGTTCGCTGTCACAGCAGTAATAATTTTAGTATTATTTGCAGTAGGCTTTTTCGGCTACAAAGGCATAACTGGTTTGGCTGCCAAAGAAGCTCTTGGTCCGCTTGGAGAGAACCATTGGCACGCTACTTATGGTGTGGAAATCTGCGGCGAGAAGCAGGCAGATTTGCCATTCTCGCAGGATATTGGAATTCACACGCACGGAGACGGAAGGATGCATATACACCCTCACGGCAATCCTGCAGCAGAGGGCTTGAACGCTAACTTGCAGAGATTTTTCCAATCGTCAAACCTCACATTAACAGATGCTAGCTTTACTTGGGTTGACGGTCAGACATACGTCACAGGGGAAACTGAATGTCCTGATGGCCATCTTGGCGCCTTGCTGATTCTGGCAAACGGCAAGCAGGTCAACAGCACTTATGTGCCAAAAGACGGCGATAGAGTTGAAATAAATTTTGAACACTAATATGGCTCAACGGGCTAAGCAAGCAAAGCTGAAAGCTGCGGCTGACGAGAGCTGGCAGAAGCCTCCAGCACTTGTTGCATTGCCTAAATGGAAACCAAAGCTTGGCGATTTTCCCTACGAAACTGTGGCGCAAAGGAATTATAATCTGAACTTGATATCAATGTTAAAACACCTTGGCTTGCGAGAGGGCTTTCTCATTGAAGCTTATCTTTTCGAAGGTGCGAGTCATGTTGCAAGCCCAGCTTATTCTAGACCGCTAGACGGTTCAACATTATATGCTGGTAGGAGCCATATTATTGCGAGGCACTTGCGCACAATGGGCGATTGCTTGGAAACAGCGTGGCATACTACAGCAGACAGCAAAACGTTAGAGGTGCACGACAGCAATCCCAGAATAGCGCCGGATGCACTATATGATTTACAAGTCAGGGTTGGCGATTCAATGGTTCCTGTCATAAAATATTACGGTGATGATATGGAAGAAGTAATGCGCATACCTAGACGTCTGCTGCATGAGGAGACTTCTGCAGTCCCTGGAACTTTGATTGCTATGCAAAAAGCTGATGATAACAGGGTGTATTTGGGAACTTTTGAGTCTAAAGACAGGGATGAAGGAGTAGCCATCACAGGAGCTACAAAATTTACGCATTTCAGCCGCAAGCCACAGAGTCTAGGGCTTATTGCGCTTGAGCCTGAACACGTAGGCGATTTCTATGTGGTGAAAAGAGTCAGCGGAATTGCATAGCGAACAGCTTATTAATTTTGCTAGCACTATTACTGATACATGGCTTTACTATCTCCAGATGCTGCCAGGGAAAAGGTTGACAAGAATTTCAAAGCTCTTCTGAAACATCTGGGTGTGAAACACGGCAACCTTTGCGAAATGATGCTTTTCGAAGGCGCTAATTGGATGAGACCATTTGATGGCAGGCCAACATACAATTGTGACGAAGGCAGAAGAAGGCCAGGCTATTACTTTGCTGATTTGAGAACCGCCAAAGGCAGAGCAGATCTTGTTATTCTCGAGGATGAACCGGGCGGCCCAATAGGCATGCCTGCCTACCCGCATGCCATACATACATTTTGGGCCAGAACGAAGCAAGGTCCTGTGGTGCTGGAATATCGCGGCTCTGGCACAAATGCCCTCCGTCAAGAATACAAAGGCGCTAATTATGCGCCCAAAGTCATTGTTCAGGACTTGGCATCAGGCAATCTTATTGTAGGCTTGCTTGCGCATCTCTTAACCGGTAAAAGTGCTATAAAGCCCTCAGCAGGGTTTGGTGAAGCTACAGTAATAAGTCAAGATGGAAGTCTTAACGTTGGTACTTATGGACTGAATCACAGCCACATAGGCCGGTTTTACGAAATTCTACACGGGAGCTAGTTTTGTTATATAGTAATCAAATAAACTCTATTTAAGCTATTATATACTATGATATATACTATCGCCTTAAGCGAAGAAGCCTTTATATAGAAGTATTGCCTTATAGAATATAATTCCCTTACAAGATATCGCGCTCTATGGAAACATTAACTGTTACTCGAGAAAAGACTGTTACTAAGGCCCAGCCGAAGGTCTTTGAATCCCGTTTGGCTGTATTTAGAGTTAAGGTTAACTTTATTGCTCCTTACAGAAAGTGTAAGTATATTTACCTGGACCCTAATAAGCTGAAAACTAAGGGTGTTTTTATTAAACACCTTTCAGCTATTACCCCTTCTTGGCCGACTGGCGGCTACTACCTAAAACTTTCTGATGGTCGTGTTTTTTCCCGTTTTGATGTTGTTTCTGGCAAAATCCACAAGTTCTACAAGGATTCCCCAATTACAGGCAAGCCATACCCAATAACAGCCTGGTGGAAGAACTAGTTCTTCCAAGCAAGGCTTTAAGAGACTATTTTTAGACTATTGTAAATGACTAGCCTAAGGCAAGCAGAATCGCAGGCGTGGAGCAAACTTCTAGAGGCGACAGGGGTAGACCAGCAGCTAAAGCCTCCCTTTGCAGCTGTAACAGAATCTAAGGAGCAGGATTTCGGTTACGAGGAACTTTGCCAAAAGCTGGGCTTTAAACCAAGACGCCAACATTCCCAGGCACCCTCCTATGACGAAAATTCTCCTGGGGAAAACTATATTTTTACAATAGAGCCCAGAGGTGTAATCGCGAATGCAGGCATTTTCATCAGGCCGGCAATATTAAAATCCGAAAGCGTTTTGCTACAAACTCTCGTGCACGAAAGCGCCCACGCCTTAATGAATACACTATGCCCTGTTAATTATGTAGTTTTCAGCAATTTAAAAGACTCTAAGCAAATAGGAAAGTATAAAGAGATAGGCGAAGGTTTGGCTGTGGCGCTCGAGGTCCAAACATTAGGCATTGACAGTTTCCTAAAATTTTCACCTGTAAGAGAGATGCCACAAGAAAGAAGGGAGCTTGCATTAGCATCGCTACGTTCAGTACAAGGCATTCTCGGAAAAGTAGATTTATTCAAAAGTCCTGAAGAAGTTTATGTGCGCGTTATCGAAGATGGTTTCAGAGAACGCGGAAGGGAAGTCTCTGCAGCTGAACTGGGTGTGATGCCAGAACTTGACGTCAAGTTGTTGAAAGAAATATACACAAGCTTCTATCGCCGCACGGCTGACGGCGAATGGGAAGAAACGCAGCATCAGGAATAGGCTTAAAAACCTAGTTTTGTAACTATTTACTAGAGAAAACAGATGGCAACATCACAGCCTAATCCGAGCAAGGTGCCGAAAACAGTGGCCGACCTAAACGCATCCAACATAAGAACAGATGCTAGCATGGCAATCGTTCATGGTCTTCTAGACCAAGAATCAACAGCTTACACAAGGGGCTTGCAAGCAATTTCCAGCTATAAAGCGACTTTAGAGAGGGTTAAGGGCTTCTATGAAGCTGCCTTGACTGGAAATCTTCTCGAAAAGGTCAGAAACACTCCAGAGTCTTTGTATTACAAGATCACAGCAGCCTTGGAAAGGGCTGGCAAAACACTGCATCTAGACGAACTGGCAGGCAAGGCTCAATCTGTGCTGGACAGGGCAGCGGTCAGCCAAAGTCCTGTGGCAGTACTGGAAAGTTATGTTTCCGAATTACAGCAGGCTGATGAGTCCTATCGCCTCACTCTTTCTACAGAATTATTCGGAAAGATTTCGCTGGTCAAAGACTCGCCTTGGTCTAGACTGTACGGTGCTATCGCCAGAGTCAGCAAGGTCAGGGATATAGCAAGGATTGCAACATCTAACACAGGCTTAGATCTGCAGACTCTTAGAGATAGGTTAGCAAAAGTGGAGAGCGAGAAAAGCGCTATCGAATTAGACCTTCGTAGGTATGGCCCAATGCTGATTCAAGCACTGGGCGCAGAAGTCAAGCGCGTGGATCACGCCGTAGGTCTCTATAAAACATTGTTTCCCGAAGCAGAGCTTAAAAGTAACAATAATTATAACGCACTCCTAACATTAAGGAATCTGCTTTCCGGTGCGATAGAGGAGCAGCAAATGGTCAACGCCCTGGAGAGCGCAGAACAGAACGAACGCCTCATAGGAGCTGCGGAGACAGAGATACTGCAGCAGGCGAAAATAACAGTGAGAGTAAGGGACGAAAACCACAAGGCTGCCATGACTTTAGAAGAGGAACTGTTGGAGAAAAGGAAGTTGGAGCAACAGGTCTCTGATTTAAGGAAAGAAGATCACAATCTAAGAGATAAATTGGCATCAGCCGCAACCGAAAGGGATACTATTAAAGCAGAACTAGCAGCTGAAAAAGCAAAGAACAGACAAGCTTAGATTTTTTCTCTATTCAATATCCACTTTAGTGCCGATTGCCTGGCCTGGCAGGCCTTTCTCTTCAAACAAAACTCTTACTGCACCCTTGTTTCCGTGCGCTTGCGTTATCTTTCCTTCTAATTTCTTGCCGCCCGGAGATGTCCACACGACTTTCTTGCCAATAATTTTCTTAGTATCAGCTTTGCTGTTGATGCCTTCAGCTTTGACTATCATCTGCCTCAAGTTCTTCACTCTCAGCGAGCCTCTGTAATTAACAACGAATCCTTTCATGTCATGAAAGGATAGAAATGTATTTTTAAGGTTTCCTCTAGGCTCCAATAACTATCTGTATATCGTCAGCCAGTATTTTCTTGAGACTATCAATTGTTGCCCTGCTTATCGGTGTCGGAGTTCCAGCGAATTTCTCAAGAGCAGCATCGATTTCCTTTAATGTAGCAGATTCTTCCTTGCCTAATGAACCGTCCTTAGCCAGCTTGAACTTGCTAATTTGTGTCTTAGGGTCAGATGCGTCCCTGATGACATAAACAGTATCTGACAGTAACCAAATGTCAGCGCGTTTCTTGTTACTGTTATAATTCGCAGATATCTTGAACTTCTCAACCTTCTTTCCCTTCTCTGCTCTAATGAGATCAAAAGTATCCTTCGCTAACCTATCTTGTTCAAATGTTAGTGTTGCAATTTCTCGCAGGTCAGCAGAGCCCGCTTTCTTCAGCTCAGCAATTCTTTTCAGGGCGTCGAGGTATTTCATAGGCGCCAGTTTCTTTGAAACAACATTCTTCTCAAAATCTTTCAATGCGCTCTCTCCTGTTGCTGCAGCGCCAACCATCTTCAATGCAGCGAGAACATCATCCATAGCTTTCTCATAAAGCGCGCCTGTTTCACGCTTTGACTGCCTTGCCTCAAGCTCCTTAACAAGCTTGTCAAGCCTTTCGAGATACTTTTCAGCGTTATTGAAAGTTTCCTCAACTTGTTTTGCAGTAACATCTTTTATTTTTCCGTGCTCAATATCTTTTCTTAACTGAAGAATGTCTTCAAGTATCTTGACCCATTTATCTTCTATTAGATTATTTTTGACGAGGTGCTCGCGCATCATCGCAGGCGTTTCTTTAGGATCTGTTGGCGGAATGCCGTACATCATAAGCACTCCTTGCGATGGAGTTAAACAAGACCAGAAGAAATCTTCCAAAGCAATTTCCTTGAGTTTGAATTTAGTCCTGTCAAGTATCTGTTTGCCTGATTTTATGTAAGAATCGACTGCCTCAGGTGTTGGTACAATCTTTCCTTGCTTCAGCAACATTTTCCAAGGCTGGAACATTCCTCTGTCATACAAAGGAACGCCATCCCTTAAGCTTGTAAAGAAAACTGCATTAGCAGCACGCAATCCGTCCCAGAACTCGGTAAGGATCCATATTTGCACATTGAGCTTATTGCGAACGCCCGCAACTTGTCCTGCTTCTTCAGACATGCCCCATATCATGTTCCTTAATCTGCTCCTTAATTCGGAGGCAGTCATTCTAGTAACATCAGTGTCATCAATTATGACGAAAGTATCTACATCAGATTCCTCATGCGCCTGACCTCTTATCAAGGATCCGGCTAGCACATAAGATACGACATACTTCTCAAACTTTTTCAAAACCATTGACTTGTGAATCTCTGCAACACGCAGAGCACCGACCCAGCCAGTATCATAGACTGGCATCGCCATTGCTATCAAACCTAAGATATCGTACTTGCCTTTGTAGCACATATCCCAGATTTCATCAAGCAATGCTCCCGACACATTGACATCAGGCAAATATTTTCCGCCAAGCTCACGCAATTTTTTCTCAATATCATCTTTTTTCTTGAACTTCTCGTCAGTGTTCTTTCCTTCAACATCTAGTAATACCAATAAATCGAGGGGCTGCCCTTCTCCCTTTGGAGGCAGCACTACTATGCCTTTAGTTTCCTTCTTGTAAGTTTTGAGAACTTCAGCCTTGAACTTGTCAGCCTTTTTCTTGATAGCTTCAAACATCTGCTGGGCCTTCTTTGCAGCCTCAGCCTGTTTCTGGGCCTGCATTTTAGCTATTTCTTCAGGGCTCATTTGCTTTCCGCCCGCAGGTTGCGGTGCCTTGTATTTAATTTCGGGGTCGGCCATTTCTAGATATGAAATCATTTAGTTCAATATATAAAGGTTAGGTATATTTGGGGTAACTGCATGGAAGATTTAGAGTCACTCGTAAAAGAAATACTCGAAAAGGGGTATGTGATGAGCCTGGGAACCTCTTTTGGCAAAGGTACTGTCTGGGTAGCGGATGTTGTTTACGTACACGATGACAATTTCAATCTATACTGGTTTTCTCATATAAAAACTAGACATTCCGAAGCAATCGCGGCAAACAAACGCGTCGCAGCGACAATAACACTAAGCAAAGATCACAACGACAAAGATGTTGGCCTGCAGATCGGAGGTTGGGCACGGAAATTAGACGGAGAATTGCTAGAAATAGCAACTAAATATAATCATAAAAAAAGAAAGCAGGGACCGCACAAGCTGGCGCCAGGACAGTCGTGGTACGAACTACACCCAACAAAAATTATGGTCATATATGAGCCGCTTTTTGGACTCGAAGCAAAGAAATTCATGTAACAATTAAACCCTCTTCAGGTAATCGCGCTCGCCTTGCTTTGTCAGGTTTTCCATAATCTTTGAGAAGTCTATCACACGGTTGTACCACTTCTCATATTCATCGCCAGGCACCCTGTGTATTTTATGATTCTTAACTTCATGCGTCAAATCGTAAAGTTCTTCGAACCAGTCAACATACTTTCCATTCAATTTTCCTCTCTTGACAAAAACCTGCTGCAATAATTCAGCTATGTGCTCTGGCGATGGAGGGGAGTGTCCATAGACCATCAGTGCAGAGTGGGCAGCATCAACAGCAGCCCAGTACAAGTCTTCTATAGCAGAGAGCGTTTTTACCCGCGAACGAAGCAGGTGCCATGGCACTCGTGTCAGGACTGTGTAGACTGCTTCCGGTGTCGGCCTTATGCGGCCTTGCAAAAGCAGGTATTTCAGAGGTTCAAAGAATCCCAGATCAACAAGGGCCACGCCGTAGCGCAGCATGTTCATTATTGCCGGATCTCCTGCCCTGACATTGTCCCAGAATGTACTTAGTGTGACAGTATTGATGTGCAATTGATCCCTGTGAGGATCAGCCCTGACGATGTTAAAAAGTTCCTCGCGATACCAGGCAATGACTTCCTCATCCCATATCATAGAGACGTTATCTGTTACGATAGCAATATCAATGTCTGACTCTGATTTGGCTGTGCCTTTGGCAGCAGAGCCGAACAATACAACAGACAATATAACGGAGCCGAATTTCTTGTACACCTTGGCTGCAAAATCATAGGCTATCCTGTAATCCTTGTTAGAAATACCGCTTAACTTGCGGAGTTCTTCGCGCCTTGTAGGAATAGGTAACTTTTTCTCAGCAAGCTTCTTGTCAGCTTTCTCAGCCATTATTGACTTCTCCTCGAACCGTAATTATAAAAGTAGACTACTACTAATTAGTTTCAAGACCTACTGGCCTCCAGCAGGCCTTTGGCCAGGTAATGGAGCGCCTAGGGCAGTAGGCATTCTTGCAAATCCAGGTCCGCCATGCTCTCCCTGGTATTCGATGAAATGCCACGGAGGAAGTATTGCGCCATAACCGCCTGAATAGCCGCCAGTACCCATGAAATAGCTGTGCGCAGCTCCAGCTTCACCGCCCCAGCTAGGAACAGTCTGGAAGCCATAGATGGGCGTATTGAAATAGCGCAAGTTGTGCAGCGTCGGATTTTCGCGCCAAGTTGTAACATGCGAGCCGTGTTCGATAATAGTGCGAACACCCTTGAGGCCCTTCTCCTTTTCAACTTGCGCCATGAACTCCTTGATAGGAACATTACCCATTCCGGGCGCCATGTGCGCGTCGTCAAAACCAAAATTGTCAGAGATCTGTATGTGTCTTATGTCTTTTAATATGGCCTTATTCTCTTCCTCAATTTTCTTCTTGATCTGCTCCTCATTAAAGCCCTGGGCAGTCAAGTACTTTCTGTACATGTTTATGTGCCCAATATCCCAAGTCGCTCCAATCAACTTCTCTCCCAGTTTTTTCGCTTCTGCTTGAGAGATGCCGAGCTTCTTTGGGGCCTCAACCTCGAACTTCTTTCTTGATTCAACAATAACTTGTCGCAGAGTCTCGCCAGTTCCAAAAGCGCCTTCGGGGAGAACATTCTCTACAGCAATAACTGGAGCCATGTCTGGTTTCAAAGGCTTGGCATCCAAACCATACTTTTTCGGGTTTCTTGCAACATCTACGCTGTGTATCGCCAGGTTGGCAAATGTCTTTGAAGCCTTTTCCCTAGCGAAATCTTCCCAAGGCATGAAGATCGGCGGCGCAGGGGTCTTGCTTTGCAGAATGTCTCTGTGCATCTTGCTTAAGAATTCAGCAGCTTGCACAGTAGCCTCTTCTGGCCTATTCGCAAATTCACCTTGGAATTGCCTGAACTGTCCAAGCAGTTTTTCATAATGCGCCCTCTTATCCTTATCATAAAAAGTGCTGTTCTTTGCTACCTCAAGCGCTTTCACGCCGCGGTCGAAAACAGCAGAGGTCTGCTCCCCATAATTATGCGCCAAGATGCCTATTTGATTTTGGATTCTGGTGGCTTCAGCAGTCCTGCCCTGCGATGTGAGCCACTGTGCCTGCTGTTCCAATCTTGTAATTTCAGAGAACACAGCATTCATTCCTCTGACTTGCTCATCCCAGAAGTTAACATTCCTTGTGTTTAGCCTGTCCATAGGCTCTTGCGTAACAGTCTTGTAAGGATAGTTCACAGTTTCACGCTTTATCTGCTGCAGCTGACCAGTCTCAGGGTCTATGATAGTCATCCATTCAACATGTTCCAGTTTGCCAGTATTCGGATTGAACTTGCCCAGCATGCTTGGAGCTTCTATTGCTGAGCCGTGTATTGTCACAGGTACTGACGGACCTAATTGAACTGCTTTGTTAACAACATCCTTGAAGAACGCCTCGTCTTTCTCCCTCTTCTCTTCCCTCCATCTGCCTGCTTGAGCGTCGAATCCTTCCGGACTCAATCCTCGCAATGGGGAGTGTATTGTAATTGGCGAGGGCTTGCCTTCCTTTACAAAAGACCTTATGTTCAACTCAGCAAGGCGCCGCATCTCATCAAACTTCTCTTTCGGAATGTACTCCCACTGATGCGGGTCTATGACAGACAATTCAATATTTTGTATCCCTGAAGCAGGAAGAGTCTGCACATTTTGCAGTGCCTGCAACGGTTCCATCAAAGTGGCTGCGCCCATGTAATAATTGGCCCACATGTTGATGTCCTTGCTAGTACCGGCACCTGGGTCCATAGAATTATAATATGCTCCAGCTTCACTATATGTCGCCATGTGACCGCAAACTCGGTCAATCCGTTAGTCGTATAGCTTCGCTATACAACGCTAAAGTGACCAGATTAAGATGTTAATGCCTTATTTTATACTTTTCCTTCTCCTTATCTTTATCAATTCCAAACACTTTCTGAATAGTATAGCTTAATTGAGAATACTGAGATTCTGACATGGAATCAGGCATGCCGAAATATTCTTTGGCGAACTCGAATATTTTATCCCTATCCTGCGAGGACATATAATTGAACGAGTTAGGATCAAATTTTCTAGCAAGGCCGGCTTCCTGCAAGCGTGTCTGCAAGCCACCCATGGCTTGTGACGATGATTGATATGCAATTCTTCCAGCAGTATACCGCCTTTCAGCCGCTGCTCCGGCTCCGCCCGCGGGAGCCGTCCTGGCAGTCTGCTCTAATTGAGATTCTTCCCTGGTTGGCCGCCTCGCGTATTTTATGGCATCAGTAACAGAAGGAATTCTGGCAGCAGCTTGAGATTCTTCAGCTTCAATTTCTTTCCCAGACGCAACTCCTTTTGCAAGCTTTTGTTCAAGCGCATCGCCTCTTGCCAGCTTTTCCTCAGCTTCAATATGTTCTTTAAGCTCAGCAAGAATTTTCTTTAACTCCGCCCTTAAATTTCTGCCTTTGACAACCTCTAAAATTTGCTCGAGATAACTCTTCTTCTCGTCAAAAGTCTTCAGCTTCCTTAGCTCTGCTCTAATTTGTTTTACGGTTAGTCTCATAAGTCATTGTGCATCTCAAGATGCGCAGTTTTGATAGACCTTTTGACAAAAGGTCTCATTTAGCCAACATTTTGTGTGACTTCTTGAATGTATCGTACAACGTGTCAAGGTCTTTCTTAGACTTGCTTTCCGCAATCAGCTTTAACCTGGCTATTGCCCACGCTTCCTTGTCAGAGATCTGCATATTTGGCAGCTTCTGCAGGATCTTCTTTGCTTCATCATTGAACTTTTTTACAGAACTCCAAAGCTCCTTGAACGGAAGCTCAAACATAGGTTTGGGCTTTGGCGCTTCAGAAGCTTTTTCCTCCTCCTTCAAGTACTTGTTCAAGTCTTCCGCAAGCGCTTGAAGGGTTTCAGTTGTCATTGCATCTATGAACTGCAATATCTCTTCCTCCCTTTCCCTTTCCAATAGTGTTATGTGCTCCTTCGACATCACAAATGTGACAAATTTTACCAAAGTTTTTCCAGTGAACGCTGTTCCTCTCTCTCCTCTAGCGCCCATAGTGCCCATCTGAGGCGCTCCCCTGAACGCAGTCCTCACTTCAATTATAGTGTGCGGCCGCAAGTCCTCATTCTTCAGCTTGATTTCAGTCATCTCGAACGGCGGCCTCTTCAGTTCCTTAATTTCAGCTTTCTTTTTGGCCTGCAGTTCCAGGTAAAACCACATAGCGTGGAAAGGCGTTGGGACTGCAGCAGGCCCTAATCCAAGCTCCTTATGCTCTTCCAGCAGCTGCTTGTATTCGGCAGGAATCAGTTTCTGCGTAGCAATCAGGTACGGCCTAGTCCACTGAGCGTAAACCTTCATTGCTGCTACCTGCGCTTTCAAGTACGCAAGCTCAACAGCCTTTCTTTTCCTCAATTCAGTTTCAGAAGCATAGACCCATTCAACAAATTCTCTCGCACGAGGGGCAAGAATTCTTTTTACGACTTCTGTCAAGTCCATCTTCGTGACAAATTGCTCAGCTTTTTTCTTAATTTCATCAATTCTCTCTCTTTTTGCATCAATAACATGCCAGTCCTGCACAGGAATTACCATGAATGCATCTCTCAGTGTGATGAAATTCAAGTTCTGCGCTAAAACATCGATAGCAGCATTGCCCTTGCCCTTGTCAACTTCATTGAGCCATATGCCCTTGAGTGCTTCCAAGGCGACTCTCCTTGTATCCTTATCGCCTTTCCTCACATCATCATAATGCTTCAGCCGCAAATCAAATGTTTTGAGGTCCCACAGAAGGTTAATTATTGATTTGACGACAGCATTTATTGTTCCTGTAAGTTCAACAGCCCTTTTCTCTAAATTAGTGCGGCGCATTCCCATCTCGCCGAAGTAACCGCCAGCTTCACTTGCCGAGAAAAAGTCTGCAGTCTTGTCTACAGCATAGCCCATGCTCTCTTTCAGGAAATCAAGGAGCCAGTAGTACATGGGCTCCATAGTTTCTCCAAAGGCGTCATATGTAACTTCTCTAGACATTATTGGATCGCCTTTCAACACATAAATCAAGGAACCTTTGGCCTCCTTTAGACCATCGCGGACTGCTTTAATAAAATCAGTGCGCTGCTTTCCCTGTTCTTCCTTGTCCTCAATCTTTCTTATTACCGCCAGTTCCTGATCAAAGGCATCCCTGGCTTTCGAGAACTTCTTCTTATCTCCAGTAGCCAGCTCGACAATCTTCTTAACAACGCCTTCAGCAGCCATCGCTTATTCTAGTCTATTGGGATTTTTAAAGATGTTCTTTAGCAAACATTAAATACTCATAAATCAACACTAAACAGGCTACTCATGGCGGTATTTGATTTTCTAAAGAAAAAGAAGAAAGACGAGTTTGTAGATTTGGGCGCAGTAGAGCCTGGCGCATACGGGCCAGGAGCAGAAGCTTATCCTCCGCCTGGAGGCCCTTATGGAGTTCCTCCACCCGAATTGCCAGGATTTCCTCCACCAGGACCAGAGGTGCAGCCAATGGATTTCAGGATGCAAGCACCGCAGCCGCCGCAAGCACATCCAGAGCTGGAAAACGTGCGGCAGCAGCTAGAAGCTCTCAGCTACAAGCTAGACACACTGAAGGCAGTCCTTGACACATTAAACACAAGGATAGCAAATATAGAGAACGCATTGAAAGTCACACCATTCGAAAGACAAGGCGGCGCTTTCTAGCAAAGCTTTTTAGCTTAAGTTTTTGTGACTTATCATGGGATTAATAGAGCAGTACTTTATCGAGCCGATTTATGATCCGGCGGGCGCATACAATCTTGTCAACACAACAGTTTATGCAATAATAGCTATTGTAGCTTTGTTCGGCATCTACAAGTTAATCCAAAAATTAAACATTCACATAGACAACAAGTTCTTTTATGCGATATTTCCGTTCATAATTCTTGGCTCGTCATTGAGAGTATTTGTCGATTCAGAAATCTATAAAATTAGCTTTTGGACAGTATCACCAGGAATTTACATTTTAACCGCGGCTATCTTCTTGAGCGCGTTTTTGCTATCATTCTTAATCGAGAAATACACAAAGATAGAATATTGGAAATCCTCTATTGCAATTGGCGCAGGAATCCTCATACTTCATTTCAGCTTGGTTGCATCTCGCTTGGAGCTTACAAATCTAGTTTATGGCGCTGCTATGCTTGGCCTCGCTGCAGGAATCTCTTTTTTGCTCTACTTTGTGTTTAAGCTTACCAAATTCACGTCAGGCATCAAGAACTTCCTGCCGTTTCAAGCGCATATGCTGGACGCAGCAACCACTTTTATTGCAGTTGATTTTCTAGGAGCAATTGAGAAGCACCCTATTCCTGCACTGTCATCAGCATTCTTAGGTACAGCAGCAATTATGTTTCCCCTCAAACTCCTAGTGCTGATACCACTGGTTTATTATTTGAATAAGGAATTTGAGGATAAGAATTTAGTAAACTATTTCATAATAGCTGTCGCAGTGCTTGGTTTTGCAGAAGGAATCAGGAATTTACTGACCGTTATAATAACATAGAAACTATTGGCTATCGCACTTGTATGTCTGCCATTCTCCAGATTTATCTCTAAATAGACTTGGCTCGTCTTTAGCCATAACTGCGACTAGTGTTATTGCACTTATGACCCCAGGAATTGTTTTTATCTTGTCCACTACTACGTGACCCAAGGCATTGTAATCCTTAGCTTCTACCTTTAATATCAAGTCATACTCGCCGAAAAGCGGGTGTCTCTCAACCACTTCAGACACTTTTTTCAGCGCAGTATAGACCTTGTGCTCCTGAGCTGGTGCAGTGCATACAAGCACGTAGCTTAATTCTCCTGGACTTGAAAATGGCAATGATGACATAGGAGCAAACCTTTGAATAATCTTAAAAGCCGTTCAGTGTTTTACGGCTGTAGTTTTAGGCAGGAATCGCAGACGAACTTGCCTTCCTTGAAATACAGATGTGACGCCTGCAGGCATGTCTCGCACTTGCCGAATGCTGAGTAATCGTCCTTCAGCTGACCTTTTATGCGGGTTTGTTCTAGCAATACTTCTAGAAACTCTGAGGAATTTGCTATTACATCCCTGTTTGTAACAATGCCAACAAGATTGCCGTCTTTGTCAATAATTGGAATCCTTGTGACATCGAATTTAGTGATTTTTCCTGCAAGCGACGAGAGGTCTTCACCAACAGTTCCTGTCACTCTGGGCGGACTTGTCATCACTTCATCAACCTTGACATCCTTAGCCAGCTTGTTAGCAGCAACAACACGTTCCATTATGTCCCTTTCTGTGATCATTCCTACTAACTTTCCTTCAGAAACAACAGGAAGGCCTCCAATCCTGAAGGTGTTCATCAAGCGAGCAGCCTCAGAAATAGTCATATCTGCCCTTGCTATGATGACTTCCCCAGTCATTATGTCAATTGCTTTAATCCCAGACGCCATAGGCTCGGCTTTACCCATAACAAAGGTTATAATGCTTGTTTCCAAAAGTATGACATAAATAATTTCTAGCTATCACAAGTCGAAATGCTTAAAAGCCTTCACATTTTGTAATAGGATATATCACGGGGTGTGGAGAGTGGGGTCAATATTGTGTATCGCTGAAGCGATACGCAGTTTGATTGACCTTTAGTTTAAAGGTCATGGGAGAGTTAAACGGGAAGAATACGCTCCTTCCAAACGGAAATGGGAACGGAGCTGCATCAGCTCGCGATGAGCTTCTGGTAGATTTATCTAAAAAGATACAATCGCTTGACAATCCTGTCAAGCTAAACATTCTTTCTTCACTTGTTGAATCTGGCTCACTATCCATAACAGATATAGCAAAGAAGCTCAATATTAACTTCAGCACAGCGCACAAATATCTTGAGCAGCTGCAGGCAGCAGGCCTTGTAACATCAAGGCAGATTTCTGACAACAGATTGAAAAGGATGTTCTTCATCAAGGATTTTAACATAGAGTTAAGCCCCAAATCCCTTTTCAAGAAAACTTCAGAGGCCAACAAAAGTTCAAAGCCCAAGTTCAGGCTCCTTGACAACTCAGGCCAGCTAGTCGATTTTGATGAAGACATATTTTCACAAAAATATGTCAAGCGTGGTATGCCGAGAGGCACAATAATCCTGGCATTGCAGGAAGTCCTTCCGCAAGCCTATGATGGAATGACTTTATGGGAATTGAGGCAGTTGTTCGCACAAGCTTTGGAGAAAAAGGCGGAGAACATAAGACAAGTTCTGCACAATGTGGAAGATGATGCACAGCACAAGAAAAGTTTTGGACACATACTGGAAGTGATGCATCCAGAAGCGCTAAGACAGCATTCGTCAGGCGACATATTCATAAGAAATCTGCGAGAGCCAAAGCTGCTGAAATTCGCCCACGATGTAAGAGCCATACATTTGCACGGCGGCGTTGAAGGTAAAAGAAAGGCAAAGGAATTCAGAGAGCTACTCCAGTACATCGAGGACACGATAACTGCGGTGTACGAGTATGCAAGAGGAGCGCACATACTAGATTCGTTCAACTACTTTATAGCACCAACAGTAGAAAACTCAAAGCTTACGCAAGAGAACATCAAAAAGCTCAGGGAATTCCTCCAGAAGCTGGTGGCGAGAAGCGAAGAATGGGGCATACGCTTTTACATCGGTCTGGAGACGGGAGTTCCGCGATGGGCCAAAGAACTTTCCCCATATTATTTTACTGAAGAGCGAAAGCTCGTGAATTATGATACTTACAACGAACTTGCACAGCAAATTGCAGAGGAATGTTTGAAGTTCCTGAGGGAAGTTAAGCCAAAAGACGTCAGGCCTGTTTTGAAGATATGGAACAAGAATTACAAGTTTGACAAATCTGCAGTAGAGGGCATACCAACTGTGCTAGTAGCAAACATGACTCCATCCTGGCAGACGATCAATGCAAGCTTCAGCGTTGGTGTAAGGTTCGATGCAAGATGGAAAAACTGGATGCGAACAGTAAAAGTAGGAGAAGTCCAAAACATAACATTAAATTTGCCAAGGATAGCATTGAAATCAAAGAAGGAAAAGGAATTTCTGCAAAATCTAGATGCAATTGTAAAACAGTCTGTTGATTATTTGGGAAGCTTTGCAGAGCTTGTTACGGGAGAATTCTTAAGACAAAAGACGAGCTTCAAGTCAGCACAGAAAGAACGGTGGGACTGCACGCACATCGAAGACAGTGCATACTACATCTCAATTTCAGGGCTTAACGAGGCAGTTTCCATTCTAACAGGCAAAAAAATAAGTGAAGACAGGTCATTCGCACAAAAAGTCTTGAAGGAAATGCAGGCAGCAATTTCAAAATATAATCAGCTGCCAATCAGGATAGAATTAAAGGAAGAGCCGGATGCGGCAGTAGCATCAAGGTTCTTTGCGCTGGACAGCAAGAATGGAGTTCCTGTCGGAAGCTATAGCATAGGCGCTAACAGTTCAGACTATCTCGCATCGGCAGAACTGCACAAGTTCCTGCCTGGCGGACATTGCGTCTTTGTTTCTAGAGATGAATTTGATTTTGACGCATTCGTAAAAGCTGGCGGAGGTCTGGCAAAACTAACATGATGAAGAGCCCGACTAGAGGACCTTGGAAGAACGAAGTCTATTTCATAGGCTACAGGCCAGCTCGCGCCCTCAAATTTGCAGTGTCTTATCCTGCACAATATCCAGATCTAAGGTTTAAGATGGACCAGACCATCAGATGGCTGAAAGTTACGCCTTGGGAGACCGTAGAAACTAAAGACGGGCCAATTTCACAAGCAGCTTTGCAGCGGGAATATGGGGCAGTACACGCAGCCGTCGCATACGACGTACAGAACAAGCCAGAATTCCGGTTGCAGATAAGAGGCGAAGGCCGGCGAAAACATTTTTTTGCCGAAGTAGGCGCGCCAAATCTAGTAGAGCTGGAAAAGGCTGCGCTCGAAGGCAAGAAAACAAAGCCAGAACCACCAAAAACTCTAGAATCACTGGTAAAATATTTAACACTCATTGGCGGTGCACGCGACGGGCACGTTTTTCTACGAGGAGCTGCAGTTCATTCGCCGGAAGAAGTCATACTATTTCCAGGAGAGGGTGCAAGGCGCGTAGGCAAGACATTGGCGGTGCTACAGGCATTATCACAATACTATTCTCCACTGTCGAATTCACACATATGGTTGAAATTTTCAGGCAGCCATTTGTATGCTTACCCGCAGCGCTTAGGTGAAAAGCTGCCAGTAAGAGTTGATAGAGAATGGTACAACACAGAGTTAAGATCTCATAACCTAGATGTGCAAGCCATAGATGATAATCGAAAGCATATTGCAGCTGACTCGCTTGATGCGCGCATTAGCGAATCGGTAAACCCCAAAGATATGCTAATATACTTCGATGCACCAACAGAGAGAATTCCCATCCGGAAATATACATCAGAAGCGCAAAATGGAGGCAAGAACTTGCTCGTCGCTTGGCCAGACCTGTTGAGTTTGAGCGCTACAGGCCAGGTCGTGTTGAATCCAAGAGATGGACGGTACATTCTGAATCAACTCCGAAAATCCTGGGCTTGGAATGCAGAACAAGTAACGCATTTCGTAAACCAATTTACATCTCCAAAAGATAAAAATGCGATGCCGATGATGCGCCAGTTCAGACAAACCACCACAGATTTTGCGGACGGCACAAAGTTCCGCAGCCCTTACGTCATGCCAATCGCATCTGTTGCTCCTCTAGAAAATCTGGATGCGAGTAAACTGCTTGAGGATTACTTTAATCCTAAAATTTATCGTGAAGCAAGCGGCGACCCTGGGAAGATGATAGGTGCACTGCACGAGGCAGTTTATGGCTGCAGGGCAGCCGCATCTTTAAGCGAATTGCTTGGTGATCCGGCAAAAAGGGTGCTGGGCGAGCTTAACCGGGAGCTTGAAAAATCTGATTTAGACAGAAGGGTTGCAACGATAGAAATTGCGTACTACAACGAATCTGACCTCCATACATTGTGGCGCGGCATACGCCCTGCGCAGGTGAGGACAAGGACGTATAATCTCATTACCGAGAACCCGACAATTGGTACGCTTGTCCGCGGCAACGAGATGGAGGATTATTTCATACAGCTTGCAGAAGCTGAAAAGGCCCGCAGGATAATCGAAGTCAAATTCTTGGATAGCCATGATACGATAATAGGTTGGTATGGATTAGCCTCGCGCGATGGCGTTTATCATGGAAGACTAGATGACAGGACAAGAAAAATGAAACGGAGGGAAAGACAGCTGGTAGCTGCTAACGGCGGCACCGATAAGCTTTAAATGCCTACTTTAAGGTAACAAAATCCAAAATGATAGACTACTATCCGGAAAATACAGAATTTCATATACGTTTTCCATACAGGAAAGTGCATCTCCCGCCAGAGAAAGAGGACAAAATTGTGCCTCTTGACGTATGGTCTTCAATAAAAGGTGACATAGAGCGTATGTATGGCTCTAGGACTCTAATTAAGGACTATGGCATCACTGTTGATTTTAGCAAGGCTGAAGGCGATGGCAGAAAGGAAATTGTAGTAACTGTTCCTTATGAAACTTCTACAACACCGGCTGTCAGGAAAGTTGTCGACGGCATCATAGACAATATAAGAAACGTTGCTTCCCAATGTGGCGTAGATCCTTCTGTTGTAGAGATTTTTGCCGTGGCAACTAATACTACAACTTTGGAAGACAGGCTGAAAAGGAAATCTGAACCTGTGCAAGTTAGCGCAGGCAGTGGCAAATAAGTCTCTGCATAAATTTGTTTAGAATTCTTTGCACCGGCAGCAATAACACTTTCTAAAGAGCCTAAATTACCGGCTTATGCTTTTTTTAGTAAATTACCAACCCGCACTTGAGGCAAAAGACCTCGCCTGTGTAATAGTTAGTGCTTATGTCTTCTGATTGGCAGGCAGGGCACTGCTCCATTGCCCAGATCTTTGTCTTTGTAGCAGTCTGAGGTACGCTTACTCGCCCGCTTCCTACTTTTTCTACTCCCACTACTATCACCCCCAACTTACATTATGCAAGCGTGCTTTAAAATATCTTTCTTTGAGATACGTGTTATCACGCTCTGTAATGTTATATCAGAACGTGATACGTAATTGAGCAAAACTGAGGAATGTCGAATGCCTTGAAAAGCAAGAAACAGTCTAAATCTTATCAACTACTTTCCAATCTCAGACTTTACATCTTCTGGAACGCAGACATTCTTGCAGTAGCTTGGGCATACTCTGCCGTCTTTTTGGAAAGCTCTTTCGAATTCGCAGGTGTTGGCGCATACAGAAGTTTCGCCAGATGCACAGCCCATTTCTGCAGACTTGTAAACAGTAGAGCCGCACCTGATGCTGTCGCCGACATCATTGCATCTCAGATCGCCAGACGCGGCCAAGCCGGTTAGTATGTTGTTATTGCCAAAGAAGCCTCCAAAGGCAAACAAGATATTGAGGCCAACGATCAAGACTATAAGAAATCCTAGCAGCAGAAGAGCTTTCTCGTTGTCCATGGCCATAGCAACCTATTAAAACCGTTTATTTTAAACCTTTTCCATGTTAATAGGACTGGTTGGCAAGCCTAGCAGCGGCAAAAGCACTTTCTTCAAAGCCGCAACTCTCGCAGAGGTAGAAATATCAGAGAGGCCATTCACTACAATAGAGGCCAACCAGGGAGTAGGCTTTGTTCGCATCCCTTGTGTTGAAACACAATTCAAGACAAAATGCAATCCCCGCTCTGGTTTTTGCATTGATGCCCAAAGATTTGTACCAGTAAAAATGATTGATGTCGCAGGTCTTGTGCCTGGAGCGCATCTAGGCAAGGGCTTAGGCAATAAATTTCTCTCAGATCTGATACAAGCAGATGTTTTGATCCACATTGTTGATGCAAGTGGAAGTACTGATGAAGAAGGCAAGGCAGTAAAATCAGGAAGCTACGATCCCCTCAACGATGTCCGCTTTTTAGAGGAAGAGATAAACAAGTGGTTTTTTTCATTGCTGAAAGAGAACTGGACAAAATTTGTAAAGCAGTCCCAGCAGAAAGAGGCTGATAAAGCGCTTGCTGAGCAGTTCTACAGCTTCAAGATAACTCTCGATCAGGTAAAATCTGCATTAAAGAAGACCGAGCTGGAAGGTAAAAAGCTTCTGGAATGGAATGATGACGACATAATGAAATTCGCCTCTGACCTAAGGCATTCCACTAAGCCAATAATAATAGCAGCGAACAAGATTGATGTTCCTGTCGCGAAAGAAAATCTTGAGAGGATGAAGAAGGAATTTCCCCAGTACACAATAATCCCTTGCACTGCAGAGTCAGAGCTTGCCCTGAGAGAAGCTGCAAAGAAGGACATCATAAAATATATTCCTGGCGATGATAAATTTGTTGTGGCGAAAGGGGAATCTCTTAATGAAAGCCAGCGCAAGGCATTAGACTTTATCCAGAGCAAGATTCTCAAAGAGTGGCATTCTACTGGTGTGCAGCAATGCTTGAATGCTGCGGTATTTGATTTCTTGAAATACATAGCAGTATTTCCCGGCGGCGTGCACAAATTAGGGGACTCACAGGGCCGCATACTGCCTGACGTCTTCCTATTGCCGCCAAATTCGACCGCACTTGATTTTGCAAACAAGATACATACGGATCTGGCAAAAGGCTTTGTCGCAGCAATAAATGTCAGGACAAAGCAAAAGATTGGGAAAGATACATTGCTGAAAAACTTTGATGTAATTGAAATCATGTCGAGCAAATAATGGCGAAATTTGTTTTGTCATACCGTACGCAGGATATTGTTGGCAGGTTTTGCCGTGAATTATCTTTAGGAAAAGATGTGCGGAAGGATTCCCTCGAGCTTCTAGTGAAGGGACATGAATTATTGGAATCCGCCCAAAAGCGGAATGCAGTTGTTGCCGGAAGCGTTTATGGAAGCGCAATCCTGAATAACATGCCCCGATCAATTGCTGCTGTAGGAAGGGTTGCTGAGGTTGCCGGATCCACAGTTCTCGCCCGATATTACGATTTTGTTGATTTAGGTTTGATGGATGCTCCGATGCCAAATTTTTATGTCGGGATTTATTGTGATGTCCTAAAAGTGCCTGGCAAGGTGCAAAGGGATGCAAAAAGAATTGTCAAGGAAAATTTACAAGATTTGAGAGCGCCGCACAAATGGGCACCAGGCATTGCTGCAGGTGCAGTATATGCTGCAGCACAAAGTCACAAGGTTAAATTGACGCAGAGGGGTATTGCTGGTGTTGCAGGAGTGAATTACGCAACAGTCTCGCATTGGTATTCAAAGCTAAAATAATCACTTATCGCTTTATTTCCAATTCCCGCAGGATTATTGAAACAAGCTCCCTGTTCTCATTTCCATCGAATTTGCGCTTTGCCTCGAAGGAATACCTCAAGTCGCGCAGGGCACCAATGCCTGAAACTTTTATTATTGATTGCGGAAATGCAAAAGCCTGCCCTTTTGCTGTATAATCAACCCTGTCAATATTTCCAGTACCTGTATAATGGAAAATTCCATCTGGGAAGACCTTGTGCTGCGCAAATTTGCCAGCTTCTTTTGTTATTGCATGATATTCCTTGTCAGAGGAGTCCGGCCTTGCATCAACAAATCTTGCGACCAGAATCCTGCCCGGCGGAATTATGTGCGCAATTCTTGTCGAATCCTCGACAGGATCGAGTTGCAGCAATCTGCCGGAATAAGCCTCCAATTTGAAGCCGTAGGCTGTCGGGTAATGGCACACGATAAATGCATTCTCAAGCCCTATCTTCGTGTCTGGCAGGAATTCCAGAATCCTGTTGTTGCTGAGCGTGTGCGGTATTTTGTATTCAGATACTTCGAACTTTTTAACCAGTTTCCTGCGGCAGGCCTGGAAGTCTTTTCTTGAAATTCCGGAACGCTTTTCCAACAGTCCAGAATCAATTGGCGCTTTTTCCCTTAATGTAGTATGCCATAATGCGGCGCTGCCGAAAACCTTTGGCCCTTCATCAATATCGGGGTCTTTTTCATACCATTCCCTTGCCTGCTGCTGTGCCTTGGCAATTACGAGTGGTGTCGTGCCGCAACTGGTGCCGATCTGGTGTATTTCATTGTAAATGCCTTGCAAGACAAATTTGCTCGGGGGCGCACTCCATGTTTCTGTTTTAGTTGTTGTTTCCTTCCCCTCCGCAATTTCGCTTATTGATTCTTGCCTATCTGCAAGCATCATTTCAATCTCCTTGTATGCGGCACCTATTGCGGAATCTGTCCAGCCCGACATCTGCGCGAGCCTTGCTTGATATCCGCCTTCATGCCTTTTTAGCTTAAAATCAAGGTCTACAGTAAGCTTGTATACAACACCGCCGGCAATGATTTCAGGCCTCCTGTGTTTTGGCGGGTTTGCTGCCAAATAGTCCTGCGCTATCCCTTCTGCTATGTTCCTGACGCCTTCATGCCTTTCATATAATTTCAGTTCCGTGATGAAATTATTCACAAATCCCATTACGCTTTCCAAGGTGGGCAATGGCTCCCTGTGTACAGGCACGACAGGCGCTGTCCTGGCATAGCTCTTCCTGGGTTTGGCAAGGGCCTTTGCTTCCTTTGCAACTTTAGCATTACCCCTCGCTTCTTTCAGCTCGTCATAATTGCATTTGGGGCAGAATGATTTTGTAGTACCAGTGCTATCTTTGATCAGTACCTTCATGGTCTTGCATTCCTGCTCGCCTATCTTGTTTGTGCAAAACATTGCATAGAGAACTGGACAATAAGTCTTTTAAATGATGTTTCTAGTGTCTAGTTATGGGAAGAATAAGGACTAATATAGTCAAAAGGCAGGCAGAGAATCTCTATCAAGAGAACAAGGAAAAGTTCGGCAAGAAGTTCGACGAAAACAAGCTTGCCCTGAAAGACCTTGCGGAATTCCCGACGAAAAAGTTAAGAAACTTGATTGCCGGCTATATTACTAAAAAGCAGAAGACCCAAGCAGAGTAGTAACAACTCATAGTAACCGAAATGGACGAACACAACATCTTCATCGGCGGCAAACCGTTTAATCTGTTTTAGCCTTGGCTAGCAGAGACGAGTGAATTATGTTACCGCCGTTGTGATGCAATTTACAACTAAAGGAGCCTCCAGCGTGATAATAAAGAGTAGAGGCAAATTCATCTCCCGTGCGGTAGATGTTGTTGAATACGCCAAGAACCGATTTTTGAAAGACCAAGTAGAGGTAAAGGACATCAAGATAGGTTCGGAAGAGTTCACAAACCAGGAAGGCCGTTTGGTAAGAGTAAGCACTCTGGAAATAAGCCTCAGCAAGAAACAACTGCAGCAATAGTCTGTTTGTGAATTGTTTTCTTCAAACTCTATATTTCGTCATATAATTCTTTATTAAACCGCATTTTCTGCAAGTTCTGGGTGCTTGATATGGCTGATGAAGCAGATTTTAAGAAACCGCAGGATTTTTCTCCCTACGGAACATTTGATCTTGAGCCTTACGGCGTTTCCGATACCAAAAGGTTGACAGTAGGTGATGCTGAAGATATTATTTTCGTGCCGAAAATCAATGAGTTTGGTTTTGTAAGGCTAGTTGATTACATGGGTGGCGATGATGCAATAAGCGATGCAGCAACCGCTGGAGTAGGGTCAAAAGCTGTCGGCGGGTTAACAAAAGCAGAACTGTTTGATACGATGCACGCTTTCGGGCACAAGGGACTGGCAGCCGACAGGGCATTCAAGATTCCGCAATTAAAGTTGCATATGTTTATGCCAATCCAGTGCGCCGGATTTTTTGTTTACGATGAGAACGGAAAGGTAAACGAATATTCTGGCAGGTATTCGGTAATGCTGGATTCCGCCAGAGAAGTATCTAGCGACGGCTTGGAAGGAGAACTAGCCATAATAAATCCAGAGCTAACAGAAAAGGAAAGGAAGGCAAAGTCAAGGAAGGCAGAAGGCATAGCAAAAGCTGTACAGAGGCAGGCCAGAGGCGCGTATGAAGCAATGCTCTCTGTAGGATTTGCCAGGGAACTGGCAAGAGAAGGTCTAGGCATAGGTAATGATACGGCATTTTACGAAAGCTATTCTTTAGGTGAAGCTTTAGAAGCAGTTTACGCGGCCAGGCGTTTGGCGGAATTGTGGAATCCAGATCTAAAGCCATTCGCTGATGGTTTAGAGAGTATATGCAAAGCAGTCGCACCAGAAGCTACCGCTTCTTTCGAGCGGAAGTGGAACAATGAATTGAAACCGCTAGGCTTGACAGAATTACGATCTCATCTCGATCTTACCGCGCTCCAGCAGAAGCCAGATGGAAAACCGCGTTATGCTGGCCAAACCAAGCGATTGACAGTTCCAGCTGCAGAAGAGGTTTTGTGGATACCGCAAAAATATCTAGCAGATGGATGGTTTATTCCTACAGATTACATGGGTTCAGATATTTCAGTAGTTCAAAGTGCCCGTGTTAGTTATGGCGCAGGAACAGGAAGAATATCAAAAGACGACGAAACCCTTGTGCGATATTTAAGAAGACACAGGCACTCAACTCCATTTGAGCACGTTGCAATACAAGGCGAGCAGAAAACTCCGATATTTGTATTTCCGCGACAAGGCGGAAGACATCGAACACACAGAAAAGAAGGTTTCTTGGGAAACATAATGATTCCGCAAGATGAGTTTTATTTTGTGCCGGAGGAAGAGCTCAGAGAGCAGTCAAAGAAAAACAGGCAGGGCAGAGGCGTGCAGCTAGCAGAAAAGCAAAAATCTGTCATAATGGCAAATCTTCAAGCTTCAGCACATACTCAAGATTTTGCCCGCAATATCTTGAAAGAAGAAGGAATTCCAGACCATGCAATAGAGGCTTTGATGGGCGTTGGCCATTATACCCGTTCTACTGTTGTTATGGATTTGCATAACGCGTTACATTACTTGGGGCTTAGGGATGATGCGCATGCGCAAACAGAGATACAGCAAAACGCACAGCTTTGGGGTGGCTTCCTTAGAAGAGTTGCGCCGCTAGCATATCAAGCATTTTTGGATTACCAAAAGAACGCGGTTTCCATATCCGCGCCGGAACAGCCAATTTTCCAAAGAATGGTCAAAGAAGGCAAGACAAGAATTCCAATGGAATGGTACCAAGAATTAGGCTGGACAAGATCAAAAGGCACAGAAAGAAACAGGGAAGCTGAAGAGCTTGATGCAAAACTTGCAAAACTCTTCCCAGAAGAAAAAGAAGCTGAAAAATCAGAGTGATAATGGCCACATCTTATCTGAGAGGAGAGTTAATAGCAGTCGACGGCCTAGACGGAGCAGGCAAGGGCGTTGCAATTAATGCGCTCGTGCAGCATGAAAAGGCTAAGGGCAGGAGTGTTTTTGATGTTGATGCTTATTGCAAGGAAAATGGTGACTTTCCAGAGCCAAAGCACTGGAAAGACTTTGACACTTTGGTAATGTCAGAGCCCGGCTATGAAACTGTTGGCGGTGATTTCATACGCAGGAAAGCGCTAATGCAGGGCCGCTATACTGGCTTCATAACTGCGAACGCCTTCGCGACTTTTAGATCAGCTTTAGATGCACTAGTGACAATTCCTGCTCGGGAAGTAGGCAAAAGAACATACAAGTCGCGTTGTTTTGCTGCCAGTTTAGTAAACCAGCCAATACAAATGATGGAAGACGGCAGCGGCCCAGATTATGATGTGGTTGAGCCGCGGGGTAATCACTTATTGCCAGACGGGAAGCACGGCAAACTCGTTAAATTGGTTCTAGGAGAGCCTGGCAACCAATTTTCCATGAATAATTGTCCTCCAAGCATGCTGATAATACCTACTATACAAAATATGCAAGAGCTTAAGGCAAGACTAGAGAACAGAGGGGAAAGAGATAAGCTTGAAAATGTAAAATTGCAGGAGAAATTTAGGCCGCACTACGAAAGCATGTGGCTAAGGCTTATACTCGAGAACTTAGGAGCAAGAGTAGAGTATTTCGATGCCGGTGTTTCTGTAAGTTATACAAAAGCTCGCGTCGTGTCAATAGTTGAAAGCTATCTTCACGAAAAAGCTACCAAAGAAGGACTATTTCCATAGTAAATAATATATTACAAAAGCGTGAGCTGTAAAGTTAACGTCACCTAATTATAATGGTGTTGGTTTTTTGAGCGTTTATTTAGAAAACTATTTAATTTCAAGCTTTTTACTTAAATTATGAATATAAAATTAATTAAAGAGAATGAAAAAGGCAAAACCTTTCAGGCAGATGGTTTTAAGATCCTGTATCGATATAAAAACATGGTCGCAGGAGACAATTCCGAAAATGTGGAAGAATTAATTTACCTTATTTCAGGTTCAGCAGAAATAACGTTAGACGATAAGAAATGGATTGCTAATTCTCCTGCGAAATTAGAGTTTCCAGCAAGAACCTATCACAAAATTAAAGCATTAACGGATATAAGCTTCATTTTATTTGAGATATAATGCCATAGAGAAAACTTAATAAATTACAATAAAGGCTTTGCGCTATGGGTGGCTAATGCTTACTCCACAGTTTTCTCCTTACTAAATTCGTATCTATGCGGTGCTTCTTTAGAAGTATTTTGTCAATCTCCTTTTCCTCATAATGCTCAAGCTCTGCAACTGGCGCAGGAATTAGTCTAAAGTTAAGATTGCTTAGGGTATTAATGATGTTCTTGAACAAGCCGGTTTTACGTTTTATATGATAGAGTTCGTGCAACAGTACAGTTTCAATTTCTTTGCTGTTTAACTTTTCTAGCAAACTATCTGAAATAAAAATAGCTTTTCTAAAACCATAGATTGAAAAAGCTCGCGGTACCTTGTCAAATATGACATATAGTTTTGGGGCTTTAACTCCGACAGCTCTGCTAAGTTTGCTCAAAACGTCTTCTTTCCCTCCAAACCTTATGGTTTTGTATGACGCCTTTACTAAATAGAAAGAAAAGAAATGTGTTAGCATATAAGACCCTATACCAAATGCAGGAATTAAAATTGGAAGCTCTTTTAGTATAGTATGGCCACCAAATACCAGACCGGTAACAAAAATTGTTGTGGAAGCAAAAGCTATACTAGCTAGTTTTAAACCAACGAATTTCTTCAAGTCTTTTCTAAAATGTAATGCTAAAATGAAAAAAGCAAATGCTAATAGTAAACTTCCAAAAAGAATGGTGCCTGGGAAAGCCGGCACTATACCAGCCTCTCCTAAACACGAAGTAGTGCAGCTTACAAAATCTGTTTCTGTTAAACAATAAAAGCATGCGTTCTCAGCAGTCATTTTAGTTTCCTCTTCAAGTTAGCAATACTAGCTTCACCGAAGCCTTTTCGTAAAAAGGTTACAAATTTGCCAGCGATTTTATCACCCAGTTCTTGCTTGGTGACCTTTGGAGTATAGATGTATTTTGTACCACCCAAGCCTTTCTCAGGTCTTCTAGATAAAATACTTTGTTTGTAAAGTCTGTTTAATGTAACAGCAATTGTTGAGTGCGCAACTTTGTGTTTTTCTCCTAACAGCTTATGAAGTAAATTACTGCTTACTTCTCCTCTAGCCCAAACAATGTGTAGTATGTCTGATTCTAAGTCACTAAAAACGTCTAATTCCAGCCTCCTCATGTTTTTTTAGTATAATAAATTAAATATAAAGCTTTCTAAGTTTTACAAAGCATGCAAAAGTTTTATATATAAGTGTTACATACAAAGTAAAACTTAACGGAGGCGAATGAGTGGCTGAACGTGAAATGTATACAATAACTTTAAAGAAGGATCACTTTTTCATTATTCTCATAGCAGTGTTCTTTGTTATCGGCCTTGGAGCGGGCTCTGCTCTAAGTGGTGGAGGTTTTGATTTTGCAAAAAACGGCGCTCCTTCTAAAGCACTAGCTCCTACGCCTTCTCCATCGCCAAGCCCTGCACCGACAGCAGCTGCGGCCGCAGGTGGGAGAGTAAATGTTCCAAACGGTGCAGATGATGATGCATTCTTGGGTGACGCAAATGCTCCCGTGACTGTAATAGAATTTTCAGATTTCCAATGTCCATTCTGCAGGAAATTCTGGGAACAAACTTTGCCTCAACTAAAGCAGAACTACATTGACACTGGAAAAGTTAAATTTGTGTACAGAGATTTACCTCTAAATTTCCATCCTGGCGCACAACCTTATGCGTTGGCAGCAGAATGTGCTGAAGATCAAGGCATAGATAAGTGGGAAGCTATGCATGACAAAATCTTTGAAGAGCAAGCTAAGTCAGGCGGAGGCACAGTACCATATCCTGGCGATGACGCAGTAAAACAATGGGCTGCTGATATCAGCTTAGACACAAGCAGTTTCAATGAGTGCTTTGATTCCAATAAATACGGAGATGAGATAAACAAAGATCTTGCAGATGCTTCAGCAGCTGGCGCAAGCGGAACACCAACTGTCTTCATAGGAAATGACAAGGACGGATACATTAAAATAGTGGGAGCACAGCCTTATTCAGCATTCCAGCAAGCAATTGATGCTGAGTTAGCTTAGATGGGAAGAAAAGAGAAGATCAAAGAAGTATTAACTAATAAAAAGTATTTAACCGTAGGTATAATAGCTGGGCTCATTCATCTTTCCATTTATTATTGGCAAGTCACCACAACTGCAGGAAGCTTTCTTTCATTTGCCAAAGCTTTTGTGGGCTGGTATGTCTTCGCATCAGTGCCATTAGCATTCCTTATTGCCGGATTAATAGGACTTACCGTGGCATTATTTGCAGCTAGACTTAAGGAATTTAGAAACTTTAAATCTGCTTCAGCAAGTAGTTCTGGTGGCCTATTCTTAGGAACACTAGCATCTGGATGCCCAGGATGTGCTATAGGTTTATTTCCACTTGTCGCAGGGGTATTTGGCATCTCGGCTACACTAGGTAGTTTACCTTTTGGAGGCGTTGAGCTACAGTTAGTAAGTGTAGGCCTTTTGGGAGGGTCAGTATTTTTGTTATCAAAAGAAAGCAAGGTGTGTAAAGTAAAATGATAAGCTTGCCAAGTCTACATCACGAAGGCGCTGCAAATCCCGCACCAATAGTTAGTGGGAGTGCAGTTAATACGGGATCTAGTCTAACATTACTACACTGGGCGCTAATTTTAGTTGCAGTAATAGTGATAATTGGAATACTAGCATACATTTGGTCTAAAAGCCCAAAGAAACCTGAAGTAAAGGTAGTAAGATGGTAAATTTACCAAGTCTATATCATGGAACTAGGTCCACAGGTGACCTTGTTGCTGGGCGTGCTGTGGGTGTAGGATCTGGTCTAACACAAATAGAGTGGATTATAATTTTATTTGTAATACTAGGCATAATAGCTGCGGCGGTGTACTATTTATCTAATAGGAAGAAATCCTCTGTAATCAGATAAAAGAACGCCAATGGTTGAATTTACACCACTCCCTGAATTAGCTTTAGGGCCTTTAACACTAAATGCGCACGGCATCATGATTGCTGTGGGTTTAGCAGTAGCCTATATAGTTTTTAGTAAAATAACCACTGATAAACGCTTGCTAGACATTAAAGACGAACTTTTGCTAGTTTTAGCAATTAGCGGTTTTCTAGGCGCAAGATTGCTTTATGTCATTTCAAATGCGGATTTTTATGCTGCAAACCCTCTAGACATAGTAAAATTCTGGGAAGGCGGAACTGCTTTTTCTGGTGCGCTTATATTCGGCGCCATAGGAGCGTATGCATATTTGAAACGAAAAAATATAGAATTTTGGAAAGCTACAGACTTTTTTGTTATTCCTATTGTAGCTGGAATAATTGTTGGCAGACTAGGCGATTTTCTGTCATGGGATCATCCTGGCACAGCTACAGAGCTGCCCTGGGCTTTTGTAGTCAACGGAATATCGCAGCATCCTGTAATACTTTACGAGATTATCGGCTTACTAGCTATTTTAGCACTTTTGTACTTTATTTCTAAAAAGGGCCTCTTAGCCCGAAAGCAATTCTTAGTATTTTTGGGTTCTTATGGCACCCTCAGAATAATCACAGATTTCTTTAGAGATGAAATCACCTATTCTGGGTTTAAGCTAGCCCAAATTATAGGTATAGCGCTACTGCTAGCCTCAATAGCGGCTTTCTTTTTACTGAAGCGAGCGACAAAAAATTTAAATACAAAGAAGAGAGGTTAGAAGAGCATGCAAAATAAATATATTTTACTGATGGTATTTTTTGCCGTTGTAGTCTTTGTTAGTGCATGCTATCACGTAGCGCAACCACAATCAGAGCCAGAGGAAGTTACACCAACTCCTGAAGTAACTCCTCCTGAAGTTACAAAACCAGAAGTAACTGAAGAGGCTCCAACTGGTGAAGTTGTAGAAATTACAGTAGAGGGTTCTGAGTTTAGTTTTGATCCTAGTCAAATAACTGTAAATGAGGGTGATACTGTTCGTGTGACGTTTAGAAATACTGGAACAATTATACATAACTGGGGCTTGCCAGAGTTTGGCAGAACTAGTACTATAGGCGGCGGACAAACTGATACTATCGAATTTGTAGCTGACCAAACTGGAACATTTAACTTTTGGTGCTCAGTGTCAGGACACAGAGGACGAGGAATGGAAGGTCAAATAACTATACAATAATAAGGGTTAAAAAATGATAAACTGGAAAGAAGTCGCAAAATTCGCTTCAGGCATGGCTGCATTTAATGCAATTGGTCACTTTGCGTTTGGTTTGGCAGGCGTTCTTCCCATACCATGGTTTGGTTTTACTCTAACACAAACCTTAAACACTATTTCAGCAATAGTCTCGGCAATCATTGCGATTATACTGATATACTACGCATGGATTAAAAAGTAAGACTTCTAGGCACTTAACATATTGGCTGTGTTTATATTTCTAAGACTAGAAAATAAGAATAAGCAACAGAAAAATGAATATGCGGCTTATGGCGCAGCTTTTGCCAGTATTTTTGCTGTCGGCTGTCCTATCTGCAACGCTTTATTAATTTCTTTTTTCAGTGCATCCGCACTATTAACTTATTTCGATCCTTATAGGCCTGTGCTTGGGCTAACAAGCTCGGTGTTACTAGTAGGAGTAATAGCCTTTGAGTACAAACATTGTAAAGCTTGTAAAGATCTACATTGTAAGTAAAACTTTTATACTCAAAACATAAAATAATAAGAGAGGTAAAATGGCTAACACAATAAATCCAAAGCAAGCAGCGCTATCTTTAGGCCTATTGTCTGCAATTCTGCATACTGCTAGTGTGGTGCTAGTTGCTACAGGCACTTACTTAGCAGCGATACAATGGTTTAAGGGCATTCACTTTGTTAATGCGGCTCCAACAGTCCTGCCTTTCAATGGCGGAGTGGCTGTAATGGGCATAATAGGCGCATTTATTGCAGGTGCAGTAATAGGCTGGCTATTCGCAGTGCTGTGGAACTGGGTAGGTAAGCAAAAGTACGTTCAGAAATAGTAACAAATGGCGTTAACACTTGATGAACAAGGCCATGTCTTCATTGGTGCATTTGCAGTTATATAAAGGCTAATGGTAATAACTCTGAAATGCGGCTGTCAGATAACTGATGATAGTAAGTATGTAGTTTGTCAAAGATGTGAGAAGTGCAGGGAATGCAACTTTGTTTCTAAGCTACACCCGTTTGGCGAAGGAAGGCTAAATTAGAATGTCCACAGATCCTGTGTGTGGCATGAATGTTGAAGAGAGAAAGCTATAAAGAAACTTACAAAGGCAAGACGTATTATTTTTGTTGCGGAACTTGCCAATGGGCATTTGAAAGTAATCCTGAACAGTTTGTGGAATAATTATCGCTTTTTACCGCAATTACATACTCTAGTCTTTCGATTGCAGCCAACACAGCATACATCTCTTCCGCATTTACATTTAACTTCTTTTTCAGCTTTCTTTTTCGCCATTATTTCACCTCCTTCTCTTTAAAATCCGCCAGATTATTATTGACAAGATAATGAAACCTATACTTACTATGGGGGCGATTATTCCTTCTGTGGTTACTTCTCCATCTGCATAAGCTACCTGAAGTAAACTAATGGTTATGATCATGATGCTCAATAGCTTTCTCATGTTTTTTCCTCCTTAATACATCCCAATAGAGAGGGATTGTAAATAGTATTGCTAGTACAGCCCAGCCAACCCAAATTGGAGCGACAAATACGCCTTGGAAAACTGGGTGATCTTCTAATTCAGCTAAGTTTGGTGCTACATCAAGTAAAAAGTTATTATAACCCTCATGTAAAATGCTATCTTCCCACCAATGCATGCCTAAGGCTCCTATTGTTAATATAAAGGCTCCAAAAAATACAAGTGCAAAGCCGCTCCACCTATCTACCTTAGGAGCTAGCTTGGCAACTTTCTTGCTCAAACTTATTCCTATAATGCCAAGAGTTGCTAGAAATAATAGTGGAACCGCTCTGCCAAGACCATGTACAAAGCCTAGCCAAGCTCCTGTACCTAAATCTCCAAGATTGGCAATGAAAATTAACATAACATAGAAAGCTGGATTTGGACAACCGACTCCCGCATTTCCTAGCAACAGACCAAAAAAGAGTGACTTGATGTAATCGCCCTTTTTAGTTATCCTCTCAGGAATTCTAGCTGGAAGTTCTGGTAATTTTATTTTTAACATCTTTAGTTGTATAAGACCAAAAAGATAAGCTGCAATTCCAGCAACAAATAACATAATTCTAGTTATCTTGTCAAGACCAAAGTATTGACCAACAAAAGCAACACCTATACCATACAACATTAGCGTAATGGTTAAGCCTAAACCAAAAAGTGCTGCCATCCCTAAACCCTTCTTAACACCTTTTCCTGCAGTTAGTGGCACAATTATGAAAACTAGAGGTAGGGTGCAAGGCAAAAAGATCATAGAAAGGCCAGCAGCAAAGACTAGCGCAGCCCCTACTACAAGCTCAGCGCCTACGGCTAGCCAAGAAAGTCCAATTATAATTACAGATAGAAGTACAAAAGCTAGAGTTATAGTGTAAAATTTTGATCTAGACGCATCGCTCACTCTACATAGCCCCCATAACCTTGTACAACCTCATTGCTCAGAATAGTCTCTGGAGAAACCACATTAGGATCGTACCACACTACTGCGCTCTTTGTATCTAAATCTGTTTGAGCGCTAGCAACACCAGGTATACCTTCCAAAGCCGTTCCAACGCTGTATGCGCAGCCCTGACAAAACATATTTGGGACTTTCAAGTTCAGTGTGGCTAAGCCCTCTGTATTTATTGGAGCTTTGCTTTCAGTCTCCAGTAAGAGTCCACTTACTCCTGGAACAGCAACATAAGATAGTACAAAAAACATAACCAGAGCCAGCAGGCCAGATTTTAGTAAGTTGCCTACCTTAAACGACTTTAGAGCAAATAAAGACACAAATAAAATAATTACCCCTAAAATTATAGTTATGTAAATCAAGTTAAATGCCCCTGCTGCAAAGAAAGGAATTATAGCCCACAAAGAGGCAACTATTCCTGCAACTAGCCCCGCAAATATTACTTTCGAATCAATTTGTATGTATTCTTCTGCCATTTTATCCTACAGGCATTCCAAAGAAGGTGTAGTATGAAAGCAGAGCTACACCTCCTACAACTAATCCTATGCCTGCTAGCATATTTATCTTTTCCGCTGACTTAAGCACATCTGTGACTAGTGTTTTCCTTGAAAATGCAATGAAATAGGCAAATAGACTCATCATGACTGCTAGTGCAACTGAATAGGATAGAAACGCAGAAATCCCTGTAAGAAACTTTCCAGTGGCTATTGGTATTAAAATTATCACAGATATTAGAGGAAATAAACAACCTATTATATCTAACCCATATGCAAAGCCAAATATGTAAAATCCCTTATAACCTCTCTGCTGCGTAGCCTTTTGGTGCATCTTTTGTCTAAACTTTTCAAAAAACTTTGCTGTAAGAGAAAATCTTTTAATCAGCATAATTCCAAAAACTATGAAAAGAATTGCAATTATGTATTGGAATACTTGGATATAGGGTGCTATTATTGCTCCCAATAATGAAAAAATTATTCCTAAAAGAACAAAGAAAGTGATAATGCCTAAGGCAGAAAATAAACCTATTTTTAGAATTTTTACTTTAGAACTGCCAGGGTTAGGATTTGAGTCACCCATCAGCGCCATATTATAACCGATAAACGCAGGAAACAAAGCTAATCCACACGGAGAGAAAAAAGAAATTAGCCCTGCAAAAAATGCGAATGCTATAATTAAGTAAAATGAAAACTGGTTTAGTGTGCCAAGATTTCCAAGAATTTGAGTATTCCAAACACTAAAACCAACAACTGCTACTATGATTAATCCTAGGAATAACAATGCTAGTTTAAAGTGGCTCTTTTTAATCTTCATTACTCACACCTTTCATATTTTTCAATTTATTTTCTAATTCTTGTAAAGTTGGAGTGCTTGTAAATTCTAATTTGCCGTTAATTATTATGGCAGGAGTCGACATAATCCCGTAATTGATTGCTAAATTTGGATTTTCAGCAATATTTACTTCTCTTACCTGAACACCATTTTTATCCCTAACTAAACTATTAACTACGTCTTTTGCGCTGGAACATTTTGAGCAGCCAGGAGCACTTACGACTTCTATTATGATTTTATTTTTCATTTGCAGGCAGGACAATATTTGCGGACATGTCTGTTTACCAGTTTAATCAAAGGCACTATAGTTTCTCGGTTAAGGCTGTAGATCCGCTCTTTGCCATTAGATTTAGAGAAGACGTAATTACAATTTGCCAGTTTTGCTAAGTGATGTGATACCGTACTTTGTCTAAATTTAAGATGTTGGCAGATTTGAGTTACATTTAATGGCCCTTTTTTACTTAGTAAATTTATTATTTCTAATCTGCCTGGGTTGGCTAGCGTCTTTATGAAAGTGTCATATCTAATATGCTGCATATGTTAAAAACACAATATATAATTTAAAAGCATTTGTTTACTTTACTATAAAATAGAAAGTTTAAAACACAAAGCCAGTGGCGCTGAAACCTTGACTTGAATGCGGCCTTAAAATAAAACGTGTCTAAAAATAAGTTTTATAAAACAACACTATCTAATTAATCTATGAACATAAACTCTAAGACACTTGGCGTTTTGCTAATTAGCTTTTCATTAGTTCTATTGCTTACTTCCTACAACAAGGGTAACTCATCTGCGTCCATTAGTGATATGAGAGCGATAAGTTATAAAAGAATATACACCAATAACGTGTATGGCAACATGCCCTGTCTGCGGAATGTCTGTTAATGAAAGTCTCGCTAAAAGAACAGGCTTATATCTAAAAAAGCCCAAAGAAACCTGAAGTAAAGGTAGTAAGATGGTAAATTTTGTCTGCATTCGGCGTATCTGCGACGCTGGGAATTCTGCCGCTAGGAGGTATAGAAATTCAATTTGCAAGCCTTGCCCTTCTTGGGTCTTAAATATATTTGTTATCAAAACCGGGCGAGTAGTATATATTACAAAACAGTAATACATTTAAACTCATCATCAGTCTGAGATGCATGCCAAACAATCACAAGCAGTTTTTTTCTGCGCTCTCCAACGAGGGCAGATTGGAGATTGTCAACGTCTTGTCTGATGGGCCTACGAATGTTTCTCAAATTGTTAAGTCTACAGGCCTTAAGCAAGCCAGGGTATCCAGAGGGCTTGACTGTTTGGCCTGCTGTGGCTTTGTCACGGCAGAGAAAAATGGGCGAGAAAGAGTTTACAAACTTAATGACACTGTGCTGCATGTGCTGGATGCTATTTCAAGGCATGAGAGATTCACAAAAAGCAAATGCGAATGCGGGGTGGAAAAGAAAAATGGCCATAGATGTGATATGTAAAATGAATGTAAGCGAAAACTCGCCATTGAAGATGGCACATAACGGCAAAATGTATTACTTCTGCAGCACACACTGCCAGAAGACATTTAATGCTAATCCAGCAAAGTATGTGAGGTGAGAATACGGAAAGCAAAACAGTCGAGATAAGCCCAAACATGATTTATGCAATTACCATAATTGCTATTTTAGTGGTATCCGGATTGTCCTACTTTCTCAGGCTTTCCTCCTACATAACAGTTCTTGCAGTTCTGCTCGGCATAATAGCTCTTACGGGAACTTTTGTCGCGTGCAGAAAGCATTGTTTGAGCGAGATGCACTGCATGATGTGCGGTATGACATTCGGCATGATACCTGCTTTCGTAGTTGGAACAATACATGCGCTGCAGACCGGAGATTTCGTACTGCCCATAATCACAGGAACTATTGCAGGTGCTGCAATTGGAATACCTTTTGGTATGACTGGCGGCCAGTTGGGAAGAATGGAAGCTGTCATGGCTGCCCCCATGGCTGGAATAATGGGCTCCATGACTGGCGTGATGGTCCGCATCTATAATATAGACTTGTTCATGATAGCTTTTGCGGCCATCGTGCTGTTTGTTATGGGTGAGACAGCCTTGATGGCACACAAAGCATCCGGCAAAAAACTGGATTTCAAAGGCATCGGTATGGGATGCTTGCTCGGCTTGGTATTTCTAACACCTGTTGCCTTGTTTTCTTTCCCGACAAATGTTGTTGCAACAGATTTGCAAGGCTTGTTACAGGAACAAGCAGCAGGAGACGCACCATCTGGAGAGGTGCAGGAAATTGACATAAGAATTACTCCTTACGGCTATGAACCTGCAAATATTGATGTACAAAAAGGCGCTTATGTAAAGTTAAACCTGAAGGCAGATCCTGATGTCGGCTGCACACGGGCATTTACAATCCCAAGTCTCGGCGTATCGAAGATAGTGCAACCAGGCGGCACAGCAACAGTAGAGTTCATTGCTCCAAATGACGAAAACATAAATATTCCATTCCAGTGCCCCATGGGAATGGCCACAGGAATGATTGATGTCAACTAAACGCTGTGTTGTGAAATCACTTAACATCAAGGACGGCCCGAGAAATGCAGCTCTTGAGTTTAAGACTTTCACTAGTTCAGAGGTGAAAATATAGCTACTGATCCAATTTGCGGCATGTATGTGGATGAGAAGTCCGCCACGATAACTAAAACTATTAAGGAAACAAAATATTTTTTCTGCAGTTCCAACTGCCTAGTGGCTTTTGAAGCTCCTGAAAAGGAAATGCGCCGCCTTAAGTATGAAGCGATTTTTGGCGGAATTTTTGCGGCGGTTGCCATGGTGCTATTCTTCTTTGAAGATATACAGTACCACGATATAGCCGCTTTGCTCGTGACTCTGCCGGTGCAGTTTGTTATCGGCAGGCGCTTCTATCTCGGAACATGGGATGCATTAAAGATGAAAACTGCAAATATGGACACTCTTATAGCTCTGGGTACAAGTGCTGCTTGGTTCTACTCCGCATTTGTTGTCGTGTCCGGTGGAAACGGAGTTTACTTTGAAGTCGCAGCCATTATCATAGCTGCTACAGTGATAGGAAAATATCTGGAAGAAATAATGAAGCATAAGGCCACGGCAGCTTTGCATAAATTGATGGACCTTCGCCCCAAGGTGGCAAAAGTCCTAGTTAAAGGGAAGGAGATTGAGAAGCCAATTTCTGAGGTCTCTGTTAATGATATTTGTGTCGTAAGGCCCGGCGAATCAATTCCTACGGATGGCCTTATTATAGAGGGCCACAGTTCTGTGAATGAAGCGATGGTTACGGGAGAATCAATGCCCGTTTCCAAGTACAAGGGCGATTCTGTTATTGGAGGAACTATCAACGAAGGGGGCCTGCTGAAAGTCAAGACCACCAAGGTTGGCGAAGATACTGTGTTGTCGCAAATAATTGCCCTTGTAGGTCAGGCACAGCTGCAAAAAATTCCCATACAGCATCTTGTTGACAAAGTCGCAGCAAAATTTGTGCCTGCAGTCCTTCTCGTGGCACTTGGCGCGTTTGCATTCTGGTACGTATCAGGATTGCCTTTCATATTTGCATTTACTATCGCGATTTCAGTTTTGATAATAGCTTGCCCCTGTGCATTGGGGCTCGCAACGCCCACCGCATTAGTGATAGGGATAGGAAAAGCTGCAGAGCAGGGCGTTCTTGTAAGAGCTGGAGAGGCATTGGAATTGGCGAAAAATGTTGACACTATAGTGTTTGACAAGACTGGAACTTTGACGAAAGGAAAGCCTGATGTAATTGACATTGTTGCGTTAAAAGGCAAGAAAACTGATGTCTTGAGAATAGCTGCAATCGCCGAATACGGCTCTGAACATCCCCTGGGCAGGGCAATCGTGAAGAAAGCTGACGACCTGAAACTAAAAGTTCAAGAAGGTAAGAAGTACAAGACAATTTCTGGCAAGGGCATAACTGCAGAATACAAAGATGCGGGAATTATGGTGGGCAATAGGGCCTTGATGGGCGATTACAAAATAAGCTTGCGCAAAGTAGAGCCTTCGCTGAAGGAATTTGAAAAACAGGCCAAGACCGCAGTTCTTGTTGCAGTTGACAGGCAAATTGTCGGCATCGTAACACTGGCAGATACTTTGAAGGAAACCTCTCCTGCGGCAGTGGATAAGCTAAAAAAACTGGGAAAAGACATCATACTTCTTACAGGAGATAATTCTCAAACTGCGAAAGAGATTGCCAAGCAAGTTGGTATAACTGAAGTGATTGCGAATGTAAAGCCTGGCGACAAGGCCGCAAAGATAAAACAGTTGCAGCAACAAGGCAAGAAAGTAGCAATGGTCGGTGATGGAATAAATGATGCGCCTGCCCTGGCACAAGCAGACTTAGGAATTGCCATCGGTTCTGGTACGGACGTGGCAAAAGAAACAGGCCAAATTGTTCTCATCAAGGATGATTTGCGCGATGTGGCCAAAGCAATCGAGATAAGCAACAAGACAATAGGAAAGATAAAACAGAACCTGTTCTGGGCGTTCGGCTACAATGTGGCTGCAATTCCGATAGCGGCCGGCCTGCTGTACCCCAGCTATGGCATCCTCCTAAGTCCGATAATCGCATCAATAGCGATGGCAACTTCATCAGTATCTGTTGTCGGAAACTCGCTTTTGATGAAGCTGCAGAAATACTAAAGGCTGCCATCCTGCCTCACTTGAAGATGTAATGGCAATATCAGTCCCATTGCTAAATGCTGCTCAGATGGCAACTAGCGATAAAACTAGTTGCGGCAGCACACTACATTCTTGTCAAATTCCATCTCACAATTTAGAATATCTTGTGGCTCTTATCCTTTATGTGATGATAGCCCATCACAAGGAATACTAAGCCCAAAACGCCTATGCCCATTCCAACAGGGGTCGAGAAGCCTGTGCGCCATGCTGCCCATAGCGCAACTAGCCCGCCAGCCAGTTGTATGTAACCCATTGTCTTTGTGTCGATTGCCATATCTACAAGACATAATGGCAATATTTATTAGTGTGTTGACACTCATCCCTAGTACATGGCATTGGCAAAAGTGCAGAAAGATGTTGATGATTGGGTTCAGCAATATAAAATACTTTACTGGCAGCCGCTTGAACAAATGACTCATCTAACAGAGGAAGCTGGCGAGCTTGCCCGCGAGTTAAATCACAGGTTCGGGCCTAAGAAGAAGAAATCTTCTGAGGATGTGAAGGAGATTGGAGATGAAATAGGCGATATGATCTTCACATTATGCTGCATTGCTAATGCTCTCAAGATAGACCTGTCCCAGTCTTGGGGCAGAGTCATGGAAAGGCGCTACGGCCGCGATAATGAAAGGTATGAGAAAAGGATTTAAAGTCATATCAAGATTCCCAAGTATGACTAAAAAGCTGGAAAAGACCTGCCCTTGCGGCAAGATATTGAAAGAATGCTCATGCTATGATGCCACGACAGAAGCAAAGGAATTCGAAAGCTGTTCGAACTGCAGCTGCGGCCAAAGGTAATGTTCTGATATGCCCAAGATGCGGCGATACAAGGATTATGCCGCACAGCAAGGGCAAAATGTCAGTAGAGCATGGCGATGTTTTGGAGGCATACTATTCCAAAAGGGTCTGCGAGAATTGCAGGCTTGTAGGATACTTTTTCCCAGAGATTCCCAAGAGCAAAGTGGAGCAGCTTAGGAAAGAAATTAAAAGGCTAAGAAGCAAATAAACTTGGCCACGATGGTGCATAAAGAGCATAAGCAGACTATCCTTCTGGAAGAGCAGACCATTTTGTCCAGAGAAAGGACAATGCAGACATATATGTCCACAGGCTTGGCTTTCATTGGCGTAGGCCTTGTTGTAATGAGATTCTTCACAGAGGAAATATACATATTCATCGGTACAGTGCTAATACTGACAGGTTTCTGGCAAATTTATCAGGCGTACTCCAGGTTCTTGAAATACAGGCAAATTGTTAGAAAGATAAGAAGAGAAGAGAAAAAATTGGGTTATGAGATTGGTGAAGATTGATGTCTGCCAGCAAGCTAGCGTTGATTAGCTATTGGAGAAACTCTGGGTTAGTTGAAAGTGAGCGCGTTTTGCAGGCATTTGAGTCTATAGACAGGGAAGATTTTGTTCTGAGGCAGCATAAGGAAGATGCCTATCTTGATGAACCACTTCCACTGATGGAAGGCCAGACAATTTCGCAGCCTACAACAGTTGCAATTATGACGCAGGCTTCAGAAATTGAACCAGGAATGAAAGTTTTGGAAATAGGATCTGGTTCTGGTTATCAAGCAGCCATACTGTCAAAACTTGCAGGAAGAGAGGGGAATGTCTTTACAATAGAGAGAATTAAGAAGCTCGTCAATTATGCCAGAAAGACATTGAAAGGCTTCAGAAATGTTTCTGTAATTCATGCGGACGGAACTAAAGGCTATTCTAAGGAAGCCCCTTACGATAGGATTGTTGTGACTGCGGCAGCGAGCGAGCTTCCAAAAGATATCTTCAAGCAGCTAAAACCGAATGGAATGATGGTAATTCCGATAGAGGACCACTTGTTCAAAATAACTAAAGTTAAGGGAAGGCCGCAGATGCAGGATCTGGGATTATTTGTATTTGTTCCATTAATAGTGGGGAGAGCTTAGCAATGATCAGGATGTTCAACGACGGTTACATGAAAGCGAATGCGATCCTGTTCTTGATATCAATAGGCTTTGGGCTTACAACAGCACTGCTGTCAATTTATCTGAGCACGCAAGGCATCAGCCTTGCGAATATTGGTCTGATATTCGCCGTCGGCCTCCTTGTTGCAGGTTTCCTGAGAGTTCCGCTAGGCGTGCTATCTGATTGCATAGGAAGAAAATGGCTCATGGTTTTCGGCCTTATAGCATATCCGCTGTTCTCCATAGGAATAATCTATTCGACACTTGTGGCGCATTATGTCCTGTTGGACTTGATGCTGGAAATCATGGGGGCAATATTCTGGACAGGACACTCAGCATACTTGTTTGACGTCTTTTCAAAGGGCAGGGAAGGTATCGGATTAAGTGTCAGAAACATTGTATCATATGCTGCAGGAGGTTTTGCGCCTATCATTGCAGGCATAATAGCTGCCAACATGGGTTTTACAAATCTCTTCATGATATCTGCAGCGATCACAGCACTGGCAATACCTGTTGCGCTCACTGTACAGGACAAGAACGGAAGGAAAAAGTTCAACTGGTCTGTAATGAAGCAGGAACTTCATGATCTGAAGCACATAAGGCATTTTGGCTGGATAGTTGCCATAATAGCTCTAGTGGATTTCATAATGGTATTCTGGATAATCTTCATGCCGATATGGCTGCTGCAGCAAGGCATTGCTCTTGAGGCGATAGGAGTGATACTTTCTGCTAACATACTGGTGGCTGCGATAGCCCAAGTGCCACTAGGCAAAGCAATTGACAAATTCCCGATCAAATCGCTGATAATACCTGGGTTCTTTTTCATGTGGGTCGGGAGCATACTATTCTTTGCGTTCCAAAATTATTTGTCATACCTGTTCAACAGAATACTTATTGGAACAAGTTCAGATATGGCGTCATGGCCTGCTGTCGGACTAATGGCAAAGTTCACACCAGCTGCCGAACACGGAGCAGCAACAGCGCTTGCCTTTGGGCTGGCAATGATAGGCAGAGGTCTGGCATCCCTGTTTGGAGGCCAAATGACAGAAAAGTTTGGAATTCCAGTGGTGTTAATAGCTGTAAGCTTCCTCGCACTACTAGCATCGATAGCGCTGCTAGTATCAGGCAAGAAGGGAAGAAAGATAGGCACATCGGAACACAAATTACACCACTGGAAGCACGTCAACCACACAAGACTGATGCACAAATAGAAACTCTTTTTAATCTTCTATTTCAGCAGCAGTTATGGAGCAGGAAACTTTAGTTCTGATAAAGCCTGATGGTGTGCAGAAAAACATCATGGGCGCTGTTATTGACAGATTCGAGAAAGCTGGGCTGCGGATTGCTGAACTTCGCATGCTCCATGCAGATGACAAGATTGCGGAAATGCATTATCCAGTGACTAAAGAATGGGCAGAGAACTTGACTGATAAAACAAGAAAGTCGTATGAGAAACGCGGTGTCAAGCCTCCTGCTGAAACTTTTGATGCCATGGCCTACGGCAAACTGATACAAAGCTGGTTGAAGGAATTTCTCATGTCAGGAAAAATTGTAGCCATGGTGGTTTCTGGTGATGACGCTGTTGAAAAAGTCCGCGAATTGATGGGCCCCACCGAACCCAAATCAGCCCCCAAAGGCACTATAAGGGGCGATTTTGGCGATGATTCATATGCGAAAGCTGATGCAGAGAAGCGCGTCATAAGGAACTTGATGCACGCATCTGATTCTGTGGAAACTGCAAGTACAGAAATTAAACTATGGTTTCCAAAACGAACTTGAAAGCTTTTAAATCGACTTTTTCTAAACGTATTAAATGGTGATAGCCAATGGCAATAAGACAGCCTATAATCACAGTGATGGGTCACGTAGACCACGGAAAATGTGTCTCTGGGGATACGCGAATAATCTTAGCAGATGGCACCATAAAAACAGCAAAGTCGCTATATGAAGAACATTCAGGTCAGGGAAAAGAAGAAGACTGTGGGGATGGATTTCTGGTAGAGCTAAGGAAGCCGTTCCAACTTTTGGCTTTTGATGGGAAAAATGTTACTCCTGCAAACATATCACACATATGGAAACGGGCGGCAGACTCATTAGTAAAGCTGGAGCTTTCTAATGGTGATGTGATTTGTACTACTCCAGAGCATCCTTTTCTAGTTTTTAGTGACTTTGATGTGGCTTATAAAAGGGCCGATCAAATTGAATCTTCAGAGACCATCTTGGGCCCTTCCTCTTTTTCATTAAATCAAAACTACAATTGGAAAGTCGCCATCCTAGAGAGAATGGCAGAAGCGGATGACTTCGTAATATTTTTAGATAATAAATTGGCTGCAAGCTTTTTTGCAAAATTAAAACAGTGCAACCACAAGGACTTGCGTAACCAAAAAATAATAACCACCTACGTACAATCAAACAGGCTTAGAATTAAGGATTTTGTAAATTTAGTTCATTATCTTGGATTTGATTTAGAAGCGGCTTATGACTGGATTAGCGCATTTAAGAGTTCCACAAAAAAGTGGAGGGCTGGACATACAAGCATTCCGATAAGCCTGCCAAACGATTTACAGCTTTATCAATTAGGTTACATTTTTGGGGCCTTTGCAGGAGACGGCTCGATAAAAAATTCAAAGTTGCATAATAATGACAAGGAAGTGCAGCAAGCATATCAGCAATTTGTAAAGACTGTCTTTTCTGTAGATAGCACAATAAAATTTGGGCATACTTGCTGGGAGGTTATCCCTAAGGGCAGCAAAACTCTCGAAAGATTCTTGACTGATATCATTGGATTCAAAAAAAATGGAAAAAGTGCAAGCATAGAAGTCCCGTGGATTTGTCAAGCGTCCTTTGAATGCTTTAGAGGCTTCATAGAAGGATGGTTTGATACGGATGCCTATGTTTCGCCGCTGAACTATTCTATAGAATTTACCTCAAGGAGTGAGAAGATCGTAAGGGAATCAGCAATTCTTTTGGCCGGCCTCGGCATACATGCAAGAATCTATAACAAAAAGGGCTATTGGATGTTGATAATTTCGAATAAGCGCTTTCTAGAGAAATTTCTCGACATCTTCAATCCATACCTTGCCAGGCGAGTAGAAACTATAAAAGATGCCATCAGCAAAGCTTCAACAAGCAGAATATTCGACAAGTATGCTTTAAGTGGGGAGTTTAAGAAGCAAATAAAAGAATCGCTCAATAGAAAAATAAATGAACGTGTGCCTTATTTTAGCAAGACTATAAGTTACAAAAAACTTTCTGGAGATGTACTACGGCAAATCTGCGCACAAGTTACAAGGCCTAATGAAGCATCAACTAGGATGCTTTCTTATTTCTCGAAACAATTAATTGGAATAGAAGTAAAAAGCAAGGAAATAATTAAAAACAAAGAAAAATGGGTTTACGATTTTACAGTTCCAGAATTCAGTAATTTTATAGCGGAACGAGTTGTGGTCCACAACACTTCTTTGCTGGACTACATACGCAGCACGACTATAGTGCTGAAGGAAGCGGGTGCCATAACACAGGCGATAGGCGCCAGTTCTGTGCCGCTAGATGTAATCAAAAAGTTATGCGGCCCTCTTCTTGAGAAGTTTAAGTTAAAATTTACAATCCCTGGCTTGTTATTTATCGACACTCCCGGCCATGAAGCCTTCACTAATCTCAGAAAAAGAGGCGGTTCTGTAGCAGACATTGCCATAGTTGTAATAGATATCATGCAAGGCGTGCAGCCGCAGACCAAAGAAGCAATAGAACTTTTGAAGTCGTTTAAAGTACCGTTTGTTGTAGCCGCAAATAAAGTCGACCTTATTGTTGGATGGAAAACCCATTCCCTTATACATACTGAAAATTTTAAAAAACAAATACAGATGACTAAAGAGCAATTCGAGAGAAAGCTGTATGAGTTAGTGGGACAGCTTGCTCCGTTGGGATTTGATTCTGAAATCTATACTAAAGTTGATGATTATACCAAAAGAGTTTCCATTGTGCCAATATCAGCAAAAACAGGCGAAGGAATTGCAGAGCTTCTTGCCTTGTTAACAGGATTGGCACAGCGTTACCTTGAATCGAGCCTTAGAGTCAAAACCACAGGAAATGCAAAAGGCACAATCTTGGAGATAAAAGAAGAGAAAGGGCTTGGAACGACTGCTGATGCAATAATTTATGATGGCTCTCTAAAAGTTAATGACATAATTTTAGTAGGGGGTCTTGACAAAGTAATCAAAACTTATGTAAAAGGCCTTCTGCGCCCTCTTCCTTTAGTTGAAATGAGGGCAGCGGGAAGAAAATTCGAACCTGTTTCAGAAATACACGCTGCAACTGGCGTAAAAATAATTGCGCCCGAATTGAAAGATGCTATTGCCGGCTCGCCAATAGTTTCAGCAGAGAGTGAAAAGGCTGCAAAAGCTGCTGAAAAAGAGCTTGCGAAGGAGATAGAAGCCATTACGCATAACATTACCACTCCTGGCATTGTACTGAAAACGGATGCCCTCGGCAGCCTTGAAGCGCTATCTGCAATGTTAACACAAAAAGGAATTCCCATACAAAGGATGGGCATAGGACCTGTTAACAAGTCTGATGTGATACAAGCAACTGCTAATGTGGAGAAATCTCCGCAGAATACTTTTGTTTTGGGCTTTAATGTTCCTGTAGAAGACGATGCCAGAGAATTGGCAAACAAGAATGGGGTTACAATAATCAACGAACCTGTAATCTATCATCTAATAGAAAAGCTGGAAGCTGCAGTTTTACTAAAGAAAGTTGAGCAGGAGAAGGCAGAGCTCTTGGGTCTAGTGTGGCCAGCAAAATTCCGCATAATACCTGGCTTCGTCTTTAGGCAGACAAAGCCAGCAGTATTTGGCGTTGAAGTAATGGCTGGAAAGTTATTTCCCCGCACCTCTTTGTTGACTCAAGATAACCGCGAATTGGGAACAATAAAAAGCATTGAGCATGAAGGCGAGAAATTGGAAAGTTTGGAAGCAGGAAAGCAGGCAGCAATTTCAGTAGATGGAGTAACAATGGGCCGCCAGTTGCAGGAAGGCGACATATTGTTTACAGCAATAGGCGAAGAACATTTCCGCAAGCTCAAAGATAAAAGAAAACTTCTCAACAAGGCAGAGCTAGAAGTAATGAAGGAGCTGGCAGAAATCAAGAGAAAGCAAAAGCCTACCTGGGGCCTATAAAATAGCTGCTATGCTATCAAGTACTCTTTGATGTATTCTGCCGTTAGTCGCCAAAACTCCATTCCTATTTGTAGTATCAGCTTGCGAGTAATCGAACTGCTGTCCATAGATGTCAGTCATTCTGCCGCCTGCCTCTTCCAAAATAACTGAAGAGCCGCATAAGTCCCACAAATGCAGAACGTTTGAAGGAGGAGATAAGACTAGATTTGCGTTTCCTTTGGCAATTTCAACAACTTTTAGAGCACCGCCCATGATTTTGACTTGATGTGGATTCACACTATCAAGCATTTTATCCAATTCAGGATTTTTCCTGGTTCGGCTTACCAGCGCGCTTATCCTTTCATCATTTGAGACAGCAAGTCTTTCTGTAATACCGCTGCTTTTTTCGCAATATGTTCCGCATCCTTTTACGGCATAGAAAAGCTCCTTTGCTCCTGGCTTGCAAATTACGCCCAGAACTGGTTTCAAGTTCCGCAACAAACCAATGATTACTCCGAAATTAGGGAACTTATCAATATAATCCCTCGTATTATCTAATGGATCTACGACCCAGCAGTATTCCTTTTGGAGTCTGCTTCCATTATCGTTCTGCTCTTCATCCAACAGACCGTAACCTGGGAATTTGCTTGCTAATAGTCCTGATATTAATTTCGAGGAAGCAACATCTGCATCAGTTACAAAAGTACCGTCAGCTTTTCTGTGGATACCTGCTGGGTTTGCATAGTTATCTATCAAAATTTGGCCTGCCTGCCTAGCAGCCTCCATAGCAACTGCTAGCTCAGCTTTGTATTCCATCATGCTTGCTGTATCTCTTTAAGAATTCTTTCAAGAGCTTCCGCCTTATTGGGAGATTTCATTATGGGAGAGCCGACTACAAGGTGAGTTGCTCCGTTTCGCACAGCTTCTGTCGGAGTGACAGTCTGCTCCTGATCGTTGTCTTTTGTTTCTTCGTACCAATCTGGTCTGATACCAGGGCAAAGCTTCAAAACATTAAAGTCTTCAACAACTTTCAGCTGCGTCCCAGGTACAATTATTCCGTGAGCACCGTTCTCAACGCCGATTTCAGCAAAGTGTCTTACAGTAGAGGATAAATTCATTCCGTAAAGTTTCTGCGTGTCTGCATCATTATAGTGTGTCAAGACTGTTAGTGTAAACAGCTTTGTGTCTCGGCCACTCAGCGCATCAGCAACTTTTCTTATGAACTTGCCACCTGCATGAGGATATATGTTTATAATGTCAACGCCAATTTCTGCACAATCTCTGGCGATAGTGGTCATTGTCCTGCCGCCATTCCACATTTTCAGGTCAGCAAAAACTGGCCTATGGCCGCCATTATAGTGCATTTGCCGAATGAATTCAGCGGGAGATTTTGCACCATACCTAAAACTAGCTATAGAATCTAGATTAACCTTGAACCCATACCGATCAGATTTGACAGATTCTGCAAATTCTTTTGCATAAAGTATGTTATTTGCCTGATCACTTTGATCTAAAGCAACATAAACAAAAGGTCTTACTCCCGTTTTCATTATGCTTGAGCCCAATACACGATACCTTCTTTAATCTTTCCAGCTGGAGCTCCTAAACTTAGCGCTTCTTCCGTGCTTAATTCTCTCATCTTATGGCCCTTTTCTGTAGCTACTTTTGCGGAATCTGCCGGTATTACAAGATTTCTTTGTAGCTGCCAATCTACAGTACTTGCCAAAAAGCCTCTGTAAGACCTAACAGCTTCTGGAGATTTCGCTTTTGTGGATTCTACATAGTCAAGCAACTGTGGCAGAGTAATTGCTGAATCTAAAATAAGTCCTGCTTCCTTTAGCTTTTGATTTGATTCTGCATGATCGTATGTCAAAATACAGCCTACATGGGTCACCGGATGACCTTCTTCTCTAAAAATGCGTGCCGCGTTTGTTGTCGTGCCTGCATAATTAACTAGCTCTTCAAAGACTAATACCGGCATGCCATCGATAATAAGAGGATTATTTCCTTTTCCAGTAATTAGTTCGCCGTGACCACCAGATTTTCTTGCTTCCCTTAAATAATTGTAGGGGATTGTTCCTTCTTCTAGTCCCAAAACTCTCTCCAGTTCAATTCTAAGTTGCCATGCAGGGACCATGCCGCCCGTAGCGTTGCCTTCAATAAACTCAAATTCTTTCTGATAAAGAGGAGCAATTTTATGCGCTAGTTGCCGTGAAAGAAAATTCAATACTTTGGGCTGCCCTACAAGACCCTTAATCATCACATAACCTGGCCCGCGATTGCCAGTGCTGTAAACAAACGGTTCTTCACCGCTATCAACGTCACGAATTTCAACTGCGCCGGAAGCAAAAATTGTTTTTGCAACTTCTTCTATGCTAGCAGGTTCGCCAATAGTAGTATCTCCCATGTGCCTCAGCAGATTTAGCATTGCAGGGATTTAAAAGAATTATTTAACTTCAGAGAACAGACTCGTCATGCGACTTTCCTTTTGAGGTGCTTGGCTTCTACACCTATCACTTCGCTTATCTTAGTATGGCCATCCCTTTCCAATCTTTTTACAAGGCCTTGATTGATTTCCTTGAAGAAGCCCATGCCGCCCCAGGCAGTTTTCGAGTAATAGATTCCTGTCAGCACTTGTATTACGGATGCTCCCAGTCTGATTCTTTTGTATGCATCATCGGCCGACATGATTCCACCGACACCAAAAATCGGCTTTTGGCAATCTAGGTATTGGAATTGATTGTAAATATGGGCACAAATTTCTTCTGCTCTTTTCCTTAATGGTTCTCCACTCAAACCGCCTCTCTGGCTTGTCAAATGTTCGGGAGATTTCAGATTATCGCGACTAGTTGTTGTATTGACTGCAACTATACCATCTGCACTCGTGTGGACTACTTCTATTACTTCATCTATCTGTTCGTATGTCAAATCTGGGGCTATCTTGACAAGAATTGGCCTTCTGTAATGATCGGTCATGCGCATGTTTTTCAAGATTGCCTCAAGATGCCCGCGATCCTGCAATTGCCGCAAGCCTGGCGTGTTTGGCGAACTTACATTTACTGTGACATAGTCCACATAAGGAGCAAGCACAGTATATGTTAAGCCGTATTCCTTTGGCGCTTCGTCAAGAGGCGTTGCCTTGGATTTTCCAATATTCAGGCCTACTGGAACCTTTGGATGCCAAGTTGCGGCAATAGTTTTGAATTTTTGCACTCCAGGATTGTTGAAGCCCATCCTGTTTATCGCAGCTTTGTCATCAATAAGTCTAAACACCCTTGGCCGATCTTCGCCTAGTTGTTCATCCCAGCATACTCCCCCTGTTTCAATGCCTCCCATGCCACAGGCGTGCGCCATGTTCACAAGCTTGCCATACTTGTCATGGCCTGCGGCAAGCATGGTTGGATTTGGAAACTTTATGCCAAGAACTTCTGTTTCCAAAGACTTATGAGAAAATGCACAGTCTGATGCAATGAACTTCTCTATGGGTTCGGCTTTGCCTGCAAGTTCCAGAAACCGGTTGCTGAAATTATGTACGGATTCTGGGTCATAAGAAAACAGGAGTTTCTTAGCTACCTCATTAAAGGCCATGCTGTCACTACAAAAGCGAAGCACTTTAAAACCATTATTTAATCACAGTAAACGAAATGACGATAACAAGGGAACAAGTAATAGAGAAGCTGAAACAAGTTGTAGATCCAGAACTGCGTCTAGATGTCTGGACTCTTGGCCTGATTTACGACATCCAGATTAACAAGGATGACACTATTTTTATTAAAATGACTTTTACCACGCCGTTCTGCCCCTATGGGCAGATGCTGATAGACCAGATAAAGGAAAACATTATGAAAATTCCTGATGTGAAGGATGCCGATATAGAAATCGTGTTTGAACCGCTTTGGCAGCCTTCTGAAGAAGTAAAGCTTATGCTTGGGATTGCTTAACTTACAAAAGTATTTATAGGATAGTTATCTTTAAATTTTGGCCACATGGTACTTATGTCTAAGAGAGCAGAAGCAACCATATTAACTTTAATAGCCCTACTTACCACCGCTGCTGTTGGCTACGCAGTTGTAACTGATGTTACTGGCGCTAGCTCATTTTCAAAACCGCAGTGCGATGCTGATTTTCAGTGCATTCAAGGTGATAAAGATGGCCCGTGCCCATCCGGATTTGAATGCCAGTGCAGGGAAGGTAATGGCGATGACGATGATAAAGATGACGGCGACGATGACGAAGCTGATGATGAAACTGCTATAGAATCTGTTTGTGAAAATATCAAAGGATGCGATCCTACTAGAGAGTGCAAGCGTACTGCCGCGGTTGACAGGGACACGTGCAAGAAGAACTGCGGCAGAAGCAATACATGCAAAAGAACCTGCGACAGAACATACACTACCGCTGCAAGTATCTGTGATCCGACAGACCAGTGCAAGAGAACTGCAGCAAAGGACAGGGATTCATGCAAGAAAACTTGCGGAAGAAACAATGCTTGCAAGAGAACTTGTGACACTAATTACAGGACAGCATATGACGCGTGCAAGAGATTTAGGGAAGGGATATGCGCGCAGCAGGCGTGTGCAGCTCCGGGAGCAGTTATAGGACCATATACAGATGACGATGCGTGTCAAGTAGCAGCTGATACGGCATGCTGCTCTGGAGTTGGAGATTGTTTTGAAGATGCGGGTGTTCCGTTCATACGCTGCCCGCTGCCTTGCAGCCCGCCAGGAACAATTTTAGGGCCTTATGCAGATGATGATGCCTGTCAGATAGCTGCAGAAACTGTTTGCTGCACTGGAATAGGCGACTGCTTTGAAGATGCAGGCGTGCCGTTCATAAGGTGCTGATTCTATCATTTAACCTATTCTAGGAGAAATATAGACCTCTAACAGGCCCGCAATTACTAGGATTAAGATTGATAATAAGATCAGTTCTGCAGAGTCCACAATTGTTTTCTTGAAATCTTTTGTACCTATCTGATGCCTTGCAATTCCCAATGATATTATGCCACCAGCAAGGCCCCCGACAAAATACGCCGATATCTCAGGAATTCCATGCACCAAGAACTTGGCAAAACCTATTCCGATGCCATTCTTTATTGTGCCTCCCAGCAATGTCGCCAGAACTGTGGCATTCCACTCCAGAATAAAGACTGCGCCTGCACCGAAGACAAACGCTAGCACAATACCGACAAGAAGGACTTTAATGTTATTCAACAGAATTGCGAAGAATGATTCTGCTCCTACCAAAGCGCCTATTTCCACCCCTCTTCCTGTTATGGTTTCAATCTGCATGCCAAACAAATTTGCAGTAGTTTCTGCTGGCAGCAGCAAAAACCAGATAGTGTATGATACGAGCATTCCTATGAACAGGAAAACAAAGAGCTTGAGTGCAGGCCAGTGCTCCTTCACTAAAAATCTGCTCTGGCTATCCTTCAAGCTTTCAGTTTGCATTAGATTCAACATTAAAGGCATGAATGCTGCTAGTGACAGCACTAGCATGACAGGCCCTGCTTCCCTTGGAAATATGAACAATGCCAACGCTACTGCTAGAGAACTGTAAAAGAAGCCGAAGAGAATCATGCGTTCAGGATGTTCCTCAGCTTTGTGAATATTTATGAGCCAGTCAAGTACCATTTTTACTTTATTTGACAAGTTATTTATATGGGTAACGCTTCTTTCAGTAAGGTCACTTAACGGTGTCAACATGACCACTATGCTAGAAAAGAAACCAGCTAGAACCCTTTATGCCTTATTGGTCCTAGCAATCCTTTTGATAATTTCTCCAGCGCTTACATTGGGTTCCGAAATCGGAGTTCAAGACACGAGCAATAACACGCAGCAGCCAGCTGCTGCAGCTGGAAAGGATGCTCATATGTTGTCGGGCTCGCCAAACCAGAACTTTGGCGTAGATACAGAAATGGACATCAATCCTGGCAACAGGAATCTTTTGATACAATTTGATTTGTCCTCAATTCCGAGCAATGCCAAAATAACTTCTGCAACATTAAGGCTGTACGTAACTGCATCAGGCCTGCCTCCAAATCCAGTAGTGAATGTTCACAGAGTGACACAAGCTTGGACGGAAGGCACAGGCAATGGGGCAGTGACTAATGATGGCGCCACCTGGAACAAGTATGACGGCGTCAATAATTGGGCATCTGGCGGCGGTGATTATGATAGTACTGTATGGAACTCAACAACTGTAACTGCAATAAACGCCTGGTATTCATGGAATCTAACTGCCATTGTGCAAAATTGGGTAAATGGCACATATACTAACAACGGCATGCTGCTTCGAACCACTACTTCAAGTAGCGGCACCACAAGCTTTGTAACTAGCGATAATAGCAATGCAAGCTTGCGCCCGATTTTGGAAGTTATATATGCGACACCGCCAAGATGGAGCTCGCAGGCACAGAATAGCAGTGCTCCACCGCAAGGCTCTGCAGTAAAGCTGAGCGCATTCTGGGATGACAATTCAACATTGAGCCATGCATGGCTCTCAACAAATGAAAGCGGGAGCTGGAACAATTATTCCCTTACTGCGCTAAGCGGCTCTTCGAGCTGGAGCAACTTCACTTGGAACAACGCCTCTGTCTCAGTCGGAACTGTTGTTGGCTGGAAAATATATGCCAATAACACCAACAGCCAGTCTAACGTTACAAGCACAATGGCTTTTACAATTGCCAGTAATGACACTAATGCGCCTTCTATTGCGATAATAAGACCTCAAAACACTACTTATACATCACAGAGCAACTTGCAATTGAATTACACCGCGACCGATGCCAGCGGCATTAGCCAATGCTGGTATTCCTTAGATGGTGCTGCTAACGTAACATTGGCAAGCTGTGCCAACAGTACGTTCAGCGTTGCCAGTGATGGCTTGCACAATGTCAGGGTGCACTCTAATGACACATTAGGAAATGCTGGTTCAGCAATAGTCTATTTCACTGTTGACACAACTCCTCCCGCATCAGTCACAGGACTCGGGGAAACATCAACAGGGCAGGAATGGATAAACTGGGCCTGGACAAACCCTTCAAATTCAGATTTCAGCCAGGCAATTATTTACATTGATGGAACTAATGTTGCTAATTCATCTTCAGCGAGCTATAATGCAACAGGTTTGACGTGTGGTACTAGCTATACTATAAATATTCATACTAAAGACACTACTGGAAATGTGAACAACACTAATGTCACCGACTCTGCGTCAACTGCAGCATGCTCTGATTTACAAGCTCCGCAATACTCAAATTTAGAGGAGCCTTCAGATCCTGCAACATATTCATCATCAGCAAGCTATCAATTCAACTCAACTTGGACAGATAATGTTGCCATAAGCACTGTAATTCTGGAATTCGATGGAACTAATTACACCGCTAGTAATTCCGGCTCTATTTATTACAAGTCATTCGGCGCTCTTGCAGCAGGAACTTACAATTATCGATGGTATTCAAATGACACCGGTGGAAACTGGAATGCAACCAGCCAGCAGACCTACACAATCAGCAAGGCTGCGACTACTTTGACGTTAACTGCTAGCCCTTCATGGGGTGAAACTTACGGTACTGAAACAACAGTAGAGTGCACAGCGGATAATGCTGAGGTCGCCGAGCAACTTTACAGAAATGGAACTTTGGTCAGCAATCCGGATGTACAGACGCTTGCTGCTAGCAGCTACTTCTACAACTGCACCGCTGCAGAAACAGAAAATTACACTTCTGATGAAGAAACCAACACATTAGTTGTGGGCAAGGCAGCCACGACTACAGAACTTTATCTTGATAGTGTGCAGGCAAACAGGACAGTGTTGCAGGGAGCGGAAACAAATGCAACAGCCGTCACTTCTGCAGGCACTGTAAGTCTGTACAGGGATGGCTCTGCAGTAAGCAATCCGGAAATTGCGACGCTTGCGCTGGGGACTTACAATTATACCGCTGCAAATGCCGGAAATGAAAACTACACGGGATCGAGCAAGACCTGGTTTTTGTTTGTAAATAGCGTGCCAGATGTGACGCCGCCTGGCTCCGTAACTAATTTGGGCGAATATTCTACTGCAACAACCTGGATTGCCTGGAACTGGACAAATCCTGCGGACTCAGACTTCACGCAGGCAATTGTATATGTTGATGGGATTAATGTTGTTAACACATCTTCATCCAGCTATAATGCCACGGGATTTACTTGTGAAACATCACACAACATCACTGTCCATACTAAAGATTCGTCAGGCAATGTTAACAATACTGATGTCTCTGATTCAGCTACAACTTCGGCCTGCTCTGACGTAACGGCCCCAATTATTACAAGCATATCTGCAGGCAGCATAGCGACAGATTCGGCAAAGATAAACTGGATAACTGACGAAGCTGCGAACTCTACTGTTAATTACGGCGCGACAGATGCTCTGGGAAGCATTAAGGAAAACTCTACTTTAGCAACAAGCCATAACATAACGCTCAGCAGCCTGTCATCAGCTACAACTTATTTCTACAACATAACTTCCTGCGATGCATCTGGAAACTGCAATACAACTGGTGCGCGTAACTTCACAACTTCTGCACCGCAAAACCAGGGCGGAGGTGGAGGAGGTGGGGGCTCTGGCGGATCTGGCGGCGGAAACAGCAATAATAATAACCGGCCTGCCGCGACAGTAAATACTACCATAAATACAGCTAACACTACGCAGGCCAAGAAAATTACAACAGCAGGACACTTGTTTGACATCCTGCTGGAATTGAAGAACGCTGAACTCACACGTGACGGCGCTTTAATATTTTTTGTCGAGCTGTTTGATGTGGGCGAAAAGAATGCAACAGAAAAAATTGATGTTACAATATCATATGTGATATCTGATGTTAATGGCACTAATGTATATCAAGAAACTGAGACCAGGGCAGTGTTTGGCCACCTGGAATACAAAGAGATACTTGCAGAAACTAACCTTGAGCCTGGAAGCTATACGCTCAAGGTTACTGCAATATACGGAGAGAATCAAGTGGCGAGCGCAGCCAAGAATTTCCTCATAACTAAAGAAGGCGAGCTGTTGGTGCCGTTTTCCGGAGCCGCTACAGCAAGCGGCTTTAACTCTGGCTTGACATACAACGGCCTGCTACTAGTTGCTGCTTTGGCTGTAGCGCTTGCGCTTATCGTAGCCCTGATGAGAATGCAGCAGCCCAAACACAGGATAGAGCGCCTGATCAAGAGATAATCCTCAGATAAACTGTTTCTACGAACGTACCATAAGTTGCTACGACCGTAGAAATTTATACGAAGGTAACTAAGAATGCTACGAAGATAACTGTAGATGCTACGAACATAACCTTTTTAAGTTACGAACGTACCAAATTTCTGGGGTGCTTGCTGCTGACAAACCTTGCTACACCGAACAATAATAACACCTATCTGATTTTTTGGGAAAACGTCAGCCCAGAGGCAACTAGAGTTCTTCTAAACAAGAAACTGTTCGGTTACAAAGCAAATGGCAAGGATTATCCTGGCGCTGTGCACAGGTTTAGCTGCCAGCGATTAGGAAAGGGCTGCATCTCAGTTCCTGCTGTCAACTTATTGCAAGTTCTTCATATCTTCAAGGACCTCGACGTGAGGGTAAAAATAAGGGAGGTGATGGACTTTGGCGAAAGAATTCCTGAGGAAGCTTAATCCAAACCTCAACCAGCTTGATCCTAGAGTAAACAGGACGCTGGCACTAAGCATCATTGCGATACTTGCAACTACAGTCTTAGTAGCACTAGGCTTAGTATTTACTGGATTCTTTGTCGCAGGCGAAGAGAAGACCATCACGCAGGATTTGAACTTAGATGTAAACGAGACAACACAATATGCTTGGCTCTTATCTGAACCAGGTCCTTTGACATCAGCAAAGCTATCTGGCAAGTGGTCTGGAATAGGACAAGCCAAAGTATGGCTAGTATCAGGAGATGGCAGCAAGCAGCTCCTAGTGCTAGATACTGATAATTTGAAGCCTCCAGAATTAACAATATCTCCGCTGACTGGCTTCTCCGTAACAGAGGAGAAAGATAAGGACAAAGAAGCGAAGAAGGACGAGAAAGATAAAGAAAAGAAGTCTGATGAAGGCAGTACAGGATCTGATTCTGGAGCTGAAGCTCCATCTGATCAGCAAGGTTCTCCACAAAGCGAGCAGCCTGCAGACGGACAGCAAACAGAGCCGCCGGCAGAGGAAACACCATCTGAAGAACCACCTGTGGAAGAGCAGCCAGGCATAGAGCCTCCGCCGGCAGAACAACCTGAGGAAACAAATGAGACAGAACAGCAAAATGACACAACTGAGCAGCCTCCAGCTGAAGAGATACCTCCAGAAGAACCTGTTGTGACAGAAATAAGCTTCGCTGAAATCTGTGAAGAGACCTGTTCACTGCAAGTAGACCTGAACGACAGCAGCTACACATTATTGATAGAGATATCATCGGGCGCAGAGCTGCAATTAGACAGCGTGGCATACAGCATAGTACTAGAGGATATCCCAGTAATAGAAAACATAACAAATGACACTGTATTCTTCGCGACAACAATAAGGGATGCGGATAACAACAGTGTCGCAGCATTGATAGAATTCGTTGATCCTGCGACTGAAGAACTCAAGGCGCTTGGAGTCAGCGAGGAAGGCGATCCAACAATTGAGGAAATTGGGCCAAGTGAACCAGAGGAGCAGCCAGTAGAGGAAGCGCCTTCAGCAGAGATTCAGCCAGAGGAGCCGCAGAACGAAACTTCGCCAGAGGAGAATCAAACTGAAGAAGCTTCGCCAGAAACAATAGAAGTATCGCCACTGTCAGGCGCAGCAGTATCTTTGCTTGAAACAGTGACGCCTGAAGCGCCGCCAGCTGAAGGAGGCGTAATCGAAGAAGCGCCTGGAGCTCCTGGTGTTGAAATACCGAAGAGCGAGTATAGCATCAGGGTCAAGCCACAGAACCATGTTGTGCAGGAAATAGTATTCGCTGATCTTGTGGTGCAGGAAAACGTGACAGAGTTCATCAAGATGGGACTTGTGCCAGACGAACTCGTTGAAGCTGTTGATCCTGTGCAGTCATATGCCATAGATCCTACTGGCTTTAATTTCAGTTCCGCACTAGTCACAGTGATAGCACAGGGCAGGGAACTATACAAGTGTGCCAGCTGGGATTTCGCAAACCAGACTTGCGGTACTGTATGTGAAATAGATGAGGAAGGAGAAACATCCTGTTATGAGAACTGGACTTTAGTAAAGAGCATCACGCCAGGTCTGCCGTACAGCTTCACATTGACGCAGGATGATCCTGCATACTATGAAGTAGCGCCTACAGCTGACGTTTCATTAATACCCTTAACAAACACAACATTCGCTGTCGGATTCATAGATACATCACAGACTGACGCATCATTCAGAGTGCTTAACACTAATGGAACTATAATAACAAATACTGTAGACGCAGATACAACTGTAGACAACGCATCCAATGTTGCTTTGACACCTATCAATACAACGCAGTTCGCATTCGGCTGGATTGACGGCATAGATGATGATGCGACATTTGCAACATACTTCACGAACGGAACTAACATAGTTGCAGCCACAGATGTGGACACATCAGTATTAGACAATGTAGATGTAAGCCTTGCCCAGATGGGAGACAGGTTCGTGATATGTTACATGGACGACACTGATGATGACGCATCATTCCAGATAAGGTTCAATAACGGAACATCAGTTGTTGGAGAGATTGACATAGACACTGGCGCTGCGCCTGAAGCAACATTACAAAACCTGGTATCATGTTCGGCGATAAGCAGCACGCGCTTTGTGTTCTTCTACTTCGACGACCCATCTAATGACGCTACCTTCGCGATAAGAAGCGAAACAGGCGCTTCCATAGTTGGAAACACTGATGTGGACACTGATGTGGGCGAGACAGGTCAGGTTGCAACCGCTTCGCTTGACGGCAACAAGTTCGTCATGGTATTCTATGATGCGACAGACCAGGATATTACTACTGAAATAAGGTATGTAAATAACACTGTGATACAATCAGCCACAGATATAGACACTGCGGCAGGCACTGAATCCAGAGTTGCAGTAGCTGCTGTGCGCAGGAACAGCTCTGCCACACAGGATGACTTTGTTGTGGTATGGTTTGACCAGGCGGCAGGAAACATACAGGCTGCAGTGTTTGATAACGCAGGCGCTACAGTAACATCTCCATTTGTTGTGGATGCGAACGAGCACGGCACATTCAGGCTGCTCGATGTGGCTGGAAGGGATTCTGTAACAAACAACACATTATGTCCTGGTAGATTCATTGTTGCATACTCAAACACATCGAATGTAGGAAACTTCCAAGGCTTCCACACAAATGGAACAAGCTGGGATGGCACATGTCCAGCAGTAGATGTCACAGCACCGACAATACAGTTTGTAGCTCCAACGCCCGCTAATAACACGATACAGACTAGCAACAGCTTTACCATTAATGTGACTGTTAATGATACGCAATCTTCAATTGATGTCTGTACTTTAGAGTTCAACGGCGTCAATGAAACAATGACTAAAGTAGGCAGCGGTACTTTTGTGACTTGCAATACTACAAAGTCAGGCTTGGCAAATGGCGTGTTTACATACAAAGTCTACGCCAACGATACCTCAAATAATGTAAATGTTTCGGAGACTAGAGTCATAACAATAGATAATGTTGGGCCAAATATAACTTTAGTGAGCCCGACTCCGGCTAACAACAGCTTCGTGAATTCTGCAACCCAGACAATAAATGCCACTGTTGCTGACAGCACAACTGCTGTGCATACCTGTATACTGCAGTTCGATGGTGTCAATAGCTCAATGACTAAATTAGGCTCTGGCACAACAGTTGTATGCAACAGCACTCAAGCTGGATTGAGCGATGGACTGCATAATTTCACTGTATTCGCTAATGACAGCGCGAATAACTTTGGCGCAAATGGGACAAACTTCTTCACTGTAGATACAGTAAATCCGGCAATAGCATTTGTAAGCCCGACTGAAACTAGCGGCACAGCACAGGCTAGAAACTACATACAAACAAACGTAACAGCAAGTGATACAAACTTCAAGAATGTTACCACAAGATTGTTTAATGGTTCTGGACTAGTAAGCTCTGCTACAAATACAACATCGCCATCGTTTGTGAACTTTACTGGTTTAATAGATGGAACATACTTCTTCAATGCTACAGCATTTGATCTGGCTGGAAATAGCAACAGCACTGAGACGAGAAATGTTACTGTAGATACAACTGCGCCTTCAGTGACCAATCTCGTGCCGCCCGCAAACAGCCAGTTCAACATATCGCAGGCGATAGAAATAGCTGCAAACGTAACCGATGCGACGCCTGTGACTGTATCAGCAAACGTCACTTTGCCAAACTCAACAGTTCAGCAATTGGCTCTGGCCAGCGCTGGAGGCAATAAGTACAACACTTCATTCACAATACCGCTATTCGGCAATTATAATGTTACTTTCATCGCAAACGACTCTGCCGGAAATGTTAATGATACAGAAAGAACGAACTTCTCAGCCTCTGGCGCAGGTGCTGTAATACTTGTAACTGATAATGATACATATGCGCAGGGCACGCTATCCACGCCAGAAGAGAATCCTGGCTTCGGCATTGCGTTCTTTATCAACTTTACTGCCAGGTATTATGATGGATTAGCAGGCTTTGACACGCCAGTTACCGACGGAACTTGCAACGTAATGTCTGACAGGTCTGGCGTAGTCACACCATTAACATTCAATAGCACTAGCGGCAATTATACTGGCTCGTTGAGCAGCTTCAGGGAATTCAACCTAACAACATTCACTGTCAACTGCACGTCGCCAACATATAGCAATGCATCAAATTTCACAACAGCAAATGTATTCTGGTTCAACTACATAATACATCCGCCGACTGCGCCGATATCATTTGGAGGACCTGGCAACAATTTGAGCAGCTCAAGCGTCTGGCTATCTAAAGTGCCGCCTACATCAACAACACCGCTTAAGCATAACTTTACATTCACTATAGCGCCAAATGTCTCGCAGGCAAATAGAATATTCTTCTGCGGCAGCAACACAGTACAGGTCTGCGCACAGCAGGCGAACTTCAACATGCAGGGCGATGCTATCTTAAGAGCAAACTTGTCGGCTTCAGCTAATAATGTTTGTGACTTAAGGCTGTGTTATAGGCTATCAGACGCAAACCTGCAGTCATACTTCGAAAGCTGCGGCTCGAATGTGGACCTAACGACCACGCCAACTGTTTACGAGCAGACCGTGCCCCTAGACGGCGTTACATTGACAAGCGGCACCTTCATCACGCTTGTGGCATATTGCGACGGAGACCCGTCATTAGCAAGCATAACGAGCGTAAACTTATCAGTATACTACAATTATTCCGGAGAGCCCATTAGTTTGGAAATACACCACCCGCAGCCAATAAGAATAGTAACAACTGTTGTTGCGCGCGTGCAGTTGGAGAACTCTTATTTGGTCGGCCCGAATGGCACTGCAAATATGTCTCAAAATGACACAGTCAACTTCAATAATACTGGCCCTGCAAGGTCGCACATATTCAGGTTCGTTCCTGAAACACTCAGTGAGTTCAAGCCGAGCATAATCGCGAATTCAACTGTTGTCTACAATTCAACTGGACATGTGTGGGCTTCAAACAACGCGTCTGTACCGGCGCCAAATGAGCTTACATTGACATTAGCTAATGGCAATCAGGATACTATTAATTACGTAACTGAAATTATACCTAACGGAACAACTGTTAATGAAACCGTCTTACTCAAGCATTTCAATGCCATAAGGAACAATGAAACCCTGCTTAACGACACTGCAAACGAAAAGATCTGGATGGTGGAGCTATTTACAATATTCACGGATGTAGTTACAATAAATAACGTCACCACATACACGAATTACAGTACATATGGCGTGCCGGATGATTTTGACTTCTTTGTAAACATAACAAATGACTCTGGCGAATTTGATATATCTTCACAAGTCACTCAGTACACAAACAACAAGACGCTGACGTTCCCAGTCCAGAACCTTAACAACAATGTTACATTCAACATAACTGCAAGAGACGGCACTGCTCCTAGCGTCACTAATGTCAACGCAAGTCCGTCTGTAGTGAACCAGACAGACACAGTAAACATCACCGCTAATGTGACTGATGACATCGCCGTAGACACTGTGCTGGCCAACATAACATTCCCTAATGATACATCTCTGGCGAGGCAGTTATTCTCAAGTGTAGGCACTGGCTACTTTGGCAATTTCACGCCAGCCTTGACAGATCCGCCTGGCGTGTATAATGTCACAATAGTAGCCAATGACACCATCGGCAATGTCAACAACACTGAGAGAACTAATTTCACTGTGATTTCAGTAGATGCTGCGAATCCTGAAGTGATAGCGTTATTACCTGTAGAAAATACTAACTTTACAATAAATGAAACTGTAGAGATCAAGGCAAATGTAATAGATAATTCTTCAGTAAATGTAAGGGCAAATGTCACTTTGCCTAACGGAACAATATTAGTTGTACCATTGAGCAACGGTGGAGGCAATTACTCTGCCAATTTCACCAATTTGCTGCTTAAGGGCAGATATAACATAACATTTATTGCGAATGACACTAACGGCAATACGAATGATACCACAACCACATATTTTAATAGAAAAGCGCCTGATGCCAACAATACGATTGATGTTATAAACAGCACAAGCAATATACTAACATATACAGTAACTACTGTAGGCAATGATTCTGGCCTGCTGAACTTAAGCCTGGACATAAGTGGAAGCAGGGTGCAGACAATCAACATAACGAATTATCCTGAAGATTCGCCTTACAGCGTCCTAATTCTGGATGATCCTGATCCAGTGTCAGTAACACCGCCCGGAACATTCGCCTTCTACATAATAGATCCGGATAACTTGAATTTCACTGACCTTGGTATAGAAGTCAATGCGACTGGAAATGGCGCTGTCTTCAAGTGCACAGACTACAACTCAACTGAAGATTACTGTCAAGTTGATTGGGAAGAGCTTGTTGACATTGAGCCTGGGGAGATTTACGAACTATTCCTGACGCCTGGCGATCCAGCGTTCCTTGAGACAAGCGAAGGTGTTGACGTAGATATGATTCCAATCAGCGATACTGCCTTTGTTGTCGGCTTTGTAGATAGCGTCGAATCAAAGATAGCATTCAAGGTATTGAATACAAACGGTTCCATAATAACAGACACTGTTGACGTTGATACATCAATTGATGCAACATCCTCTCGGGTAGCATTAGCTACAATCAACGCGACGAGATTTGTCATCACATGGGTCGACGGCCTGGATGATGATGTAACTATGGCCATTTACTATACAAATGGCACAAACATACTGGCAGCAACTGATGTAGACACTGATGTTGGCCTAAATAGTGATGTATCTGCAACGCAGCTAGGAGACAGGTACTTTGTATGTTACGCAAATGATGCTGACAATGATGCAGACTTCCAGGCATTCTTCAACAATGGCACTCAAGCAGTTGCTGAGGGTAATGTAGACACTGATATGAGTCCGGGCGCTACACTGCAAAATCTGGTTGAATGCAGCGCCATTAATGGTACTCGGCTGTCCTACTTCTGGTTTGATGACGGCAGTAATGATGTCACTGAATCTATACTAGACAATGCTGGAACAGTCATAGCAGGTCCTACTGACCTAGACCTTGCGGCTGGAGAGACGGCACAGGTTGCTGTAGCAGGTTTGGATAGGAACAAGTTTGCCATGATATATTATGACTCTGCTGACACAAACATTTACATCGCTATCAGGACAATAGGCAATGGCGTCATATTGGCGCCTACAAGCATAGATGCTGATGCCGGCACCTTATCAAGAGTAGCTATAGCGCCCCTAAAGCTGACTCGAAATGCGGCAAATGACTCATTTGTAGTAGCCTGGCAAGATCAAGAAGTTGGAGAAGGTGACATTAAGGTTGCAGTATATTACAACAATGGAACTGAGTTCACTTCGCCGTTCACTGTAGACCCATCACCGGATCCTGGCTTTACGCTAATTGATGTGATGTCTCGAGATCCTATAACGAACAACACAATTTGCGATGGCCGCTTCATTGTAGCATACACTAACTCCAGCGATGTAGGCGTATTCAAGGGCTTCTATGCAAATGGAACAAGCTGGGATGGCACTTGCGACAGAACAGCGCCTAACATAACAATTATAGCGCCGACACCTGCGAATAATTCCTTCATAGCAACATCAAGCGCTACAATCAATGCTTCTGTTGTGAATGGAATATCGCCTATTGACATCTGCGCGCTGCAGTTTGACGGCGTCAATGAGACGATGACTAAGATAGGCTCTGGCATATCTGTCATATGCAATACAACCAAATCTGGACTAGCTGAAGGTCTGCGCAACTTCACTGTATTTGCAAACGATACTGAGCAGAACACTGGTGCAAACGGAACATGGTTCTTCACTGTGGATACGATAGCTCCGGCAATAGCATTTGTAGCTCCAACTGAAGCTAATGGCTCTGTATTTGGAAGGAATTACATACAGACAAATGTTTCCGTAACAGATGTAAACTTCAAGAATGTTACAATAAGGCTGTTCAATTCCTCGGGCCTTGTGGCAGCGATAACGAACACTACTGCTGTAGCGTTGAACAACTTTACAGGCCTAGTGGATGGTGTTTACAGTTTTAATGCCACTGCTGTAGATGAAGCAGGCAATACCAACAGTACTGAGACTCGAATCGTAACTATTGATACTGCTGCTCCTATAGTAACATATGTATCGCCAACACCATCTGACAGCAGTTTTGTCAATACCAACTACATATTTGTCAACATAACAGCAGTAAATGGGCTGTCTGCAATAGATGTCTGTACGCTTGACTTTGACGGCACCAACAGCACCATGACTAAAGTGGGGTCCGGCAGCTCCGTCTCGTGCAACGCAAACAACACAGGACTTGCGGATGGAGCATACACATTCATAGCGTACGCGAATGACACATTAGGAAATCTAGGTTCAGCCGGATCTAGAACTGTTACGGTAGACACTGTAGCCCCAACAATTGATGGCGTGAATGTAACAAACATTACTGGAACATCAGCGATAGTGAACTGGGGCACTAATGAAGCGGCAAACTCAACTGTGCGATATGGAACTACAAACACATCATTGCCGAATTCAGCCAGTAACAGCACGTTCGCGCTGCTGCATAACATCACATTATCCGGATTGTCAGGCAGCACGACATACTTCTTTAATGTAACCTCGTGCGATCAAGCTGGAAACTGCAACACAACTGGAGTGTTTAATTTCACAACACTTGCAGCTCCAGCTCCGCCGGCGCCTCCGGGCGGAGGCGCTGGAGGCGGCTTTATTGCGCCAACGCAGCCAAACATAACTCCTGCAATTGGCGCTGAAATAACTATTGACGATAAAGCAATAATTCCATTGCTGAACGACATCGACATCATACAAGTTTTCATAGATGTCTTCACAAGAGCAACGATAAGCTTCAGAGCAGTAGAGCTTACAAATGGTCCTAGTGACGCGCCTCCTCTGCTTGCTCCAGTGTACAAGTACTTTGAGATTGTAACTGACCTTGAGGACAGTAATGTAGAGAATGCGACAATAATGTTCCGGGTCAACAAGACATGGATACAGCAGAATGATATAAACATCAGTACAGTGGTAATGCACCGCTACACAACGCAATGGAATGCGTTGCCGACAGTGCAGATTGATGAAGACTTCAGATATGTTTACTATGAAGCGCAGACTCCAGACGGCTTCTCATTGTTCGGAGTAAATGCGACAAGGGCTCCGCCAATAATAGTTATACCGCCTGTTGAAGTGGAATTCGTACCAAGCCAGCTGGTTGCACTGCTGATATTAGTGATATTATTCATAATTGCAACAAGAGGGCGGCAGTACATAGTCGCGGCAGAAAGAAAAGCTGGCAAGAAATTCACCAAGTTTGCTGGCGCCCTTAAGGATATTTTCCCAGAAGATATAGAGGCAGAGCCGAAACACAAGATACACAGGGTTGAGCCGAGGGAAAGGCTGCCTGAAGTGGATCTTGAAGCTATCAGGAAGTCTATAGTAAAGTCTTTGCTTGAAGCGAGGGAAGAAATCACTTCTGCATTGGCGTACAAGAGATTACGAAAGCTCGTGAAGCATGTCCATACATTAGAGAAAGGGCTCGAAATTAAGGAAAGGCCAGTAAAGAAGAAGCCTGAAGAGTTTGTAGTACATTTGCACAAGGAAAAGGTGCCTGAAGAAGAGTTCTTTGCAAACATAAAGAAGTCTTTCGGCAAGTTAAGACAGAAGAAACTCGAATTAGGCAAGTCATTGCACAAATTCCGTGCCACTGCTAGTCGAATCAGCCTCCCATCTCTGACTGAAGCGCCCAAGGAAGTAAAGCCAAAGGCGCCCGAGTTTGACTTGAGCAGAGAAATTAACAAGATACTTGCAGGACGGCCGAAACCAAAGGCAACGAAGACGTTCATTGTGCACTTGCATAAGGAGCCAACATTATCAGAAAAGATAGAGTCCAGCATAAAGAAGATTTCAGAAGCGCTGAAGCAGAAGCGCGCAAACCTTGCTAAAGCATACAGCCAGCTACCCAAAGTAATGCCTTTGTTTGAGGAGAAGCCAGAACCTAAGTTCAAGATATCCAAGAAACCGCACATTACTGTACATCTGCACAAGGAAAGGAAGATAGAGGAAAGCTTGTCTGAAGGCGTTGACAAGTTATCCAAGGACTTGAAGCACGCAAAGGCCAAAGCTGCTGAGTTCGTGGCAAAGAAACTGTTGCCCTCGCTGGAAGATGATGAAGGCCTATACACTGCAAGAAAATCAAGTGCAACAAAACGGCTGAAAAAATATGTCTCGCGCCTTGAAGATGATGTGCAGCGCGAGGAAAGGAGCATAGGCCAATCCATATCCAAGAAGCTGAGGGCCCTGGCGCACAGCATTCAAGATTTTGATGATAGAAGCGAGCGCTCGGCAGGGAGACTGAAAAGGCACGCCAGCGCTTTGAGAAGGAAGTTGGCCACAGGGAAGAGGATCTCGTCAAGGCAATCTCCAAGAAGCTGAGAAAATTGCCTGATTATGTGCTACCAGATGAATCAGAGGAGGAGATGCCTCCAAAAACGCAGAGAGCTAGAAAAGCTTCTGAAACATATATTGTTCATCTGCACAAGAAAACCAAGGCCAGAAAGGAAGAAGAGAAAAATCCTATAGATAGATTACTTGACAAGCTTAGAAACAGAAAATCCGACTAATCTTACCTTCCTTTCATCTTTAAGGAAAGGCATCATCAGTTCCCTGGCAACAAGCTGTGCAGTTTTCTCATCTTCGTGCACAACTTCGAGACTTTTTGCCTTGGAAGTGGTGTAAAAATCCTCGTACCTGACTTTTATTGTGACAGTCCTGTACTTCAGCTTCTCAGCCTTTACCTGTTTAATAGAATCATTTACAATCTCCATAAGAGTTTCCAGAATCAATTTTTTATCCCTAGTATCCTTTGGGAAAGTAATCTGCCGTCCGATAGATTTTACTTCCCACTCCTCAATCAATGGCGATTCGTCAATGCCTCTAGCTTCATCATACAGCATCGAGCCGAACTTGCCAAACCACTCTGTCAACTGCTGCCTGCTTAACTTGCGAAGGTCTTTAATTGTGCGAATATCTCTTTCATTTAGGACAGCTTTGGTCTTAGGTCCTACGCCCATCAGAGCAGAAACGTCGAGGGGCGCCAGGAAATCTGCAACACGGTCCGCTCTTACCATAGTCAGGCCATCTGGCTTCTGCTGGCCTGCAGCAATCTTTGCAACTAATTTGTTTGAGGAAATGCCTATTGAACAGGTGAGCTTTCTCTTCTCAAGCAACTCCCTTTTGATGCCCTTTGCGAGCTCCTCTGCCTTTCCATAAGACTTGCACCTTTCAGAGACATCGAGATAAAATTCGTCAATGCCGCCAATCTCAAATTTATCCGCATATTTGCGGAAAATTTCCTGACACTTGATTGATTCTGCAACATATTTGTTCATATCAACAGGCAAAAATATGCAGCTGGGGCACTTCCTGTATGCAAAATTTATCGGCATCCCGCTCCTTACGCCGAACTTTCTGGCCTCGTAGTTGCAAGTACTGACAACTCCTCTTCCCCTGCCGCCTTTTGGATCTGCTCCCACGACTACTGGCTTGCCCTTAAGCGAAGGATTATCCCTTTCCTCCACAGAGGCATAAAAAGCATCCAAATCAATGTGCAGTATTATTCTCATATCAGGATTTATTCTGTATACTTAATAAGCGCTTTCTTCAGCTCCTCCAGAGATCTTGTGAGCTGAACAGAATTGAGTATCATTGCATTTAGATTTGTCAAAATCTTGAGCCTTGTATCTTCTATCAGTCCGATAATCGGCTTGCCTTGGGCATACGCATAGCCCATTTCCCAAGCAGTTCCATCATCGACCATAACGCCGTTAAGCACGGCTATAATTATGTCTGCATATTGCAGCGCCTCTTTGTCCTTCTCAAAAATATGCGCTGTTGCATCTGCAGTCGCGCCTTCAACAAGCAGGCCTGCATCCCTGTGCGGCAAATATGCCTGTATTCCGAGCTCTTTGCAAATCTTGTCTACTTCTCCCAGATAAGAGCGCTCGCCAGGCGTGAATAATGGGCCCGCGACATAAGCCTTTACTACCATAGCAAATTATTAAAGCCAAGTCTAATAAAAGTATTGAATGGCACAGGCTAATGTATCAAGCCCCTTGCTGAAATCTAAACGCAGGGGGAATGGCTTTAGTTTAGGCGAGCTCAAGGAAGCAGGCCTAACTATTGACAATGCAAGAAGCATGAAAATAAGGTTTGATTTGCGGAGAAGATCCCTCAATAAGGAGAATGTCGCTGCCTTGAAGATCGTCGCAACAAAGGTCTAGTTTTATATTTAGACCCAAATTTTCTTTTCGATTTCCATTTCTCTTCTTTCTGGTAAATCAAGCTCTTCAAACTGGAAACTTCTTTTTCTGTTAGATATCTCCATTTCCCAATTTCCAGATTGCCAAGCTCAAGGCCGCCTAGCTGGACTCTTTTTAGTGTCGCAACAGGATAGCCTACAGCTTCGCACATTCGCCTTACTTCCCGCTTGCGGCCTTCAGAAATCCTGATGACAATGACAGAAAATTCATTTCCTCTTCCCAAAATTCTGACAGTGGCTGGAAGCGTTTTGTAGCTCTCCAATTTATGCCCATCTCTTACTTTAATCCAAACGCCTCTCTGCAATCTCTTTACTGCCTCCTCTGTGATGCGGCCTGATACTTTTGCAATGTAAACTTTCTTGATGTGGTAGCGCGGATGCGTCAGCTTAAGGGCAAAATCGCCGTCATTCGTAAAGAGAAGAAGGCCTTCAGTGTTCAAATCAAGCCTTCCTACGTTGAACAATGAGTTAAGCTCTGCTTCTGTAAGCTTCTCATTATGTGCAGGCATTCCCTTTAGCAGTTCGAAAACTAATTTTCTTCCCCTAGTGTCTGCTTTTGATACAAGATAATCAACAGGCTTGTTTAACATAAGATATATTTTCCTCTTCACTGTTTCTAGTTTGTGGCCTTCAACAGTGACTTTATCTTTGGAAGCGTCTACCTTATCGCCAAGCTTCGCTACTTTTCCATTGATGAGGACTTTTCCCTCTTTAATGAGGGCCTCAGCCTTCCTTCTCGAGCTAGCAATGCCTGCTCTTGCCAGAAATACTTGCAGCCGAACTATCATAACACTTTAATAGAACTGCCATTTATAAAACTGAATGCCCAAGAAAATTTTTATCATAGATATTGACGGCACTATCTGTGAGGACATCAGGAATGAGCTTGGGCCACAGAGGATGCTGGAAGCGGCGCCGTATAAGGATGCTATCGAACAGATAAACAAGTGGTACGACGATGGCCATCAGGTATGCCTTTTCACTGCAAGGACTGATGAGCACAAGGATGCGACAGAACAATGGCTGAAAAAGCACGGAGTTAGGCACCACCAAGTGATCTATAACAAGCCCAGAAGAATTGGAGATTTTACAGAATACCACTTCATAGACAATGCAAAGGTCAGGGCAACAACGTATGGTGGCACTTTCAAGGAATTTGTAAAGAAGGTCGTTGAAATCGAAGTCTTCCCAGACAAATAGGATTAAACTTTTAAACAACTCATAGCATAAAACAGCATGGACTCGGCTGCTAAATTAGGCCTCATAACAGCATCTCCTACTGAGGAAATTCTCACAGAAGGGGACGCCAAGACGGCAATAGAGCTGGGCATACCGCTGAAGCATTACATCGGTTTCGAAATAAGCGGCTTGATGCACCTTGGTACTGGACTTGTAACAATGTCTAAAGTGGCGCAGCTGCAGAAGGCAGGCGTCAAGTGCTCTGTATTTCTGGCAGATTATCACAGCTGGATAAACAGAAAACTTGGCGATGATATTGAATTGATAAGAAAAACTGCTGTTCAGTATTTCAAGGAAGGCTTCAAACAATGCTTGAAGATTGCTGGCGGCAATCCTGACAAATTGGATTTTGTGATGGGCTCCGACCTATATGAGAAATTAGGAAATGATTATCTCAGCACACTTATCGAGGTGGCAAAGAACACAAACCTTGCTAGAATACAGCGTTCAATAACTATAGCTGGAAGAAAGGAAGGCGAAGCAGTTTCTTTTGCATTGATGATGTATCCGATTATGCAGGTTGCTGACATTTTCGGGCAAGGTGTAAACATAGCGCATGCTGGCATGGACCAGAGAAAGGCTCATGTCATAGCAAGGGAAGTTGCTCCTTACTTGACAGTCATGCCATTAAAGAGAAAGCACGACAAGCATGAGGAGAACTACAAGCCCATAGCTCTGCATAATGAGCTCTCTATGGGGCTGCAGCAGCCCCCTAAATGGCCTGTTCCTAAGAGCGAAATAAAACAAATGATTTCCGAGATGAAAATGTCGAAATCTAAACCTGATTCCGCAATTTTTATCACAGACACTGAAGACAATATCAGAAGAAAGATGATGGCTGCGTTCTGCCCGGCAAAAGACACGGAATACAATCCTGTTCTGCAATGGGCGAAGCTGTTCATATTTAACATCGGCAAGGAACTTACAATCAAGCGGCCGCAGAAATTTGGCGGCACAATTCATTTTGACAGCTATGAAGAGCTTGAGAGGGTATTTGCGCATGGCGAACTGCATCCGCAGGACTTGAAATCAGGCGTTTCTGAAGCGCTTGTTGATATTCTGGCACCGGTAAGGAAATATTTCCAAACTCCAAAGCACCACGAGCTTCTAGAACAGCTGGAAAAAATAACTAGGGGTACAAAAGTTTAGTTGCGATGTTAGGCTTTCTTCCGAAAAAGGCTTTCTTTACTAAGGGCGTAGGTCGGCATAAGGATTACTTGACAAGTTTTGAACTCGCTCTGCGGGATGCAGGCATATCTGCCTGTAACCTTGTGTCAGTATCGTCAATACTGCCTGCCGGCTGCAAGATCATATCGAGAGAAGAAGGCCTCAAACTACTGACACCAGGACAAATAACCTTCTGCGTAATAGCAAGGAACGCAACAAATGAGCCCAATAGATTGATAGCTTCCAGCATAGGCGTTGCAATACCTACAGACCATGACTCTCAGTACGGCTATTTGTCGGAGCATCATCCTTACGGCGAGACTGACGAAAAAGCTGGAGATTATGCTGAAGACATGGCAGCGCAGATGCTTGCATCAATTATGGGCATAGAATTTGACCTGAACAAGGACTGGGACGAGCGGGAGCAGGAATTCAAGATGTCTGGCAAGATAGTAAAGACAAAAAATATAACGCAGAGTGCAGAAGGCGATAAAAACGGACTTTGGACAACTGTAATAGCTGCTGCTGTCTTTTGTGAATAGGGTTAAGCTTATACTTCATGGCCATCCAAGATTCTTTGCTGGCTCTGACCATGAGAGATTCCTCCTAAGGAAATGGTAAAAATTGAAATAAGGGCGAAAATAAGCAAGAAATTTGTTGAAGATGCTGTCAACAAGGCCATAAAGCTTGTTGAGCCGCCAAAAAACCTGAAAGTTTTTGTTATCGATAATGTTAATCAGTGCCCTTTTGTCACTGCTGACTTGAAAGGTTTTGCCCGCAAGGCGTATGAAAAATTCTGCAGGGCTGAAAAAACATCAATGTCTGTAACTGCTAATGGCCACGAACATCTTATAGTGTTCATAACAAAAGAGGATGAGTACATAAGAAAAAATAAGACTGCGCTAATAGGGACTTTAGTCCATGAATTGATGCACACGCAGCAAAGAAAAAAGCATATTGACGAATACATATTCGCTGAGCTTGAGGACACCTTGAAAAGATGGTCTCCGAAATTCAGAAAGCTGAAGATCAAAGGCCTAAATAATGTCATTATGGATATTTTAGACGAAGCCGGCTATGCTTTGAAGGACATTTACGATAACTATCAATTAACAAAGGCTGGTTTGGGAAAGTATATACTGGAAGATTACACTAATCTCTATAAAGGTTTCAAGACTTGCCCGAGGCCTTTGGAATTTGGCAAGTTACACGCTGAAGTCAAGAAAAACGTCAGAGTTCTCAGGAATGTGATTAATTTCCAAATTTCCATTCTAGCGGTAGTCATTCCATTTATGATGTGGCACAAGCCCAAGGCACGGCTCTTGGCAGCACGAATTGAGAACTGCTACAGAATTTCTATTACTAAAGTTACGTACGAGTTTGACGACCTTATTAATTACGTTTTGCACAACTATGACTGGTCTTCTGCCTTTAGGAGAAAGTACTTCGACATAATAATGCAGAAGGTCTACATGCTTGTAACCTAATTCTATAATTTAATAATTAGAGATTCTAAATCTATTCCATTTTTTTTAAATAGTTCTTTGAGTTTATTAAAATCTTTTTCAAATGTTTCTTTATCTTTAGCAGCTAGTGTAAAATCTACATATGCTATATGACCAGAATCCCCTTCGACCAATTCAGAAGTTATTGTTGTATCCTCAAAATGCTGCACAGACTGCCAACCCACAAGACCAAGTTCTATTCCTGCAATTATATATAAATGTAAAAAGCGTAAAAAATCTTCGGTTGCTTGATCGTATTTCATTTTCCAATGTTGCGTATAATTTTCTTTGTATTCAAACATAGCAGGCACATTCCGCATTAAATTATAAAACCTTTGTGAAGTAGTACTATAATGCTGCATCCTACCGAAAAAGCTTTATTCTTTTCGGTCCATTAAATTCGCCCATTTCAGGCCTGTTTCTTATAGAGGCTCTGTGATGCGGTTTTGCAATGCCAATTGAAGTTGAAACTGTGCAGCACGAGGATGCTGAGATTTTTGGCCAGCTGAATGGCCTGGTTATTTCACCTCCACATAACAGAATATTTATAAAGCCCTATAGTAATAATACTATTAGGTGGTCAAATATTTTACAACTAAATTTAAACGGAAGTTTGAGGTTAAAGAAAAAAGCGATAGCACTAACGATCTGTTCAGCACCCCTGGCAAGAATTTTAGTTGAGAAGAAAATAAATTACGTCGACATCACTTATGCCAAAGACACGCTTAAAATAAAACCAGGCACTACACATAAAGTGCACTTTGAGAGATTAACGGGATCGCCCCTAATCATAATCTATGTAAGCAAAGTTTTGCCCATATATTTGGCAAACAAGGTAAAAGAAAATTTAGGTCGAACTATCAAAATAAGCGCATTAGTAGAACAAATAATTAATGAAAACGGTTTAGTAAAATACAAGAAAAGTATTCGTTATGTAATACCTGCTGAAGGCTTAGAGCTTAAGGCGAATGACATCTGCGAATTTAGCGGTCACGTAACTAAAATAAATGACGCAGGACCTTCCTACCAGCTTAGATTAAAACATAAAATATTCGAGAGGATAGCTGAGAATAAAGCTAAAATTTTAATCTTCAGAAAAAACAACTTATTCTGCATAAAGCATCACAAAGATGGCATAACTCTAAATCTTTACAAAGATGCAAAAGGCCACCCTATGGCTTACGCACCAATTCCGCCGATCTTAGTAAATGATAGTGAAAAGACATTGTTCGATACAGGCAGGCGCTCTATTAAGTCTAGAGTTTGCGTTTCGCCATCAGACTTTAACTTAGAATTATACAATTTATTTTTAGTAAGGGAAGAACGTGATTTAGCTAAAGAGCTAATTCATCGCGGCATTAAGGTTTCACTACCTGACGTTCGCATTAGATCTGGTGATTTATTATTAAAGGAAAACAATGCACAGATAGAAATAACCACGATTATGCCAAATTCGAACAAGCAGAAAAACGGACCCCATGGTTCATCTGGCGCACATATTAATGCCAGAATTTGCGAAGCTTATTTGAGGACTAAAGTACTTGGAGTAAAATCGTTTTTTGTAATTCTAAATCAAGCATGGGCAGATTATACTTGGATTAACGATTTAATCGAATTAATAGAACCTAACGTAAAGGTATTGTTTACAAATTTTACTGATAAGTGGCAAATTGATGCTTCAAAAGAAATTGTCAGGAGTCTTAGATGATAACTCCGGCAACGAAACAGTATTCTGATGAGGAGATATTCGAGATTTTACACCCTTTAGTGCGGCAATGGTTCTCGAGCAAGTTCAAGACTTTCAGCCCACCACAAAAATATTCCATTTGTGAAATACATGAAAAGCGAAATGTGTTAATATCGGCTCCAACAGGGTCGGGTAAGACATTTTCAGCATTTTTGGGCATAATCAGCGAATTAACAAAGCTTGCGCAGCGAGATAAACTAGAAAACAAAGTTTATTGTTTGTACGTAAGTCCTTTAAAAGCGCTGTCGAACGACGTCAAACGTAACTTACTCGAACCCCTTGAAGAAATTAACAAGTTGGCAAATAGGACTTTAGGAATAAAAGTATCTGTAAGGACGGAAGATACGAAGCAAAGCGAACGCGCCAAAATGCTAAAGGAAGCCCCCCACATATTAATTTTAACACCGGAAACGCTTGCCATCCTTTTAACTGCGCCTAAATTCCGCGAGTTGATGCGCGATATAAAATGGGTAATTGTAGACGAAATCCATGCCCTTGCTTCGAATAAGAGAGGAGTCCATCTGTCACTTAGCCTTGAAAGATTGCAAAATCTTGCGGGCCCCTTTACCAGGGTTGGATTATCTGCAACAATAGCACCAATTGAAAGGATAGCAGAATATCTTGTTGGCCAGGATAATAATGGCAAGACTAGGGATTGCAAAATAGTCAATGCGCAATTCATGAAAAAGCTCGATTTGGGTGTGATATCGCCTGTGAATAATATAATGGATGTTACAGAAAAGCAGCTTGAAACAAATACCTATGAAACACTGCATGAGCTGATCCAGAAACATAATACTACTCTGATTTTCACTAACACCAGGGCTGCAACCGAAAGGGTTGTATTTAATCTTAAGAAAAGATATTCAAAGTTTTATACAGACAACATCGAGGCACACCACAGTTCTCTGTCGCGAGAACTGCGTTTGAGCACTGAACAACGGCTTAAGGACGGCAAGTTGAAAGTTGTAGTAACATCAACATCTCTTGAACTTGGCATAGACATAGGATCGATAGATCTGGTAGTTCTGTTAGGTTCGCCAAAGTCTGTCTCTCGTGCTTTACAGAGAATCGGCAGGTCTGGTCACAAATTGCAGGATGACATAATGGGCCGCTTTGTGGTCATTGACAGAGATGACTTAGTTGAAGATGTCATGATTCTAAAGCACGCCTTGGAGAAACAAATAGATAACATAGAAATTTCCGAGAACTGCCTTGATGTGTTGTCGCAGCATATCTATGGCATGGCCATAGAGAGTAAAGAGCACATAGAGACTGTTTACACTACACTAAAAAGAAGCTTTTGTTACAAGAATTTGCCCAAAGATGATTTTATTTCCGTAATAAAGTATCTTGCCGGAGATTATGCTGAGCTGGAATACAGGAATGTTTATGCCAAGATATGGTATGATGCTGAAACTGGCTTTATCGGAAGGCGCGGAAAGCTTGCGCGTGTGCTGTACTCAACAAATATAGGAACAATTCCGGACGAATCCTACATACTAGTAAAGCAGAAAGAGCAGGTTGTTGGAAAAATAGATGAAGAGTTTTTGGAAAGGATGAAAAAGGGCGACATTTTTGTATTGGGAGGCCAGACTTACAGGTTTGACTTCAGCAGGGGAATGGTAGCGCAGGTAACGCCTGCTCCTGGAAAGGTGCCTACAATACCATCATGGTTCAGCGACATGCTTCCATTGAACTTTGATGTTGCTATGGGCATACAAAAGTTCCGCAGATTAATGGAAGAGAAGTTCAACCGCTATCGGCCGAAACAAGAGATACTTGATTTCATAGAGGAATACCTGCACATAGAAGGCGGGGCTGCAAACTCAATTTATGAATATTTCAAGGAGCAGTGGGATTATGCTGCAATCCCGCACGATCAAAGATTGCTGATAGAGCAGCTGTTTTTTGACAATAAACATTACTTGATATTCCACAGTTGCTTTGGAAGGAGAGTTAATGATGCGTTATCAAGGGCAATAGCCTATGTTGCATCAAAACTGTACCATGTCAACATTCTTGTATCGATAACAGACCAGAATTTCTACTTGGTTTCTAGGACCAGGCTGAATGTAAAGGATATGATTGACCAGTTAAAGAAGGAGAATATTCCAGAGCTTTTGAAATTGGCGATAGACAATACCGACATTCTGAAAAGAAGGTTCAGGCATTGTGCCGGCCGAGGCTTGCTGATAATAAGGAATTACAAAGGCAATCGCAAGTCTGTCGGAAGGCAGCAGGTCTCTTCGCAAATATTGATAAATGCGTGCAAGCGTGTTTCAAGGAATTTTCCAATACTGAAAGAAGCCCAGCGCGAAGTTCTGGAAGACTTGATGGACATAAAAAGCACAAGTCTTGTTGTAGGCTGGATCAAGGACGGCAAGCTGCAAATCAAGGAGATTGAAACTCAAGTGCCATCGCCGTTCGCATTAAACTTGATAGCCCGCGGCTATTCGGACATTATGAGAGCTGAAGACAGATTAGCATTCATAAAGCGGATGCATAGCATGGTATTGGCAAAGATAGGCCAAAGGAAGCAATAATGGAAATACTCGATAACGCCAAGATTGTGGATTTAGGATTATGGTTCCCTGATTTGAAAACTCTAGCCATAAGCGACCTTCATATTGGATACGAAGAAGCCCTCAACAGGCAAGGTATAATGATTCCGAGGCATCAAGTCAGCGATACTATTGAAAGGTTAAAGAAAATCCTTGCCATTACTGGAAAGCTTGACAAAATAATCATTAATGGAGACCTGAAGCACGAGTTTGGCACCGTCAACAAGGAAGAATTCTTTGGGGTAAGGGATATATTGGGCCTGCTAAAGAAAAACTGCGAAGAACTTTTCATCTTAGAGGGGAATCATGATAAAATCTTAGGATACACCAAAGACAAGGCGACAGTAAGGAAACATTTGCTTGTCAGTAACATACTTTTCGCACACGGTGATGAGATATTAAGCAACTTAGATTCTGCTGACGCAAAGATAATTGTGATAGGGCATGCGCATCCAGCAGTAAAGCTGAGCGATGGCATAGCTGCGGAGAAAGTAAAGTGCTTCCTGAAAGGCAAATATTGGACAAAAACACTGATAGCGCTGCCTTCCTTTAACCTGGTTACAGAAGGCACAGATATAGTCAATGAAGAGACGTTATCGCCCTATCTTGATAATGTGAGCAATTTTGAAGTATTTGCTGTGCCTAATTTTAACGAAATCCTTTATTTTGGAAAGATAAAGAACATCAAGCAGTTGGCGCAATAGAGACTACCAAAGTCTGCTGGTTCAGCAGTCCTGTAGATCTTATGCTTATGAGGCACGCCAGCTGGCCTGTCTGCGCAGTCTCTGTGAAGTTCATTTCCAGCATATACTCTGCAAAGTTATTTCCGGCCTGCCTGCTCTTGATGCTGGAAACAGTTTCCTGATTGTCTGTGAAATAATCCCTTATTACAACCCCTATTACATCCTCGCCGTCATTGTTTGCCTTTAAGGAAGTCATATTGCTTATCAAGTCGCAGGCAAAGTCTGACGATACTCTATCTGAACCGCGTTCGCCAATATTTGTAACTCTAGTCCTAATAGTAGCATCACCTGTTATAATAAAATCATTATCATCTGTCTGTCTGCACGCGCCGGAACCGCAGTAGTAAGTGCTGAGCTGAGTCTCTGTCGGATTGGGCTGACTGCTTATCAGCAGTTTTGCAGGGCAGGAAAACCCGCAGTCATCTGTGCAGGCAGTTCTTGATGTCTCCTCATTGCAACGCTCGCCGACATCACACACGCTATTGCCGCAAGCACCAACAGGCGGCGAGAATTCTGGCTGCTCTCCTGTTCCGTCAGGAACAGTATCAGAAGGCTGCTCATCAATTGACTCTGGAGCCTTGACAAGGCCTGCTAACCCCAAGCCGACTGCAAATATCACTGCAGCAATGATTGCCAAAAGAAGCATTGGGCTAAGCTTTAGTGCCTTCATGCTACTGCAGAAGTGTTTTCGGTATTTAAGCTTTCATTCAAGCCTTCATACAATTCTAGTTTATCATAAAGTACTCTGCCTAACTCTATCAGCATCTGCCTGTCTGGCAGTGAATTAGGGGATGTATAATTAGTCCCGCCTTCAGCATTAAAGTATGCCATATAAAGCATCAGGTTCTCGCGCTCAACATAAAACATCAGGGGTGGCTTTGAGTTCTGCGCTCCTTTATACACTGCAGCTCTTCCATTTTCTCCAAAGCTTGTCCTTGTTATGTCATGAGACCATGAGAAAGGTTTCGCGAAAATGCTGTTATTCTCTTTCAAAGCCTGCTTGTCAGGATAGACTCTAATCCACACGTACATCGCTTCGTCCTTGCCTTTCTGGAACTTCCAGTTGGCTGCGTCTATTACGTCGCCCGCAAGAAATTCAGCTCTTATTGCAGGGTCTATCTTGTTAAGTCCTATTCTCTCATATGATAAGAGCCATTCATCAGGCATTTCAGCAACAGGATCAATAACCGCTAAGTTTGTTTTGGGCTCATCAATGATCGAGCCCCCGGTAAGCATTGAGATTCCAAAGTACACTCCACCAAATACCAGAACTGCTGCGACACCTATTAGGAACCACTTCAGCAATTCCTTGGAGTCGTTGTCTGGTTTAGGAGCGCCCTGTACTGCTGGCGCCTCTGATTTGGGCGGCTCTTCAGGCGCCTCAGGAGCATCAGCTGCTTGAATTTGTACAGTTTCTGAGCCTTCCTGCTCCACAGGCTCTTCTGCTGGTTTTTCAGCTGTTTTCTTCTTTCTTGGCATGCAAAAGATGCTAAAATAAGGGTTATAAGAATTGTGGTCAGCCGAATGGGCTTTTGCCTAGAGTTTTCCCTGACAGTTCACAAACTACAAAAGTCTTCTTTCCCCACTCCACCTTGCTTATGTCATACTTGACTTCAACCGCCGCATGCGCCTCTCTTGAACGCATTCGCTCTGCTAGATAACCATCTGCATGCACCTTAGCCAATTCTTCATAATCAGTCTCACCGTTGTATAATGTGGATGTCATAATATGTATTTCCTGCAGAAGATAATCACCGACTTTAACTTCATTACCTATTTTTCTGGGCTTACATCTTGTGCGGGCCATTTTTAGATAGTCCTCCAGAGATTCCTCGAAAATTCCGAATATCTTCAGCATAGATATTAGTTGTTTAGCAAGGCTTTTAACTCGATATGTTACACCTTACTTAATGCTGCTAAGAAGATTTCTATTAGGCACAGTTTCTTTAGTAACAGGAATTGGTAGCCTATACTATTACATGCGAGGCGAAGATTCTGGCATACTTCCTTATGTCGCAGTAGCTTCCGGCGCGCTTGTAGGACTGGACTATCTTCTAAGCGGACGTGGAAGTCGCAGCAACAGCCGCTCAAAGAGAGGCGTTGATAGTGGAGATGACGATGATTGGCATTCGCCAACACCATATCAAAGACACGACCCTGGAGAACCTCCAGCTGCTGCCGCGGCTGTTATGCGTACGAGGAAAAGAGATTATGATCTACCAGCTCAGCAACACAAAAAGCCCCGAGAAGAAAGACTTTTAGAAGTGCTTATTGAGCGTTAGCGGTAGCAAAACCTTATATTCCAATTATAGAAATTTGTATTATGGCTAAGGCGCATCTGAAAGATATTGACAAACTAATCGAAAAGCATGCCCTCGCCAACGCATATTCGCATGACGGCAAGGCGCAATCTGGAGCAATAATAGGCAAGCTGATTGCAGACAATCCAGATGTTAAGCTGCACATGAAAGAACTTGCTCCAAACATTAACAAAACTGTGCAAAGGGTTAACTCTCTCAGCAGGGAGAAGCAAGAAGCTGAACTGAGGAAAGTTTTCCCTGACTTTTTCAAGCCTAAAGAGATTCCCCAGAAAAAGGAATTGCCAGAATTGCCATCTGCAGTAAAGGGAAAAGTTGTGATGCGCTTCGCGCCAAGTCCATCTGGACCGCTGCACATAGGCCACGCGCTCGCAATGGGCTTGAATTCAGAGTATTGCAAGCTGTACAAGGGAAAATTCCTTTTGCGAATAGAAGATACAAATCCGGAAAACATCGACCCTGCAGCTTATGAGATGATTCTTGAGGATGCCAAATGGGCGACAAAAAACAATGTTTCCAAGGTTATAATTCAATCTGGCCGTTTGCCAGTATATTACAAGCGTGCTGAGGAGATCCTAAGGAAGGGGCACGCTTATGTATGTTTCTGCGACAGCGAAAAGTGGAAAGAGCTCATGCTGAAAGGCCAGGCTTGTCCTGACCGTGGAAAACCAGTCACTGCGCAGTTGAAAAGATGGCAGGGCATGCTGTCCGGCAAGGTAAAGGAAGGGGCTGCTGTTGTAAGGATAAAAACGAACCTGGCCGACAAAAATCCGGCTTTGCGGGACTGGCCCGCATTAAGGATTAATGAAACTTCTCATCCAAGGACAAAAAAGGAATACAGGGTATGGCCTTTGATGAACTTTGCAGTTGCTGTAGATGATTATGAACTTGGCATTACACACAGTGTCAGGGGCAAGGACCACGCTGACAATGAGAAGCGACAGAATGGATTGCAGGAAAAAATGGGCTGGCCAAAGCCCACTGGAATTCATATAGGGAGGATTAATTTCGAGGGCTTTGAGCTGTCCACAACAAAAACAAGGGAGTTGATAGAGAAAAAGAAATACGGCGGCTGGGATGATGTCCGCCTTCCATTCCTTAGGGCACTGAAAAGAAGGGGCTACACTCCAGAAGCTCTCATTAGATTTTCGATTGAAGTCGGACCCTCGCTGACAGACAAGACAGTAAATGTGGAGGATTTTTTCAAAAATCTCGATGCTTACAACCGCGACATACTAGACAAAACAGCACAGAGATATTGGTTTGTTCCAAACCCTGTTCCTATTGCCGTAATGGGGAAAACTCCCAACGTCAGAGAAGTTTCAGCCCTTCTACATCCTGCAAAGTCTGCAACAAGGAAAATCAAGGTTGGCAAGAAACTTTATGTGATGAAGAAGGACTTAGAAAGATTCAAAGGCCAGGAAGTAAGGCTTATGCATCTCTTTAATGTAAAGCTAGGCAAAAAGGCAAGCTTTACCTCTTCAGAAAACAAGCATATACAGAAGATACAATGGGTCTCTGATGATAATATTAAGGCAGAAATCCTAATGCCTGATGGTTCTGTAATGAAAGGCCTTGCTGAATCAAATGTTGCAAAGCTCAAGCCTGGAGAGATAATTCAGTTTGAGCGTTTTGGCTTCTGCAGGCTTGACAAAAAGAAGAAAGATAAATTAGTTTTTGTTTTTGCGCATGGCTAGCTAAGCTTTAAGTCACTATCTTTTCATTTGCTTTTATGAGCGAGCTTGAAATGCTGCTGTCTGGGGCAATCTATTATTCGGTTGCACAGGCATATCTTTATCCAACTAAGGCTTTCGCCTACTGGCTTGCGTACGCAGGCAAGAACATCAAGATGAGGAATGAGCACAAGTTATATCTTGCGCTTCCTACGGGTCCGGACCTTCTGTTCTTGTTGAAAATGATTCGAAAAGATGGTTTGGTGCCAAAACAAAATAATTCAGAAGGTAAACCTTAAAAACCCATTATTTGAGTCACATCTATGGTAGAAGTGAACAAAGAGCTGTCCGACAAGGCGCTTCAATTGCTCAATGAAGTTCGCGTACAGGGCAAGCTTAGAAAGGGCACTAATGAAGTCACAAAATCAGTAGAGAGAGGCGAAGCCAAATTAGTTGTTATAGCAGCTGATGTTAATCCCCAAGAGATCATAATGCACCTGCCTGTTTTATGCGACGAGAAGAATATTCCTTATGTTTATGTTCAATCCAAGGCTGAATTAGGCGCTGCGGCAGGCCTTCCAGTTGGCACATCTGCCATTGCGATAGCAAATGCCGGCGATGCTGCCAAAAAGCTGGCTGATTTTGCGGAAAAAGTGAAGGGCCCTAAGAAAACTGCCAAGGCAGCCGCTGTTTCTAGTTGATTAAAATGGGCGGAAAGAAAATTGTTGAAAAGAGAGCTGAAGAAGCTGGCGGAATTAAGGTAGAACAATCTGCTGTATCTAGTGATGTGACTCCTGCGCAAATTCTTGAAATAGTTGGCTCTATGGGAACGCGAGAAGGCGGCAAGCAAGCCCGTGTAAAGCTCTTGTCAGGCAGGGAAGCAGGAAAAATTATGAGGCGCAACATTGTCGGACCCTTCCGCATAGGCGATGTAATAATGCTTAAGGAAACTGAATTGGAAGCAAGCCCAATAAAAGGCAGGAAAAGGTAGCTGAAATGGTCACATGCTCATACTGCAACAAGAATTTTGACAGAACTTCGGGAAAAATGCTGGTGCAGAACACCGGAAAAATACTTTATTTTGACAGCAATAAGTGCGAGAAATATATGATTAAGCTTGGCCGATCTCCCCTTCGCCTTAAGTGGACGAAACCGGCAGTGAAGACAAAGGCACGGTAGCCGGCCCTATCCTCTTAGCAAAAAGTTTAGGCATTTTAGTGGGTGCATAGCCAAGTTCTTTATACCAATTACTATCTGTCTCGTCAGTTTCAGCCCGCGTCCAGCATGGCTGCGGCGCGTGAACATCTGAAACGTACCTCTCTAGAGAACTTAAAAATGATCTGCCATAACCCGTATTTCGATGCTCAGGAAGTATTCCCAAGCGTTTAATGTCAATGACCGGATCTTTTTCTAGGTTAGTTTGCCAGTAGCAAGCTACTCCAACAGGAACAAGCACCGGATTTTCAGGCGTGCTTTTCCACCTGTCCTTTTTAACAAATCTTACTGCATGCGCATTTGGCGCATTAGCATATTCAATCGAGTGCGCATCGCATAACTCTGGAATTTGTTCCAGCATACTAAGATATTCTGCCGTATCAATTGGTTCTACAAGTCCAAGCCTTTTCCAGACAGAGTTTCTTCTCTGCCTGAAACCTCTTCGCTTCAACCAGTCCACAATTTCTGTCCGAGAATTTGAAGGCCCTTCCAGGATTTCAGCGCTATACTTTGCTATAAGAAACTTCTCAAATTCATACATTGCTTCTACTCCAAGACCCTTTCCAGTGTATTGTGGCGAGAATATTTCAAACATGTGGGCAACTGCCCGTACAAGATCGCTTTGTGTTCCGACAACAGAGAAATATGAGCCTCCAACATAAGGCCCACCTTCAGAAATGAAGCTCACCATGTTCTTGTCGCCTGGCTTAGCAGCCATTTCTTTTAGCTGCGACAAGATGTATCGAGAACTTCTCCGCATAAACTCAGGCAAATCTTTAAGGCGCTGTTCTTCAACCGTTATCCTGGTCATGCACAAATCTGAAAATAAAGTCTTAAAACCCTATCTGTTTACTTTAACATATATTTAGCTATCTTGTTCTCATAGATACGAGCCTTTTGGGCTGGAGCCATTGAACAGCATGTCATCTGCCTAGCTTCTGAATTGTGGATATATCTCTACGCTCATATCGACTTCTGCTCAACCTCTTGACAAGAGGTTGTGTGGTGAACTGTTTACCCACATAAGTTCTTCTATGCTGTCTACCATACAGTTGTATGGTTAGACTGGATGAAAAATACAATAGAAGGTTCAAAGGAAGAACGCCTGGAAAGATAAAGAAAGGACACCCTGTCGGAATGCCGACTGATGCGGGCCTTGATGATTTAGTAAAGTCTATAGATCAAGCTGAAGATTCTGATTCTGTACTAGTTGGTGAAGAGACTGCCACACCAGGAGTGTGGGCTCACAAGTTCAAGAAATATGGACCTGAACTGCGGCTGTTTTCTCAAACTCCCGACTATCAGGCAGTTGAACAGCGATTCAATCCCACTGTGATCATCCCTGAAGCGCTGGCTCGAGCCGAAATGGTTCATAGAGGTTACGCCTGGGTCGGGGGCGATAAAGCTCTCCGCGTCATACCGCTGCTGGCATGTGTGGAAGGCGCAGAACTTCTTGCATTAGAGGCAGACAGTATCAAGGTAAAGAGATACAATGCAAGGCTACATGCTGATGTGCCGTCAAGGAGCGATCCTGATTTCTTACATCAGACGAAAATAATTCATGTTCCATTTGTTGATATGAGGGAAACAATACATAGCGAATGGACTCGACTTCGTAGCCACAATACTGTGCCGAGTCAGCAATGGTATGGAGAGATGGAGCAGGATAGGCGCACGCCTGTCTATCGTTTTGAACCTCATGATATTGCTGCATTCCACTATGCCGCAGCTAGTTTCAGGGGAGGCGACAGGCCGGCACTTAATCCGTTTGTTATACCGAGCCCTAGAACTGCTGATTTCGTAGAGAAGTGCCGTGACAATGTGCTCGTATCATACATGAGAGAAAACGGAAAGCTTGTGCACAGGAATCTAAACAAGACTGAGAAGGAGAAGCTGCTCTGGGGATACACATTCCTAAACGGAGGCGGCGAATGCCCTTCGGAAGCTATCTGGCTCATAGATAATACTGGTAATGACATAGTCAGGGCTAAGAGATATCTTGTCAGATAATTGATATAAATTAAGTGGGAAAATCAAGCCCACAATCTTTTTATTCTGCAAATATAATGGAAACATTAATGGTCTCAGAAGAAGTTCTGCAGGAAGCGGGCCTGACACCTATTGAGGCTCGCGTTTACTTGACACTATTGGAGCATGGCGCGCTCCTTGCCGGGGTAATTTCCAGGAAGTCTGGTGTTCACCGCAGATCGGTATATGATGTCATGGATAGGCTTATAGAGAAAGGCCTTGTTTCATATATCGTCAAGAATAATAGAAGATATTACGAAGCTACAAATCCCACGAAACTTCTAGAACTGCTTCATGAAAAAGAGGCGGCAATACAGAAAGCCTTGCCAGAATTGAAATCCAAATATGAATCAAGAAAGGAGAAGCAGGAAACCCTTTTCTTCAGGGGCAGGGAAGGAATTAAGGCAATATTTGATGACCAGCTGCAGCATAAAGATATCTTTGTACTTGCGGCAACTGGATACTGGAACACTGTAAGCAAGCCGTTCTTCTCGCAGTATGACTTGATGCGGAAGAAATTGGGAGTAAAACAGAAAATGATTTTCAGCTCTGACATGCGTTCATCTGTGGAAAATATACCTCTTTCGGAAAAAAGATATCTGCCAAAATATGAAACGCCAGTTTCAATGGGCATTTACGGCGATAAAGTCAGCATTATAATGTGGACCTCCACACCGTTTGCCATTTTAATCAAGGAAAAGGCCATTGCAGATGCCTATAGAAATTATTTCAACACGCTGTGGAAGATCGCTAGACCTTAAGCGTGAGGAATGCCTCACCATATGGCTTTGTGAGAACTTAAGCGCACTTAACCATAAGACTTACCCCTAATAGCGAATAGCTTTTATATCACCTTTTATCTAGTTTAGCTGGAGGTAGCTTGTTTAATATGGCTGCTAAAAAGAAAGCAAAGATGAAGGCTAAACCTAAGGCTAAAGAAAAGAAGGTCATGAAGGCTCCTGCTAAAGCGGCTGCAAAGCCTGCTGCGCCAAAGAATCTTGTAGGAACTGTAAGCCACTTCTTTGACAAGATTTCCGTTGCAGTTGTTGACTTGAAACAACCTTTGGCTCTTGGCGACACCATAAAGTTCGAAGGCCCAAGCACGCATTTCTCGCAAAAGGTAACTTCTATGCAGATAGAGTACGATCCTGTAAAAGTCGCGAAGAAGGGAGCTTCTGTTGGAATGAAAGTGGTGAAGCCTGTAAGGAAGAAAGACCTTGTGTTGAGAGTGTAGCTGTTTCCACGCAACAGCTTTTTAAATTCTTTTTCTCATTAATTCTTATGCCTTTGAAGATTATATCGCCCACATCACGGGAAAGGAAACGCTATTTGTTGGTGCAAGTGGAAGCTGACACGAACAGGACCGCTCTGGAAAATTCGATAGTCAATGCAGGCTTGCAGTTTCTTGGAGAACTTGGAATGGGAAAATCAGGAATGCAAGTTTTGGGCGAGACATACAACGGAAAGACTGTTGTTGTGAGAACTGGCCATAAGTATGTTGACGAAACAAAGGCTGCAATAAGTCTTATAAACTCTATTGACAACAGGAAAGCGAGGCTTTCAGTAGTTAAAGTATCAGGTGCTATTAAAAATTTGAAACAATAGGAGACAAAATGCAAATATTACCGCAGCAAGCAATGGGTTATGACCGCACGATTACTGTGTTCAGTCCGGATGGGCGATTATTGCAAGTTGAATACGCGAAGAAAGCTGTCAGTCATGGTGCAATGACTTTGGGCATCGTGTATAAAGACGGCACTTTGCTGGTTTCTGACAGAAGAATTACAGAGAAATTGATGGTTGCTGAATCGATACACAAGATTTCGCAGATTGACGACAAGTTAGCGGCAACTTTTGCCGGCTACACATCAGATGCGCGCGTAATTGTAAAGAAGTGCAGGGTATTTGCGCAGCAGCACAAACTAACTTATGGCGAAGCCATAGATGTCGAAGGTGTTGTAAAGTTCGTGTCGGATATGGAGCAGGCCTACACGCAGTACGGCGGCATAAGGCCGTTCGGCATCGCGTTTCTATTCAGCGGCCTCGACAAGAAGGGCATTCATTTGATTGAGACAGACCCTTCAGGAATATATACTGCGTACAAGGCCAGAGCAATTGGAATGGGCGCCACAGAGGCCAATAAGCTGCTTGAAAAGAAGTACAGGGATAACATGGGCTTGGAAGACGCAAAAGCTTTGGCGCTTGAGGTTTTCAAGGAAATACTGGACAAGGAATACTCTCTCGAGAGACTGGAAGCTGCTACAGTTTCTGGCAAAGGCTTTGAAGCAGTACAGCTGAAAGAAAAGTAATTGAAAAAGGTTAAATATCTTGTTCCTCTGTTTTTAGCATGTCAAACGGCGGACCAAAACACGTTTTTATTAAGGAACGAATATCGCTAAGCATAGCTCGTATGACAAAAGGCGGCGAGACTTTTGAGATTGTTCTGAAAGACCCAGACAAAGCCCTCGAATTTAGGCAGGGAAAAGAGATTGATCCTAGGGAGTGGCTGGAGGCGTTTGACGTTTGGTCGGACGCCAAGAAAGGCGAGAAGCAATCATCAGGCAAAATGAAGCAATGGCTCGGCACTGATGATCCTGTTGAAGCTGCCAAGATAATATTGAGGAAAGGGGAATTTCATCCTACTGAAGAGCAGAGGAAAAGGATGGCTGAAGCCAAGAGGAAAAAGATTCTGGAGTACATACACGCAAATGCTGCTGACCCAAGGACAGGGGCTCCGCACCCGCTGCAAAGATTGGAGCTTGCATTTGAGCAGGCAAAAGTTCACATAGACGCATATCAGCCTGTTGAAGCGCAGATTGACAGCATTCTGAAGCAATTGCGTCCAATAATTCCGCTCAGTTTCGAGAAAGCTTCGTTCACAGTAATACTGCCTGCGCAGCACTCAGGAACTGCATACAGCGCGCTGAAAAAGAAATACAGCCTCATGGATGAAGAATGGATGAACGATGGCTCTGTGAAATTCAAGATGGAATGCCCTGCAGGGCTGAAAACAGAGATCTGGGCTCTCATTAATAAGTTGACAGCGGGCTCTGCTGTAATAGAAGAAGTAAAGAAATAATTAAGCTGGCACAGCAGACTCTGATTCCGCGTCTCTACCCATAGTCATTATGTCTATAAGTCCGTCGTCCTTCTTCGGAGCCCTGCTTACCGCCCTGTTCTCGACAATTTTTCTTATATCTTGCAGGGTCTTGCTCGCGCGATTGACATAACGATCAAATATTTTTAAAACCTTGTATGATAAGAAAATGCATGCGCCGCCAATAAGAGAAGTTGCCAACAGAATGTCTGGGCGGTTGAAGTAGTACAGGCTAGCATAGCCGCTAGCCGCAACAAACGCAGACCCCAAGATGCCGGCGTGTGCTAATTCTCTACGAACAGTGTACTTCTTCTCGGCAGCCTCTGCTTTATGGTACGCATCATTAAGCTGCTTGTCCGTCATAATCTCCAGCTGTACTGGGTTTATCATGCAAACATCTGAGGGATAAGATTTATAAACCCATATTTTTCTATCTGTTTTGACGAGGAAGACAATTGCGAAACTGGAAAGACCTTAGATTGGTTTCGAGTTGACTTGTAAAAATTTGGAATGGCTGAGAAGCTTCACATAAACGATAGGGATGTTGTAGTTCCTGGCGAATTGCTAGCTGAAGGGCTCGAATTTCTGCCAAGCGGAAAAGCTTTCCGGGAAGGAGAGAAGATATTCGCTTCGTCAATAGGCCTTGCATCTGTTAAAGGTAGGGTGATAAAAGTCATACCATTGGCCGGCCGATATATGCCGAAGAAAATGGACATCGTTATTGGAAAAATTACTGCGGTACTGGCTGGAGGCTGGTCGGTTGATGTAAATTCTGCATACTTAGCAGACCTTCCATTAGCTGAAGGCACATCAGAGTTCATTCCTAGGGGTGCAGATTTGACAAGATTTTTTGACGCTGGTGAATATGTATACTGTGAAGTCACAAACGTGACTGAAACTAAATTTATCAAGTTATCTGCTTCGCGAAGGCCTTACAGGAAACTTAAAGGCGGCATTTTGGTGCAAGTATCTCCTGTTAAAGTGCCAAGAATAATCGGAAAACAAGGTTCTATGGTCAATCTCATCAAAGATGCAACTGCAACAGAAATTGTAGTGGGGCAGAACGGATGGATATGGGTTTACGGCGCACCTGAGAAAGAAGCTCTGGTAGAGAGGATAATTGGAATGATAGAGGCAGAATCACACAAAAGAGGGCTAACAGACAAAGTAAAGCAGATGTTAGCGGAGGCCAAGTAATGGGCGGCGGAAAGAACAAACCCGGAGCACCTGAAAAATTAATAGTAAATGGAAAGAGGCTTGACGGAAGAAAGCCTGATGAATTAAGACCACTAACAATCAAAGCTGGCGTAATACCGAATGCGGATGGTTCCTGCGCCCTTCAATTAGGGGAGACGCACATACTTGTGGGCGTTTATGGTCCCAGGGAAGTATTTCCCAAGCATTTGGCAGAGCAGGACAAGGCATATCTGGAGTGCATATATGATATGGCTGCGTTCTCAACAACTGATAGGGCCAGGCCAGGACCTTCAAGAAGAAGCACTGAAATCTCTAAAGTAATTGCTGACTCTTTGAGGCCGACAATTTTCTTGGAAAAATATCCAAGGACAAAGATCGATGTTTACATAGAAGTAACTAATGCCAACGCTGGAACAAGGACTGCAGCAATAACTGCGGCCTCTGTTGCACTGGCTGATGCTGGCATTGAGATGCGCGATCTTGTCGCAAGCGTAGCAACAGGCAAGGCTGACGGCCATATATGCCTAGACTTGTTTGAAGTCGAGGACAATTTCGGAGAAGCTGATATGCCCCTAGCTATGATGCCAAAGTCAAAGCACATAACGCTTCTGCAGCTGGATGGAGAAATAACTCAGGAAGAAGGAGAAAAAATGGTTGAGATGAGCATGAAGGCAATAGAAAAGATCTATGATGCTCAGAAGAGGGCGCTGAAGGAAAAATACGCCTAGAAAAATCTGCTGAGGAAGGAGAGGAAAATGGAGCAGTATAAGACACTCATAAGTTCATTGTTAGAGAAAGGCGGCCGAAGGGATGGCCGTTCTGTGACGGAATACAGGCCAATTCAAGTTGATGTCAACCCAATACCAAGGGCAAACGGCTCTGCTAGAGTAAGGATAGGAAAGACAGAAGTCGTTGTTGGCGTGAAATTTGATGTTGATGAGCCGTTCCCGGATACTCCTGAGGAAGGGATCCTTATAGTAAACGCTGAACTAAACCCTATGGCAAATCCTGACTTCGAGCCAGGCCCGCCAAGACCGCACGCAATAGAGCTTGCCAGAGTTGTGGACAGGACAATAAGGGAATCGCATTTTATAGCAGTGGACAAGCTTGTTATAAAAGCGAAGGAAAAGGTCTGGGTCGTGTTTGTAGACATATACCCATTCAATGATGATGGTAACTTGCTAGACGCTGCAGCCTTGGCTGCGGTCATTGCTCTGAAGAATGCTGTTTTGCCGAAATATGACGAAAAGGAAGACAAGGTCCTCTACAAGGAGATGTCAAAAAAGAAGCTGGAGCTTAATGAAATCCCAATCTTGACAACTTTTGGAAAGATAAGCGGACATACTTTTGTTGACTTTGACAAGAAAGAGGAGAATGCTCTTGATGCTAGGCTATCAATAGCAACACTACCTAATGGAAGCATGTGCGCCATGCAGAAAGGCGGCGTGGGTCCTATGACAAAGGAAGAGCTATTTATGCTATTCGAAAAGGCTGTTGAAGAGGGCAAGGAACTCAGAAAACTTGTAAAGTAGCTTCGTAATGCTTTTAAACCCAATTCAAAGGTCATATTCAAGATGGTCGAGCTTGCAACAATATATACAAAATATGAACTCGCCAGGATAGTTGGAGCCCGTGCGCTTCAGCTGGCAATGGGCGCTCCCTTGCTGATAAAGAGGCCAAAGGAACTTTACGATACTATTGAAATAGCCCAGAGCGAATTCGATTCTGGCGTTCTGCCAATATCAATCAGAAGGCCAAAACCATTAAAGATAGAAGAAGAACCACAATAAAATGGCGAATGCAAAGACCGAAACCGAAGAACTTCTTGTCCCGCTGGACACTTATATGGCGTCTGGAATTCACATTGGGACTAAAGTAAGGACAAAGCAGATGATGCCTTTCGTTTACAAAATCAATCCCACTGGCTTATGCACCTTAAACCTGCCTGAAACTGACAAACGCTTGCGACTGGCTGCAAAGATGCTTTCAAAATATTCTCCTGAAGACATTATTGTTGTATGCCGAAGGGAAAATGGATGGAAAGGCGCAAAAGCTTTTGCAAAATACACGGGCACTAAAGTCTTTACGGGAAGATATCCTGCAGGAATTATGACAAATCCTAATCTAGACAGATTTTTCGAGCCAAAAATCATTGCTGTGTCCGACCCTTATCCGGACAAGAATGCGGTTCACGACGCATTAATAGCGGGAATTCCTGTCATAGGCTTATGCGATACTAACAACACTACAGATAGCATAGATTTTGTAATACCTTGCAACAACAAGGGTTCCAAGTCGCTCGGATTAATATTCTGGATTCTAGCAACACAGTACTTGAAGGAAAGAAATCAGCTGCAGCAAGCCCTGCCAGAAGATGATTTCATTGCAGCGGGCACAGAGTAGCTACTCTTAAAAGACTTCTATCGGGTAATCCTTTATGAATTACTTGGAAGAAGAGTTCAGCATAGGAAAGTATAGGTTCAAGCGAGGCGTAGATCCTGTTTCAGATCGAATGTATCATGAAATGCACGAACCTGGCGGAGTTTTTGCAAAATTATCTGGCAGCAATAAGGACGGCCACAGGCTTTGGGTAAACGATGTCAGATCCGGACTGCTATACAGCAACATAAATCCGTCTGAGAGTCCTCTTGCGGAGGACCAGCTCATAGGAACAATCAGGAAAATCAGTTCGGATAGGTGGCCGGAGATACTCGGTTATGTTCTGGGCCATAATATTGATGACATAATGAGAGAATTTCCCGAAACTAAATTAGAAAAGCCGGCAGAATTGCCAAAAGATAAGCAGCAATAGAGAACGCTGCTATGAACGGCAATGCTGGAATAAACCTGAATTTCTTTACAAATAACAAGTAATGGTTAAACACAAGGCCAATTATCGAACCTATCACTATTGCGATTGCAGGCAGGAAGCCAGCAGTCGCATAATGCTCTGCCAATGCTGAGACTGCAAACAATGCTGGAAATGCCAAATCCCCAGTTCCTAGCATAAGGACTTTCTTCTCTTCATGCTTGTGGCTCACTTCCTCAAGCTTCTTCCTGCTGACTTCCTTGACATGCGCCTTGAACTCTGCAGCGCTTTCCGGCACCACAATGGCCAAAGGCATCCCTCTTTTCAATAAATCCTGGAACATTGTGACCATATGCCTTGTCTTGAACACAGCTATGAAATCATATATGGATAATAGCACTAAGAGGAATATTATCACTTCTGGACGCAAGTTTACTCCCAATACAGCGGAAACGCCTGCGACTCCTAGAAATATTGCAAGGTTATGCGTTATGAGGTTGGGCTTAATGTAACGGGCCGCAACAACGCCTATTGCCAATAGCGTGGAAATCATCAGCAACAGCGGAGAGGTGATTATTCCTACGATCAATGGCGTATCTCCAAGAGCTGCAGAAAAGACTGCCTGGGCTCCGATAAACATTATGAATGCAAACAAGCCGCTGAATACTATCGGCAACTTGAGGAATTTTAACAGAACTATGATGAGAATTACTGCAATAACAAAAGCTATAAGGAATGGGACCGAGGCGACCAGGGGTTCTATGGACAACGGCTCAGTGATCGGAGGCTGCCTTACCAGTTCTATGGCTGGAGTACCGTCAATAATTGTGGTCTCCAAAGTACCAACCATGCTGAAGCCGGTGAAGAGTGTAATGAGCTGGACGGCCAGAAACATCAGGCTCTCGTAAAGCAAAAGCTTGCCTTTGAAGTCAGCCATTCAAATCAGAAAGCAGAATGCTATAAAAGGCTATCTGAAACTAATAAAAGGTAACACAGTAACTTTATATACGGTGGAAAAGAAGCTTACCTAGGCATGGCTAAAGATGAAGAAATTGGATTTCACAAAGGCGCCATTTCAACACTGCTGAAAGAAAGGCAGGAACTGATCAGAATGATCCAAGTTGTTGATGCTTTATTAAAAGCGCATTCTGATGCTTTACAAAAACTAGGCGTGAGAATAGGCGGCCCTAGTGCACCGCCAAAGCCTGCGGCAAAGAAGGCGAAAAGGAAAAGATAATCAATCATGATAAATCGCGCAGGATGTTTCTAACATTTTGCGCACGAGGGTAATCCCTAACACAAGGGTGCTTTCTACGAGCAAGCAGCCTCTAAGTATAGCGATAACCCTAATAGAGGTCAAAGTGAAGTTGCACTGTTTAGGCGGATTTAGGGAAGTCGGAAGAAATGCGATATTCTTGGAGAGCAAGGACAAGAATGTTATGTTTGATTACGGCGCAAAGGTGGAGAGCGGAGAGTCGCCGTTAAAGCCGAAGCCAAAAGTTGACGCCTTGTTTATCAGCCACGGGCATCTGGATCACATAGGAAATTCTGCTGCTTTGCTGAGAGATACGCACTGCAAAGTTTTCGGAACATCGCCGACATCTGACTATGCAGACTTGCTGCTGCACGATTCTCTCAAAGTTGCAAGGCTAAAGGGTTTCCCAGTCAGATACAGTCCTGGAAATATTCTGCAACTGAAAAAAGTTTTCCAGAAAGTAAATTACGGCGATGAAATTAAACTGTCTGGCAAGACAAAGGTTGATGTCTGGGACGCAGGACACATACCAGGAAGCAGTATCTACACATTGAATACTGAAGGAAGAAAGATAATGTACACTGGCGACTTCAAGCTCGGATCGCAGAGAGTAATTGCAGGAGCACGCTATGAAGCAAAGGATGTTGACACTGTCATCATGGAGACAACATACAGCAGCAGGGACCAGCCTGACAGGGCTCAGGAAGAGAAGCGGCTGTATGAATCCATACGCGAAACGCTTGAATCTGGAGGGACAGCACTCTTGCCTATTTTTGCGATTAGAGGCCCGGAAATTCTTATGATTTTGGACAAGTTCGGGGCGAACTGGCCAATCTACCTTGACGGCATGGCAAAAGCTGCAACAAACATAGCAATGTCTCATCCAGATTTTGTGAAAGACAAGGATGCCCTTCACAAAGCAGTTGAAAACGCAATTCCTTTGTATGAAAATGAGGAGCGCAACAACGCATTGCGGGAGCCTTGCGTTATCCTAACGACTGGAGCTGCAATGGAAGGCGGCCCAATAGTGCATTACATGAAAACCCTTTATCCAAGAGAGAACTGCAAGATAATCTTTACAGGCTACCAGATACCAAAAACCGCTGGCCGCTATCTACTAGATAGCGGAAATTATGTCCTTGGGGCCATAAACTTCCACGTCAAGATGAAAATAGAGTCTTTCAGCTTTTCAGCTCATGCAGACCGCTCTGAACTTCTCAAATTCGTGCAGAAGATACGGCCTGAAAAAGTCGTCTGCGTTCATGGAGATTATACTGAAAAATTCGCCACAGAAATCAAGAGCCGATTGGGCATAGATGCAATTGCTCCCAAGAACGGGGAGACTGTGAAGATATAGTTATTTGGTTTTCTTGGCCTTCAATTCATTGACTAATTTTTCAATTTCTTTTGGATCTATCTTAGGAAGCTGTTCAGGCGCTGTTGGCTCTTCTTTTGTATAAGCCTTCTTAAGCATCATCTGCAGGAAGTCATCTTTTGATATTTTCAATTGTGTAGCCATGCTTTTCTGAGCAAGAAGTAGTATAAAAATTCTTTGCAACAGCAATATTGACTATAAGGCGGCAGACATGGGCTGGCCACTGACAGAAACCAGCTATTCCCTTAACTCGGCCAACCTCTACAGGCTGCGAGTTAATTAAGGAGGTAAACCCACGCCTGCCTACTGCCCAAACCGGAGTTTAGACAGCTGTGTATAGTAGAGAAAATAGATATTTAAACCTTGCGTTTAATTGTCACTATAGAGTTTAAACTAACCTATTAATTCTACCCCTGGCCTCACAAGCACCCCTTTGCGGCGCTTACGCTTGATTTCCAAGATTTTCTCTAATACAGAGGATACGGCAGATTTCGATTGCGGAGAGTTAAGCCCTAACACTCGAGCAAAGCAAGAAAGATTCTCAGGCATCCTCATTTCCAGTGGCTCTGTTGCTAAGCTAGCTATGAGAACTGGGATTTTCCTTCTGCATAACAACACGTTTTGCATCTCCCTTCCAAAAATCTTGGCCAGCTTGTAGCCAGAGCTCTGCACAAAATAGCTGAAATCTATCCCGTAAGCTACTTTATTCTTCTGCGCTATACCGCTGAGTATGGAATTCCAGTTGCTCCTCCTGTATTCCAGAGCATCACGGCTTACAGAGCTAGGAACACGGAAAACAGCATCCACCTTAGGATTGGAGACTGCAGCCCGCACAAGTTCTCCAGGGTCAATAACTGCTAGAAAGTCCGCAGCTATCCACAATTTCGCAGCTTTCTTGATATCGCCAGAAGATCTTGGCTTGACATAAATCCCAACGTGATAGGGAATGCCTAATGCCTTGAGCTGCTCCCTCTTCTTGAGAATTTCCCTGGCATCCCTGAAATTGTAAAGGAAAATTGGAACTATGCCCAATTTCTCTGCCGCGTCTGCAAGTGAAGCTTCATTATCCTTAGGCAAAAGCAAGTCGAAGTGCTGTACCATACAAATTCTTATATTTCAGCTATTTTAAACCATTCCAATGGCAGATGTGTATGTTGCCGGCGCAATTGTCCATGTGGAAAAAGAACACTGGAAGGTATATGAAAAGATAGGTGAATTATGCGAAGAGCTTGGGCTAAGCGCGCACATACCACACATCCATACGGCGGAAGGTCGCGACCCGATGGTGAAGGATGGAGGACTTGGCGAACCGGATCCAGTTCATGTTTTCCATACAAATTATAATGCTGTGAAAAATGCCCGTGTTTTAGTTGTCGAAGTTTCAAATCCTAGCATAGGAACGGGCATAGAAATTGGCTTTGCTCTAGAATGGAAAAAGCCAATAATATGTTTGGCACATAGCTCGGCTAAAGTCACAAGAATGGTGCGCGGTCCTGCAAAAGAAGGCAAATTTGAACTGATACGTTATGAAACTGAAGAAGAAGCTATGCAGAAATTAAGACAAAGTCTGTCTAGAATATTATGATTACTTTGTGTTCCTGCTTGACTTGGATGGCCTGAATTGCGCTCCGCGAGGGCCTTTTGTGTTTCTCAAACCGCGGGATTTGCGGCCCGCAGAAGTCTTTCCATGAAATACTCTGCCGCGGCTTGACTTATTTGATAACCATGCGTAATCCTTGTATCTCGATACCTGTACTCTGTCAACTAGAATAATTTCGTACCACTTGTATTTGCCGTCTTCTCCGACCCAATAGCTGTTGAGGACTTCGCAATTAGGATAGCCTTTCGATGCTCTTTCTTCTGCAACTAGTTGTGAAGACTTGCGAGTCTCAATAAATCTTCCATAGCGTTTTGGCCTTCTTCCGTGCCCAGGAGCAGGCCTCTTTCTTCCGCCTTTTGGAACCCTGCTGCGGACAACAACAAAGCCCTGCTTAGCTTTATACCCAACAGCATGAGCCCTGTCTAGGCGTGTTGGATTCTCCACTCTCAAAACAGAGGGCTCTCGCCTCAGCTGCATGAGCCAAGAACGCCATTTCTCTTTCCCCATAGATTCCTTTGGCTTGTTCCACATCTGTGAAAGGTATTTTTGATATCCCATGCGATAAAGGCTAAAATTATGATTTAAAAGGTTATTCCCTACGCAACATTTAAGAAACTAACATTATCCTTTCGGTTATGGCAAAGAAAAAAACTAAGGCTGAAGCATTCCTACCAGTAGTCGAAAACGCTGGAGCTTCCGAAAAGCTAGGAAAATATGCAAAAATAATTCTCGGCATTCTGATAATTCTTGCAGGCTTATTCCTGATCTGGTTATTCCTGCCTGAATTCATACTGCTGATAAAAGGCGTAATTGGTGTAATCTTAATCCTAGTAGGAATTCTAGTTCTCGCATTAGGCTGGCTTGACTAACTAATGTTAAGTCCATGCTTTATGTCTGCTCGAGAAATGCTTTTCTGACCAGACTTCCCGCCCAGCTGAAAACAGCAGGCATTTGATCGTATCATCTGAAGATGATACAAAGTTCTGATCAACCTCTAGTTTAAGAGTTGTTAAAGCCGAAATCAGGCGCGCCTTTTCTTATGCGTGGCTTCTCTTTAAAGGCTGCTGGCTGCCAGCCTTTGAATTCTGGTGATTCCCTTTTCGGCTTTTTCTCCGCTGGTTTACCGCCTTTTATTTGATTGCCGAAAATCATATACAGCAGGGCGGCAAAGAATAATCCGATTATTATAATCCCAGCTATTGCTCCGCCGCCAGTCCCTATCGCGAGAGGCGGAGTGCTTGTTATTGCAAAAACGGTTAGATGATCAGTTGTTCCCCTGTAGCTTATCGTGGTATTTGTTGTGTTTGTCCTTGATGTGGCGAGCCTTTCCCACTCTGTTCCATTAAGCAAGGCAAGATATATTGAGCCTTTGTCTTCTACAAATGTGGTTGGCACATCAAAGTTGATTTGTATCTCACTAATTGCTGCATTGGACAAGCCCTCTGCTTCAAGCTGGAAGTATTGATAAACCACTCCTGGTGCAGGTATTGTTGAATTTGTCAGCCTCTTTATCTTAGCTATGACCGCATCGACATTGGTGTTAGTTTCTATGGAAACTGATTGGACTGCAAGAGAAGCAACATTAGGAGTGAATGTTACTGGAGTATTTGCAGTTATTGTAGTAAAGGACTGCTGTGCATCGAACGCTGCAGCCTGCCGTGCAGCCTCTTGTGCAGCCAGCTGCTCAGCGGTCTGGTTTGTTGTGGTGGTTGTTGGAGGGGCGCCGCTTCCACTAGGCGTTGGCTCTCCATTATCGATGGTGAACTCGCCCGATACATCAGAATCGCGCAGGCCGCCAGGATCTGTTGCAGTCACATTGATGGCATAGTTGTCTCCGTCATCGACATCGTTAGTGTCCCAGGTGAATGTGCCGTCGTTGGCTTCTGAAGAGTCAATGACATGCCAGTCGTCAGAATCGTTCTCTCGATAATAGATTGATATTGTAAGTGTATCGTTATCAGGATCTGTGGCATTCCATATTATGTTCTCCTCGTCCTCCCATATATCATCCTCATCCGGCTCCAGTACAGTAACTGATGGGGCCACATTCACATTGTTGACAATGAAGTTGCCTGTCAGATTAGCCGTTCCATTAACGGTTCCGTCAGAAGCGTTAATCCTTATCCTGTGATTCTGACCATCAGGCGTTGCTGAGGTATTCCAGTTAACCTCATAAGTGCTTCCAGAAATTGGTGTTGTAGTGCTGTTGAAGAAGAACCACGTGGAGCCAGAGTTATTGGAAAAGAAGAACCAGACATCAGTAATAGTGTCACTGTCGGCGTCAGTTATTGAAGCATTTACCTTTATCGTGCCATTGACTCTAGTGCCGGCAAGCGGTTTTATGCTGGAAATTGCGGGCGCTGAATTAGCTATTGTAAAGACAAAGCCAGAGGATGAGTTCTCATTGCCGATGCTGTCGTTGGCAAAAACTGTTATGTTATTCTCGCCTTTGACCCACGTGCTCGTATTGATTAGATAGAAGCCGCTTGTAGCGCTTATTGTTGTGTTAGTGGCTGTATTGTTTAGAGCATACCAAACAGTGCTTATACTGGATTCGGTGTCATTGACTGTGAAATTGATAAGATCTCCTTTATTTATTGTCGACGCATTAGCGGGCGAGTTAAGGAAAATCTGCGGAGCTGTTGTATCAACCACAAACAGAACTGTTGTGGAATTGTCAACTTCAGAGTCTACATAGAACGTTACATTGTGGCCGTCGCTTGCCAATGTGCCAAACGTTGTGTTAGACCAGTGTGTCGGCGTGTCATTCTCCATTGTATTGTTTGCCCCGCCGTCCACAGAAAATGTAACATTAGTCACTGGGAATTCCACAGTAACATTAAAGTGAACATCTGTGTCGTAAGTTTGATTTAATGGTTCCTGAACAGTTATGTTCGGCCGCAAGGCATTCTGCACATCAATTCTTGGCCTTGTTATTGATGTATTCTTTGTGTCGGTAACATTAGTCCCTGATGCAACAAGCTCCGACTTTATCTGTGCTGGAGTAAGTCCTGAGCCGGTCTTAAGCTTCCTGTACTGGTTTACAATGGCTGCAGCACCTGCCACCATAGGGGTTGACATAGAGGTTCCTGATAGTGAAACGAATGAAACGCCGCCGTCATCTGTTGATGTTACGGAAACGCCGGGAGCAAAGAGATCAAGTAAGTGGCCTGTGTTGGAAAAGCTTGCGACTGCATCAGTGTCATTAGTAGCGCCTACAGCAGTGACATTAGTATTGCAGGCAGGGTAGCTGACGCCGTTTGTCAAGTCATCGTTTCCAGAGGCTGCTACCAGCATAATGCCTGCTGCATTTGCAGCAGCGAAGCTTGAATCTAAGTAAGTCGGGCACGTTCCGTTAGGCGAAGGGTAGCCTTTGTCTGTCTCTCCAAAAGACATGCTGATGACAGATATGTTAAGCGCGGTGGCGTTTGCTATGCACCATGCCAGCGCAGCAGTAATGTTTGTTAGCGACAATGCTGATGTATTTCCGACTTTCATCATTACAACCCCTGCTTCAGGCGCTATTCCCTTGTAAGTAGAATCGTTGCTCGTCACTATGCCTGAAACGTGCGTGCCGTGGCCATTTGTGTCTTCAGCGACCGCATCGCCGTTAAAGAAATCATATTGGTCTATGATTCGCCCCGCTAATGCGGGATGCGACGCATTAACCCCATTATCAATAATACAGACAGTTTCGTGCAATCCGGTCAGATTAACTCCATCGACCTGCAATGGATGCACGTCATCTGCATTAGTGATTGGCATTGCGCTGTCCAAAAAAATCTCAAATCTCATGTCATCTGCAATTACTTGCACATCCATATCCTCTAATACCTGCAGGTCCTCTGCACTGACTTCAGCCACAAAACCAGGGAAGCTCTCATAAGTCTGCAGTATATTGGAATTCGTCAACTGTGCTGTAATGTCAAGGCTGTCCTGAACATTGGCCTCAAAGGCTTGTGAAGTCAAGCCTTTCTTCAGCACGTGATTGTCTTCCAGCACAACAAGAACCCTTACCTTGTCCTCAGACTGCAGCTTGTCATAGACTGCAGACTCTATTTCTGCAGCAGAAGCTGCCGCTAGCAGGGCTATAAATACGATTGCCAGTAGCCAAATGCGCATGTTAGAACACTAGGCTCGGGATTTAAATCGTTTACTCTTGCTATATACATAACTAAGAAGTATCAGCAGCAAAGCTATCACAGCTGCACCTGTCAGAGGGCTTGGCCTGCTCTCCTCAAGCTCTTCCTCAGTTTCATCCTCAGTCCCAGTCTCGGTCTCTTTGGGTATGGAAAAGTTCAGCAAATCAGTTATGCTGAAGTTAGTGGTATTTGCGGGAAGCAAGCGCTTGCCTCCGCCGCCTCCTCCACCCCCGCCAGGCGGAGATGGCGAGTTTACAGTATAGCTCGCATTAGTGCTATTGCTGTTTCCTGCATCATCTTCTGCAGTGCAGGTCGCGTTCCTAGTTCCCGCACTGGAAGTATCGATGCCTGTAACTGTAACATTAACATCAGTGTCAATGTTATCAGTGGCTGTGCAATTACCGGTTATTGTTTCTCCAACAAGAACTGTAGTGTCAGACAATGTGAAATTATCAATCGCCGGCGCGGTAGTGTCTATAGTAATATCTCTAGTTTCTGTTTCATTCTGGTTTCCAGCCAGATCCGTGGCTGTAGCATTAAAATGGTATTCTCCATCTGCTAAGCCGGTGAAATTGTTCACTGCAACATTTGTGGAGTTTGTTATGCTGCTTACGAGCCCTGAAGAATTGTACAGGAATGTTGTGACATTCTTGAAATTTCCATCAAATGCAGTAACATTTGTTTGGATGTAATCCCTGCTTTGGAAAGTATCGGCAGTTTCTGTTGGGTCAACAAGGCTTATTGTCGGATTGAAATTATCAACCCTTATGTTCGTATTGTTATCGCTCACTGATGTAATGGCGTCAGTTGCCGTAACATTGAACGTGTAAACTCCATCCGCGATTGTTGCAGAATTCCAGGAGCAAGTGCCTCCTGCCAGCAAGTCGCTATTATTCTGGCATATAAGATTCCAGCTACCATTATAGAAATAAAACGATACATTTCCTACGTCCAGCGGCGTCCCAAAAGTCGCGTTCAATGTTATTATTCCTGAGATATTTGCATTATCTGCGGGCGTTATTAGAGTGACGCCTGTAAGCGCCTGCGATTGCCAAGCTAACAATCAGCAATGTTCCTAGAATTAGTATTAAGAGTTTCGCCAGTGCCATAGATTGGGTGTTTGCTTGGCAATATAAAAGACTTAGTAACCTACTGTTCAGTCATACAACTAAAATCTTAAATAGCCGTTTCTCAGAGGAGGTGACATGATGTTTGATGCGTTCAGAGCTCGAGTAGGAGTTGTTTTGATAAACAATGGCCAGATTTTGCTAATAAGGGACATCAGGCAGAAGCCGCCGACCTTCCATTTGCCTGGAGACATTGTAAAACTTAATGAAACTCTGGAGACTGCCGCAAAAAGGTCTGTGAAAGAGCAGACTGGTTTGGACATTGATGTTGAAAAGCTTCGCTATGTGCGGGACGATATTGGAGACGGCCGCCACAGGCTGGATGCTTTTTTCCTTGGAGCAATTAGCAGGCAGCAAGAATTAACTGCGAATGAAAATCAGAATTTCAAGGTGGACTGGGTAAATCTAGAAATATTGGAAAGCATGGATCTCTTTCCCCAATTTCTCAGAGCAAAAATTCTTGAGGACTACAGAAACAAATTCCGCGATGGCGCCGGATATGTCGGAGCACTGGAATAGCCGAAGAGGAATCCTTAAGGGCAGCAAGAAATGCTTCTTCTGGGCATAAGACATTCCCAGACGTGGTTCGCGGAGTTGCATTCTGGAAATGGGAAATACTTAAATACTAGCTCGTGAAATTCTAGATGGAGGATTCAAAATAATGGCGAGAAAACCATTCGGTGGAATGACAGTTTCTTTCGGAAAATGCGGCTGCAGCATGAAGGAAGTTTTCGGCACAAAGGCAATGCCGCCTTCGCAAATGACAAAGAAGCTGTGGGCACACGTGAAGAAAGCGCACGGTGGAATGATGAGGAGGTAAATTTACCTCTTTTTAATTTTTCTTTTTTACAATTTGTTTTCTAGGGTTTCCCTAAAAATATTCATTATCAACAGGCTGATGAGAAACCAGTCTGCTGTCAAGCCCAGAATGGGCAGGTAAAAACCCACAATCATGAGCACGGCTACAATCGCGCCAAAAATAACTTTGCCTTTCCAGCCAGTCCCAGGCGTTGTTCTCGGTTCTACCGCCATGAATAGCGCAAGGAAAATTGGTGTTAAGTCATAAAGAATGGAGAGGCTCAGAGGACCGCCCGAGATTATGTCGCCTAACAATGTTAACCCAAAATAGACTGCCAGCAATGGCAGTGCGACTCCAAGCCTTCTGATCTTCCATGCAATAAACAAGCCGAGCGGGATTATCAAAAACGTCGATGCTCCCCACCAGATAGCAGGATTTGTGTTTACAATTCCAAGCAGGCCTGCGATTATGGATACAACGATGATGCCAGAAGCTGCAGGATTAAAGATGTGCCTTCCATGAACACGAAGGATATGTTTGATGAGTATTGCGAGCACAGCAGCGCCAACTGCCAGCCACAATGATTCCAAAATAATGGCTGCAAACAATCCTGATATTATAGCCGACTGCGGAAAAAAGGTGTGCCTGCCTTGAAATTTCACTATTGCAATTTCAAGCAATGCTGCTATAAATGGGGTGAGCAGTAATTGGGGCAGTAAATTATAGCTCTGAAACTGTACTATGTAAAGAATTCCAAAAAATGTCAGAAAGGCTATCATATAGTGATACACAGTGATCCGTTGATACCACTCCCGCGCCATGGACAAGTAGAAGAACACTTAAATATAAAGTGTTCTCTGTATGATCATGGCTGTTAAGAGGTACAAGAAATCTAAAAAGAAACTTATTGGCGTTTTGACTTGTCCAGAGTGCGGTCATAAACAAAAGATGCAGATTCCTGAAAAGATTTGCGTGCATTTTTACAAGTGCGACAATTGCGGAAAAACTATTCGGGGCAAGAAGCGCTGTGTCTTCTGCACTTATGGGGACAGGGACTGCCCTACTAAATGCTGATGGCTAGAACAAGAGTTATAATAGCAGGTGCTGGAGGGAGAGACTTTCATAACTTTCTTGTTTACTTCAAGGATAATCCGAACTATGAAGTAGTCTGCTTCACAGCAGAACAAATTCCTGGCATTTCGAAACGGAGGTTTCCGCGAGAACTAGCAGGAAAGCTGTACAAAAAAGATATACCTATCTATCCTGAAAAGGATCTTGAAAATCTCATCCGGAAATTCAAAGTTAATGAAGTAATCCTGAGCTATTCAGACTTAAGCTTCAACTATGTGGGCAACTTCTTTTCAAGGGTGCTGGCGGCAGGGGCAAATTTCCGTCTTCTTGGCCCAAGGGACACTATGCTAACAAGCAGCAAGCCTGTTGTTGCTGTCTGTGCTGTCCGCACCGGCAGCGGGAAATCGCAGACTTCAAGAAAAGTCTTGAAATTATTGAGCTCTAAAGGCCTTAAAGTAGCTGTTGTAAGACACCCGATGCCTTACGGCGATCTGTTGGAACAAGAAGTGCAAAAATTCTGCACATACGAGGATTTCAAGAAATACAAGGCAACAATTGAGGAGCAAGAGGAGTATACAAAGTACATTGACATGGGCCACTGCGTCTATGCTGGCGTCAATTATGAAAAGATACTGCGGCGCGCGGAGAAAGAGTCAGACATAATATTGTGGGACGGCGGAAATAATGATTTTCCATTCTACAAACCCGATCTGCTGATAACTGTGGCGGACCCGCACAGGCCAGGCCATGAAATGCTTTACTATCCTGGGGAAGTCTGCTTCAGGATGGCAGATGTTATTATCATAAATAAAGTGGACAGCGCTAAAAAGGAAAATATTGCTATTGTTGAGAAAAACGCTAGGAAAATCAATGCGGCCGCGGTGCTGATGAAAGCAAAATCTGGAATAATCGTTGATGAGCCGCACATGATAAAAGGAAAGAAATGTATTGTTGTTGGCGACGGCCCTACATTGACGCATGGCGGCATGCCTTACAGCGCAGGCACTCTCGCGGTCAGGAAATATGGAGGCAAAGTCATTGATCCCAGGAAAACTGCCGTGGGCTCCATAAAGAAATCTTATGATGAGTACAAGCATTTGCAGAATGAGGTTCCTGCATTGGGTTACAGCGGGCAGCAGATCTTAGAGCTGCAAAAAACTATCAATAACTCCTCTGCTGATATTGTTGTCGACGCAACGCCTGCATATCTGCTGAAACTGCTGAAACTGAACAAGCCAATTGTTACTGTAGATTATGAACTTGATGAGATTGGCGCCCAAAACCTTTCTAAAGTATTGGACAAATGGTTCAAAAAGACTAGTAGGACTTGATCTTCAGCACCTTGTCTCCGACAAATGATACCTGATAAACATCATCTCCAGATTCATAGATCCAGTGCTCGCCGTTCACATTAAGTGTTTCATAAGGCTGGCCTGCCACTTGGCGCACTTCAGCTTTTGTCATGCCTTCAGTTATCAATGAAGGGTCCCCTGAAGCAGAGGATTCTTCATCGCTAGTGTTTGTTGATGGAGGGCTTATGCAGCCGCTCATGAAAATCCCCAATGCTAGAAGTGTGAACAGAATCATCAGAGTCTTGGCCATGCACTATATCTCTTCCCTTAATCTGTCATACAGATGTACTGCCCTCTCATCTTTCTGGATTATAAACTTTGTGCCATTGGGCAGCACTATGGGAAGCTCTGCCAAGTTTGAGGATATCATGAATTTCTTTATATCTGTGATTACAGCAAGCGAGAACTCTGGTATGTCCCATTCAAGATAAAAGCGGTAAGGATCGATCTCCTGCATAAGGTTTTCGACCCAGCCAGGCTTGATTGGTTTTCCGCGGTGGCCATACTTGCGCCACATGTCTTTAAGCAGCGTTAGATTAAGTTTATGCTTTTGGCCCTCATGTATGTCCAGTTTGATGTACATCTCACTATAACTGAGTAACTAAAGAAATTTAAAACTGCCTATGTTCTCTTAATCTTATGGCCACTTCAAGCATGAGCTTCTTGCCCAAGAACTTTCCAAAGGTCAAGACGTACAAGCTATATATAAACGGTCGCTGGGTCTCGTCAAACAACGGAGAAACCTTTGTTTCTGTTAACCCTTATTCACAGAAACCCGCAGGATTTTTCCAGCAGGGTTCAGAGCTTGACGTAAAGGCTGCGATTACTGCTGCCGAGAAAGCTTACCCTTCCTGGAGGGATACTCCTGCGCCGACGAGAGGTAAGATCTTACTCAGGGCTTCGCAAATCTTTCAAGAGCGCAAGCACGAACTAGGCCGCATCGTTACAGAAGAGATGGGCAAATCAATCATTGAAGGCAAGGCTGATGTACAGGAAGTGGTTGATATTTTCGAATACATGGCTGGAGAGGGCCGCCGCTTGTTTGGGCATACCACAACTTCAGAGCTGAAGGATAAGTTCGCTTACACTATAAGGGTTCCTCTCGGCGTCACGCTCTGCATAACGCCCTGGAACTTTCCTATAGCAATACCTGCCTGGAAAATATCTGCAGCTCTCATTTGTGGAAACACTATTGTGTTCAAACCTTCATCAGACACGCCGTTATGTGCGACAAAATTTGTTGAAATTCTTGAAGAGGCGGGAATCCCAAAAGGCGTCATCAACTTAGTCACATGCTCAGGCTCAACAATAGAAGCTGCTGTTACAGATGATAGGATTAGAGCAGTTTCATTTACAGGCCACAAGAACACCGGCCTTAGAATAACACAAATTGCAGGAATCAAGCGAGTGAGTCTGGAGTTGGGAAGCAAGAATGCCATTATTGTCATGGACGACGCTGACCTTGATTTAGCAGTTGACGGTGCTGTATGGGCTGCTTTTGGGACACAAGGGCAGAGATGCACTGCTACCAGCAGGATAATAGTTCATAAAAAGATCAAGAAGGAGTTTGAAAAGAAACTTGTTGCAAGAGTAAAGAAACTGAAATACGGCAATCCCCTTGACCCGAAAATCCAGCTCGGACCGTTAGTAAACAAGCAGCAGCTGGACAAGTATGTCAAATATCTTCACATCGGCGAGAGGGAAGGCGCCAAATTGCTGCACTTTGGGGGCGCGGTTAACAACACTATGTTCGCATTGCCTACTGTTTTTACAAATGCCAAGCCAAATATGAATATCTGCAGGGACGAGATATTCGCGCCTATTCTTGTAATCTTGGAGTGTAAGGACTTGAAAGATGCGATTTCAATCAGCAACGCTGTTGACTATGGCCTGGTGTCATCAATATATACGAAAGACATTGGAAACGCGATGAAAGCTTCGCAGAAACTTGAAACAGGAATCACCTACATCAATGCCCCAACAATTGGAGCTGAAGTTCATCTTCCATTCGGCGGCGTCAAGAAGTCTGGCAACACCAGGGAAGCAGGAATTGTTGGTATAGACGAATTCACAGAGCTGAAGACAATTTACATAGACTATTCTGGAAAACTGCAGAGAGCGCAAATCGAACCCTATTTAAATTCTGGCGATAAGAAAAAGTGAATGGCAAAACAAAGGGTCACCTTCACTACTGAAGATGGCGTTCTTATTGTTGGTGATTATATTGAATCAGGCAGCAAGAATGCTGTCCTGCTATTGCACATGCTGCCTTCTGACAGGAGGAGCTGGTTTCCAATTGAAGAGGACCTGTGGAGATTGGGCTATCAAGTACTGGCTATTGATTTGCGAGGACATGGCGAATCAACAAGGCAGGGCACAAAGACTTTGGATTACAAGAAATTCTCGGACGAGCAGCATCAACAATCAATCAAAGATGTTGAAGCTGCGATAAATTTCCTGAAAGAAAAGAGCGCCAAGAATTTTGCGGTCATCGGCGCATCAATAGGCGCGAATCTTGCTCTAACTTACGGCATAGGAGATTCCTCTGTAAAAACAGCTATTTTGTTAAGTCCTGGTTTGGACTATAGAGGTGTAGGGACAGAGAAGCCTGCGGCTAATTTTGATAACCCCTTGCTTATTGTTGCCTCCGACGATGACGATTACTCGTTGGAAAGTTCTCGTAGGCTGGCAGAAATTGCCTCAAATGCAGAGCTGAAAACTCTAAGAAATGTAGGACACGGCACGCAGATGTTCTCCTCTGCTGAACTTAAGCCTCTGATTCTAGACTGGCTGTGGGAGAAGCTCTAAAATCACCATATAGAAATCTTTACAACAAAGCTAAAATAGAACTACATCGACTAAACTCGGCATATAATGGCCATTAAAATTAAGGACGTCCCTGGCCCTAAAGCTAGGAGAATAGCAGAGTTCTACAAGAGATATGCTGCGAATACTACATTCGAATATCCTCTTGTCATAAAAAATGGTGAAGGCTGCTATGTGCAAGATGTTGACGGAAACTGGTTTCTTGATTTTAATGCACAAGTAGCTTCTGCCGCCCTCGGCTACAAGCATCCTGCGATCACTTCTGTTATGAAGAGATATGCAGAAATTGGGGCGCACAAGATAGCTGGCCAGGACTTTTACAACGAAGAAGCCGCTGAGCTTACGAAAACGCTGCTTTCGATAGTTCCGAAAAGGCTGCGCCGCGTGTTTTTGGTAAATACTGGTGCAGAAGCTGTCGAAAACTGCATGAAATTAGTGTGGAGAAAAGTTGGGCCCTTGTCAGGAGTCGCCTTCAGCGGCGCATTTCACGGCCGTACATTAGGCGCGCTTTCTTACACGCATTCGAGGGCTGCGCAAAAGAAAAACTATCCTGAAATTGCGCATCATGTGCTGAAATTCTGCTCTTCCGACGCCGATGTTGAAATCGATGAATTGGAAAAATTCATACTCACCGGAAGCAAGCCTTCCTTCGTTGTAGTAGAGCCTATACAAGGAGAGGGCGGCTACAGGGTGGCGAGCAAAAAATTCCTCACTACAATTAGGAAAGTCACCAAAGCCAACAACATCCAGCTGATTTTAGACGAGGTGCAAACTGGAATAGGTCGAACTGGAAAATGGTGGGCTTTCGAGCATTACAAGATAGAGCCGGATTTTATTGCGAGTGCAAAGCACCTGCAGGTTGGAGCAGCAATTTTCCCAAATGAATTCAATCCTGCTGAGCATTCTGCAATCTCGAGTACGTGGGGCGGCGGCCATCGCATAGATTTGGCGATTGGAACCGAAACAATAAAGACGATAAGAAAGCAAAAACTTCTGGAAAATGCTGCGAAAATTGGGGAGCACATAGGAAAGAGGCTGAAAGAATGGCAGAAATCGCTGCCGAAGATGATCATCGACACCAGAGGCTTGGGCTTGATGAGGGCATTTGAACTCCCGAGCGCGGAAATAAGGAGCAAAGTTATACAGCAGAGCTTCCGCCGCGGGTTATGCCTATTGCCTTGCGCAGAGCGCGCCATAAGAATTGCGCCGCCTCTGATAATAAAACAAAGCGAGGCTGATGAGGGCCTCAACATACTAGAAAAAGTGGTCAGAACAATTTAATTCTAGCAGAATTCGCAAATTGCCGCTTTTTGAGCCTTCTTCCTGGGCTTAGCTTTCGCTGATTTCTTTTTCCTGATTTTCTTGGCCATTCTTATCAGCAGAACTCACATATCTTTGGCTGCTTCTTTTTCTTGTGCTTTGAATTGTGCTGCGCCTTAGTGAATTTCTTTTTCTTTGCCATCTAGTCTACCTCCTTGATAGCTCTGTACATTAGAGCAACATCTTTATTATGCTTTTCTAATATCCTTATGATCAAATTCCTGAGCTCGTGGCTTGTGATGTCCTTGTGCTTTTTAACCTCAGAGCTGACATCGCGAGTGCAGACACTTGCCAGCTTCCTTGCTTCCTTTGCTGATAACTGTGCGGACAGGCCTGCCTTGTAGCAAGAACTTTCCAATTTCTTGGGCTCATACTTCTCGTGCCCTCCTCTTCTCTTGTGCACCTTAACCAGGCGCTTCGCAACTTTCAGTTTTCTTTTCCGTCTTGCCATCTTAGCCGAAATTTATTATTCCATTAGAGATTGCTATTAACAGCCAGGCCATGAATACTAGCAGCAGCCCTGTTAATAAGCGCATGTAATGCCTGAACTTCTGTTTCCATTTCTGCACATGTACCACTTTAGTTCCTGCAACGACTGCAGCAGTTATTATCATTAGTGGGGCTACAAACAGAATGTTGTACAGCACCAAAAGAAGGAAGGCTGTGAAATCAAAGTTCTGCGACAGTATGTAAATTATTGCCAAATATGGCGCTCCGGTGCACGGAAGCTCGACTGCAGCCACAAAGGCACCCAGAAATATCACGCCAGGCAGCGTAATCTTAGTGACGTATTTGTGAATTCGCGCAGCCATGGCTGGCGGTATTGTCAGCGAAAAGCCTTTGCCATACCAGAAGAAATCCTTTATCTCCACCAAGCCCAATACTGCAACTACGCCTCCTACAATCAGGCCGATTGTCAGCGTTAATACCAAAGGTATGGCTGTAAAGAATCTTGCGAGCCCAAGGCCTGCCAGCAGGTATACTAAAAACACAACAAAGATGTATGCGCCAGTAATCTTGATTATGTGCAACTTAGATTTTGCGGCGCCAAACAGTGTTGCTAACAAAAGTATCAAGACCCCAATGGCACACGGATTTATAGAATCTATCAGCGCAGTTACTACAACAGTACTGAGTGTCGGCAATAAGGCTGTTTCAACTGCCATTATGGTGCCTCCCCTAGACTCGGATTGATATGCTCCGCAGATCGGTCATCAAAAACAAACTTTATTTGATCCCCTGGCGGCACAATAGCGAAGGGTGCGGGTATATGTTCCGCAGGATTTTCAATCAATTCTCCATTGACAAACACATACAAGGTTCCTGGATTTCCATTCAGGCACAAATCTCCATTGCTGTAAGTCAGCGGATTACTGTTTGGCGGCAGGCTTTGCGGAATGGATATTGAAGTGTTAGTAATAGAACCGCCGATTACTTCAAAGAAACTATGAAGATTAACCTGCTCTAAACTCAGCAAAATGCCTTCAACATGAATGCGGTCATCGTTATGATGATGCCAAAATGGAGTGCCGACTTTGTTATCCAAGCCTCTTGATTGTGGGAGCTCTATTCTTTCACCGCAGATCCAGATCTCAAAGTCTGCATGCCAGTGCACTGGCCCGCCAACAGGAGAGACGTCAACCCAGTAAGCTGTAAGGCCAATCATATATCCAGTAACTGCAAGCGATGCTATCGCAATGCCCACAAAAATTATTTTTTCGTGCTTTACGCTAAGCCGTTTCTGGAAAGCAACGCCGATAAGCGTCAAAATAGCTATGGCTGCGACGCCAATCCATAATACTCTTGAATCAAATTTCAGTATGCTATCCGCAAAGTCAGCTTCCCCGTGCGCAAGTGCAGGAACTAATAATGAAAAGAAAAGCAGTATAATTAACAGTGGCTGGTTTCTGTTCATAAAACTAGAAAGAAGCAGGCAGTTAAAAAGTTATTGCACCCTTATTCGCAGTGTATCAACAAGCTGATTTGTAAACGGCTGATAAGCGCGCACGATTGTTGTTGACCTCAGCACGAAGCTGAATGTTGCCTCGCCGTTCGGAGGTATTCTCTCAGTGCCCCAGGGTCCTCTGAACTCCAGACCGCCAGGACCGACCCTGTCCGCGTCGCGGACTTTGAATGTAATAGTGACATTCTGCCCGCCAAGGACATCAATAGCACGGACATCCGAATCATCTATGTAAAAACCGTTGTTATCCACCTCTATAAAATAGCTGGAGGTGAATGCAACGGGTATCTCACGCTCAGGCTCTGGTTCAGGTTCTGCTTCCAGTTCTTCCTTTTCAGCTCCAAAAACTTCTATCATGAATTCGTCAGACCAATAATTCACATTGTTGACAACTGCGTGGGCTCTCCAGTAAAGTGTTCCGTTGGTGTTGGGTGCTTTGAATGTTGCGGTGAAAGCCCGCGGTATCGTGAATTCTCCAGAAGCAAAATCCTGCGTGAATTCTGCATATCCTGCGTCTGAAGGCGTTACAGAAGTATCAAATGTTCCTGGAATTGATATTGTATCGTAGTATATTGCTGTGTGCGGTATCACTTGCCTCTGTCCAGCAACTTCCCAGCTTATAGCAATAGTTCCGGCAGTTTCAACTGTTGTTGGCGCGTTTAGCACCCTGACAGACGCCTGCTGTGCAGCGCCGAAACAGCTGCTGAGAAAAATAACTGCGATTAGCAGGAAAATAAATAAAGCATACTGGCTCCTGCTCATGTTAAAATAAAAAGAAAAGAAGAATAAAAGGCTTTAGTAGCCGTATAGTCCTGCACTGCCGCTTGCGTTAGCCGAGACATTCACTTCTACAGCTGCTCCAGTTACTGAAATTGTAAACTCGTCAGTCCAGTACTGCTGTCCGTTGTGTATCGCATGCCCGCGCAGGTACATCGTTCCAGCTTTGCTGGGTGCTGTTGCGTTGCCTTCAAACTCAGCAGGTACAGTGAAATTGCCTGACGCAAATTCTGTAACTAAATCAGTGTAGCCGCTGTCTGCTGGCGTAACATTAGTGCCGAATTCTCCAGCATGCGAGACGTTATCCCAGTGCACAGAAGTGTGCGGAACAGTGCCTTCAAGATTTACGCGCCATTTTACAGCAAAAACCTGTCCAGGCCGCACAGATGTTGGGTAGTCGAGCATTTCTACTGCAGGCTCTTCTTGGTCCACACTTATCTGGCTTCCAAAGCTTATGCATCCGCTGAGCGCTACAACCATGCCAAAAATGGCTGTAAGCAAGATTGTTTTTGTTTCCATTGTTTAACCTCCTTTGCCCAAAGCAGAGAATAGTTTTATAAAAGTCTTTTGCACAGCACAATGATGTTGCGAAATCTTTCCAGTGCCTTTCGGCTGGTCTTCAGCCAAAAAAGGTATGTTGCTATAGCGGCAATAACTGCTTTGATGATTTTTCTGTTTAATGTTTACATAACAAACTATAAGCTACTGCAAGAACTGTTCTCTACAAGATTGCTGCTCGACCTTCTCGTAGGAACATTCCAGAGCCTGGAATGGTATGCCCAAATATCAACTGTAACGCTCTCTGTGCTGACAGGAGTTGCTTTATCGATGCTAGCGTTCAAAATAAAAGTTGCAAAAGCTGATGTAAAGGACAGCTCTGGAATTATAGGAACAATCTTCGGCGTGTTGGTGCCTGGCTGCGCTACCTGCGGCATCGGCATATTGGCAATTCTGGGATTCACGTCTGCATTGCTGATATTGCCGCTGAAAGGCCTGGAATTCGCAATTCTCGGCATTGCCATACTAAGCGCAACAATCCTGTACACTTCAAAGCAAATAGTGGAATGCCCTGCATGCCAAGTACAGCTAAAGAAAATAAGGTAAACCTTTTATATAATTGGATGAATTTCTGCATATGGCCAAGTCTGTCGCTATCTATACTACGCCAACCTGCGTCTACTGCAGGATGGCCAAGGAATTTTTCAAGAAAAACAATGTAAAGTACAAGGAAATTGACGTTTCAAGTGATGACAGAGCTGTGCAAGAAATGGTGGAGAAGAGCGGTCAGATGGGCGTGCCTGTAATAACAGTTGATAAGGAAGTAATAGTTGGCTTTAACGAATCGAAGCTGAGAAAAGCCCTGGGACTGAAGGGTTAATCTCATGGTTAAGGCTGCTCCAAGCATTGCAAAGCATGAAGTAAGGAGATTCCTCATCTGAAATGGCAAGCAAATATGATGTTTTGATAGTTGGTGGCGGCCCTGCAGGCTTTGCGGCCGCAATTTTTGCAGCAAGGAGAAATTTGAAAACTTTGCTGCTAGCAAAATCTTTGGGCGGCCAGATAACAAGGTCTTTTGGGGTAGAAAATTATCCTGGCTTCCTCAAAATCCCAGGGACTGAATTGATGATGAAGGTCTCAGAGCAGGCTGAAAAGAACGGTGCTGAAATAAAATATGAGGAAGTAATGGAGATAACGAAAAAAGGCCATGATTTTGAAGTAAAAACTAAGGAGAACAAGTACTCCTCGCAAACTGTAATACTTGCATACGGCAAGACGCCGAGGGACTTGGGCATTAAAGGAGAGGAGAAGTATGCAGGCCTTGGAGTGTTTTACTGCTCCACTTGTGATATGCCAATCATGCGCAACAAGACTATTGCAGTGATTGGCGGCGGTTCAGATGCAGTCGATGCAGCAACTTTCGGAGCAGGAATCTGCAAGAAAGTCTATCTAATTTACAAAGGAGAGGAGCTGGCTGCAGATTTGCCAGCCATTGAGCGGCTGAAAAAGATGCCGTACAAGGAAGAGGACACCAAGAAACTCAAAAATCACAAAAAGCTCGAAAGAAAAGCGCGCAATGTGGAAATTCTTTTGAAACACTGGCCTGTCGAAGTCAAGGGAGACAAATTTGTTAAATCCCTGGTGATACAAGAAGTAGACTCCAAGAAAACCAGAGAGATTCCCCTCGACGGAGTTTTTGTTGAAATTGGTTTTATAGTAAAGACAGAAATGGTTTCTAAATTAGTAAAGCTTGACAAGTTCAAGCAAGTCATAACGGACAAGATGTGTCGAACGTCAAGGCCGGGAATTTTTGCTGCTGGCGACATAACTGATCTAGAAGTAAAGCAGGCAGTGGCATCAGCAGGCGAAGGATGCAAAGCTGCTTTGGCAGCATACCTTTATATTCAAGAAAAGTCAGGCAAAAAGATAAGGCTGGAGCCTGACTGGGCATAAAATGGAAAGCAAAATCTGGATTGTAATCATCCTATTTTCATTTGCAGTGCTGTTGAGCGGATGCTTTTCCGCGCCGCAGCCACCAGCAACAACAGACAATGAAACTGCGGCGGTTAACAACACACCATCTGGAAATGCAACTCCGCCTGCAGCAAAGACAGTCATCGTTAACATAACATCGTCTGGCTTTAGCCCGGGAACAATAACAATCAATTCTGGAGATACAATTACGTTTGTAAATACTGACACGAGTTTGCACTGGGTAGCATCAAAACCACACCCGATACATACAGATGTTCCCGGCTTTGATGCAAGAAAAGCTCTGCAGCGGGGAGAAAGTTACAGCTTCACATTTACAAAGAAAGGCACATTTGGCTGCCATGACCATTTGAACCCTGCAACGATGTGCGCCATAATTGTGCAGTGAAATTATTTTTTTATCCTGAATCTTACAAAATCGCTGTCTCTCAAGTCTAGTTTCCTTACGACTTGTATTGGAACATAAAAGCCTGCGCTGCCGCTGTTATTCCATAATTTTGTCTTGAATTCCTCACCGTTCATCTCTATAGTCAAATTGTAAAGCTTTGTAAAAGGAAAACTTCCTGCAGGCAAAGTAACCTTAGCTAGTTTATTCTTGCCCTGCACCTCAACTTGCAACTTGGCCCTGAAAGTTTGTATCATCGTATTTCTTACTTGAATTTCCTCTTTTCAATAAACTCGAAAGCCTCAAATGCTGCTGCAACTCCCTGAGAAACTCCTGTGATTACCTGCTTGTACTTATCATCTGTGACATCCCCTGCAGCGTAGAAGCCGTCAACATTCGTGTGCGAATGCCTGTCAACAATTATTTCGCCCTCTTTATTTAGCTTTACACCAAGCTTTTTGGCGAAATTCGTCAAAGGTACAGAGCCTATTTCTATGAAAACGCCTTCGCACTTGAAATCCTTTGAACCCTTGTAAGCCTTATCGAATACCACTCCCGTAACGAATTTATCTCCTTTGATTTCAACAACGTTTGTATTGTTAATTATCTCTATCTTGCCTTTCTTAATTTGCTCCTCGACCCTTTGCATGTTTATTGGTTCAGGGTGAATTTTTTCACCACGATAGACAACATATGTTTTTTTAGTATGTTGTATGGTATAGAGCGCTTCTTTGGCTGCAGAGTCTGAGCCTCCAACAACAATAACAACTTTGTTTTTGAATAAGGGCGAGTCGCAGGTGGCACAATAGCTTACCCCTTTAGAAGAAAATTCCTTTTCGCCAGGAACATCTAGTTTTCTTCTTGTACCGCCGAGGGCGTACAAAATTGTTTTGCCTTCATATGTTCCCTCAGTAGTTTTCACAGAAAACTTGTCGCCGAGCTTTTCCACATCAGTAATCTCCACTTCCCTAATCTCAATGTTATCCTTGTAGTCCTGGGCGTGCTTCACGAACATGTCAAAGAACTCCGGCCCTGTTGCCCTCACTATTCCAGGATAGTTCTCGACAACATGTGTCGTTGCGATAAGTCCAGTTAACTGCTTTGTCAGAACAAGCACAGACATATTGAACCTGGCGGCATAGATTGCTCCTCCAAGCGCACTTGTTCCTCCACCGAGAACAATAATGTCCCAAACTTTTTTGGCCATGTGTTTATGAGGAAAGGAAAAGAGTATAAAAAGAAATCGTTTCAGTATGGGTAAAGTTTTTTATAGGTTGAAGTGAACAATTAACTATGGCCCTGTTTGAATTAGCTGACCTGAGCAGGAATGTCTCTAAGAAAGTAAAGCCAAAATCCCAGAAAGCCTCTAAGAAAGCAGCCTCTAAGTCAAAGGCTTCCTCTTCCGCAAAAACTGAAGGGAAGGCAAAGAAAGGCAGATTGATAGAATTTTACGGTACAGAGTGCTCGCACTGCATTGCAATGCAGCCTTCTATTGATAGATTGCAAAGAGAGACTGGATTAAAAGTAGAAAAGATAGAAGTTTGGCACAATGAAGCCAATGCAAGGATGATGCAGTCTTATGACCGAGGTTTCTGCGGAGGCGTACCGTTCTTCTACAATGAAGGCACGAATGAATGGATCTGCGGCGAAACCTCTTATGACGATCTCAGGCGCTGGGCAATGGGAAAGAAGAGATAATCAAACGATCTTCTTTCCAGTATCTTTCTCGTAAATATGAATTACCATAACAGGGCATACTTCAGCAGAAAGCTTCATTTTTTCCAAGTCATTCTCGTCAATCTCAAGTTTCTGCACAGTGTTCTTGGATTCCTTCATCGCGTTAACTAAGTCGACTTTACCGTCATCCTGCATCTGCCAGAATTCAGGCGCTACTGCTGCGCACGTAGCTGCGCCTATGCAGCCTTTCCTGTCCAGTTCCACGATGTACTTCTTGCCCATTGAAAAGGCTTAAAATAGACAATTTATAAGTCTACTTGGCCACAATGAAGAAAACTATAGCTCAGTTCCAAGTACCATATTTGCAAGTTCTGGACGAAACTGGAAAGATCGACGAAAATGTTATGACCCCGCTTTCTTCCAAGCAGATAAAGGAACTTTTTGAATTGATGGTTTTGACTCGTGTGTTCGATGATATTGCTCTCCGCATGAATAGGGAAGGCCGTTTAGGAACATACGCGCCAATGATTGGCGAGGAAGCTTCCATTGTTGGAACTGGCTATGCGATGGAAAAGAACGACTGGCTTTTCCCAAGTTTCAGGGAAAATACAACAATGTTTCTCCGCGGAGTTCCTTTCGAAAAACTGTTGCTGTACTGGAGAGGAGATGAAAGAGGAAATAACTTTCCCGCTAACGCCAAGAGTTTGCCCGTCTATGTTCCGGTATCGACACAAATGCCTCACGCAGTCGGATTCGCGTGGGCTGCAAAAATGAAGAAAGAAAAGTATGCGACTGTTGTGATATTCGGAGACGGTGCCACTAGCAAAGGAGACTTCTATGAATCGATGAACTTTGCAGGTATTTTTCACATACCAATAGTTTTTGTGTGCTTCAATAATCAGTATGCTATTTCTTTGCCGAGAAGCTCGCAGACAAACGCAAAAACTCTTGCGCAAAAAGCGATTGCTGCAGGGCTTGAATATTTCATACAGGTAGATGGCAATGATGTTTTCGCAGTTCATTCAGCAGTCTCTGCAGCATTAAAATTTGCTAAAGCTCACGGCCCTGCGTTCGTTGAATGCTTTACTTACCGCAGAAGTCATCACACAACAGCAGATGACTGGACTCGATATCGGCAGCTGAAAGAAGTCGAGGCGTGGCAGAAGAAAGATCCTATCGACAGATTAAGAAAATATATGCAGTCTAAAAAAATATGGACAAAAGCTTACGAGAATAAAGTCGTTGCAAAAGCCAGAACCACTGTTGGTAATGCTGTTAAGAAATCAGAAGCTATGCCTGAGCCCGACAATAAAGACATTTTCAAGTTCATGTTCAAAGAGCCCACGCCAGATTTGCAAAGGCAAAGCAAGGAGCTTGATGAATGATGGCAGTTCTGGATATGGTTCAAGCATTGAATCAGGCCCTGAAGCTTGAAATGCAAAGGGACAAAAATGTGGTTGTGCTGGGAGAAGACGTTGGTGCAGATGGCGGCGTTTTTCGTGTGACTGATGGACTGCAAAAAGAATTTGGCGCGCTTCGCTGCATCGATACGCCGCTTGCAGAATCTGCCTTAATCGGGGCCTCAATAGGGCTGGCGATGAATGGCATTAAACCAGTACTTGAAGCGCAGTTCAACGGTTTTTCAATTCCTATGCTTGACCAATTGGTAAATCATGCGTCCAGGATAAGATGGCGAACTAGGGGACAGCGAAGCTGCCCGCTAGTATTGAGAATTCCTGTCGGAGGAAAAATCAGGGCGCTGGAACATCACTCTGACAGCCCTGAAACATATTTTGCGCACACACCAGGCCTTAAGGTAGTCATCCCATCAAATCCGTATGACGCAAAGGGCCTTTTGATTTCTGCAATTAGAGATTCTGACCCAGTTATCTTTCTAGAGCCACTATCGCTTTATCGCGCCATAAAGCAAGAGGTTCCTAACAAGCCATACACTGTTGAAATTGGAAAAGCATCTGTGATGCGGGAAGGCTCTGAGGTCACACTGATAAGCTATGGCGCCATGGTTCATGAATGCCTGAAAGCAGCTGAGATGCTAGATGGCAAGGTGAGCTGCGAAGTCATAGACTTGCGAACATTAAAGCCTTTGGACATAGAGGCAGTTTCTGCATCTGTAGAGAAAACAGGAAGAGCCATTGTGGTGCACGAAGCGCAAAGATATTGCGGCGTTGCTGCAGAGGTCGCTGCGCAAATTGTGGAGAACAATTTTCTTAACTTGAAGGCTCCAATACAAAGGGTTGCAGGCTTTGACGCCGTGTTGCCAATGCCAAAACTGGAAAAGTATTACCTTCCTAATGTTGACAAGATTACAAAAGCAATAAACAAAGCTATGTCATACTGAACAAATGGTCACTGAATTTAGATTGCCTGATTTGGGAGAAGGATTGACAGAGGCAGAAATAGTGGAATGGGTGGTGAAGGAAGGCTCTGTTGTCAAAGAACACGATACAATTTTGAAAGTGGAGACTGCCAAAGCCATAGTGGAAGTTCCTTCTCCAGTATCTGGAGTGATCTTAAAGATTTACAGGAAGCAAGGCGAGACTGTTAAAGTTGGGGAAGTGCTTGTTGCTATAGGAAAAAAGGGGGAGAAAGCTCCTGCAGCGCCTGCGCCGCAAAAAGTTACCGAAAAACTAGGCGTTGTCGGAAAGCTAGAAACTTCTGCACAAGTCTGGCAGCCTCCAATTGCTGCCAAAGCCTCTGCTGCTTACACAAAAGTACTTGCAACCCCTGCGGTCCGCAGTTTAGCAAAGAAATTAGGGGTTAACATTGAAACCCTTAATGGTACTGGCCCGTCTGGAAGGGTCACTGAAGATGACGTTGTTGCTGCGACTAAAGGGAATGTCCTTGCGAAGGAAATGCCTAGGGAGAGTACTCCTCCAGTTTCCGCAGTAAAGTCAGTAAGGAAATATGACTTCTACGGTTACATAGAAAGAGAGCCGCTGAAAGGAATACGCAAGGCCACTGCTGAGCACATGGAGCTGGCACACAATACCGTACCTGTGACTTCGATGGACGAAGTCGATGTCACATTTTTGTTTGAATTCAGGGAAAAAGAAAAAATAAAGGGGCAAAAGAAAAAAGCGCACATCACCTTCTTGCCTTACATTATCAAAGCCTGCCTTGATGCGCTAAAGGAACATCCGCGCTTTAACGCGGCGTTTGATGATTCTGCCAGAGAATTTATTATCAAGAAATATTGGAACTTTGGAATAGCTGTTGACACTCCTGACGGCCTCATAGTGCCTGTAATCAAGGGAGTCGAGCAAAAGTCTATAATAAATTTGGCAAAAGAAATAGAACTAATTGCTGATAAGGCTGCCAAGCGCACGCTGGACTTGGCAGAATTGAAGGGCTCCACATTTACCATAACAAATATCGGGGTGCTTGGAGGAAAATTTGCTACTCCTGTTGTAAATTATCCAGATACTGCAATCTTGCTGACAGGAAGAATTTACGATGCTCCTGTTGTTAGGGATGGAAAAATCAAATTAAGGAAACTGCTTCCGCTCTCATTGACTTTTGATCACAGGGTCAATGACGGAGCTAATGCGCAAAGGTTCATGAACAAGCTGAAATCCCTTCTGGAAGACGAGAAGTGGATCAAGAAGTGGCAGATTTAGGCGCTGTTTTAGGCTTTTGATAGAAGGGACCGCAGAAGCAGAAGCCCCTGTCAGAAGCCAGTGCTGGATCATTTTCGATTGAAGACTTAAATTTCCAGTCCTCATTTTCATACATGCTTTTTGCCTCGGCTATTTTATCGCCCATATCTAAATCTCCTAACTCAATTATTTTTGTTTTATGCGAATCTATCCAAGCACCAATAAAGCGCGCCTTCAAATAGTCCGAAGACCATTTAGTGTAAGCTGACAAGTGAGGTAATTTTTCTATTATCTCCTTCTCGCCTGGCCTTAAGTTGATAACCTTGGCTAGAAGCTCAGCATCAAATTTCTGCACTGGTATTGTGCCTTGGTATAGAAATTCGCAGCCTGGAGCGGTCCAGTGCTGGGCAGTCCCGACTATTGGCAAGTCTCCTATTTTGACGAAAAACATCTGGCCTAGCCTCGCATCTATTCCTAGTTCTTTTTCTTTTAGGCAGCTGACGGTCCTATTGCCAAAATATTCGTGCACTTGAACAGAATTTCCCAATATGCCGTTTACCGCACAGCCTATTATGGAAAAATGCAGCTCACTACTTTCGCGCCCACTGCAGTACATTGCACCGCCAGTTGTCTTGCGCCTTGCCAGAGATATTCCTAAATTTCGCATGGTACTGAGATTAAAATCCGACAAATGCTGCCTATAAGCAGCAATTATTGCGGCGCTTTTGTACCTGTGAAACCTGATAAAAATCTCCTTCCTTTGATTTTCACGTACAAAATTCATCAGAGCATCGTCTACTGCCAAATTGTAGTTGGCATCGCCTTGCGGACTTACAACTAGTTTGAATTCCAAACCCTGTTCCCCCATAAGGCGATAACAAAAGGCACCAAATATAACATTTTGTTCACTTCAGTAGTTTGATTATTTTCTGCGGGTCTGCTTTTCCCCGCAGCTTGCCCATCACAATTCCAATTAGTTTCTCCTTCGGACCTTTGTATTCTTTCTTTATCTTTTGTATCTCTTGTGCTAATTCCTTGTCAGAGAGTACTTTATGCCGGCTCATGATGACATAGAGCGCCTCTAAAGAATGCGGCTTTTCCCTTGCAAGCGATTCCATAATTGCTGCTACTGATTCCTTTACGATTGCTGGGCATTTAGCATTACCTCCAGACAAGCCAGAGAATATGCAGTCAAAAATTTCTTCCTTAACATCAAATTCTGCCAGCTGAAGTCTTCTTTTCACCTCTTTAGGGGTTACCTGCATTGTTGTCGCAATCAGATTTGCATTTAATTTGGGGAAGCTCTTTACGAAATTCATAAACATCTGCAAGTCTTCAGATGTGGCGAGCTGGTTGACCATATCAGCACTGAGTCCAAGTTTCTGCAGCCTGCTCTTTATTGACTCTGGAGATTCCGGAAGTCTTAGTTTTGCGATGTGATCTTTTTCCAGGAAGTAATACGGCAGATCTGTTTCTGGGTACATACGAGCTGCGCCAGGCATAGGCCGCAGGAATTTTGTTTCCAAACTAGGAAGAACATTTCTTACATGGCCTTCTGGCTTCTGCTTTCCCTTGAGAGATTCCGCTTGCCTTTGCACTTCCTTTGCGACAATTTCTGGAATGTGCTGCAGGTCCTGCACCCCTTTGATTTCTATTCTCGGATGTCCTGTTATAGAAACATTGACATCTTGCCTTATTGTTCCAAGGCCGCGCATTACTTTTCCCGTTGCTCTCAACAGCATGCCGATTTTCTCGGCAACTTCCTTTACCTGTTCCGGTGTTTTGCAATCTGGGTCTGTTGCAATTTCTACTAAAGGAATGCCTAATCTGTCAAGCCTGAATGTTACGGATTCTGGCGTTTCTCCTGTACGTCTGGCTGAATCTTCCTCCAAGACAACTGTCTGTATTCCAACGTGTCCAAAGCTGGTATCTATGTGACCGCTGTGGCCGACCAAAACAGTTCTCTGGAATCCGCTCGTGTTAGAACCGTCTACGACAGTCTTTCTCATAACTTGAATCATATCAGGAAACTTGCAGTTCAGCATCTTTGATATCAGCAAAACAGTATCAAGAGCCTCTTGGTTTATTGCTCTTGGCGGCTCTTCATCCAATTCAACGAGACAAGTGGTATCGTTGTAAGCTTCGTACAAATAGTATTTCCTTTTCTTTTTCTCGAATATAGCGGCCGGATCTATTTTTCCCAGCTCGCCGGCAAGCGGCCGCAGCTCTCGCTTAACAACAAAATCAGGGTTATCTTGTCTGATAAGGGAAGGACAAGAGCAGAACAATTTATGGGTTGCAAGCTGCTGGTGTATTTCTATGCCTGCTTTCAACCCTAACTTTGCATAATCCATTTTGTCAATACAAGAAAGATTCTGGCAATATTTGTTTGACAAGCTCGCCAGACATGTTTGTAAGCATCATTGTTTTTGCCTCATTATTATTTTTCGCCTTCGCAAGCACGTGGCCTAGTTTTACGTATGCTGTTTCACTCAACATCGAGCCGAGATAGCAAACGCCAGCATTCAACAACTCGCGGCCGGTTGAATATACATAAGGGTCTAGTCTTCCGTACAGCGGCTGCGGTGCGAATCCAACAAACAAGCCGCGCTTGATAGCATCTTTGATTACTGGAAGCCAAGACTTTTCCTTGTTTCTAGGATTTGCTGCGACATGACCCAAACCAGTAGCTTCTATAATAACGCCCTTGTACTTGTGATCAACAAAGTGATGCAGTATTCTGGGATCTGCGCCGGGCACAAATTTTATAAGTGCAACTTTTTCTTCAAATTTGTCATCCAGTACAACTTTGCCCTTGTTATTTCTCGGTTTGTAATTCTTGTTCGTTATCTCAATTTTTCCGTTCGGCCAGATTTTTGCCAATGGGAGCTCATTAATAGGCCTGAATGTGTCTCGCCTTGTAGTATGCATTTTCTTGACATTAGTTCCCCTGCTTGCAATGCAGTGAGTGTCGGCAGAATTGCCGTGCATAACTATTGCAACTTCAGCCATGTTTGAGAGGCAGTAGTGAGCTGCGCATATGAGGTTCATGCCGCCGTCAAAAGATCCCCTATCTGATGAACGCTGGCCGCCTACTAGGGCAACTGGCTTGTTGAGGTTTTTGAGAAAAAAGGAAAGCGCTGCTGCCGTGTAATGCAATGTATCAGTGCCATGTGTTACTATTACGCCACTCACATCAGGTTCGTTTAATGCCTTTGCAACCTCTTTTGCGATCAGCTGCCACTCCTTAGGGCCCATATCTTCAGAGAAGACTGAGAAAGGCTGTGCTATGCGTTTAATGTTTACAATATCGAGAAGTTCTGGTGTGGCTAGAAGTACTTCTTCAGGCTTTGTCAGCGGCGAAACCCCGCCAGTGGTATAATCCACTTTTGATGTTATGGTGCCGCCTGTTGCTACAATTACTATGTTGGGGAGCCCTTTCTTGACTGGAGGCTTTACCAGCGGTGCTTTGGAGCTCTCAACGCTTCCAATCTTCTTGACACTTACTCCTTTGCCCATTTTGATTCCGAGATTATAGCCGGAAGCCAGCTTTATTGTAAGAATATCAGAATATCCCTGAGGAGAAGGCATTACAATGCCCTGATACTTTGCATCGGGAGTCTTGACTTCAACTTTGTCTCCTGTCTTAAAGTTAGCAGCCATTATTAGCTACAAGATTTTGCTGTCTTATATATCTTATTATGTTCTGATTTACTTTCTATAATCAGTTGTTTCCTTTTTTTCATAACAACTGATGTTTTACTACAACTTCAATGCTACATGCTATTGAAACAAAATTTTGTGAGGGACCTCCAGTTGAAACTTGGGTTTCAAATATGAAAATGACTACTTTTTCAATAGGTTACAAAACCGCATCGCTGAAAAAATGTCCATACATTTCATTTGCATTTCTGATGCATTTCTTCTGTACTTCATTTGGAAAAATCGATGCATAGAGCATTTGTTTACTTAAGTAAACAATCCTTTATATATTTGGTGTTTCATTAATGTAACGGTATTCCAAAACGGAATAGTAAAAACAAAAAAGGAGGTAAGTGGGAGTTTACACAAACTGCTCACTGACGGCCATGGAGTTTATTGTAGCTGACGCATTAAAAGCAAGTGCAAACCAAAAGAGCGACGACGATTTAGTGGTTGGAACAGCCAATATAAAAGTTGTAGGAGCTGGTGGAGCAGGAATTAACATGACTGGCTGGCTCTACGAGAAAGGCGTTAAAGGCGCTGAAGTTATCGGTCTTAATACTGATAAGCTGCACCTTGATAACAGGCCTGCAGACAAGAAAATTCTGATAGGAAGGGAATTGACAAGAGGCCTGGGCTGCGGAGGAAACCCGAACAAAGGAACTGAAGCAGCAAAGGAGAGCGTTTCTGAGATCAAAGAGACACTTAAGGGCGCTGACATGGTATTTGTCTGCGCAGGCATGGGAGGAGGCACAGGTACTGGCTCTGCCTCTGTTGTGGCACAAGTCGCAAAGGACTTGGGCGCAATAGTGATTGGAGTAGTAACAATGCCTTGGGATATAGAAAAGGCAAGAATTGACAAGGCTGAATTCGGCCTTAAGCAGTTACGACAGGTGGCTGACACTGTTGTCGTGATTGACAACAACCGATTAAGCAGAATAGCTGGAAACTTACCTATACAACAGAGCTTTGCAGTAGCTAATGAAATAGTTGCAACAATGATCAAGTCAATAGTGGAGATCATTGCTGTACCATCACTGATAAACCTGGACTACGCTGATGTCCGAGCTGTAATGACAGGATCTGGAGACGGTTCTGTCTCTGTAATTGGCTTTGGCGAATCTGACACTGAAAACCGAGTTGAGGAATCTGTACACAGAGCTTTGAGCAACCCATTGCTAGACGTGAAGTATGACGGTTCCACAGGAGCAATAATACACATAACTGGTGGAAACGACATGACTCTTGACGAAGCAGAGAAGATTGGGCAATTAATAACTGCAAACATGGATGCAGACGCAAATGTCATCTGGGGAGCAAGAATAGACACGAAGATGACTGGCAAGATACGTGTGATGACAATAATTGCCGGCGTTAAGTCCCCGTTTGTCGTTGGAAAGCCAACTTACTCGACTGCCAAGAGCACAGTGTTCAACGACGAGCTTGGCATAGACATGCTAAGGTAAAACTAACGGCATAAGGAGGTAGCCCACACCTTGAGCTGGGCACAGCGACACGTTGTATCAGCGGAAGCTGATACGACCAAATGTCGACTGTTTGCAGTCGCGCTCTCCCACAAGCACCTCCACACCTCATCTCATGATGAGGGTGATCGTGGGTTCTGCGGCCCTCCCCGGGCCGCTTTCCTTTTTCCATTTTTTCCAAACTATATCGAGCTAATTTTTAGGAAGCACATGGTACCTTCTCAATCTAATACAGGATATGTCTGTGAAGACAGCCAGGGTTATGCTGTCTATGCCTGGCACAGGCAAAAGAGCCGCTATGTTGTGATGGCGCATTCCGAGAACCTTTCCTCCTTGCTAGAATTTGTCAAGACAGTTCCCTTTGATGAAGTGCTTCCAACGCTTCCACAGCCTTTGATAACAAAAGATCCAAAAGCCAAGGGCTTGGGCGGCGATGACTTAGACATGTTTTATGCAAGCCTTGAGCTGGAAAGAAAGAGCGGCTTGCCTGCAATATATGCTGAATCTGCTGCCCATAAAATGGACGAGGTTCCGCCAGTAATATTCTGGGTTCCGCAAAGCCACCAAACAGTAATGTTCAGCTCTGGGCGGGATTTCAAGTTCGTGCCCACACGAATGGTTAGCCTAGAAGACGGATTGGCAGGCAATTCAGGCACTGTAGCAAAAGGTTTATAGTTAAATTTTGCTGTGAATTTTCGTGGTAAGGCCCAATCATGATGTTCTGCAGAAGGCTCCTAAGAAATATTCAATAGTGATTGCAATGATTGCAATCCTGATGGTTTTGGGGCTTGCATTATTCATAGGCACTCGAATTGTAAGCCAGATAGGAGGCCTTATGTCCCCTCCAGTCCCTACAGAATGCACTGATTCTGATAACGGAACTTTTACAGAGGCCTACGGCTCCTGTGCCGATGATGTTGGAAGGACTTTCTATGACACTTGTGTCATAACAAGTGTGAGCGGCGAGCTGCAGATACAAGAATATTACTGCGAAAATAATGTCTGCAAATCTCGAATATCGAGCTGCGGCGAAGGTTTTGCATGCGCTGGCGGCAAATGTATCAAGACTTAGTGAAACATAATGTTTATTAATGCTAGACTAAATGACTGTAAATGGCCACTAAGAAGCAGGATTATATTCAGCTCATAGTTCTTCTGGCACTGATATTTCTTCTGGCAATCCTGATGGCCAAGTCCGGCGGCGATGTAACAGCATTGTTCACAGGCCCGAGGCCATAACTCAATTAGAACAATCTCATCTCAACTAATGCGCCAGCAATTATCAATACTACTCCTAATATAAAGAGGGCTGAGCAGTCTTGTATTGCGCGCCAGAACTTCTCGCTGTTGTACTGTGCCCTATTCTCGTCAAAAGCCATGCTCAGCAAACCGCCTGCCATTGCGGCAAAGAAAAATCCTGTAAATTCAAGCGCTGTGTGCGGAATAAATTCAATAAAACTGACATAATCCCCAAAGCTTCCTATGAAAACTCCAAGCACAGATGCATTCCAAGTTATTACTAGTATTGAACCCATACCATAGATGAATGATAACAAAAGAATTAGTGCAAGAATTTTCAAATTGTTAATCAGAACTCCAAAAAAGCTAAGCTGGACTTGCGAGAAAAAGCCAAGCACAGTTGGCTGTGATAATGTGAGTATTTGGCGATCGAAGAAAAACGGCAAGACGCCTTTCGGCAATACTAACATCCAAACTAAATATGTAATGACTACTCCAAGAAAAAATAGTCCATAAATCAAGGCGATTTTCCTGTTGCGCAACCAGAAGCTCTCTGCAATCTTTCCTTTCTTCTCTTCTTCAAAATCAACAATTTTCTGAAGGAAGGGAACAGCTGCTATCGTTACAAAGAGCAGTCCCGCGAAAGCTGCTTGGTCTGGAAATACAAATAATCCTATGGAAGTGCCGATAAAAGCCAGCGTGATGCCCAAAAAAAGAGAGTAGAATGGATTTTTGGCAACCCAGTCAGGCCTAATGAGGGATTCAACGACCACTTTCGACCTCTCTCATTATCTCAGCAGCTAGTTCTGCCGGCCAGCCCGCTTGCAAGAGGTCCCTGTAAACCTGATCATGCGTCTGGCCTGATGCTATTGCCAGTCTTGTGTAGTTGACAAGGTGCTGCTTGTAGCTCACTTGTCGTGTATTATGATGCGGCCTGTTGCCTGTGGACAAAACAAACACTGTGAACACGACTAGAACGAACAGCAAAATTATTGCTATTATTCCCAAATAAGTGAATTCTGCGGAATCAGCAGTTGCTGCGCCTGTCAGCAGAGCGCCACTGGCAAAAGCTGCGAAAAGCAGCGTTACTGCAAGTAAACCGATAACGCCAGGTACCAGAATTAGAGTGCTCTCGTCATATCCCATAGTGGCCTTCTATTATTCAACATCTCAGTATAAAAATCTTAAGCAGTCGCTGTGAATGATATTGTGCCGCCGTTGTTCGCAGCGGAAATCTCGTTAGGAACAGTCGCTACAGACACTGAAACTGTATAAACTCCTGGCTCTGGCGGAACAAATTCAACACTTATCTTGACTGCTTGATTGTTCTGCAGCGCAGGCACATCTTCTGTCCCTATCAAATTTTCGTTCACAAAAAAGCTGATTGTTGTCGCTTCTGATGGGTCGCGCTCATTCTTGACATTAGCTGACATTGTAACTGTGCTGTCCGCCTTAGGGCTGCTAGGAATATGACTGACACTCACCACAACAAGGTCTGGCTTGTGCTCTGGAGGAGGGCCTGGTGTTACAGCAGGCTCTTCTTCTGCTGATGAAGGCGCCGCAGGCTGCTCTCCAGATGTGCCAAGGAATGCTGCCTCTTCCCTGACAGATTCCCCGGGAGATGGAAGCTGTACAGATCTGGAAGCGAGTACTAAAAGCACAAGAACTATGAACACCACAATTATGATTCCAATAGCGCTCGGTTTAGCAGATTGTCTGTTATCTGATCTGCTCTTTTTAGTGGCCATTTTCCTCATTAGTTGGGGAGACTATTAAGCTTTTTTCCTCTTCTTCATGTGCTCTTTAACTTTCTTCTTCACCGTCTTGATTACCTTTCTTGTAACCTTCTCGGCTTCTTCGCCAAAACGCACTTCAGTTTTTTCTGGATGCATTATTCCAGAAATAATCTTGAGTTCGGGCATTATCTTTCCGCCCCATTCTTCAAAATGCGTCAGATCTGGGACAGAAGCCCTGTTTATTCCGCCAGGAAATTCTGCAGGATATCCCAATGCAACAATGCCGTGTACGTGAACTGAATTAGGTATCTTCAGCTGCTTTCTCATCAATGGTTCTGTAAAAGATGATACAAAACAAGAGCCGACGCCATAATGCCAGGCAGCTAGCATCAAGTTCTCTGCAGCCATAGCAATGTTCTGTATATCATAAAGTTCCTTTGCCCTTTTGCCAAACTCTGCCTCCAATCTTTTAGGTTCTGAGCACAGCAAGACAACAGTTGGAGCATCAGCTATCCATTCCTGATTTGCAGCAGATTTTGCAATAATTCTCTTTGATTTTTCGTCTCCAACAACAATGAACCTCCATGTTTGAAGGCCGCCAGCGCAAGGGGCCTGGTTTGCAGATTCCAATATGACATAGAGAACTTCCTCAGGAATTTCAATAGGCTGATATTTCCGTATAGAACGCCTCGTTCTGATGCAGTCAATAGTCTCCATGTGACCAATACTATCTGATATGGATAGTATAAAAACTTTCTCAGGAAGCTCTTAACATCAGGCCTTGCAAGCAGCCCCCAAACTGAGGCATACCCTAAAGTTTAAAACCATAAAAACAGAGAATAGCGCATGCGCTATTCCATCCTTTCTGATGTGTATGAAGAGCTTGAGAAACACAGCAGCAAGCTGAAAAAGACTGAAATAATTGCTGAAATTCTGAAAAAAACTCCTAAGGACGAGCTTGATGAAGTTGTATTGCTGCTTAATGGAAGAGTATTTCCGGCCTGGACAGATGTTGAAATCGGTGTCGCAGACAAAATGATGCTTAAGGCCATAGCAAAAACTACTGGGGAAAGTGAAAAAGCTGTTTCAGACACGTGGAAGAAGACAGGAGATTTAGGAATAACTGCAGAAGAGCTCATGAAAAAGAAAAGGCAGCGCACATTGGGCGCTGAAGAACTGACTGTAAGGAAAGTCTTTGATAATTTCCGCAAAATTGCGGAGCAAACAGGCAGTGGATCGCAAGATAGAAAATTATCATTACTGTCAGAACTGCTTTCATCAGCAACAGCAAAAGAAGCGCGCTACATCGCTCGCACAGTGCTTGAGCAACTACGAGTTGGTGTTGCTGAAGGTATCATTAGGGATGCCATAGCAAAAGCATTTGATGTTTCTGCTGAAGATGTAGAATCTGCATGGAACTTCTTGCCAGATTATGGTGAAGTTGCAAAGATTGCGAAGGCTAAGGGTACAAAAGGCTTGCAGAAAGTAGAGCTTGAGTTAGGAATACCGGTCAATGTGCTGCTAGCAGAAAAAGTTCCTGACCTAAAAACTGCAATTGACTCTTTTGAAAATCCATTATTGCAGTATAAGTATGATGGGATGAGGTGCGTCATACAAAAGAAAGGCGATAAAATCTGGATTTTCACAAGGAGACTGGAAGATGTTACAAAAGCTTTCCCTGAAATAGTAGAATACGCAAAGAAAGCGCTCAGGGCGAAGGAAATAATTGTGGATTCTGAGGCCTTGGGATTAGATCCGAAGACTGGAAAACCCATTCCTTTCCAGCTTTTGTCAACAAGGATAAAGAGAAAATATGACATTGAAAAAGCTATGAAGGACATTCCCGTTCAGGTAAACTTGTTTGATATTCTTTATCTGAACGGCAAGACTTTGTTTTCTCTGAGTCTAGCGGAAAGGTGGAATCTCTTAAAGAAGGAAGTGCATGAAATTAAAGGCAAGTTTAGGTTTGCTGACTCTCTTATTACAAAGGATTTACAAAAGGCAGAAAAATTCTACAATGAATCACTTGCAGCAGGGCATGAAGGACTCATTATAAAGAATTTAGATGCGCATTACATTCCCGGCCGCTCTGTAGCAGGCGGCTGGCTGAAAGTCAAGCCCACATTGGAAAACCTTGATGTTGCAATAGTCGGCGGAGTTTGGGGAACTGGAAAAAGGGCTGGATGGCTAGGCTCTCTCATCTTAGGAATAAGGGATCCGAAGACCGGTGATTTCTTGGAGATAGGGATGATGGGAACTGGAATAAAGGAGAAAAAAACAAATCCAGAGGATGTAACTTTTGAAGAGCTTACAAAAAGATTGAAACCTCTCATCATAAAGGAAGAGGGCAACACAGTAAAAATCAGGCCTAAAATTGTAATTGAAGTCTCATATGAAGAAATACAAAAATCTCCTACATATGAATCAGGATATGCCCTTAGATTTCCTAGATTTTTGCGCCTCAGGCCTGAAAAAGGCTTGGCAGACGTTGATGACTTAACCCGAGTAAAGAAGATTTACGAGATGCAGAAAGGCAGAGCTAAGTAACTGTATACTTCTATGAAATAATGCATTTAAACAGTTATTCTGTAACTGAAGAATGAGTTCAGGAGATGCATCTAAAACTTGTCTGGTTTCTCAGGATATTAGGAGAAAGATTGCTGAAAAAAAGCTAGAAGCTGTGCTTGGTGGGCCGGCGATTAATGAGAGTCAAATACAACCCGCCTCTTTTGAACCGAGAATCGGAAATGAAGCATATGTTATTGATACTGAGCGCGGCTTTAGACCTAAGGCTGGTGAGAGAGTTAGAAGAACACTTCTAGAAATGCCTGCGCGTCAGAGACGCAAACTAGAAATAGATTCTGAAAATGGCTGTGAGTTAAAGAAGGGCTATACATACTTGTTACCTTTGGAAGAAAGGGTAACTTTAGATGTTTGGGAATATGCCAAATCATCACCAAAAAGCAGTTTCGGCCGACTATTTATGAAAACTCGTCTATTGGCTGACTTTAACCCTAGCTTTGATGAGATGAATTGCCAATACGGAGAAGAAGTCCCATTAAATTTGTGGGTACTTCTGCAGCCTCTGGCTTTTAATACAATAGTTTATCCAGGGATGTCGTTTAATCAATTAAGATTTTTTAAAAGTCTAATCACAAGGCCAGTAAAACTGGGACAGTTAGTTCTTAATTCAAAGGAACATCCAATTTTTCATGAAAAAGAAAAGGATGGAAACTTAAAACCTGCACGGCTGATTTGTACTGATGGTCTTCAAATTCATTTGGATCTTTCAGGAAGTCATACGCATGGTGTTGTTGGTCTCCGCGCCAGACCAAATCAAACTCCAATAGACCTGAAACGTACGGATTATGATTCTGAAGAATTTTTCGAGCCAATTGTCAGTGACGGTGCTATAGAAATGAGGCGCGGCGAATATTACTTATTATCTTCTAAAGAAGTCATGCACATGCCGCCACATTTAAATGCGGTGTTGCGAGACTATTCTGGCATCGGCTTGACTGGACCAGTTCATTTTGCTGGCTTCATAGACAACGGATTCAGAGGCGATGTTGTATTTGAAGTTCGCTCTGACGAACTTTCAAGTCTTGTTTTGGATGATGGGGCACCTATTAGTGCACTAGATATATTCGAGACAGTAATACCTGACAAAATTTATGGTGATTTAATCGGCTCCAACTATCAGGGCCAGACTGGTCCCCAGCCTGCTAAGTTTTTCAGGAGAAAAGATACTGAAACTGGGCCCAGATTTGATTTCGCTCATGCCGCGCGCGAATATAAGAGACTTGCTCGTAAAGTTCTTGTGCAAGATTCTAAAATTTTAAGGAGCTTCAGAAGACAAAAAATGGGCTTCGAACCTATGAATCTGGAACAAGCCAAAAATTTGTTTAAAGAAATTGAGCGGAATGGCTTTTTCCATTTTAGATATGATTGCGAAACCGACCAAGAAGCACTGCAGATAATACCATACATACTGATATTCGGCCCAAATAGAACAATCTTCTCTTACGTTAGAGCAAAGGATATCAAAGATTATGGGGACGAAAGATTATTTAGCAAACATTCAATCGGAGTAGGCGGCCACATATCAACAAAGGACAATAAGCCTGGCGGCTTGATAGCAAATGGCATAAAGCGCGAACTTGAGGAAGAGGTCAATGTCACTGGAGAGATTACAACGCCTAAACTCGTAGGCACTTTGTATCAGCCAGATGTGCCTGTTGACCAAGTTCATTTCGGCCTTATCTATAGAATGTTTACAGACGCAGAAGCTCGGCCTCGCGAAGCTTCTATTATTTCGGGACGCATGGTTCCAATAGACGATTTAGTTAGCGATCCTATGGGTAATAAAAAGTACGAGACTTGGAGCAAATACCTGATACCGCACCTAAATGCAATACATGATATGTAGAAAGTCATAAAAGCTTAATTTATTGTTGATTAGCTATGGAACAAACACAGCAACAAGAAGTTAAGGAAGAAATTTTTGAGCAAAAAGCTGCGCTTAAAAAATTCCCTAAGATTCCAAAGCTTCCAAAGATGCCAAAAGCTCCAATGAATATAGATAGAACAAAAATGATGGTGGGGGCAATCTTTATTATCTCTCTTATTGTGATGCTGGCATTAACGATAAACTCTGTTGATGTCTATAACGGCAGTTTTCCTTAATCTAAACGAATTTCAGAAAATCATCCCTATCGATTCCTGCGTCTTTAGGATAGAATTTAGTGTTCCTGTGTCGAGCTCAGGATGAAGCGGCGCAGTGATGAAAACTTTGTCATTTGTTAAAGTTATATGGCTTGCCCTTATGCCTTAAAGTTCTGAAGCCAAAGTTTTTGGTAAGAATTTTCAAAAGTTCGTTCCCGGAAATACGCGATAGCTTAGGCATACTTCTTCGGAATTATCTTTCCAGCCACAACTTCTATCTGGCCATGCTCTATGGCATACTCAGCCATAGCTTCTAAATGAAGTTCCAGTGCTTCCTTGAGATTTTTTTGGCTTCCTCTTGAGTATTGCCTTGGGTCGTTACGCCAAGTTCCGGTATCCTAGCTATCCAGAATTTTTCGCCTTTCTTGATTTCGACAGTTAGTTTCATAGACTTATATGGAAATTGCAACTTTTAAGCCTTTTTGGCGCCATAAGGCTTATTAGTTTAGACTTCGAGCCAAAACTATGCTTTTCGGAAAAAAGGATAAGAAGGAAGAGAATAAGGAACAGCCGAAGGTTATGCAGATCAATCTTGTTGATGTTGTCAAGCAGGCTTCTGTACAAATAAAGTATGAGGAAATTGGCTCCTGGTTGTTAATGCACAAGACGCCTTTGTTCTGGTGTCATGACAAGGGTATCTCTATAGTGGATGTCAAGTTCATAGAGGAGAGGCCTTGGCTGAAAAAAGCTCTAAACAGAATGACTAAGGAAATAGACGAGCAGAAACAGCAAAAGGCACAGCAGGCTCAACAACATGTGCATTCACAAATACTGCAGCAAGAGAAAACAGAAAAGGAAGATGCTGCAGGCAAAAGCTATATCGGCTAAGCAGGCGTTTCTTCGCTTATTGCGTTAGTCAATATTTGCGCCCTGACATATTGTCTCTTTGCTTCTTCCATTTGTTTCCCAGCCAAATGTCTTCTGGCCTCGCTCATTGCTGTGACTATCTTGTCCATGTAATTCTTTACTTTGGCGTTATGCAGCCAGTGAGCAGTTTCCGCTTTTGGCACCTCCATCTTTTCCAGCACTTTAACTGCGCCTTGTGTTGCAGTTATCCAGCCGTCATTAACATAATTTTGTTTTGCTTCGAAAAAATATTCCAGCCTTCGCGGGCGCCCTTCTTCAATAAACTCATCTGCTGCAACGTCATCGATAAGGACAAAGTTCTTGTACGCCTTGGCTCTGACCATACTTGGCCAGCTAGGATCGCCCGGCTTAAGGCCTAGGCGTCCTGCATAATCTTGCGCAACATAGAGCATGCCGATTGCAAAAAGCCTGTTATCCTCGCCTTTTGCCTTTCCATATTTTGAAGGCCAACCAAGTACATTTTCGATGCCGTTCCTGTAAGCCCTCATTTCTAGCCTGCGCATCTCGTCATCGTGCGTCTTATCGTCCAGCTCTCTGGCCGCTGCCAGCGTGTCTAATGTATCCTGAACAAAGCCTATCTCAGAAAAATGGCCTGCTATCTCTAAGGCGAATTTGAGCCTTTCTTGAGGCCCTATAGTGAATATTCTCTGCTTTTCAGCCATTTCAGTTATAGGAGAGATATACTTTATAAATCTTTACCATATAGTAATGCTTATATAGCCACTCTGGTTAAGCCATGTATGAAAATCAGCAGCAATGTTGCCAAAGATATTGCCAGAAGGGTGAAAGACCAAGCTGAAGCTCGAAAACTGCACGCCAGAAGCCCTGATGTGCCCGCAGTTACATATGGCTATGGCCATCCAATAGCCACCATGAAGGATGGCGACTTATATGGGCAAGCAATGTTTATCAGAGGCGACTTGCTCCGCTTTGACATTTCCAACAGGACTGACGAAAAGGACAGAGCAGTCCTGCTCCTTGATTTTGCCATTCAAGACGAGACAGGCACTTATTTTACGCTGCACACTAAAGCAGTTGACCAGGAACAAAGGCCTTGTTTGGCAATAGTTGGAGATGTTACACGGTACACAAGCGGCGGAGCCATACCTTTCAACAGGTTCCAGCTTGACTTAAGGCCAGAATATGTTTCTATACTACCGAATGATGTGCAACAGCCTCTAAAAATAACTAGCATGCTGTTGGATGATATTGTAAGAAAGCCTAAATTATCAGTCAGAAAGATCGAACCTGTGGAAGTTGAAAAATTGCGACGCTGGGCATGGGAAATGAGCACTATGTATAGGGACATGAGGCAGCAACACGGCGGCCCTTGGCGTGCACAAAATGTTATCTTGAGGCCATATGACGCACAGAAACACAAGTAATGCTAAAACCTTTATTGAAAGGGAATATGTCAAGAGAGCCAGCGCCCATATTAGGAATGCTGATGAACCTGGCGTTATCCGAGTCAAAAATGGTTCTTCTCCTCTCGCTGAAGCGCTTGTGGGAAACTATGGCGGCCGCGCATATTACGACGGTGAATCCTTGAGGATAGACCTTTATGACGGGCGGAAATACAGAAGCGGAGTAAGTTTTGACAGGATCGAAGAAGTATATTTTATTATTTACAACACAGGCCTTGTGGGCAATAGAAATGCAAGATTAATCGAATGTGACACGAAGATAGAATTTAAGGATCAAACATTAGACTTACGATCTATGGTTGGGGAAGGCAGAGCCCTTGTTGAAGTTCTTGAACAGCTTTTGCGTCAAAAAGATATTACGAGATCAGACAGCAAAATAGTCTCGCTAGACCAGTTGAGACGCAGCAAACCTGCCAGAAAGTTTGTAATATTGTAACTAATTGCGACGTTTCCAAGCTTGGAACGCAACCCCATCATTTCCTATGGAAGCTGGTTTTGGGGTGTTTTTGAGATTTTTGCAATATGATTGAAAACCATTCTATAATTTGGAACGGCGTTTCAGGAACGTGTTTCAATTTTTGAAATGCATTTCGAAATACGAAACATTTATATCCAAGGACTGTCTATAGTAGATGTCAAGCTCCATGGCCCCTCCTTGAGGGGCTTTCTACTCATATGAGGCAATGGAACAGACCGAGAAAACACAATTACTGTCAAGTCTTTTTGATCGCAAGACTGTTGAGGTATTAAGGAAACTTTTGCTTAAGACAGGGAACTTTTACATCAGAGATTTGAGCAAGGAAACTGGCGTACCTCTAGCCACCACCTTTAGAATAATACAGAAACTTGCCTCTCTGGGATTGGTAAAGAAGAGCGAGATGGACAAATTTGTCTTCTATAGCGTTAACAAAGAAGCTCCAATATATCACGATGTGCATGCACTTGTTTTTGGATCGAGCAGCGATCCCATAGAATTGTTCAAGAAATCCTTGAAAGAGCGCTTTTCAGGAACTTTCTCAGCCTTCCAGGACAGGGACAAAAAAGTCTTTATAGTTTCCGATATATTAAAAGAAGGGGAAGTGAGCGAAATGGCAGGCTTTGTTTACCAAAAGACAGAAGTCAAGCCTAACTATATCCTTGTAACTCGGGATTTTTTCCAGAAAATGCAGGATATGGGTTTAATACAGAGAGATAAGTTGCAAGCAATCTGAAAATGTCAACGCTATCAATGTTTATACATCACGTGAAACACTGGTTAGAGCATGAACTATTCTTCAGGATTAATAAAATAAGAAAGCCCAGAGAAGTTTTAGTTATTGTAGCAAAGGCTGCAAAATCAAAGCGCCATTCAAGACCAAGGCGCCACTATTAGTAATCCGAATAAGCGTGATAAGTTCCGTTCTCGTAAGGATTATTCACATCTGGCTCGCGCTTTGGAGTGTTTTTAGCCGGCAAGCACAGCTTCCGTACTGGATTGGGGGCCACTACCTCTTTTCCGCCTGGAAGTCTCACTTCTTCGACATGGAAGATTCCATGACGCAAAAATATCCTATCTCCAAATGCTGGCTGCCCTAATCTGAATTCATTGCCTGCGCGACCTTGCAGTATTTTAACAGGACCAGAATCCTCAGGGTCTTCCCCTATGAAAAGAAGCGCGTTACCCCAATCATAATCATCTTCACTCATACCAGCTATATCCTTGTAGTGAAAAGCCTTACCTACAATTCTGTGCGGCAGCACTCCTGTCTTGATGACCTTTTCCAAAGTTAATGGAAGCGCCTCGACGCCAAGCAGAAAAGCTTCAGTAATCTCTTCGCGGTCTCTTATATGACCTGTTGATGTGCCGTAGTTATATTCGTGCTCGGCTAGAACTTCAAATCTCTGCGGCTGATTGTTACCAGTCATGTTACTTACCATATAGAAAATTAGTATATAAATCTATCGTATGGCCTACATACACGAAAGTCCTAATTTTGGCCATATATGTTGAATTTCTCTCCAGTTGTAAAAATCGACCTGCAGCGCCAATGCTACTAAACAATTACATCTTCAAAATTGTCCCTATGCTGTGTAAAATCGCACTGCGTCGCTATATAGGGACAAAATAATCGTAACATATATTAAGTAGTGACTAGATTAGTAGAAAAGTCTTAGGAGGACTGGCCACATGATAGTGAATGAAGAATTCCTGAACAAACTACGCCGAGCTTTCGGGCTCAATCTATACGAAGTGAAACTTTGGACTGCATTGTTGTCCCGAGGTGTCTCCAGTGCTGGAGAATTATCAGATATTGCTGATGTTCCAAGGTCAAGAACATATGACGTTCTAGAATCACTTGAAAGAAAAGGTTTCATAATCGTCAAACCTGAGAAACCTATCAAGTACATGGCGATCCCACCGCCAGAAGTTCTCGATCGTGTAAGAAAAAGATTGACAGAAACAACTGAGGATCGATTGAAAAGACTTTGCGATTTGAAAGATTCTGATGTAATCAAAGAACTTGCACAATTATACAAGCAAGGCGTAGAGCCATTGCAGCCGACAGATTTCGGCGGAGCTCTAAAAGGCAGGCATAACTTGTACGACCATCTTGCATATCTGATAAAAGAATCGCAAAGCCAGATCTGCATCGCAACTACAGAGGACGGCATTCTCCGCAAAGTCAGAGCACTCAAACCACTATTGGAAAAAGCAAAATCAAAAGGCGTCAAAGTGAAAATTGCAGTCCCAATATCAGAAAAGAACCAGGAAGCTGTTGACAAATTAGATGGAATTGCAGAAGTCAAGAACATAAAGGACATGAATGCGAGATTTGCAATCATAGATGCAAAGCACGTCCTCTTTATGTTAATGGACGACAAGGATGTTCATCCCACATATGATCTAGGAATGTGGGTGCAGTCCCCGTATTTTGCAAGCGCAATGCAAGACCTCTTTGACACAGCATGGAAGAACAAGAACGGAAAGTAAATGGGCCCCAAAGAAACACAAAGGATCTACAACAAATACAAACCGCTTTCTTAGCTGCTGGCCTGATTGCTGCATTGGCAGTTTATTATTTGATGCAGCCCTCGCAAACAGCATTAGAACCCTTGTTTCTTACAGACATAGCCTGCGATGCTAGCGTTGCCTGCCCAGAAGGTTACGGCTGTGTCAGTGTCGAAGGTAAAAGCCCTGTGTGTGCGGTGCAAGATTATGCCAATAACCCATGTGAATTCCACAAGTGTCCGCTGTTCAAGCAATGCGTAGTCCTAGAAAGCTTCCCGCCGCTAGTCCGCTGCGCTTAACTTAATTTTTTCTTAAATGCTAGCTTCAGCTCATCATAAACGCCATCGATCAGGTCATAATTTCTAGCCTCTTCAAGGTTTACCCATGCGTGATCTGTTAATTCAGGGGGCAACACCACAGAGCCAGAGATAAAATCACAAGTGCACGCTATTATCAATGTTGGAATTCCATCGCCTCTGACAAAAGCCATGTCAACAAGATATTCCACATTAGCAGTATCAAGATTTGTCTCTTCTTTCAACTCGCGCTTGAGGGCTTTCTCTATAACATAATACCATAAACCATCATCGTTCGCCTTTGTGTTGATGTAATCATCAGCAGTCAGCTTTCCGCCAGGAAGAATCCATCTGTTTGGATAGTTTTTCTCGCTGGCAGACCTCTTCACAATAAGAAGGCGCCCATCATTGCGGAAAATTTTGCCAGTTACAGAAATGATATGCAACTTCTTGTCTTTAATATCCATAAGAAACCTTTATTAGAGTAACTAATAAGCAATTTCTCAATTCAGATTGGGAAATGCATCAAACGCAAAAGCAAATAATGCGGTCGTTGAATTCTAATTCCATGACTTATACAGAACTTTATAAAGCACTCAACTTAAGGTCAAACTTGTTTGACTATCACTTGGGTAAGCTTTTAGGAAAAGGCCTTGTGGAGAAGCGCTCTAAGTATAAACTTACTTCCTTAGGCCAGTCTTTAGTTACCTATCTAGACATAGAAAAGCAGCCAATTGTTGCCGTAGTATTAGCAATATTTAATGAAGGTAAGATTGTTCTTATAAAAAGGGAAAAGCATGCTTTCAAGGATCATTGGGCGCTCCCCGGCGGCAAGATACAGTTTGGAGAGACTGTTGAAGAATCTGTAGAGAGAATTTGCAAGAAAGAGACAGGACTGCAGTTGAAACATGCAAAATACCTTTCGACAATCCAGGAACTGGTGAAAGAAAAGCAAAGTAACAAGCACCATTTCATCCTCTTGCTTTACAAGGTGAAGGCCTCTGGAGTCCTGCAGAAAGGAAAACTTTTCCCTCTTGACAAGTTGCCTAAAAAGCTGATTCCAAGCGATGCAAAAATGCTTCACTTCACTAAAATCAAGTTAGCCACCTCGATAATCAGCGAAAGCAACAACAAGATGAGGCAGGAATTCTTTGATTAATTCTCCAGCACAACGTGTATTCCTCTCTCGCTTTGGGCCTTTAGGTGCCCCACATTTGCCTTGAATTCTGCGTCTGCCCTACTTAATCTGTGGACTTTTCCGTGCGACATATACAAAGGATCAACCCAGCGGAACTTCTTTTTCAAGCTTTTGTCAGGCTCTTCCACTTCAGGGTCAACTTCCCTGAACCTTAATTTTCCGTTCAGCATGCCTAAATTGGATATTACGCCTATGTCATTGCTGGCTTCCATCCTTGCAAGCACATAAGCATCACACTTGTAAAAGAGATGCTCTTTTCTAATCACCTTATCCTTAAGCGCACTTTTTACTGCATCGGCAAAATACTCCCATCGCAAATTATTTTCTGCACTGCCCCAGTGCACTTTCTGGCAATGCAGGAAAGCATATCCAAAACTTGCTGCCGCTTCTTTAGTTTTGAACACTAGATTTCCATTAATGGCAGTCAAATTGTCAAGAGTTGGCCTTACAAGTCTGGGGTCCATGGCATAGTCCCTCAGCGCATAGTCAACCCTGTCTGCGCAGACTCCTGGAAGCTCCAATTCCAGAAGGGAATGCTGCTCTGGATGTATAACTTGTTCCAGATCAAAGCCGTGTTTTGCAAGTATGCGCGGAATCTCTGTCTTTTCGACAAAGGCCTTGCGATTTTTGTCTGAAATCTCTTCCCTTTCTCTGTCGCCAAACACCCATTCAGTCAGATGTTTGAAAGCCGGCGCAGCTATATCATGCAGAAGGCCTGTGAGCTGCGTTGTTATCAAGGCGCCTTTCATTCTCAACAGAAGCATTGTGCCCATTGCGTGCTCGCTCACATAAAAATTTTTTACTCTATGATACTTGTCCGGCACACCATACTGCGCTATTCCCCTTAATCTCCTGAAAGGCTCTGAAGCTATGAGGTCTACAGCTACTGAACTATTAACGTCCGTTGTTCCATAGATTGGATCTTTAATTCTGATATATTTCATAATTTCACATCAATAAAGTTAGTTTAATAAAGCTACGCATCGAATTGTGGCAAATTCTGGCCATTACCAACTTCCAAAAATATCGAGCCTATTCCGCGGCCGATCATGAACGCGAAATTATTGTTCGCTCCTATCAAGTCCAATAAAGTAGGTCTTCTTTGCTCAAATGACACAAGACGGGAATCTGTTATTCCTGCCAGCTGTTCAGCAGTCTTTTGCGACTCGTCCTTTCCGCCTAACACGTCAATAAATCCTAGCTGCAAGGCCTCAGATCCCAGCCATATTTCTCCAGTCGCCTTAGAGTCAACATATTCAAATGTCAAATTCCTGTTGTTCGCTATAGATTGTACAAAAACATTCTTTATTATCTCCAATTTTTGCAGTATGTATGAGCGCTCTGCAAATGTCAGATTCCTGAAAGGCGTCCCCGTATCCTTGAATTCTCCTGTAACCAGCCTGTTGTAGGTTATGCCTTGCTTTTCCATTAGGTTTGCAAAATCTATGTAACTTGATGACACCCCGATTGAGCCAACTACTGAACCTGGAGCGGCAACTACTCTGTCTGCAGAAGTTGCTATCCAAAATGCCCCAGAAGCGCCAACCTCGCGGATCCATGCAACCACTGGTTTTCTAGCTTTCGCAACAGCTTCTGCAATCTCTTGTGATGCGACGCCAGAGCCGCCAGGCGAATTAATCTCTAGAATTATCGCCTTAACAGAAATATCTTCATCCGCTTTGTCCAGCAGCTTAGAAATTGTATCGGGATCAATATCGCTGTTGATACCGATCTCTCCCTGCAATGGAATTACTGCTATGGAAGGCTTAAGGCCGACATTCCTAGAATTAAGAGCAGCGCCGACTCCAACCAGGACAAGAAATATTATGAAAATAGCTGCTATTATAGATAAAGCCTTGTTAGTCTTGGATTTGTCCTCCTTAACCTTGGCCATTACGTAGATTCCAAAAGAGTGAATATAAAGGTTTGTCCTAACTATGAGTGATTAACTTCTTGCTTCCATAATAAACCAGGTGCAAGACTAGCCAGACAAATGCGTATGTAAAGAACGCATTCACCCAGTTTACGCTAACATAATCCATTATTCCATTGATGTTCAGCATTCTCTCTGTTATTGTGCCGAAAAAGCCAAATATAAGCACATCGGCGCTTGTGTAAACTGGATCAAACTTCTCAGGTATATGCATTGCCCATGCAGAACCTCCGAAAAATGCGATAAGCGGCAGCTGCAAAGGATCCGCAAGAACAGTAAAGCGAGTGGGCGTTATTGTGTATAAGTTCCATAGCAGGCCGACATAATTTATTATTAGATCCATTACTAGCAATGATATGCCAACTAGAAATGGAAAAGCCAGCGACTTAAGATTGAGATTTCCCCTTCTAGCAATCAGCTCAAAGATGAACCAGCCTATTGCCACAAGCAACAGAATGGTCCAGAACTGATCTGACGTCATCATTGGCAGTCCTACCCAGAACATTGCAAATAGAAAGGAGAAAAGCCCGATCAATCTTATGACTCTGGTAGCATTTGTTGCGTGCAAGATAAATGTCATAGCTGTTAAATACAAGGAATACTTTAAAAATCAATCTGGAGGCCACTAATTCATGAAACATTTGTCAGAAGAAACCATGCCGAGAGAAGCGATTAAGGAGCTGGCCTTGGCGATACTCAAACTAAGGACTAGCAACAGGCTAGAAATAGAGAGGGAGAAAGTTAGGTGGACTGCCAAGTACAAGGCAAAGATTCCGCTAAATTCATCACTTTTAGAATCAGTGTCTGCAGAGGACAGGGAAAGACTCCGTTCAATACTAAAGACTAAGCCGACAAGAACTTTATCAGGAGTTTCTACTGTGGCAATAATGACTGCGCCTAAAGGCTGCGTAGGCCGCTGCAGCTACTGTCCTTCATCAGCAATTGCGCCAAAGAGCTACACCGGTTATGAGCCTTCTGCTATGCGCGGCAGGCTGAATGACTGGGATTCTTACAAGATTGTCAAGAACAGACTGGAACAACTCAATGCTGTCGGACACAGCACTGAAAAGAATGAAGTTATCATTCAAGGAGGCACATTCACTTGGCTTCCGTGGGATTATCAATACAACTTCATCAAGAGAGCTTTTGATGCATTCAATGGCATTGATGCGGAAAATTTAGAAGAAGCTCACATGATCAATGAGACTTCCCAAAACCGCGTAGTAGCGCTGATAATTGAAACAAGGCCAGACTGGTGCAAAGCAGAACACATAGAAAAAATGCTGCAATTGGGCGCGACACGTGTTGAATTGGGTTTGCAGAGCATCTATGACAACGTGCAGCTAGAAACGATGAGAGATCACGGCCTAGATGAAACGAAAAGGGCAATCAAGGAACTGAAAGACGCTGGATTCAAGGTCGACTTGCACGTCATGTTGGGGTTACCAAAAACAACTAAGAAAATGGACATTGAGATGTTCCGTGTCTTGTTTGAAGATCCGGACTTGAGGCCGGATGGCTTGAAAATTTATCCAACAGCAGTAATTCCCGGCACTTTGCTTCATCACCAATGGAAAAAAGGGCAGTTCAAGCCCAAGAATGAGAAATACATCATTGATGTTCTATCTGAAGTAAAACCAAAGTATATTCCGCCTTACTGCAGAATCAAGCGCATCATGAGAGACATTCCAAGCACGAAGATAGCTGCTGGATACGAGCACTTGAATTTGAGAGAAGTGATACAGCAGAAATTGAAAAGGAAAAATCTGTCATGCAGATGCATCCGCTGTCGAGAGGTAGGGCAGAAGTACAAGACTTCTGGCGCTATGCCTAAGGAAGTAAAGCTAAAGACGATCTCTTATGAAGCCTCTGGCGGGCAGGAACATTTCATTTCTTTTGAGGACGAAGAGCAGGATATTCTGTTAGGATTCGCAAGGCTCCGCATCACTGCTGATAACGCTTTCCTCAGGGAACTGCACATTTACGGCGAAGCAGTTCCGATAGATGACAAGATTGTTGGCGCCACACAGCACAAGGGCCTTGGCAAGAAACTGCTGGCTGAAGCTGAAAGATTAGCAAAAGAATCTGGAAAGAAAGAACTTCTCGTACTGAGCGGTGTCGGTGTCATGGAATACTACAGAAAGCTGGGCTATCAAAGAAAAGGCCATTACATGGCTAAGTTTTTTTAGTCTGGTATCTGTGATACTCATAGAGAATTATTATCATCACTATTAATATCAACAATAAGAGCAGCCAGAGGCTCCAGCTGCCTGTAAATGCTGAAAAAGTGGCAGCTCCGGATATCGCTGCCAAGTTTTCCTGCTCTTCTGGCGTTATGTTAGCTGCAGGTGCTGAGCTGTCTGAAGGCGCAGCCGGGAGCTGAGGCACTATTTCTGGCTGCACAGCAGGCTTAAAGCCACCTGAAGGCGGCCCGTCGCCAGAGCCGGTTTCTTCACCAGTTTCAATCATGAGCACATAGAATGCTGAGCCGCCGTCGCCAGGCAAGATTGTGCCTGTGAAGTCAGTGATGTTGGCAAACACCTTGTCGTTAACAGTGTCAACATTAAAGCCGCTGGCGAAATCTGATGTTTCCGTAATCCAGCTGCTAGCGTCATACTTTGCCAATACTAGCATGCTTTCCTGTCCTGCATCAAGCATTGCCTCGCTGTAACTTACATTAATTTCTAGATATGCTGACTCTGTCGTATTTCCAGATAAGAAAGACACTCCGATGCTTTCAAATCCTGCAGGATCTGCTGGAACATTTGTGCTGGCGTTTATGCCAAATCCTTTGCCGTCAGCATCGATTACTGCAGTTGCCAGTCTGAAATTACTTATTGGATTATTTTCAGAAGGTCCGGCCCCGAAATCGCCCGACAAGATATCAACCCAGTTGCCGCTCGCATTATTGTTCCTTATTGTATTATCAAAAGCCGAGCCCATCAGAAGGCCGCCAAACCCTATTGACAGGCCATTAAAGTCCATAATATTATCCTCAACCAAAGTGCCTGTGCTTTCTATCAAACCTATCCCAAGCTGTGCGTTGAGCTCTGCAACATTTGAAGTCACATTATTAGAATCGCTGGATTGCAATGTTATGCCGTATTCACTGTAGCTAGCATTGTTGTTTGTAACTAAATTATTGTCAGCGCTCTCAATAGCTATACCGATGTTAGTATCGACGGCTGTGTTGTCAGAAATTTCATTATCGTCGCCAGTCACGTAGATACTGTAATTTTCGTTAAATTCCAAGTGATTCATTGTCACAGTATTGCCATCGCCGGAAACTGAAATGCCTATATTGTTCGATGTTACATTGTTCTCAGATACAAAAGTGTTCGTGGAAGCGCTTACTTCTATGCCTTCGTCATTATTGTTTGAATATACAATGTTGTTTGTGACATTGTTGTTTGCAGATGCAAGAATGTCTATGCCATCAACGCCATTGTCAAAGACCTCATTCTGGTTTATTACATTGTTGTCGCTGCCTTGATCGACAGCTATTCCTGCATCAACATTCGAGTTGGCAGTATTATCCTCCACTAGAGAATCGTCAGTGCCGTATAGCAATATTCCTGAGGCCCAGTCAGTAAGGTCGCAGTTAATTATAGTTATGTTATTCCGCCCTGTGGCGTTTACACCGTAAGTGGCAACAGTGTCAAGGCCGTCAATTACTCGGCCGTCGCAGTCCAGAGTGATGTCATTTGCGCCTATTATTATGCCGGACTCTGTAGCGCAGTCCTCTATGCCGGATTCCATAACAGTATCTACAAGTATGGTCTCTCCGCAAGTTACATTGGCAGAGGTTTCTATGCTCTCTGTTGTGAAAAGACCTGTTGGGCTTGAGACTCCAACTACCGCTAAGAGAAATAGTCCTGCAAATACAGCTAGGACAGCTATTGTATAGCGATGACCTGCCTCCATATCCACAAAGGCAGAGTTTTATTAATAAGCCTTGTCTCATGGAGCGATGGCGGAAATTAGCGGCATTGATGCTTGGATCAATTCCAAGCCTCTGACGCTCAAGAAATTGAAGGGAAAAGTTGTTCTTGTGGACTTCTGGACTTACACCTGTGTCAATTGCATCAGAACGCTGCCATACATAAAGGAATGGCACAAGAAGTACAGCAAGCTAGGGTTAGTAATAGTGGGAGTGCACACTCCAGAGTTTGAATTTGAGAAAAAGCTGGAAAATGTCCAGCAAGCAGTAAAGAAATTTGACTTGAAACATCCTATTGCTTTAGACAATGATTACCAGACTTGGAATTCCTTTTCAAACAGGTACTGGCCTGCGAAATACCTGTTCAACAAGGAAGGAAAACTAGTGTACACACATTTTGGCGAGGGAAATTATGCTGAAACTGAGCAGAGTATCAGGACTCTGCTGCGAGAACTAGGGAAAGCCAAGGAGATTACCAAAGTTTCCGTCACAGAGGAGCCAAGGCCGAAATTTCATTTCGGCATAACTCCAGAAACATATTGCGGTTCATCCAGAAACAGCGGTTTGGGAAGCTCCGCGGTATGCTTGCCTGACGGAACCTGCAAGTATATCGATCAAGGCGATCACAAAAGGGATACAATATACTTGTCTGGAGATTGGGAGCAAGCTTCAGAATATCTGGAAACCCAAGGAGACAAGCCAAGCTATATTTCTATAAAATACAGAGGCTCTGAAATCAACTTAGTTATACACCCACCCAAAAAATCTGTCACAGCAAAAATCTATGTGGATGGAAAGCTGAAAAAGTTCATAAAAGTAGACGAGCCCAAGATGTACAATCTTCACACCACAAAAAAGGCTGAAGAGCACGAATTAAAGCTAGTTTTTGAGAACAAAGGGGTGCGCTGCTACGCATACACATTTGGCTAGGCAACAAAAGTTTCTAGATAAGTCAAATTACCAATGCTCTGCCCAAACACTTCTGCCAACATTATCTGTAACTCCTGGCTTGAATCCAACTTCTATGACAACATCAAAATCCTTCTCCGCAGCAAGTTCTTGCACGACAGGGTCGAAAAACGCTTCTTTAACTTTCTCTTTTTCCTTCTCCTTAAGATTGGCATCAATTGTATAGACTTCGTGCACTCTGACTTTCTTTACATCAAAACCCTGGCTTCTTAACTCTCGAGCAATAGAATTGCCTGCTGCATCAGTAAACTCTGGCTTTATTCCAGTCTCTACAGCTAAAACAGACATGTCTCACACAACAGTAAAAGGCTTATAAGGTTTTATTCAGAACAGCAAATAATCATTCAACTTTATATTGCAGCTCTTGACCTGCGCGCACGCCCTTGCTTTCGACACGCATTACGGGCTCTTTTGTTACAACACCTACCGGTTGCGCGCCGATGCCTTGCTTCTGAGCAATTTCTACAACTTTATACGGCTCCTTTGTCACGATGAGCATGCCATTGCCCATGTTCCAAGTCCTGTAAGCCTCCTCATCAGCTATCCCACCAATATTTTGTAAATCGTACATCATTTGGCTTGGTGGAAAGAGATCATCAAGCGATGCTCCAAAACCATTGACCTTCAAAATCCTGCTGAGTTTTCCGGGAATGCCGCCACCAGTAATGTGCGCAATACCTGTAATTTCTACTTTTGGCTCTCCTAGAGCACCGCCAGTCATTTCCGAAACTGCACCTGAATAGATTTCCGATGGCTTAAGTATTGCATGAGCATAGCCTGGTTGCTTTTCATGCCAATCTTTTCCCAATTGTGAGGTCATTATTTTTCTTACCAAAGATAACCCATTAGACCTGAAGCCGTTCTCTCTCAATGCAACTATTTCTTGTCCAGGCGCAATTTCTTTTCCAGTTATTATCCTATCCTGCCTAGCGAACCAAAGAACGCCTGCACTCCAGTTATAATTGAAAGGCCCAAATCCATTTACTCTTGTTCCAAGCTCAGCAATCTCTCCATTCACAACCGCTACATTAGCAGCTGTTGCCGCGCCGATATAGCCGTGAGCAAGTTGTTTAACGAAGTCTAAGTAAGTTTCACCAGTTTCCTTGCTCATAGTCAGCGTATTTACATCCAAGACAGAGCCAACCAGTACTGGCTCTGCGCCAAATCTTACTGCGTCGTCGCAAACCATTGCGAATAAGTCGTGAGCTATAGTATCGTGTTTGGTGAGGCGTTCTGCAATCTCCATCTTTGTGCCAACGCCATCAAAACCTATGTTAGCAATTGTTCCTTCAGGCAAGCCACCAACTTTAATTGCTCTCAGTCCAGAAAAATCAGATGTTGCCTCGACAACTTCGCCTAATTTTCCTTTTCTATTCTCCCAAGTTATCTTGGCAGCATTGTAAAGAACTTTGGAGGCGTCATCACCAAGCTTTTGGCTGACCCCTGCATCAGCATAAGTCCAAGCACTCATGCTAAAAACAATGCTGTAAAGCTTTTAAATTCACCGCAAAATCTCAATCTCAGCCCCGTCGTACAGTGGTCAAGTATGCCGGGCTTTGGTGTCAATTGATGAAGACACCCGGTGACATCGGTTCGAATCCGGTCGGGGCTATTTCTTTGTCTTTTTTGGTTTAGCCTTGGACGGCTTTGCTGCTTTTTGTTTCGGTTTTGCTTTGGCTTGCTTTGGCGCCAGCTTTGTTTCCTCGGCTTGCAAAGCAAGTTCCATGTCTTCAATTTCTTTCCTGAGCTTCTTTGCAGTTGCTGTTGCTGCTGCTTCTTCCAGCACTGAACCGCAGGCAGGGCATGTGAACTCTGTTTCCAAGGCTTCCTCATAGGAATATTTGGCGTGGCAGTTCTTGCATTCGAAAGCATATTTCAGTTCTGCTTCCAGTTCTTCCTTCTTCTTCTCAATCTGCTTCCTTCTGTATTCCAAAAACAGCTCTTGAATCCTGTCCTTGTCAAGGCTCCAGTAATAAATATACCACCACTTCTTCTTTGGATCAGATTTTTTCTCGTATACCGCTAGACGTCGCTCATAAAGCTTGTAAAGCAGTTTCCTAGCATCATTGATGCGCATCTTTAACCGCTTTGCAATAACTTCTTCGGGGACATTCTTTTGTTTCTGCAGGATTGATAATATCTTCAAAGTCGACTCGTCTAGCTCCAAGCCGAGCTCAACCAGCATGCCTTCGAGTTTAGTCGCCATGTTTCGATTCCTTAATACAGTTATTATTAAGCTTATTCTTACATAACAGTCCTTACTAAATAAGGTCCTATTATGTTGAATATTATCAGCAGGATTGATGCTGTGCTTATGATACTGAACATCCTTTTTGCCTTTGCCTGATCTTTGATCTTCCTTTGTAAAACAATAGAAGCCATTCTTCCGCCGTCAATCGCTCCTAGCGGAAGCAAATTAATTAGTCCGATGCCTAAATTGAGGACAAATATCCATTGAAGCAAGCCTTGTTCAGGCAGATTTGCAGCCAATGGGTTGTATATGTAAAGCAAGGCTAACGGAAGATTGCCAAATCTTTCCTTAAGCTCAGGTTTTACCTGCAGATCAGCGGCTCTTATTGCAACCCCAATATGCGCCTGGCTCTCGTCCCTAGGATTGGCAATAGTTGTAACATCAAATGTTCCCCTATCAGTTTCCACACTAATGACATCGCCTGGCGTCAAGTTCCCAATTATGCGGGAGAACTCCTGCGGATTGCTAACTGCAATGCCATTAGCAGCAATTATCCTATCGCCTACTTGAAGTCCAGCTAATTCTGCTGGAAAGCCGTTTGTGAGACCGTAGATTTCAACGCCTTGCGGCTCTACAGCTGCTAAAACTACTGGAGCCACAACAAATAATGATACTAACAATATGATGGCTGCTGTAACGAAATTCATCATTGCGCCTGCAGAGAATATTGCCAGCTGCGTTGATGTTGGCGCCTTCTGCAGCTTCTCTTCATCAGGTTCCACAAAAGCTAAGGGTATGATAGCTGCAAGGCCTACGCCCGCAGACTTTATTTTCTGCTTGAAAGCCTCTGCAACGACACCGTGTGCGCCTTCGTGCACTAATATTACAGCAAAAATTGATATTATGAAATACCAGAACGATATGAACAATATCGGGCCAACCGAAACAGTGCTGGTAAATGGCAGAATAATTTGTATTGGTGGTACAGGAACAAAGAACATCTCAACTAATTTCCACGACAAATATGCAAAGATGAAAATCATTGCACCGAATCCGACTGGAATAGACAGCAGGCCGAAAGCTCTCCAAAACTTTGGATGTTTATTAGCGATAGAGCGCATCAGCTTGTTGAACCTCTCTGTCTTATAGAGAAAAAGTATCTTGCTCTGCACCGTAATCTTTTTTCTCTTGACATAAAGAAATACAGCTAATATAGCGTAGAACGCTATCAGCGATATCAAGTTCAGATCCAGACTTACAGCCATTTAGCTAGTCCTTCTTATATCTAGCCACTATGTCTATCAAGTCTACGTGGCCCAAAAACAGTGCCCGGCAGCAGTATCTCTTCAACCCCAAACTGTCGAGAACCTCTTTTGCAGATTCTCCCTTCTGCACCCTTTCCTTGAACTCTTCCCACAAATGAGCTACAGGTTTTCCACAACTCATGCAACGAACAGGTATTATCATTTTTCTCCTATCTGTAAGACGTCTGTCTCCTTGCCCTTGCTCTTGAATGCCTGCCGAACTTCCTAGGCTCTTTTCTCCTAGTATCAGCAACTAGCAAGGAACGATCATAATCCAGATATGTGTTTTTAAGCTGTTCTGAGTTTGTGTAAGAGACGAGTGCTTTTGCTACAGCAAGTCTTGCAGCCTCAGCTTGTGCGGACCATCCGCCTCCCACCACACGAACATCAATGTCAACTTCTGCAGCCATAGAACCTGCTATGGCCAATGGCTCTGTGATTCTCATTCGAGCAAAATCATTCCCATAAACATCAAGCGGCGCTGCATTTACCCTAACGATACCTTTTCCAGCTCTTGCGGTTGCTCTGGCGATTGCTTCCTTTCTCTTTCCAGCTGCTTGTGCTACCTTACTTGCTGCCATCTTGTCTCAGTAATTGTGATATTTCTCCTATTGTGCTATAATTCTGCGTTTTAAGCTTGTCCGCGCCAATTTCAGGCAAAGTTTCCAGCTTTTGCTGCTTGTAAGCGTCAGGAACTCCTATGAAACATTTGATTTTTCCCAGTGCAATCCTTCCTCTAGAGCCCTCAGACCACCTGCTGTGCGGTAACATGCCTCTGATTGCAGATTTGACAATGCGATCAGGCATTCTTTTCCTGAAAGGGCCCTTGAATGGCTGAACTCTATTTTCCCTTTGTTTAAATTTTCTCATGATAACATGCTGCTTGCCGGAAATAACTGCCTTGTCGCAGTTTACTACAACAATTTCCTCGCCAGATAAGGCTAGTTTGGCAACATTTGCTGCCATTCTTCCCAGAACCATATCAGTCGCATCGATTATTTTCATTTTGACTCCATTAAGTTTTGGTAAGTCTTAACTAAGAGTGAGTCAGGATCGTAATTCCAGCCTTGCTTATTTGCTGGGCAAGTTGCACACAATGTCGCCATGCAGTAAGCCTCGAATTCTCCATTTATCGCACACCAGTAAAATCCCTTCACAACACTGCTCAAAGTTGCTGTTTCCATCTCAACCTATCACCTTCACGTTTGTTCCTTTCGGATTAGCCTTTACCAATTCTCCAATTGACAATGCTTTTCCGCCTGCTGCCTTTATCTTGTCTTTTGCAGCTGCAGAGAAGTTCCATGCTGCGACATTGACTTTCTTTTGTATCACGCCAGAGGAAAGGACTTTTCCGGGCACCAATACAATGTCGCCGTCGTTTGCAGATCTCTGGATTTTGGAGAGATTGATTTCCCTTCTAGACCTAGTAGGCTTTTCCAGCTCTTCTGCAAGCCTTCTCCACAGCTTTACATTCTGCTTTCTAAGTGCGACTATCGTTTCCTTCATCACCGTGTTTGTCGGACCTGTTCTTTTCATTTCAACCGTAACCCAGTTGACGTGTTAGTCGTATCGCTTTGCGATACAACGTATAGCGCCAACCATACGACTATGAGTGCAGGGGACAGGATTCGAACCTGTGAACCCACTAAGGGACACAACCCTCAATCGTGCGAGTTTGACCGCTTCTCTACCCCTGCATTTTTGCAGAGAAGGAAGAGGCTATTTAAGCTTCACTGCTTTCAGCTTTGCTCCAATGGATTTTACAGCTTCTGACATTATCTTGTCTGCAGATAACTGACCCCAGCTCTCTAACGTCACTATGAATTTATCGTCTCTGTATGATATCTTGACACCGTTCTTCTCCAACACTTCTTCATAAGAAGGCTGCCAGTTCTCCAGGTCCTGTAGCTCAATATTTCTTCCTGACTTCTTGGCCACATTTCCAGGAATTGACTGGAATGCCTTGTCTAAATCTGCATCTCTAGTATCAAATTCGGGCCAGCCATAGTAAAAGAAGTGGCAAGGAGACCATTTGGTATGCTCAGCACCCTGGCCCAGCACTGCTGTGAATTCCAGTTCTATCTTCTGGCCTTCCAAAAGCTTTACAATTGGTATTTTTCCGTGAATTGCCTTGACTGAAGGGTCCTTGAATTTCAAATCTTCAGCATAAACTGTTACGGGGCCTTTTGCTTTCAGTGTGCCCTTAACAGAACATTTGGCGCAGAGCTTGCCCTTGCAAGTGCATTCAGCAGGCAAGTTGTAACTCTTGAGATCCGTCTTTAACGGTATCAATCCTAAGCGGTGCGCTATTATCTCATCATAAAGAACAGAAGAGTTCTGAGCGAAGTAAACATCTTCTATTGCCAGAGTGGGAACTTCATAGACAGCTGCACGCCTCAATGCATTGAGTAAACTTGGGCCGACGCCCTCTACAACAAATTGTACTGCATTATCTTTTTGCTTTATAATTTCGATTTTCATTTATACTCTCCTTCCACGCCTTCCGCCTTTCTTCCTGCATCCGCCGTGCGGTATTGGCGTGACATCTTCAATGCCTATTACTTGAAGGCCTGATCTTGTCAAAGCCCTAATTGCTGGCTGTGCGCCAGGGCCAGGAAACCTCGGGCCATTATGGCCGCCCTGGGCCCTGACTTTAACATAAATTTTCCTTACACCTTGTTCAGAAGCTGTTGCAGCAGCTTTCTTTGCTGCAAGCATTGCCGCAGAAGGACTTCCTTCCAGCCTGTCAGCTTTAACTACTTGACCGCCAGATGCTAACGCAATAGTCTCCGATCCCGTCAAATCTGTAATATGAATTATTGTGTTATTATAGCTAGCGTAAATGTGCGCAATTCCAACTCGGTCAGCCATTTGTCTTTACCTCCGCTTCTGCAGTCTCAAGAGCCGCAACTTCTTCAGCCTCTTCTGCAGTTTCCTTCAATTGAGCAGGAGTTTCATCAGGCTTAAGCTTTGGCACGAAACCAGTTACAAAAGTAATGTCATCACTTGACTTGACCAGGTATGATGGAGAGTTGAGCTTTTTCCCATTAACGAGAACTTTGCCGTGAACAACGAACTGTCTTGCCTGCTTTGGCGTTAATGCCATTCCTTTCTTGTACACAACAGTTTCCAATCTCTTGTCTAGAATATCCTTTAACTGCAATGAAAGAACATCATCAAGGTCTGCATCCTCTGGCAGTACGCCGTAGCGATGCAATTTTGCAAGCAAAACGCGCTGTGCTTCCTCGCGCTTGGCGCCAGCGATTATGCCAATTATTTCTTTCGCTTGTCTTTGCCAGTTTCTCAGGATAGAGCGGGCTTTCCAGAGCTCTCTCATCCGTCTGACACCATAAGTCTTCGCTAGTCCGTGCTCTTCATCAATCCTTTCCTTTTTCCAAGGATGTTTCGGTCCGCTGTATTTCTTCTTTTGTTTCCACATTTTACTTCTTCTCCGCTCCCTTTGCTGCCGGAGCTGCCTTCTTTGGCTCTTCCTTCGCTCTTATGACTCCAACAATTCCGCCCTTCCTTCCAGTTGACCTTGTTCTCTGGCCTCGTACCTTCTTTCTTCCTCTCAAATGTCCGACGCCTCTATAAGTTTTAATCTTTTTCAGGAACCTTATGTCAAGATTCTGCTGCAATTTTACAGTGGCCCCAACCAAGTGTTTATCGGAACCAGTTTCGAAATCTTTCCTTCTGTTCAGCATCCACACAGGAATGCCAAACTTTGCAGGATCCTGCATAACTTCCTCGATTTTCTGTATGTCAGCTTCTGATAAATAGCCAACTTTCTCAAATCTTTCTAGATTCAGAACAGCACAGATGGCATTTGCCATCATGAAATCGACTCCTTTTACATAGGTCAGAGCAAGAAAAACAGAGGTCTCGCCATTCACATCAGCGTCGAGAATTCTGACTAGTCCTCTCAACTCTTTTTGTGGTTGTGTCGCAGCTTGCTCAGCCATTCCGTAATTCAAGCAGAACTTCCTGTGTTTTTTGCCCTTAGGCAACCTCGTTGTATCGCCTTGTGATACAAGCAATCGCCGGCTGATTCCGGCCGAGGGAACACTGCAGTATCTGCATCACAAATCAGCTCAAAAGTTGGGTTTAAAAAGGTAACGCTGGCTTGGCTAGCTTTATTAGTAGACTTTAACATTAAGTGACATGGCCACAACTGGCAAGCCTTACTTGGGCGTCATTTGTTCCCCACATGGCAGCAAAACAGAAAAGAACCTTTTCCCTATTCTGGAGAAGAGGTTCAATCTCGTCTATTTTCCTGTGTCCAAGAGCCTTGATTTTGCAAAAATAAAATCGAATGCCCAGAAAGTAAAGGTCGTCCTGAACACTGCGGGCGACATGCCGAGCACTTATGATTCTATAGAAATCGCAAAGACGCTGGAGAGCTTGGGCAAGCATGTTGTAGACTCTACAAGATCATTCTACTACAGCGAGGACAAGTGGAGATTCTATCAAATTTGCCTCAAAAACAAATTACCGACTCCAGTCACTTACTACATCCCACAAGACATTAACCACGCTAGAAGAGAGCTGAAAGGAATTCTGGATGAAGGCCATGTTGTGTTCAAGGGCGTCTTTTCTGACACGGGCAGGGCTGTGAAGCGTGCTATGGATTATGGAGAAGCTCTCAAGGTTATCAGAAGTCTGCGCAAGAAAGACAAGCTCATGCCAATTATTGCGCAGCGATATATACCACACGGCAAAGTGAGCTACAGGGTAACGCTAGTTAGCGATAAAATAATACAATCAATAGTAAAGTATGGCAAGAACTGGAAGGAAGGAAAGCTTATCTGGAAAAATGAGCGCTACCGATTGTTCAAGCCTGACAAAAAGCTCGCCGCGCTGTGCAAAAAAGCTGCGAAAGTTTTTGGAATAGAGTGGTGTGGGGTGGACTTGCTGAAAGATGCGGATAGAAAATGGTATATCATAGAGATGAACAGCTGTCCGAGCATGGATTTTGTTCTTAGTGATATGAAACGGGCAAACAAAGAGCTCGCAAATTACTTGCTTTCTTTAGCAAAGAAACGATAAGCGCCGGGACTGAGATTTGAACTCAGACATCCTTTCGGAAACGAGCTCTCTCGTTTTGATTGACCTTTTGTTAAAAGGTCATTTCCAGGCTCGCGCAATCTCCTGCTGAGCTCCCTATAAAGAGCTTTGTACCAGGTTATGCGATCCCGGCGTAGAAACAGAGGATTTATATTGGTTTAAAAGTGTTTATTTATAATGGCTATATTCGAGTTCGGACTGTTCTGGCTGATAGGCCTCATAGCAGTCATATGGGCTGTTATCGACATAGTGAAGCAAAACAATGATACTGGCTGGAAAATAATCTGGCTTTTAATTTCAATACTGCTGAGCATAATCGGAGTTGTACTGTATTATCTACTAAGCGGCAGAAGGAAGATAAACTGGGTTGGAATCTAATTTTCCAGCAATAAGACTGGAATGTTATCCTTTATCGGATAAATTGTTTTACAGACTTTGCAAGTCAAAGTCTGTACTCCTTTATCGTATTTTAGATCGCCTTTATCTAAAGGGCAGCACATCAAATTTAGAAGCTCCTTGGGCAGGGTTTTTGCGGCCATGTTATTTCACACCCTTCACAACCCAGAAACCGCCGGATCTGGCTAAAACTTTTACTTCTCTGAACAGAGTTTTCATCTCAGCAAACAAGAAGGCTCCGCCCTTAGTCTTGCGAGCTACAATTTGTAAGCTTCCTTTAGTGTTTAGATGCTCCACTGATTGGTGAATCATCTTCAATACAATTTCCCTTCCTGCGACCATTGGCGGATTCAGCAAAATAACGTCAAACTTCTCTCCCTTTACTGGCTCATAGAGATTGCCCTGCAGAACATGGGCATTAACCCTGTTAAGGGAAACATTTTCTTTAGCAATCTTGATTGCTCGTTTGTTTATATCCGTCAGAATCACCGTACAGCCAGGGCAAACCTTGGACGCAACAATGCCTATCATGCCGTAGCCGCAGCCAAGATCAAGAATTTTTCCTTTTTTTGGCAGTTCTGCTTTCTCGATTAGCAATTTTGAAGCCCTGTCAATCTCCTTAGCGGAGAAAATTCCGCTCGCAGATTTCAAATATAGATCAAAGTTCCTTATTCTTGTCTTGACCTCATATTCTACATATTTAGACTTTGGATTTTCTATGTAATAATGCTCTTCTTTCATTTTACAAGCCATTAAGAGAAATTCTGGAGTGATCTATGCAGGCCCTCAGCACAGGGTCGACGCTCTTAAACCTGTTAGGAGACAGCCATGCTAACGTCTGCGATAGCAAAAAGCCAAATTTACTCAATCCAGAAGTCCGCTCCAAAGCATCTCCCACAAATTCAGCTCTGTGGCCTGTTGCTGCAGCAAAAAGTCTCGCTATTCGTCTAACATTCGCTTTTCTGACCACATCTTCGTACATTTCTAGCACGTAAGGGTGCTTTCTTATTACATGAAGCTCTGTCATACCCTCAAACAAGAAGTGCAGAACAAAGCGTCTTCTGTAATTTACAGGCCTCCAATTCTTGAACTTATCATAAAACCATTTCACCGCGGCGCTTTTGTGCGACATATATTCTAAATCCTTTCCGTGCGTAATTTCATCGACAGCGCCGTGCGAGATAAGGCCCATCCCTATTTTCTTATCGCCAATTTTTCGCGCTATCCTTCTGTTCTTCTCTACACCTTCAAACTCCTCCCATTTTAGGTCTGTGACTGCTGGCAGGTCAGGCAGGAACATCGCAGAGTACAAATAATCCGCACTAGTTATGTTTGCGGATTCGTGTGCGGCTAGCAGATGCGCGTATGGTAACATTATATCAACACCACATCAGTTTTAACAGCCATGCCCTTTTGTGCCTTTTCAAGCTCCTTTGCACTTAATTGTGCTACACCAAGGGCTATTAAATTTTTGTTTGGATCAAATATTGCGGCCTCTTTATTGCGCTGCAAATCTGTGGTATAAGCAATGACGCCAGGAACAAATACAGGAGAGCCATGCTTTAACCTTGCTATGACATCCATATCGACATAAACTTCAGGCAAATGTTCAACAGCAGTTTCCGGCGGCAAAACAATGTCTTGAATTAGGGAATTTCTCTTGGTTTTCAGGAATTTCTCGTAAGCCTCCCTAATTTCCTGCAGCGTGACAGATTCAGATATTTTGAAAGGTCCTGCTTGTATTCTCCGCAGAGAAGCCATGTGCGCCCCAACTTTCAAATACTCGCCAATATCATGACATAACTTGCGAATATAAGTGCCCGCTTCGCAGCCTACTTCAAAAGCAACATTCTTTATATCATATCTCTTGAGTGTCAGCCAGTAGATTTCTCTAGTCCTCAGTTTTCTTGCAACTGCAGAAATTCTCGGAGGCAATTGTTCTATCTTTCCTGTAAACTTTTCAAATGCGTCAAGCACTTGCTTTTCAGTTACTTCGCCATGCAAGTGCATTGTCCCTTCATAGACTTTGCCAGCCTTGGAAATTACTGGAAGCACTTTCACGCCGCGGCCAATTCCGATAGGGAGAACACCAGTCACCAAGGGATAACTCTCAGCTCTAGCGCATAGCTAGAAGCTATCAAGAGTCCCTGCGTGACCGACCTTTGGCTGTTCCAACAATTTGCGTATCTTGTTGCCGCAATGTATTGATTTAGGGCCGCGAGGCTTGTCCAGATTTATTATCCCAAAGTTCAGCAGTTCTTCGGCTGTTCGCTTGGCTGGTTTGCCAAGTCGAACTTTTTGCTTGTATACCAATTCCCTCTTTACAGATTCGAAAGGTAGCTTGTTCATTAAAAGAAATTTGATTGTGTAGTTTTAAGCCTTCGCTTCTTTTTTGGAAGCTTTCTTAGGCTTGGCTTCTTTCTTAGGAACAACTTTTGCCTCAGCTTTAGCCTTTTGTGGCTTTGGTGCGCCCTTTGCAACAGGTTTTATGCCTAAGTTCTGAAGAGCTTTCATTACTTCCTCATGTGAGGCGCCTTTCTTTATGTCTGCTTTTTGCGGCAATAATTCTAAATGGTCAACATTGCATTTCCTTCTTCTAGTATTACCGTCTATGAGAACAAAATTCTTGTCAGTAACATCTACAATTACACATTCCTTGCCAGCATCTCTGCCGGCAACCTTTACACACACTCTTCCGACTTCAATTAATGTCATTTTACTTCACCTTAACAGGAACATACTGCCTGTAACTTATTGGAACTTCATCCTCTCTGCAGAGATTGTGCTGTACGCGTGCACGCCATCTGATTATGTCGCGTGAGCAGGAGCTGCATAAATTTGCTCCGAAAGGCCTTTGTACTGTTAATGTTGATTTAGAGAATCTTTTTACTTTAGCATTATTTGCCCTTGGCAAGCCGTGCAAAGTATCTTTACATATGGCACATAATGCTACTCCTGGCAGGCGCTTCTCGTAATGCGTCACTGTCCTGCTGCCAGGTGTCTTTCTTTGTACCTGTCTCAAGGAGCGAGACCTATATCTAGGTTCGCCTCTTGTTTCGATGCGCCCTTTGCGTTTTGTTGTGTGTTTCGTGTGCACCATTGCTATTTTGTGGGAAATTAGACTACTTTTAAAGCCTTTCTGAACACGGTCGTGAATATCAAGGAAAATATGATGTAAACTCCTACCCAGCCCAAGTGCCCTTCCCAAAATGATAATGGTATGACAATCATGTCGCCATAGACTCTCCCTAAAAGGGCGAAGATTATTATGAAAGGCACAATAGTTATGAGCATAGGCTTGAAGCTCTGCGACATTAATTTCAAATTCAACGGCATAGCCTTGCTCTGCAGTTCAGCGACTTTTTTAGGATCGTCCTTATTAGTTTTCATTTCTTCCTGTATCTTTTTAACCTCTTCTCTAATCGCTTTTACAAGCGCTTGATCAGTCGCGTACTTGTACACTAGCGTTGAGCCAAATGCCAAAGCGGCTGAAATGCCGATTATCGACAACAATGCGTTCTGCTGCAAAATTTCAACGATTGCCATGATCATTCGCTAGCCAATACCTTTCGCAAAGCAGGATGCATGTCAAATGCGTGCTGCTTTGCTATGTCCTCATACATCCTGTAGACTATCATAACTGCCAGCAATATTCCTGTGCCCCTACTTAAAGCTCCGCCCAAATCAGCGAATGCCGCAAGTGCACCTACTACTGCAGCGCCCATAACTGTAAGAGCAGGAATATATCTGTTCAATACCGATTCTAGCACTCTTGGATCTCTCCTAAAGCCAGGTATCTGCAGTCCTGAAGATATTATTTGCTTTGCCTGTGATTCTGCATCCATATTTGCTGTCCTTACCCAAAGCATGGAAAACAGTATGGCGCCTAAGACTAGGAATGAAATGTATGTCAATGCTTGGCCTAGCATCACTAATGTTGCGTTTCCAGTGATCAATGCAGACAGCACGTCTGGAGCATTCAGCCAGAACACAAGTCCTGAAGCTGGCGCATTTCCTGAGAATGTTCCTAGCAGTGGTCTGCCCAAATTTTCCAGTAGTTTTGCCCACAGCTGGATGTTTGCCATCAATGCTGCAATCAATATAACTGGAATATTAGATGTGTAGATGAAGCGCAGAGGCCATCTCATGCCAAAGCCACGCACGCGGCCGAAAGACAATGGAATCTCTACCTTCATTGCCTGAACATAAACTGAAATCAGGAATATTACGATTGTTACAACCACACCAGTTACTGCCAGCAATGCTCCAATAGAATCGCCTATCGAAAGGGCCTTGAACAGGAATGGTATTGCTCCTATTGGCGCGTCAGGGTTTGTCGGGCTAGCCAACGGATTGAAAGCTCTCACGAAGATCTGGCCCGCAACTCCAGCTACTATAAAGAGGCCTACGCCAGAACCGAAGCCCCATTTAGATACTACTTCATCCATCAAGACTATAAGATAGCCGCCCAGAATCAATTGAGCTATCAAGAACACCTGCATCAAACTGTACGTCAATGTTCCCGCTAATGCAGGATCTGGGGCCAAACCGCCCATCAGCACATAGATTATTGCTTCGAATATGACGAAGAATATTACGGCAATCTTCTGCATTGACTGAAACTTCTGCTTGCCCTCTTTCTGAGTCATATCAATTCCCAGAATTCCAGAACCTGCGAGCAATTGCAAAATGATGCTAGCAGTAACAATAGGCCCAATGCCGAGGGATATGATAGAGCCAAATGACGCACCGAGTATTATTGCTAAGTGCTCAAACTGCTGCAGCGCGTTTTGCCCTAATCCTACAAGAGGAATATAAGATAGAACGAAGAATATTACAACTATCAAGCCTGTCCAGAATAATTTCTTGTTGAACGCCAGTTTTTGAGCCTCAGGCCTCTTGACTTCCGGCAACATTGAAGCTAGATTAGACCAGTTTACCATTTCACTTCAAGACTACAGAACCTCCTGCAGCCTCAACCTTTTCTTTTGCTTTAGCAGAACAGCTCTTGCAAGTTATCTGCAATTTTTTATCAACAAAACCTTCTGACAATAATTTTGTAACTCCTAATTTTCCTAAATCAAGTGAATAAACTCCGCTCTTCTCCTCAACAAGGCCTTGCTTTGCCCACTTCTGCAGGTTTTCTCCAATATCTTTGAGATTAATCTCTCTTTGGGGAGCCTGCGCGATCCTTGGTGTGACAGACATCCCGTGCTTTCCTATGGGCTGTATGCCTTGTGACAGGAAAAATGTCTCTCTGTGTGCTCCTCTTTTTCCTACGCCACCGCTTCTGTAGGGTTTGTTGCCTTTTCCCCTATGCCGTTTGCCAAAGCCCCAGCCGTGCGTCCTGCTGCCGCGATGCTTTCGAGACCTTTTTTGTTTTCTTACCACCATTTAGATCATTCTCCCAATCAATTTGTTGATATCCTTGCCCCTGTACCCCAAGGAGCCGCCTTGAGCATAGCTGTGTTTTATTCCCAATCTTTCGAATCCGCCAGTTGGCGGCTTCAATCTGAAGAACGGCTTCAAGCCAGGAACATCTTTCAAATCCTTCTTTGCATCGAAAACTTCATCAGCAAACTTCGCCAAATCGAGATTTGCCTTTGACTTCAAGTAATCCTCTGTCAGCTGCCTGTTGCCGGCTATTTTGCCCCTGACTTTTAGCAGTTTTACAAAAGTGTCCTTATCCAACTCGCCAAAAGTCACAAAATCCTTGATTTTTTGTACCATGCCAACGACTTCTGGCCTAAGAGTCAGGACAATACAGTAATTTTTCTTGTACAATCTCAGCAATTTGAATGTCATTCTAACATCTGAGCTAGCACCGACGTCTCCTTTCACTCTCACAACAGCTAGCTTTGCTTTTTCCATCTGATTAAACTGCGCCTCTGTATACTTTGTATCCTTTAGCCCTCATTTCTGCAGCTTTCTTTAGCGCAGACATTGCAGCATAAACAAAATTCACCTTGTGCCTAGTCTGGCCGACAGTCTTTGCCCAAACATCCTTGTAACCCGAAGCTTTCATCAGCTTCTTGATCTCATTTTCGCACACCAGGCCTGTGCCTTTAGGAGCAGGCATCAATTTTACAAAGACTGAACCCGAATTTCCAGATACTGTAAAAGGAAGAGAATGTGGTTCACCACAGCCGCACTTCCAGCTTCCGCAGCCGCGCACGACTTCCATCAGATTCAGCTTTGCTGTTCTCAAGGCTTTTTCACGAGCAGGCATCGATTCCTTCGCCTTGCCCTTTCCTATGCCCATGTAGCCATTCAGATTTCCTACCACAGCAAGTGCAGAAAAGTTAGGCTTGTTTCCTTCTGCAGTCTTCTTTTGTGTCTGCTTTATGAGTCTTCTTTTTCCGCCGCCAAATTTACCGCGTGCTTGTCCGATAAGTATGAAATCGGAGAAGAGGCTTGGAACTAATGTGTCAACAATTGCTGCTTCCCTTATCTTCAATCCCCTGTCAAATATTTCTTTCAGTTCAGTGATCTGCTTGCTCGCTACCTGTCTTCCGAGCTCTGTCTTGAACAGGAATTTCGGTGTTTCTTCCTTGGCTTCCTTCACTTCTTCAGCTTCCGCAGCCTTCAGCTCTCCAGGCTTTACAGCTGGGGTTGCCTCTTCCGGTTTGTCGTATAGTTTCTTTTGTCTCGCCATTTTAACCTGATATTATCTTGGCCTTCACGGCCTCGAAATCATTTTTCATGTCAACCTTGCGGTAATCTGCGATATGCTTGCCCTCAATCCTTTCCTTGCTAGGCACGATTTCGGTGCCAAGATTGAATTTCAATCCAGAATCAGCCGCGCCTTTCAGCACAGCAAAAACTTTTGCGCCTTTTGTGGCAGTATGCAGGCCGATGTCAGCAACAGTTTCCTTGATGTTGGCTTGTCCTGCTAATTTCCCTGCCAGCAATCCAGTCAGATAAGCTGCTGGAATGTTCTTGAAACTGTGCTTCCATCCAAAAGTTTTCAGTTTTGAAGAATTCACTGTGAGCAGGGTCCTGTCTCCTTTAGGATCGAACTGGCTGAACTGCACTGTTATGCAGCTGGTGGATTTTCTGACAGCCATTACGGGCTTGCCTGACTTTACAAGTGCAAGCCGCTTGTGATAATTAGTTTTACCTGCTCGCCTTCTCCTGAATCTCACTGCATATCTAGGTCCGTTTGCCATTATTTCATCAGCTTGTTTTGCTCCAAGTAGAACAGCAAGTGCCCTCTATCTCTGAAGAAACCGCCCTTGGATTTCTTGTAAAGCTCCCTGTAAGTGTCGTGAGTAATTTTTTCTTTATCCAGCAAAGTTCTCAGTGTAGAGCGCAGCAATCGTATCTTGCGCATCCATGCAAGCTTTGATGGCGTCCTTGCGCCTTTTGCGCCTTTCTTCAGGCCAGCACCGCGCCTTCTTCCCCGCTTTTTCTGCTGTTGCCTTGCCCTGGCCCTAACTCTAGAAGGTGAATATGAAGGAACAATGATTATTGCTCCAGACTTTATGAGCATGCGAATATCTGCCTTTGTTATTGCGTCCTTAATTTCTGAAGCCCTTTCCGGCACTAGGCGCACGCGATCAATGCCCACATTAGCGACTTCTGCTGCCAACTTTTTCTGATTCTTCAGCATCATTTTGCCTCACCTTTCTTAGCCTGCGGTTTAGTTTCAGGTTTTGCTACGGGTTTTGCCTCTTCCTTGGGCTTTTCAGCAGGCTTTGCTGCTGTCTTAGCTGCCTCTTCCTTGGCCTTCACTTCAGCGACTTTCTTCGCAGCCTTGGCTTCCCTCTTGGCTTTCTGCGCTGACTCGAATTTCTCTACAAACTTCTTGACGTCCATTCCAGAAATGCTGATCTTCTTCTCCAGTGCACGTTTCACAACCTCATATTTCTTCTTTGCTCCCAATTTGCCGCTTATGATGGCAATTTCAGCTGCCGGATTGATCTTATCAAGCGCAGCCATGTTATGCACGTGAGTGAAATGCATTCCTGTCCAGTGTAAATTCCGTACTGCTGCAGGATTTCTGTATCCTACTTTTATGACAGCCCTGTGACCGATGCGCTTCTCGCGCATCTTCGATTGCGATCCCTTAGGGGCTCGCCAGTAATCATCCTGAACTTTCTTCCTGTGATGATAATCTTGTCTCAAGAACTTCGGCCTTCTTTTGTTATTGGCCTTCCTTATCTGCAAAAGCCCTTTTGCATCAGTCATTTTCCTTTCTCCACCAAGTAAATGCCGTCCTGGAATATTCTCCTGTCCTTGTTGCTCACCTTAGTGGAGTGTTCCAGTAAAGTTGCAACTTTGCCTGCTAGCTCTATATCAGCAGACTCCACAGTAATCCTGTCGCCTTGAACAGAGACCTTGACGCCTTGAGGAAGCCTTACTTTCCTTGGCTTCTTTTCGCCAAGGAAATTTTGAACGGAAAATTCAGAAGCAGAAGAAGAAACAGTGATAGGAAAATGGGTAAAAGCGACCTTGAGTTTATAGACGTACGGATTTTGTACGCCTGCAATCATATTTTTGATATGGGAATTAAAAGTTCCGACCAATGTCTTTGTCTGTGATGACTTGTCCTTGGGCGAAATAATGACCTTGTTGCTTTCCGCCTTGACTTCGACGCTTTTGTGCGGGAATGGCCTTGCAACCTCGCCTTTAGGCCCTTTCACTCTCAGAATATCTTTCTCTATCTTGACTTCTACGCCTTGAGGTACAGCAATATCATAAGTATCAGTAGACATATGCTATCAACACCCCGCCTTGTCCATTTGCCTTTGCCTCAATGTGAGTCATGAGGCCTTTAGAAGTGCTCAAAATCAGTCTTCCAAAGTCTTTAGCTGGCAGATATCTCTTTTCGAACTTCTCAAACTCCTGCAAGGAAACAGAAAATCTTGGCCTTATGGAGCCTATGTTGTTAACTTGATTTGTCAACTTTACTTTGGCGTAACCGCCTCGGCCGTCTTCAACTACATCATAAGATTCTATGTAACCTTCCTTCTTTAAAATATCGAAAACAGCTTTTATTAGATTTGAAAACGGCCTTATTACTATCTCGCTTTGTCCCTTGTCTGCCTGTGTTTTCAGCGCGCTAAGCGCGTCTGAAAGTACGTCGTGTCTCATCGCATCAACATCGCGTATTTCAACGCAATTTTCTGAATCCCAAATCCTTCGCAATCTCGCGGAAACAGCGTCCGCAGACATTCAACCCGTACTTGGCTATGTGTCTTCGGGTGCCGCCGCAGCGGATGCATATGGTCAGTCTCTGACCGAATTTTCTGGGTTTAGGAACATTATGTCTCAGAAACCTGGGAAGCTTTGTCTTTCCAACCAATATCTTCTCTTGTACAGGTCTCTTCATTCTTCCTCTCTTTCCTTGACGCCCATGGCCTTTGCAAAGGCATAGGCTTCCTCTGGCTTTATTACGTGTGAGCTCCCGACTGAGGCTTTTTTAATCTTTCTCTTCGATATTCTGTAGCCTCTTCTCTTTAGAGCCACCACAACATCAAGGCCTATGATGCCTATCTTAGGGTCGTATTTTGCTCCAGGGATGTCAACATATTCCTTAATTCCGAATGAAAATCCGTTTTCAGTGAAAGATTTCTTGGGGATGGCGAAATCTGCTGCAGTTAGGAGGCCTTTCAAAAGCTCCTGAGCTTTCTTTCCCCGTAAAGTAACTCGAGCGCCAACAGGCAGGCCTGGCCTTAGTTTCCATGTAGGAATTCTTTTCTTGGCAACAGTTTTGACTGCTTTTGCTCCGCTGATCCTGTTAAGCAGCAAAACAGCCTTCTCTACATTAGCTATTTCTGTGCCTGCACCAATGTTCAGCACCACTTTGTCAATCAATATTTCTTTCATCTTGTCCTCATTGTACTTGTATTTCAGGCTTGTCTACTCCAATGACAAACACATCTTTGATAGGTATTTTCAATCGTTGATCGTTGTGCTTTGCAACAACAAATTTCTTTTTCCTCAAGATTCCCTCTTGAACGAAATCCTTTATTTCTGAAACTTTTCCTGAATGAGAACCGCCAGTTATGTATACGAGACTTCCTTTCTCCAGTTTCAAGTGTTTTGCGGGCTTCTTTTCCCTAGAGTCGAAGAAAATTACATCAGTTACCTTGTAAGTATCCTTGTCTGTCAGGAAATTCCAGCCGTTGGACAAGTTTACCTGTGTCTTGCCTCCCTTAATGGTCGTCTTGCCTTCAACCCTCAACGGTATAACAAACTCCTCAGACACTGGTATCTCCTTAAGCATCAATCTTCCCTTGTGATTCAGCAAAACTCTGTATAATTTATTGTATTTCAATATCCTTAAAGTGTCGAAAAGGCCGACAATGAAATTAGGCTCTTTCACAATCTTGCCATTAACAAAAATCAGTTTTTGATTAAGAACTTTTTTCACTTCTGCCTTGTTTCTTGCAAAACCCAGAATTTCTGTTAGAAATACAGATACTGGCATTCCAGTTGCAAGCTTTTGTGCACCAGGATCAGGCCTTGCAATCCATTTCGTCTGCTTTCTTTTGATGGGCCAGCTCTTCGGTGCTGCAATCCTTGACAAATGCCTTGACTTCTTGTGTGCCATCAGCTGCGAACAGCTGGCATTTCGTCGTATATCTGCTGACATACAACGCTTCCAGCTAAGCCCCCTATGAATTTGAGACTTACCCTTTCGTTAAGTTTAGCCTTCATTTTCTCTCCAGCGCTTTTATGCGCTTTTTATCGTCAGTATTTAATGTTATAATTTGAAGCTTTGATGGGTGTATTGGGTATGCTACTGGCGGAGTCCCTTCCTTCTTCTTCAGTTCTGCACCTTTCACATATACCTTATAGTTTCTGGTATCAACTCTTTCAATATCTCCTATGACTCCCCTGTACTTGCCTATCATTATCTTCACCTTGTCTCCTTTCCTTACAGGAAAAGACCTTTTCTTGTGCTTTACTCTCAAATCCTTTGACAAATGAGCAGACATCATCTTGTGCCTTATGTGCAATGGTGCTTTAGCAACATACTTGTGCTGCTTTTTCGGTAATGAAGAAGAAACCCAGGACCTTGTAAAAGTTTTCATAGAACTATTGTTGCAATCTTCGCTACATTAGGCCAGCGCATTGCAACCTCCTTCGCTATAGGCCCTTTGATGAGTGTGCCTTTTGGCATTCCCAATCTTATGTCTTTCAAAACTATTGCAGCATTATCCTCAAACTTTACCTTCATTCCTTCAGGCCTCGTGAATTCCTTTCTTTGCCTTATAACAACGGCCTGCACAACCTTATGGCGCATTTCAGTATCTCCAACTTTTACTGCGCCAGTGATCATATCAGAGACGCCTGCAGCCATCAGTTTCTTAGTTCTTGTCTTGTAACCCTTTACGGTGATTATCTTGATAACTTTGGCACCAGAATTGTCCACACAAAGAAGTTCTGCACCAATCGGCAAAGATTTTGAAACAGAAGACTTGACGGCTTTCATCTTACATCAACTTCTCCATAACAACAAATTTTATAGTTCTAGAAATTGGCCTGCATTCTGCAATGCGAACGCGGTCGCCGTCTTTTACAGCAATACAAGAAGGCAAATGAGCGGCAACTCTGCTGCGCTTTTTCAAATAACGCTCGAATTTAGGAACAAAACTCGTGAAAGGCCATTCAACTTTGACTGTTTTCTGCATTTTTGAACCAATAATAGTGCCATCAAAAACTTGACCTCTTGCCTTGAGGCTCCCATGAAAAGGGCAGTGCCTGTCATCGCATTTTACATCGGCGTTTGCTGCACCTTTAGCCTTGGCTTTGGCTGCCATTTTAAAGCAAGAATGGCTCTGAATTAGGTTTTATAAACATATCGAAAGCCATTTTGAGGCTTTTGATTGTGCCCTGAAGCGAAAGCTTCAGTTAGCAGCTTATCTTACCTAATACTTAGGGAACTTTTTCTTTATGCGTTCCCAAGGTCTGCCTAAAAGGAGCTTTCCTTCGACTTGGACTTTCTGGCCTGTTGGCAGTTCTATCTGTAGAACGACATTTTCCTTGAAAACTTTCTTTTCCTTTCCATTAACTCTCAGAGAAATAGTCTTGTAGCTCTCATCAATTATCCTGCCTTCAAGGCCCACATTAGCAGGATTTGTTGACTTCAGAACCTTGGCATTCAATCCAATTAATTCATGTCTGACTAAAGAAGCAGGAGTAAGAACCATTTTTTTATTAACCTACAATTTCAATGTTTCCAGGCGAGAAGCCGAGTTTTTCCAATGCAGGCTTGACCCTTTTCTTGTGATCTCCTTGCAATTCTATGACTCCGTCCTTGAAAGAACCGCCGCAAGCCAAACTCTGCTTCAGCTGCTTTGCTATACCCTTAACATCTTTTGGATCAATGCCTTCAACCATAGTCAGGAACATGTCCTTGTACTTGCCCTTGATGACTTTAATTATGATTTTCTGCTTTTCCTTTGCTATCGTGTCACAGACGCAGAGTTCCTTAGGCAAACCGCAAACAGCACAAATCTCACTCATCTTTTGCAATTTTCTCCGATGAGTGGGACTCGCAAATTCCACTCAAAGTACTAACAAACCGAATTTGCTCTGTCTCGCTCATTTAGAAACCGTTTTAATCCTCGCGATTGCTCTCTTGATAGAGCGGATTTTACCAGGGCTAGAAAGAGTTCCTGTGGTTTTCTGAGATTCAAGTTTCATGAGTTCCTTTCTTAGTTCAGTTAATTTAGTGGCATTTTCGCTTTTTGAAGCTTTCTGTAGTTCCTTTGCTCTGACGACGGCCATTACTTGCTCTCTGCAGCAACTGCTGCCTTCAATTTGACTCTATCTGGAAGAATTATCGTTGGCGGCATTATGCTGACTTTTATTCCAACAGTTCCAGAGTGAAGATTAACATTTATTACTGCATGATTAACGCCTTCGAGAGCCAGCTGACCGCATTTCTTCATGTATCCTGCTGCGAAACGCCAGCTCTGAGCCCTTGCACCAGGAATTCCTCTGCCGCTTATACGGATTTCTGCGCCAAGTGCGCCGGCATTCAGCATGTTTTGGAGAGACTTGTATCCTATGGCCTTGAACCTTGCTGTACCAAATCGTTCCATCTCGTTTGCAATGCGATTTGCCATTACTGCTGCATTAAGTTCGGGCTTCGTAATCTCGCGAACTTCGATCTGAGGATTTTCAAGATTGAATTTTGTTCTCAAAACAGATGTGATGCTAGAGATATTTCTGCCGCCGGAGCCGATTATCATGCTAGGCCTGACAGCCTCTATTGTAATCCTTTCCCCCAACGGGGTTTTCTCTATATTTATGTCCCCTACTCCAGCACTTCTTGGTATGCTAGCGTTAAGGTACTCCTTAACTTTCAGGTGCTTATTCTTTTCCTTGATAAACTCGCGTTCAATCATATTGCATTACTCCATTTTGCTAGGGTATCTCTCAACATCAAGAGCAGCTTTCTCGCATCTCCCTTCCATGAGACATTCCACTTCGCCAAGTTCAGTTTCATTTCTTTACCTCTTTTATTTCAATTTCTTTTGCAACAAGCTCAAAGTGAGTGTTCTTCCTTTCCAAGCCGATTTTTCTTCCATAACGGCGTCGTTTAGGTCCTTTAAAAGCAGCGGCGTGTATAATTACAAGATTATCTGTCTCGAGACCCTTGTTCTTTGCTGCGCCTCTCAAGTTTTTCAATAACTTAATCACCTGAAGTGAGGCTTTTCTTGGATATCTTGCACCTACACCAAGGCCTGCCTTGGGAGCAACATCTCTGTTATATCTGGTGAATGGAACAGCAACTTTCTGCTCTGCTACTAATTCCAAGTTCTTTATAGCCCACTCAACCTTTCTCTGTTTTATGAACTTGGCAATCTCGTAGCTGGCTTTGTGCGATATGAACAGATTTCTTCCCGCTACGCGCACCATATTTTTGTTGTCAAAACCTTGATGGCTATATCTTATTGCCATTTTTACTTGACGGACAAGAACTTGGATCCTCTTGTAGCGCCGATACCAGGACCAGAGTGCTTGACCTCCTTGCAATTCAATACGAAATCGCCCAACTTATTTCCAATCATCTCGCTTGTTACTGTTACAGGAACAAACTCCTTCCCGTTGTGCACTGCAATCTTAAGATTGAACATTACAGGCAAAATAGGCATTTCCCTGCAATGAGTTTTAATCTGCTTCTTATACTTCCCTTCCTTTGCTTTTGTTATCTTTTTCAGGAGTCTCTTTTCCTGTTCCGTAAAGCCGCGCTTGATGTTCCTTCTAGCTCTAGATGGCAACAATTGTGACAAGCTACTGATATCTAGCGTTGCGAGTTCTTCCTCAGTTTTTCCCCTATATGTAAAGATTTTTGCCATTACTTGCCCCTTCCTGTTTTACGAGCCCCTAATAAACCTACCTTTCTTCCAGGTGGTATGCCCTTCTTTCTAGTAGTAGTAGGCCTTCCTTTTGTACGCCTGTGAGTAGCTCCGAATGGATGGTCCACAGCGTTTTTAGCGACACCAGAAACATAGGGGAATACCTTTCCGCCTTTCGCTTTCAGCGCTTTCCATTTCTTGCCGGCCTTTGTGAACGGCTTTTCAGTTCTGCCGCCGCCGGAAATTATTCCTACAACAGCCCTGCATCTAGGATCCAGCAATAATGTTTTTTTGGAAGGCAATCTTACAAGAACCTTGTCGCCTTCTTTTCCAACAATCACTGCTGCAGAACCCGCGGTTCTTACTAATTCAGGTCCATTGTAGGGTACTCGTTCCAAATTGTAGACTGGCATTCCTGTAGGAATTTCATTAATGGAAACAATACATCCCAATTGCGCTGGCGCGCCAGGGCCCGCATACACTGTGTCGTGAACGCGAACGCCATTTGGAGCCGGAATTAATGCTTCCTGCCCATCCTCATATCTCAATAGCATTAATGGAGATGAATGCATTGAGCTGTGAACTATGTCTAGAATCTCTCCGCGCAAAAGGCTTGCAGTCGGGCTAGGATATGCAATGGAGCCCACAGCAGCAAAAGAGCGAGCTCTATATCTGGGTCCGCCTTTTCCTCTTGCCTGTGTAATCAATCGCTTTCCCATCTTATTATGTTAAACCAAGTGCAGTCGTGACATCAACTGCTGGCGTTTCAGGTCGCAATTTGATGTAAGCCTTCTTTTCTCCTGTTCTTGTCTTGAGAGTGTTAACTGACTGAACTTTAACGTTGAACGCTTTCTGGATTGCCCACTTTATAGTATCCTTTGTTGCCTTGTTATCTACTATGAAAATGAGTTTGTTATCTGCTTCCATCTGCCTGACAGCTTTTTCTGTTGATATTGGGAATTTCAAAATCTCGTATGGATCTTTAGCTTCTGCCATATTATTCGAACAACCTCTCCTTTCCTAGCATTTCAAGTGCGGCCTTGCTCCACAATGTCAGGCGAGCTGGCTGTGCGCCAGGTGCCAGCAAAGCTGCATTTAATGCACGCACTTGAACAATGTCAACTCCTGCAATGTTTCTAGCAGCTCTTTCCAAATCGCATTTCTTTGAAACAACAAGCAGAGGGCCAACCTTTCTCTTGTGCTTCCTTCCCCTCATCTTGCCTCTTCCAGACCTGATTATCTTTTCCTTTGTTCTTTCCAGTTCCTCGGTCAAGCCGATTTTCTTCAGAAGGGCGGAAACTTCCTTTGCTTTCTTCAATGATTCAAACTTGTCTTCTAGTACTATTGGAACAATTTTTACGCCATTAACTCTGTGCCTTGATTGTACAAGGGCTAAAACGCCTGTTGCAGATATTGCAGACCTTATTGCCTTTCTGTTCTCCCTCTTGTTAATCTTTTCTTCAAAAATCTTCTCTGACTTGGGAGCAAACGCTGTCAGTCCCTTGACAGTCTGGGCTCCTCTTGCGCCAACCCATCCAATCTGGTCGCCTCTGCGCCACAACTGTTTTCTTGCAACTCTAGAAATGCCTTTTCCGTAAGTTCCGCCGAATTTCCTTCTTCTTTTAGGCCAGGCCTTTCCTTGCTTCCTGCCTGCTTCAGGATCTGCTCCATACCTTTGTCTTTGTGCAGACATTACTGCTAGCGCAGCCCTTTTGATCAGATCAACTCTGACAGGCTCTGCAAACTGTGCTGGTAAATCTACTTCAGCTGTCTTATCGCCTGTAACCGATATTACTGGAATTTTTGCCATTTAACCTTGCTGTGACCTCAAGCTAATATGAGTAACATCAGGCGCCTGTTCTAAAGCGCCCTTGAACAGCCGTATAGGATATGATAACACAACTAATCTTTTCTTGGGGCCAGGGACAGATCCGTCAATCAGGACAAAGTTATCAGAAACCATGCCATATCTGCTTATTCCAGATGAAGGATTAACATTAGTTTCCTTAATATTGGAAATCTTTAGAATTTGTTTGTTGTAGTCAGTTCTTTTGTGGAAGCCTATTTGTCCAGGCTGCAAAGTCCACCAGCCGGTCACTGCAGGAGTGATTGGTCCCATCGTCTGCCTGTGTCGTCTGCCGAATTCGGCCTTGTGGCTTGCTAGCTTTACTCCATATCTCTTAATGTCGCCGCCAAAACCTTTTCCTTTAGTGACTGCATGAACATCAACATACTGGCCTGGCTTGAAAACATCATTCACGGACAAATCTTTTCCCAAAACACTTGATGCGTAGGAGAACTGCTCGTCAACATTTGCTCCGCCGACTGGAATTTCAAAAACTTCTGGCGTTTTCTTTCCTAAACCGGTAGTGCGAGGCTTGGTATGAACAAGAATATGCACTGAAACAGCTTGAGGCAATTTCTCCTTTAATTGCTCAAGGGACAATCTCTCTTTTTTGGGGAGATTCAACCTTCTCGCAAGATCTTTTTCATTTGCATCTGCCCAAACTTCACCAATAACTTTTGTACCGTAATCGGTTTTCTTATGCAATCTTATACCGAATATCCTAAGAGGTGGAGTCTCAATGATTGTCACTGCCTTCTTCAATTCCTCTCCCTTTGTCGGAGATTTCGGTCTGTTATCGATAACAATTATAGAAGTCATGCCTGCCTTGTAGCCGGCAAAACCAAGCAATTTGTTTTCTTTCTTGACTGCCCAGTTCTTCACAATAGGAACGATTCGCTTGGCCCTCTTTCTAGGCCAAACCATTAATGTTCCTCTTCTTGGTCTCTTCCTCTTGATATGTCCCATTTTACGAAGTAAAATGGATCAGCGAAATGCTTTGCATTTCAGCGCTGCCCATTTCTTTCAGTTAGCAAATTAATGGAAGCTAAAACAACTTAGCTCCACTTTTGCAGGTCCTATTGCGAACCTATACTTAATGGATCTGAATTTGCCTCAGAAATGAGCTTTTTAAATCTTTCACTCTGGGAATCTCTTGATTTCTGAGCTTTGCGAAGAAAGAGCAGCCATTAATTGAGACTTACTCTAGAAAAAGTAGTGAATAGTATCCAGCCGGTCTCGGCTACCGACTGGAAGGAGGCACATGGCTACTGGCCACTTAAAAATTCGCCGAGTATGATTTTCTCCTGGCGCGTCCAGGCAGTCTCGAAAGGCGGATAGATGTCCAGCCTCGTGAGTTTTTTTGTGAAGTCCACCATTCTCATGGTGCCTTTTGCCATTATGGGGACCTTGATTTTTCCCCGCACTATCTTTTTTAGAGCGACGAAGTATTTCCGAGCTTCCGACTCCTTTGAGATATCGAAAACCTGGAGCCCCCTAAATGTTTTCATTTTGTTATATACTACTTACAAAGTGTAAGTTGCTAGTATATAAACATTTCTATATGTAAGTTTATACTTTCGAATAGCGATTAACTTTTAAATAACTGGTGTGTAAGAAAAAATCGGTGCTTGGGCATTGGATGATATTGATATCAAGATAATATCAAGGCTTGTCCACGACGGAAGAATCTCTCTCACGGAGCTTTCTGTAGGCACAAATTTGTCCCGAGTTTCAATTGCCAACAGGATTGAGAAACTTATGGAATCAAATGTCTTGAGAATTTCTGCTCTCGTAAATCTGGAAAAATTGAATTACCAAACTCTCATCGTAGAACTGCAGATTGATAAGACAAAAATACCGCAGTTCAAGTCTCTTGTCACTAAAGAACCTCGTGTTTTGCAATGCTTTGAAATTGCTGGCCCTTACAATTTCATGCTGGTCTGCGCGGCGAAAAATAACGGCCACCTTCGCAGCTTCTTGGAGGACACATTAAAGAAATTCTGCAAGGACTGCAAAGTTATAATCAGCAGCAATCCTATACATCCGGAATTTGTGCCTGTAAAAGACTTAGAAGGCTTGAAACTTGTTTAATTGCCTTCGCTGTAATCTTTTAGAGCTCTGAACGGATCACGTTTTTGATGATCCAAAACAGCTTGTCCGATTAAATAAGAAGCTGCAGAGTCATAGCTCATTCCGTGAGCGTCTGCGTAAGCATGTATGATTGCACTAATTACTGGAGGCATCTTCACGTCCATTGTGCCGTCCTCATTTAGTTCTCCAGGTTTGGCTTCGGGTAGAGGATTTCCTTCAGCATCACAGCGCTCATCTAAAAATTTACCTAAGGCAACTGTGACAAAATGAGACCTATTTCTGAACTCGCCGCCGCTGTTTTTCACAAAGTCGTCCACAGTAGCTGTTAGCTCTCCGAGCCTTATAGTTGTTCTTGTTTGGTCTTTAGCCATATTGCTATATAGCAATTATATGGTTTATAAGCGTTTCTGAGCCTCAAATCAATGCTTATCAACGCCTGAAGACTTCTCTGTCAAGGGTTGTCTGCACTTCCTTGCCTGAGCGGCTTACTGCAGTATAAGCATATTCAAAAGCGTCTGTTGGAATAAACGGCTTGAAGCGCTTGAAGCTAGCCTCAGTTAAAGAACTGCCCACAATAGGCGGCAAATGCAATGGCTGAACTTCAGTGCTAGTGTATGGGGGATTGACAACTATCAGATCATACTGTGCTTTAGTGCCTGGCAGCACGTGGTCTATATGACCTCCAATAGTCCCCAGATTCTCATCCTTTGATACAAGCAACCTATCAGGAAGGGTTACCGCAAATTGAAAGCCAATTCCTTCCGGATTTTCTGCGTAGTAGCAAGTACCTGTAGTGCTGCTCTCAATGTCAAGATAGCGCTTGTTTGGCAATTTAGATACCATCTCCGCAATTCTTTTTCCAGACTTGCTTGGCACGCCCATGAAATAGTCCAAACAGACGCCTTCCAACAGGCTGGTCTGCTCTCCTGTGGGATTCTTTCCAAGAACGTCAAGGAATTTTGCGAATCTTCGGACTCTTTGCCTGAAAAGGTCTGGCTCTAGCCGCAAAGTTTCCGAATCATGCAGTATAGCATAAGTAAAATCTGCGATATCATGAGGGCTGGCTTGTACAAGCTCGCCTCGCAGCACTCTTTGCGCTGCATAAGATGGGAATTTTTTGACATTAAATTTTTGGTCCTCAAGATGCTGCGCGAATTCTGCACCAATGGGCTCCAAATGTTCCAAAATGATTCCCTGCAAACCGTTATTGAAAACAGCATCGCCGCGCTCATAAGGATCTAATGTAATCTGCCCGCGTTCTTTTCTTTTGGTTATGAACTCTACTGTTTTCTTAGCCTTGTGATGCAATTCCAGCAGTTCGCGCCTGACTTCCATCAAGCGGACAGGCCAATAAGTTGGAGCAATATGAACAGAAGCATAAGGCTTGCCTAGCACCATCGCCCAGCAACAACTATAGAATAGTTTTTATCACTTTCGTGCTGCATTAGAAGCCCATGGCTATGGATATATGGTCTAGGTTTGTAACAATCAAGCAAGTCCCCAAAGCCGAGGCTGAAGGCCTTGCACAATTATTGCGTCCATTGGGATTTGATATAAGGAAAGAAGAACCTGGCAAAGATGCGCAAGACTTGATGATTGTCAAGCCGAACATGATAGTTCTTGACGAGCCTGATGCAAGGCTAGACCGCATTCTGCAGCAATTTAATTATTCTCCTGCATTACACAGATCTTCAACAAATTACGGCCCTGGCAGGGAATTCTATTATCAGCTTCCAATACAATTTAGTTCATTTGAGGCGTTGATGCACAAGCAAGATGTTTTGATGGAGCATGACAAGCCGCCATCGCGGGGAAAATTCATTTACGGTTGGTTAAGGCGCAACGGGCCAGCTTCACCAAAAGTCATCAAAGAACAAACTGGCCTTGAATTTCGGCCTGATATGAAATATATTGGATGGGTTGGAGGAAAATTCAAGGCTACTCGCAGACAAGGTCCAGGAGGACTCAGAATTTGCTATGCCGCGCGAACGCCTTCTGAAGCCAGAGAAGGAAGAGAAAGAGCAATTGAATTGTACAGGTCTCAGCTCGGTGTTGAAGAGCTGCCAGATCTGGAGATTCAAGATATAGCAATAAAGCCGCCTATGGAGATTGCTGCTGACGGCGGTTCAGAAAGATATAAGCAAAGCTCGCTGCCAGGGCAAGCTACTTTGGACCATTATTTTGGAAGAAGAAAACTATAATCAGCCTTTTACATTTCCTATCGGCCTTAATGCAACTACTTTCTTAGATATTCCTGCTTTGTGCATTGTTTCCACAACTTCATTTATGTCCTTGTAAGCAAAGCCTGCTTCTTCGGCAAGGCCTTCTGCAGAAACCGATTTCACATATATGCCGCGCTTCTCCATATCCTGCTGCAATTTCTCTCCCCAGATCTGCTTTCTTGCAGCGCCCCTTGACATTGTTCTTCCTGAACCATGCATTGTGCTTCCAAAAGTCTCCTCAGCTTTCTCAGTCCCAACACACAAGAATGATCCTGTCTCCATGGAGCCGCCAACAATAACTGGCTGCCCAGTCTCTCGGAATATTGGCGCAAGTTCTTTTCTTTCAGGGCCGAAGCATCTTGTTGCACCTTTCCTATGCACAACTAATTCTTTTTTCTTCCCGTCAATACGATGCTCTTCAACTTTTGCAATGTTGTGGGCTACATCATATATCAAATCCAGGCCCATTTTTTCTGCTTCCATCCCAAATACAGTCTCAAAGCTCTTTCTTATCTCATGTAAAATCATTTGTCTATTAGCAAAGGCCATGTTTACAGCGCATTGCATGGCCTTGAAGTAATCCTGCCCCTCTTTTGATTGGAACGGCACACAAACAAGTTCGCGATCGCGAACTTCGATACCATATTTCGGCCCCATGACCTTCATAAAATCTGAAATGTAATCAGTAGCAATCTGATGTCCAAATCCCCTGCTGCCACAGTGAAACATAATTACAATTTGATCCTCGAAAAGGCCGAACTTCTTTGCGATTTTTGCATCATAGATATTATCTTTTGTGATGTGCTGTATTTCGAGGTAATGATTCCCGCTCCCAAGAGTGCCAACTTGATGTATCCCTCTTGAAACAGCTTTGTCGGATATCTTTGTGGAATCGGCGCCGCTCATGTGGCCGTGGCTCTCTATGTGCTCCAAATCTTTTTTCCAACCGTAGCCTTGCTTGACAACCCAGTCAGCACCTTGCTCTACAACTTCCTTGAACTGCTGTTTTGTCAATTTAAGAATGCCTTCTTTTTCCGCGAAAGAAGTTTGGCCAACTCCTGCAGGAACTCTTTTGTATAAAGAATTAACAAGTTCCTTAATCTTTGGCTGGACATCTTTGATTGTAAAATTAGTTTTGATAAGACGCATGCCGCAATTCGATACTACAAAGCTATTTGCAATGAAATTATGTGTGTCTTCGACAGTAAAATCATAAACATCACCCTTGTAATCTGTTTCTTTTATTTCTTCTATTTCATCAAATAAAGTGCCATATATACCTAGCTCTTCTGATTTCTGACGCACAAATTCTTCAAAACCTATAAAATCTAAATTTAGTCTTCGCTTAACCGTGCTTTTATTATAGCAACTTCTTATAAACCCTTCATTGGCTGCTGCATCTTTTAACAGCTTGCAAATCTCTATCAACTTTAGGCCCTTCTCTTTGTATTCGGCGACAAGGCCTGCTATGCTCTCTCTTTCTTCGGTTATCTTCTTTTTGGCTAAAATGTATAAGCTAGCAATCTCAGCCAAATGTCTTCGTTTTCCATTATATTCAAACCCAACACTACGCCATAGCCTTAACAAATTATTTTCTTCTGCAGAAATTATCAACCTAAGTCTATATGTTTTTCCTTTTTGATTTACAAACTCCTCCCTTTCGCTGATTTTATTCACAACGATTCCGAATTCTTTCAAAAGCCGCATAATTTGTATCAGGAACTCCCTGCCATTGGCTAAAAATTCATAATTTTTATTTTGGGATAAAATTGGGGAATAAAAACCTGTTTTTGTATGTGTCTTAGGTGAACTTAGCTCTGCTCCGAAAAGACTGGCTAAGAATAATCTCTTAATCCACTTTGGCGCAGCCATTATCCAATTAGGTACTAAGAAGACGGTTGACGGCTTTCTGCCTGTCGGCATGCCTAAGGCCATCAGTAATTTAGCAAGCGCTCGAGATGACGTATGCAGCTCGCAATTTTCGGATGTAAATAACTTTGTACCGTATTGGTCTATAATTTTATGATTTCTTTTCCTGACATACACCTTTGCAGAAAATCCTATTTTTTCTAAGTCTCTCTGTATATCTTCTAAATCTTCTTTTTTGCCGTATGCGTTAACAAATCCCTTACCGCCTGAGAAGTATACCAAACCATCTCCAAGCAAATAACCAAATAATTTAGTCAAATGGGGCAGTTTTGGGTTGTTTTCATGCAATGGCAAGAGGCCTCTTGATTTCAATTCGTAGCGTATTTCTTTTGAAAATCTTAAATCATCTTCAGCCACTATTAGTTTATCACTGGGCGTTGAATATTCTACACCTTCAAATAGATTAATGGCAACCAAAGAGCCTTTTTTGAGCGTTCTTAACTCTTGCATGTCTTTGTAAGTTAAAAATGGATGTTCACCGGTCGCTCGTATTTTCAATCCGTGTTTAGTTGTAACATCACATATTGTCCTTGCTGGCCGTTTCATAAAGGCTATTGCAGATTTTTTTTCTAATTTCTTATTTTCCAAATTTAGAGTTTGCAAATTTACTAGTGCCTGTTTTTGCAATAGATTGCCTTGACTAACTATTTGGAACTCTTGCTCAAAATCCTTAATCTCTTTAAAATAGCCTAATTCTGTTAGGATTCGCGCGTCACCAGCCAGGCAATTGATGTCATCTTAGGGGTTAACACATTACGCTGTATTAACCTAACCTATGCCACCGGGAGATATTATCCCGGCATCGACATCAAAAGCCGCTACGCCGCCAATCGGGAAACCGTCAAGGGTCTTAGGTCAAGTCTGGCCTAAGAAATCCCCAGTGCCCGTCTGGCATGCACATTGCAGCTGTTTGTATTCCTGGCAGGCAAGCAACATTGCTTATCTGCTCGTACACCATAAGGTCCATTGAATCAATCAGCTTTTTCGTCCCGTAGATGCGGGCAGGTACCTGCATTGCAGGTTTGTCTTTCTTGTAATCTTGGGAGATTTCCCAAACTACATCGCTAATCTTCTTCAACGGCGGCCTTTTAGTCGGTGCTTCCATAATTGCCTCTTTCAACAAACAAGTTAGAATACTTTTAAGCCTTTAGATGTCCAGGTTACCGATATTTCTTCTCTTTTTCGTCCTGCTTCTTTGCCCACTCCTCCAACTCCTTTTCAGTCTCTAAAAGTGACATATCTAATGACGAAGAGCTTGTTGCAGGATTTTCAGGAAATTTTCCAGTGCCTTCAAAGCTATTTCTACATGAAAGTATCTTAGCCACGCCATCTATGACTCCATCAATCTGCATGACTTTGGATAATATGCTCTTGTCATCGTCTATCCAGAGAATCCTGCAGGCAGTATCGAAGTGATATCCAGGAAAATCTAGAGCTATGGGCTCATCTGCTACCCCTTTAACAAGAGATAAAGACTTGTAAAGCTCTTTCCTCTTGGAAGGATCTGTTTTAAGCAGGATATACGGGAACGGCAACCGCAACGGCTCGGTATCCATGTCATGTATAGAATGTGTAAAAATTTAAGGTTTTCCTCTATATGTCCAGCACGACTCTTGTATACCAAGACTTGCCTTTCTTTTGCAGTTCAAACATGTGCCACGTAGCAGACTTGACATCAGCTTCCACCTTATGCTTTGCGAAATCTATCTTATCCCCAGCAAGATCTGCAGCGAGCTTGTACAAGCCATTGGACTCTGTTACCTTGACAGACGCTTTTGGAAATAGTATGGATTCTGCATCCTTGTAATATATGATTTCGTTAAGAAAATCTATCATCAAGTTTGGTAGTTCGCGATTCTGCATCTTGATTGCTTTCTTTATTTTAGGGGCCATAGATTTTGGATCTACCATCGCTGCCGCAACAGCAGATGCAGCGTTTGTGAATAATTCGCTTAGGTCAGAGCCATAGGCCTCGAAAGCCATGTCTGCTGTGACAAACTTCTCAAGAAACTTGTATCCTGTTTGCTTTGCCATATCCTGACGCCGAAACTGCATTTATAAAGCCTTTCTAACTATTAAAGTTCACGCCGGCTTCGGATAATCCGGTATTCCGCTCGCCTTGAGTTCAAAAGAACAGGCAAGCGAGTGCCGCTCTGCGGTGTGTAGGTTCAAATCCTGCAGCCGGCGCTTATTACTTATTATATTTTAGAACTCGCTCTAGCTCTTTAACATCAATACTTAGAGATTCAGCAACGAGATTTTTGACCGCTATCTTGTTAAGTCTAGAATCTATTGTTTCGTAAACTTTCCCTACACCCTTTACAAACCGCATTTTTACCTTATCAGGATCTTGCCCCATAGCTTTTGCATACGCTTCTAAAACTGTAGCAGTATCTTTGGTTACGCCAGGGTCTGTGCAGCAGGAAGGCTCGCACAGGCAATGATCCATCTGTTCTTCGTATGCTGTCATATATTGGGTATCCAATATTAGACTATATAAAGCTTTGGGTGTCCAATATATCAATACACATGGCAAGCGCTTGTTGCCCTCGCATACCAAAGTGTTGCGATATGCGAGGCTATCTCTCATTCCTTTTGTTGTGGTTGCTAAAAAGAGGATCTAAAACAGGGGAACAATTGGCCGAAGAGATTGGGAAAAGGAAGGGTTCCAAGCCGAACCCAGGCACTATTTATCCTGCCTTACAGATTTTGCACAAGAATAAGCTAGTTACATTTGAGAGAAAGGGTAGGGAAAAGGTGTATTCTATAACTAGTGATGGGCTAATGGAACTAAAATGCGCCATTCACATTTTCTCAAATACATTCTATGACTTGGTGCCGGAATTCAGACGACATAAAGCTTTATAAACTGAAATTTTGGGTCTATTTTATGCCATCACATACTAAAAAGGTAGGTTCTGCGGGAAGATTTGGAGCTCGGTATGGGCTTCGTATAAGGAAGAAGATTTGGGAAATAGAACAAATACAAAGGCAGAAACATAAGTGCCCTTCCTGCTTCAAGTTCGCGCTCAAGAGACTAGCAGCTGGAATCTGGCAATGCGCAGCCTGCGATACAAAATTCGCTGGCGGAGCTTACATTCCAGACTTGGAAAAACCGCTGCAAACAATTGAGGTAAAATAAAATGTACAAATGCTTTTACTGTCAAAAAGAGCTGACTGATTTGGATATCAGCAAAAGGATAATCTGCCCTTACTGTTCAGCGAGAATAATAATGAAAACAAGGTCTGGCGAACTGAAAAAAGTAAAGGCCAGATAGCTGATAGTATAATATATTATATATGATAATGATAACTTCAGAAATTGTTGTTTCTGGTGATAAGGAATTCTTGAAAGCCTGTCATGATGCCTTAGAACCAGAGACAGAGTATAAGACCGAAAGGGCAAGTTATGATGTCGAGCTAGGAAAAGACTTAAGGATAACAATAAAAGCTGAAGACGCTACAGCATTCCGTGCTGTAACGACAACCTTAACAGGCTTGCTGTCTGTTGTTGAGCAAGCCTGGAAGCACGGACGAAAGGGTTAGGTCTTAATTCCGGAGCTTGCAAGGAAACAGCTCTGATGTTGAGAGATTCCCTTCGAAAGGATAAATTGAAATGGCAAGTGAAAAAGAAAAGGTAAAAGGATTGCCTGATGGCACATCCGAAAAAATACAGGAGCTTCAGCTCTTGCAACAGAGGCTGACTGTATTTGCAACACAGAAACAGCAATTGCAATTGCACTTAACGGAAATTGACAATGCCCTATCTGAATTGGGAAAAGCCAAGCAGCCTGCATACAAATTAGTCGGTGAAATTCTTGTGGAAAAGTCCATTGACGAAATGAAAAAAGAACTGCAGGAAAAGACGGAAGAAATCGATTTGAGAATGAAAACTTTAGAGAAGCAGGAATCTAAAAACAGGGAAAAGGCGCAAGAGCTTCAAAAGTCAATCACTGAAGCGCTTAAGTGAAATGCGTCGCTTCCTATTTCTGGAAATAATGACTTTCGCTTGGGCAATAGCTATACTGTGGCTGTCACTATTTTACCTGCCTGTTGGAATTCCTGGTGATGGTTCTGGATTCTTGCTGCACTTAGGTGCATATTTCTTTCTGGCAGTTTTAGCTATGCACGCGTACAATCATAAGACGCACTTGTGGCCCATAGTAATAATTGCGGTGACGTATGGAATTGCGTTGGAAGTCCTGCAATTTTTTGTGGGAAGAGTGCCCTCCGTATCGGATGCGATTGCAAACATGGCTGGAGTAATTACCGCTGCGGTGCTGGTGCAAAACATTGAAAAGCTTAATTCAAAGAAAAAAAGCAAGGCTTAAAAGACTCTCCTTTGTTGAAACAAAATTCAAGGTGAAATCGTTGGTATCAAAATGGGCACAATTGATGAAGTTCAAGACTTGCTGCAATCATTATTGCAGGACACTTCATTATCAAGAAATGTCAAGGAAATTCTTATAGAAATGCAGGAAGAATTGAGAAATGAACGCGATCTTGGATTAAAAATCAATTCTGCGCTGCAAAAAGTTGAAGACCTTTCACTAGACCCTAACTTAAGCCCTTATGTAAGAACACAGATATGGAACTTAAGCACGCTGCTTGAAAGCGCGCAGAATGGGCAATAGCGTATACTTCTGTGCAGAAAAGTTTATATTGGGGTGCATTTTAGTCCTTGAAGGTGAATGCACAATGGCACTATTTGGTGATTTGAAGAAGATTTTCACAACGCAGGAATCTGATGTTGAATTAGGCGAAGACTATGTTGAGCTTGAAGCTGATGTAAAGGATTCTAAGTCAAAAGTCGTTGTGCGGCCCTTTACTTTGACTAAATTTGATGACATAAAGGATGTTTTGGGTGCTGTAAGGGAAGGCCTAACGATATCTATTCTAAATATAGAGCCTTTGAAAGACAAAGACCTTGCGGAGCTCAAACGGGCGATAGACAAGATAAAGAAAACAGTTGAAGCTAACAGCGGCGATATTGCCGGGTTTGGCGAGAATTTCCTGATAGTAACGCCAGGTTTCGCAAGAGTATGGAGAGCAGGCGAAAAGTCTCCTGAAGCGCCTGCTGAAGGCGGCGAAGAAGAAGACTTGTAGGGTAGTAACACATTTTTATATACACCCATTCTTTTATTCTGTTTATGGTAAATGGACTTAGCCCTGGCGAAATAGTCCTATGGGCTACTGTTTTCGGCCTCCTAATCGGAGTGATATGGAGCCTGAAATACATTGTCATAATAGATAGGCGCATCGAGAGGCTCGAAGAGCATATCGACAAGATTATGCATCACTTGGACGTCAAGCGCGGTAGTGCAAAGAAAAAGAGAAGGCGCTAGAAATTCTTTTTAACCCGTTTTCATATTAAGCCCCATGGCCCTTTACATAGCAGAATTGTCTGGCGAGTCTTTTGACATATCACTAGAGGAGCTAAAGGCCTTGTTTGAAACAACAGGCCATAAGGCGAGTGTAAAGACCAGATATAACCATAAGTTTGTTCTTTTGGAGAGCTCCCTTTCTCCGTCAGAGGCAAGGAAGCTGGCAGAAAGGTCTTCCATGCTGAAACTCATTACTGAAATTGTCAAGGAGATAAAATCTCTCAGCTTGAAAGATATTGGAAAGGTCAACTGGAGCTTTGTTCAGAATCCTTTCTGCGTCAGAATTGAGGACTTGACTGGAGAACAATTTCCAGACATAGAAGCCAGGCTAGCCGGGCCAATTTTCGATTATCTTGTGCATAAAGGCAGGAGGCAGAGCATGCTCGTCTCCTTATCCGACCCCAAGACCACTGTCTTGTATGTGATAACAAAAAGGAAAATTTTTGTGACAAACCTTTTGTGGAAATCTTCGAAAGGAAGATTTGTGGAAAGAGAGCCGAACAAAAAACCGGCTTTCCATCCGACGTCGCTAAAGCCAAAGCTTGCAAGGGCAATAATTAATCTTGCAAGAGCCCAGAAAGGATCTTCTGTGCTGGACCCTTTTTGCGGTACGGGCAGCGTACTGATTGAAGCCGCTATTTTGGGGTGCAGGCCAATCGGACTAGATATAGACGCGCTCATGATAGAAGGCTCAAAGAAAAATCTGAAGTTTTACAATCTAAGATCAAGGCTGCTGCATGGAAATGCGACAATACTTACAAGGCACTTCAAAGCGAATTCTATTGACGCGATTGCAACTGATCCTCCTTACGGAAGGTCTACAAAGATCGGAGCGAAAAATATCACAACATTGTACAGAGAATTCTTTGATTCCGCACATAAAGTTCTGAAGAAAGGAAAATATCTTGTTGCTTTGTATCCAAATTCCATAAAAGCAAAGCAGCTGCTGAACGGAAAGCACTGGAAAATAGCCTTTGAGTCATCATTATATGTTCATGCAGGCCTTACCCGCAAATTCTTAGTCTTGAGAAAACGATAATTTAAGAAATTGTTTTTATTGTAAAATTAATGTACAATGTAAGGAAGGCTGTCGGCAAATATTTCGAAAGGAAGCTTGGCAGAATTTTTGGTTTGATTGAAGTCGATATTGCAGACAGGGGCGATAAGCCTGACTTGTCTACTGCTGATTCAAAAATTTATTTTGAAAGTAAGGCTTCCCATTATAAGAACGGCGGCGTCATAAAGGGAAACCAGCTCAAGGTTTTTGAAAGAGAAGGTTATGATTGTCTGTTTGCCTTTCAATATCATTCGCTTTTAGGCATCAGTAAGCGGTTTCCAAGTAAAACTAGCTTGTTAAGGGCACTAAAACTAAGGGCTATGTTTATTTTCCCGTTTGAAGTCGTCAAGTCGTTCTATGGCACTCCAAGTGTAAGAGTATTCCATCATCCGCACTTGGGCGATATGGATTTTGCCCAAGTAACAGAAAAGCAAGCTGCAGACATATTCAATGGCGATCCCAATACTTGGAAGCTATTGGGCCTAGATTACTCCAAATACTGCAGAAAACAGCCGCACGATAAAGTTAACATAATGTGCAAGGACGAGAAAACTCTAGAGAAGCTTTTAGACGACTTTAACCCTGATGCAGTTTGATTAGGAAAGCGTTAAGAAACTTTTTGCTCTATCTATTTCGTGGCACAGGGTTTAACAGAGCTTCTTAGAAGAGCAGGCTTCAAGGAGTTGCGCGAAAGCAATAACTACAGCGTCATGATAAGATCAGAGTCACAGCACGTATTTTACAAAGATGGCCGATATAATAGCAAGCCCTGGCCAAGCGTCAAGGTCATTACGCTGGACAGCGGAAGAGATGAAAAAACAATCAGGCTTTATCACCTTTCAGCCGCTGAAGTTTTCAGAGCTGCAAAAGGCGCGGCGATTAGTTTGGAAGAGCACCCTCGGGAGACGAGCAGAACAAGCCGCATATTGTTTTATCTCCAGTCTTTGGCAAATGAAGTAGAGCGCAGTTAAGCCTTTAAAGTAGCATTTTCTCAAAACAACATGGGTGCTAGTGCTGGGGAGCAAACTTTTGTCAAATTCACTCCCGACAGATTAAAGAAATACAAGAAAGCAGGCTATCGCATTGTTGGAAAGAACAAGCATAGCGGCGTGGAAATCTGCCGCTGGACAAAGTCTGTGATGAGAGGAGAGAGGAATTGCTACAAAGGAGTCTATGGCATTGGCAGCCATAGATGTGTGCAAATGACCCCTACTCTTGATTTCTGCTCCTTTAGCTGCAAATTCTGCTGGAGAACTTTTGGAAAAGACAGGTTCAAGAGTGAAAACAAGTGGGATTCCCCAAAAGAAGTTTTGGATGGGGCAATTGAAGCGCAAAAAGAGCTTTTGTCAGGCTGGAAAGGCAATTCCAAGACAAGCATGAAGACATTTGTGCAAGCAATGGACCCTGTCCATGTAGCAATTTCGCTCGACGGAGAGCCAACATTGTATCCTGAAATTGCGGGCCTGATAAAAGAAATCAAAAATCGTGGAATGACTGCCTTTCTAGTCACAAACGGCACAATGCCGCATCGATTGAGAGAATTGCTGCAAAAAGATGCCGAGCCAACTAACCTTTACATTTCAGTATATGCCACAAATCCTGAAGATTACAAGAAAATTACAAATAGTTTTGTGCCTGATGCCTTTGAGCGTGTTTTGGAATCCCTCAAACTCATGAAGGAGTTCGATGAGAGCAGGACAATTTTCAGGATGACTCTAGTAAAAGGTCTTAACCTGAAGGACGCTGAAGGTTTTGCTCGCCTGATAAGGATGGCGCAGCCAAAATTCATTGAATTCAAGGGCTACACTTGGACAGGAGAGTCACAGAAAAGGCTGGAAAAGACCAATATGCCGCAAATGCCTGAACTTGAGGCCTTCGCTGAGGAAATTGCTAAACTTACTGGCTATGCCATAAAACATAGAGATACTACCAGCAGAGTAATAGTATTTGTCAAGGATGAAGATACTTGGCTATGGTCTTTGAAGAAGATTGCTGAACAGAACAAGATTACAGCAAAGCTTGATGCTGCGAAGGCAATCACGAGAGGTAAGCTTCATGGTTAAGGGGGCGTCAGCTGAAAAACGTTGTATGTCGGCAGACATACGACTAACACCAGCTGGGTTACGGCTGAATGGCTAGAATTGCTATTTGTCCTAAGTGTAAGAGCCCAGATATAAGGCAGAGCAGTTCTGTATCAGGATGGCTTATGCCGGACGAGTGGACTTGCGACAAGTGCGGCTATACTGGCATATTTGTGCAGGAAATTGATACCAAAGATGTGGAAAAAGAAGCTAAGAAGAAAGGCAAGGCTTAAAAGGCAGTAATACTCAATACTATAAAGTAAGCAAAAGTAAAATTTAGTATTACTAGGTAATACAATATGAAGGCACGCATATCGGCTACTGTAGATAAAGACGTTCTGAAGATAATCGACTCCCTGCTGCAGAGCAAGAAATACAGAAACAAATCACACGTTATCGAAACTGCGATAGCCATGCTGAAGGAAATGGAGAAGAAGAATGGGCAAAAGTAAGGTGAACAGGCAAAATCCATTGACGCCAATTCTGGCAACAGTTGTGCTTGTAGCGCTATTCAGCGTCACAATCGTATTGCTCTCACTGCCTGGATTAGACACATCTCCTACAGGCTTTGCAGTCTCAGATGTCGATGGTTTGGAAGAATGGCCATCATTAACTCCTCCAATTCAGGAAAATCAAACTGGTGAGCAGCCATCAATACCTGCAGAGCAAGCTCCTGCAGAAGAGGCGCCTCCATTGCAAGGGCAAGGATTCGAGACTCAAGACATTTCTGGCTGTGCTACAATATCCTCGAGCGGAACGCATCTCTTAACAGCAAATATATCTGACGCAGTTGGAATATCTGATGGTGCTTGTGTAAATATAACTGCAAATGATGTTGTATTTGACTGCCAAGGCTTCTATGTAGATGGGGATGATTCTGGTGCTAATGAACACGGCATAAATGCAACTGGAAGAACTAACATAACAATAAAGAACTGCATAGTTACTGACTGGACCAGAGGAATATTATATGAAGATACAAACTCGAGCGTCATTCAAAATGTATCTGCTATATCAAATCCTGAATCTGCCATACGCATCATAGATTCTTTCAATGTTACGCTTGCCAGCAGCACAGCCAGTGCGAACATAGGCTTTGGACTAAACATTGCTGGCGGCGGAAATAACAATATATCTTACAATTCTATCAGCGGAAATACTGGCGTTGGGGTGCGTGTGAATACAAACAATAGTTTATTCGCACACAATAATGTAAGTTCCAATACTGGTGGCAGCGGCAAGGGATTTAATATAGAGTTTGGAGCTGTAAATAATTCCATTATCAATAACACTGCTAGCTCTAATACACAATATGGCTTTTTCCTCGATGGCTCTGATAACAATACCTTCACTAATAATACTGCAAATTTAAATGGCGACTATGGATTTTACATATCTGCAGCTGCTGAGAACAATACGTTTGTCGGGAATAATGCGAGCTATAACTCAGGTTCTGGTAACTTTGGCTTCTTCCTAGATTCATCGCACGGAAACAATTTGACAGGCAACACTGCAGTAAATAATTCAGAGGGCATACGTTTGATATCCTCAAACGGCAACACTTTGGGGTTCAACAGCATAATCAATAACACAAATGGCATACGACTGGCATCATCTTCTGCCAACAATTTGGTGAGAGGCAATACAATAACTAACAGTACTTTTGATGGCGTATTTGTAAGTTCGTCTAACAATAATGTTGTGGACTTGAATTCCGTAACTGCGAATAGCATAGGAGTTGATGTCTCCGGCAACAGCAATAACATAACTTCAAACAACTTATCTTCGAACAGCTTTGCGGGCATTGAAATCGATACTTCTGACAATTTTGTCTTCAATAATACCGCGAACTTCAACAGCCAGTACGGAATTTATTTTGCGGGCGCCAGTGCCAATAATATCACTAACAATACTGCAGAAAGCAACACAGACTGGGATTTCTTTGCAGAAAGTGGTGGCGGTGCAGATAACATTGTTCGAAATCTGGAGATCGGGTCTACGGTAATTTCATTCGAATCCCTTGATGTAGCTATCAAGAATGCGTCATCGCCAGGAGGCGAACCATTAACAAGCATAGGCAAATATGTCAATGCAACTAACAATTCTGTAGATTCCTGGCTAGCGTTGAACGTCAGCTATACGCAGTCTGATGTTGCTGGTTTAATAGAAAACGCGCTAAACATGTCAAAGAACAATGCTAGCGGCTGGTTTACAAATCCAGCGTCTTTCGCAGCAGCTGGAAGTTTCGGAGTAGACGCAGCAAATAACATCGTATTCGCCAACATCACTAACTTCGGCAGCATTTTTGCACCGTTAGCAACTACAGGCATAAGCAGTTGCGTAAATATAACTGCATCTGGCAGCTACAATTTAACAGGCAATTTGACCGACTCTTTTGTACGCGAAGGATCAGGTATTTGCTTGAACATAGAGACCGATGATGTCGTAATAGACTGCAATGGATTTTTCATCAACACGACCGTCACACAATTAAGTGCACCAGGAGTTGGTATAGACTTAAATCACACTTCAAGCCTTGACAACATAACAATTATTGACTGTGGGGGCTTCATAAATACAAATCGTGCTGCTATCTATTTAGTTAATGCAACAAATGTTAACATAACTGGCAACAATATAATCAGAACAACTACTGGCGCACAAGATGCCGGCGGAATAGTTGCGGGGGGCTCTGCCGGTACGGTTGTAAATCTTACCATAGCGCACAATACTTTGGCTAACGAAGAAGCTGATGTGCGCCGCGATGTAAGGCTTTTGGGAGCAAATGCGACAAATATCTTAATTGAAAAGAATTTATTCGCAGATATAAATGTCGAAGGCGGCGTGGCTGTTTATGCTAACACACAAGCGCACAATTTGGTGATACGACATAACTTGTTCAATTATACTCCTGCGGGTTCCACAGATACTGCAGTCCACATAGGCTCATCAACTTCAACAAATCACACCATAGTCAACAACACCATAGATTTTGCTCAAGGCAATGCTATCGAGATCATAAATTCTTCAATTACAAACATAACCAACAACACGATAAGGCACACTGGCGGTGGCGGAAATGTAATTCACATAGAAGGTGCCAATTTCACGCACATCGAGAACAACTTTGCGTTCAATACATCAGGAGACTTTGTCAGCATCACAGCGCCCACTCCAGACACTTCATCGTTCAATACAACAATTACTAGGAACAATGCAACAAGCAGCGATGATGCTGTTTTTGTCTCTGTAACTTCTGACGAGAGAGACATAGATAACATTTCAATTACTAGCAACAATTTCACGAATCAGGACAACGGAATCCTGTTTTCAGACACGTCTGGGAACATTGCCTTTACTGATGTTGTAATTGTAGGTAACAACATAACAAATACGACATCTGCAGGCATCAACATAGAGGTCGGCGATGGCTTGAACATTTCCAACAATATAATCAATACCACTGGCACAGGAATATTCCTGACAGATGATACTAACAGTTTGGCGTACAGAAACCGCATAATTAATTACTCTGTTGTTGGCATCACATTATCGACAAGTACCAGCACTAATGTAAGCACTAACAACTTGTCCACTCCCGAAGCTGGCGATGGCATAACTGCTAGCAGCAGCAGCGATCTCATAGTAGAGGACAATTCTGTCAGCGATGGAGCTAGCGGCATAACCTTTACCACAACATCCAACTCCAACATATCTAGAAATAACGTGAGCGGCGCAACAGGCGGAGGAATTGTACTGCAAAGCTTTAGCAACGATAACATAGTTGAGAATAATTCCGCGGAGTTCAACGAGTTGGTTGGCACAAACATTGATGCTTCTGGTGGCAATAATTTCACAGGCAATAATTTCAGTTCCAACGCTGATATTGGAATAGACATATCTGGAAGCTCTGACAGCAACCGCTTTACAAACAACATCGCTGAGAACAACACGGTTTGGGACTACTCAGTTGAAAGCGGTGCAGGCAACATTGTAACAAATCTTGAGATAGGCTCTACAATAATAAGCGTTGAAGGTCTTGATACATCTTTGAAAAATTCCAGCTCCCCTGCTGCAGATCCGACAGGTTTTGTAAACATCGGCAAGTTCGTGAACGCAACTAATGATACTGATACTGCCTGGCTTTTCCTTAATGTGAGCTATACTGCAGAAGACATTGCAGGCAAGACAGCTGAAGTCACGCTGACAATGACAAAGTACAATGAAAGCCTTGGCGACTGGGTTACAGACCCAAATGATTTCACTGATGGCACCTTCGGTGTAGACACGACCAATAATGTAGTTTTTGCGAATATAACAGATTTTGCAAGCGTATTTGCACCTCTTGGAATACCTGCAGCTGCTCCGCCGCCAGCAGCAGGCGCGCCTGGAAGAGCGTCAACTAACATATGCGCCAACTTGACTGAATTCGGAGTTGTTGAAATCGGCGACACGAGGTTTGCTGGCATGTGCGTTGCAAGTATAGTGACATGGACTCGAGATTTCGGAGATCAGGTCTTGATACTGTCTGACGTGCTGCCTGGCTCTGCTAGGGCTACGTTTGAGATTAACTCTGAAGAGTTTACGCTCGGCATAGGAGGTTCACAAGAGATCGACACTAACAGCAATGGCGTGAATGATTTGCGTGTTTCAGTTACAAACATAACTTTTCCGAACATGGCGGAAGTTTTCTTCACGTTCCTTACTGACGCCCCACCAGCACCTCCGTCAATAGTAATTCCGCCATTGCCAGAGATAGAAATAGCGCCGTTCCCCACAATACTGATATTGCTCATCATACTAACAGCTGCAACAATAATAGGCATCGGCTATTGGTGGCGCACACGCGGCCCAAGAGGCAGAAGATTCGCACCTCCTGAACCGCCAACTGTGAGATTAGGGCCTGAAGCGCAAAAACTGCAACAGCGCGTAACAGATGTCGAAAGAGAAGTACAACAAATCATAGAGGACTTGGAGAGGCCGCCGCGAATTTAACATGGATGCAGGAAGACATAAGGAAGATTCGAGAGCAATCATAGCTTTGCTTATCATAGTAGTGAGCGCTACGACGTTATTCATGCTAGTAAACGGGCCGACAGGCCTCGTAGCATATAGTGCCGGCGGTTTCAACTGGGAATCACAAATACTGATCAATGCAGGCCCGTCAGACTCAATCATTACGCAGCACATAGTGTTCGGCCAGAATAAGTTGCAAAATTGCGTGGATAACATTTACATCGAAGCAAATACTGGAGAGCTGATACAGTTTGCAACTTCCAACGAAGTGCACGATGAATCAGGATTATGTGCAGAAACTGATGTTAGCTTCAATAACATAATATTCCAGATACCTGAATCATCAATAACATATGAGATTTATTACGGCAAGATTGCTGAGGAAGAAGCTTCTTTTGCGTCGGAAATTGAAGAGCAGCCTTCCATAGCTCCGCCGCAGCAAGAGCAACAGGCACAGCAGGAACAGCCACAGCAACCAGAAGACCTGGAAGAGTTCCCTTCAATAGTGCCTCCTGAGCCTCTATTAACACCATCACTAACAACAATTTCCAGCTGTCAAAATCTGACATCAGCAGACACGTTTGAAGTTACTACAAACATTGCGGGCGTGCAATCCAGCGACACGGTTTGCATAAGGATTAAGGCAAACGATGTAACGCTGGACTGCAAAGGTTTTAGCATCACTGGCACTAACACTGGAGGCACTACGGGAATATACATTGACGACTTCATAAACAGGACAACCATACAAAATTGCACAGTAAAGAATTATGGCACAGGTATAAGGATTAACGGCCACAACTGGACTATCAACAACGTGACGAGCGAATTCCATAATGTGCACGGAGTAAGCGCTTCAGGCGGGACTGGCTTCAGACAGTTCATCAAGAACAGCAGGTTTAGGCATAATGCTGGGACTGGAATTACGCTTACAGATAATGCTGACAACACTACCGTTATAAACAACAACGTAACTAACATAACCGGAACTGCTGGCATTGGCGATACTGGAATTTGGATAGTCAACGGCGATATAGGCCTTAATGTAACAAGAAATAACATTACTAACAGCTCTAAGGGAATTTTCGTTAACGGCCCTTGCACTGATTGCTTCATTTATGATAACTTCATGGCCAATAATACTGCAAACGCGCAGGACAATGTTGGAACTAATTGGAACATCACTAAGACCTCTGGCACAAACATATTAGGAGGGCCGTTCATCGGCGGAAATTTCTTCAGCAATTATACTGGTACTGATGGAAACTTTGACAGGATCGGCGATACCAATCACACAATAGCAGGCACAACTGGCGGTACTGACTTCTTGCCATTAACATTAAATTCAACTTGTGGAAATGTTACGTCAGGATCTGCAAATCCAATAACATTAGTGAACAACCTTTCTGGTGTAAGGACTGGAGGAAGCTCTTGCGTAGAATTCCAGACTGATAACAAAGTGTTAAACTGCGCAGGCTTTACCATTGATCATAACGATGCTTCCAATACTGCAGGCGTAAATTCTACATCACGAAAGAATATAACTGTTCAGAACTGCCTAATTACCGATTATGATATTGGAATCAACTTAACATTAACAAATGATTCTGTAATATTTAACAGCAGCATTAGCAGCATGCCTACAAATGGAATTGAAGATAGCTTGGGGAACAACAACAGCATTATCAACAGTACTGTGAGGAACAATGGCGTTGTTGGCATCTCCCTTCTAGGCACAAACAATTCTTTGATAGCAAACAACAGCGTTTTTGGCAATCTGTTTGGCGTAGCGCTAGTCCATTATGCTTTCGGCCTGGGTTCATATAGGAATAATGTCACTGGCAATAATGCATCTAGCAACACTAATACTGGAATAGATTTAGGAGGAGGAGGAGGCGTATCTGGCGCACTTAATTCTACAGTGCTCAATAATTTAGTGACAAATAATGGCTTTTCTGGCATAAGATTATGGGTTGCCAATTTCAGCACTGTTCAGAATAATAACATAACTGCAAATCCGGTAGGAATCCAGCTTGTTATAGGCACAGGTAACACATTTTCTAACAACAACATCAGTGGAAGCGGCACAGGGGCCTTTGAAGGCGACATAACTCTAAGTGCTGGCGGCAGTGGCGAGCCTACCGAAAACAATGTTTTCACAGGAGAAAGATTGTCTTCAGCAAAATACTGGAATGAAGATCCGGGCAACCTCAACATAAGAAATAACACAATGATCGCAAGCCTGTTAGGCGATGACAATATAACTTTCATAGCGCAACGGGTTGACATAGAAAACACTACAACGCCGCCTGATGATCCTGTGGGCTCTACTAACATAAGTCATTACATTAACATTACCAACGTCACGACAACTTCTTGGTTACTGCTAAATTGGAGCTACACAACTGCTGAAGTCTCTGCAGCAAGTATTGTAGAAAGCACGCTGAATATATCAAAGAACAATGATAGTGGTTGGTTCACAAACCCTGCTTCTTTTGCAAACCTATTTGGAGTCGATACAGCCAATAATGTTGTATTTGCAAACATAACTAATTTCAACAGCATTTTTGCACCGTTAGGGTCAACATCTATAACCATCCCTTGCAACATGACTATACTTGTAGACGGCTCTGTTTCTAATGCGCTAACAAATGCTGGGGAGCCTTACAACATATCCGCTAATGTTACAAATGCAGACGGAACATCTGTTAACGCAACGATAAAGGCGCAGGAATGCAATGGTGTTCTGCACACAGCGCTGATTCAGACATCAGTTTCGAATGTTTCCAATTGCGCAAACGCCTCTGTTGTAACTGGAAATGATGGTTTTGTAAGCTGGACTTCTGTTCCAACTGGAGGTTTTGACGGAACAGAAGCTTATATTGGAGATTATGACGTCAAAGTTGAGGCAATTTGCTGTGCGGATACTGTAACGCAGGAGTGCGTTGCTTCTGGCGGCGCATGTGACGCGCCGAACCAGCAGTTCAGCATATGCAACAGCACTACTTTAACAGTAACAAACCGGGACCTTCCTGTAGTTTCAGGAGTGAAGACTGATTTGCCGAACAGGCAGAACATAATTTTCTTTAATGATCAGTTGCTGCGAGTATTCGACAGGGTGCAGAGAGCTGACACAGGTTCTGGAGCGATAAAGGCAGACCATTTTGTCTTTACAGTTTGGGATAATGGCACTTTCGAGAACATCAGCGGCGTTACATTTACATCAGGAAGGCCAACAGGAATCAACATAACTTTCCTCAACGATACTGATGACAGCGGAATTGATGGCGGTCAGATAAGAATCATTGAAAACAACAGCATTTTGGCCTGGTCATTGCTGCAAACATCAGATTCCAATGTTTCCAATGTCGTAGTAGGCAATACAACTACTGACAGCAATGGAAATGTCTCTTTTACTATTGTGCCAACAGGAGGCTTTTCTGGTGTGGACAGCAGTCTGGGGTCATACAATCTATCCATAGCTGTGGCACTGCCTAACGGCACTGTTGTTAACTCAACTGTGTTTAATGTGGACAGGACTTTGCCTGATCCAACAGGAAACCCAAGAGCAATACCTAATGAAGCCAACATAAGGTTTTTCAACGACCAGGTGTTAAGAATATTCGACAGGATACAAAGGAGGCTATCATGAGTAAAAGATTATTGCTCGCAGTAATGATTATCGGTCTTTTCGGCTTGTTTTTTAGCATAAACGCTGCCGAAGCCACCATAGTTAATGCTACTATAATAAATGTGACTGGTTCTGCCGGAGCGCAGAATGTTTTCTATTCAACTTCAGCTAACGCCTACATAGATGGCGCTGGAAACACACCTGACGTTAAATTAAGGATATGCGCGACAACTTCTGCCGAATTAACTAGCAAGGACGTGTCACTAGCATATGCTGTGGGTGTCGATTCTGCTGCTGATATCAGAGTAGCTACAGTTGCGGGCGACGCTTCTGATGATTTTGTCGCGTTAAATGCGCCATTCGCTTTCGGCGCAATCTTTTGTGCTGACACTCCTAATGATTTTAACATATTAAGTGCTAATGCAAAGTATCCTGCCAGAGTTTATGCTATTATCGATGATGGAGATTCTACAGCAGACTTCGGAGACACTTTTGTGTTTGTAGGAGACAATGGCACATTGCCTGGAAATTATTCCTTTAGTTTATCTGCAGTGCAGGCTTCATACAGCCAATCCACTGGCAACATCACATTAACATTAAGCGGAGCAACAGCTGATGTCGGCGACGGTACTGGAGCAACAGTTGCCGGCTCTACAAACAATCTGGCTGTAGGAGTTTGCGACAATCCTGATGGCACGAGCTGTGACGGCACTAACCAGACCACGAAAAGTTCTACAAACAGCTTGTTTACTGGCGTGACAACTCCTGCAGACACTACTACAACAACAAACAAAGAATTAATGATAAATGGCTTTAACTTTACATTCTGCATCGGCCCTGATTTGACAGTAACTGATGTCTCAGTTTCTCCAAGTACTGCGTTCCAAGGCCAGAATGTTACCATTAATGCTACAATACAAAATGGAAACAATGTAGATGTCACGACAAATTTCAACGTGGAGTTCTTCAATGACACAACATCACTAGGCACAACTGCAGTGACTGAAGACTTATCTCCTGGGGAAACTACATTCGCTGTCTTTACATTCGATACTTCGGGAGTGACATCAGGAGACAAGAACATAACTGCTCAAGTTTCTGATACTGTGGCAGGAATCGCAGATTGCGATGACACAAATGATAATTCCACAACGACATTGTCAATAGTAGCTTCTTACAATATCACTGTTTATATCAATAACACCATTGGAACAGAATTCAACAGGCCGGGTCGGCCGTACAATGTTTCAGTCGAGGTAGATGATTCTGATGGAAATGATGCTGCAGATGTAACTGTAAAATTAACAGAGAGGAATGGCTTGAACCTATTTGCGCCTGTGCAAGGCTTCGACACAGACAAAGGAGTGCAGTCAGTTTCAACTGCAGAAGTGGCTACAAATGCCTCAGGCATAGCAAACCTCGCCGTAATACCCACTGGAAACAAGCTATTTTTGCCAGAATTCGCTGGCGAGGATGCTGAAGACTTCCTAGGAAATTATAGCTTGTACATAGAATTATTCAATGGAACTGAAGAATTACAGTTATACGATCCGGTTGCAGGAGAAACAATAGATCAATATAATCTAAGCCTTGCAAATCTCACAGTTCTAGACCCATCAGCTGCTGAAGAGAACACTATCGTTGTGTATAATCAGCAGAAATGGCTTGTAACAGTTTTGGAATTCTTTGCGCAGGTCTTTGGTAATGCTCAGAAGTGGACAAATGGAACGGCGCCTAGCCCTTAGCTTGGCATTAGTTATGATAGCGGTGCTTGCAATGCCGCAGCTAGCGGAAGCCACCATAACAGGCGCACAAATAGTGAATACGACAGGAGTTGTGGTTAACTTGAACCATGACAACCAGACGCAGAGTTATGCAGACGGCTCTGTTGAAAATCCAAACATCAACATCAAAATATGTTCAACTGACACTGGCACTGACTTATTGAACAAGTTTGCTGGCTTGTTTTATCGTGTCGGCTCCGTAAAGCAGGAAATTCATGTCCTGCCTGCTCAGATGATAGCGTCAACGATATCTGGTGGCTGTGCCACAATAGATATTGACCTAAGCTTGTTTACGGCCAGGTATCCGGGGGTTCCTGTAGTTGCTGTGGATTCGAGCTCAAGCTTCTCTGCCCCAACTTTCGTGTCTCTTAGCTCAAACACCAGCGACGGTTTCCTAGATGGCAATTATACTGTCGACTTCACAGAGATAACGTCAACAATACTAAACACTACTGTTACTTTCGCTTATGACGAAGACGATGATCCTATACCGACGAACCAGCCTTTCATAATTCTCGGCCTGATAACTGAGAGCGGCGGTTTAGAGGACGTCAAACAAGTCAGATTGAATGAAAGCGTCAACATGAGCTGGAGCGGTGATGGAAATTTCAATTTCTCTGTAAACGGAATAATTTTGCCACGGACAATGTGTGGAAATGGGCAAACTATGTGTGATGATGGCGTTTGCAGGACAACCGGAACCTGTCCGCCTAAGGAGTGCAACGATGGGCCAAACGGAATTTGCGAAGTAGGGGAAGGATGCGGCTGTCCCGACTGTTTTGCTGAAATAAGCATATGCGGAATAGGTCTGCAGTGCTTGACAACACAGGGTTGCGGCCAGTCGGCCATAACAGGAGCAGTTTTTGGAGGCCCAAGAGCTCCGTTCGAATGCATTTGGAGAAACACTTATGATAGAACTGCCTTGCCTGACAATCCTGTCAGATTGTTCTTCTTCCATGAGTGCACTGCACTTAGAGAAGTATCTTTCAACGTCAAAGGACCATTTACCGGAGCCAGGATTGCTACATTCGGCAATGATACTATTCCGTCAATAATACCATCGGGGGAGGTATTCGGCTACTTCAGGTTTGAACATAACATCCCAATAGAGTTGTTTGATGGTGTGTTGATGCAGTTCAGGGTAAATAAAGCACAATTATTAGCAACAGGGCTTGATGTGCAAGATGTTTCCCTGCAAAGACAGGATAACGGCGTCTGGAACAAGATAGAGACCATATTCACTGCTGAGGATAACGAGTTCTTTTATTTTGAAGCAGAAACGGAATCATTGAGCCTCTTTGCTGTTGTAGCATCAAGGTTAGTACCCGTAGGCGTGCCGCCTACTCCAATACCAGCGCCAACACCTCCAATAGTGCCTGTGGCAGCAATACCTACAGAGATAATCGCCTTGGGCATACTTGGAGTTTTGCTAGTAATAATACTGGCCTATGGCCTTACAAGGCCTCGCATACCTAAAATACCCAAGCCACCACCAGAAGTTAGAATGCCTAAACAGCCCCCTGCCAGGTTCAAGCCTGAAAGGGTTGAAATTCCAAGAATAGTCACTCCAGCGAGGATAGAAGGGCCGCCGAAAGAGCTTGCAGATATGCGGGAGAGGCTTGCAAAGGTTAAGCAGGAGCTAGCAAAAGAAAGGAAAGTTCCGCAAAAGAAGGTCAAAATTATTGAAGAAAAATCTGCTCCAAAAAAGCTGCCCAAGCCGAAGGCTCTTAAGAAGGCTGAAACCAAAAGGATAAAAAGGGTTTCTAAACAGGCTCTCGAAGAACTCGAAAGGGAATTAGGCAAGAAATAAGATGAGAGCGGTAAAGGACATTGGATTGAAGAAAGGTTCAACTGCAAATAACATAGTTAAACAATACTATGAAGCTGGCGGCTTTACTGCTAAAAAACTGGCTGTAGGAGTTGATATTCTGGAGACAATGATGAAAGACAAGGATTGTTTCAAGATCTTGTCGCTGCCAGGGGCGCCAATATCAACAGGAATGCGTGGTGTTGTCAGAGATTTAGTAAAAAATAAGCTTGTTAACGCTGTTGTGACGACGTGCGGCCTTCTCGACCACGATTTTGCCAGAGTTTTCAAAGATTATTATCACGGCGACTTCATGCTTGATGACGTTATGTTGAAAAAGAAAGGTCTCAACAGGCTTGGCAACATATTAGTGCCTAATGAATCATACGGCATAATAATTGAAGACAAATTAAAACCAATCCTGGAGAATCTCTATAAGTCAGGCAAAAAGTCCATTTCCAGCTCTGAGCTCTGTGCTGCGATGGGCGAATCATTGAAGGAGAATAAGAACCGCGAGAGTTCAATACTTTACTGGGCTTGGAAGAATAAAATTCCAATATTTGTTCCAGGTCCTACTGATGGTGCCGTAGGATCGCAGGTTTGGTTCTTCTCTCAGAAACACCGTGATTTTAAATTTGACATTCTTGCTGATGAAGAACAGCTGGCCAGCATAGCATTCGGCTCCAAAAAGATTGGAGCATTGATGATAGGTGGTGGAATATCCAAACATCATACTATCTGGTGGGCGCAGTTCAACAAAGGCTTGGAGTATGCTGTTTACATCACAACTGCTGTTGAATATGACGGCTCCTTATCAGGAGCGCAGACAAGGGAAGCAATAAGCTGGGGCAAATTGAAAGAAAAGGCCAAGCATATAACAATAGAAGGCGATGCAACAGTCATATTGCCGATAATGATTGCTGCTCTATTGGAAAGGATATAAAGGCTTATTAATTCCATAATATTGTGAAACTCATGGCTGAAAATAAACTTGCTTGTCCAAAATGCGGTTCTGCAGCATTCGGCGCTACTAAAAGCACGATACCGACCTCGCAGATATACAAGGTCAATTTGATGGCGAAATGCCTCCACTGCGGATCTGAATTTGCGCTTGCTGACAAATAATTATGAAACAAGTTCTAGTTCTCAGAACAGATTTGGATATGGGCAAGGGCAAGCTTGCCGCGCAGGCAGCTCACGCTTCCATAGAGGCTGCTTTCAATTCTGATTCCAAAACAGTGGAGAAGTGGCGCAAGGACGGCGCAGGAAAAATCGTCCTTAAGGTGGACTCTGAAAAGGAATTGATTGCATTGCAAAAACAAGCGGCAAAAGCTAAACTGGTTTCTGTACTGATCTCTGATAAAGGATTAACCCAGATAAAGCCTGGCTCAAAAACAGCTCTCGGAATAGGCCCTGATTCAGAGACAAAGATAGACAAGATCACTGGGAAGCTGAAGCTTCTCTAGCGCGTTTCTGTAAATAGCCAGTAATAGCGGCATCATACTCTGCAGTCTGTGCGAAAGCCATTTCTGCAAAATAAGCTGCTGTGTGCCTAGACCATCTTTCTTGCTTGCCTTCTCCAATAAGCCTAGCCTCTTTCGCCGCTATGCTATAATGCTCTTTGTTGCAGACAGGAATAACATTGCCGTGCAGCAATGCTCCTTTTGCGGCAGAGCGCAGCATCGATGGCCCACCGATGTCAATCTGTTCCGCAACTTGTTCAAGAGTCAGAGCAGGATTGGCTGCTGCTGTGGCAAAATCATAGAGATTTACTACAACAAGATGTATCGGCCTTATTCCCATCCTATTCATCCAGTCCAAATCTTCAGGTACGCCATAAAGGAGTCCTGCGTGTATCTTTGGATGCAAAGTCTTTACAAGCCCCTTGGGATAATAATCACCAAATTTGCCGTCATTCTTGTCAGTTATACCAGTTATTGATCTTGTATCCCAAACCCTGTCCTTAAAGCCAAGCTTTTCCGTAATATGTGTGAAAGTACCTCCGCTAGACAAGATAGTCCACTTTAATTCATTATGCAACACTTCAAGTAATTCTTGCAGGTCGCTTTTATCAGTGACTGATATCAGTGCAGTTCTTTCCATGTTAATGTCTGAACAATCTGTATTTACTCAGAGGTGGACTGGACATCCACATGTTGTTCCGGTTTACGTCTTCAACAACCTTTTCAAATCTTTCGCCCCGCCCTGGCTGGACAATGTATCCGGCGCCATGTTTTGCGGCTTCCTCAACATTGTCTTCGAATGGGAAAAATGAGTCTGAAACTACAACAAACCTGTCTGCAAATTTCCTTTGAAGGAATGCGTATTGACTATCCGGATGTATTTGCCCAATGCCTTGTACCTTTGCATGAAGTTTTGACAAATAACTTGTTTTCTTTGGAAATTGCATGCTCATTATAAGTGGATACTGTCGCATAGCCCAAACAAGAGTCTTTTGCCCTGCTAATCTTACAACATCAACTCGCGACTGCTGGCCAGCGCCAACTCCTGTTGTCTGGCCGTCATAAGCAAATACTGCAGTATTGGATTGCGTATATTTAGCAGCAACAGCTGCAACAATGCCATCAAGTTTCTTTTCTGATGGAATTTCTGTTCGCTCAGAAACCACTGGGCTAAAAATTTCTTCTGTAACGCGCACATTGTTGCGCTCTTGCACCACTAAGGCACCATTATCAAACACAACAGTTACTGGCGGCGGAGAATAACTAGGGCTTACCTCCATTATCAATTGGTTGCCGTCCCTCTTGCCTTTCAATATATTGAAAGCTTCGGGTTCGTAGCCAGGTGCTATTATACCATCTATGACTCTGTGCTTTAATCTTAGCGCTGTCGGTACGTCTACAACATCGCTTAATGCCGCAATACACCCATATGCTGACTTAGGGTCAGTCTCAAAAGCTCTTACAAAAGCTGTTGCCAGTGGCGACAGTTCTTTGTCTTGACAGCTGTAAGCTTCATGCAGCTGTTCGTCCAAAGGTTTCGCAATAGCTGCGCCTGACGGGCTCGTGTGTTTTATTGTAGCTGCGGCTGGGAGTCCTGTTGCTTCTTTTAGTTCTGCAGCAAGAGGATAACCGCTGAATAAAGCATCATAAACATTAATAGCTCCGACATCAATTGCGTTTTTGTGAGGATTAAATTTCCCGTTCAGGACTTTTACGTCCTTTTCAACCCAAGCAACCGCTGCTTGGTGCGGATTAATGCCATACTTCAAGGGCAGCCTTACTGGCACGTCAATGCCGTGTGTTGCAAGAGCTTGGGCTAGGTCTTTCGCTAGCGCCTCTATGTCAAATTTTTGTGCCTCTCCCGTAATGTTCACCTTGTGTTAGACTGATAATTGGGCTCGTCGTGAACTGGCCTGAAAGCTGGATGCCCTTCAAGCTGCGCAATATCTGATACTCTTTCTATCACAACTTTGTGCCGGAATTCCTCTAAATTCCTGGCACCTATGGAACTGATTGCCTTGGAGACGCCTGCCCGGTACTGATCCAATATTTGTGAAACGGGTCCGGTAATTCTAAGTTCAACATCAACGCCTTCTGGCGAAAATGGAACGTTTCCAATCATTTTCGATTGCGCATATCTTCCAGCAGAAACTTCCTGTCCCCTTTCTATGGCGGAGCTGGAGCCCATGCCTCTGTATAGTTTATATAAAACGTCGCCGCGCTTTTGCCTCTTGTAGCCTGGCGGATCTGGAGCTTCAGCAGCGCAAGCCAAGGAGCCGCCCATCATTATTGAACCGGTGCCAAGTGCAAAAGCCATAGAAGCGTGGCCGGGATACTTAATTCCACCGTCGGCAATTATCGGTATGCCATGCTTTGCTGCCTCTAAGGCACAATCCATTACTGCCATGGCCTGTCCGCGTCCAATTCCAACTACTTTAGATGTTATGCAGCTCTGTCCTACACCTCGGCCAACACGCACGGCATCAGCGCCGGCTTTGGCAAGCGATGCTATGCCGCTTTTAGAAACAACATTGCCTGCAATAACTTCAACCTGATAAGAACTTTTGATTATCTTGACAGCATCGGCTATGCTTTTTGACTGGCCGACAGAAGCGTCGATTACAATTACATCAGTTCCTGCTTTGATTAATTCTTTAAGTCTAGTTTGGTCTCCTAATACATCCGCGACGCTAATTGCAACACCGACCAGCAGGCGTTCTTTGGAATCTTTAGAAGCATAAGGATAATCCTTGCTCTTCTTGATATCGCTTCTAGTTACAATTGCTTTCAAAAATCCGTCACCATCAACCAAAGGAAGAAGGTCTTTCTTTTCGGTTATCAAAATTCTCTTAGCTTCCTCTAAGTTGGTGTGTGCGGGTGCAGTAACTAGATCCTTGGTAGTCATGTGCTGCTTAACTAAGCCTGAAGGATCTTGAAAATCCGCGTCTTTATCCGTAACAATTCCTACAAGTTTACCGTGAACTGTTCCGTCATGCGTTACCGGAAATCTAGACTTGCCAGATTCTTCTATCAATTTCCTAAGGTCTGCCAAGGTCTTATCTTGGCCAATAACATAAGGCGTCTCCACTATGCCAGACCTGAACCTTTTTACCTTTTCAATTTGCCTTACTTGTTCTTCTACAGTCAAGTTTCTGTGTATAATACCTATGCCTCCGTGCAGCGCCATCTGAATGGCCATTTCGGATTCTGTTACGGTGTCCATAGGCGAGCTTACTATGGGCAGCTTCAGCTTAATATTTCGAGTAAAATTAGATGTCAAATCGACATCGCCTGGCAAGATAGCTGTCGGCTCATCAGGCTCGACAATTATCCAGTCATCGTAGGCAGTACTTTCTGTTTCTAAGATACGTGCCATTACTGACTCAGAAAAATTGGTTATAAAAGCATTTATTTCCAAAAGAAAACAATCACTTTTTTACTAATTTTGCATCTTTAATCTTGTAAACGCCATGGTCGTCCATCCAGATGTTTTCTGAATCCTTAATTTCTATCTTTTTCTTGAAGCTAGGTCCGGTTATAACAAAAGTTTCGAATTCTCCGCCTTCACCGCCAATATGTATTCCAAACTTGGCATGCAATTTCTTCAGATCCTCTACTGCAGTCATGTCCAGTTTCCTTCCAAGCCATTCTGGACCCATTCCGCCGGTAGAAACAGATGAAAAAATGGCTTCAAAGCCTTCCTTAATGAAGTCTGTTATGTATTTCTCGGGATCTAAGTGCCATAAGGGCGCTACCGATCGCAGACCAAGGTCTGCGCATATCGTTTCGACCCTGTAACGTTGGTATTCTGAGGCATTCGCGCCCGAAACAACGCCCTCAATCTTGTATTTCTTAATTGCCTGCTGCAAAGCCGCCTTCATATCCTTCAGTTCTTCTTCCTTAATGCCCTTGGTTTTCTTGAATATTATTGGAATTCCCAGAGATTTGGCCTGCAAAATCCTCACCCAGTCTATATTAGCGGTATGAAACATATATGATGAGGGATTTTCAGACTTTAACGTAATTAGAACAACTGGCTCCCTGCCCTGCTGGGCAGCCCTAAACATGGCAAAAGTGCTGTCCTTTCCTCCTGTATATAATACTGCAACGCGCATTTTCAGAACTGTTTAGTGCAGTAAATATATAAAACTAGTGTATGCGCCGGCTGGGATTTGAACCCAGATCAGAGACTCGCTTCCTTGCGTGCAACGCAACTGTGTATCGCTGCGAGCGATACGCTCAAATGCCAGCTGTTTGCAGCTGATGGAAGGCCTCGGTCCTGCCGTTAGACTACCGGCGCATGAAATAGCTTAAATATGCAATTTTAAAGTCTTATGTTAAGCGTCCGTAGCTCAGTTTGGATAGAGCACCTCACTCCTATGACCTTTTAAAAAAGGTAATCAAAACGGAGAGATGAGGGGGTCGGGAGTTCAAATCTTCCCGGACGCGCTTAGAATTTTATGCTATTTCGTAGCTCACTGCAACTGTTGCTGAGACTTCAATCTGTCCTGGCACTACAGTTGTCGGTACGCCTTCTGCAGCCACTGCTCTTTCTGCGGCGAAAAATATTGGCGGTGAGAAAAAGCTAGTCTCAGAAATCTTTACGGCTTTTCCAAGGCCTACGCCTGCTGCAGAAGCTAATGCTCTGGCCTTGTTCTCAGCCCTGTCCAGGGCTGTTTTGAGGGCTGCCTGCTTCAATGTCTCTGCACTGTCTTCGCTCAAACTGAACTGGATATAATCTATTCTTGTAACGCCCTGCGCTGTTATCAGGTCAAGAACTCTTCCGACTCCTGTTGTTGAGTCTGTGCTTACTTTCAAGCTGTGCGATACAGTAAATCCTTCACCAAAAAAGTTAGGGTATAAATTGAAACTAGTTGTCCTGACATCGTCAACAAGCCCTGAAGTGGTCAATGCTTGCCTTAATGCTGCAACAGTAGCAGCATTTTCTGACTGTGCTGTTTCTGCTTTTCCAGAAGTGGTCTCAACTGTTATGAAAATTTCTGCAAAATCAGGATCTGCACTCACAACACCATCGGCAGAAACATCAATTGTGTTCTGTTCTGCTCCAGGAGATATTGTAACAACCTCTGGCTTAGCAAATGCAACAGCTGCTATGCCTATGGCCAATATGATTAGGGCAAGATACACCAATGCGGATTTGTCAAGGGCCATGCTTACACAACAGTAACCGAATTAAAAAAGCTATCGCTAGCCTGAAAAGCTTACTTCTTTCCTTTGCATCATAGCATCGTCCAGCAACTTGCCTAGTTTCGATTTTCTGTGTATCTTTACTTCCCCGCCTCTAGGCACAGATAAGCTAGTGATAGGCTTGCCTTCAATCTCCAGAGTAACTGACCTTACGGGCTTGCTGAAATAAAAACTGATGTACTTCTTTGCCTCACGTATCTTGTAGGACACTTTTCCTATTGTAACAACTTCCTCTCTTCTGCGCTTTTTTATAGGAATTACAACAGTCTGCTCTCCATATGTGTAAATCTCATATTCAAGTTCATTATTTTCAAAATCTCTCACTTCTACAACAGGCCGAGCAAGGTCAGCTTCTGTCATTCCTGTAGGCACTTTGACTCTCATGGACAATTCCAAGACTTTTGCAACGCCGCCATCTTGTATGAACACAACAGTATCTAAAATTGAAGGCATCATTCCCAGTTCAACACGCCCAATAAACCTCTGGACAGCATCAATTGGATCTGTTCCGTGCACAACTCCTACTAGACCAATGCCTGCTAGCCGCAAGTCTGCATACAACCGGAAATCTTCTGTTACTCTCATCTCGTCAAAAAATGTGTAGTCAGGCCTTGTCAATAGCATCACATTGTGAATATCGTCCCTGCTGCCCAAGTTTTTCGAGTACTGCACAACTTCATCAGGTACTTGCAGATCTCTTGGGCTCTCTATTGTCTTGACAATCTTGCCTAATTTTAAGTAAAACTTCGCGAGCGCTGCTGCAAAGGTTGTCTTGCCGCCCCCAGGGGCTCCAGAAACTAAAATTCCTGCGGCTCCTCTCTCTAATCTTTCCAACAGTTTCTGCGATAGTCTGTAGTCTTCTATTTCTAGAGCAGCGATCGGCCTCACTGCTGTTATTTCCCAGCCATCTGCAAACGGTGGCTTTGTTATGACAATACGATAATTTTTGAACTGCACTATTGTCACTCCTGAAGTGTTTAGCTCAACAAAAGCATTTTCCGCAAGTTTTGTCTTTTCAGTTATGTCTGCAGATAAAAGTCGAATGTCATGGCCTGTTAATGGTTCCTTCTGAAGTTGAACAAATGTCCATGCCCCTGGTTTTCCCTTTTTGGCAAAAGGTATGGTATTCTCTTTCAGATGAACAGACATTGTCGTATTATCAAAAAACTTTTCCATGTCAAGCTTTCCTACTTCTTTGACAGGGACTGGCGTCAATAACATCACTTGTATTCCTAGAGCTTCTCCTACAAGCGCTTGAACTCTGTCTGCAGTAACAAGTGCGGCCTTCCTTTGCACGGCAACTTCTCTTATTATGTCATCAATAGCGCCGCCACGCGCGCCTTTGATGTAAGCTTCGGTCGGCTTTGCGCCGGCATACTCTATAGAAATTTTTTTCTTCTCTTCAGCAATTTTCCTCAGTTCTTTTATTTCCTCAAGTCCTAGAAAACCTTCGGTCTGGTTGGTGTTTGCCTGGTGCTCTAATTCTGCAAGAACTGCGTTAGGTATCACTATGGTACCTTCTATTTCGTGCTTTTTGACTAATTCAGAAACCTGCCGTTCTATAAGAACAGAGGTATCTACTACATATGTTTTCATGGAAGATCAAGCTGACCCGTAGGCCCTCTTGACTATTCCCAAGAATGCTTTTGTAGCTTTATAAGCATTTATCGCCTCTTCCCTTGTAATAGAGTCCTTGAGAGGCAGTTTCCAGAAATCCTTATACTGTATTGCAAAGGAATATGTCTCTTCAACTGCTTCCAGCTTCTTAGTTGCAAGTATTGGGTTGATCGAGCTCCTTCCTAAGTCCAGATAGATAACAATTAGATCATTCGCAGCTTCAACAATGTGCTTTATTGCCGCATCTGGAAACGGCTCGCTCCTGTTCAACAAGTAGTCTGCCATCTGCAGCTTCCCCTCTATTTCATATAGCACGGACATTTTCCACCTTTGTCAAGATGCTGTTGACCTCTGAAACGAATTTCTTGGCCAGTTCTGAATATCTCTTCACAGTAGCCAAGTCAAGCACTGACATGCTATATTCGCCAGTGCTTAATATGTATTTGTCACCTCTCTTAAAACGAACTGGAGATTCTTTGTCAAATTTTTCCAAGTCTGTAAGTTTCTGGAAAAGCCTGAAATATTTTCCATCGAAATTATACCGTTTCTCAATATGATTCTTGTAAGTATTCAGCTCGCCAGTGAAAGTCTTGTTATATGCTTCGATCCTTTTGTACAAGAATTCGTACTCAAGGAGAGCGCGCAGTGCAAACCTAGAAGCATTAGTGATATGCCCTAATATTGACAGGAGAAACTTTGTTTCCTGAACTAAAGGATATGTGACGAAAACCATGTGGTCGGCGAGCTGCATCTGCTTCTTTGCCTGCTGCAGCAGTTCCAAAAAGAGCTCTCCCATGCAATAATTAAAGACGTGTAAGAATAAATCTCTTTGGGACAATTCCTTTCTCTATGGTAATCCCTTCGGCCTCAAGGAGCTTCATCTTCTGTTTGGTGCCATGCGCGAATTTACCAACTTTTCCTGAGCTAAGAACAACTCTATGGCAAGGCACTTCTGGCGCATAAGGATTCTTGTTAAGAGCATTTCCGACAGCCCTTGCAGCCCTAGGCTTCCCTATGGCTCTAGCAAGAGCAGAATATGTAGTAACCTTTCCCTTAGGGACTTTCCTCAGTGTTTCGTAAACTAGATCTGCAAACATTAAGCTTTAAAACAAACTCCAAAAGATAAGCTTTACGCCTCCATAGCTCAGCAGCAGAGCACTCGTTTCGTAAACGAGGGGTCGCAGGTGCGATTCCTGCTGGGGGCATTTCATCATTCTAGATTTTGAAAGGATTTCGAAATGCCATCTTTCCGCCGTGAAGCCTTTCTACTAGTGGTGCAATCTCCTCCTCTGCTTTCTCTGCAATTATCATATCATCGCTACTCACTTTATAATTCGGATCTGCATAAAGGTCAAATATCCACTCGTTTGCCCAGCAAAACGTGCGTGGGGAGAACCATAAGGCTGCTACGTCCCTCATTTCTATTAAGGCCTGTACCAAAGGCGTCTTCTTAACTACTACTGCGTCGCGCAGCAAAGTTCGCGCCCAGCCTGGCTCCAAAGGTTTCCCTTGGCTATCATAGATGTCATCTAGGCCGTCCTTAGACAGCATCGCTTGCAGTTCAATTTTGTTGCATTTCGCAGAATCATAATACGCGTCTAATTTTTCATGCCATTTATGTGCAGGCACGCCAAGTTGCCGCTCCCTATGCGCAGCAAAGTTTGAAAGAGCTCTGAGCAAACCATAGACTGGTTCATTGAAGTCTATGGGCAATTTCGCCCCGTTTAAAGTTGCTGTCAAAGAATCTGCTACTTCTTCATCCATTTTGTAAAAAACTATGGCTGCAGCAGCGTCTTCTGGATGGACATAACTGAACATAATTTCTCTTTTATTGCTGCCGTATACATTGATACAGCCACTCGTGAATATGTTTTTGTAATTTAAGCCGAAGTGGTCCCTTAGTGGTCTCAAAACTATCAATGTTTGCGAATCAGAATGAACTGCAAATCGCCTTATTACCGGCCTTTCAGACTCTTCCATCATATTTCCAAAAAATTTGCCCATATCAAGCCAAACTTTAATAACTCATAAAAAGCTTTCTTAGCATGAAAGCTTTCGATGTACATTGCCACATTTATGATAAGTCTTTTGATACTGACAGGGATAAAGTCATAAGAAATACAAAAAAAGTCCTCTTTGGAGTCCTAGTCGCAGGAGAAAATCCGGAAACAAACAGGAAAATCATAGAATTAGCAAAAAAGTATCAAGATTTCTGCTACCCTGCATTAGGGATACATCCAGATTCCATTCACAAGTTCGAAGATTCTGAAATCGAGGAAGAAATAAAGTGGATAAAGAAACAAAAGCCAATAGCAATAAGCGAAATAGGCCTTGATTACATGGTAATCAAGCGTGACAAGCTTGATGCGTTCGCAAAAATGCGGCAGGCAGAATGGTTTGAGCAGTTCTTGCAGCTTGCCGATTCCCTAAAGATACCTGCTGTGGTACATAGCAGATGGGCAACAGGTGCGGTAATTAAGATTTTGGAAGAATTAAAACCTAAGAAAGCGGTCCTTCATGCTTTTGCAGGCACATTGGATGAGGCCAAGCGCGCAGTCAAGCTGGGATATAAGATTTCTATCGGAAATACTGTTGCATATGCTGAGCAAAAGCGCGAACTCGTGAAAAATTTGCCAATAGAGGCTTTTGTTTTGGAAACAGATTCGCCCGTCTTGGGCCCGGACCCGAAGAAAAGAAATGAGCCTGCAAACATAGCACTAACAATAAAGGAAATTGCGAAGATAAAGAATATTTCTGAAGCAAAGGTCATAGAAGCAACAAACGAAAATGTAAAGGACTTGTTTAGACTTGGATAAGCCTAATGCTCAGAAGAAGCCTTGCAAGGTTTTATGTATAGGGATTCCCCTGTCAGCCAATATAAGGCTGTTCTGGCTCTTTTGATGCCTTTGTCTGCGCTGCTGCTCTCGCTTGCTGCAGCAAGCCTTTCAGCTTATCCTCAAATTCCTCAGCTTTCTTCAGCAAAGGCCTATAATCGATATTCAGGCCCAAGTATTTGTCAATAACTTTTATTATCACGGCTGCAGCCCTGCTATCTGGTAATTCCGAGCTGGTTTCTGCGAAAATGAATGTCGCCTTGATGTCTTCTGGAACTTTGAGCATCAGAGCCCCTGCCGCACCGAAAATTATGCCTTCTTTTACAGGCTCGACTCCAATAGCCTCCATTGCTTTCCTGCTTTCAGCGTTGTTTGTCCAGTAATACGCCTTCGGCTCCCTGTCTGTTGGCGGAGCTCCAATGCCTTCTATAGAAATTATCTCTTTTGCGCCTAGTTTCTTGTACATCTTCACTAAAGAATCTGCAACTTCCCATTCCAGGCCTGCAACGCCTGCAACAGCTTCCAAAACTATGATGTTATTCTTGTCATTATGAAAAACTTCCAGCGGCTGCACGACACGCTTGCCATGAACAAAAGCTATCGGCGCCAACCGTGGGGACCATAAGCGGCCGACGGAATGCATTTTCAAGTGATCCATAAGATATTCCACTGCTATTGTAGCTACAAAGCCAAATCCTGGGAAGCCTTCTATTATTATTGGAGCCTTTCTTGGCTTCTTCTTGAGCTGCAATTGCAGAGGAGCCTTGCCATAACTCATTGCATTAATAGCCCTATGATTTAAGTGCGCATTAGGAAAGCCAGGCAAGCCTGATGGAACTGTGGATTTAGCTTTGGGCTTGGCAGATCTTCTTTCCCTTTTGGCAGCTAGGTCTGCAACTAAAAAATCCAAAGGCGTGGCCATACAACTAATCTAAAATCATTGTATATAAGTCTTGCTTAATCATAAGGCTTAAAAAGCAAATTTTCACAAAAATATTGCTAGCGGTCAAAGTACCAGGGTAACTCCCGTTCCCGTTCCGAACACGGAAGATAAGCCTGGAGACGTTCCGTCGTGTACTGTGGAACACACGGGAAAGGCGGAAAGCTGCTGGCACTCTATACTAACGCCACATTTATTGGAACATCTTGAGGAATTCTTCTTTTGTCATACCTGTCTGCCTTATTATTGACAGTAGTGTGCCCATGGCAACTTCAGAATAGTTTGGCACGACAACAGTCTTTTTTGGCGGCGGGTTTTCCTTTGTAAGAATTATGTGCGATCCAGACATTCGCGAAACCGTGAAGCCTTGTTTCTTTGTTAATGCTTTAACAATCTCATCAGCGGATAATCTTGGCAATTTAGCCATAAAAATATCACAATTAAGAAATATTTAAGCTTGCGTAACTATTAGTTTGCCACTGTTAGGGTCAATTTTTCTACTTTTGCCGGATATTTTAGTATAGAAATTAATTCCGGATTTTCTTCCAGGTATAATTGAACTGCTTCTTTGATGTTCTTTTCTGCTTCTTCCTGCGTCTTGCCTTGGCTCGCTACGTCAAGCTCGACACAGTGGGCGACATACCACTTGCCCTCTTTCTTGATAGAAGCCGTAAAGTTAACCTTTCCCTCTGCCATATTAGTATCAATATCAAGGCAGGCATATATACCTATGTCTTCACCAGACGATATATGTGCAATATAGTGTGTGCCAACGGCACCTTCGCAGTGTTTGTTTTTGATAAGGTTTAAATTGCACTACTAGCTTTTGATTTCATGGGCACGGACGTCATAGACTTGAGAAATGGAACAGTAAAGCATTCGGAACCGTCTTTCCTCGAACTATTTGTTGGGTATAAGGTGCTGCAAGGATGGCGGGCCACTAAACAATTAGCGGCTAGCACGTCTGTGTTTATGGGTGGAGCGGCCGGCGCCTTTGCAGCTGCAGGCTGGTACCCTCTTTTGATACCTGCGGTAGCAACAATGGCCTATGGTGTTAAGTATTTTTACAAAGCCAGTGTTGCAGAAAGGAAGATTTTGAACGCGAAAAATCTTGATGAGGTTATGGCGAGAATCTTTTAAGCATTTCTCATTTGCGTGGCCATTCTTTCAATAGAGTTTTATACTATAAATTTCTTTTCCTGCAATGAATAACAAACTTAGGCTGGAACTAAAGCGTATGATGAAATCAGATCAGAGCATGATAAGAAGCGGCAAATGGAGTCCTTCAGCAACCAAACGCAATACGGCGCGCCTCAAGGAAATTATAGAAGAACATGGCTGGCCTTCTTCACAGTTAGTTGGAGTAAATGGCGAGTCTGCAGCTTGGCTCCTTGTGCAGCATTCGGATTATGATGTGAAATTTCAGGAAAAGTGTCTGAAGCTCCTGAAAAGTTTGCAGAAAACAAAGAACAGAAAGAAATTGATAGCTTATCTGACAGATCGAGTGCTGGTCAACAGAAAAAGAAAGCAGATTTACGGCACACAGTTCCGTAAGGGCAAGCCAAGACCAATTAAAGACGAGAAAAACTTAGAAAAAAGAAGGAAACAAATGGGTCTCGGACCTTTTGAAGATTACAAAAAGAGGATGGAAAGATATGCAAAACAAGACTGAAATGCAGCAGACTGCAAAGGAAAGGATAGACATATTGTTCGAGCAGGCAGCAAAAGCCGCTGCCGAGGGGAATCTCGATAAGGCCTCAAGATACATTTTTCTTGCAAGAAAGCTTTCAATGAAATTTGGCATTAGATTTAGTAGAGAGCAAAGGAGGAAGTTCTGCCATAACTGCTACAAATATTTAATGCCTGGCAAAAATCTTACTGTTAAAATAAATCCTAAGCTGCAGTCAGTCGAATACGCCTGCAAGAATTGCGGCCACATTAACCGCTATCCTTATGTCAAGGAAAAGAAAGGGAAGTAACCAAATTTCCTTCCGAATCAAATAAAAATACCGTATCCCCGTTATTATTCCATATCGGTTCATCTGAGTTCCAGAACACTTCTGTTGCTGTATTCGAGCCTGAGCCTGTGTAAATGACAAGGGATTCGCCTGGTTCCAGCACGATATTTTCGAAATAATAGAAGTGCGTTGCCTGGTCCTTCAAGCTCCAGCCGCTTAAATCTATTGCCTCATTTCCGTTGTTAATTATTGTAACGAATTCCCCATTAAGATTTGTCAAATCGCTGCCTGCAGCGTCAAAATTGACGCTTATATTAAGGCCAAAATCAGAAAATGGCGAGCTCCATAACCCGACTTTGTTTTCCTTTGCCTCCAATTCTAAACATTTGAATAGCTCAGCGTACTTTGTATTTGGTGAAACTGGAAAAGTAGTTGCCAAGCCTTGCCTAACAAGTTTGGCGTTGACAAAAGTATCTGAAGTAAAGACATATCTCAATAATCTATTATACTGGTCTTCCGGCTCTGCATCCATTACAATGATTATTCCTTCAGAAACAAGTTCTGCCGTCAAATTTGCGGCTTCTGTTGAGAATTTTTTGCCCTTCTCAGGCGTATTTATTCCAATAAACCTTACTTTTTGCCCATTATTCAGCTCAACAGTGTCGCCGTCAAGCACTTTGGTCACTGAAACAGTTCTGCCGCCCTGATTTTCCTCAATGATCTGTGGCAGTTCGGCAATAACAGAAGCGCAATTGTCCGCACTTTGCGTTTGTTTGGGTGCTGAAAAGCTGAAGCAACCGCTTATTAGAACCAACGTAACGAGCAAAATCCATACCTTTGAGTCATTTAACATATGCCTTGATTATGTTATCTGCGCCTTCTTTCAGCGCAATCTGCCAGGCCTTGTAGTGCCATTTCCAGCCTTCATCCTTGTATTCCCTGATTATTTCCCTAGTTCTTTTTGGGCCATAGAACTTCAGGTAAGTCTTGTACAAGATAGCATGCTCCAAGATGTGTCTTCTTATTGGACTTGGCTCTTTGGCATATTTTTTAGCTATTTTGTTGTTAGTCTTGCGCCAATAGCCCATTCCTAAGTTTTGAAATTCTATTAATTGGTGTGACATCTCATGTATGAAGGTCTCCAAAGCGTCCTTCATATTTTTTCTTACCTTAATTGTAACAGGGTCAGAGAAATCCCAGTCTAGGAAATTACAAACATAAACCCTAATTTCTTTTTCTTTCCACTTCAAACCTGATGCAGAAGACATTATAGCAAAGACTCGCTTGTTTTTGTTGTACAGTTTCTGCATCTTAGCAGCAAATGCTTTACCTTGTAGCACGATTTTATCCCAATCGAAATCATATGCCTTACCATGTTTTGCATAATTTAGATAAATATCGTAGATATCAGAATACACGAATTTTACTTTCATAATCATCAGGCCTTATCTTCAATCTCTTGCTTTATCTGCTTAATAAAATCTTCCACTTTAACGCCGAACTTTACTTTGCCTTCGCTCCTTTTTCTTACTGCTACAGTATTGACTTTCTCTTCCTTGTCTCCAACAACAAGAACATAGTTTATTTTTTCCAATTCGGCAGCGCGGACCTTGTATTCTACAGTGTTATTCTCATAGTCAGTTTCTATTCTCAGTCCAGCATCACGCAATTTCTGCTCCACTTTCTTTGCATATTCCAGATTTCGATCTGTGAAATTCAGCAGCTTTACCTGCACTGGAGCCAGCCAAGCTGGGAAGGCGCCCGCATAGTGTTCTATCAAAACGCCGAGAAACCTGTTTATCGAGCCCAATACAGCACGATGTATCATGATAGGCGTATGTAACCGATTGTCAGCTCCTGTGTATTTTGCATTGAAACGCAAAGGTTGCTGGAAATCCAGCTGCAAAGTGGCGAGCTGCCAGTCCCTCCCTATGGAATCTTTGACAAAGAAGTCTATCTTCGGGCCATAAAACGCTGCTTCACCCTGATCTAAAGACCAGGTCCACTTGTTGTGCTGCAGCGCGCTTTTCAGCGCATCCTCGGCCTTGTTCCATAGATGCACGTCGCCCATGAAGTTCTTTGGATCTCTAGTCGACAGAACTGCTCTGTATTCATTGGCTCGGAAAAACATACCATAGACTTCTGCAACAAGTTTTAGCATCATTGAAAGTTCCTCTAGCAGCTGGTCTTCCGTCACAAAAGTGTGCGCATCGTCCTGATACAGACCTCTAGTCCTAGTCAAACCGTGCCAGGCTCCAGATGCCTCATTCCTTGCCAACTGGTTGAACTCCGCCAGTCGCAATGGCAAGTCCTTATAACTTCTAGTCTTGACCTTGTAGACTAAAATTGCGAAGGGGCAGCCCATCGGCCTCACGACCAGCTCCTCATCCTTCATCTTCACGGGAAACATGAGCTCCCTGTAGTGGTCCCAATGTCCGGATGTTTTGAACAGCTCGATGTGCGACAAGATTGGCGTTATGATTTCTTTGAAGCCGTATTTCTTGTTCATCCCTCTTATGAGATTTTCCAATTCTCTCCATATGATTGTGCCATTAGGATGCATAAATGGAAATGCGGGCGCTACTTCCTGCAGTGAAAACAAATCAAGCTGCGGGCCAAGTTTTCTGTGGTCTCTTTTCTCAGCTTCCTCCCTTCTCTGCAGGAATTCATCCAGTTCCTTCTTGTTTGGGAATGAAATTCCGTAGATTCTCTGCAGTGTCTGCCTCTTCGGGTCGCCTCTCCAGTATGCTGCGGCCACATTGAGCAGCTTTACAGCGCCAATCTGGCCTGTGCTTTGTATTACGGGCCTTGCACACAAATCAGTGAACTTGCCGTGCCTGTGGAATGATACTTCAGTATCCTTAATTTCTTCTAGTAACTCGAGTTTTAACGGTTCTTTGGCGAGAAATTTCTTTGCATCAGGCCTTGACATCATAACAGCTTCGAATTTAACATTGCTTTCAATAATCTTCTTCATCTGCTGCTCTATCTTTTCCAAGTCTTCAGGCGTAAATGGTTCTCTTTTGTCAAAGTCGTAGTAGAAGCCTTCCTCGATAGATGGCCCTATTCCTAGTTTAACATCTGGGAAAATCCTTTTTACTGCGTCAGCGAGCACGTGTGCAGATGAGTGCCAGAAAGCTGCCTTCTCTTCTTTAGTCGAGAATGGTACCTTAAGTGCCATAAAACCTCAAATAAAGCGAGCTATTTAAAGAATTCCTATAGCTGACAAGTCCGGCAATCACCCGAGTTTGCCATAATTGCTGATACGACGCAGAGTTTATAAGTGTTGTTAGCTTTAGTCTAATATGGTTCTGGGTCTGGACATGAGCACTAGTACTTTGATCTTAGGATTACTAGCGATAATTTTTGGAGTGCTTGTAATAAAGCTTGGCAAATGGGTCGTATATCTGGTTGGAGCTTACTTGATAATAACCGGCCTGCTTACAATCGCTGCCGCTTTATAGATTCCCCGACATCAAACTAAAACAAAGCAAGTAATGGCTAGACAGAAACCGAAAAAAATTTCAGATACTGTAAAGTTCGCCATAGTTGGCGCTTTCTCCCTAGTCATAGCATTGGCTTGGAACGAGGCTATCAAGAGCTTTTTTGATGAAGTTATAGTCCCATTAGTGGCTGTTCCTGGAACCGGCTATGTCTATAAGGCATACTTGGCAATTGCCGTAACAATAATTGCTGCCGCAGGAATATGGTTCTTCACACAGAGGTTCAACAGCAAGTGATGGCGAGACGCAAAAAAATCAGGAAGATAGCGTTCAAGAAGCGCGCAGGCATACTGGCGAAAGTTATAAAGAAAGACATCAAGCTGCCCAAAAAAGAGCTCAAGCATTTGGCAAAAAAGGCTCACCAGGTTCCTAGCAGCCTGAGGTTTGGTATAATAGTTGCTATGGCCATATTCTGGGTCGATTTCATCAAGCAGATGTTCATAATCGGCTTTGAAGAGCTACCAGTTACAGTTTCCTCAGCAATAGGCACGTTGATAGCTGCTGTAATTGTAACTTTAATAGGCTTCATAGTGCTTGAAAGTTACCCCAGAATCCGAGCTTATTTGAAGTGAATAACTTGGTCCGATTGTCCAGAATTTCTTCCAAAATTGGCTATTTTTGCCCAAAAGAAGGCTAGAAGTTTCTACGAACGTAGTGAAAAAGCTTTATAATGCCCAATTGTCCAATATAACTGACCAGCTTAAAGGAGGCTTAATAATTTAATGGCGCGTGCCAAAAACAACTATAGACTGCCATTAGACATAAAGAAAATAACACACTGGCATAAACGAGCTTCAAGGGCTCACGTCGGCTCGTTGAAACACAGCCTTGACTTTTACGCGCCTGAAGGAACTCGAATAAAAGCTGCGGCAGACGGTGAAGTTGTTTGGATACGCGATACATATCAGGGAGGAGGTCTTAGTAAAAAGATATACTTTGCTAAAAGCAATTTGATAGTTATTAAACACAAGAACAACGAATATACAAATTATGAGCATAACAAGTACAAAAGCGCCAAAGTCCTAATAGGCCAGAAAGTCAAGCGAGGCCAAATTATTGCTGAGGTAGGAAGCGTTGGTTGGGTCGGGCTGACTAAAACAGGGGCACTAGATCCTGAACTTCATTTTGAAGTTTTTACAAATCCCAGTAAAAGATATAGTGAAGGGGAAACGCTCCAAGTAGTTTTCAATATCCCTAGGATAAGTCGTTGCACCAGGAGGTGCTACGAATGAGCCGCAAGCCCGGCCCTCACAGCTTGAAGATCGAACTTATTCTATATGCCCTCAAAACACATCCCCAAGGCCTCTGGGTGCGCGAGTTATCGCGCATCTCAGGGCTCAAAAAGTCCACTGTTTCACACTATCTGCAAAACCACTTGAAAGATTACATAGAAATTGTCCACAACACGCCACACATAAAGATAGTAAAGCTTAAGACATATCATCAGGCACCGACCTACCTGCAATGAACTCTGAAATAAGCTGGAAGGACTTTGAGAAAGTGGACATGAGAGTGGGAACTATTGTGATGGTAGAAAAGAATGAAGGTGCTGTGAAGCCTTCATATAAGTTAACAATTGATTTTGGCCCTCTTGGAATAAAACATAGCTCTGCGCAGCTGACTGAGCTTTATACAGAAAAGGATCTGAAGGGAAAGCAAATTGTTGCTGTTGTCAACTTTCCTCCGAAGCAAGTGGCTTCAGTTAAATCTGATTGCTTAGTTTTGGGAGCGTTGGATAAGAAAGGGGTTATCTTGTTAAGCCTAGACAAGCCAGCTCTTAATGGAGACCGAATCGCCTGATGATTAAAATGGACAGAAACACTTTCATCATTGCTGGCATTTTATCTCTAGCTGTATCGCTGAGCGGCTTTATTTTCTTGCTGCGAAATCAGTTTCTTCTTTCATTAATACAAATTTTGCTGGGCGGCGTGATATTCTGGTTCGTTGTGCGCACTGCAAAGAAGGAAAGCTGGTGGGGAAAGCCTGGCAAGCCTAAATAATTCTAAAATTACCGCGTCCAGAATTTCAGCAGGTCCTTGAGCCGCAGGTTTTTGAGCTCTTCTTCCGGCCAGAACACATATCCTGCTATTAATGCAGCGAATCCTGCAACTACTGCCACAAAGGCAAACGGCGCCAATGGATTTGCAAGATAAGTGGCAAGTATCCCAGCTGCGGTAGGTCCGACTATGAAACCGAAATCTTTGCTAGTATCGAAGACTCCAGACATCTCGCCATACAAGTTAGCGGGAACGATCTCTGTAAGCAGTGCCTCAGTGCCGGGAAGCACCCACGCAACTCCTGCGGCTGCCAGCAGCGTGGCGATGACGAAAATTGCCGGCGTTGTTGACAAGAACATGAAATATGCAGAGCTGAAGAGCAGCAGGAAGCCTGCTGTTATGATGTATTTCTTGCCTATCTTGTCCATTAAATATCCAGATGTATAGTAAATAAGCCCTTCCACCGCCATCATCGCACCCAAAATTAAGCCAACTGCTATCTCTGAAAAGCCAAATCTTTCTATTCCTGCGAGAGGGACAAAAGCCCATTCAATTGCTATCCAGACATAAATCGCGAAGGTCAGCGCATAGAGAGGCCCTGCATGCTTGTGCACGTTCATGTATTCTGAAAAAATTGTCTTCAGCAGGCTTAGCCTCGGTTCGTGCTTGTGCGCCTTTTCCAACTCCCTAAATTTCTCTGCTTTTTTACCACGGAAAATTGCCATGCCAAGGCCAACTGCGGCGAACATGGCCAGCGCCAAAAGCAAGAAGTTGTGCTTATCAGAAAATTGCATTGCAACTATGCCTGCGATAATTGGGCCGAAGACCCAGCCCAGCTGCGTTATCGTAAAGTAAATGCCTTCAGACTGGCTAAGCATACGTCTAGGGGAAAAATCCCTTATGAGAACAGTAGAAGGTATCCAAAATGCAACTGCAACAGTGCCGAACACTAGCGAAAGCACAGCCAGAAGCAGCAGGCTTTCAGTGAAGAAATAAGCAATGCCTACAATTCCCATCGCAAGCATCGCAAGGAGTATGACTTTTATCCTGCCGTACTTGTCTACAGCCAGGCCGACAGGAATCTCCGAGAGCAGCGAGGCTACATAGACTAGTGATACTATAAGTCCAACGATAGCAAAACTAGCGCCTTCGCCTTCGGTAAAGATAGGCAGCGTGAAATCATAAATTGCAAAGGCTAGTATTGCAACGAACGAAACTATCGTGGCCTTGAAGACTCCTGCTAGGGGCTTAAGTTTGCCGTGAAGCCTGAAGCTCATAACCTCAGTTACCTAGAACTATATTAAAAAGTTAGCCACGACGCTGCAATTACACAAAGCTAGCGCCGCCTGGCTTTTTTCTTCTTTCCTGCTCTCAAATGCTCTAATTTGACTTTCTTAACTGCAGGTCTCCAGATTTGCGCTGGCAGCCAATCAGGCCTGTTTGCTGGCGCTGCAACTTTTTTCCTTACACCTTTAAACACGTGCAATCTGTCTGTGCCCCTTTCGCGCAGTTTTATATCTGTAAAACCTCTTGTAGCAGCTTTCAGTGCAGCTCTTCTGGGACTAGAACCGGTGAAAACGTGGTCTGTATCCCTCCCAGCCTGCATCAAAACATAGTACTTTACCACCATGCTACACCTCCATAGTAAATCGGTGCGCAGAGATATATAAACCTTCGCATGAGCCAAACTTTTTATATTGTGAAATCATTATTTTTAAATGGCCAATCAAGTCTGCGTTTTCTGCGGCTCTGAAGTTATAGGAAAGCACGAAGTCTTTGTTACTAACAGGATATGGGGCCTTCAACAAGCAGCTAGGTTGCACGAATGCGGGCACCAAACTGTTTTTGAAGAAGACGATTCCCCATATGTGGCTTATTTTGTGAAAAAGAACGACAAGGCTGCAAATCTTGTTGCGAAGTATGGATTCTCGAAATGGAAAAATCAGGTCGTATTCGCGTATGAAGAGCTAGGAGTGGAGAGCCACAATTATTTCAAGCGCGTATTAGCTAGATTGCTGAAAGATATTGATGCGATGATAAAGCGCGGCGACAGTGAAAGAAAGATAAAACTCCTGATAGAAAAAAAGTTCGAGCCATTCAAAGAAGTACTGAAGAACGGCCAATAGACGAAAGGAATCTCTCAGCACAATGGCTGCTTTTCCTAGCTGGCTCTGAGCATTAGAGATAACAAATTAGCAAGCAGAGTTGTTATGCCAGCTCTGCATCTATTGTTTGCTGGAACACAGAATATGGCTGCGCGCCGACAACTCTTACGAAGCCATCTTTCTCGTTTCCAATCAGGAATGTTGGAGTTCCAGTTGCGCCTACTTGTGAAGCTTCGGCTTGGTCTGCCTGTACTTTGTCATTGTATTTCTTTGAATCGTAGCAACTGTTGAACTTGTTTGTATCCAATCCTAATGTGCTTGCCCAGACTTTCAGGTTTTCAACTGAAAGCGTGGCTTGGTTTTGGAATATATAATCATGATATTCCCAGAACTTGCCTTGCTCGCCAGCGCATTCAGCCGCCTGCGCTGCTGGATCTGCCATAGGATGGAAGTTTAGCGGCAAGTGCTTGTATGCTAATCTCACCTTGCCTGTATCTATGTAATTTGCTTTAAGCTGCCCATGAGTTTCTGAGAAATGCCTTGCGCAGAATGGGCACTGAAAATCAGAATATTCAATTATCGTTACAGGCGCGTCTTCATCTCCTAAAGCATAAGCAGCTCCTACTGTAGCGCTAATTCTGGCGCCAGGTGCAGGAGCCGGACTTGGGCTAGGTGATGGGCTCGGTGAAGGACTTGGGTTGTTATCTCCCAAACCTAAATTAAAGTCCCCTCCGCCTAGTGCGAAGCCTGAACCAAGGCCCACTACAAACAGAACTATCATAGCCAAGTAAAAGAAATGATCCTTTCTCAGAGTTATAGTAACTTTTTCTTTACTTGGATCAGAATGATGCGTGGGTTTGCCCCCTTCAACTAATTCGACCATTAATCATCACAATAATTATTGGGTATTTAAGGTTTGCTTTAGCACAGAATACAATTACTTGTTTTCGATTCTAGGAGCCAAAATGAAGGACATCTGCAGCTTGTTCAATGATCTAAAATCAAGCTTCATCGGATAATCTTTTGCGAACTGTACTATTACGGTATCTGCGAGAACTGCGGCGCGAGCCATCTTTCTCAAGTATTCTGCTGAATATGTCGCTCTCACAGCATCTCCTACAGTGAGCTGCATCATTGGATCAGAGCCTTTTGTCAGCTCTATGAGAACTTTTGATCCGACATCGCCGGCTTGCAGCGAGAATGTGTTCTTATCTACTTCAAAAATAAGGGCGTCGCCAGCAATTGAAGCATCGTCTATGTAGTCCCTGAATTCGTTGGCATCAAGCTCCACAGTTGCCAAAAAGTCGAGGTTTGGTATCTTCCTTTCCTTTGCTTCTCGTTCCAGCAAGGGAACATAGAAATGCTTTACAGATTTTCCTGATATCGTTATCTTCAGCTTGTTCTTGTCCAATGTCAGAGATAGCGGATCTGTTGGCTTTGCTCTTTTCAAGGCTTGTTTCAAAGACTCTAAATTTACTGTTATTTCTGAAGGCTGTTCAACCTTAAACTCTGTGAATGTTGTAGGCAGCAGATTGAGGACAACCATAGAAATGTTTGCGGGGTCCAACGCTACAAGCTTAACCCCGTCTTTCTGTATACTGAAAGTAGCTTCGGTAATGAAATCAGAGAGCACCGAAACTGCTCCGTTCAATATTCGCGGCTCGCTTAGCTTCAGCAGGAACATGTTATTCTGTAAGTTGATAGTTTTTTAATACTTTGTTCGGCAGAATATACAATTCATGCCTGATATTTGGTATATTTGGTATAGAATATGTCTATCAGTGCAATTGCAAGGACTACTGCAAAGCCCCATATCAGTACCGGGAATGCTATAGAGGCGACTGCTAGAATGAGGGCTATTATTCCGTATATCAACCAGCGATAAAAATCCCATTCAGCTTCTTTCAGAGCTTTTTTAGCCATTTCTTAATCAGGCTGCTGGCAATGGGCAGATCAGGTCTTGTATGAACGAGCTGTCCCGCATAAAGTAGACCAGTGCAATGCCGATTACAACGCCTATCATCAAAATCACCAGATCTAAGCCGCTGGCTTGGTGAAATCCCTGTCCTTTCTTGTTAACCATATTGCCTCACAAATGATTAGCAAAAATCTCTATATAAGCTTTATTGAAGCATGACTTTACTGTACAGCTCCCTGTCAATTTTTGAGAAATCCTGCACTATTTCGGCCTGCAGCTCTATCTCATTTCCAGAGCCCCATACTTTTCCAAATACCCTGGCTGTTTGTCCTTCCTTGAATTTTTCTATGTCCTGTGGGTTGTTCAATAATATAAGAACTGATGATTCGCCGTCATCCAGAACTATCGACCCTATTTCGGAATTTTTAGAAACTATTGTTCCAAGAACACAAACTCTGCCCATCTCGCTTGTGAGGGAAGAGATTTTTGTTATTATCGCAGGGGCCCTGCGGAGAATCTTCTTCTCTTCAGCCTGCAGTTCTTCTGCCATGCAAAACGAACTAAAAAGAAGTATAAAATGTTATCGCAATTGCAAGATACAATTTAACCAGCGCTCTTGCGCCATGTATGCCTGCACTTTGTGCAGCGGAAGAATTGCGTGTCTATCGTTTCCTCATCGCCCATCGAGCCTGATGTCTGCTGTATCCACCAATAAGCTGACTTGTTATGGCACTTAGGACATTCCTCTTTTACAGTAGGATACGTGGCTTCAATTTCCTTCGCGCGAGGAGAGATCTTTTCCTTCTCAGAGTGCGACATCTTTTCCTTGATGACTATGTCGCCTTTGCTAGCCTTGACCCTGGAATGGCATTTGGGGCATATTGCTGTCTTCTTGCTCGGCAGCATCAGCGTCTTGCATTTAGGGCAAAATTCCATTCAGCCGTAACCCAGCTGGCGTGTTAATCGTATCATCTTCGATGATACAAAGCGTTCAGCTGCACCCCCATCCATCATACTAGTACTTCCTCCACTTGTGGTTGCACTTCTTGCATATAAAGAATTGGGTTTCCGGCTCGTCTGCAGCCCGTGTTTGTTGAGAATACCAATAAGCTTCGTCATGCCCGCATTTGGGGCATTCTATCTTGACCGTAGGCATAGTCTCTTCGATGGGCTTTCCCTCTGCAGCACCTTCAGCGACTGATTTGGGCTTCTTCTTCATCTCTTCCTTGAACTCTATCTTCGTTGCTTCTTTATGGCCACAGTTAGTGCACACTAGACCTTCCTTTGTAGGAACCATCAACGACTTGCAGTTAGGGCAAAACTTCATGCGACCTCTTTACAAGAGCTCGACCAGAATTGCGTATTGCTTCGCAATACACAGACTCTGCAGCTCTTTGTTATGCGCTTATTTTGCATTTTTATAGTTTTCTTAGTTTGTAAGCTCTACAAAAGCGACCTTTACCCAGCCAATTAGTGGTATTCGAGCAACGGCTTTGCCGTGCAGCTGCTGTTCCATGATTTCAAGCTCGAAATCCAGCTGGTTTGTGTTTGCATCGCCTTTTGTAGACACAAAATTTTCCTCAATAAAAACTATCCTGTGTATTATCGGATCGGGCCGACTTGAAATGCTGTAAACAATAACATCTCCAACTTCCAAATCGTCAAAGTTCGTGCCTTTCACGACAAAGACATCTCCTTTGTTGAATCCATTAGTATATGGAAACTCTGCAAACTGTTCTTTTGTTATGTTTCTATCGGCATACCAGGCACCATGCCTCTGCCACCAGTCATCAAACCCACCATTGTGGTCCATGGAGCTTGAGACTACAGCCACTAACGGAAATGCTGTTCCCAGTGCTATCCCAAAAATTGGCAGAATCACAAACTTTCCAAGCAAAATTACGATTATTGCGTCAGCAATGAACGAAAGTGCAGAGTCCTCATGGGCAAGGAAGTGCCAGATCTTTCCAGGAACTGTTTTGTGCGCATCATAGCCGTGTTGCTCTTCTTTACTCCTGAAGAATTTCCAGTCAGGTGCCATGTTTGCTTTACTTGGCAGAAGCCCAAGCTTCGCCGATCAGTGTGTAAAACGTGACTCCCACTAAGAACGAGACAAAACCAGCAACAACTATGCCTAAGATCGGTATGCCTAGGAGTGGTAATGTGAAGGCTGCAAGAAGTCCGATTCCTGTTAAGACAATGTTGTACAGGCCTCCTACAAGCCAAGCCGCGAAATACTTTGAGTTGAAAGCCTTCTTGCTTATGACAGAGAACTCGAATGCAGCGCCTAGTTTGCCTTTTGTTACATAGTTAAGAACAGCGGCAGGAATGATGTAAAGTGCTATTATTCCAAGAATTATGGCTATGGCAAGTGTGATGCTGAATGAAAATGCCGGCAGCGTGTTTGTAAACACTGCATCAGCGATTGTCAATAGTGAGCTGAAACCTACTATGATAGCAGGCAAAAGGTAAGCAAGACCGATTATTCCGGCCAGCAGGCCCTTCACAAACATGTCGCCCACTTGTTTGAACTCCAAGGCCTTGTAATTCCTGTTTATTGTGGCCTTGCCAGTCTCAAGATAATAACCGACAGTGATAAGGCTTACAATAGGGATTAGCGAAACTACTGTGCCTATAAGAAGTGTCTTGATGTCCCCGAACGGCCTCTTTACTGCTTCTATTAATCTCATTTCAGCTTCTTCAGCTCCTTTTCAAACTTGTCCAAATCTGAAGATATTGAGTCTAAAGCAGAGTTCCAGACCTTCTTTGCTTCCTTGCCCTTTGTTTTTAACACAAAGACCGGCTTTGAAACCTCTGGGTGTTCCATTCGGAAAGAAGCTAGTTCAACTCCTGACTCCTTCCAGATGGCTTCCTTAATCATGTTCAGAAACCCGTGATTAGCTTCGCTGAACTCAACTTGAATCTCATCCTTGTCTTCCTTCAAAACAGCATACTCCATCAAACAGCTCCAAGATTTTGATTTTTAAGCTTTGTCCTCATATAATATGTCTGCTGCATTCACTATGGGTTTCTCAAAGTCATCGTCCATAAGCCGAGGACAAGCAGTATTCACCCATGCCTGTATGTGTGAAAAATTGCGCAGTTCGGTATCAGTAATCAAATCACCGACGAACAAATACACCTTTTTGCCCTGCTTTTCGAGCTTTTCCTTCACAATATCAATGGGGCCCTGGAAGGAATGCTGCCCTGGCTTGCTTGAAACAAGGATTCCAACAGTTTTTGCATCCTTGAAATTCGCCAATCTCTGTATCTTACGCTTCCAAAGTTTTAGTTTTTCCTCCTCACTTAACTGAGTAATCCTCTCGGTAAATGGATCGTAAACAAAAAATGGCTTTTTTGTATTTGCCAGTAAACCAAAGGGATGGAAATTGCCTGTTCCTATGTACAGAAAAGCATCAACATCGCTCTCTATGGAGAGAGCTGAAGAAACATCGCAACCTAATACCTGGCCTTCCAGAACAGCTGAACCCTTTGGCTTTCCAGTTATGGGAGTGATTCCATGTTTTGTGAGAAGTTCTTTGACAGCAGCCAGCTGATGTACAAACTGTGTTGTTGTTATCAGCCCAACAGCCTTGAATTCCTTTAGCCTAGAGACATTCCCCTCCAGTCCTGCGACTGCATCCTTGTATGCCTTGGCTTCTACAAATAATACTTTCATCTCAATTGTATTGTGCAGAATATAGGTTTTTAAGTCTTAAGGCAGCACTTCATCGATAGCAGAGCTTGACCAGCCCGAATCCTTCAGCGCTTTCTTTATCTGCTGCGGCGTGTGCCCTTCCTCCAGCTCCTTCTTCACGTATTTCTTCAATTTCGACAGATCTTCGGATGGTTCTCCTGCAGCCTTAGATGCATGAGTCTTCACATGCTTTTCAGTGAACTTGTTGATTATCTCATCTATGCGGTGCTCTGGCCAGCCAGTTTCTTTCAGCGCTGTGCGTATCTCAGTAGGCGTGAAGCCCTTGCTCATGCAGCTCTTAATATAGCGCTCTGCTTTCTTTAGTTCGTAACTAGGAGTATCGACCTCAAACTGTTCAGCCAGCGCTCCAAGCTGAACCTGATCGTCATGTGCGGCGTTCATACCTGACTTGATGTCTGTTTGCGACCATCCTGTGCTTGTCAAGTGCGATGTAATCTCATCTGGGCTGTATCCTTGGCTCATCATCGTATCTATTGCCGGCTCCAAATCCCTTCCAGATGACACTTCGTGCGTGCCGTGAGCCAGGGACAAGTTAAACAGACCTCTTCTCCTTAAGAAATAGTAGCCGGCTCCTCCGCCTATCACTAACAGAACAACTGCAATTGCGGCGCCTGCTCCAAAGCCAACCGCAGCCCTGCAATCCACGCTTATGGCTTCAGTCTCGCCTGCAGCTTCGTTGCAGAAACCGTCTCCTATAAGGAATGGGCAGCTGCAAGTAGTTGAGCAGAGCTTAGGACATGAAACATCATCTGTTCCATCACACTGCTCTCCAGATTCCGCATCGTTATTGCCGCAGAAAGCATCCTGCGCTGAGGACTTGCAATCTGCAGGAGAGTTGGCCTTAGTTTCTCCAAGTTTTGAATCGCAAATGCCGTCATTTGTCTTGTACTTGCCAAATGTCTGGCCCAGTATTGATGGGTCGCAGCCTTCTGCGGCACCATCAATGACGCCGTTGCAAGTGTTATCAACGCCATCGCCGCAGACTTCTGCAGCGTCAGGATTGATCAGGGTATCATTATCACTGCAGTCCTTTGCTCCGCAGAAGCCTCCTTCTGCAAAGAAGCCATCAGAATCTGAGTCTGTGCATTTAGGTATAGTGTGTTTTATTATCAAGCTAGCTTTATTTGTTGAATTCTGCTGGTTCGTTACTGTCACGTTAATTGTGTAGTTTGTTGCGCCTGCCGTTGCAGTAGATTTAACTTCTAATTCAACAGAACCGCTCTCGTCTGAAAGTATGGACACGTTCTTGGGATTTAATGTGCAGTTCCATCCGCTTGGACATGTTGTGCTCAAGCCGAATGTAGCAGAACATGTGTCAGGATTATCTATGGTTAGCTTGTAATCGTAAGTCTGGCCTGCGGGAGCCCCGCCTGCAGCAGGCGCTGAGGAAACATCAGGCTTCTCTGACCTTATGCATACTGCTACAATATAATGAACTGTTTTTGAATCAGAATACTGCGTGTCCGCAGTATCTCTGGCGGTTACTGTAAATGTCACATCATCATTGACATTTGCTGATGTGGGCGATTTTACAGAAAATGTTGTCGTGCCATTTTCGCCTCTAGGCACCAGCAATTTTTTGTTCGCAAAGGTGCAGTTCCATCCTGTCTGGCATGTTGAGCTTAATTCATATTCGTAGGCGCACTGGAAGTTATTCTGTACCTTTACAGAATACATCGCGGTTTCTCCAGCGCCTGCGTCAAGAGTCTCTGGTGTCACATAGAGAATTGGCTGCGCCTTCACGCACGAGACTACTGTAAATGTCTTCGTGGCAAATTCGCCTGCTCCTGTATAGTCATTATTTCCATCCTTGTCTATGCAGGCTGCATATGTATACGATGCAGGAGTTGAAGGAGCTGTAAATGTTATGTTCGCCCCTGAACTTCCTGACGCTACTGGGGCTGCAACATTTTGTCCTTGGCAGTTATTTTGCCTTAGATAAATCTGCTTGCCATTGCAATTAGTCAGTCCAGTAATCTCTGCAGTAGCTGGAAGATTTCTAGTAACAGTGCTCGGAATGTTCAGCAATACGCTGCCAGTACACTGCAGCACTGAAAATGTGGCTGTTGATGTATCTGAAGCAGTTCTTGTGCCATCAGTAGCGCTTACGCCGACAGTATACGTATTGCCAGCATTTGAATTTACAGTCAAGGTAGTCGTATTTTCAGCGCCTGGGCCGCTCACAAAAGTGCTCTGTCCTAAAGTGCATGTGACCTGGCCATTGCAGCTGCCTGTCTTTGATAATGTCCATGTTACTGGAGCGCAGGGCCCTTCATCATTATTTGACAATTTCACGGTATAGGTTTGTGCAACGCCAACATTTGTTGACGCTGATGCTGGCTCTAATGTCAGTACTGGAGGCTTGGGGTCGCAGGAAGGTGGCTGAGGCTGCGTAGTGAAAGTGTTCTGTGTAGAGTTGGCGCAATTGTTTCCAGAGTCGCAAGAGCCAACCTTGTAGAAGTATTGCTGATTAGCGGTCAAGCCGGTTAATGTGATGCTGTGTGTTTGCACTGAAGCAGAACTTGTTTTTTCTGCAGTGAAGACTCCAGATGTTGTGCCATAATAAACCCTTGAATCAGAGTCCTCATTTGTTGTCCAAGTTATAGTTGCGCTTGCAGAAGTCATGCCAGTGCTCTGCACATTGCTTATGACTGGCGGAGAAGATTCTATGAAATTAGCAGTAACTGTTGTATCTGCTGTTATTGTTATGACACAATTACCCGTACCTGAGCAGCCTCCGCCGCTCCAGCCAGTAAAGGAGAAGCCGGCGCCGCTAGGAGCAGACAATGTAACTTGTGTCCCTGAAGCAAATGATGCTGTACATGTGGCTCCACAAGAAATTCCTGGTGGGCTTGATGTTACTGTTCCTAAACTGGCACCAGAGCCTTTCTTATCTACTATGAGAGTAACTGAAGGAGATACAGTAACAGATTTGGTGCCGCTTGCAGGGTCTCTGGCCTGATTATTTGCGCCATCCTTTGCTGTCGCGTAATAATTATGCGTTCCTGTGCTCGTATAAGTTTCGGAAAATTGGCAAGTGTTTATGTTCGTGCTGCTCGTACATGTCTGCTTCGCATTTGTCAGATCATCCACAAATATCTTTATCTCTCTGGTTCCAAGACCATTTCCATCATTAGCGGTTGCTGTATAAGTCACCTGTTGATTCACAACAGGGTTAGCAGGGGAATGCGTTACTGTTAGTGACGGCGCTGCAGTGTCCTGTATAAAGACATCCTGCACTAACGGGCTGAAACCTCTATTGCCTGCTCTATCTATTGCTTGCGCATCAATGTCGTGCGGTCCTGGCGCCCAGCTTGCAGTGTTCCAGTTAACAGAGTATGGTGATGTTGTATCTTCGCCTATCTTGGAGCCGTCAACAAAGAACTCCACTTTGCTCACTCCAGATAAACCATCCGAGGCTGTTGCAGTGATCGTAACAGTTCCTGAAACTGTTGAAAAGGCTGTAGGAGACGTGACTGATGCTATCGGCGCAACTCTATCTATAACATAAGTTAAAGTCACATCAACTCTTGCTGCAGGAGGAATGTCTTCAACATCTTGCACAGAAAACTTGAATGTGTAGGTACCATCAGCAGCTGATGATGGCGGGTCTGCAAAAACTGTCGGAAACGCGCTAGTCTGCTGGTCCGCTATGAAAGTATCTGCCCAGCCACTAGCGCCATAAGATGGGCTGCAAGCCCATCCTGCAGGACAAGTTCCCTCTAAAATGCCATAACCGAAATTAACAGGACCTGCGTGGCAGCCGGAATTTGCTAGATTTTTTACGCTGACACCATAACCAGCATTTGGCGGATTTGCAGCACTGCTGTAAACAGTTGTTGCGGTGTTAGGAGTTGCCTGAGCATTATGTACGCAGCCGGTGGCTGTGTGTGCGCCAGTTATTAAATCGGTTCCGATTAGTTTTGGCGCTGCAAACGCAATGCCTGCTAATGCAAGAAGAATTATTGCTACAGCTACCAGGCTGCCTTTATTAGTGGCCAACATGGCACTATTGTAAGAATAGGACAATAAAAAGGTTTGGTATTACTTCAAGCTGAAATAAAACGAAATAAAAGAAAAAGAAAAAACTTCAGCCTTGCTCACTTGAGCTTGCTGAAGATTTGTATTGCCATCGCTATTGCACCGATCAGCACTAGGATAAATGCGATTACCCAGAATATTATGCTGATCCAGCTTATTGCTGTCACGATGCTTGGTATCTGCGTTCCAACTGGTTCCAGCACGGATGCCAGAATCAGGAACACTGCACCAGATGCGATGTAACCCAGCTCCTTCCTAAGCGCGTCTACATAGCCGCTGTACTTTAGCAAGGCTAGGCCTACCAATACACCTACTCCAAGTCCAATGGTTCCTTCTAGAAACACCATTTTAGCCGTGTCCTCCCTTAATTTAAGGGATAGCGTGATATGTGATATTTAAGCTCTTGCCACTACTTCCTTATGAGCTCTACAGCACCCCACAAGGCGCCAATGATTATAAGTATGAAAGCGATCAGTTCGAAAGCAAAGGTGACCCAAACGCTTGCAGCACCTACGCCTAACTGCGATGATAGTATTCCTGCATTCCACGCGATGTCAATTACATAGAACATCAAACCTGCTGCAATGAACCCTGCAGCCTTCTGGACCATGTGAAGTATGCCTGCATATCTTAACAACACTAAAACCAAAGCTAAGCCTAGAGTGATTCCAATAATCGTCTCTTCAATGGCCATGCTCTTATAGAACTATGAGGGATATATAAACTTTATTCACTCCCAGCTCAAATCTTTTAATCAAATAAATCAAATCTGGCCCTGGACAAACTTTTTCCTGAAGACAACATGGCCAAAATTTACCAACAGATCGAAACCATGGTCTTTCAAGTACCATGGATAGTCGCAGGCGCCCCAATTGGAACTTGCCCACAACCACAATTGAGCTTTCAGTCCTTTCTTAGATAATATATTATTAATACTATTAACTATTTCATCTCCGTGCATCTTCAATCCGTCAGGCAATTGAAGGCATACTTTTGGCTTTTCTTTCTTCAGCTCCTCAATCGCTACTGCAACCTTCTCTATGTCAATGTCATAGTCCATGATTTATAGCCTAGAGTAAACACTTTTAAGCTTTAGCATATGTTCTGCTTGCAATGAAAGAGATATCTAATGAGAGGCTTGACAAGGAATTCGATAGGACTGAGAAAGCGCTCAATGCTATCAAGATATCATCACATGATGATGCTGCGCATGAGCTTTTTGATCTGGCAAAGAGGTATTACGAAGACGCACGCTATTTCAAGGAGAAAGGAGACTTCGCCAGTGCATTTGGGGCCCTTAACTATGCTTTCGGTCTGCTTGATGCAGGAGTGAAGCTGAAATTCTTCTCTGTGACAGGAGATAAGGATTTATTTATTGCCTGATCCATATAAGGTATGAAATTCAAGGATCAGTTGGCAAAGGCAACAAGATTACAGAGAGATATTCTTCCATCAAGCTACCACATTCTAGGAAATACTTTGCTGCTTAAGTTAGGCCCTAAAGCCCGGAGGCATAAAAAGCTCATTGCCTCTTCTATCTTGAAGATATTCCCCCATATCAAATCAGTAGTTTTGCAAAAAGGCGTCAAGGGAGAATTCCGCAAGCCTGATGTTGAGTTCCTTGCTGGCAAACGATTAACAGAGATAACCCATCAAGAGCTGGATTGCAAGTTCAAGCTTGATGTTCGGAAAATAATGTGGAGCAAGGGAAATCATTTCGAGCGCTCGCGACTAGTGAATCTTGTAAAGCCAGGAGAGCTAATTATAGATATGTTTTCTGGCATTGGTTATTTCTCTGTGATACTGGGGAAACATTCAAAGGCAAAGAGAATCATAGCTCTGGAGAAGAACCCGCAAGCATTTCTCTTCCTTGCTAAGAACATATCTCTTAACAAGCTTCACAACATTACTGCTGTGGAAACTGACTGCAGGTCCTTTACAATGAAAAAGAAAGCTGACCGAATATTAATGGGATATTTCCCAAACACAATAAGATATCTGCCGCATGCCTTGAAGTTAGCGAAGAAAGGAACAATAATACATTATCATGACTTGACATCTGACGCAAAGGGGCTAGCTCTTAAGATCAGGAGAGCTGCAAAGAGCAAGGTCAAGATTCTAAATGTTAAGGAAGTCAAGCAATATTCTCCGTCAAAAAGACATTATGTATTTGACCTAGCAGTTACATAAGGTAGCATTTCTTTGGGAATTGGGAAAACAGGTATTTGTTTGACTTCAAATTCCTCGGCATGCTTTCTTACAGCGTTAACTATATTTCTCACCCTAGGAATTCCGTACCAGTAGACTGCAGTGCAAAGCTGCACAGAGTTAGCGAAATGCAATGCATTTCGCGCATCTCTAAAAGCCATAATGCCGCCGGCTGCTGACAGGTAGCCATCTGGCTTATGTTCTCCCCGGAACAGTCTTGCTTTCATCAGCGTGTCTTCCTTTATGAAATCTCCACTGAGAGAACCTTTTCCCCATCTTTGCACGTTATAACCGTCACGGCTTTGGAAAGATACGCACTTGGAGGTGTCTGCATAAGAAAATCCGTCGACAGGGAGTGAAAGCTGCGTAATGAAATCTAACTCGAAAAAATCGCGGGCCATCTTTAGCAGAGTAGGAACACCAAGCCTTAATTTTGCCAATTCGGTCTTCAGTTCCTTTACCTTTTGATCTTTTTCTTTCACCATTTGCTTGAGGTTTTGAAAGATTTGCTCGCCATCTGGAGGCATCTTGCCGTGAAATTCAAATGGATTGTACGCCCATACTACATATGGCCTACTGCCAGTCATCAAGAGCTGCCTGAAATTAAACTCTATAGCATCCGCTTCTAGTCTTTCCACAAGAGAAAGATCGCTTATTTTAGAAGGGGAGAAGTTTTGTATTACGTTAGTATCCGGCGAGTACTTCTTAATTTTGCGGTACAACTCATTAGCTTCTTCAAAAGAGAGGACGTCGATGTCCCAATGCGTAGAAGTGCTAAACATCGTTCGCTTATATTCAGGGATTTCTTCTGTAGAAGCAAACCACGTCTGGTCAACATTAGGGATCACTCCTTTCTTTATCGTTCTTACTCCAATTTTTTGTGTTCCTGGTTTTGCCAAGGGCGATACAGATTTTAGCACAACTGCATCAATGCCAGCGTCTATTGCTTTCTGAACTAAATTTATATTATCGTTAAGAGGGCTTGAAGCAAGCCACACATAGCCGAAGTCGTCAAGCTTATTCATATACTTTAGCAAACAGATAGAAATTTAAACCTAATTCACGCGTACATCTTAGATTGTTTTGGCGTCTTTATCTTGATTGTGAAATCTTTTACGAAAACTTTTGCCGTGTCCTTGTCTTTAGTTTCAAGCCAGCCATATATTTTATTCGAGAAGCAAGACATACAAACAGCTTTCTCATTCTCTCCCCTGCAGACTTTGCAGGAGATTTTTCCATAGCGCGCCTTGTCCAACATATTTCTTACTGCTTCCCTGTACGGCTTCACTAAGGATAACTTTTTCCTCTCCACCCAGGATTCCATTTTATCCGTCAGGCAGAGTGGGCACACTGGCACATCAATTTGTTCTGAACAAAGCCCGCACCTCGTCATCAGTGATCAATACATTGAAAAATATTGTTCTTTATAAGCTTTTATCTTCGAAAGGCAAGAATTTCTTTTTGTCGAGATTTAATTCATTTATTAAGTCCAGCAAGTATTGTGGCAATAAAACCTTGAAGTCATATTCTGAAATTTTGCTCAGGGCCTCTACTTGTTCGCGTTCCGTGACTTGCACAAATATGGACTTGTCCTTGTTCGCCTCAAGCTCCTGCTTCAACGCATCATTGTTGAGCGCAGTGCTAAGCCTCAATATCATGACTTGCTTTTCTTCGGCAGCAGATGCATAAGGCTCGTGATTATCTTCATCCTCCTCGTCCTCTGGCTCAGGCTCTGGTTGAGGAATGGGTTCTGGCTCGTCTCCATCATCTTGCGCATTTGAGCTCTGAAGGAGCTGGGAAACTTCTGAAACGTTGAGAGATTCACTTTCTGCAGATTGTGCGGTCTGCTGGGCTTGCGAAGCTTGAGCCTCTGGCTTAGAACTTGCTTCCTTTACATCAGTAATAAACAATCTATATTTCTCCATCTGCCAGTGTACTTCGTGTGGCGCTCCGAGAACTTCTTCGACATCTCTGGCAAGCCTTGAAAGATATGCCAGCTCTGTATCAGTTAAAACGCGCTCATTTTGCTTTTCCTTCAGCACTTCTTTTCTCAAAGTGCTTGAAGTATAATCATCCCTTATCACCTGAATCTGCTGCCCTGGAACTTCCACTCCCGTTACTCTATCTTCTGCATCAATAAGATATACATTTGGAGAAATCAATTCAAACCCATGCGAAGCCCTGACTTCAAAATCTTTGCCTTTCGGAATTATAACGCCAGAACGCTCGGCGTTGGAATGCTTGCTTATCAGCACAATAACAGGTTCGCCCTTTGAGGCAGACCAGCATTCCTGTATCGCTTTGCTTAATGATACAACACCCTTAACGCTCGCAAAAGATTTCCTATCAGATTTGACTGAAACAAACGGCGTATCCCTTGCTGCAGCGGATAGCAAGGCTTGCGCAGATTTTATGTATTTTAAGTCGTCAGCGGAATCAATGTACTTGTAAAAATCGACAATTTCAGACTGCATTTCAGTTGTCAATGATGTATCAATGAAAGCATCAAGCTTTGTAAAATCTATTTTCCTGTGCTTTACAAAATCATTGAACGCTTTCTCTGTGATGATGAAACTTGGAGCGACTGGCTTGCCGGCTTCCATCAGCTTTGCCAATTTTGTTGCGGCGCCCAAATCTGATTTAGATATCTCTTTCAACCACTTGCAATAGGCCATGTCCTCACAAAGGATAGGAAGGAAATTATAAAAGCTCTTCCTTAATGTCAACATTAAAGAACCCTGGCATTCCTCTCCACTTAACTGGTTCAATACGCTTTGCCTCTGATAATATGTAACCAAATTTATGCTTATGATCCCATCCTTCATCTTTTATCGCAGGCCTGATAGCAAAATGCAGTTTTTCATCAGAATCGAATTCTTCATCTGTTGCGTATAGCTTAACATCGGCAAGAAATGCCTTGCCAACAATCATGCCGGTAGGTAAATTATTTTCAAAACCAAAATGTTTCAACCACAACTCCTTTGTGCCTGCAGCCGCAGCATAAATGTAAAACCATCCCCTATGGCTTGTATTCTTGCCTCGGATCTCAATTTTCTTTTTCCCGCTTACGACAAGTTCAGCCCAGGGCTGGCTCAATGCCAGGCATTTCATAAAACGCTGACTTAAAACCTTGATAAAAGCTTTTCTAGGCTTGTCTATATGCGTCCATCTTTTTCTTATTTGCTTCTAGTCGCTTGAGATACTCTTCCTCCAGCTTAAGATTGAGTATATTCGAAAGCTGTAAGGCATAAACTAAAAGGTCAGGAACGACCTCATCCTTCACTTGCTCGAGCTTAGCATCCCCTTGATGTTCATCCTTGTGCTCCGTAGCTTCACAATATCCAGAAAGTTTGCCTAAAAGTTTGCCGATATGCAAAGTAATGTGACGAATCTTCTCGAAAGCAGGCTCATTATATTGTGAAAAATAAGTTTTATCGAATTCTGCCTGCTTTTTTTGCAAATCCTGTGCGTCCATTTTATTATGCAAGTTTATTTATCCTTACTGAGCAGTGCATTGGCATCTTGTGCCTCGCCTTGTTTGCGGCTGTCTTTGCCAGCTGCACATTAGATTCTGGAACATATATTGAGAAAAGGACTTTGCCTTCAGTAACTTGCGCTGCATGCCCTTCTGCCCTTCCAAATGCCAGGCTCATGCCTCTTTGAAAACGGTCGGCTCCGGCTCCTGTCGCAAGAGGGTTTAATCTTAAGACGTGATGTGGAACTACTCTTACTTTGGCAGACCAGCCTGTTTTTGCAGCAGTTTCCATTACTCTGGCAATTACTTGCCTTGCTGCTTCCAGCGCATTGTCCCTGACCTGTATTTTCTTGCCTGAAACTATCTGCACTTCGTAAGGATGCCGGATCTTGTCGCCCATGTCATACTGAGCAATCTTGATGTGTGGAGCTCCTTTGATGTAAGCCTTAGACTTGACTCTGGATGTCCTGGTGTAAGGCCTTTTCACTTTCCTGTAGGCAACCGCCTGCCTTAGCTTGACCATAAAGGAGAGCTGAAAAGTTGATTTAAAAACATATCGGACGGCAAACCTTATTAATTATCGTCTTCATTGTTGAATATGAAAAAGCTCCACGAGCAGCTTTCTGTGGCCGCGGTTGCGTTAGCGGCAACACCTGTCGCTGTCATTAATTTGATTGGCACGGGTACTAGCACAGCATTGATGCTAGCTGCGATGGCTGCACTTTTAGCAGGTACTGTAGTTTCAATGGCAGCAGTAAGATTATTACGAGAATGGTACTAGCATACGTCTTGATAAACATAAAGTCAGGCCAGGAGAAAGATGTTTTGGACAAATTGAGGGCTGTTGGCCAGGTTATGGACGCAAACCTGGTTTATGGAGAATATGATCTGATTGTTAAGGTCGAATTGGATGAGGTCTCAAACCTTTCAGAATTCATAATCGAGAAGGTCCGCGCATTGCCCATTGAAAAAACAACTACTTTGATAGTTGCAGGCTAGAATGACTTCTATAATTGATCCGAATGAATTTAGCATATTAATTCCTTTAATAGCGGCAGTGTCTTTTCCTGCAGGGCTGCTTCTTTACAAGGCTGCTAGCGAAGAGCTATCTCCAATTGTTGCGAAAATAAAGTTTGACAAGATTATCGCGCTGGTATTGTCTGCAATCGCAGCTGTATTGCTGGCTGCTGGGCTTCAATCCAGCTTTATGGAAGAGTTTGCCATGGGCGTCTTTGCCCTTGGGCTGCTGGCCGGAAGCTTTTTCCTGGCTGATAAGGATAACAAAAGGGCTCTGAAATTCACTGTAGTTTCTGTTGCAATATTTTTGACAATTTTCTTTGTAATTTCGGCCTTATAATAAGGCTTTTAAAGCATAAATCTTGCCTGCTTTACATGGTAACTCCATTTGATGTCCCTTCGCAGGAATTGGCTAAAGAAGTAGCCCAGGGGCTTAAAGGCAAGATTGAGGTTCCAAAATGGGTCCAATTTGTAAAGACTGGTTCGAATAAGGACAGGCCTCCATTGAACAAGGACTGGTGGTACATAAGGGCCGCCTCTATTCTTAGAACAATATACAAGAACGGTGCCCCAGTAGGCGTTTCCAAATTACGGTCAAAGTACGGTGGAAGGAAGAATCGAGGACTGAAACCGCACAAGTTCAGGAAAGCATCCGGTTCTGTTATCAGAAAATTACTGCAGCAGTTGGAAAAGGCCGGCTATCTTGCATACAAGAAAGACGGCGTGCAGAAGGGTCGTATTGTCACCTCTGCTGGGGTCTCTCTTTTGACAAAAGCGGCTGCAAATGTAAAGGCAAGAAAATGAACCAGGACGAATTGAAACAAAAATATGCTGAAGAAGTCAGAAAAAGATATGCGAAAGACCTGCAGCAGCGCAACACAGACGAATTCGTTCAGAGACAGCTTGATAGTGCTAGAAAAACGGCGGTGCTGCGTTTGTTGACTAAAGAAGCCCGCGAACGCCTCAATAATGTTAGGATAGCAAGGCCGGAACTCGCAGATACTGTTGAACTTGCGCTGATGGAAGCTTTACAGGCTGGAATGTTGAAAGAGCAGATTGATGATTTAAAATTGAAACAGGTATTGGAACAAGTTTCAACACAGAAAAGATTCAACTTCATAAAGTAAGATGGGAAAAGTGCAAAGATCTGGGAAAAAGAAAAGGCTCGGTGCTGCCAGCCGGCAGACTCGCTGGGCGCCATTCTGGATAATTCCAAAATCCCAGGGAAAGGGGAAGAAGATGCATCCTTCATCTTTGACTACGACAAAGAGGAGCTGGAGAAGGACAAAATTGCAGGTGTAAAATGGTTGAACGAATATATAACATACCCTTGAGAAGAGAATGGCTGAAAGCTCCCCGCTGGAGAAGGAGCAAGAAAGCTGTATCAGCAATAAGGGCATTTTTGCAGAAACATACTAAGGCCAAGACCGTAAAGCTTAGCAAATGGATCAACGAGGAGGTCTGGGCTAGCGGTGGAAAGACTCCACCTTCAAAACTTTCAATCAAAGTCGATATAGATAAGGAAAAGTCTCTTGCAAAGGCTGAATTAGTTGAGCTTCCAAAGAAAGCTAGGCGAAAAGAAGAGGCCAGCAAGAAGCAGGAAGAAAAGGCCAAGAAAGTAGAAGCTGCAAAGCCTAAGGAAGCCGAAACTGAGGAACATAAGCACGAAGAAGAAAAGAAACCTGAACAGGCCGCGCCAACACCGCAGCAAGAAATGGCTATGCACAAGTAGAATTTTTATACTATGACTACTTTATTACAAGAGTTAAGAATGAATGATGAACACGCCGCTGTTATGAACTTCCATGGCGATCCTAATGTAGGTCTCCATGGCTTTGCCACTGATAAATTCTGCTTGGTAGGAAAAACTGTCAATGATAAACAAGCTGCGGATCTTGAAAGGAAGATGAAGGTCCCCGTCATTAGGGCAACTCTTTACGGCATGGATCTTGTTGGGTTGTTTGCAGCTGGAAATTCCTCATCACTCGTGCTGCCTAAAATTATTTTCGACCACGAGCTGAAGAACCTTAAAACTAGTCTGGAAAAATTAGATGTAAAAATCAGCGTTATTGAAACTGAACACACTGCTTTCGGCAATAACATCTTAGTTAACGATAAGATTGCGATAATCAGCAATGTCTATGATAAGGAAACTGCAAAACAGATTGCGCAGGCGCTTGAAGTAAAAGATTTTGTGCAGATGGACCTTGCAAACACAAAGGTTCCCGGCTCTGTAGGAAAGATTACAAACAAAGGCGCTATTTTTTCCCCAAATCTTTCAGAGGCTGAAATCAGGAAATTGGAAAAACTGCTGGGGTTCGAGATCGGCCTAGGTACTATTAATCTGGGTAATCCGTTCGTCTCTTCAGGGGTCATAGCTAACTCGCATGGATTTGCGGCCGGAGAGGCGAGTTCTGGCTTCGAGATAAGCAGGGTTGATGAAAGTCTTGGCTTCCTAAAGTAGGCTTTTTAAAGTTCATTTCTTTTCAAGTAACATGGATGAGGGTGCTAAGAAAAAGCTGCTTCAAGAGAAGTATGTTCAGCTCCAGCTGATCACGATGCAGATCAAACAAATTGAGGAGCAGCTTGAAGCATTAGACCAGAGGGCTGCAGAGATGGTTCATCTACGCGAGAGCCTGAAAAGTTTTGCTACATTAAAAGCTGGGGCCAAGTCCTTTGCTCCTCTGGGGCAGGGAATGTTCATAGAATCTGCTTTGGGAGATACAAAATCTGTCCTGATAAATGTAGGTGCGGGTATAATTGTAAAGAAGAGTGCCGGGGATGCTGAGAAAACTATAACTGCCCAAATGGACCAGATTCAAGCCATAACTGTAGAACTCGGAGAAAACCTGCGAGAGTTAGCAGTAAGGGCTCACGAGCTTGAGACAGAAGTGGATTCACTAGCGTGAGAATATGTTCGATTTCCTAAAAAAGGCGTTCAAATCTTTCTCTGATAAACTTAGCAAGCCAGCTGAAAAGCCTGCAGAAGAAAAAATAGAAGCGGCTAAGCCGCTAGAGATCCCCGCTCCACCAAAGATTCCTCACGTAGAACCTGTGCCTAGCGAAGAAATTGAAGAAAAGCCCAGGGATATCCCAAAAAAAGTCAGGGCTGAAGAAATAACCACGCCGCAAGTTCATATCACTGAAAGGCCTAAGCCGAAAGAGCTGCAGAAACTGGAGCATAAAGAGAAGGAACGCGGTTTCATGCAAAAGCTTGCGGCAGTTGTTACAGAAGCCCGCATCACTGAGGATCAATTCTCAAAGTTATTCACCGACCTGGAATTAGAATTGATACAGAACAATGTTGCTTTTCCAATAATCCAGCAGATAAGAAGCAATCTTGAAAAAGAGCTAGTGGGAAAGTCTGTTAACAGGCAGCAGATTTCCGAAATTATAAAGAAAATTCTCAAGGAAACTATTCTCTATACACTAGAAACCCCAACTCCAATTGACCTGATCAAGCTAGCTGAAGAGAAAAAGTCTGCGAAAGAGCCGCTGGTGCTCATGTTTATTGGGGTTAATGGCCATGGCAAGACCACAACTCTTGCAAAGCTTGCAAAAGTGTTCCAACAGCACAAATACAAATGCATCTTTGCTGCATCAGATACTTTCCGCGCAGCTAGTATTGAACAGCTAGAAGAGCATGCAAAGAGACTTGACATTCGTGTGGTCAAACACGCATACGGATCTGACCCTGCTGCAGTGGCTTTTGACGCAGTGAAAGCAAAGGACAAGGACATTGCATTGATAGATACTGCAGGCCGGCAGTCTATAGATGCAAACCTTATGCAAGAACTGCAAAAAATCAAGCGCGTTGCCAAGCCAGACCTGACAATCTTCATTGGAGAAGCCATAGCAGGCTCTGATCTTGTGTCCCAAGCACAATTGTTTAACGAAAAGATAGGTTTTGACGCCCTCATACTTACCAAAGCAGATGTTGATGACAAGGGCGGCGCTCTCCTTTCAGTGGTGCATGCCACTGGCAAGCCTATCCTATATCTAGGAATAGGCCAGAAATACGAGGATTTGGAGAAGTTTGATGCGGAGAAGATCGCTAACAGAATACTAGCATAACATCCTCTCATAGCCTTTTTAAATTCTAAACCTGCTTTGTTGATATGCTGGACAAACTTGGGGAATCCCTAAAGGATAGCCTTCGCAAGTTATTGAAGATATCTCTCATAGATAAGAAACTCGTTGATTCTCTTGCAGATGACATCAAACGTTCTTTGCTAGCTGGCGATGTTAATCCGCAGCTGGCGCAGAAGATAGCTGATTCCATAAAGAGGCGCGCATTCGAAGAGAAGCCCCGCGCCGGTTTGACGCACAGGGAGCATATCATAAACATTGTTTATGAAGAACTAGTAAAATTATTGGGAGCAGAACCTGGAAAATTTGAAGTTAAGGAAAAACCGACAAAAATACTTCTTGTAGGCCTTTTCGGATCTGGAAAGACAACGACAGCGGGCAAGCTTGCAAAACTTTTCAAGAAGCAAGGCCTCAAAGTCTGTTTGGTGCAGACCGATACCTGGAGACCAGCCGCATATGAGCAGCTGAAACAACTGGGAGAGAAGATCAATGTTCCTTTCTATGGGATAAAGGAAGAAAAAGACCCTGTTGTAATCTACAAAAAATTCCTTCCTGATTATGACAGATTTAATGTGGTTATCATAGACAGTGCTGGAAGAGATGCTCTATCCAAGGACTTGGTGCAGGAACTAAAAACTCTTAACCAAGAAGTTAACCCTCACGAAAAGCTGCTGGTAATTTCTGGGGATATTGGACAAGCTGCAAAGATGCAGGCAAAGGCCTTCCAAGATTCTGTAGGCCTCACAGGAGTGATAGTAACAAAGCTTGATGGAACTGCGAAGGGCGGCGGCGCATTATCTGCATGTGCGGAAACTGGCGCCAAGGTAAAATTCATCGGAGTCGGAGAACATATTGAGGATTTTGAGGATTACGACCCAAAGAGATTTGTCTCAAGATTATTGGGCTTGGGAGACCTGCAGACGCTGCTTGCAAAAGCTGAGGAGGCTATGAAAAAAGAGGACGCTGAAGCTCTTGCAAAAAAATTCATGAAGGCAGAATTCACTTTCGATGACTTGATGAAACAGATGGAAGCTTTGCAGAAAATGGGCCCTCTCAAACAGGTCATGTCAATGATACCTGGAATGGGCGCCGCGAAGATACCTGAGGAATTACTGGGGGTGCAGGAAGGAAAGATGAAATCCTGGAGGCACATCATACAAAGCATGACAAAGCAGGAGAGGGATAATCCTGATCTTATAGATGGCTCGAGGGTTAAAAGAATTGCAAAAGGTTCAGGCCATTCTGAGCAGGAAGTCAGGGAATTGATGAAACAGTATGCCCAGATGAAGAAAATGCTCAAGGTTATGGGCAACCAGAAGCAAATGCAAAAGCTGCAAAAGATGTTCGGCGGCAAGATGCCTATGGGTTTCTAACTTTGTGCTTTAAGTGCATTTATGTATTTAGCTAAAATCTGATACGCAGCCATTGCTTGGCCTGCCAAATCTATGTTGTGGAAAACATAGCTTTTCCCAGTCGTGGCTAACTGCGCACAGGCACAATTGGTGCCTAAGACAACTCTTTCAAGTTCTCCATTTTTGTTCCATTCTAATCGTGGAAAGCCAAATTTGCTTGGACCATTATGTGCTTCAAATATGATTTTAGCAAACTTAGCAAATCTTACTCTGCTTTCTTCAGTGCCTTCTGAAAGCATGGTTTTCCACGCTTCATATTCAGGCGGCAAAGTGAAATCCTCTAATTTATACTCGCCATTCTCTTCTCGTCCTATAGATGGAACATACATTTTAAGTTGTAGAAGCAAAGCCTTAAAAATGGTCCTTTTTTGCTGTTATTTGATATGGTTAAGAGAGCAGGCAGTTTTAGGGCTAGAACTCGAAAGAGCATGAGGAAAGTACCCCGAACTAAAGGCAAAGTGCCTATCACAAAATTGCTTCGGACATTTGAAATTAATGAAAGAGTAGTGATAAGACAGGAGCCTGCAATACATAACGGGATGCCGCATCCTAAGTTCAAGAACAAGATGGGCGTCATCAAAGGGAAGCGAGGCTCCAGCTACACAGTTGAGATAAAGGACGGAAACAAGGCAAAGCTGCTCATAGCTTCACCAGTACATCTGGTGAAGGCGAGGTAAAATGACTGACATACGGATGATCACAAAAGAACCTATAACTGTTGTACATGTCGAAAAGATACTGAAAGCTCGGAAAAAGGAAGAAAGGAATGAGCTTCAGAGCAAAGTGCTGGACTACAGCAAGAAAGTAGGCAAATTGTCAGAGGCTGACTCCAACAAGCTGATTGGCGAGCTTGAAGGCCTGCAGATACCTGGCCTCACTAAAGAAGAGATAATATCCATAACAGGCCTTGCGCCAGGAACTCTTACCGAATTAAGGGCTGTGCTATCTGGAAAAGCCAATTTAAGCTCGGAAAACTTTAAAAGGATTCAAGAAATACTATTGTCTTACGCTAAAGAGAAAAAATGATAGCTTGGAGAAATAAAGAAAATGATACCGATGAGAAGAGCGAAAGAGGAATATGCAGTCGTATTAGACATGCTGCAACATGGGTATCTCGAAGACTCGAGGCCGATGCACAAGAAAGAGTCTGTGGCTCAAGTTCTAGGTAAGTCTTTCTTCACGTTGCTGGAAGTGATCCCCACTGTACAATTGAAGCCTTACGACGAGATCTACATCGGAGAGGGTAAAAGGGACAAGGTATCTTACATCAAAGGAATACTTGACTTCAACAGGTTGACGCAGACAGCTAAATCAGAGCTGCCATTCGTGATAGAAAAGATTGTCGAATCAAAGGAAAGGGATTTTGTGCAGTTCTTCAACACATCAGGACCCATCAGTCTTAGAGCACATCAATTAGAGCTATTGCCTGGCGTTGGAAAGAAACACGCACAGGCCCTCTTAGAGGAAAGACAGAAGAAACCCTTTGAGACTTTTGAGGAAATAAAACAAAGGGTTCCATCAGTGGACCCTAAGAAAGTTGTGATAGACAGGATAATGGCAGAGCTCGAGAACAAGGACCGGCATAGATTATTTGTCCGCAGATAGCTGCAACACTAGTCCTAAATCTTCACCGCAGACTTTCATCTCGACAATTTTGAAATGTGTTTCAATCAGCTCCATGTTAGGAGTTATCTTGTTAAGAACAGTCAGCACAAAGGTTCCTTTTGGCTTCAGCACCCTTTTGACTTCTGCCAGCATCTCGTCTGCAGATTCCAAGTTCTGCAGGGCAGTAAAGCTCAGCACTGTCGCAAAAGAAGAGTCCTTGAACGGAAGCTTTTCGACGTCTCCATTAACTCTTGTACCAGAACCTTGCTTGAGCATCTCTAAAGAAATGTCAATGCTCACAAAACCTTTCTTGACATTAAGGAATTCCCCAAGCAGCCCAGTACCGCTGCCTAAGTCAAGGATTGGCTTCTTTAGCTGCAAGTCTTGCAGCATTATATGATATTTCTCTTCCTGTATATCTCCATAGCGGCTGTTATAGATTTCGGCAGATTTATCGTAAGATTCTTTGACTTGCTGCTTCTTGTCCATTAGCTTTTTAACTGAAAATTAGCTTTTAATCCTTATGCGCGTCCTCATAGATACAAATGCACTGGTTTATGCAGCAGAGAACAAGCTGCAAATCTTTGATTTGCTGAGAGGCAAAGAAGTAGTCATTCCAAGCAACGTTATTGCAGAATTAAGACTAATACAAAGCAAGGGAAAGAAAGCCAGTGATAAGAAGGCCGCTTTCATTGCGCTCAAGCTTCTTGAGTTATCATCATACAGATCTGTTGAATTATTTGGGAAAACAGACAAGGCCATAGAAGAATACGCTAAAGAGAACAAGGTTGCTGTACTAACAAACGACAGAATGCTCAAAAAGGCGCTTCAGAAAGCGGGCGTGAAGGTGCTTCACATAAGGCAGAAGAAGTATATAGAGCCCTGGACATAAAGCTTTTTAAACCTAAGATTTGCCTCCTCTATATACTTAATCGAACAAAATGTATTACAAATCTGAAGTCGAGGGTGTTGTCAGGATACCGCCAACTTTGTTTGGCGAGAAGCTTGACGCTGCTGTTGAAAAACAGCTGAAAACAGATTATGAGAGCCATGTATTTGAAGAACTAGGCAGAGTCATCGAAGTTTTGGAAATAAAGAACATAGCTGAAGGCGTCATAATCCCGGGCGACGGAGCTGCTTATCACAAGACACAGTTCGTTATACTGCATTACATCCCTGAAATCAATGAGATAATTGAAGGTGATGTAAAAGATATTGCAAAATTCGGCGCTTTTGTTGACTTCGGCCCGTTTGAAGGCATGGTACATGTGAGCCAGACAATGGACGATTTCGTATCATTCTCAAAATCAGGGACCTTGACTGGAAAGAAGTCCGGCCGCGCTTTGAAAACAGGAGACTATGTAAGGGCTAGGATCGTAGCCATCAGCTACAAAGATCCAAAGAGCCCCAAAATAGGACTCACTATGAGACAGCCTGCTTTGGGAAAGATGGAATGGATAGAAGCTGAGACTAAGGAAGAGAGAAAAGCTGCTGGCAAGGAAGTAAAAGAAGAAAAGAAAGCTGAAAAGAAGGAGAAGAAGAAATAATGGCGAAACAAGCATGCAAAGTATGCAAGAAAATAACAACTAAGGATCATTGCGACAAGCATCCTGATGCAAAATTAGTGGAAAACTGGAAAGGCCGCGTAATCATAATACATCCTGAAAGCTCAGAGATCGCAAAGCGAATGGGCATAACAGAGAAAGGAGAGTATGCGGTAAGGGTATAATGGAAATCAAGATTCTCAACAAAAAGGAAAATTTGTTCTTTAACAGGACCGAAGTTGAGGCTGAAATACACCATCCTGGCGAGCCTACACCAAAGAGATCAGCTGTGAGGCAGGCCATAGCAGATGCGATGAAAGTTTCTGCAGATGTTGTTGCTGTCCAGCAGTGCAAGTCCCAGTTCGGCCTTAAGTCAGTGTGCAAGGTAGCTGTGTACAAATCAAAAGAAGATTTGCAGAAGCACGAATCTGATTATGTTAAGGGAAGAGAGTCAGGACACAAGACTCATCACACCAAACCTGCGGAGGCTGCAGCAGCGCAATAATGGCAAAACACAAGCCTAAACCCGGAAAATCTACTAATAAATATGCTAAATACAAGCCGGAAGGAGAAACACTCAAAAGGTTGGGAAGGATATGCCCAAAGTGCGGCCCCGGCGTGTTCCTAGGGGAGCACAAGGACAGGCGCCATTGTGGAAGATGTTCATATGCAGAATTAATTTCTAAGGCTTAGCGCCGCGCGTAAATTATAACCCAATTACCAGTGTGCTGTGTTCTATCGGTTATTGCATCTATAATTTCTAATCCTTGTGCCTTGACCATATCGCTGGCTTCTTGCTGTGAATAATATGCTATGAATCTCCCAAATCTATCAGTAGATTCCCCTGCACCTTCCTTTAAGCCCAAGAACATTATTCCTTCAGGTTTAAGAATTCTGTAAAATCCTTGCATCACTGCTGGTGTTTCTCTTTTAGGTATGTGAATTAAAGATGAAGCTGACCATATTCCATCATAGCTCCTCTCTTGTTCTGTGATGTTGCGCATATCCATTATTTTGAATTGGGCAGCAGGCGCGCGTTCCCTAGCAATCCTTATCAGGGAATGTGACAGATCAATACCTGTTACTTTGCAGCCCTTTTCGCAAAGGCGAGCAGCTAAGTCCCCAGAGGCACAGCCCACATCTAAAACAAATGGTCCGCGTAACATATCAACGAAACGAGCCATATAATCTGCAGTTTGTCCTGCATTTACTCTAAATCTTTCTGCGAACATCATATGCTCGCGCTCGTAAATCTCTGCGGTGTCTTTGACCGGGTCCATAGACTAAACCTAATAGTTAGTTTATTAAACCTATATACTGAACAAAACACATGCTCTGCTTAGGTATAGAGTCGACAGCGCACACATTCGGCATTGGCATAGTGGATGATAAGTTCAATGTGCTCTCCAATGTAAAAGAAGTGTTTACAACTGAAGAGGGCGGCATTCGGCCTATTAAGGCTGCCGAGCACCATGTTCTATTTTTCGAAAATGTTTTGGGGAAAGCCTTAGAGTCAGCAAAAGTAAAGCTAGAGGACATAGACTTGATTGCATTTTCACAAGGGCCTGGCTTGGGGCAGTGCTTGCGAATAGGCGCTGTGGCTGCTCGCGTCTTGGCTTTGAGAACAAACAAGCCAATTGTAAATGTAAATCATTGCATTGCGCACGTGGAGTCAGGAAAAATCACTTCTGGCTTCAAGGATCCAGTAACGCTGTATGTTTCCGGCGCTAACACGCAAATATTGGCGCTAGCTTCCGGCAGATATAGAGTATTTGGCGAGACACTAGACATTGGAGTTGGAAATTTCCTAGATTCATTTGGCCGCGTTATAGGAATTGGCTTTCCTGCAGGCCCTAAAATTGAGGAGTTAGCGAAACTAGGCAAAAAATATGTTGAACTGCCGTACACAGTAAAGGGTATGGACTTTGCTCTCAGTGGGATATTAACAAAAGCTGAACAATTGTGGAGATCTGGAAAATATTCCAAAGAAGATCTTTGCTACAGCGTGCAGGAAACTGTTTACGCAATGCTTACTGAAGCTACTGAAAGAGCAGTTGCGCATATTAACAAGCCTGAAGTTGTATTGACTGGTGGAGTCGCTGCTAATCAGCGACTCGGAGAAATGGTGGGGATAATGTGCAAAGAGCGCGGTGTGGAATTCTCCATTGTGCCGCGACCCTTAAGCGGAGATAACGGCGCGATGATTGCTATGGCTGGTATTTTGCAGTACAAATCTAAACCACAAAGTTTAAGTATTTCTGAGACAAAAATTAACCCATACTGGCGCACTGATGGCGTGGAAGTTACATGGCTTTGAGATTACTCCAGAACTTGCATACTTAATCGAAGCGCTGAAGGTCGAAGGTTACTGGACAACTGAGCATAGAAGAGGCGAGATTCAAAATAAAAATTTGGCACTATTATTCTATATTGAAGACCTTTTGAAGCGCGTAGGTGTGAATACTAAGAAGAGTTTACTTATAAAAATAAAACCGAAATGGCAGAATTTCAAATCCGAAGACATCCAAATAATAGATAAGCAAGGCAAGCAACTAAGATTTCATATAGAACATAGTCCTTTCGACGGTAGTAAGAAGATAAAATTTTATTTACCTTTCAAAGCTCGAAGTTTTATCTTTAAACAAATTAATAAAGCTACTAAAATAAGTTTTAGAATTAGAAACTGTAAAATATTTACTTATTCAGCTGTTCCAATCTTTATTTACACGTCTTTGACATTTTACAAAAAGGATTTCTTAGAACTATTGGATTTTCTTATTCCCATAAGAGGCGCGCATAACATGCGATTACATAAAAATCTGTATAAATTACAAAAAGAATACGTGTCTGCGGCTTTTAGTGCATTAGTTGATTGTGAAGGAAGCATTGAACATTACGGTCTAAAGAGACAAATTAGAATTCGTATGGTCAATAAGGCATATCTAGAGGACTGGCGCGATTTGTTAAGTGCATATAAAATAGACTCTAGAGTTGAGCGTGCTGAGGAACTTAAGGGTTTAGTTATTTCTGGCTATGAAGATTTCGATAAACTTGTACGACTAGGAGTAAATTTCAGGCACTCAGAGAAATCCAAAAAATGGGGGAATATTCTATCCACATACAAGAAAAAGCAAGTATCTAGAAACTCGGCTTTAGATTTTTACTCATCAAAGATAAGAGAACGTGGGCCAATTAGCAAAATGGAATTGGCGACACTTACGGGCAAAAGCCATCGCGTGACCAGCCACTTTCTGACAAAACTAAAAAGACAAAACCGTATAAAGGTTATAGAAGGTAGAGTCCCTAAATACATATGGCTTCGATAACTCTCCCAGATAATACAGTGATTGATGTCGAACTTGCGGACAATCATTTCAAGCGAGTTAATGGCTTGAGCGGCTGCAAAGAGAAAAAATCTATGCTCTTCACGTTCCCGTTTTCATTCAAGTGGGGCTTCTGGATGCCTTTCATGAATTTTTCCTTAAGTATGATATATTTGAACAAGAACAAGGAGGTCATTGACATATTACATGCAGAGCCAATGACTGCAAATCCTAAAACTTGGAAAATTTACAAGCCTTCCAAGGCCTGCAAGTATGTTCTTGAAACGCCGTTTGAGCATAACATTAAAAAGGGTGATGTTCTTAGCTGGTAAAATGGGATTGCTCGATGACTTAGTAAAGTTGACGAAACTGAAAGCTAAGCATGTTAAGGAAGATACGCACAAGTTTGTCAAGAAGGAATTGAAGAAGGCTGAAAAGCGCGAGAAGAAAGAGGAAAAGTCTAAAGAAAATAAGTGATTATTGCTTTTCTACAATACATTCCCTGAGAGGCTTGTCAAACCGCAAACGCTTGAAGCTAGGCGCTCTCAAGTGAAGATATTTTGTATATTCTAAGAACTCCACTTCAGCAACATATTTCGGCTTGACCCATACTATTTCTCTGGGAACATGAGTCCTTGCTTTGAATGGCGCCTTTTTTGTCCTGATCTTCTGCAGCATTTTTCCAATATCCTCTATTTGCTTGTAGTCAAAACCTGTCCCTACGTTTCCTATGTGTATAAGATTTCCGCGGTAATACTGTCCCAGTACAAGAGAGGCGAAATATTCCCTTATTCCCAAGGCATAGCCGCAGATTATCGCGTCTGTTGTCTTTACATTCTTAATCTTAAGCCATAATTTAGATCGGTTTTCAAATAAATACTTGGACTCCATGTCCTTTGCCATCACTCCTTCGATGCCAAATTTCTTAACGTTCTTCCAAAGCTCCATGCCAGAGCCTTCCTTGTAGAAAACTTTCTTGATTCTCACAAGATTATCAGGAAGTTTCTGGTTTAAGATGTATTTTCTTTCCAAAAGCTTCAGTTTAGTGAAATCTGTGTCTTCATGGGCTATTATGTCAAAGACATAGAGTGTTGCGGGCATTTGTTTTGCCAGCAGTTGAATGCGGAGCTTGTTTTCCGATTGATCCCTGCTTTGCAGCATGTTAAATGATGGAAGACCTTTCTTGTCCAGTACTATGACCTCACCGTCCAAGATCATGTTCCCTTTCAGCTTCTTTGCTTCCTCAACAATTTCCGGAAACCTGTGGTCAAACCAGTTCCCTCTTCTGTTAAGCATGCGCACTTCATTGCCTACTTTGTAAAGAATGCAGCGAGTGCCATCAAGCTTCGCTTCATACAAGTAATTCTTAAGCTTGAGATCAGACTTGCTGCCAATCTTTGCTAGCATCGGAAAAATCTTTTGCTTGTATAGGGATAGCATATTACTTCTTCTTTCGTTTCGGTTTCTTTGCCTGCACCAAGCTGGCTTCCAAAGCTTTCATAAGGTCTTTAGTCGGCTTTGCTTCTGGTACTGCAAGTTTCCTGCCCGATAACTTTGCTTCTATAAAAGATTGCAGAACCTGCTTGTAATTATTCTTGAACTCTGAAATGCTGAAGTGCCTTGTCTGCTTTGCAATAAGATTGCTCGCTAGTTTCAGCTCATCCTTGCTCACTTTTTGCTGCGCCAAGCCGGTAAACATGCTAGGCTTTCTCAGTTCGTCCTCGTAATACAGAGTGCTAAGAAGCATCATGTTCTTGTACCCCCTTACAACAACAAGATAATCCTTGTTCCTTAGGACAACTTTGCCTACGGCAGCCTTGTTTTCTAGCTGTAAGGCTTCTTTCAGCAGCGCGAAAGCTTTCTCTGCTCCTTTTTCCGGAGCTATGAAGTAAGATTTGTCGTAAAACAATGGATCAATTTCTGAAATATCAACAAATTCCGCTATCTCTATGTTCTTGGACTCTGGTATTGGCAGCTGTTGGAGCTCGTCTTTACTGAATGTTACCCATTTGTTCCTGGCATATTCATAACCGTGCACAACATCTTCCCAAGAAACATTATGTTGGCCAGCTTCGCAATATCTGTTATACTTTAAACGCCGCATATGCTTCTTGCATAGAAGATGAAAACTGATAAGTTTCGGCTCTGCAGCACTGTAGAGCTTGACAGGCATTACTATAAGTCCGAAAGAAATGTTTCCCCTCCAAATAGCTTTAGGCATGGCAAATTCAACTAGAAATCAGTTCAATATAAAGATTTAGACTATGGCGCCAAGTCCTTGGCCTTGTCGAAGGCGCCGCTCACCAGTTCTTTGGTGGTGTCGGCATAGAACCACAGGCCTATGACTAGCAATATAAGTATTACAATTATCAAAACTGTTAGGGCGCTCCCCTTTGAGTTTGCCATCACTTTCTCTTAACTAGCTTAGGTCTTATAACTTTTCCTCTCGTCTCAAGTATTCTCTTTTTGGCAATGCCGAACTCCTGCCTCTTTCCATGCTTTCCAGTAACAGTCCAGGACTTCTTTCCTTTTTCCTTAAACCGCAAGAGTTCCTTGTCCATGGCCCGTATTGCCCAGCTAACTGCTGTGTTGATATCGAAATGTGCCTGGTCTGCATTGAAGACCATCGCAGGTATTGCCAAGCGCAAGTGTATGGAATACTTTTTCCTCTTTGTTTCCTTCTGCTCGTACAATTTTATGTGAACGAAAAAGTAAATTATGTCCTTGAAATAGATGCGCTTTATCTTCTCATAGAACTCAGCTACCTGTCTTCTGACAGATTCTGTCAAGATTCCTGGCAATTTTGCCTCGCCGAAGAACTGTATTCCCCAATATTCCGGCGCTCGGGCCCTGAAGAAAGTTTCCAGCAAGTCGCGAGTTGTTATTATGCCGACAGGCATCCTGTTCTCAACAATAACAATGTCTGAAATCTTGTGGTCATACATCTCTTTTATAGCTCTTCCAAGGAGTTCTTTAGGGGACGCGCTGATCTCTAGAATTGAGGACATGTCACCGACATTTGTGTCCATAGTGAACCACTTGTCAGCTATGTAGACCTTGCCGGAATGGAACGCCTCCTTTCCTCTTGATTCCGCTTTTCCCTGTATCTTACCCTCTGGAGACAGGAAATATTTTTCATACAAGTCTGTTAGTGAGAATACCGCAAGCAATCTTCCAGACTCATCAACAATTGGCGCATGGCTGATGCGCCTTTCTTTCATTGTATTGATTACATCTCCCATCCTTGCCTCATACTTGAAAGTCACTGGATTTGGAGTCGCGACTTCGGCGCACCTCAATCTTGCAAGAGAGGGGATTTTTTGCAGCAAAAGAATAAGGTCACGTGCTCGCACCACGCCCATTACGCGTCCTCTCTTTACAACTGGCAGGATGCAAGGATATGCGTGATACATAAGCTCTGCAGCCTTGAAGGCATCGGTGTCATCAGTTATTGTTGGAGGATGGTTCACAAAAGTGCCTATCTTTGCATGCGGTTCAAGCTTTGACTCCACAAGAGCCATGCGGTCCAACATTCCTTTGTACAACTTCTTATTTCTAGAATCAAAAACTAAGCCGTAGCGCTCATCAGATCTTCGCAGCAAGCCAATGGCGGAGGATATGGTATCATCAGTCTTTAATCTGATAAAATCGCGCTGCATCATCTCGCCAACCGTAACCATAAGACAGATTTATGTGCGAGATATATAACGCTTTTCTTGGGAAACCTTTAAAAATGGCCCATTTGCTGATGATTTACCGCTTTGGCGGGAGCCGAATGGCTAATGTTCGAGATGGAACAAAAACAAGTTCTCGAAGCAATCAAGAAGGTCCGCGAGGGGCCGAAAAAGAAATTCTTGCAGTCAATAGAGCTAATCATCAATCTCAAAGAGATTGATACAAAAAAAGAGGAAGGAAAGATTGAGGAATTCGTTGTTCTTCCGGCTGGCCGCGGGAAAGCAGCCAAGGTCTGTGCCTTGATAGGGCCTGAAATGAAGGACATTGCATCAAAGATATGCGATCACTACTTGCTGCAAGGGGATTTTGCAAAGCTGGACAAGAGGGAAATAAGAAAACTTGCCAGGGATTTTGATTATTTCATAGCTCAGGCTAATGTGATGCCTGATGTTGCAAAGACTTTTGCCCGTTATTTCTCGCCAATAGGAAAGATGCCTAGTCTAAAATCTGGGCATGTGGTTCCTCCAAAAGCAAACATCGAGCCTTTGGTGAAAAACCTGAGAAACACTGTTCGCTTGGTGATAAAGAAAGCTCCTGTCTTTCAGACCCTTGTTGGCAATGAGACGATGAAAGATGAGGAGCTCGCGCAGAATATTCTAACACTGATCAATGCTGCCAAAGCAAGGCTTCCGCAAGGGCAGCATAACATCCGCTCTGTTTTAATAAAAACGACAATGGGGGTTCCGATTAAAATAACGGCATGACAATGGACAAAACTTCTGTTGAAGGGGTAAGTCGTAAGGACATGGAGAGCCAGAAAGCTTCTCTGGGCATGAGAGGTTCCCCAGTCAAGACAGCAAGTAAGATGACTAAGAAAACTTCGAAGGCAATAGAGAGGAAGAAGAAGCAGGTGGCTGAACTGCAGAAATTAATAGAGAAGCACAAGACGGTCGGCATCTTGAATCTAGAAAACTCTCCTGCGAGATTAGTGAAAACTGTCAGGGTCAAGCTTAAAGGCAAGATAGAATTTGTATTTGCAAAGAAGAACATCATTACAAGAGCTCTGGAAGGCAGCAAGCGTGAAGGTGTTCAGCAGTTGTTGCAGAACATGAGTAGGATACCTGCATTGATATTCTCAGACTTGGATGCATTTGCACTCTTTAGGGAGCTGAAGGCAAGCAGGCAGATGGTGCCTGCAAAACCGGGCCAGTTAGCTCCTAGCGACATAACAATCTCTGCAGGGCCCACGCCTTTTGCACCAGGACCGGCAATATCAGAATTAGCATCATTGGGATTGAAAACTAAGGTTGAAGGCGGCAAGATTCATGTTCGCGATGAGGCTGTTGTAGTAAAGGCTGGACAGCCGGTGCCGGGACTTGCAGCCAGCATTCTAAGCAAGTTAGGAGTAACGCCTATGGAAATCGGTGTAAACCTGGCCTTTGCCTTAGAAGACAAAGATTTGTACGCTAAAGCCGTTCTGGATATAGACAGCGGAAAGTATGCGCAAGACTTAAAAACTGCTGCCTGGAACGCTTTTGTACTTGCAGTTGAGCTCGGCATAGTGACTAAGGAAACTGCTGGATACATGGTCGCGAAAGCGGCCAGAGAAGCCAAAGCACTGGACGAAAAAATACCTAAAACTCAATAAAATGGAACAAATATACGCAGCATTGCTGCTACACAAGGCTGGAAAAGCAGTAGACGAAGAGTCTATGGATTCTGTATTGAAAGCTGCAGGCATCTCTGCAGACAAGACACAGATCAAAGCAACTGTAACTGCGCTCAAAGACGTCGACATTGAAAAGACGATTAAAGAAGCCTTAACTGTGACAGCTGCCCCAGCAGCCGCACCTGCCCCAGCAAAGAAGGAAGAGAAGAAAGCTGAGGAAGAGGAAAAGAAGTCTGAAGAAGAAGCGGCAGCAGGCCTTGGCGCACTGTTCGGCTAGCGATGTTCGCCTTTGATGTGGATATTCATGGACTCGACCCACGAGATAGAGAAACTAAAGCACGAAATTGCAGAGATTGGAAGCCAGCTGGAAAAGCTTGGCCATACTAAAGAGTCCTTATATCAGGAAAAGAAGGTTTTTGAACAGCAACAGTCTGATTCTATAAATTCTGCAAAGCAGCTGAAAGCGCAAAAATCTGCCGTTGACAATAAAATAAAGGAGAAAAAGCTGCTGCGCACTACTCTGAACAAGGAATTAAGACAATTAAGCGTGAAATTTTCGCAGGCTAGGAGGCAGAGAAAGAGTTTCAAGGGCGAGAATCCTGATCATATCAAAAGGCAGATTGAGGCGATGCAGTTCTCCATTGAAACTGAAGGTCTTTCCTTTGAAAGGGAACAGAATTACATGGCCAGAATAAAGCAGCTAAAGGCTAGGCTGGCTGAACTTGGGGCCCAAAATGGCGGCGCAGAAGATTTTGACAGCCTTTCCAAGCAGGCTGCTGAAAAGAAAGTCCTAGCTGATGGGACTCACTCGGAAATTCAAAAGCTCGCAGAGCAAAGTGCCAGCATATTTGCAGAACTGACCAAGAAAGCAAAGGAAATTGATGAGATAAAGAAGAAAAGAATCGAATTGAGCGACAAATTAAAGTCAATAAGGTCTGAAATCGAGCAGTCCAACGCGAACCTTTCGGACACACTTAACAAGTGGCTTGAGATAACAAAGGACATGCCTCCGGAAGCCAAGCCGGTAATGGCTGAAAGCATGACAAACAGGGAAGAAGAGCAGAGCATCATCAGTAAATTTAAGAATGCCAAGCGCCTGACTAAGGAAGACATACTAAAGCTGCAAAGATTTGCGGCCAAAAAGCGCTGAAGCTTTATGTCCGGCCACAATGGATAAGAGAGAACTGCTGAAAAAGTTCACAAAGGACTGGAAAACTTATTACGCGCTAGATGTATTCAAGAAGCGCGGCTTTGAGCGGAAAAAGTGCAGGACCTGCGGAAAAAATTTCTGGGCCCTTGACAAGAAAAGGAAAGTCTGCGGCGACTCTACTTGTGAGCCATATTCATTCATTGGAAAGAAAGTCGGATGGAAGCACGATTATGTTGACACTTGGCGCGAATTTGCCAATTTTTTCCAGTCTAAAGGATATAGTGTCATAAGGAGATATCCCACAATCGCGAGATGGCGTGATGACACGTGGTTTGTTCAAGCATCGATCTACAATTTCCAGCCTCATGTTGTCTCTGGCGAGAGCGACCCGCCAGCAAATCCTCTTGTTGTTGCCCAGCCTTCATTGCGGTTTAATGATATAGAGAACATCGGCGTAACATCGAGACATAACAGCTGCTTTGTCATGATTGGGCAGCATAGGTTTGTATCTGGGCAGAGACGGGACTGGAAGGAGCAGGACATTGATTTAGTCATAGAAGCTCTGAAGCATTTCAAAATACCAGAAAAGTCTATAACTTTTGCAGAAGCTGTCTGGATGGGCGGCGGAAATGCAGGCCCTTGCTTCGAAGTCTTCGCTAATGGCATGGAACTGCTGACAACTGTGTTCATGCAGTTCTCTATCACACCTAGTGGTGCACTGAAAGAGCTTCCGTTAAAGATAATTGATTTCGGCTGGGGTCTCGAGAGGCTGGCGTGGCTGCTTAATGGTACCGCAAGTTCGTACGAGATTGCTTACGACCCTGTAGACAAGAAGTTTGCCAAGGCAATAGGGTTCAAGCTTGATGCTGGGTTCATGAAGAAGTTTGCAAAAGTCAATGCAAACATGGATCTTAATGAAACCGACCAAGAGAACGCGATAAAGCGGGCAGCTAAGTCTATGAAAATGAAGCCCGAACTGCTGAGGAAGAAGCTTGAACCGATAAGAGCTTTCTATTCTATACTAGACCACAGCCGAGCTTTGCTGTTTGCTTTAGCTGATGGTGCTCTTCCTTCTAATACTGGCGGAGGACATAACCTGCGATTCATATTGCGAAGAGCGTTGCGATTGGGGGAACAATTTGGCTGGCCTGTTGATCTTGTATGGCTAGCTAGAGAACACGCGATGGCTTTGTACGGAAAATCTGTTTCCCGCAGAGTTACTAGCTCTGAAGGAGAAGAACTTATGGAAAACATTGACATCACCCCCAGCGCCTCTGGCGCGTTATCAGGGCCTATGTATCCTGAATTGCGGCAGAGTTTGCCTGATGTTGAACGCATATTAAACTATGAAGTTCAAAAATACAAAGAAAGCAAGCAGAAAGTTGAACAATTTTTGAATAATTATCTGAAGAAAAAGAAATCACTTGACGAAAAAGACCTTGTGCAAATTTATGAGAGCCAGGGGGCACTGCCTGAAGACGTTGCTGTTGCGGCGGAAAAACTTGGAGTTAAGGTCAGGATTCCAAAAGATTTTTACAGCAAAATAGCGGTGAAGCACACAAAGGTTGAACGCAGGCCGCAAGCCAAGTTTTCTTTACCGCAGGATTTGCCTGCTACAATACAGCTATTCTATCAAGATGAAAGAATGCGTGAGTTTGATGCCAGAGTCCTGAAAATTATTGATAATCGCTATGTCGTTTTGGACAAGACAGCATTCTTCCCAACTACTGGAGGACAGTGGAACGATACTGGAAATTTCAACAGGGCTAGCAAAGTTGTTGACGTGCAGAGAGTTGGCAATGTCATTGTGCACGAAGTTGAGAACATAAAATTCAGGGAAGGGCAAATCGTGCACGGCGAATTGGATTGGGATCGTCGTTTACAGCTGATGAGGCATCACACTGCAATACACATAGTCAATGGCTTGACGCATACTCAATTAGGCAATCATGTATGGCAGGCTGGCGTTGAGAAAACGCCGGAGAAAGCTAGGCTTGATGTCACGCACTTCCAGACTCCTTCAAAGGAAGAACTTATGGAAATTGAGAGGAAAGCAAATGAAGCTGTACTTGCGCAAATACCTGTTTCAAAAAAAGTTCTCAAAAGAACTGAAGCTGAGCAGAAATACGGCATGAAAATCTATCAGGGAGGAACATTCCCAGGCGCCTCTGTGCGCATAGTGGAGATTCCAGGAATAGATTTGGAAGCTTGCGGCGGCACTCATTGTTCCAACACAATTGAAGTTGGGACTATCAAGCTTGTTGGCAGCAAGAAATTGCAAGATGGTGTGATAAGAATAGAACTTGTAGCAGGAAAGAAAGCTATCGAACACGCTCAAAAAGAAAAGCAACTTTTAGAGCAAAGTGCTGAAGTGTTTTCAGTGCAGCCTGAACAGCTGCCCAAAACATCGGAGAGGTTCTTTAACGAATGGAAGAACCAGAGAAAAGAGCTGGAAAAGCACAAAACATCACAGCAAGGACAGCAAAGACCCCAAGTGCAGCATAAAAAGTAATCACTTCTTTTCTGGTTTTGCGGCAACTGTAGGCGTGGCTGGCGCGCCTGCTGCTGTTCCTGCAGCCGGTGTTGCTGTTGCTGCTGCTTCTGCGGCTGCTTTCTCTGCAGCTTCAACTTTCAATAATTCTTCCCTGACTGCTTTCTGCATTTCTTTCAGCTCTGCAAGCTCTTCAGCAGTCAATTCAGTTGTTTCCTTATTGAACAAGTTATCATAATCTCCCTTGTCAACAGCTTGAATAACATCTCTTGCATCCTTGCCTTCAACTTTTATTCCCATTGACTTGCAAGTCCCAAGCAACTCTTTCACTTTAGTTTTGAGTGTATTGCCAGTTAAGGCATCAGATTTTATCTTGGCAATTTTGATAAGATGCTGCACTTTAACCACAGAGACTGTCTTTGTTCCTGCTGCGCCAGAGCCTTTCTCAGCCCCGGATTCCTTCAATATCAATGCTGAACTTGGAGGTAGGCCTACAGAAATGTCAAAACTTTTGGCATCCGCATCCACTATAACCTTAACTGGAACGTCCATTCCTTTCATTTCCTTTGTCTTATCGTTAATTTGCTGCACAACAGAGCCTATGTTAATGCCCTTTCCAGCCAGGGCTGGGCCTAGCGGCGGGCCTGCGCTTGCTGCCCCGCCTTTTACCATCAAGTTAACAGTTTCCTTTGGCATTATTCACCTTTTTCAGCTTCCTGCTGTTCAGCTTTCGTCAGCACCTTGACCGAATCGAGATTTAAAGTGATCGGTATCGGCACTGCAGCTTCCAGCAGTTCAAGAACGACTTGTGATTTCTGCACATCTATTCTTGTGACTTTTGCTTTCTCGCCCTTGAACGGGCCTGCGATTATCTGTACGATATCGCCTTTGTTGATTTCAACTTGTTCAGGCTTGAACTCTACCATATGCTCTATCTCTTCCATCTTTGTCTGCGTTCGCAAAACGCCGCCTACATATGGTACTCCTGCAGAAATTTCCTTGATTATATCGGGATTGTCGGCCTCTACAAGGATATAGCCAGCCATTCCGTGCGGAAAAAATACGGCATGAACGCCCTTTGCCTTCTTTGCATTCGATGCAAGAAAATCCACTACTTGTGCTTCTCTTCCCACTGTTGTTCTGACTACAAATATTGGCATTTTACAACTCAGTTATCAGCTGTGCTATTATTGCAACTATGAAACCTATGACTCCGACTATTATTATTCCCAAACCAGAGGCCTTGACTATTGTCTTAAATTCAGGCATGTCTGGCTTCTTTGTTACCTTCAAAACGCGGCCGTACTCAGATAATTTTTCCCTGAAATTAGGCATCTGGAACTTAGGCATGTAGAACTTCTCCCCGCTGCCCAAATTTATGCCCCCTATCTTCGGGACGCTAAAGGTTAGCTTCTTGGTTTCAGCAGGCTTGCTCTCTTGCGGGCCCTGATCTTGAGAGATTCCACTGGTCTCGTCCTTCTTCTGAGAACTTTCTCCGCTCTGTCCTTGTGTTGAATCCATAATATTCACTAGAGCAAATAATAGGTTTATAAGGTTTTTCAAGCACCTGTTTTTGCTAGCTCTTCTAAAGGCGGAGTCTTCAATTCTACAACCACGCGAGGTGTCTTGATCTTGTTAAGCAGCCTAGTATCTAGCGGCTCAAAAGTTGCCCAGCTCCCCCTTCCAATATCATGTTCGCCCAAGGGAAACGCTGTTCGTATTTGCTTATTTACAAATTCAGGATCTATTCTCGCCAAGCCTCTTGAGATTAGCGACTTATATTCCGGAGATAGCCCGTTGGGGGAGCCGTCGATGAGGCCTGCCACCACAGCTACCGTATCAGTCCTTGAATACCGCTTAGGCAGCGCTTTGGGGTTGATATCAATAGTGGCTACGCGTGGAGAAGCTCCTGTTGCTTCATATACTCGAATCTCTGCGATGCGTCCGAGAGGGCCTTTTAGTTCTGCATAAGTGCATCCTTCATATTCTCCGTGGTTCCGTATCACGCAATTGTCTTCAAAGTTCCCTTGATATGCCGTCATTAGTGTCAAAGCTAACTTAGCGTAATGATTTATAAATCTTTAGTCAATGAACTCTATTCCCAAATTTGTTGATAATTCTGTCTTTCTCTTTGCGCTTAATGTCTGCTTGGGCCCAAAGATCTGCGATGATTTTACTCCTGTTACTACCAGCATTGATCTTATCGAGTTTTGCAATTCTGGGCTTATTTGAGCTCCCCATATTATTGTTGCCTTGTCATCCAGCTTTGATGAAACTGCTTGTACCACTTTCTGCGCTTCATCTAAAGTCATGGAAGGTCCGCCAGCAACATTAATCAAAGCGCCTGTTGCGCCGCTGATATCCACATCCAGCAGAGGATTCTTGATAGCCTTCTCAACAGCTTCTACAGCCCTGTTTTCGGTGTCAGATTCTCCAACACCGATCATAGCTATGCCTCCGCCAGTCATCACTGTTCTTATATCAGCAAAGTCCAAGTTTATCAGGCCTGGTTTTGTTATCAATTCTGCAATGCCCTTTACAGCATTTGTAAGAATTTCATCTGCGACCTTGAACGCAGTATGTAATGGAAGATCAGGAGCGAGTTCGATCAATTTGTCATTAGGAATTACAATCAGCGTATCTGTAAACTGCTCCATTCTTTCCAAACCATAAGTAGCATTCTCAAATCTCTTGTGTCCTTCCATTGTGAATGGGAGTGTGACAACTGCTACTGTAAGAATGCCCATCTTCTTTGCGACCTCTGCCACTATTGGCGCGGCTCCTGTGCCTGTTCCCCCACCGAGACCGCAGGTAATGAACACCAAATGAGCATCACGCATTGCTTCCTTTATGTCAGCTTCCTGCTCCTTTGCAGCTTCCTCTCCTACCTTAGGGTCGGATCCTGCACCTAGACCCCCAGTTAATTCTTTTCCTACTAGGATTTTCTTGTCTGCCAGCGTTGCCAGTAAATCCTGAGCATCAGTATTTACTGCTATAGTCTCAGCGCCCATGATTCCTATTTCAGCAATCCGGTTAAGGGTATTATTTCCAGCTCCGCCAACGCCCACAACCTTAATTCTAGCCTTTTTGGCTGATAAAAGTCGCTCAAGTTCCTCGTCAACAGGGCTAGCTACAATGTCGCGTTTAATATTCTGAGGAATATATGCCATTGCACCTCTAGTACAACTACCAACAGGTAAAAAGTTCTTTAAAAAGATTTGTACACAACAGAATACTAATTTGTCTTTTGCCTCTTGTGTTCGGTTTTTGCCGGCCTTGCCTCTTTAATCTCGAATTTTATCTCTTTATCCTTGATTTCTGGTATCAATTCCTTGATCTGCTTGACTTTAAGCTCTGCAATCTTCTCTGGCAGCTTAATGTTAAGGAAAATTTCATAGCCTTTCTCTGTTTCCTTGACATCGCCTTTCCAGTCTGCCAGTAATGCAGAGATCTTTTCTGTCATGGAGTCTATTTTCTTGAGAATCTTTATTTTGAATTTTAATGCTTTCCCAGCGAGAGGATGGTTAAAATCTATGGCAACCCTTCCGCCAGAAACAGATCTTATAGTTGCGACCATTCCATCAATGTTTACCTGCATCCCCGGCATTGGATTAAGATTCTGCTTCCTGAAGTTATTGATAGAAGTTAATTGAACCAGATCACTTTTCCGCAGACCGAAGGCATCCTCTGGTTTTAACTCAAGTTCAAACTCGTCCCCAATGTCTTTCCCTTCCAAAGCCGTATCAATCTTCTTGAAAATCATTCCTGCGCCTATGCATACTGATACAGGGCCCCTTTCCTTAGTGGAATCGAAGACTTGATCTGTAGCACTAACTTTGCCGGTAAATTCAAGCTCCACAAAGTCGTGTTTCTTCAATGTCATATAAAACAGAGAATATAGATGATTTTTAACTCTATCCCTGCCGCTTGGAGTCTTTGTAAGCGCCTAACTTGCTAGGGTTCACTTCGCCCAAATCTTTCACTATCAAATAACTGAAGCCATGTCCTCGCGCAAACCCTTCAGCGATTTGCAATGCTTTCTTGTAGTATGCTGAGAGCCTTTCGGGCTCTGGCTTTGAAAATTTCTCCACAACGATGCCGGTCTTGGATTTGGCTACTTTAGTCCTTAGGGTCGCGCAAATATGCGGCTGAGCCCTGTAATAAGAACACATCACCAAATAGAGCTGGCTTTCTTTATCACTGCCTATGATGATATGCCTTTCTCCAACTTCGTCCCAAGTTTCTTGCACTTTAACGTTATTGTTTTCGAGTAATTTCTGTAGGTCAGAGAATCTTGTTGCGAGCTGCCTATCGTTATCCAAAAAAGTCTCAAATGCGTCCATAAAGTCATGTCTGCCGGAGGGCTTGATCGACATTGCCATGCATAAACAAGGAACTAAAATGTTTTTAAGCCTGCTTATGCTGTCAGGCTTTCGAGGCCTTTTCTTTCCGGCACTTCTGGCTGGGCTTGCACGTAATCATCGCCAAGGCCTTTCTGCAGCGCGTTTAGTGCAGTTTGGGTTGCAGGTATCAGGCCTTCTGGCAGTTTTGCAATACGCAGCTTGTCTTTTAAGAATTCGAGCTGTTCCCCAGTCCTGTAATTTCCTGAAGGCAGCGGAACAATTTCCTTGTCGCCGATTCTAATTACAAAATAAAGAGGTATTTCTGTTGAAGGCTTTTCTTTCTTGCCTTTAACAGTAATCATACGGGCATAAGTTGCAATATCTGATGCATCATATTTTGGTTCCATTTTATTCTCCATCTGCTTTTGTGTGTCCTCTCGGCACAAAGCTTGCAAAAATTTCTTGGTCAGTCCTTATCCTTTCATCTTGAAGCTCTAAAAACTTATCCCCTAATCCTGGCTGCACGTGCATATTCAGGGAAGATCTTACTGTTTCACGCAGCTTATCTGGCACTAATCTTACGCTAGACCACGGATTAGTTACGTATCTTATAGTCCTTCCAAAGGCAGACATTTCATCAAAACCCAGCCTTCTTGCAAAACAGGTGCCATCAGGCATTATCGTTATTTCACTATCTGGAGCGACACGCAGCAAGTAGTGGTGCGGCTGTCCAAAACCATTAGGCTCATAGACATGCAACGAAACTCTTCTTGGGTCATAATCGAATTTTACCATTTACAACCTCATGTAGCTCCAAATTGTGTCTCCATCAATTCCTGGAGATGGTATTAGGTTAAGGGCTGCAGACAGCACTGAAGGTATCAATAACATTATCAGCGCAGTCCTTAATGTTCTTTTGCTTTTAGGGGTCTTAATATAAGCTAGAGCCAGTCCCAAGGCGATCAGCACGTTAGTCAATGGTCCTGCCAGAGCTACTTTGAAGTCAATTTTATCAAGCTCTGAAGTAGGGCTCAGATAGCTGACATAGTGCCTTTGATGGGCGAAACTGAAGCCTTCGCCAGTAGTTGAGTTCTCGAATAAGTGCAGTTCTGGCTGCAAGCTTAGGTTTTGAGCTACAAGAAAATGGCCTATTTCATGGCCTATGATGTTCATGTACAGGCCGCTGAACAAAAGGGCTCCAAATAGGACTCCTTTCAATACAGCGCTCATTTTAGGGTCAAGCTTTACCATGTTATTACTATACAGTAAATAAGATAATAGGGTATATAAAGCTTACTATATTGAAATTATATAGGTTTTATAGTTAGAATAAGCTTTTTAGATAGGCCTTAAACAGTCTTAAAAACGAGCTTTTTGAGCTCCGCACCTATTACGACAGAAGAAGCTGCGGCTATGATAATACCCCAAGTCATAAGGTCAAGGCCGGAGGTGCCAAATAGAGGCTGCATTTGAGGTATGTATAGTACCGCCAATTGCAGCAGTATGGAAGACAATACTGCTAAATGAAGCCATTTATTGCCCTTAAGGCTGAAAATTGAAGCTGATTGGGACCTGCTTGAATAGACATTGAACATTTGAAACAATACTAATGATGTAAAGGCTGCAGATTGGGCTAGCACTAAGGAAGTTCCTAGTTCCAGCAAGTAGTTGAATATAAGCAAAGTGCCCACAGCCATCAACACTGACACCAGAATTATTGTTGATACCATGCTTCTATCGATAGGAGGCTCTTCCTTGCTCCTTGGTTTTCGAGACATAACATCAGGATCTGCAGGATCTACAGAGAGCGCCACTGCAGGCATTCCATCTGTAAGCAGGTTCATCCATAACAGCTGCACCGCAATCAGCGGTAATGGCAAGCCTATCAAAGAAGCGGCAAATATTGTGAGAACTTCGCCCACATTGGAGCTTAGCAAAAAGCGCAGGAACTTCTTTACATTGTCATATATTACGCGACCTTCCTTTATTGCGGAAACAATTGTTGCGAAATTGTCATCCTCCAAAACCATTGCACTCGCTTCCTTGGCAACATCAGTTCCCTTAAGGCCCATAGCAACTCCAATATCAGCGCTTTTGAGGGCAGGAGCGTCATTAACACCGTCGCCCGTCATTGCTACAATGTATTTCTTGCTCTGCAATGCGTGCACTATGCGCACTTTGTGTTCCGGGCTTACTCTGGCATAAATTGCAATTGTGTCTGCAAGAGCTGCAAGCTGCTCATCGCTCATTTCATCTAATTGCGAGCCTTCCAGGTATCTGCTGTTCTCATCTGCAAGACCGACAGCTTTTCCAATAGCAAGCCCTGTTGCGAGATGATCTCCTGTGACGAGGGAAACGCGTATGCCTGCAGAATGCGCAAGCCTCACTGCATCTGCGGCTTCTGGCCTTGGAGGGTCAAGCATTCCCACTAATCCAATGAAAATCATATCTTCCTCTATTGCCTCTGGTGAAAGTTTTTTTGGCAAAGTCTTCATAGGTTTGTAAGCCAAACCTAAAACTCTCAACGCCTTGGAAGCCATAGATTCATTCTGTTTCAGAATTCTGTTCTTGTCTGCAGTGCTTAATTTGGAGACTCTGCCATTTTTCAGAATGCTAGAACACTTGTCGAGCAGCAAATCTGCTGCGCCTTTTGTAAAAACATAATATCCGTTATCAACTCTGTTTATCGTGGACATCCTTTTTCTAACAGCATCAAAAGATAACTCAGCAATTTCAGGGTGCAATTTCAATAAATCATCTTTGTGCAGTCCTGCTTTTGCTGCCAGAACCATTAAAGCGCCTTCAGTCGGGTCTCCAACAATCGACCATGCTTCTTCCTTCTCCAGGATGGCATCATTGCACAAAGCACCAGTCCGCAAGAGCAAGTCAAGTTCCTTCACTTTTGTTGCGGAAATCTTCTTTCCTTCCAGAAGAAAGTCTCCTTCCGGTACATAACCTTCACCCGAAACATTCACGAGTGAATCGTCAACGTAAATTTCCTTGACCGTCATCTCGTTCTTTGTCAAAGTACCTGTCTTGTCGGTACAGATGTAACTGCAACTGCCCAAAGTTTCAACAGCGGGCAGCTGCCTTACAATAGAATTGGCTTTAGCCATTCTGCTCATTCCCAGCGCTAATGTAATTGTAATGACCGCAGGCAGGCCTTCAGGCACTGCGGCTACTGCTAATGAAATTGATGTTAGCAACAGATCGAAAATATCCTGCCCCTGCACTATGCCGATTCCAAATATTGCTGCTGCAATGCCTACAACTCCAATTCCTAGGTACAAGGCCAGCTGGGAAAGCTTTTGCTGCAAAGGCGTCGGCTTTGGTTTGGCTTCCTGTATCAGAGTCGCAATTTTTCCTACTTCAGTCCTTGCACCAGTGGAAAATACAACTGCGGTGCACTTTCCATAAGCCATAATCGTATTAGCAAAAACACAATTCTTCCTTTCTGCTAGCGGTACAGAGTTGCCAATCCTGTCTACCAGCTTCTCGACAGGAACAGATTCTCCAGTTAACAAAGATTCATCAACCTTCAAATTAGAAATTTCCAGCAGCCTGCAGTCTGCAGGAACTTTATCTCCAGTCTGCAGCAATATTACATCTCCTGGTACTAGCTCTTCTGCGGAAATGACTTTAGTGTGGCCGTCTCTTCTTACAGTAGCTTTGAGCACTGCAAGTTTCTGCAAAGCTTCTGCAGCTCTCTCTGCCCTGAATTCTTGAACAAATCCCAAAACTGCGTTAAGAATGACAATAGATAATATCACAATGGCATCCAGCACAAACCCCAATACAAACGATATTATAGTGGCAAATATCAGAAGTCCAAGGAGAAAAGATTTGAACTGTGAGATGAAAATCACTATTGGATGCACTTTCTTCTCTTTGGCTATCTTATTGGGCCCAAACTTCTCCAGTCTGCTGCTGACATCTCTGGCAGAAAGGCCCTGCTTTGTGCTTTGCAGATTCCTGAGAGCTTCTTCTGCACCTATTTGATAAAATTCGGCGTCAGCAGCCATTGATTATGAGTGGCGCGCACCCCGAGGTGGACTTACACTACAACTAATTGCTAACCCTAGCACCAGCTCCACGCAGTATCTCTAAAGCACACCAAAACTAAGTTACCGCTGCACCCTTCCGGGCCTGACGGGATTTCCTAATCTTGACGTCCATAGAGGCTGCGCTTCTACGCCAAGTACCAGGACAATTAGCTGCAAAGCAGCCGCCCTCAAAGCTTCGGTCCTCGCTAAAGGGAGTTTCGAGTAACAGAGGCTCCCTGGCCCTCCGACCTAGCGCCATATCTAAAGTAAGTGGAGGCTATAAAAGTGTTTTTAAACGAAGCTGCTGCAGCGATTAATTTAAAAGATTAATTCTAAGAGAATTTGTATGAAACCGATAATGGCAGAATCCTATATGCAAGCTGTCCGGGCTTTAGGGCCCCCTGGTTCAGATTTCGATATAACAAGAGTTCCTAAAGAATTAGATTTAGAAAAATTGTTAGAGCTTCTAAACAGCATCGAAGGATGGGCAGATCCTAATGCCGAGGAAGAAACGCCAAAACCAGGACTAAAGACTATAACAATAAAGAAAGGTGATTGGGCGTATATCGACCAATACGCAGGTGGAGAGCCATTTCAAGGCTTTGAAATTGTTTGGTTTAAAGATGTGCCTGTTTGGTCAATGTCCTATAGAGGCCATTGGACCAGTCTGGACTATACTGATATGCTAAAATTTGTTAAGAAAGCTCTAGAATGCCCACCGTATGATTTTCCATGTAGAGGACCTAGAGAGTGGAGGACAAAGGAAATGCCGGGTTGGAAATACATGAATTTCTGGAATGGCAATATCAAAGGATTCGAAGGCTTGGAAGAAATAAAGTTTAAACGAAAAAGAGTTGGTTGGACAATCTATCAGGGCGGTTTGGTTAATTTAGAACATCTTAACCTTTAGAACTTTAGCGACTGATTTTTAAACCATATTTTTCTTTACAAGCTATGCCGAGGTGGCACAACCTGGTATCCCTCAAAAAGGGACAGGAAACTGCGCGGGATTGCTAATCCCGTTTCCCGCAAGGGATTTGTGAGTTCAAATCTCACCCTCGGCGCTCTTCTATTTGGGCTTCAATCTATAGATGCCATCGGCATCTGATATGTATAGAAAACCATCAGGCCCTGCTTCTACATCAAGAATGCCGCCTCTAGGATCAGATCCTTCATGCACTATTCCTCCATGAGCTCCTGTAACTAAATCCTGAGGCAGGTCTCCCAACACATAAGAATGAACTTCTTTTACCTGCTCGCCATCAAGAATAAAATGATATAATTCTCTAGTTCGCCAAGTTCCCATATACAGGTCTGTTGAATTGTAGAACGCTAGCCTGGTAGGAGCAACCCTTTCTGAAGCAGACCATGCATAGATGGGCTGCTTGTACTCCTCAGAATTGGTGATGCCTAACTCAAATGGCCAGCCAGAATTATTTCCGCTTTCCATTATAGTAAGCTCATCGCAGCAATCTATCCCATTATCACTGACAAAAAACTTGCCTGTAACCGGATGAATGTCATAACCAAAAGGATTTCTCAGGCCATAGGCAAAAGTGTAAGTTCCTGCAAATGGATTATCATCAGGCATGGAACCGTCCGAATTCATCCTTAAGATTTTCCCCTGCAAGCTCGAAACATTCTGCGCAGGATTCCTTTCTCCGAAACGTTCTCCATCAATCAAGCCATCACCAGTTGACAAATACAGTTTTCCATCTAGCCCGAACTTCAAAACACCGCCATTATGCTGGAATCCTTGCGGTATTTTCTCAAATATTATGGTAAAATCAGTTCCAACTCCATTCTCATCAGTAAATCTGGCAATCCTGTTTGTGCCATTGCTGAGATAATACACATAAACATAATGATTTTGCTCAAAATCTGGATCTAAAGTTATGTCAAAAAGCCCCGCTTCTCCGTTCTCCCTTATTGCTATGCTTGCATTTGAAATAAAAGCAAATTCAGAGACTTGCCAGCCTTTCAACACTTTTATGGAGCCAGATAGTTCTGTATAAAACAATCTGCCGTCAGGCGCAAATGCCATCCCATTAATAAGTGGGGAGCCAACAGCAATGTTGACATCAAACACTTCATTGCTTGCATCAACAATCTTTTCAACAGTGAAGAATTCGTCAACAGGATGCCTTTCAAAAGGCACGTCTCCAGGTAATGCTCCTGTGCTGCCATAATTGACTCTAAATGGCCCTTCAGCAACATTGCTATCGCTCTTCAGCATCTGCCAGACAACAGGAATTGCCACAAGTATTGCTATCACTATGATGAGGAACAAAATACTGTTCAGCCTAGCCATCAGCTTTAAAACTGCAGTCAGTATTTAAGATTTTATGAAGCTTGGCACAATTGCTTGCCTGCACGGCAACCTGAAAAACGCAAGAGAATTCGCTGCAAAGTTCAAGAAAGCTGATGTCGATGCGATAGTTTTGGCAGGCGACATAGCAAAAGACGAAAAACAAAAACAAAACCTAACTAAAATTCTAAAAATCTTCTCCAAAACAGGCAAGACTGTTCTAGTAGTACCGGGAAATCACGAACAATATGATGCATATTACGGCGCGATTAAGAAGTTCAAGAGAAATTCGTTAATTATAGATACAACTAAAAAATCTAGGCTGCATATCTTAGGTCATCCAATAGTTTTCCTCCCAGGGTCTGGAATAGGCTCTGCTCCAGGGGCAGGCTTCCGCTTATTGCGCGATAAAAAATTGTTGAAAAGCTTCAGGAGACGAATAAAACTAAAAAGAGCTCATTTCTGGGGAAAAATTATTCCTACATATCTAAATGATTTAGCTAAATTAATGAGGAAGGATACAATTGTAATTGCACATTCGCCTGTAAAATTCAGTAGCCCTGATGGCATCGATGTCGCTGTGTTTGGCGAACCTAAAAAGACATTCCTTATAATTAAACGGCACAAAAAGTTGAGCAAAACAACTGGCGGTTCAGTTATGACAAAGGGCATGGTCGTATTTACTTTAGACGAAGCCAAACATCTGATTAGATCTGGCTATCCAGTTGTCATAAAAAAGAAAAATGTTGGCGATCCGGAACTGAGGAAGCTCTTTAGAAAGAAAGGCATTACGAAATTCATCTGCGGAGACATACATGAAGCGGGCGGTAGGGCTGTAACTTGGAAAGGCAAATCTATAAAACAAAACAAATGGTCCAAAGAGCTGTTCTACAACTGCTCTCCCGGAATGGAAGGCCGAGCAGGCATTGTAGAATTCCTGCATAACACTGCAAGATACAAAAACGTGAAAATATGAAAGCTTACTTGACTTGGGGAACTGGCGCAAGCAAATCAAAAGTGCTTGCGATGCGGAACGCTGCTGCAGCCGCAGGAATTAGCAAGATTAAGATAAGGAGGCTTGACAAGTTGGAGATTCCATTAACAGATATCAGCGAAAACAAGGCTGAGTTAGGAAAATTAAAAGGGGAACATTCAGGCATTGTGCTGCAAAACTGCTCTAAAGGTGAAGTTGCCTCTGCCCTTGTAGTGGAAGTTACTGAAAACAAGCTTGTAATAGGGCATGGGAAAGCTGGCGGCGCTATCAAAGCAGAGCGGCTGGCTCAAGCTGAAGTCAAGAATGCAATACAAAAAGTAAACCTTAAATCTGAAGGAATCAATTATCACATAGTAGCTGACATAAAGGCGCCAAAAGACCAGTTTGGCTGCGCAATCGTTGCCCTCGTATTAGTAAAATAATGGCCACTATAAAAGACGCTTGGAGAAAATTTGTCACTGGTGTAGGCCTGGTTACAAGCAATGGGCCTGCTGGCTACAACATAATGGCTTGTGAGTGGACCTTCAACATATCTTACGAGCCTTTTCTCATTGCATGTGCTATAAATTTTAGAGACGCTACAAATGCAAATATAAAGAAAACTAAAGTTTTTGGCGCTTCCATTGCGGGTGATAAGCAAGCCACATTGGCGTCTGCATCTGGCGGCGCTACTGGATGGGAATATAATAAGATTGCAGCCTTAAAAGAACTGGGCTTCAAGTTCTCGAAAGCCAAAAAGATTGATGTCCTAATGCCAAAAGATACTGCATTAAGCGCAGAGTGCAAAGTCATCAAAATCATAAGGTTGGGGGACCACGATTTGTTTGTTGGTAAGGTCGTAAACTGGTCTGTTAATGAGAAAATTAATCCTTATGCCAAGCATCAAGGCCGTTATTGGTACATAGGCAAGAACTTACCAAAACCATCAGACAAACGCAGGGCTGAAATAGAAGCAATAATTGAGAAGCACAAGAAATAGATAGAAAGCCTTTATAACCGATTTCTTCTCTGCTGAATTACTGGGAGTGTAGCTCAGCCTGGGAGAGCACATTAGCCAAAAGCTAAGCTCAAACGACTGAAGTCGTCCAGGCAGATATCGTGGTGAACTCGCTGAAGATTTTTCAGCGGATCCACAATCCGGTGTTCAAATCACCGCACTCCCACTTATTCTAAAACTAGACTTCCAAAACTCTTTCCCTTTTCTATAACATAGCTATAGTAAGGCCAGAAGCTTTGCTGCAGCCTATTTCCAGAGGTGTGAAACAGATCAGCATAATCTCTAGCAAGGGTCTGCATCTTCTTCCTTTTTGCGGCTGCGATGAAGAATTTCATCAGCAAGTCAGGCCTCTGGTGTGTAACAAAACGCCTGTTAGCCTCTGATTTAGCTTGCTGCGTGCCAACTAATGCCAAATATTTAGCGTAAACAAAGAAGCGCCAGTGCTGCCTTCTCCTGATTCTAGACAAAAAGCGATCTGAATCAGCTAAACTTCTGTACGCGAGCGCCAAATCCTCTTTCTTGCTGTATTCTGCTGGAAGATTGTGATCTAGCCATAACATCAGTTCTTCCAGGTCGTCATCAACATAATCAAACATCCTTGTCACATTATTTGAGTCAAAGGACTTGAACACAAATCTTAGCATAGTAAACAAGCTTTCCTTCTGCTCTCTTCCCCATAACACTAATTCTTCCTTAGTCAATAACTTGTCCTTGCTTGTGAGCATCTGCAAGTCATTTATTGCTGCTCTCAGATCACCGTTGGCACTTGATGCTAGTATTTGAAGAGCAGCCGGCTCGCATGTCACAGCTTCTTTAGCAGCAATTTCCCTAAGTTTTGCAGAAATCTCTTCAGCAGACAAGGGTTTCAGCTCAATCAAATCGCAGTCTTTCCTCAAAGACCTTAATTTATCAGAATAGGCATCGTTTGCTGTCAATAAAATCGGAAATTTGCTCTCTTTTAGAACATCAGCAATTGCGGCAACTCCTCCGCGGTCCTGCTGGCCTGACAAGCCATCAATTTCATCAATGAGAATAAGCTTTTTCTGGCCGAATAAGCTCATTTGTTGAACTGCAGGCATAAGAACGGTCTTTATGGAATCAGCATTCCTGTGGTCAGAAGCATTCAGTTCTATTAATTCAAGATTCTGCTGATTCGAAATTGCTTTTGCAATGCTCGTCTTGCCGGTTCCAGTTGGCCCGTGCAGCAAAAGGGCCTTTTTCCTCACTCTTGGAAACATATTTACAAAATTCGTGACTGCAAGTACGGCAGACCTCTGCCCAGCTATCTCTGCAGATGCTTTAGGCTCATATTTTTTTGTCCAAGGGATCATTTTAATGTAAAGTAAATCCTCTTTTTGTCCTTGCCTTTGTTCTCTACTCCAGCAAATTCCAGCTGGCCCACTTCTTTTGTGCTTTTGACATGTGTGCCGCCGCAAGGCTGCATATCTATGCCAGCAATTTCTACAATTCTTAAATTGGGAACAGAAGGTGGCAATTTGTACTTCAGCTTAATCATTTCTGGATTCTTCATTACATCAGCATAAGACATGAAGCTGGTTTTGACAGGAATATCTTGCGCAGTAACTTCATTCGCCAAAGCTATGAACTGCTTTGCCAAATCTGCATTGAAGTTCTCCAGATCAAAGTCAATTCTTGATTTGTCGAACGTGATTTGCTTTCCTGTTGTTAGCACACCAGTCCTAGATGATAATATGTGGCAGGCGGTGTGCATTCTCATATGCTTATATCTGCGCTCCATATCGACCCAGCCATGGACGGTATCGCCAACTTTCAATCCATCTTCATCAATCTCGTGAATAATTGAATCGCCGAGCTTCTTTACTCCGCGAATCATAAAGTTCCGGCCATTAGGAAGCTGCACTAACTTGCCGCGGTCATCGGGCTGGCCTCCGGATTCAGGATAAAAAGCAGTTTTATCGAGAACAATGTTGCGGCCCTGCGCAACCTTCACAGTAGCCTCGAAATCTTCCTTGTAGCTATCCTCAAGATAAAGGAGTTCTGTCATTTTTGCCCTATGATTGCGAAATCTGCAAGCATGGCATACAGCTGCACAAATTCATTAGAGCCTTCGACTAGACGGAATTCATACTCTCCGCAGGCTTTCACTAGATTAACTTTCAATTTCTCATCAACATCAAGTTCCTGCAGCTCTTTCTGAATTTGTTTTATTACATCAATTCCAGAAAGGCCGTGTTTTACCATCACATCAGTAAGAAGTCGGCGAGCTTCAACAAATCTTCCTCCCAAGGCATTCTTTATCACAAGTTCTATTTCTTTTGGTTCTGCAAAAGAGACGACTTGTGAAACTGTTTCCATATTTATCCATTTCATTTCCTTTGATGCCCCCGCATCTATTGCTGTGAAAGGTGTGACAGCAGCACAAGCTTGCATTAAATTGTAGGCTTTACGCATATCGCCTTCAGACGCTTCGTATATTAGCTCTAGCGCATCAGGATCTGTATGAATTCCTTCTGACTCTGAGACTTTTCCCAAGACCGCAGAAACAATTTTTTTCGGCAGCGGCTTAAACCTAAATATCGCACATCTGCTTTGTATCGGCGGGATTATTTTGCTGCTGTAGTTGCAGCTTAAGATGAAACGAACTGTTTGGGTGTAATCTTCCATAATTCTCCTCAGAGCATCCTGCGCTTCCCTCGTTAATGCGTCGCACTCATCAAGATAAATTATCTTGAAAGGCACTTCTTCCATTGCTTTTGTCCTTGCAAAATCCTTTACAGCTCCCCTTATCGTGTCAATGCCTCTATTATCAGAAGCATTGAGTTCTAGAACATGATCTCTCCATGTATCAGGACCGTATAATTCTTTGGCAATCGCAAGCGCTGCAGTTGTTTTTCCAACGCCGGCAGGGCCTGCAAATAAAAGATGGGGAAAACTCTTTGCTCTTACAAAGGCATCTAGCCTTTTAGTGATATCTTCCTGCCCTCTGATATCAAGAAGCTTCTGAGGCCTGTATTTCTCTGTCCACACATCCAGCATTTTCTCTCCAAAGTCCTCACAAAGTGAACAAAAAGGCTTTTATTTATATGGATTTGTTTACTGTTGTATGGGAAGTGGTTGCCGGATCTGTGCACCATAGGAATTCTTTAAATAGCTGGCACTTTCTTCTGTTTGAATATGACAAGATTTGAGCCTACTAAGCTTGAGCCAGAACTATTAGAATGGTGGGAAAAGAACAAAATATATGCGAAGCTCAAGAAATCTCTTCAGAGAGCCAAGAGTTACATGTTTCTTGATGGTCCGCCATATACTACTGGAGCAATCCATGTTGGAAATGCATGGAACTACATACTGAAGGACTGCTACCGCCGCTTTCTTAGAATGTCTGGCTTCAATGTCCATGACCAGCCCGGATTTGACACTCACGGACTTCCTATTGAACACAAGGTAGAGCAGAAGCTTGGCATTAAAAACAAGCAAGAAATCATAGCAAAAATTGGGGTTGAGAAATTCATCAAGGAATGTGAAAAGTACGCGTATGACAACATGTATCCAATGATTTCTGATTTCAAGCGGCTTGGCGTGTGGATGGATTGGGAAAATCCTTACATGACCCTCAAGAATGATTACATAGAGGGAGCATGGTGGGCTTTGAAAAAAGCTTGGCAGAATGGCTACTTGTATCAGGGATTGAAGTCTACAACATGGTGCCCGCGATGTGCAACAAGCCTTGCAAAGCACGAATTGGAATATGAAACTGTCACAGATACTGCAATTTTTGTGAAATTTCCAGTTGTAGGAAAGAAAAATGAGTTCCTGTTGGTCTGGACCACGACTCCGTGGACAATTCCTTTCAACTTGGCTGTAATGGCGAATCCTAAGCTTGATTATGTGAGAGCTAAGGTTGATGACGAAGTTTGGATTGTTGCAAAAGACCTTTCTGAGAAGGTTCTCGGCTTGTCAGGCAAGAAGCACAAGATTCTGGAGACTATGAAAGGCAAGGACTTGGAAGGAATGCAGTATGAGCATCCTCTTGCTGATGAGATTCCTGCTCTCAAAGAGCACAGCAAACTGAAATGGGCTCACAAAGTAGTACTATCTGAGAAATATGTTTCTGCGGTAGATGGCTCTGGGTTAGTACATACTGCGCCTGGCTGCGGACCTGAAGACTTTGAAGTCGGCCAGAAGCACGGCTTGCCTGCCTTTAATGAACTGGATGAGCACGGCTATTACTCAGAGAAGATGGGTCCTTTCGCTGGTCTGAGAGCAAAATATGATGATGACAAGTTCATAAAAGAATTTGAAAAGCGCGGCATGTTGATGCACAAGGACAAGTATGAGCATGAATATGCAAAGTGCTGGAGATGTGCAACGCCTGTTGTTTATCGCGCAACAAAGCAATGGTTCCTTGCCCGAACGAAACTGAAAGACCTGATGCTGAAGGAAAATTCCAAGGTTTATTGGACTCCAGACTGGGCTGGACAGAAGTGGTTTGAGTCCTGGCTCGAAAATCTTGAGGACTGGAATATATCAAGGCAAAGATTCTGGGGAATTCCTTTGCCGATATGGCTGTGCAGCAAGTGTGACAATCAAGTTGTTGTTGAATCTAGTGCAGAAATAAAGAAACTTGGCGGCAAGGTGCCGGAAGATTTGCACAAACCATGGATAGATTCTGTTGTGCTGAAGTGCAGCAACTGCAAGTCCTCTATGTCTAGAGTTCCAGACGTGCTTGATGTGTGGCTTGATTCGGGAGCAGCGCCTTGGGCCTCGACTGGCGACAAGGATTTGGTTATAGATTTTATTTGCGAAGGCAAGGACCAGATTAGAGGCTGGTTTAACTCTTTGATGTCATTATCCATTGTAGCTAGAAAGAAGGTTCCTTACAAATCTGTGTTCATGCACGGTTTCATCAATGATTCGCAAGGAAGAAAGATGTCCAAGCATCTTGGCAATGTTATCTCTCCTTATGAAGTTGTCAATAAGTATGGCGCTGATGCCGCGCGATTCTATGCGATAGGCGGCGCAAAGCCAGGCCTTGACTTGAATTACAACTTTGCCGATGTTGAAGCAAAGCTTGCAAATCTGAATGTATTGTGGAACACTCACCTATACTTGATAGAAGCTGCAAAGCTTGCCGAAACTAATCCTACAAAGATAAAGGCTGCAAAACTTGAGCCTGAAGACAAGTATATGCTGTCCAGGCTTAATAGTACGATAATAAAAGTGACAGACTTGTTCAACAAGCACAACTTTAATGAAGTTCCTTGGGCCATAGAATCATTATTTTTGGAATTGAGCAGATGGTACATCAAAGCGGTGCGCGACAGATCAGAGGATGACGCTGTTCTCTATGTTATGTGGAAAACATTATTTGATTCTATGCGGATGATGGCGCCAATAACGCCTTTCATAACAGAAACGATTTATCAAAACCTCAGAACTGCATTCAAACTGGATGGAGGGTCTGTGCATTTGCTGGAATGGCCTGAAGCAAATGACAAGATGATAAATGCAAAGCTGGAAGCAGAGATCGCTGCTGTCCAGGGCGTGTTATCAAATGTTCTTGCGTTGCGTGAAAAGATGCAGAGAGGCATTAGATGGCCTGTAAAGTCTGTTGTAATCGTGACTGAAAACTCTGATGTTGAGAACGCTGTGAAAAAACACTCTGGTTTGATACAAAGACTGGCAAACGTTCTCTCAATTAATGTAGAGCATAAGCTGAAAGGCATAAGGCATGAAGTCAAGGCGGACTTCAGCAAGGTGGGGCCTAAGTTTGGTAAAGACAGCTCGATTGTTGTGACTGCTATTAACCGCATGTCCCCTGAATCTGCACTGAAACAGCTGCAAAAGAGCGGCAAAATAAAGATTGAGGTGAGAGGAAAGGATGTTGATTTGGAAAAGGAAGATGTTGTAATAGAAGAAATATTGCCTGAAAATCTTGTGGGCGGAGTTTTTGGTGTTTATTCGGCATATTTGGAGAAGGAAGAGACCAAGGAAATGCTTCACAGTGGTTTTAGCAGGGAATTTACAAGGGCTGTTCAGGCTTTGAGAAAGACTGCTGGCTTGCAGAAGCAGGACAAGATAGAACTTTATGTTTATGCGCCTGCAAGTTCCCAATCTGCATTACAAGAAAATGTAAAAGAAATCAAGGATAAAGTCGGGGCAAAGGATATTGATTTTGTTTCCAGTAAAATCGTTGGTAGCAGGAAGCACCACGACAAAGCAAAGGCTAGAAACTTTGAAGCTGAATTTGGATTTTAGCCTGCAATAAGCTTATAAATACCATTTAAAAGACTTTTTAAACTTTATAAAGGAGGGCTTGTGATGGCGAAAGCTGTATCAAAAAAACCAAAATTTAAGAAAAATCCAAAAGTTTATACAAAAACGCAAAATGTAGTTGTTTCGGCGTCCCTTAACAGGGAGCTGCCGCTGGAAAGATTGGCTGCTAAGCTGGAAAGGGCGGATTATAACCCTGAGACATTCCCTGGCTTGATATTGAAACTGGATGTTCCAAAAGCTTCTGCGCTTTTGTTTAGTTCCGGTAAGATAATCTGCACCGGCACAAAGAGCTTGAGAGAAGCCAGGACCGCAATAGATGCGATAACAAAGAAGCTAGGCGCTATTGGAATAAAAGTGAAGGGAGAGCCTGACATTGAAGTGCAAAATATGGTTGCAAGCGGCGATGTAGGCGGAAAGCTGAACTTGAACGAGATAATCTTCAAATTCGAGAACACTGAATACGACCCTGAACAGTTTCCAGGCCTCGTCTATAAGTTACCTAACTCGCACATAACTTTCTTGCTGTTCGGAACAGGCAAAATTGTAATTACCGGGGCTAAATCTGAAAAAGAGATTGTAGAATCTGTATATACATTAAGAGACCAGTTGATAAAGGCAGGCGAACTGCAGGAATAGCGGAATAGTTTGCTGAAGTAGAGAAATGGTTTAAAACTACTTCACAACCTTTTAACTAAAAGGTTGATTAAAACGTTGTATCGCAAGGCGATACGACTAAATGTCAACTTTTTGAAGTTGGGAGGTGCAATGCTATCAGAGCAAACAGTCTCGAAGTTCCGTACTTTTATTGAAAAGTACTATTATAACGAGCTCCTCACAAACATCAAGAAAGGTCACTCCAGTATTTACATAGACTTTTCCGTTTTGGCTAAGTTTGATATTGAGCTGTCAGAGCAAGTCTTGACTACATTTACAGACGCTGTAGCCAATTTCGAGGAATCCATTAAGCAGCTTGATATTCCCGAAGCGCAGTATCCGATTCATGTCCGTTTTGTAAACTTTCCAAAATCTGCTTTTCTTCGTATAAGGGACATAAGGGGGAGAAATCTAAGCAAAGTCCTTGTTACAGAAGGCCTCATTAGGCAAGCCTCTGATATCAGACCTAGAGTGACATATGCCACTTTTGAATGCCCTGGCTGCGGCGCGCAAATCATGGTAGAGCAGACCGGCGGCAAATTTCGCGAACCTTCTAAATGCAATTGTGGAAGAGCTGGAAAGTTCAAACTCATAGACAAGAAGCTTGTAGATGTTCAAAGGCTTGTGATAGAAGAGACCCCTGAGTCCCTTGAGGGCGGAGAGCAGCCAAAGAGGATAGCTGTTTTTCTTGAAGATGATCTTCTGGATCCTAGACTGGAGAAAAGAAGATATCCTGGAAACAAGGTGCTTGTTGTAGGCCTTGTTAAGGAGATACCAGTTCCGCTGAAAACTGGCGGCATTAGCACTACGTATGATTTATGTATAGAGTCTAACAGCATAGAAACTGTTGAGGAAGACTTTGAGGAGATAGAAATAACGCTTGAGGACGAAAGGATAATTAAAGAACTGGCCTCAAAACCAAATATTTACGAAAAACTGGCTGACTCTGTTGCTCCTTCCATTTATGGATATGAGAACATAAAACAGGCAATCATTCTCCAATTATTTAGCGGTGTCAAGAAAGAAAGAGAGGATGGGACTAGAACCAGGGGAGATATTCACCTCTTTCTTGTAGGAGATCCTGGCGCTGCTAAGTCGCAAGTGCTCCGTTATGTCGCTACCTTGGCGCCAAAAGCTCGTTATGTTTCCGGCAAAGGTGCGAGCGCTGCAGGCATTACAGCCACTGTAGTGAGAGATGAATTCATAAGGGGCTGGGCTTTGGAAGCTGGAGCGCTTGTTCTGGCAAACAAAGGTATTGCGTGCATTGATGAGATGGACAAGATGGCGCCTGAGGACACAAGCGCAATGCACGAAGCTGCTGAACAGCAAACAGTGACTATAGCTAAAGCAAACATTCACGCTACATTAAGAGCGGAGACCTCAATACTTGCCGCTGCAAATCCAAAGTTCGGGAGGTTCGATCCTTATGAGCCCATACCAAAGCAAATTGACCTTCCGCCAACACTGCTGAATAGGTTTGATCTTATCTTTACAATCAGGGACATGCCAAACTCGGACAGAGATGAAAAAATAGCTCAGCATATTCTGGAACTTGCGCAGGATCCTGATGCAAAGAAGGCAGACATCGGCAGGGACTTGCTGAGAAAGTATATAGCTTATGCAAAGCAGAAATGTTTCCCAAAGCTGACGGCTGGAGCAATTGAAGAGATAAAGAAATTTTACATCACTTTGAGAGGGACTGCAGTAAAGGAAGGCACTGAAATAAGATCAATACCAATTTCTGCAAGGCAGCTCGAAGCCCTTGTGCGTCTAGCTGAAGCTTCCGCTAAAGTGCGGCTTGGGGACAGCGTTACAAGAAAAGATGCCCAGAGAGCCATTGATTTGCTGAAATCCAGCATGCAGGAAGTCGCCTATGATGTTGAGACTGGGCAGTTCGACATTGACCGTATTGCAACTGGAATCACTGCAACTCAAAGAACGCAGATCTCGTCCATACGAAGAATTCTTGAGACCCTTTCAGAAAAATTAGGAAAGGACGTTCCTCTGCAAGACGTGCTGAGAGAAGCTGAAGCTGAGGGGATTGACAGGGCAAAGACTGAAGAAATATTGCAAAAGCTTAAAGAAAAGGGAGAGATATACGAGCCAAGACCTGGTTTGATATCTAAAGTAGCATGATAAGGCCAAAAAAACGTGAAGTTGCCAGAAAAGCGTGGATAGGCAGTCTCATCAAAGGAGAGTATCACAAGAGTGAGGGCTGGACTCCTGGCTATATTGAATTTGACGGGCAAAAATACTCAAGAGTTTCTTTAGTTGCCACAGTTGTCGCCAAGTTTCTCACTGAGGATGGCAATTACGCTTCCATAACTTTGGATGATGGAACAGAAACAGTTAGATTGAAGGCTTTTGGCCCTGATGTTCTTAAGCTGAGAGAACTTCATGTGGGCCACATAGTGAGATGTGTAGGAAAGGTAAGGATGTACAATGAAGAGATTTACATAACACCTGAGATTGTAAGGCAACTGCAGGATCCGCATTGGATACTTGTGCACAAATTGCAGCTTGGAGCGCCAGATACCATACTAATACCCGCTGAAGTGAAGCCGCAGGTTCCTGAGCAGGCTGCTGTTGAAGCCATAAAGGAAGAAGTTGTCAATGTACAGAAGCAGATTCTTGATCTCATCCGCTCCTCAGATGGAGGTCTTGGCGCAGATATGCAGCAGATCATAGGAAGCTCCGGCTTGGAAGAGGAAGAAGCGAAAAATGTTCTGTTCGCGCTGCTGAAAAGCGGCGACATTTATGAGCCCAGGAAAGGTAAATTAAAGGTTTTGGACTAAAGACTTTTATTCTAAAAATCGAACTAACTGGAATGCCGGCCACTGATCGTGATGAATTAGCAAACCAAATAGATAGAATAACAAGAGAGCCTGATGCTCTTGAAACTGCTGCGAAAGCGCCCGTTAGGTTCGGAAAAGACGTCGAAAAGCTTTCGAAAGAGCCGTTTTTCAGGCCGCATAAGCACCACTGGAAAGCCAAGGTGCACATTGACAAGGAGTTCAGAGAGATAGCGATTGCTGAAGTCCTGTCAATTACTGGAGGCCTGCTCGCAGGCACGATATTGGCTATTAACATTGACCAGATACTATTGATCCCTGGCTTGCTTATACTGTTGCCAGGATTTCTCGAGATGAGGGGCAACATATCAGGGTCTCTGGCTGCCAGGCTCAGCACTGCATTGGATGTAAGGAAAATAACTTCGAGAGAAGAGAACAGCTACTTTGTAAGGCAGAACATCATAGCAACTTTTGCTGAAGCATTGATAGTTTCGTTGAGCCTTGCGGCAATTGCTTACGCCGTCACTTACTTTATTTTTGGGACGGCCACGCTGAGTATATTCTTGATAGCGGTACTGGCTGCAATTCTTTCAAATGTGATTGAAGACATACTGACCACAAAGGCAACGTTCTGGCTGTACAGGAAGGGTTTGGATCCCAATAACGTCATGGGCCCGTATGTGACGACAACAGGCGACATAGTCAGCGTGTTCTGCCTGCTGTTCGCGGTTTTTGTTGTATCATGGATCTAGCAAAGAAAATTGTAAAGGAGAGCGCGAAGATTTTGATATTCGCTTCCATAATCAGCAGTTTCGGCGGCATTGGCTTGGAGTTATTGAAGGCGAAGATTGCTGTACTTGTTCCGCTAATTGTCATGATACCTGCGCTGAACGACATGATAGGCGATTTCGGTACAATAATTTCGAGTAAGTTTACCACTCTTCTGTACCAGAAAAAGGTCCACAAGAGCTGGTGGAAGTCCTATGAACTTGGCGATGAATTCAGGGTCATCAGCTCAATTGCTTTATTTGCAGCGTTTTATCTCGGCATCGCTTCAGTGCTTATTTCATATATCCAGGGCGCGCCAATTGACATAATTAGTTCATTGAAAGTGATAGCAATAGCGTTCATGGCCACCGCTACACTAGTGCTTGTAATATTCTTCCTTGCGATAGTTGGCGGCCTGTGGGTTTACAAGCGCGGTTCTGATCCAAACAATTTTCTCATACCTTTGACAACTTCTGCGGCAGATTTCAGCAGCCTGATACTATTCGCGCTCCTAGTCGCTTTCCTGTTCTAATTACTTGAATCTGGCAAGAGTTTTTTCCAAATCTTCAGGTTTTATGACTTCATCTAGTGCGAAGTAGCACATCACATCTTCTTTCTTGGCATTAAAGTCAATGCCTATTCGCGGCTTGTCCCATGCATAGACCATTCCGACTTCTGCAGTCAAGTCCTTGCCATAATCTTTCAGAACCGCTATGAAAATATCGGATTTCTTAATCATGTTAACATTGGTCTTGAACATCTTCTCTAAAGGCGCGTCTTGCGGACTATGCGTCACCGCACACAACACTGAGAAACCCATTCTCTTAATTCTTTCAATCAGTTCGTGGTTCAAATTGCCAAGTTTGTGCGGCGTTGCCAAAAATACCGTCTTCATTTTTCCCGCCCTCTGAATTTTAGTCCGACAACATAAATCTCTGCAGATTCTTTCATGGATGCAAGGGGCTTGACTTCCTTTACTGAAGCAAAGGACTTTTTGACTTCTGCTATGAAGTCATTGTAATCAACACCGCGGAAGGCTTTGGTCACAAAGATTCCCTTTGGTTTGAGAATTTCTTTGGCTATTTCCAATGCCCTAAAGGATAGCTGCATCGCTACTCCTATATCTTTGGTGCGTATGCCTGAAAACTCTGGCGCTGCATCGCCTAGAACAACATCTGCTTTTCCATTTAATTCGGCCTTCAGCTTTTCCAAAGTGCTTACCTTGAAGATATCGCCCAGAACAAAGCCGTAATTCTTGCCCAGGCCAAGGACTTTCTTTATGTCTACGCCTATTACTCTACCGGAAGCACCAACAAAGTCGAGGGCAACTTGGGACCAGCTGCCAGGCGCAGCTCCCAGGTCAACAACCACATTACCAGACTTTATGATGCGGAATTTCTTCTGCAGATCAAGCAGCTTGTATGCCGATCTAGCTCTATATTTCTCAGCCTTGGCTCTCTTATAGAAATGCTCCTCTTTTCTCTTTAGGTGCCACTCCATGTCAACACAAAGGATTAAAAGAATTAAAGCTTTTCAGCCATGGCCATGACAGTTCCAAAGGAGTTCTTCAGCCCTAAATCTGTAGCTGTTATAGGTGCATCAAGGACCAAAGGAAAGGTAGGCCATGAAGTGCTGAAGAATTTCGTGCAGAAATTTAAAGGAAAAATAGCGTGCGTAAACCCCAAGGCCAAATCAATACTTGGAAAGGCCTGCTATCCTTCAATAAGAAATGTGTCTGGAAAAGTTGATCTCGCGGTAATAACAACGTCTGCCGCTGTAGTTCCGCAGGTTCTGAGAGACTGTGTTGCAAAGAAGGTGCCTGCAGTAATACTAATCACGAGCGGTTTCGGAGAATTGGGTGATGAAGGGCAGCATAGGGAGCAGGACTTGAAGAAAATAATTTCCGGATCAAAGACCAGGGTGATAGGGCCGAACTGCATGGGCATAATGTCCGGCGCTGTTGACACCATTTTCAATCCTGCAGAAAAGCAGAAGCGGCCTGGTAAAGGCGGCATCGCATTCTTGTCGCAGTCTGGAGCAGTTGGCAGCACAATAATCGACTGGCTTGCTGAAGAAGGCATTGGAATCTCAAAATTCATTTCTTATGGCAACCAGATGGACATAGACGAATCTGACTTGATTGACGCGCTGAAGAAAGATAAGGACACAAAAGTTATCACGCTATATTTGGAAGGTGTCAAGGACGGGAAGAAGTTCCTTAGCAATGCCAAAGCAACCACAAAAAGCAAGCCGATAATTGCGATAAAGGCAGGCAAGACTTCTGCAGGGCAGAAAGCTGTAATGTCGCATACTGGAGCTCTCGCTGGCGCTGCGGAAATCTATTCTGGAGCTTTCAAACAAGCTGGCGTGATAGAAGTGCAAACTTGGGAAGAATTATTTGATGCTGCAATAGCTTTCGGCACTCAGCCGCTTCCGAAAGGCAACAGGCTAGCAATAGTGACTGATGGCGGCGGTTTCGGCGTACTGGCAACAGATCAGGCCGAGAAACTTGGCATAGAATTGCCTGCTCCTCCTGAAAATCCTGCCAGGATTTTCAAGCAAAGGTTTCCGGAATATGTTTCAACAAAGAATCCTATAGACCTGACAGGAGATGCTGATGCCGAGCGATACAGGATATCAATAGAGGAATGCCTAAAGAGCAACGCATATGATGGTGTCATAGCAATAACATTGTTCCAGCTGCCCTCGCTAGATCCCAAAGTCGTGGACATAATGATACAATTGAACAAGAAGTACAAGAAACCGCTTTTGGTATGCGCCACAGGCTCCAGTTATTCGCAAAAGCTGATGAAAAAGCTTGAAGCAAATGGAATTCCCGTATACCCTACACCTGAGAGAGCGGTGACTGCTTTCGCTTCCCTTTACAAGTTTAAACGATAATTCTCACATCAACTGCTGCGGCCATTCCTGAATTGACGATTATCGGATTCAAGTCCAGTTCCTGAATGTTTTCCTTTTCAGCCAGTCTGCATACTTTGATCAGAATGTCCTGTATAGCCTTTATGTTCACTGGCTTCTCTCCTCTGAAGCCCTTGAGCACTTTTGCCGCCTTAACTTCATCTATCATTTCTTTCGCATCTTTCTCTGTTATGGGGCAAACCCTGAAACTTACATCCTTTAGAACTTCAACAAATATTCCTCCGCCGCCGAATAGCACAACTTTTCCAAATGTTTCATCCGCTTTGGCTCCAACAATTACTTGCTGTCCGCCAATGTACTTCTGCACTAAAACATAGCCCATCTTGCTCAACGAATCAAATGCCTCGCTCGCTGCAGTCATGTTGGGCACGATCTTGATGGCGCCAGCCTCTGTCTTATGCACAATTTTTTCCGAGATGGCTTTCATGACAAGAGGAAAGCCGAACTGCTTAGCAACATTTGCTAGATGCACCTTGTCATCAACAACAGCATAATGCGATACTGGTATGTTGTATTTTTCAAGAAGCTTGTAACCTTCAACACCCAATAATGTAGCCATGCAATATTCTTTTAAAGCTATTATTTAACTGTTTGCTCATGCCTACAATACTGAAAATCCCGTTCGACAAGTGCATCGTAGACAAAGAAAGGAGAGGAGCAGCGCTAGCTCCAGACCAGATACAAAAAGAAGCTGAGAACTTCTTCTTGACAGAAGACGGCAATGACTGGCGCCCAGGAGTCAAATGGGTCGACGTCCCAATTGCTGAAGAATTCGAAAAAACTGCCGAAAACATAAAAAAAGCTTTTGCAGAACATTCGAAAGATATTATTGTAAGCCTTGGCGGAGACAATTCTATTTCGTACTCGTTAATGGATGCTTTTGCTGAAGTCCATAAAGACAAAAAAGCTGGTGTTTTGTATTTCGATGCCCATTTTGACGCTCAGGATAATTTCACACCGGCAACACATGAGGATGTTCTTTCCGGGACAATAGGAAGAGTTTGGTGTGCACATGATGTCTTAGTGGTTGGCGTAAGGAACTACACGAAAGAAGAGCTTGAATTTGTAAAAACATGGTCCTTGCCTAACATAAAGGCTAAAGAATTCAATTCCGACAAAGAAAATAGCCTTAAGAAAATAGAGAAATTCTGCAAAGGTCTTGACGTGATTTATTTTATGCTAGACATAGATGTCATAGACCCGAGTTTTGCACCAGGAACTGGGTGGCCAGAGCCTCTTGGCCTGCATCCGCAAGATGTTTTGGACATAATTTTGCGATTTAAAGATAAGATCAAGATTCTAGATATTGTGGAAGTTAGTCCGCCCAGAGATATTAACCATATTACAAGTAGATTAGCTGCAAAAATACTTGTAGAATACCTTAAAACTTAATTTGTATGCTCCAGTCGACAGGTTTATAAAGCTAATTTTTTCTCATTCTTGTATGAGTTCAGTCTGGAATAATGCGAAACTGAAGGGCTCCAAGATTTTCATGCGAGAAAAGCCCATCGAATTGCTTGTATGCTTAACAAAAGGGAACTTTAATGAGAAATATCCATCAATGCTTGCGAAAGATTCCAGATGCACGTATTCGCATACTGTGCATTTGCTCCAAAGAATGGAGAAAGTGGATCTGGTAAAGTTTGAAAAGAAAGGCAGGCTTAAAATAGTCAGCCTTACTAAGAAAGGACAAGAAATAACAGATCTGTTAGAGTCTTTGGCAAAGACATTTGGTAAATAGGAGGCGAAAAACCAAAATGGTAGAAGGATATTGTGTAAAGTGCAAAAAGAAGAGGGAAATTAAGGATCCTAAAAATACAACCATAAAGGGCAAAGCAGGCTCAAGACCAGCAGTAAAGGGAACTTGCCCTGTATGCGGAACAGGAATGTTTAGAATCGGTGCTTCTGTTTAAGTGAACGGAAATGCTTGGTTCTACACACCTTCTTTTTTCTCTCCTTTTAGGTTCTTTTTGGTTTAATTTCTCTGCGCCCGAGTCGTTACTAGCAAAAATAGCCTTTGCGGCTTTTCTGCTGATAGGTACATTCCTCCCTGACATCGACATAAAGTTGCCTGTAAAACACAGAGGAATATTTCACACGATCTGGCCGATAGTTCTAATACTTGTGCTGAACGCCATATTCAGCGACTATTTGCCGTTCTCAATCGCAGCATTGGCCCTGGGATATGGAATTCATGTTGCAACTGATGCCATGACACCTTATGGTATAGCACCGTTATGGCCTTTCCATAAGCAGAGGATCAAAGGCCCTGTAAGGACTGGCTCTTTGCTAGAACTTGGAATAGCATCTGCAATAATAGTTGTTATACTAATAGGCGGAATCTAGCTTATCTGCATATTCTTTCACTCTCTCCAAAGTCGGATGCAGCAAGAATTCTTTCACATAACTTTCCATCACTGGCTTTATTGCTCCGAATTCTGTAATTCTATAGCCTTCAGGCAACTTTTCAACTAGCTTCAGTTCCCTAAGCCTGCGCAATTGTCTTCTGACATTTGGAGCTGATGCGCCTGGCTTGCCTTTCAGAGCCTCAATAAATTCCGGAACGTCTAAAATCTTCTTTTCCTTCTTCGCTAACAGCAGCGAGTGAGTTATATCCACAATTATATCGCGAGATTCGCCAGGATTTAACAAGCCTACAGAAAGTAGGAACTTTTTTACCAGCTCTCTGCCGTCAACACCGTGTGGTGCTTCGTATTTCCGCAGAGTTATCTCTTGCAGCGGCAAATCTTTCAGTGCCTTCTTGGACATAGCAAACAAGTTAAAAAGCTAGTTAAAATAGCTTGCTCATGCTGGAAAACTTGTCGCACATTAGAAAAAAGTTGTTTAGGCCTTTTCTTTTCAAAATTAATCCTTCATTCATCTCTATAGCATCATTAATACTCGCATTAATTGCAAGTTATTTCCTTTTCACAAGTTTCTGGCTCCTCGCAGCACTATTCCTGCTGCTAAGCTCATTTTTAGATGCCCTTGACGGTGAAATAGCAAGAAAATTCAAACTCGAAACAAAGTTAGGCGATTTCCTTGATCATAGTTTAGACAGGATTGCAGATGCTGCATTTTTCATTGCGCTGGCATTCAACCCAGAAATTCCGACAACTCTTGCGCTGCTGACATTAGCAGCAATCCTACTTGTCTCATATCTGGGAACAGAGGCCCAAGCGCTCACTGGAAAAAGGCTTTATACAGCACTGGTCAGCAGGGCTGACAGGCTTGTAATATTAATAGTGGCTGCAATAGCTCAAATTTTCTTTGCAAATGCGATTCTTTACGCGCTCTACATAATCCTGATATTGTCAGCAATAACCTTTTTGCAGAGATTTTACCTGACAGCAAAGCAGCTCAAGAAAAGTTAGTACCACTCTTTCTTTAGTTTCAGTAAATAAGCGATTGAGTTCATTGCTAAATGCAGGAATGGCGTTATTATCAATAAGATAACAACAGTTTCCAAGCTAGGTTTAGCAACTAGAGAGACTAGAAGCAATGCGCCTATGAGAAAGTCCCATTGGTCTATCAGTGGCCAACTTTCTCCTCTCTTCTTTCCTAATCTTCTTTTGAAAAAACTCTTTGTCATATCGCCTAGCAGTGCTCCCAAACCTAATAGAAAGCCTATCAGCAATGAACCTTGAAGAAGCCCAGCAACGCTGCCAACTAGAATTCCTCCTAGAAGGCCCGGCCATGTTTTTCCTGCCCCAAAAATAGGACGACCATCAAACCATTTCAGGCCGCTGTCTATTGGAAACCTTCCTCCAGCTAATTTTCCGAAAATCACTGGAGAGCCATTTGCAAGATATGCAGGAAGAATGAACCATAGTGCTTGCAGTATCAAGTCAAGCACCATTATTGGGCAAACTTGTCAATCTTGTGAGCGAGCTGGAAATCCCATACTGTCAGGCCTTTTTCATCATGCGTTGTCGAGCTAACGATGACCTCATTGTAGTTCTTTATAGAAACATCCGGATGATGCTGCATCTTTTCTGCTATAGGCACTAACTTATTGACGAACTTAACTGCTTCAACAAAATTCCTGAACTTGAACTTCTTTTGAATGGATTTGCCTGCTAGGCGCCAGCCAGGAAGATGCTTCAACCGCTTTTTAACTTCCGTTCTGGCTAGCCTCACCATGCAAATTCTTATTAATCGCGCATATTAAATCTTATCATGGCCACATTACTGAAAAACAAGGTAGCCATAGTTTCTGGAGGCTCTGGAGGAATCGGCTCCGTAGTTGCAGAGATTTTTGCAAAGGAGGGTGCTTCTGTAGTGATCCATTATGGAAGATCAAAGGAGAAGGCTGAACAGCTGGCCAAGAAACTCTCAAAACGCTACAAGACTAAATGCATTGCATTAGGCGCGGACGCTTCTGACAAGATATCAGTCACAGATCTTGTAAAGCTAGCTGTTGAGGAATTCGGCCAAATAGACATTCTGGCCAACTTCATTGGCTTTCCAGTAAATGAGCAGACTATGGACCACTGGTTCTCTGCGTTTGAAGAATCTCCATGGAAGCATTATCAAGATGTTCTTGATGTGGATTTGCGTGGCACAGTGAATTTCTGCCAAACTGTAATTCCCTATATGAAAAAAAGAAAATTCGGCAAAATAATAAATGTCAGCTCTACGCCAGCAATCTCTGGCCACACCTACGGGCATCCTTATACCGCAGCGAAAGCTGCTGTCATGGGCCTAACAAAAGATTTGGCAATAGAATTTGGACCGCATAAAATCAACGTGAATGCTGTTGCTCCCGGAAACATAGAAACCAGATGGGCAAAAACTCTCTCTAAAAAACAGTTCAAGGCTGCTGCGGAGGAATCTCCGTTGAAAAGATGGGGCAAACCTCTTGACATAGCCCGCGTTGTCTTATTTCTAGCTTCAGAATTGAGCGATTTTGTAACAGGTCAGACAATAATTGTAGACGGTGGAACAGTTACCAGGTGAATTTTGCAAAAAATAAAAATTAAAAACGTGCACCGGAGTGCACAAAATTAATAAGTTGAAGGTTTACCTCTTCCTCTTTCTTCTTACCTTCTTTGCTGCTTTTCGTCTTCGTGCCATTTTTTCTCCTTTTTTGTTGAAAACTAAATGCGCTTTTCACTTAAAAGCATTATGGTTGGTTTTCAATTTGCGAAATTGCCTTCTCGATTAAAATTTTTAACTGAATTTTTTCTTCCAGCTCGTGCAAAACTTCTTTTTGAATTTTGGTTTTTGGTTTTTTCACAATTATCGAGCAGCAGTCTTTGTACTCCTCGATTGAAGAATTATAAGTCCCGATCTCCTTTGCAAGCTGCTCGATTTCTATCTTATCGAATGTGAGCAGCGGCCTGAATATCGGAATTTCTATATTTGACTGCACTGCAGTCATGTTTTCGAGAGTTTGGGAAGCTACCTGGTTAAGATTATCTCCCAAAACAATTGCGAAGTATCCTTTGCTTTTGGCGTATTTTTCTGCTAACTTCAGCATAAATCTTCTGAACAATTGTAATTCGTACTCGCCACTCTTCAGTACCGCCATCTGGAAATCTTGGAATGGAACTAAAAACAAATCTGATTTTCCGCAAAATTTCTCCAGCTGCTCTATCAGCTTCGGAATCTTGCTCTTCATAACCTCATCAGCATTCCTGAGCGCATAGAAGTGCAGATAATCAACAGAACAGCCTCTTTTGGCCATCAAATATGCTGCAACAGGCGAATCAATGCCACCAGAGAGCAAGCACAGCACTTTGCCGGAAGTGCCGACAGGCAGCCCGCCCAGTCCTTGCTGTCTTTCCGTGTAAACAACTGCTCTTTTCTCCAAAATATCAATAAAGACCTCCAACTCTGCATTCTTCAGCTCAACATTGTAGCCGGAATCTTCGCAGAATTTGCCTATCTCTCTTGCCAAGTCCTGCGACTTAACAGGATAGCTCTTGTTAGACCTGTTAATGGTAAGCCTAAAACTCTGTGGCTGCTTTTCCTCCAGGATTTTCACAACTGAAGCTTGCATCTCCTTTAGAGTTAGCCCAGTCTCTTTTGCTGCGGAGAACCAGCCGATACCAAAAACTTCCTTCAACAAGGAAGAATTATCCGAATTAATCAAGATGCTGCCACTATCTATCTCTATTTTCACTTTTCCGAGCTTATGCTTGATGTTTTCAATCAATTTTTTCTCAAAATATGATCTATTCTTTCCTTTCAATCCAATTTCCGCATATCTTACCAGTAACATTGTATGCTCGAGTGAACAATATGTCTTTTAAGCGTTCGCATTGTTTTCTATATGTAAACAACCTTTTTATAGACAACAAGCAGCTGAAAGCTAGGAGGCACAAAAGAAATGGCACAAGGTGCAGTTTGGGCTGTAGCAGTAGCCTTTATCCTGCTGGGATTGTTAGGACTAGGATACCCTGCAGGCGCAAGCGGAGTCAACTGGATAATTTCAGGAATAGTAGCTCTGCTAGTGGGCTGGTACGGCGAGAAAATGATGAAGTAAGATTTGGTTTCTTTTGGTTTTTATTTTATTAACGCCATGCCCGCGGTAGCTCTATAAAGGTTCTTTTTTCTAAATTGGCATGCTGAACCAGAATTTCGGGAAGATTTTCAGGAAACCGAAGCCAATCCTTGGCATGATACATCTTGCTGGAGATTCCTACCCTAACAAGGTCGAGCGCGCAGTTTCAGAAATTAGGCTTTTCGACGAATGCGGCATTGATGGAGCAATAGTGGAAAATTATCATACGAAATCAATCAAGGTGATGGAGCTTGTGCTAGCTGAAGCCTCCAAGCTTAACCTTGGCATTGCCTTGGGCGTTAATGTTCTCCCCAATGAATTCCACATCTCAATGCCGATGGCTGCAAAATACAATGCACAGTTTGTGCAGCTCGACGTAATCGCCGGAAAATATACAGGTTATGAGCTCGACTTTCCGGCTTATGAAAAGGTAAAAGCAAAATATCCAGACATTGTCGTACTTGGCGGCGTCTGGCCGAAGTACTACTTTCAAACTGAAGGCTCATCGCTAGAGGCAGACCTTGCGGAAGGCGCGGAAAGGTGTGAAGCCATTGTGGTGACTGGAGAAGGCACAGGAATGGAGACTCCGCTCGATAAAATTAAGAAGTCCAGGAAAATCTTGGGCAAGGAGAAGCCTTTGATTGTCGGAGCAGGCCTTACTCCTGGCAACGCCTACGAGCAATTAATGATTGCTGATGGGGCCATAGTGGGCTCTTACCTTAAAACAGACGGCGAAACATACATGCCCGTGCAGAAGTCAAGGATAGAAAGCCTGATGTCAGTGGTGAACAAGTTTAGGAAATAGCTTTACACCCAAAGTGTCAGAATTATTGTAATTATCCACAAATTAATCAAGTGATAGGTAACATTAAAACCGTACAAGTTCCAAGACTTTCCTTCCCACAACACGCTTCCTGCCATTGTTGTCACAAAGAAGCCAAGCCATATCAGGAAGCCAACAACTAATGCGTCTGTTATTGTCGTTGCCTGCAAGAAATCTACAAATAGAGAAAGTACAAATGCTGCTATGAGAGTACCAATAAAGCCAAAAGTCATAGACTTAGCCATAGACATCTTCATCGCACTTTTCATGGATTTTTCAGTAAAGCCCATTAATTTCATCCAGGTCTTGCCAAACATTGGACCATACCAAAGAAATCCAAAGACGAATGATATGACAGCTGCAACTAGAACAGCCAGGTAATTAATTGAAACTGCAGGCAGTACCATGGCACTTCAATGATATGTCAATATAAAAGCCTTACTTAAAGTATGCGTCAAGCGATACCTTCTTTCCAAACAACTTTTGCGCAACGTACTTTGCAACCATTGTCGAAGTTGGCTGTCCGCTTGTAGCCAACACAAATATCCTGTTGCCATCGAACTTTATCCTAGGAATCAGTTCCTTGGTCTGGCAGAAACTTGCTGACCATGCGTAGTCAAACTTGATATTTGCGGTGGGGAACAATCGTTTCGTGATGCGCAAAATCTCCTTAAGCGCCTTTCTGGACAGCTTGTTCCTGTCTTTCTCCTTGACTTTTTCATCGCCCCAGCCCATTAGCAACCTGTTATCCTTGGTGAGCTTGAAGTAATGGTACTTTATTTTTGAATCCCAAACCATCTCCCTGTGTTCTAGCCCCAGAAGTTCCATCTGTTTATCTGTCAGCCTCTTGCTTACGCCTATTGTTGATCTATTGAAGTATGTGCCTTTAATTGTCGGCGCTGAATCAGTGGCCAGGATAATTTTGTCAAACCTAATATCACCTTTCGGAGTTACAGCAACATTACCTTTGATCTCCAGCAAAGGAGTTTTCTCATAAAACTTCACACTCTTATGTTTCAGACGCATCGCAAGATTTTGCGTGTATTTCAGCGGACTCACAGAAACACCTTGATGCGATAAAATGCCTTCCTGGAAAAGTTTTGTATGTATTTCCTTCTCTACTTCTGTTTCCAGCATGAGATGTACCTGCATGTGCATTTTCCTCTGCACCTTATATTCTTCCAGTACTTTTGCTGCTTCAGCATGATGCTTCCAATGATGCCTTACTTCTCCATAAAGTGTGGGATCTTCCTCATAATCACAGTCTATCTTCTCCTCCTCTATTATCTGCTTCATATGATGAAGCCCATGGAGAATGCCGTACCAGAAAACCAGGCCCTTCTTTTTCCCATAAGCATCCACAAGGTCGGCTAGATCCAGCTCAACATTAGGAGTAAGCACTCCTGCAGCCCTCCCTGTTGCACCCCAGGCAACAACCCCCTTATCGATAAGGACAACATCCCTGGCGCCGTGCTTGAGAAGAAAATATGCAACAGAAACTCCAGTAATTCCGCCACCCACTATAAGGTATTTGCACTTTATGTCTTTTTTGAGCGGCGGACTAACTTTATAGCTAGGGTTAGTCCAAAAGACCTTGTTCTTAATGGCCATTAAAACAACAAAGGATAGAGGTTAAAATAATTTCCTACTTCTTTGCGTTTTCCCACAATCCATTATCTTGCCCCCTGTCATAACTCATCCAGCGGGCTTTTTATCTTTTTCAGTTCAGCAGTTGAAACATGGGCATATCTTTGGGTGGTATCGAGTGAACTATGGCCAAGCAGCTCTTGGATCTTCCTTATATCGACTCCGGCCTCCAACAAATGCGTTGCAAATGAATGTCTGAGTGTGTGGGGTGTAACCTCTTTCTTTATCCCTGCCTCATCGGCAAGCTTCTGCACAGCTGCCTGTACACTTCTTGTACTTAGTTTTCCATTCTTCCCGGTGAAGAGAAATTCTTCCTGATCCTTATCCTTAGTCCATTCAGATAACTTTGATTTTAGCTTTTGGGGAATGTTAAAGAATCTGTCCTTTGCACCTTTTCCACTCCTCACCCATCCTGTGCCTTCCTCTAGCAACATGTCTTTAACCCTGAGACTTACAACTTCACTAACCCTTAGGCCAGCAGAATATGCCAGCTCTATCAGCAGCTTATGCTTGGGATTCTCAGCAGCCTCTATCAGCTTGCTTACTTCCTCCTTGGTCATCACTATTGGAGCTTTTTTGGGAAGCTTCAATTTCTTTGGCAAATCCACAGTTTTCTTCAGTATTTCCTCAAAATGAAACCTTATCGCAGCCTTGGCAAGGGCCATTGTCCTCATAGACAGCTTTCTATCTGTGACTAGATATGCCAGGAAGGCGCGAGCATCATCATTCGTCACAGAATCTGGAGATTTCTTGCTGTGTTCAAAGAACTTCTTCAGGAAATAACTATAGGACTTGACAGTCTTCTCTGAAAATCCTCTGAGTTTAAGCTCAGTAGCCAGCTTGTCAAATGTGCTTAACATGTCCACCAACCGTCCTGATTTTCTTCAAAATTATTCGCTTGCGGGCTTTTGGATCTTTAACACCTTTTAGCAATTTAGCCCATTTATGAGTGTATTTATCGTAAATATTCGCCATTTTATTTTCTCCTAAAGTTGGTTTGTTCTCGAATCTTCCATGTTTGCCGAGAACAAAATGCGTAATGTAAGTAACAAGACCTTCATTCCATTTCCAGGATTTCGGCATTATTTTATTATCATCCATAAGCATTTCATGGCTAAACTCGTGCAGAAGAATTTCTTTTCGCAACAGACCTTTTTCTTCTTTCTTTGAAGGTTTCCACATAAGGGTTAATCTTTTTGCTTTGCCTATGCCCTTTTCGATTTTCCTATAAAGAATTTCTGCTTCCTTCCTGACTTTCCTGTCAGGAATTTTAGATAAAAGTCTAATTCCATACTTCAATGAGTTTTTTGAAACAACTTGGGCATGTGGTCCTCTTACTTTTTTTCGGTAATCTTTTGTCTGCAGATATTTGACTAAATTAACACTAACTTTGCCTTTCTGATTTCCATGTTTAATATAAATTGGGTCAGGAGTACCACTTAGAAACGCTTGAATTATGATTTCCCTTTTAGTCAAAACCAAAACCTTGAATTTGCCTCTTGGATTTAGTTTAAGGTCAAATTCTTTAGCTACCTTAGCTAGCCTGCCAAAAACAAAAGAGCGGGTAGTCGAAGCCATTGCGGTATAAAATAATTATACGCATATATATCTTTATGTGGTGAATTGCTTCACCCTAATAGAACTACTCTTCTACTGTAAGGAAGCCGGCCATGCCCATATCCCTGTGCTTTCCTACAGAGCAGAAATACTCGAACTCCCCTGCTTTATCGGCAACAAATTCCACGCTTGTGGAATTGACAGCCCAGACTCTATCGGTAATAGCGTTGAACTCTGCAATGACAAAGTCATGATATCCTTCAGTGCTTGTGAACTCTACTCTTACCACATCCCCTAACTTAACAGTTAAGTTAGGATTATCTTCTCCATCTATCATAAACTTGAAATTCCCTGCTGTCACATTAAACACAACAGTTTCTCCCGTCAAAGAAACACTATCATTAACAGCATAGCCAGGGTCTGATGGGAAAGCAGGCCCAGCCCATTCCGGCTCAGATGGGGGCATCTCATCGGCCTCAGATATGTTCTCAGTGCCCGCCGAGTCCAAAGGAACCTGTGCAGCCTGCCCTGTTATGTAGCCAGGCAATACAAGAAGCCCTACAGCTATTACAGCACCTAGCAACAATACAAGCAAGGCAAATGCCAATTTTCCCATGTGCATCCTCACACAGACTGATAATTATATAAAATGTTCGACAAATTGACCATAATATTTTTGTTATTATTTAGCTCTTAAATCAGAGTCGTGTATCAGGGAAAACTTCTTCCTATCTGAAAATTTTGAAGCTCCAATTCCGGCGCAACCGCCAAAATCACTATAGAAAAATTCAAGCTTAATACCGAGATTTACTTTTGCATTCATCTCTTCCTCGATTTTGGCCTCTTTTTTGGAGAATTCTTCCATAACCTTCTCCCTTTTCTCCCAAAAGGGCTTAAGCTTTTTAATTAAATCTGCTTTATCCATCTTAATCACACAGGCTCTATGACAATTTTATTGCCTATCTTAGAAATGGCGACTTCCTCCCCTTCTCTCAGTTTGAGCTGGCGCTCTATATCTGAAGGCACCCTCAAAACAAGACTCTCGCCGCTTTTAGACAGGGTTCTGTGCAGTTTGAGCGGCTCTGGCCAAACTCCCAGCTTTCTTGAAGCTTCTATTACTCTTTGAGTCTCCTCTTCGAAAGGGAATTCCTCATTGCATTCGGTGCAGCGTTCGCCTTTTGTAACAAAAACAAAACCAGAGATTTCTATTACTATGTCATCTACCCTAACTAAATTTCCTCTTTCACACACCGGACATATTTTCGCCATTTTCACTAACCTTCAGCTCCTGATATTATGAATATCTCCCTTGGCTCGGATTCGTACAGCACACAGATTAGCTTGCGATTTCCTCCGTGCGTTGTCCAAATTTCGTATTTGCTTTTGCCTACCTTGTCTATCTTGTTCGCTTTTGAAATCGCGATCCTTACGTCCTCGATGTCCCAGTTCCATCTTCTCATATAATCCCGGACAAAGTGCTTGCTTGGACGTATCTTGCATTTGTACGGATCTGGGAAGGGCATTAATATCACTTTTTGTATATTTTATGTGTTGTTTTTAGTATTAAAAGCTTTCGGTCAATAAGTGCATTTAATTACGCCAAATGGTGCAAAATCGATACACAAGAAAACAGTGCGCTCAATACATCTTATGCGCAACTATAATTACCCTTGGAGTATTTATGTTTTAAGGCGATACAAACTTTATTGGCATAGTAATGCTTCTTAATCTAGGCTTGCCGAATATTTCGTCAACTTCTAATTTATCTATTCTAGGAATGGATATCTTTTGACCTGGTTTACTGATAAGACCTTTTCTTAGCAAGATTATGAATCTGATTGTATTGTAAATAGCCTTAGCCAGTTCTTTTTCTTCGCCATAGTCAGATAGGTACAACTTGACTGCGAGGCCTGTTTTCTTATCTTTAATTAACGATAATATTCCTTGCGACTTATCTCTGATTATTTTTTGCCCTTCTTTGGTTATTTCAAACTCTATTGTCCCTGGCGAAATTCTTAATCCGTGCTTGTAAGCGTTGTAAACATCTAAATCGCGATATCTAATAGCCGCACTTTGTAAAATTAGTTTTACGTTTTGGATTGCTATATCAAAATTAAAATCTGTATCTGTATTAGCAAGATCTTTTGGCTTCAGACCAAGATATATTACATCGTATAACTCATTATCGGTGGAAAATATATTACCGCTAGCTATCTCTGAAACAAATTTCTCCAATTCGATGTTCTTGTAGCTAACCAATCCTTGGGCTAAATTTGTTGGGTGCTTTTTAATCACATAAAGTAGAGCAAAAAGAGACTCCATAATGTGAAACGTTGTAAAAAATACTTCCGCTTTTAGTGATCGTAATACCTTTTCCGGCTCTGTTTGAACTTTCTCTTCATTGACCCAATCCATAAAATTTAGATCGGATTTTATTTTATCGTAATTGTCAATAAGATACTCTATTGAGCGCAACTTAAAATACCAATGGGCATACGCATAAGTCTCGAGCAGAAATTGGTTAAGGTCCCAATTAGTACCTTTTTTTGGAAATTCTATTTCTGGTTGATCCGTCATATTAGTAGTACCAGTATAGAAAATCTAATAATCCTTTCGCCTAGCGCTTCTTCAGCCACTTATTCAATTTGGATAATGTTTATGAACGAGATTATAAGTTTTGATTGCGTCATTTAGACTTTCATATATTTTAGATATGGGCTTTAGTTCTCGTGTACCATAATAGTGCATAATATCTTGTATCAAATCTTCTAGAAGATTTACAGAAAACACCGCGTATCGGGTTTCCTCTAAAGTACTTATTTTGAGAGACGATGCATAGGACCCATCCTTTTGATAGAATCTTTTAATCCTAGCTATAGAATCTTTAACGGTCTTAATAACTGCTAATAATTCGTTTTGTTTAAGCTCACTAACTTTAGAGTATAAGAAGTCTAAACAATAAATTAGTTTAAAAATATCCTGTAAAGAATTTTTTTGATTTGCGTAACTTAACAAATATATTAGCCAAAGATTTGTATTTTTGGGTATTTTGTTTAAATTATCAAGTATGAAGCAAACTTTGAAGAAGCTATCTAAGTCTTTAGGTACAATCTTAACAATTTTTTCTTCGTCTATAACTTGCTGTAATTCGCTAGAAAGAAGTTCTTTATTAATATTGATAAGCTCATTTTGAAAATTTAATAAAAACAATTTTGCGTTTATACTATTCCAAACTTTTTCCAATTTATTATCAGTCTTGACTTTAGTAATCATTTTGCTACCTTTTACCTTATACACTTCTCTGTTTCCCCAAGCTGGTGCCACACCCTCAACACCGTTTTTAATTATCCATTCAGCGGGCAGAAAAGCAAATTTAGTTGGCTCATGACGGAATAAATATAGAAGAACTAAGTCTTTTGGCAATCTCTTCTTCTTACCTCTAACTTTTTGTCCGACTTTTGATGTTTTAAAATCGAAAATAGAGTTAATGCTTATATCACTACCGTACTGAAATTCAATCTCTAACTTTTGACCATCTATTTCAGCTATAAAATCGGGTTCGCGAGAGATACCCCCTTGTCTAAGGAACCAAAGGAATTTGTCTCCACCAGATTTATAAACACTTACGCTTTTTTTAGGGTTGAGTTCTTTCAACTTATTTTCTAGCCATTCGAGAATTTCTAATTCTACTATGGCTTTTTTCTTCATATCTTTACGATATTCTAAGTAAGAACGGGCTTTTATGTCACTTGACTGTGCATAGGTAGTTTTACCATCAACCATCAGCTTACCACCTCACGGGAATGCTCTAAAAAATGCTGACTAGGTAAATTATTTTGTATTAGATCTAAAAAATCTTTGTTTATTTCATAGAGTATAACGTTCCTATTTAACTTTAGTGCCGCTTTGCCTGTCGTACCCATTCCTGCGAAAGGATCTAGTACCGTTTCTCCAATGAATGTGAACGCTTTAACAATCCTGTGTGGTAATTCTTCTGGGAAAGGAGCTAAATGTTCTCTCGTACCACTCTTATAAGGTTTCATAAGCCAAACATCACTGTTCTTAATCTGAAGCCAAAACTCCTTGTCTAGTTTAGAGGTTTCTTTTTGCTCATTAGTTAGATGTTTATATTTTAAATTCTGTTTAACGTTTGGTTTATCGAATTCCAGAATTTGTTCATGCATATTATTTATTAGTATGCCGCCAGGATACGGATAAGTACCGAAAGGTGCCCTTACACTGTTGGTTTTATGCCATATTATTTCTCTTTTAAATATAAGACCTAATTTTTCACATATATCAATAGTATGACCAACTATATTCAAAGTGCGAAATGTTGAATTTTTGTTACTTTTTAATGGAAGATTCATGATATTTATGAACAACTTGCGACCTGGCTGTAAAACTCTATAGCATTCAGCCCATATTTTAGAAATCTCTTTTTTCCAATTCTCATAATCATCGATGTTACCGAGATCTTTACCACTAGTGTCTTTACTATACTCCTTAGCGTTAAAATATGGTGGCGAAGTAACTATTAAGTGTATGGAATTATCATTTACATGCGACATATCTCTACTATCACCAATAACAATTTTGCAAAATGGTTTGTCCTGCATATTTAACAACTAGTCTAAGAATTTATAAGTCTTTCAACCTCTCCCACCCGCAAAACCCGCTATAATTTAACATCTTTACCTATCTGCTTAACTATTTTGGGCTCCATCCAAGCTTTTGTATATGTTGTTAAAATTCCTTTTTTGAATATGTTTTTATGGGAAAGTATCTTTAATTTCGGTCGCCTTCCGATGTTATAAACAATGTAAATGTAATATCTATTTTTAATAGATTTGTTAAATCTAAATAATTTAGTTTCTAGCGAGAAATCAAATCTTCTCCCAACGCCTAGGCCCTTTACTTCGATTAAACGTCTACCAGATTCTACATCCCAGCCCTTTTTTTGAGTATGAACGTCTTTTGGTTTCCGGCCTTCTTTTCTCTCATATTTCATTACAACATCGATCGCAGTTTTTTCTGTCTTGCTAACCATATTAATTCTTTACCCTACTCCAATTACAAAAAGCACACTCTTTGCTCGCAGCTGGCTCCTTCTCATTCCCTAATGTCTTGAGCGCATCTTTCCAGAGCTTTTCCACTGATTCAAGGTCGACAGGGATCTTTACAGGGTCTACGTTGAACACTATTGTCCCTTTTTCAGTGATTTCCCTTGGGTGGAAGTACAATAGATAGCTGTAATCCTCTGTCTTGTGGTTGTTTTTCCTTAAGAGATAATTGTAGATGTTGAGCTGGTCTATGTAGTGCTTGTGAGTCTCCTCGTTTGCTGGAGCGCCACGAGTCTTGAAGTCCATTACTATCAGCTTCTCTCCTTTCTGCAGGACTTCATCCACTGCTCCCCTGAGAATGTTTCCAGAATTGTCTGTAAGGGATATTCCCTTAAGGTTATTTCGCCAACCATTAAGGAGCCCCATGTCAGCGAAAAGCTTTACCTTAGGGTCGTTTAGGACAGAAAGCTCTTTGGGAATCGTATTGGAAGCCCTGTGGCTGTCAAAATGCTTCTTCAGCATCCTATCAATGCCGCCAGGCAATGAAGGAAATGCCCCTCCTTCAGGCCTCTTTATCTTCTTTATGTGCAGGAGCCAGAAGCACTTCGGGCAGTCCTTATACAGGTTCAAACTGCTTGGGGAGAGCTTGTATGCCATGCAGAAACAACATGGCAAGGGTTTAAAATTGTATGTTCTGATACTGATTAATGACAATTGTAATATCAAATACTAGCCCGTTGATATTTTTAGCAGCGGCAAGCGCCCTTGATTTAGTGCCTCAGGTTTTTGATGTGCCGAAATTTTATATAACAAAGGAGGTTCGGGACGAGATTAGGGACAAAGATACTTCCTCACAGGTTGAAAAGCTAATAGCTGATGGGAAATTAGAAATATTGCCTGAAGCTAAAGACAAAAATCTTCTTAATTCCATAGCTAATGAGATAGCGTTAAGCAACCCCAAACAAGATCCAAAAACGTGGGTAGCTGCACAACACATAGGTGAAGCTAGCGTCATCTTAGCTGGAAAAGAAAAGGGTGCAGATTTCTTATTAATGGACGATAAAGGTGGAAGGCATGTTGCCAGAACGGGCCATGGTCTAAAGTGTTTAGATCATTTTACAGTTATTAAGCAAGCCGTCAATAAGAGCATAATAAACAAAGCCGATGCGCTTAAGTGCCTTACGATATTGAAGACAAGATATAAATATGAGAACACTGATTATTATGAAAAGGAGTGGTCAAATGGCTGATCTCCTCGCGCAAGCCACTGGAGGAGTTAGAAGGCAATTAGAACCTATAGACTTGCTAGACGACACTAGCGATATAGCATTTGAAGAGTGGGAAAAGAAAAAACACTATCGCGAACTGACGCAGCAAGATATAGATAAAATTATAGAATTGGCTGTCGAGGATTGGATTAAAATAATTTTGCTTAAGAACGAGAAAGGCATAGCTACGACCAAACTTTTCAAAGAGTTATTTTTATTTTGTCAGAGGACTGGACTTCGTTGGGATTGGAGTCCTTATGATAGAGGTCCATATTCCAAAGAAGTTCAAGAAGGATTAGATAAACTAGAATCTGATAAAACAATTTCGACAGCAACAAAACTCTCCCGAGATAAGAGAATTTACAAATTGCGCGAGATGAAAATTAAAACAGATGCTGAAGAGTTGTGGAAAATACTGCCTAACAGTTTCAAAGAAGTTGTAACTAATATAGTTGAGGAATTTTCAACTAAGACTCATGAAGAAGTAATACATTATGTTTATTCTGCTTACCCAGAATTTGCTATTGCTGCCAAAACTAGTTAATTTCTACAAAGTCCAAATTACGTACGCTATATAGGCTAAAACAACTATGCTAGCTATACTTCCTATGATTTTTGCAATTCCCATATTAAACACCTCCGAATCAAATCATTAGTCTAGATTTTAAAGAATTATGGTCAGTTTGGGGATGCGTGCATAACCATCAGGATAAAAAGGTGTTGTTTGGGAGAAATCAGACCATTACCTTTAAAAGCAAAAGGCACTGTTTTAGGAAATGGAAAGATTTTTTGCGGGAAAATCTGTAAGTTTTGAGGAAGCATTCCCAGAAATAGAAGAAATAAAGATTGAAGCAACGGAGGGTAGCTTAGGTAGTGGTTTTTCAGAACGCAAAATAGTTCTAAGCAGTGAAAACTTAAGTGAAATTGAACCTTGCAGTAATCGGACTTGTGAAAAGGGCGGATATGACTTAGGAGATTTTATTTCAACGATAGTTTATAAAAAAGACACATCTAAGAGCGGCGTAATTTCCTGTAGCGGATATGAAAAAATGGGTGTAAAGGATAAAAGAAAATGTTTGAATGGCTTAAGTGTAAAGGTGGAGATTAGATACAAATAATTGCGCATAATCATACTTATACGCTCATTGCTTTTTTGCTCGCAGCCACTTTTGTAGCAATTCGGCTGTTTGCTCTTTGTTTACTCCGCTCCTGACTTCTATACCCTTGCCGATATTGCTTTGTTTCAAAATATCAAAAGTTTTCTTTTCACCGTATTCCATGTGTTCTGTACCATATACAATGCGCTTGATATCAGCGTAAACTGCTGCCTTGGCGCACATCAAACAAGGTTCTACGGCAGAATATAGTGTACATCCCTGCAGGGAGGTTGACTTTAATTTCTTGCAGGCTTTCCTGAACGCATTCATCTCAGAATGCGCAGTGACATCAAAGGTACTATCTGTTGAATTTCCTGCCTTAGCGATAATTTTCCCGTCTCTGACTATTACACTGCCACAAGGATAATCACCTCTGTCCAAGGCTTTCTTCGCTTCAGATATGGCCATGCCCATGTAGTGTTCGTCTTGTGCCATTGCCAAGAATATCTGCCTTACTTTTTAAGTTAATCTGGCTTTCGCGGTTTGCTGGGCGGAAGGGTTAAACCCGGCAACACGACGCTAACCAGACTATGGGCTGAAACTTTAAAAATAATTATGTGTATAAATACACATAAGGAGGCTGATACATGATGAAACTGTATGACGAAAAAATATTTGAGAAATATGCAGAAGCATTCGAGGCCCTGGCGGAATATGACAGGACTGGGAAGCTTCCCAGGCTGAGCTACAAGAAAAGGATTGACATAACAATAGATGCAAAGCTCCTGCGCCAATTGAAGGAATACTGCAGGAAGCGCGGCTTGAAGCTGTCGCAGCTAATAGAGAAGCATATGAGGGAAGAGCTGGCTAAGGCTTCCTAAGGATTATAAACTCTTGAAGCTTCTTTATTGCAAGATGGCTAAGGCTGCTTATGTGGATGGATTTGTGATTCCCATACCGAAGAGGAATGTAGCTGCATACAGAAAGATGGCCAGCGAGGCTGCAAAGCTGTGGAAGAAGTATGGCGTTCTTGAGTTCCGGGAATGTGTTGGCGACGATCTAAAGGTAAGGAAAGGAATGGGCTTAGGTTTCAAGAAAATGGCCCGGCTGAAGAAAGGGGAGACTGTAATGTTTTCCTGGGTAACTTTCAAGTCAAAGAAGCACAGGAATGAGTTCAACAGGAAAATTATGAATGATCCTAAGATGAAGGAATGGATGGAATCTGACATGAAGATGCCATTTGATATGAAAAGAATGGCCTATGGCGGCTTCAGGATAATTGTGGATGCTTGAGATGGCAAACCACACTTAGGGCCAATAGCCTCTAGGCCCCTTGTTTACAAGGTCTTCAAGGCCTTCGGTATTGACTCCTGCCATATCATTTGTATAGTATTCGCCCGCCATAGCAATACTTGGTGGCCTTAATCTCTTAAGCCTTGTTTAACAGAAACCAAGGGCTTTGATAAGTTTTAAAAGACTAATTGTATACTTCTGTATACAAAATGCTATCGTACTTCGATGTTGTAAAAGCGCAGTTTGGCGGCAAGGACTTGTTACAGGTTGCCCAGCCCTTTGCTGTTGCTATAAAGACTATGGAAGCAGAGCTTGGCGGCAAGATAGCTACTGCTCATCAAGTCGCGGCGGCGGAATATGATGCTTTTCATGGTTTTTTTGGTTGTAATTTATATGGCACAGGCGGCCTAGTAGCTGAGGCTTTTGTTTTTGATACTGATGGGAGTGTTTTCTTAGTTTCACAAGAATACAATCCTATTTTAAAAAATCCGTACAAAGCAGTTGAAGCGCACAGGGACGGCAAAGAGTTTGCCGTTTCTGACAAAGAAATTGCGCTGTTCCGCAGCGTGGCCAAAGCAACTGGTGGACGAAAAGCTTTGGCTTTGGAAAGAAAGAAATTCATGTCTGACAAATTAGTACCGATAAATAACACTTACAATATACGAATGTCTAGATTAGCCCAAAGCTGTGAGGGGCAATTCCTGTTTGGAGAAGACGTAGAATCTTTTGCACGCAAATGGCATAGACATAACGGAAATTATTTTACTGTTTTGCTGCCTGACTCAGACTATCAGAAATCGCAGCAAAAGCCGTTTGCACGACCAATGTATATGAAATATCATGCATTAGACAGCATTTGCCTGCACGAAAATTTAAACGTCTGGGGCATACGGCCAGCGCAAGACTTGAAAAAGCTTGGCAGGGATGCTGAACAATCACTTTTGACTATATCTGCTGCCGACTACGTTAAGGCGCAGAAAGTGGATTTGTCAGAATATGTTCTTCAAGGCATAGAAAGCTACCACAAGTCTGATGAAACACAACTTGCTGCCTTCGGTGCCAAGGTGAGACTTTATGAGAAGGCAAGAGCACTTGGTGCAGATGTTGTTGTAGATGTAAGACCTTCCGGCTCAGAGGTATTTTATCATTTATTAGGTACTGCTCTAATCCCAAAAGATAAAGTTGTAGAAGCTAAGAAAATAATAAGCACTCCGCCTCAATTATATGCCTAATTCTGCTAAAATGCTTATATATTCCAATGTTCTATTAGTATTATGACAAGAAAAAGAGCAAGGAAAGCACGCGCAAGGGTCAAGAGCAAGCGCAAGAGAGAGTGGTAGCTCTTTCTGATGTTTTAAAATCATAAATCAAGGCCATTGCTGGCCTTGTTCAATAAAAAACTACTAGACTAGTTTTCTACTCTAACTTTTGATTAGGATAGACTACTAACTAGAATCTTCGCCTTTGTGGGGCTCGTTTTGCATAGCAATCTCTGCAGTACACTGGTCTTCCTTCCTTAGGTTCGAAAGGTACCTGTGTTTGCTGTCCGCATTCGGAACAGGTTGCAGGATACATCTTGCGTTCTCCGAAATCCATTTTCGTTTTCCTAGCAAAAGCAGCTATAAATCCTAATTAAAGACTTAACTAGAACTTTTGGCTCATTTTTGCTAATAATAACAGAAAATATGGGTTTATAAGGTTTACTGAGGTCGGTTTAGCTTCAAAAGTAATGTACAAGATAAGCAATAAGCAGAACTCTGCACTCTCTATAACTAACTAGAACATGGGAGTTTATAAGGCTTTACTTTAGCGCGTTTTTGATAGCCTTGCCGGCAGCCAAAACTGTTGCAGGAAGATAAGTTGCCAGGGTCAATGGCAGCATGAGTGGCGACACAAGGGCCGTTTTTGCCAATGTTTTCTTGTCAGCTCCGCCGTATGCGACAATACCCAGGTTTAGAGCAGACCAGCCTGCTGTTGAGGCCAGATACATCGAATTGAAATCAAAGCGCTTGGCCCCTTCTGCCAAACCATAAAGGGTGGAAGCCAGTGCAACTGGCGCGGTCAGTTCCAGGCCCAAGAGGAAGGCGAACCTGTTGGGCTTCGCCATTTGCCTGAACAGCTCTTTCGGGTTGTTTTCCCAAACCCGCCAGCCTCCGCCAATCCAGCGTTCAAGCTGTTTTATCCTTTCCTTCCACTTGTCAGGAACATAAGTTCCTACCTTGACTTGCGGCAAGAGCTTCATATTGTAGCCCTTGTCCTGCACCATGGTTGTAAGTTCAAAATCATCGCCCAGGAACTCGCCACTATGCTTTTCCAGAGCATCATCAAGCGCCGGGCGCTTGTATATTGCGCCTGCGCCAGAAGCGCATCTTATCTTTCCAATCTGAGATGTAAATTTTCTCATTCCTTCAGCCATGGCATATTCCACATCCTGGATTCCTTTCCAGATGCCAGAACCTTCGGGCTGCAAGCTGAAAACTCCGCCTGCCAATTTCCTGTCTTTGTAAAGTTCAGATACTGCGGATTTTAGAGATCCGGGATTTTTGATAAAAGAATCAGAGTCCAGCATAATTACTGTTTCAATGCCTGACGGCAGATTGTGAAGGACTGCTTTTTGGGCGCCTACTTTCTTGCCATTTTCGGGCATGAAATAAGTTTCAATTTCTGGATGTTTGGCAGCATAGTCCTCTATGATTTCTCCTGTGCCGTCAGTAGAGGCATCGTCCACAATGATAGTTCGATAGCCATGCTCTGCTATTCTTGAGAGGTTCTCAAGAGTCCTGTTTACATAGGGAGCCTTGTTATATGCTGGCACAATTATGGCGCAGCTGTTCGGTATGCGTTGTGGCATTTCTATATGGAATATATATAAGGGCTTTTAAAGCTTTCTATATAGAAAGCTGATACATTTTAAATTGTGGTGATATAGTTTCCCGCATTAGCTTATCTGCCTGATTTCTGATGCAGTTTCATGGCAAAAGTGAAACTGTATGAACCGTTTGAGCCTGCGCTTGCCCATCCGACAAAGAATCTGGATGATGTTGTAAGGCGTTCTGGTGTTTCTGACAAAACTGAAGTTGCAACAGAGGTAAAGATAGATGGCTTCCGCTGCTTGTCTCATTATTCTGCAAATCCTGGAATAGAGATGTATTCCAGACGGCTGAATCAGCTGAGTGCAGAAGCATATCCGGAAATAACTTCCGGAATAGAAAAATTGGGATTGGATTCAGTAATTCTAGATGGCGAACTTGTAGGAGTAGATCCTGAAACAGGAAAGCTGGCGCCTTTTAGCGAAACTATGGCTCGGAAGAGGAAGACTTTCAACTCCAAGGGTCTGCCATTGAAGTATTTGGTATTTGATGCAGTTATGATTGATGGCAAAGAGTTCGTGGATAAGCCTTACAGCGAGAGACGCGAGGTGCTGGAAGATGTGAAATGGAACAATACTGTTGAACTGATTGATGTCAAACGCGCAAGAACTCCAGAAGAAATTGAAGAGTCCTATCAGCAGGCTCTGATAGATGGTTTTGAAGGATTGATGGTAAAGAAGATTGATGCTCCTTATGGTATTGGAGGAAAAAGGCGCGATTGGGTAAAGTACAAGCCTACTGTTGATGTTGACTGCGTGATGATGGGCTGGTACTTGGGAAATGGCTGCAGGGAAGAATGGTCTTCATCAGGAGAAGAAGGTGTAGGAGCTTTCTTGTTTGGAATAAGAAATGAGCAGACTGGGAAGTACGAGACGCTTGTCAAATCAGGCAATGGCTTGAACAAGGACTGGGCAATATCACTTCTAGATAGAGCAAAGGAGCTAGAGATTGATGAAATGCCAAGATCTTACGTAAAACCTAATGACAAAGACATTATTCCTGATTACTGGATATCTCCAGAGATAGTGATTGAGCTGAGAGGACAGCAGTTCACTAGAAGCGAGAATCACTCGTCAGGATATTCCTTAAGGTTTGGAAAGCTCAAGCGAGAAAGGGAAGATAAGAACTTGAAGAGCGTTTCAACAGTAAGTGAAATAGAAGGTCTGTGCACGTAAATAAGGCTTGTGCGCAGCTGATTACTTAGCAGGCTTTTTGCTTTAACTTTCTTAACTAAAAGTAATGATACAAAGATAATAATTAATACTATAATTCCAATTATTTCATTTTTCATAATTACTTACGGGCAGCTAGTAAGCCAACTTTCACAACGTGATTGTGTCCCACAAACATTGCCACCTAAGTCTTTATTTGGAAAATCGCCGCAAGAAAAATCTGTGCCGGGATAGTCTGCAGTGCCCTTAGTGTTAATAGCGGTGTTGCGCTCAAAGTTGTTGCCGCCAGTTGGCGCGGCTATAGAAATACCTAAATCTATATTACCGTCTGCAATGTTGCCTGCTAGGTTATTATCTTCAGACTCATGTAGGGATATGCCAACATCGTTTGAAGAAACTCTGTTATTTACAAGATTATTTTTGTTTGAGTTGAATAAGCTTATGCCAAATGTGTTGTCAGAAGCAGTATTGCTCTCGAGTATATTGTTATTAGAGAAATCTAATCCAATACCTGTATTGAAGCCTCTAACAACACAATTCTTAACTGTCACTCGGCTTGATTCAAAGAAACTTATCCCTATGCCTGAGCCGCTGTCAATCTCTTTCCCCTGACCTATTACAGCATTGCCTTGGCAATCTAAGACAGAACCTCTACCTCCTGGGAGACTTTGCTAAAACCTTCTCGCTAATTACGCCACCTATTGCCCCACCTATTGCTGCGCCAATTAATCCAAAAATAATAAACATAACAATCATTACACCAATTAGTTCGCCTGCGGAGACTCCGCCAAACGCGTATAGCGCGCCCAGAAGACTTCCTGAAAGAACATACCCAGTAATAGCGCCGCCGATAACTCCGCCAAATAAATTACCGACAAGAGAATTTTTTATCCCATCTTTAATTCCCCGTCTAGAAACAATAGTGCCAATTAAACCGGCGAGAATAGCCATTCCAAGAAGAATAGTTGATATAGTGAGGCTCGGAGCTTGCGACATCCAAATAAGAATTACGCTAGCAAGAATAAAAATTATTGCAGCGATCCCTATGTTTTTAACGTCCACGAGTATTCATATGAGATTTCTATATTTAAACCTTACCATTCTATTGATATTAGGGGACCAGTATCGATTATTTTGTCCATGTGGCCTTTTCATACAGGGGATTGGGATTTTAAAAGTCTGACTTGAAAAGAACTCAGAGTGCGCTCTCAGCATTACTGATTGCAGCCTGCAAAGCGTCAATGTTTATATCTGTACCATGTGCATAAACTGATATTGTTAATATTCTATTGCCTTTTTGGTTGTACTTGGCTGCGGATTGCCTGTAGAAATCCTCCCCTGATTCCAGCTCCCAATATATGTAATTATCCTGCAAAGTTAATACCACTTCTTGCCTTTCACGCTGCAGCTGCCTTATATAAACAGGTATGCTGCCTAAATCACTGTTAGTAGCTATACAGAATCCAAAGCTATCGCCTTGCCCAACATCTGCAAAACCTACGACGCTCAAATAGTCAATTCCCTGGCTCGAAACTGCCATTTCTTTCCAAAGAGTATTTCCTGTAGGCCTGCAATCTCCTAAAAGGGGTCGCACTTGTGCTGCTTGTTCAGTTCCACCAAGGCTTGTTAATAAATTGTTGAAAAAAGAGTTGAGAGTCTTTGCTGCCTCAGCTTGTTGCTGCGAAGTAGGACCTTCTGTTGGCGAGCAACTCCTGAGCCAGCTTCGGCACTCGTTTGTGCCGCAGATGTTCTTAAGATCTTGGTTAGGGGACTGCGAGAGACACGAGAAATCAACACCCTCGTTGTTTAACGCCCTGTTGTTTTCAAACACGTTGTTCGCAGTGTCAAATTCCGACAGCGAAAAGCCGCGGTTTAAGTTAGACTCTGCCACATTATTACGCAAAATGTTATTGGACGAGAAGTCCAGTACAAAGCCCCAATTATTCTCCCGGGCAGCATTGTCGGAAAAGGTATTGTTATTTGATACCTCAACCCTAATGCCAGCATTGCTGTTGCCTGTAACAGTGTTGCCGATGATCCTATTTCCATTTGAAACAGACAAGACTATGCCTTCGACGAAATTATTTACTACGCAGTTCTGGACAGTTGCTCTGTTAACGCCTTTCAGGACAATACCCTCTATGTTAGTCGGACCGCTCAAACCTTTGCCTTGGCAGTTCAAAACAACATCGGATGCTTCAATCTTGATGCATGGCTCAACGTTGTCGTAAAAATCTGCCGCCTGAATGTTGTTTTTCAAAACATACGTTCCCGGATTGCTGATGACGGTTTGGCAACGCGATATCGAAGTCGCAGGCCCTGAAGGTGCCGCAAGACCACCATCAGTTTCAGGGCTTGGCTTTCCGAACTGAAAGCAGCCGCTGACAATAAAGATTCCAAGCAAAATTAAACCGAGCAATAATTTAGCTTTCACGGGCAACTCCTGAGCCAGCTTTCGCATTGGGCTTGGGTACTGCATACATTGCCTCCTGAATCTATGTTTTGCGGTATGCCTTCGTTACAAAAGAAGTCTGTGGAGGATTCCGAACCTTGTGTATTAGTTACTGTGTTATTATCAAAGCTGTTGCCACCACTTCTATCACCCAAAAAAATGCCGTTAATCCGATTTGAATCTGCAACATTACCTGTCAGAATATTTCTAGTAGATTCCATTATGTCAACTCCATCATCATTAAAAAGTACCTTGTTATTTGTGAGTCTATTGTTATCTGATCCCATCCACAGCGTTATCCCTGTAGAAGTAACTCGCACAACATTGTTATCAAGTAGTGAATTATCCGTGGAGTCTAGAGTAATGCCTTGCCCAAATTTGGTAACTTCGCAGTTTTTAATGGTGATTCCGTTAGAGTTCTGTACATATATTCCTAAACCAGAGCCGCTGTCCACATTTGGGCCTTGTCCAATGATACTATTTCCTTGGCAGTCTAACGTAAATCTAGATGCGCCGAAGGCTTCTACACAAGCTTGCAACGTATCATTGTTTTCTGGATTCGAATGAATCACGTCATTTTCTAGTATGTAATTCCCCGAAGACGTGATTGTGTAAGGGCATTTGTCAATAACTATGGGCTTAACTTGGAAGCAGCCGCTGACAATAAAGATTCCAAGCAAAATTAAACCGAGCAATATTTTAGTTCCCATTATCACCAGTTCGCGTTGCACTTACTACCGTCTATTGCGGATACTCCGTATATTAAATTCCGTTCAGTAATAATTCCTCCCTGTTGGAAGAGACGCCAACATGCATACTCTAAGGAGGGATACCATAATTGCATTTGAACGCCAGAATACGCATCAAGCTCATTATAATCAAGAGCCTTTGCATAAGCCTCATCACTGTCAACACGTAACCGGCTTATATCTTGCAGATAGAATTTACCACCCATGATACGGCATTCAAAATCGGTGATATCTTCTCTAACATCACCATTTGCTGATACTGTTATCGTAGCCCTATAGCTACTAGTCGAGTCTCTATCAAAACAGTAAACAAAATCCCATGCTGTTGTCTTTCCATCGATAACTGTGGGGGCACTTTCGCTCGTAAAACTGCTTACGATATCCAATGTGCCGCTACCAATTGCTTGGGCTTTTTGTTCGGCCAAGCCAAGTGCCTCAAATGCAGTTATTGGTTCTGCCGCAGGCGCAGGCGGAGCAGGGGGCAATTCCCCCTCCCTACCAGTGCAAGCACCTACATCTTTTGCCGCATTCATAATTTGAACATAACTGTATCGTGATCCATAGCCTTCTAATAAGAAAGTTGGTACTAAACAAGTACCGTATTGTATATCATGAACCTTGCATGCAGCCCCACTCTCACCTAAGATTTCTATATTTAATTGCCTTCCATCTTGTACTGTTTGAAATTTTGCTTTTTCGCACGCAACTAAAGCAGCATCAAAACATGCTCTATCCGTACCACAATCCTTTCCACCAATGCTAATACACCCGCTCACAACAAATATGCCAAGCAAAACTATGACGAGGAAAAGTTTTGTGTAACTTGTAGCCATGGTATTTTAAGGCTGCCTAGAATATTTAAGCTTATCATGATAGAGACAATTTAGCTTCAAAAATGACGCATAACCATAGTTATATTCAATTAAAGTGAACTCTGAAACCCCCCGACCACCCACCCCTAAATAGCAGATCGTCGCCTAACTAAAAAGAAAAAACTTCGTTTATCCGACCAAAGAAAAACTCACAACATTGCTTCGCAACATTGTCTAACAAAGGATAAACGATTACGCTTCGCTTCATCCAAATTCCCTAAAAAATGCTTTGCATTTTTGGGGCACCAAAAACTTCGTTTTTGAGTGTTTTCCTAAAAGAAAAGTTGGGGCTGTCATTTATTCTCTTTTTCTGCCCAATTCATAAGGGGGAATAAAGCCTTTGTTAATTTCTGTCCTCTTTTTGTAAGAGAATATTCCACTCGTGGAGGCAGTTCATTAAACGATTCTCTTATTACAATTCCCTCATCTTCCAATTCTCTCAATCGTTGGGAAATTATTTTTGCTGTTGCACCTTCAATTCTTCCCAATAAATCATTGAATCTCAAATTTCCAAAATTACCTATTGTGATTATAATAGACATTGTCCATTTTTTACTTATGTAATCTGTAACTGATTCCAATGGCTTTGGACAATACCCATTAAGGGATTTCATTCTGCAACAATCTTTATCGGAATTTTTCATAATGCTTACCATTTGTAAACTACTTGATTTATATAGATACATTAGTATATAAAATATACTCTTGTAAGGAGGTATGAAAAATGAGCAAAAAACCAAAAGAAAAATGTTGTAGCTTTGGGAAATGCCCATGCTGTGAATGTTGCATCTGCATTTGTACCAAAGAACTAAAAAAATTGCTTTCAGCAGAAGCAAGGCAACTTTTAATTAAGGAGCTTTCTTAAAAGAAACATGGTGAAGTCAGTGTTTAAGTCTATTTTTATGACTCTTAGTTCCAGAAAGCACTTACTTATAGCTGTTGCTCTCACTTTAGTAATGGCTTCTGTTGCTATTTTGATTCCTTCTTTTCTAACGCCTGGGAGCAATATACAATATCAGTTATCAATTTTACAAATAAATGACATTGGCTTAATAGTGTTGTTTTCTTCGCTTTTTGGCGTAGCTATCGCCATGCAGTTGTATGCATCACACAAAGAAAAACTCAAAGAAAACATCGCGAAAAATACGGGGACGGGTTTTGTTGCTTTTATTGGAACTTTATTTTCTGCAAAACTCTGTCCAGTTTGTTTAGGTGCTATTCTTGGCGTTATAGGGATAGGTGGTTCAACAGCACTTTTCCTTTTTTCATACAAAAACGAAATAATGTTGGTAAGCATAAGCATTCTTTTTTTGACTATTTATTTAACAGGAAAAAGAATAACAAAAATTAAGATTTGTGAAAACTGCAAATAGGACAGCCCCCAACTTAGTCCTTCGGACAGTTAGCCTGCTTCGCAGAAATTCTATTAATCGGCGACAATCTGAAATATTATAAAAATCTCTGGCGTTTCCGCCATCCTAGAGTTCGCTTTAACTCAAAATTTTTGCTTCGCAACGTTGCACTAAATTTCAGCCCTTCGGGGAATATAACAAGGATTATGAGGTTACGAAGTCTTGCAGACTTCTCCACCCAAATCGCCTTCAGCGACTTCTCATAATCCTGACGTTATGCGCGCAATTAATAAACTCGGGTTAATACTATAACTTTATGCACAAGATGCCATCAGATTTGCGGAAAGCTCTCGCATCTTCCCCTGCAGCTCTTGCTGCCTGGAAGGACATAACTCCATTGGCGCGCAATGAGTGGATCTGCTGGGTTATATCTGTAAAAAAGCCAGAAACAAGGAAACTGCACATCAAGAGAACGGCCGCGGAGCTGATAGAGGGCATGCGCAGGCCTTGCTGCTGGGCAGGATGCAGACATCGCTGAGACGTTTAATGTACGTTACGCGCATCAATGTCCGACCATAAACATCAAAAGAAATCCTGGAATAGCTCCAAGCAGATACAAGAATAAACCCACTCTCCAATCTTTAGCTTTGAATATTGTGAAAAAGAATGTCAGTATGGCAACAATTATAACTAAGACCCACAGCATCCAATAATAATTCCAACAATCAAACTGAGTTTGCCCCGCAATAGCCTGACAAAAACTTTTGAATATGAAACGTGAAATCCCTCCCTCGCTTGGTGAAACTCCAACCCTATAGCCAATTCCTGCAATTAAGCCTTCGACAAACCCTGCTACTAATATACTTAACACCATTGTATAAAATTATATAATAGATAAGTTTATATAACTATTTACTGAAAGTAACAAATATATAAGAACGATAAATGCGTGGAGAGGTTATGGCCACGCGAAACTCAGCTAGGAGTGTCAGATTGACGGTGCTGCATCAGCCAAGATTGGACACAGTCTTGATGGTTGAAAATACGATAAGAAAAATGAAAACGTACCCGAACAAAATGCAACTTTGGAGGGCATTACCAAGAAAAGTAATGTATCAGACATTCGATGTCATCCTTAGGTATTTAGAGGACTCGGGTAAAATAATTTTCACTAAAGACAACAAAATAATGTGGATATGGAATCCTACTCTTGTTAAGAGAATAAGGGCACAGGGACTGATCGCTAGATGAGAAAAATAGAAGTTGCGTTCGCAGACGAGAAAGTAAAGCGCGAATTTGACGCATTAAAAAGCGGCGATTCTGCAGATAAAGATGTTTACGTAGCAATAAACAAGGCAATGGATAGGCTAAAATCCGAGCCTCAATGCGGCATTTCTATACCTAAAAAGCTCATTCCAAGAGTCTATGAAAAGTACGAAGTTGATAATTTATGGAAATACAATCTTCCAAAAGCCTATCGTTTGCTCTACACTATAAAGGGCGACGAGATTGCAATACTAGCTATAATTCTTGAGTGGCTGGACCATAAAAATTATGAACGAAGATTTGGATATGGTTAAGTGATATGGAAAAAGGTGCTTGTGAGAACTGCAACAAATTTGGGTTCTTAACAAGACAACATGTATTGCATATATCCCAAGGTGGAAAAGGTACAATCATTAAGTGGTTATGCTCTGATTGCCATCAGAAAATAGAAAAAACAAATGAAGACATAGTAGGGATACTTTCCCAAAAATTTCCCATGATTACTGCAACTTCCGGAACTTTAGATACCGGGATTGTGACTGTAAACAATCGAGAACTCATATATGAAGCTATGTTGCATCAAGGCGTTTCTGGATCGCGAATTATTTTGGAACCAAATTATGCAGACATTAGACTTTACGATACTGAATGGCGAGCTATTGGTTCAGGTCAGGTAACCAGGATAAATGCTTCAGGAGCTTGGGTCACCGGAAGCCCTAGTCCTGATTCGCCAATTGCTGTTGTCGCTTTAAGATGGGCGCCAGAAGCTAATCTATCAGGTGCAAAAATTTTAGGCATAGTAGACAGCGCATAAGAAGGATTAAACGTATGTTTATGCGGCTTGGATAGGTCTTACAACCATTACTAAGGGATTACCGCATCGGGGACATGTCAACTTTCTAGACGTTTTAACTTGCTTTTCAAATTCCTCTTTAGAAATTATTCTGGCGAATTGCTTAAATTTTCCGCGCGCATCTATTATATCTTTAGCGCGCATTATTTCTTTTTCTGAACTATCTTGATTTAATTTACCAGTATGCCACCAATTTCTAGGTAACTTTATAAACTTAATATTATAGTGTGTTTTAGTTCGTTTTCCTTGGTATAAAATTATATACGTGTTCTTTTTGCCAACAAACACATGTGGCATTTCGCTTAAATGAGGTTCAGCCTTACCAAATAAATTATAAAAAACAGGAATAGGAATTATCGTTATATATCCACAACTTTCTCCTTCGCCTCGGCATTCCACTAAATGAAACCAATTGAGTGGTCTGCCGTTATTTTCAGTTAGCAAAATTTCTTGTTCGTTTTTATTTGTCATTTACTCCACCTCTGCGCTGGAGATGGGTATGTATCTAACCGCTAAGTCAGATTCATCTTTTTCCAATACGCCCTTATCTACTAGCGCAGCCATCTCTTTTACCACGCTTCTGCTGCCCAGGCTGCGGACAATTTCTTGAAACCTTGGGCCTCGGCCATGTTTCCTAAAATAATTTCCTACAAAATTTTGCACTGCATTGCGCCAGTGCAATTGACTTTTACCGTTGGCACGCGGTGAGACTTGTTTGTACAACTCTACAGCGTATCGAGTGGAATCGGGATCCAAATTCCTATGCTGGGCTTCCATTCTGCCCAGTGCAGGGCCATCATCAAGGGCTTCCTCTATAGATTCTACAAACTTCACGGTGCGTTCGCCGAGTTCGGTCAAAGTGATGTCTGATTTCACCTGATCCGCACCGCCAAACTTGGATTCTGCAAATCCGTTTCTGGCCAGATGTGCCAGAACAGATGATACTGATGTTCGGCCAGATTTGTCCAATGCGTTTGCTATCTCGTAACAGCTTCCCGTACCATTTTCTGCCAGGTAATCAGCTACCTGCTGCGTTAATGTTATCAAATGCGTTTTGCCTTGCTCGAACGCAGGCGCATCTGCAGGATCTTTTCCTGCAATCCAGAAATATTGTGCCCATCCTGGTTGTTCTGGATTTACTGATTCGTATTCTATCAGGCCCGCAGCTCTTAATCTCATGAGATGCTCCCTGATTGAAAAATCATTGACTTGTAAAAAGTCCACTAGCTCCACTTCTCGCGTGCTTCCGCTATGCAAGGACTTTAGCAATTTAGCCACATTTCCTGGGGACCTTGTAGTAGAAGTTGAGTGTGTAGGGCCAAAGACAGAGTAAAGTGAAAAACCTTGCTCTTGCGCTCGCATAAGCGCAGCAGCTGCTATCGGTCGGCCATAAGTAACGCCGTCTTCATTCAGACGCCACTTTTTTGCACTATTTTGCCTATAGATTAACCCAGATAGGCTAATTGATTCGTCACAATAATGCCCCAAAGTTATTTCTGCTGATGGCCAATCTGCCCATTTGCGATACTCGGTGCCCAGCTTGCGCACGCCCTTGAATTCGGAATTGTCCAAGCACTTTGCTACCAACAAGGCCTTTGGTTCTCTATTTATGGCGAGCAAGACTGAATTCAGCCTGTCCTCGGCAGTATTTGGTAATGCCATTCTATACATTACAATATAGTGACTATATTAAAAGCTATTGGTAAAGCGATTTCCCTCACAAAATATGCGGGAGAAGGATTAAACGCAGGTCTGAAATAGTCTCGCAACAGGGCGGTTTGGCCTATTCAATTTTCATATTTGACGGAATGGGGTGTGAAATGTGAAGCCCATAGAGTACACTTCGCCAAATGTGCCCTCGTATAGGCCAATCAGGACCTGATAGCTACTTCTAATTTCTTCGGTATCGCCAATGCCGCTTGCCTTAGTCTTCTGCTCATAACGATCGATTATCTTTTTGGCTGCTTCTTTATCTATCGTGCAAGCTTGCGCAAAAATCTTTCCAAGCTCTCTAGCAAAGCCAGCATGGCCACTCGGCTTCTGCGCTCCAGGTTTAACTAAGTCGTCAATTTTAACCAACAAATCTTGCAGCGACGCCTTTTCTACCATAGTAGATTAAGGAACAATATACACATTTATAAAACTATACCTTGAGGGCGATTTCCCTCACAAAATATGCGTTTAAATTAAGACTTATGCGCAAGGCTAAATATCCCAAAAGTTTTATATATTAGTATTACTTAGTTATACTGTATGGTAGGAATTGAAAGAAAGCTGGGCCCTAAAGGCCAGATTGTAATACCTGAGGAGATCCGCAAGGCAAAAGGTTTGAAGCCTGGCATGACTGTTGTCGTCGATGTAGAGGATTCTAAAATCGTTGTAGAGCCGAAGAAGATGGGAATTGTAGAATGGCTTGAAGAACAAGTGAAGAAAGATGGCAAGGTTTTAGGTAAAATAGACTGGGACAAGAGTTATGAGGAGGAATTCGAAGCCAAGTGGGGTGCCAAAGGTGCAATATCTAGACGCTAATGTCTTCATTTTCGCCCGAGTAGACACGGGAAACAAGGGCGTGGCTGCAAGAAAGTTGCTCGAGAAGATAGAAAATGGCCAACTTTCGGCCGCTACTTGCGTCCTAACTGCTGATGAAGTAATCTGGGCAGTTCGGCGCGAGCTAAAATCTTATGAAAAGGCTATCGAATGGTGTGAAAGGATCCTGGTTTTGCCGATTAAAGTCCTAGCGGTGAATTATGCGGACATCAATCAAGCATTAAATTACATGAAATCAGGCAAAAAACCTCGTGATTCTATACATGCCGCCGTGGCTATAAACAACGGAATAAAGGAAATCATTAGCGACGATCCTGATTTCGAAAATATTAAGGGGTTAAAGTTGAAGTCACTTGTTTAGCGATTTAACCCTGAAGAGCGTTTTCCCTCACAAAATATGCGCGATTCATTAAGCAGTTTGCTGTGAGGCTATGCCATCGCGGTTCGTTCTGAGAGGATTATTGTTTAGGCCTTCTTTGTCCTTTTGGACTCCAGCTATCTGACCTGGATGCTCTTTGCGCTTCGATCTTTGCACGTGTTCAATGATTTAGCCATGATATCACTTACTTTTCGGTGGGTTGTAGACGAGTGGCTATGCAGGAGGGAGGTAAACAGGAAAATGATTTTCTTGTCTGCTCTTTAACCAACCGAAGTGATAGGCTGTGTCAGGCCTTGTCTCCAGAAGGTGTTTTGATGCTTCGACAAATGCTCGCTTTGTGCCAGTGCCATGCTTCTCTCGAATCAGATGAACGAGAGGGTCAGAAATAAGATCGCGTTCATTGATACATTCGTTTGCAGCATTCCTAAGCACAAGAGCTACAGACTCATCAAAGCTTATACCCTTTTCAGAGGCGATAGCTACTGAAACTCCTGAAAACAGATGAGCGCCGGCTGGATGATTAAATTCAATTTGATGGAAATGCTCCTGTTCGTCAGCTAGGAAGCCCGCTACCTTCGGAAGACTCTCAAAAGGCAGGTACATGCAGAGCTTGTTGTGTGATTCAAAAATCATCAGCTCATAAAACTTGCCCTGAACGGGAGGGGCGCCATTCCTTGACCAATCTACAATTTTCTTTGCAAATCGATCAGCCTTCTGTGTTCGAAGACATCCGTATATCTTTGCGTATGCATGCCCCCCCTTTCTGCCATTGCCAATAAAGAATTTTTCCCCACCGTTACGGCCATTGAGCTGAGCATCCTTTAAAATTCTCTCTATTTCATTTTCGAGCGGCCAGTGTTCGCTGGGTGGAGGAGGATACTTCACATCCGTTGCTTGCGCGTGTTCCTTCCAAGGCTTTAGACCTTCAGGATAGTCATCCTCAACGTCCCTTCTTTGAGAAGAGGTTGAGTAAAATGAGAACAACCTTGCCCCTTTATCCCGAACTACACAGGATTTATACCGATCGTAAAGGCTCCCCAGCCAGGCATCATAATCAGGAATCCTGATCTGCACTTTTGGATGATGTACAGCTGCTAGAGCCCTATCAAAATCTTTAACTGCAGTTGTTACTCTAGCCTCTAGAGGAACCTCTGTTTTAGGAGGGGGAAAAATTTTGGTCATCTCGCTACCCAAGAACCTTGGTTGCCGAATGTGGCTTCGACCTTCGGGATAACATCGGTTACCATATCTATATTTACAATACTGCTATTTTTAAATTTAACCTGAAAATGCGATTTGAAGCTAAATTTATGCGTTTAATAAGCCTTATACGCAATAGTTTTGGATTAAAAAGTTTGATTAAGGACTAGAATTTATATTGCTTTGATTCTAAGGTTCTTAATAGCTAGGGCATCAACTATTCTAGGATTCAACTCAGATGCACAATTCGTCTCCATTAAATCTGCAAATTCTCCATGGACTTGCTCAAGAAGCTCTGTATCATAATTTGTAAATTCGCGTCTCATGGTCTCGGGAACAAGTATATCTAATCTATCGAAAAGGTCTTTATCATCTACAAAACCTTGAAAATTCCATTTTCCTTCTTCCTTCCGGGAAAGATCAACATTAGTTCGGTAAGGCCGAGTTTCGCGAGCAAAATAGGTGAAATCATTATCGCTATCCACTATTTCATAGCTTTTCTCTACTAATTCAACAACGAAATTATCTCGATGCATTATCATCTTAATTTTACAATATAGTCCTTTATAAGTTTATCCCTAATCTGAAATATGTAATTTTTGCTTATATTCTTTAATCCTATGCGAGCTTGTAATAGACATCTTTGCCGTCTTGCCTCTTCTGCAGGAGGCCGACTGAGGCTAGTTTATTGAGCTTTAGGGCTGCGTTTGACCTTGATATCTTGAGGCCCTCTGCTACCGCATTGGCTACGACTTCCTTCTTCTTTTTGATGAAATCGACCACTTTTTGCTCATTTGAACTCAGGTTTACGGAAGGTTTTAGGGGCGCTGCAGCCTTGTTTCCGAGAGTTTCCAGCTGCGCTACCCTGGTGTTTAGCTCGTCTAATTTCGAGTTTATCTCATTAAACATGTCCATAACGCTTGCTAGAAGCCGCTCGTTGACTATTTTTGCCTGTGTGAGTGGGTGTTTCTGGATCTTTTGGACCTCAGTTCTCCACTCATTCACAAGCTTATGTTGTGTTTTAGGAGGTGTTTTTCTCTGTCGTGGCCGTTTGACCTGTTTAGCAACTGCCCTCACTTTTTTAGCCATTTTAACTGGCTCCGGTTTGGGCGAGGCAGGCCGATTTTGGAATGCTCGGCGCAAAGAATCGAATAGTCCCATTTTTCACTCGTTTAGACGCGTTAAACAATCTGTTCCGATGTGTTTAACAGTTAAACATATCTAAACACTCGAACTATATAAGCTTTTTTAGTTAAATTTTCACTGAAATTTTATTGATCTAAAATTTCTACGAAATTGGCGCGAAAAATAGGTTAATTCCTTAAGGAAATGTGAGCATTTTCTGGGCATTAGGACTTATCAAAAAGTGAGTTTTCTATATCTTAATTGGACATTTGTCCAATAAATAACAAAAATATATTCTAGAATATAGAAAAAGGAACGATAAAAATATCAATATTGAGTCTAAATATTTCTCTTAAAAGTGATGTGCTTTCCTCTATGATTCTTAGAGTAAATTAACGCGAGAAACAATTTACAATACTGAAATTAGTAAGAAATTCATCATTTTCAGTATTGAAAATTAGAAAAGTGAGACGTTTTTGGAGCTTCCTAGTGTGAGAGCTAGCCTTGATCATAAGAGATTCCCTTAAAATTAGTTCAAATATCAACTTTCCATATAGAATTGGCATATAGAAAGCTTTAAAAGTGAGACTTTGATATTGAAATCAACATGTTAGCATACGTATTACTGGGAGTCCAGCCAAACACAGAGGAAAAAGTCTACGATAAATTGAAGAAATTGAAAGAAGTGAGACAAGTTAACCTGATGTTTGGCTCCTGGGACGTATTAGCCCAGGTAGAAGTCGCTTCTACACAGGGTTTGAATGAGTTTATGCTTGAAAAGATCAGGAAGATACCTGAAGTCTCCTTAACCGCTACAATGATAGTAGCAAAGTGAGACTCTATAGCTATTTTTAGCGGTTTTAAGCCAATTTTGAGTGGTTAGGCATTACCTTTTTATAGTTCTAACGTGTGTTAAAATCGGCTCACTGCGCCTAAATTAGCATGGCATTCCTAAGAATTAAGCCTATCCGTAAAGGGAAGACTATTCACAGATATGTCTACGAGGTGGAATCCTATAAACATAGAGGGAAAGTCAAGCAAAGAACAGTGAGATTCCTGGGAAAATACGTTAGATTGGAGAAAAAGCGCAACAAGAAGTTTTCTATTAGTAAAATTTCCAAAATAACCAATAGAGAACAATTGTTTAGAGAGATTTTTTCTTTACATTTGCAGAATTATGGTTTCAAATCTGCAAAAAATGATGTCTTCAAGCGCAAAAATATTGTTGCTGACTTGAATTCCAACAGAATTTTCGATTCCGAGACGGAAAAAGATGTTTATTTGAACATTAATGACAAATTTTTCGGCACTTATACGCTTAACAGGGTGCTAAAATCGACTAGCAGCGAGTTAGTTGAATTTGTTAAGGAAATAGTTGATTCTGGAGCTTTGGACAAGGAAAAGAAAGCTGACGTCAAGCTTTTGGGGGCAATAATAGAAAAATTCAGGCCAAAAGAAAGCATGAAAGAGAAAAGTTTTGAAGAATTTGCTAAAGAAACTGGCTATTAATAGCTTATCCTGCCTTTGCTTTTGTTTCTTTGGCTGCCTTTGGCTTGGTAAATCTTGGCAATTTTACTGGAATAGTCATCTTCAACTGCTCTGCCAAAGCTATGGCTTGCAGCATTCCCACTTCTAAAACCCTGTTAGAAATTGGGAGGGCAAACTTATCGCTTAAAGTCTTCTTTTCCTTCCAGGTATTCAATATTTCATCAATCTCTTTCTTGTCTCCTACGAAGAAAACTACTATATCAGTCTCTATTTTGGATCCTGTATCTCCATATTTTGTAGTATAGGTATATTTCAAAGCCAAGCCGGGCTTCTTATCGCCAGCAAAATTATAGTTTCGTTCCATTACTTCTGTAAGAATGATGTTATTGCTGACGGTCATCTTCTTGGACATGCCCTTATTTTCAGCATGTATCCTAACAATGTGATCTCCAAGTATTACACCCATGTTTCAGCCTCTGAAATAAGCTATTTAACACTTATGGTAGCGGGCCCGAAGAGATTTGAACTCTTGTTAGAAGCTCCGCAAGCTTCCGTACTATCCAAGCTATACTACGGGCCCATGTAAAGGATTAAAAACGCCATTTTAAAGCTATTTATACAGCCCCTTAGTCTAGCGGTCAAGGATGCGGGGTTCTGGTCCCCGCGACATCGGTTCGAATCCGGTAGGGGCTATCTAGATCAAAAATGGTACTTGGCCTGGACTTCAAAAAGGACATAGCTGCACTGGGAGGAATTCCGATATACCTAGTTGTAACTGGTTTATTCGTGCTGCTCGGACATCTCGAGCAGGCTTACCAGCTGGTACTGGGAATTCTTGTCTTGTACGCCATAGCAATTCCTGTCCGTATGACTTGGTTCAAGGACAGGCCGAAGAAAGAAATGCGGGGAAGCGATTTTATATCTAGATTCAATGCAAATTCCCTAATAAGCTTACACGCTGCCCGTTCTTTGATAATAGCATTTGTTCTGGCTTCTTTCTTTGAGTATCAGATATACTTAACAATATTTTTCGCTGCACTTGTGTTATTAGTCTCTGCGGCGCGCATGATGATGCATAGGCACAGGTGGGAAGACATAACCACTGGTCTGCTAGTAGGGCTTGCTTGTTCAATTGTTGCCCTATATTTGATCTAAAATATCAGAAAACTTTGCGCATGTGGTATTTTACCAATAAATATAACCCTGCTCTTGTCTATGGCGCCAGCCTTAATGCCTGTTTCAACTGCTTCCTTTCCAATTAAGTTAACAGAAATAACCCCTTTTGACTGCATTTCTTTGATCAAATACTCTTTGGAAGCTTTTTTCTCGCCATAAAACCTAGGATTAACAAAAATATCAGTATCTTTAAACTTTAGATGCTTGCCAATAATATCCTCATCAGCCACAGCAAGCACATGGCCTTGCTTTGTCTTATGCAACTTGTAAAACATCATAATCTCCAAACTGTGTGCGGCCCTGTAATATCTGCTCAGGCGCATCCATTATTGTAACGTTATGAACAACATTAGGGACTTCAGCAGCAGTCTCTGCTGTATGCCTTGTTGCAGCTATTTGCTGGCCTAAGTACATGCCTAGCGAGGCGAACAACCTCTTTTCCGCCAGCTCGTATGCCACTGGACTTACACCCTGTTTTGATACAGGCACAGTGAAAACATAAAGCCTTTCTTTATCCAGTCCGCATCTGAATGCAACGCCTAAGCCTTCTTCAGCTATTACTATCCACCTGCCAAGGTACTGAAATGCTTTCTCTTCCGCAGGCGGCGCAGGAGCAGAATCACTAGACACGACTAATTCTAAGTCGTTCCCTTTCGGCTTGACGTCCAAGTTTATAATTCCAGCGCTCATCTACTTCAAAGTCCTTACCGACTCTCTAGCTCCACAAGCCTCGCATATTAACAGTGTTGCAGCAGCCGCTTTCTCGAGATGCGTGTCGGGCTTACCGCATTGGTAGCACAAAACAAACTCCTTGACATACTTGTCTATCTTGCCTTGGAGCATATCCGAGCGGAATTTGCCTACAAAAATGGCTTCAGTTCCCTTAAAGTCGCCGGTTGTTGCTAATTCGCGGAGAAAAAACTTGAAAACATGCTGTATATTGCGCCTTATTGCCTTTGCAACAGCCTCTAGATTTGATATGATTGTCTTGTTTCCTGATATTGTGCTCTTTATCTCAGGTATTTCCAGCCTTACAGCTTCTGCCTTGCCTACTTCAGGAAGCTTGGCATAGGCTTTCTCCAGTAATTTCTCATAACTCTCTGCCATCATATGAATATGTGCAGTGCAATTGCTGCTATGGCTATAACTACTGCAAGGCCAACAACAACTTCGGGCTTGATCTGATACCTGCTAGTAGGCCCTTCGCCATACCTAACGAGTCCGCCCTCAGATGAAGGCATCCTTATCTTATCGTCTGCCATAACATTAGAGGTAAAATTTAGGTTTAAAAGATTAATGGAATGGAGACAAGCCTATAAGCTGTCTTCTGTTGCAGCTCCTCCCTTGCGGAAGGACAGCTGTGCAAGCATTCTACTTAGCGTCGGAATCCCGACTTGCATCCGCTCGAGCCAACATTTTCACCCGCTGTACACCAACGTCCTTGCGTCATTCTGCGGTGTTCGCAGTTGTTTTCTGTGTTGACTGGTCCCTTCCGAGACCTTTCAAGCACTTTCATCCCGTTGCAGGGATGGGATGGACAGACTTTCCTCATGACCTTTGACAAAGGTCAATCAAACTGCGCATCACAAGTGATGCACAATGCTTAACCTTCAGAGTCACGTAGCTTGCTAGCTTGTCTCCATTCTCTATAACCATTTCTAGCTTTAAAAGAATTTCGATTTGTTTACTCAAGTAAATAATGCGCTCTAGCCTTAATAAAAAATATCAAGAAAGCTATGCAAGGTGCTTGTTCTAACCAGAGTACTTTAGTTTGGAGCGATTAGTAATCGCGGGCTGAAAGACTCGTTACCTAATCTCGTACACCCCGATCCTATCAAACTTGTCATCTACAAGAGCTCCTAGGGTTTCTTTTTGAAGTGGGCTTCCCTCTTAGATGCTTTCAGAGGTTATCCCTTCGGCCGTGGCTGCCGGGCCTGCCCTGTCGGACAGCCCGTACACTAGAGGGCCGGGCAGTGCGTTCCTTTCGTACTAAAACTCCCTTCTCCTCAAACCCTATGCACTTCCAGCAGATTGTATACCAACTGTCTCGCGCACTATTAACTAAATATTAGTTAACCCAACATAAATGTTGGAACCCACATCTTATGTATTCGATGTGGAGTGGACTATACCATCACCCTTTCTCTTGCAGAAAGGGGACTGACGTCTTAGCCTTCTCAAAAAGAGAAGACTCTCAGACTAAATCCTCAGTCTCTACAGGGGTAAAGATTTACTCGCTAAAGCTCTTTCAACTACAGAATACGTAAGTTTTCTTTTTTTGGAGTAATTTATATCTCCAAATTTATCAACAAGTTTGCAAACTTCTAGAAAATCTTCTTTTGATTTTAGATTTCCCATCATTTCTAGGATTTTTAGACCTAGTGCAACATGTTTTTTCTTCAGAAAAACATACGGCTGTAATAAACGCATAACGCGGTTGGCTTCAGCCGAACCAACAATTGTATAATCGCTCATTCCTGTCTTGCGATGTCTAATATATCCGGATCCTAATTGTTCTTTTAACCAATTCAAAATCTCAACATTGTTAGATTTTTGGTAAAAAGCGATACTAGCCCGGATTTCAAATCCGAATTTGTAATCGCTTCTAGGAACAATTTGGAAGAATATACTTCCATCGCCGTCCAGAAACCCTGCGATATACGCAAGTATTGTTGGTTCGATAAATCTCACCTTCCCACGGTATTACCATACACTTTTACAGTTAAAAAAATGTAAGGTTTCACCGTTATGAGTCAGTTTAATTTTATCATATCATTACTGATATGCAACGCCATGTTGACGTTGTGAACCCAGCTCATGATGCCTTTTAATCAGTGAACACCTGCACCCTTGGCTGCTTGTGCACAGCCAGGATAGGCAAAGCCGACAGCGAAGAAGCAAGCGCCGAGGTCGATGTGTACTCTAACTCGGCACGACTCAGTTATAGGGATCTAAGAAAACATAGGACAATTTTGTACACCTCATTGAGTCACAGCAAATAAATTTGCTGCCGCTTTTGAAAACCCGTAAGTACAAAATAGGCAACTACATTCTTGATCCTCCACTGAACACTTAGAGTTAACTCACAAGCATTAGTGAGTGTCAAGTTTCCAGTTTCTTTGAAATCAAGATCGTTGCATGTTTCCAGCTTTCTTAGATTATCCCCGAAGTACCTTTTCTATCAGATAGGGCTCTCAGCTAAAGAGCACCTATGTTCGCTAGGCCACGCTTGCGCGTATCGGATACTCGCTATTGATATCCGATTCAGGCTGACTTTTAGCCTTATCCTCTACCCAGGGTTTCCAAGCCCGGTGAGTCAACCATTAGATCCACCCGATGACTTTTCGGATGGTTGCCGCCCCAGCAAAACTGCCCACCTGAGGGTGTCCCCTCATGGGTAAGCGACCCGGATGCGAAAGACTGGTGTTACACTTTCCCCTCAGCTTTGCCCGAAAGCAAAGCCTAGTAACGGGTACCAGTTACTCTATGCAGACACACCCGGACCGCAGCAACAGGCTGCAGTGAAGGTTTACGGGGTCTTCATTTCCCGCTGGAAGTCTCTGGCCTGTTCGCCAGAGGAGAAAATTCGTCAGGTTCGTCCCAGGGACAGTGGGGATCTCGTTAGCCCTTCATGCACGTCGCCAATTAAGCGACAAGGCATCTAGCGCTAACTAATAGCAACAAGTGCTATTACGTTTCGATTCGCTACCTTAAGAAGGTCAGAGTCTAAGGTTATCGAATCCTCTAACAAAAGTCGACTCTACGAGGTCATTATCCACTTTTGCTAGTTAAAGCCGAGAACTTTTTTAGCTTATCTGGATGACGTATAAAGAAAGTTTCGCAAAACATTTTGCAGTTTGCAAAACCGTAAACACGCAGATGATATTGCGGAAGTTTTCCGTGTTTATTATTGTAAGGCCCATTTAAGTGGGACTTAATCCTGAATTTATCTAAAACTTGCTGCGCAAGTTTCAAACTTTCTAGACCTTTGCTTGCTTGTGTTATGTCAACAACTGGAATTTTGGACTTTGTTGACAAGTAAATGCTGCCTTCAGAGTCAAATAAACCAGCAACGAAACCTTTTCCGTCGCTGATTTCTTCTTTTTGTAACACTCTGAATTTTTGCACAAGCGCTTTACTTTTCTTCCGCAAGATGTAAACATCTCGCTTGGAAATTCTTCCGTTAATTCCAAAATTTTTCTGCAAAAGCTCATTAACTAATTCGAGCCATTGCAGATTCTTTTGGTGGAAGAAAAGCTCGTGGCGCTTATCGTCGATGTAACCATCACCGAATGCGCCAAGCAAATATTCTTCTTCTGCGTTCATACCATAATAAGCCTGTTCTCAGCTTTAAACTTTGGGTTCGACTAATACCTCCGCCGTTTACGGACCCTTGGCTCCGTTGGACCGGAGTTTCAGGCGGCCGTACTGGGCAGGAATCGGCAAGCATACACAGCCGTTTAGACTTTGCGCTTACCTACGTTTCGTAACCAGTGGAATAGACTTCATCTTCAAGGAAGGAATGTTCCTTTGAAGGAATGCAATATCATTTCTTTTGTAGACTTGCACACCGTGAACTTTTCCGAACTTGTAAATATACGATGTTAACTTTTGTTTTGTGTAGAACTGCTGAATTGCTTTCAGCAAGCCAACATCTTGATTATACACCACAAGTCGGTCAGTTACGGTTCCTTCCGCATCAAAGAATCCGCCAATGAAGGCTAGCTTCTTTCGCACAGACAACTTCTTGAAGAAGTGTGTAGCGTCAGAACGCAATTCTTTGAATTGAAGATACAATGTTTTGTTATAGACTAGCACCCTCACCTTATCTCTAAAATTGTATTTATGAACATTGAACCCTAATTTTTCCAATTTGGATTTTGCATGCTCTGCAATATAATTATTGCGAACGTGCTGGTCAATCCAAATTCCGTATGCACGATTTGTCTTTCCAATGTGGCATGTGCCATCACCGAAAAGCAAACCTGCCAGATAAGGATCAAGGTTCATACAGATAGTAGTGCTACGTTCCATATAAACATTGTGTTCCACTCCAACTGCTTGTTAAACAGTCGGATCCCCCGAGTTATTGCACCCTGCAATTCCACCTTGCGGCAGTATCGCAGGGACCGCTTATACCGAAGATACGCGGCTAATATGCCGAGTTCCCTTGGGACGAGTCAACCTGTCACAGCTTAGCTTACTCAGCTAGGGTCACCTGTGTCGGTTCTGAGTACGGACACCGAGTTGCCTCTGTTTGCCTTTTCACCGGCTCAAAGATTCAGCCGAATACCATTTCTGATACTATTCACGCATTCCTCCAGTTCTCTTCATTACGAAACTCCCTGGACTTCTACGTTTAACCAGTTCGACGGAACTGGTCGGCCTATCTCAAAGCGTCAGCAAACAGCTTGCGTTGCCGCATGCCACTCGGCGGTTTCGGAATATTAACCGAATTCCCTTTCGTCTTGAACAGTTAAGCGCAAGACTTAGGCCCGACTAACTCTCGGTTGACAAGCAGTGCCGAGAAAACCTGGCCCTTTCGCCGATACAGTTTCTCACTGTACTAAGCTTCTACTTACACCGGCATTCACATTACCAGCAGATCCACTCACTCTTTCGAGCGAACTTCTGCTCTACTGGTACGCCCACATACCTCTCTCCTTTTGGGAGGAGTGCAGTGTCGGCAGCTGACTTAGCCCCGTCCATTTGCAGTCTCCTCTCTCTCAATTGGTCCGCTGTTACGCGTTGATTAAAGGGTGGCTGCTTCTAAGCCTACCTCCCAACTGTCTACGAGAAAAGAAACCTTATTTGCACTTAGTCAGCCCTTTAGGGCCTTAACTGCACGTTGGGTTATTCCCCTATTGCCTACATAGCTTAACCATGTTTACTTACTCCTGGCTTCTCGGATTTGCAGAGATTCTGAGTTAGACAGGAGAACGAACCCGAAGGCCCTGCTTCTCCAATCTGTACTTTACCCTCTACAACATCTCCACCAAGGCCAAACTTTGGCTTGTTTCTGTGGGAACCAGCTAGCGCCCGGCTCGATTGGCATATCACTCCTATACCGAACTCAGAAGAACACATATGTGTAGAACCTCTTCTGTCCTCCACCACCTTTTACAGCGGCTTCAACATGGCTCGGAATAGTTCGCCAGGCTTCAGGTCTTATCCCTGTGACTCCTCTCGATCACAAGACGCCCCTCGCTCAACGCTGCGGGCTTGTTGCTTTCGCTTCGCATGCTCCTTTTCGGATTATGCTCGCCACAAGAATAAACTCGCCGGCCCGTTTCTTTTGCTAGATGAAATGTTCGATGCGTAAAGGGCTAAGTTGAATGGTTAATTCAAGCAAGCCATGTGTGTGGCGAAGTTAAGCTCTGAGACTTAACACAGTTCAGAGAATTCGCCGCTCGCATTGTTCAGAACGCTTCTTCTAGGTTCAAAACGGATGATGCAACACCGAAGTGCCGCACCGTACTATAACCTTTTGGTTTCAGGCTCTTTTCACTCCCTGCCACGGGAGCTTTTCAGCTTTCCCTCACGGTACTGAGTTCGCTATCGGATTTGAGAAATATTTAGGGTTGCATGTTGCTGACACGCATATTCGCGAGGGAGTCCCGACCCACGCTACTCTTTGCTGTCCCAACCAACTTCAATTGCCTACGGGGCTATCACCCTCTAAGGCATCTCTTTCCAGAAAACTTTGACAACAGAAACTGGTTGTTGAACAGCCCACATCTCTTTCCTGTTACCAGGAAAGATTCGGTTTGCCCTATGCCGCTTTCAATCGCCTATACTAACGGCATCTCGTTTGATTTCTTTTCCTCCCCCTACTAAGATGTCTCCTGGGAGCAGTCGGTTAAACCTGATATAAAACAAGATTGCGAGAATTAACTCGCTTGACTCCTACTTTTCTGAGTTTCAAAGATCTCACCAGCTTTCGCACCGCAAAGGGTGCCAAGCTCAAAGCTTCTGATAACTCGTTAAGAGTTCGCGGCCCGCTCTTCGACAATAAGAGCGTAACCTGCTTTTTCAGAAGTTCTTTGCTTTTAGCGAGTTCTTTGGATGAGCTTAGTATGAAATCTATTCTTTTTCTTTTGGCTGGGTTGCGCAAAAAACTAAATTTTGCAACATCAGCTTCTTTTGTGATTACAAATCTGTAATTCATTCCCCATCCGTACGATGGAGAAACTTCTACAGTTTGGACTCCGAACCATTCTTCAAGAATTTTGCTGAGCGATTGCAGATATTCTCTGTGTACATTACCGATAATAATATCGCCAGAGTAATGGTCCACATTTCCTTCTGCGTCAATTATCGCTGAAACTATTGCTTTAGCTTCTTGCAGCGTTTTCGGCTGCGTGCACAACATTTGAATACTATTTTCTTTTTTCCCAACTGGAATTTTATACTCAGATGCGAGTGCGGCTGTTAAGGCCAGGCACGATATTGACAAACCATCCTTCCTCTCAGTAATTTTTAAAGAAGGAAATAGTTTCACCAGCAAATTTCTGAGAAAGTTCTTGTAATCTGGTTCTACGCTAGTCAGAATAATTTCTCCCAAAAGTCCAACTTTTCGCTTTCTGAGAGAGATTGTTCCATCGCACTTCAGAAACTCTACAAGATAGAGCAAATCTTCATTTCTTTTCAAATAAGAAAGCGGAATTTTAGATTGTTTTCCGACAATATAATTTCCTTTTTCTTTTGAAACATTCAGATTCGTTTCTACATAGTTTCTAGAGGTGCTGTCGTAAATCCTCATACTAAGTAGGTGTCATCTCGACTTTATATGGGTTTGGTTGACCACTCCTTTCAATTCAGGGGGTTCCCGATCCTTTCGGATCTCTGCACGAATGCAGAGGGAAGTCCCATTAGGTAATCTCGAGTTCAAAGGCTGCATGCGCCTACCTCGAGCTTATCGCAGCTTGCTGCGACCTTCTTCGGTTTCCCAAACCAAGCCATTCTCCAAAAGGCGTAGTTTATGTCAACAATTAAGTTGACTCATCTATTTCCTCTTTTAGAACAGGCACCTATGCACAGCTCTCATGAATATCAACTGAATAAATCAGTTGGAAAGCTGCTCAGTCCTCATCATTGCGATAGAGAACCTCAACACAACTGATGAAATCTCTATGTTTCAAGATGATTCCATCATACAATCCCCAATCTGAATATGATTCAGATGGGCGCAACTGAATTTCATTCAGTTTGCGTGTTTTCAAGAAGTGGACTGATGGGGATTTGAACCCCAAGCCTCTCGCTTGCAAAGCGAGCGATCTTTAACGTCTGTAAAGATACCGTTGATCTATCAGCCCGTAAGGAGCTGAGTTGATTTCCGGTTTTTAAGGCTTGTCCATTCATGAATATGAATAAACAAATTGGTTAGGAGATTGAGCAACTATTTACAAAATAAAATGATCTTACACCTTTCGGTGTAAAATATTTTAGGAGGTGATCCACCTGCAGGTTCCCCTACAGGTACCTTGTGTCGACTTACCCCGCCTCACCGAGCCCAGGTTCAATCTATTCATCATAGACTTCACCTAGACCCGACTCGGTTGAGTTGACGGGCAGTGAGTGCAAGGAGCAGGGACGTATTCCACGTGCTATGCTAAAACACGTGTACTAGGGATTTCGCCTTCACGAGGACGAGTTGCAGTCCACGATTCGAACAAGGTTAAGTTTAAGGGATTGGCTTCTCCTTTCGGAGTTGCAGCCCGTTCTCTTAACCAATGCATGCCGCGTGCAGCCCACCAGATTCGAAGCATACAGACCTATCGTCGCCTGCACCTTCCTCTGGCTTACGCCAGCAGTCCATCTATTGTGCTGTCTTCCATTGCTGAAAAACGTGGCAATTAGATGCGCAGGTCTCGCTCGTTCTCAGACTTAACTGAACACCTCACGGCACGAGCTTACGACGGCCATGCACTATCTCTCAGCGCGTCGAGTGCCCCATTCAGGAGGACCTTCATTCTGCTGTCGCTGGTGGTGAGGTTCCGGGCGTAGAATCCAATTGAGCCGCAGCATTCACCCCTTGTGTGCTCCCCCGCCTATTCCTTTAAGTTTCAGTCTTGCGACCGTATTCCCCAGGTGGCCTGTTTAACGCCTTCGCTACGACACTAGCGCACCTAAAAGATGTGCTAGCATCCAACAGGCAGAGTTTACGGCTAGGACTACAGGGGTATCTAATCCCTTCTAAGCTTGAGAAAGGGCATCTTAGTTCTTTCCCAATTTGCTCCCCTAGCTTTCATCCCTCACCGTCAGACGCGTTCTAGCAGAGTGCCTTCGCCATCGGTAGTCTACCTTGGATTAAAACATTTTACCGCTCCCCAAGGCATACTCTCTGCTTCTCCCGCTCTCTAGCCCGCCAGTACTTCCTGCTCGCCCGACAGTTAAGCTGCCGGATTTCACAGGAAACTTAACGAACCGGCTACGGATGCTTTAGACCCAATAAACGCGAGAGCCACTTGTGGCGCCGGGATTACCGCGGCGGCTGGCACCGGTCTTGCCCACTCACTTATTCTCCGTGCTTTTAACACACGAAAAAAGCTATGACGTAAAGCCATAGCACGTGGGATTCCCTCGTCACGCTTGCGCGCATTGCGAAGGTTTCTCGACTGCTGCACCCCGTAGGGCTGGCACCCTTTTCTCAGTGTGCCTCTGGGAGCTCACTCTCTCAAGTCTCCTATGGATCTCAGGTTTGGTGGTCCAATACACCACCAACAGCCTAATCCACCGCCGAGCCATCCTAAGGCCCCGAAGGATTTCAGAGACAGGCTTTTCCAAGTTCTGTCTCCTATATGGGATTAATCTCACTTTCGCGAGGGTATCCCCTTCCTTAGGTTAGGTTCTCGACGTGTTACGCAGCCTTACGCCACTCCTTGCGGAGTCGACTTGCATGTCTTAGTAGAATCCCACTAGCAGCTCTCTCCCGCAGGATCAACGGGAATTCACAACTCTACAAAAATCCACATCGCCAATGTTTCACTTTTGTTGTATGTTATGGTTTTATTTGGTCGCATTCAATTGACTATTTCTAGAATAGACAGTTCACATCAAGTTTTTATCTTGATCAAAATTTCTTGCATGTAAATTATCGTTACTCAATCTCCATCATCCCAATTCGAGCATGAATTCGGACTCATTATACTTGCACCTTGAATTGATTAAACGCCTAAAATTCAAGGCCCCGCACAACATTACTAAACTAAGGGTTAAGTCTCAACATCATGTGCTGCAAGAAAAGCAGCCCCTAAATCAAGATATTCCCCTCGCCAAATACGAGTGCGAGCAAACTATCTGAGCATTTGGCAATCAAATGCCCATCACATTTAGTTATGGGCTCATCTAAAATTATCGCCCACTCTTAGAGCTTGTTGCTCATACAAAATCAGCATGAAATTTGCTTTATAAGGGTTTCGCTATTCCTTGGAAAACTTGTAATGCCACAGCAAGAACAGGAAGCCAACCCACAGCGCAACAAAAACAACATTAACTGATTCTGCCGGGAACGCGAGGTCCAGAACATACTGAATTCCAGTATATATAACATAAAGCAGGATGATTACCAAAAAGAAAAGCGGAAAGCGCTTCCAGCCTGGAACTCTTTTGCCATTAGACAAATATGCTGAGACCTTGCTTCCAGGCGTTCCCAGCAAGAATGGCTCCAGGAACCAGAATATAACGAATAACAACGAGATGATAATCGCGCCTTTAACATAAGGCTTGAAGAAGAAAGTCATCAGCATCAGGACTGTGGCAAAAACTAGCCAGATGTAAACGAAGACATCATGGCTTAAAGTATAGACCTTCTTCTGAATAATCTCTTTCGGCCTGATAGTAATCTTATTTTTAGGCATAGTCAAAAATAAAGCTTGGGGTTTTAAATGTTTTGAAGTGCGGGGAAGAGGATTTGAACCTCTGAAAGCATTGCTCCAACACAGTTGGAGGATCCGACTGCGTCGTCTAAGCTAATGGTTCTTGAGATTGGACTGCTCCTCAGCATTTGCTGAGAAGACCCATCCCCTTTGACCGCTCGGGCATCCCCGCTTAATAATAGCCAAATTTAACCCACTTTTTAAATCTACTTATATGCACATTATTCTGCGGCTTTATCTCTTTAAACCATCGAAGAACGTCATCCTTTCGATTAAATCTGAGCTTATACGAAACATTCCTACCCTTTCCGCTTGGCTGCTGCACCCGGATGGTTGGAGAATAACCAAGTTCATAACATATTTTCTTTAGTTGCAAAATCAAATTTTCAGAAGAAGAAATTATTTCTATTCTTGCACGCCGTCTTTGATTGTGCACCGTACCAGGAGAGTAGTTCTTTTCAAAGTAAATAGACCCGTCGCTATCAAATATGCCTCTTAGAAAGTGTGGCCAAAGAGGTTTTGAATTCAATACCTCGTTTGGAACTTTAACAGTAAGAACTTTCTTTCCTTCATTGAAACCTTGAGCTTCGAAAAACTTCTTAATTTCTTTAGAATAGGCAACAGCACCATAAACTCCCCAATAAGGAAATTCCTGCAGTTTAGGTATAAAGTTTAGCCCTTTCTGAAATAATTTTTTAACGCGATTATCATAAAATTCTTTTTCTCTGGGTGATCCGCAGATAAATACTGTGTCTCGTTTAGAGTTTATCCACCCATCGCCAGCGAACAAGCCACATAGTTCGGCTTGATACTTATTTAACATCACTAGATATGCCCCTTTGAAGAATATTAAAGATAATTTTTCACGAATAAGTTAACAAATTAATTAGTTAAGACTGTCCTATTACGCCCAATCTCTTGAGTTTTCTCAATCTCTTTCTTTCCTTGAGCTTCTTGCGGTACCATTTCCATCGTCCGCGATATCCGCTTTTGTTCTTCTTCTTCCACTTTCGGGATGAGCGCTTCATAGTAAAACAGAGCAGAAATTTGGTTTAAAAACCTTTACATCACATCGACTTCTTCTATGCCCAGCAGATGCAGTGCGTTGCTAAGCACTTGGGCGAAGGCCCATACTAAAAGTGCGCGGGCAGCCTTTGTGCTTTTGTCTGCTTGCGCAACAGGGCACCTCTCATAAAATGTGTTGAAAACTTGTGTCAGTTCGTAGGCATAGCTTGCGATTATGTGGGTGGCGTACTGTTCTGCGGATTTTTCTACAACTGACTTGAATGAGGAAAGCTTCTTGATTAAGTCGGCTTCTTCTGAAGTCTTCAACAAAGAGAAATCAACACTTATTGAAGGCTTGACTCTTGCCTTCTTCAGAATATTATTTGCCCTTACAAGGCTGTACTGCAGGTAAGGTCCTGTATCTCCCTGAAATTCTACAGCACGCTGCCAGTCAAATATTATGACTTTGTTGGGTGCCTGCTTCAGCATGCCATATTTGAGCGCTGCGAGGGCAATTTTCATTGCTATATGCTCTGCTTTTTTCTTTTGCATCTTTGGATTTCTGCTCCAAACTTCTTCCAGGGCCTTTGCTTTCGCTTTCGAAGCCAAATCTGAATATAGTACTACATTTCCAGAACGGGAGGACATCTTTCCTGTTGCTAGCATCACCAGTTCATACGCTAGGTGATAGCATTTCCTGGCCTGCTTGAAGCCCATCAGCCCTAATGTGGCGAAAAGCTGCTTGAAGTAAAGGTTTTGTTCCGTACCTACTACATAAACGGAACGGTCAATCTTGTGCTTCTCAAACTTCATTTTCGCCAAAGCCAGATCTTTAGTAGCATAGAGGGAAGACCCATCAGATTTCAGTATAAGGAACTTGTCCAAATTGTATTTTGTTAGGTCTATAAGGATGGCGCCCTGGTCCTTGACGGCAATGCCTTTCCTCACTAATTCGTGCACCAGCTGTTTTCCGGGCTTTTCAGCCTGCGATTCAAAGAACCAGACATCAAACCTCACCCCAAGTTCTTTGTAAATCCTGTAAAACTCGTCAAGGCTCCACTGCCTAGTCTGTTTCCATAGTTTCAAAAGCTTCTTGTCCTTGCCAGATTCCAATTTCTGCAGGACTTCTGCAACTTCTTTCTCATTTTGGGGATGATCCTCTACAGCTTTAGCCGCTTCCGCATATAAATTGCCGAGCCACTCTCCCTTGTTTTTCTGCCTGGCGTGCTTTTTCATTTCATGATGATATTTTTGCATATACCACAGGACTTTTGCTACGTGAGTCCCTATATCGCCAGGATAATTTGCTGCTATTGCGGGATAGCCGTTGTATCTAAGCACCCTGACTAGCGAGTCTCCAAGGGCCGTGTTTCGTAAATGACCAACATGAACTGCTTTGTGAGTGTTTACCTGCGAGAACTCTATCATTATCCTTTCTTTCTTCGCTTTGCCAGAGCCAAACTTGCCCTTTTGCTTGTAAATCCCTGTCAAGACATCTGCTGCAAGATTGCTGCTTGAAAGGAAAAAGTTTACGTAAGGCCCTACGACATGAAATTTACTCACATAACTCAACTTTGGGAGCTTTTTTGCCAGATCGTTTGCTATATTTTGTGGGCTTGTCTTGAATTTGGGAGCCAATTTGAAGCAAGGAAAAGCCAAATCTCCTAAGTCAGAGCTCTTTGGCGTCTCAAGAACTATATCATGTGGCGGCACATTGGCTACTTTTGATAGTGCCGAAATAATCTGCTTTTTGGCCTCCTCTAGCATAGGCAAATAAGAAATGGGCGACTTATAAATCTGCGCACATCAGCCTTGCAAACACCCTTGCATCGCCGTACAAGTCCTCTTGTCTAGCGTATTCATTAGGCATGTGATAGACATCTTCGTTCAACTTTTCCCAGCATATTGCTGGAAGATTTTCCATCCTCAGGTAAGCTGCAAATGTTCCGCCGCCAATTCCTGCAGCAAAGGCGTCCACTTTATAGACATCGCGGATGGCTTTCCTTAATTCCTGAACAACAGCATGGTTCGGATCTGTAGGTTTAGGCGCGTCCACTCTATGAATCTCTTCAAAATCAACTTTTGTTTTGGTTTCTTTCTCTATTTCCTTCACGACGCGCTTTATTTCTGAAGTAACATCGTTAAGCTTGTAGCTAGGCAGGACGCGGCTGTCGAAGTAAAAGACATCAGAGCCTGGAATTATATTCACTGCAAGAACATTTGGCTCGTGCTTTGTAGGCTCGAATGTAGACATTGGCGGGCTGTACAAAGTGTCTGATTTGTTGAACTTGTTGTACAACGTGTCACGAAGGTCAACTGCAAGCTTTGCTGCCGCATAAGCGGCATTATTTCCCTTCTCTGGAGTTGAGCCGTGTGCCTGCTGCCCTTTGACCTTAAACTTCAGCCAGAGAACTGATTTTTCTGCCACTTCTATCTGTGTCCCTTCATTATTACCTGCATCAGGTACAACAAAAATGTCATCTTTGTTGAAAATCTTCTTTTTGATCAGATATTTAACGCCATAATTAGAGCCAACTTCTTCGTCACAGACAAAAGCTAGGCAAATTTCCCTTTCTGGCGCAACATCTGCATCTTTCAGGGCTTTCAAGGCAAACAAAGTTGCAACTGCTGCCTGGTTGTTGTCTATGGCTCCTCTTCCGTACAACTTGCCGCCTTTCCAAATAGGTTCGAAGGGTGCAGTTTTCCAGGCTTCTTCATCGCCTGGAGGAACTACATCTAGATGCGAAAGAAACCAGAGTCTTTTCTTATTCTTGCCTGGAAGTTTTACAATCAAATTAGGTCTCTCGCCTTCTGGAACTCTTTCATCTTTGCTATTTATCCATGTGACATCAGTAAAACCTAACTTCTTGCAGAGCTTTTCCAAGAACTTTGCCTTTGGCATCTCACCCTGGCCCCCGCTTTCTGGTGCTATAGCTTCAAATGTGCACAAGGTTCCCAAAGTGTCAAGCATCTGGCCTTTCAATTCTTCTATTGCCGCATCAATTTTCTCATCCATGGATTTTCCTCAATGCAGATTCCACCCTGTCAAGCTTGAAATCCCTTTCCTTGCATAAGAAGTTGACAATCTTTTCATAATCATACTTTTTCCACTTTAATTTGTAATCTTTTGTTGTAGGCATTTTCATTATGAAATTAAAAACCTCTGTATCAAGTGAATATTTCTTTAGTATTTCCTCAGGCTTCTTGCCCTTCACTAATTTAACGGCATTCTTCGGGCCGATTTTTGGCACTTTTTCATTAAAGTCTGTGCCAATTAGCATGCACAAGGCAACTAATTGGGATTGGGTAATCTTATACTTCTGTAAGAAGTCCTTAAGCATCAGCAATTCAGGCCTTACTTTTGCCTTTCCTCCTTTTGGAAGCTTCCTATAGCGGGAAATAGTAAGATTTCTGACTAATTTTGGAGCACCGAACATCAAGGAATCATAATCCTGCGACGCTGCAGCCCATACGTCTCCTTTTTTAGCCATGAAAGCGCATTGAGCTTCGCCTTCAGACGGTGCCTGAACCACAGGGCAGCCTAAGTAATTGAGAAGTTCCTTGGATTCTGCAATAATTGTTTGTGTCAGAAGCCTGGTTTCCTTCGGCCAGCCATCATAGCCGTCAAAAACAAAGGCGGGTTTGATTCCTTCCGACATCAAATGAGTTACCCTATAGAAGAGCCCCTGCAAATGTGTTGTCAATCTGCCTTTACTATCAGAAAGGCGAGGCATTGTTTCTAGAAATTGGTGCAAAACCAAATGCGTATCAACAGCAAGCTTTTTTCCACTTAAATCTGATAGCTTAATCTCCTTCTTAACAACCAGTGGCGCTAAATCTACTCCCATTTTACTTCTTGCTTCTGACTAACCCTAAGACTTTAACTTTAAACTCATCAGCATATTTGGCTTTAATCATTCCGCCTGCAGCAGGCGGATGGCCGCCGCCAGTTCCTTCGAATTCCTTAGTGGACTCTCTGGCGAGCCAATTGCAATCAATCCGAGATTCATTTTGCCTAAAGCTGAGTTTTATCCTGTTTCCTTCCCTTGTAAGCAAGACAAAAAGAACATCAGGATTTCTTAGTGAAGACGCTGTTGCCACGGCAGACGATATTTTATGTTTCGGCTCTAGTTTCAGAAAGACTAGCTTTTCCTTCTCGTGCCATTCGCCCAGAGATTTCCAGTTCTTGATGTAATAGTCTATTTCCTCTGCTCTTGCGCGCCTTACTTTGTCAAGTTTTTGGGCTTCAACGGAATTCAAGTCTAAAATATCTGCCGGCCTCTCAGCGTCAAGAAGCATTTGTATGGCAATCTTATCTCCGCCTTTCAAATCCTGTCCTGCAGTGAGCATCGATACGAGCAAGCCTAGCTTGCTGTTAAAGTCGTGGCTCTCCTTTCCAAGCTCAGGATATTTCTCAAAAACTTTGTAAATAAAGTCATGCCATTGCTCCCCGCCCACATCGTGTATCACGCCGATTGCGGCAATCCAGTCCAAGTCATCTATGTTCGTTACTCTGCTGCAAATATCATAAGATAATTTAGCGCCGGGATATCTTACTCCTTTTATTTTCGAAAAGAATTCCGGATGCACATGCAGTATTCCTTGCTTGTTCAAGTCTTTGGTATAAACGTGATGGTCAAAAATTGCAATCTCTGCAGATTTGGCTAGTTTTAATATGAAATCAGTGTCCTGGTCTGCAGGAATATCTACAAAGATTACCCTCGACGCATTGATTCTTAGCGTGCTCAGGAAATTAGGATTTCCATAGGTGAGCTTCGGCCTCTCACCAAAGAAGCGCTCAAAGGTCTTTGCGAGTATTACTGCTGCAGATATGCCATCCCCGCAGCCAACATGATACACTATGGCTGTATCTTTGGGGTCGCAATTCTTGATGAACTCCGCAGCCTTGTCTAGCATGCCTGCAGATAGAAACAAGGCTTAAAAACCGTTTTCTTTACTCCTTTTTACGGGCCGGTAGCTTAGTCCGGTGGATAGGTTGAGTAGAAACTCACTTAACCGTTAGCGGCCGTCTTATATGACGACTCTCGTTAAGAGAGATGCTAAGACCACGGCAGGTCCGAGGTTCAAATCCTCGCCGGCCCACATTGCTCCCGTCGTCCAGCGGCCAAGGATGGAGGCCTTTCAAGCCTCCGACGCGAGTTCAAATCTCGCCGGGAGCGCTAGAAAACTTTAAATAACTAGGAATATAGGCAAATGTAGAATTCTGAATCTTCCATACCGTCATCATGAGGTGGAAGAAATGTTTTGTCCGAAATGCGGCACTGTTGTGCTGCTGGGAAAAGACCGGTGCGATAACTGCGGGGAACTTGTAGAAAGGAAAACTGACATAATAGAAGTTATGGCGCGTAAGAAGCGCCCAGAAAAGTATTCTGAAGAGATTCCTGAGGCAAGAGAAATAATACAGGAGACTTGCAGGAAATGCGGAAATAAAACTTGTTATGTCACGAGGCAGCAATTATTGCCTGCTGATGAAGCTGAAACGGAAATCTATGAATGCACCAAATGTCGACATAAATGGCGATATAATGACTTATGATTTAATCAAGCCATTCCTTGTTCTTTATCTTCTGCGGAAGGTATGTCTTGGCTGTGAAGTCTATGGACTTTGCTACTAGCGCATCCGACTCTATCTTGAAGCCGAACTTTTCCAGCTTGTCAAGCTCTTGCTGCCATTCCTTGTTCTTGAACCAGTCGTAGGCCTTGACTTCCTTTATTCTTTTGAGATCGTCATCTGTCATTTTGATCAGGGCTGTTTTTGGCAGCTTGAATTCCTTGTAATCATCAACAGAAAAGCCGATGTATTTGGCGCTTGGAGCTGCGGCTTTCTCTGAGAAGAACGCCAAATTAATTGAGCCTTGCTTGTAAACAGAGTAGATATAGTAGCCATAAACATCCATATCGCAGAATACATAGATTGGCAATTTCAGCTCTTTTTCAAACCTGCTGAGCAAACGTCTTTCTGCTCTAGCAGGCTGGCCTTTGCCAGTCATAAGCAAGCAGTTATTTTTCTCCCAGAATCTCTGCTGATTTAACAAATTCCAGACTTCATACTTCTCTACAACAAGTATGTAGTCTGCTGTGCATTTCTTGAACTTGTAAGTATCTGGCTCGACAGACGCAGGGATAGAGCCTCCAGCAGTGCCAAACTTTGTATAATCCAAAATGTCCCCGGTCTTCAAGTCCTCAATAATTATCGGGCCCGCAAGGGTTCCTTTCGGAACTGCTATCAGGCCTAATTCTTCCCTTAGAGCATCGACCATGACTTCGATGTCTTCAATTATTGCGTCTGATTCATCCTGCTCGTCAAACTTGTCTTCGTCAGAGTTCGGCATAGTTCCCCTAAGAAGGTAGAACAGCTGTCTCGTGCCTAAAGTTGGCGCGTCCTGCAAAATCAGATTTTTGAGCTGCGCCGCTATAAGCATAGTCTGCATGAATTTCTTTGCCTGATTGACATTGTAGAAAGATCTTACGCCTTCCTTATCGCCAAGCTTTATCATTTTCTCTTTGGCATCGAAATAAACATTGGTCAAGGTCCTCAATGGTATTTTGAGCTTGGGATTTTGCAGTTTTTCTATTGCCGCAAGGACTTGTTTTGCTTCGGCTTCCAGGGCTTCCTGAACTTCCTTTCTCGTCTTTCCTTTAGAGCTACTCATCTTTATCATCCGCCTTGAAGGCGCCTAATTTTCTCTTGGGCTTTGCCTTATCCTCTGCTTCTTTAGCTTCTTCCTCTTCGATTGCCCCAAGTTTTAGCATCTCATCAGTTAATTTGTCAAGGTCTTTTTGAATAGTTTCCTTTTTCGCACCGGTCAACGTGGAAAGGGCCTCTGCCAATTCTATTCCGTAGAGCTTGAACATGTCAGCCTTCATTTCAGCCATCTGCTTCTTTTGTTTCTTGCCTATGTAAAGCTGTAACGCTCTGCCAACTTCCTGCAGCGCGAGTTTTGCTTCCTTAATTATTTCCTCATAATGGGCAATAGCTTCCTTGGATTCGGAAGTGAAGGGTGCCCAAACAGACGCTATGTGCACAATTATTATTGCGGGCCCTACTGGAATATTATCTCCTGATTGCTGCAAGCCATAATTTTTCCAATCAACTGCTGTGACTGATTTTGTAAGTGCGCAAGCACCTTGCTGGTACAGCAGTGGCACGCGATTTGCAAACCTGAACAGCTTTATTGCCTGGTCTGCAGGCAATTCGCCTTTTTCTCCACCGTAGCCGACTGCAACTTCTATCAAGAATGGGCTTCCTCTGTAAACTGATGGCGTTCGTGTTACTGCATGCACAAATTCCAAAGTATATTCTTCCTGCAATGCTTTCATCAATAGCTCTGCGGTTATTGGTACTAGGCACGTTGTTGTAGGTGACATTACCTTGGCGCCGTGCATCGCTTTTATGAGCTTGTCGGCCTGCTCAATAGTGACGAATTTTGGCCCTATTTTAGGATCTAATCCAGCAGTTTTTAGTATTTCTTCCGCTGTGCCTGCGCCTACTTTGTCGAATTCTGTTATTAGAAATGAGTTTAATGCTCTTGCAGCAGTCTCTTTAAGCATCCTTAGCAATGATCCCAGCTCTATACCGTGAGGATGTGGCTTTATTTCCTGCGGCTCTTTGGGCAGGTCATCAGTAACGCGCTTGAATTGTGATTTTTGGCCTTCAGGATCAACATATGTTATGGAAGCGTGAGGATTTACAATAGCGGTTTCCTTGATGTATTCAATAACAGAAGCCTTTTTCTCCATGTACTTGGCTTCCATTTCAACCTCTACACGAGTTCCGTGCTCTTTCTTCCAATCGATTAAGGTTTGAGAAACAATTTCCGGTTCATTAGTTTGAACATTAATCTTTATTTCCAAAACATTGGCCTGCTTGTCCTTGCTGGTCTTAGAAATGACGCGGGAAGGCTTGCCTGCAGTCAATTGTCCGTACAAAACAGCTGCGGAAATGCCAATGCCTTGCTGCCCTCTGCTCTGCTTTCCGCCAAAAGACCTGAACTTGCTGCCATAAAGGAGCTTTCCGAAAGCGCCTGCAACGTGCTGTTTCGGAATTCCGGGGCCGTTATCTTCAACTATCATCTTAAATCTAGTCTCCCCTAATTTTTGGATCTGAACAAATATTTCTGGAAGTATCTTTCCTGTTTCGCAGGCGTCAAGTGAATTGTCGACAGCTTCTTTAACAGATGTCAGCAAAGCGCGTATGGGATTATCAAAACCTAAAAGGTGGCGGTTTTTCTCGAAAAATTCGGCTACGCTTATTGCGCGCAGATCTCCGCTTTCCCTTTTAGCATCTTTTGGGTCAGCCATTTTTCATCTCCAAAAATCTGTACACGCTCGAATGCTTTGAGCCTGTTAAAAGCATTTCTATTGCCCTATGCGCCTTCGCCAATTTTTCATCAGGCGCGATTATTGCAACAGTCTTTCCATGCACAGACACATAACCGTTGATTGCACTTTCAATTGCGTGCTTCATTTTACCGCCAGTTCCTATTATCACTCCTCTAACCCTCTCGAGACCTGATGGCTTGACGTAATCTTCTATCTTTATCAGCTCGAAGCCTATGCGGTCCTTGAATATCTCTTTTGCAATGTCTGGATTAAACCCTCTTCCAATCGCTTCAACAACGTCGCGGGCGACCCAAAGAGCCAGAGCATCGTCAGCTTTGATCTGGACTAATCCGTCTTTTGAGATTTTCAATTTGACATGCCCTCTCTTTTCTATGTCTCTCTTTATTGCGCCTTTAGTCCCTATGAGAACTGCTACTCTTGACTTAGGAATCAAAATTTCTTCTTCAAACATTTTACAGTTCTTCTTTTAGCAAGGTTTTCAAGTAACCCCTTGTCTTCAGCCAGTTGGCTTGATTCTCATTGTAAATGTAAATTATGTCGCCCTTTTCGTCTGCTTCCACTTCCCAAGGCTCCACTATGACTATAAAATCAGGGCGCACCCATAGATTTCTCCTTAGATGGCCTGGAACCCGGCAGATACGAGTTTTGCCATCGGAACATATAACACGGGACTTGCCAAAACCCAAACGAGTTTCCACTATTCCAAGCACTTCGCGGCCTTTTGGCAGCCGCACACGGGTTATTTCCTGTGGCTGCTCCTCTTGCCTGCCCCTTCTCCTATTTTGTGGTCTATACATAAATAAGAACTTCAGCTAGGGCTATAAAAGGCTTTCTTTCAAAAACCGACCTGCAGCGCCCCTATCGCTTATTTCGAGCGCCTTATACAGTCTTTCTACATTCCTTCTGCAGGCCACGTCATGGCCTCTAAATCCGCCGCCGAAGGACTTTGGTATGTGAAGCAATTCATGTATGAGAACTTTGGATTTTTCCTCATCACCAAGCTTGTCGAACCTGTGTGATATGACTTCTATGATATAATGTGCCCTTGTTCCGAGAGCAAGCTGCCATATTTTTCCTAAAGCATAGCAGCGCGCCACTGCATTTGACTTTGAACCAGAACTGCGTATGCATTTCAAACGGTATTTGTCAACATGCCGCAATTCCAAAGTATCTATAATTCTGGATAATCTTGCTCTTACGTCTGGAGCATCTTCGTATTTCATGCTAAAATCAGTTTAGCAGAGAATAAAACGCTTACGAAGGGAAGCTCTAATGCCCAGAAAAGGTGTTTGGCTTCTCTTAAGTTAAAACTTACCCTTCTCTCGCAGTCTAGCAAGTATTGTGACCTTGAATTTAGGCCTGCTTTTTGTTTTTTCCCAGCTGTAAGCCTTTGCAGACTCTTTCATGTACAAAGGAAATCGCCTTTTCAAGTCATTTAATGCGGAACGCATGGTTTCTTTATCTAAGAAAAAGATATCTGCGCCCAACCTCTGCTCTTCGACCTTCAAAATATTGCTCGAATACCTTTTCAGTATGGTTTCTGCCCCTGTCAGAAATCTGTGCACATCCTTTTCAGCCCGCAGCTGCAAAATTCCTTCGTAAGCCTCCCTTTTTCTCTTTGCGTCCTCATCGCACATTTGGTCTGCAACATAGAGCTCAATAGATTTCGTAACAGTAAAGCGCTTCCCAGCTATGTTAATGCTTATTTCGACAAGGCCTTCCTTGCCTTCCTGAAGAATCTCTATATCTTCAAGCTCTACTTCTTGCGGTAATTTCAATTTTTCTATTATTGCCTGGATTAGGAAATTCTTATGGTCTTCATCAGATCTTATCCAGAAGCCTTTTACGCGCACTGCATCGCACACAGGGCACGCCTGGATGGAAATTTCCTTAGGCATTGCTATAGTTATGGACTTGAAGTAGCAGTCTGCGCATACCTTGTCCACTAATTTGCCTCTTTCCCTGCCGCAAACAGGGCAAAATCTTGTCTTAATTCCCATAAAGCTAGAATTAAAATAAGGATTTAAAAGCTGTTTTGATGTGGCCTTTTCTAAAGGTCACATCAGGTCTTCTATCTTCCTTACTATTGGATAAAGGAATATCAAAAGGCCCAGCCAGATTATAACTGCACTTAGGAGCCAGGAAAGAGCTGTTGGCTCAAGCCCTGTTACTATCAGCATTGCTCCCAAAGCTATTATTAGTGAACCTATGAAAGTAAGTAAAATCTCATGGCCTAAGAACTGCACCTTAGTTGCCATAGACGCTCTAGCCATCTGACCTTGACGCCTGCGCCTTCTTTTAGCCATAGGCTTAATCCCAGTTAATACTATTAAAAGCTTTAGACGCACCAGCCAGTTAAGACTTATTTGGCTTTATATTCTGACAATCTCTTTATCCTTCTAAGCATGTTAGGATGTGTTGAAAATGCTTCCATCAATCTGTCAACCGTGTTTAGCTTGACGTGCTTGCCCTCCAGCTGCTTCAATTCGTGCTCATCTATGTGGCCTGACTTGTCCAAATCCAACTGCTGCAGCTCTATTATCTCATGATGAGCCTTGCTGATATCGTTCGCAAAGAATGCTTTCACACCTTCAACTTCCTTTATGGCAGATTTTGGCATCCTTGCTGAACCATAAACTAACTTGTACAGTGCTGATGCCAAGAAGTGCGGCTCGTGCCCTAATGAGACGGAGCCCGCATCTGCGTAATATTCCCGAATTCTAGACGCATACAGCACAAGGAAGTTCGTTAAGAAATAAACAACAAATGCAAATACCCCAACCAGGGCAAAACTTCCGCGATTATCTCTACTGAAAAAGGAGTTCCACGCCAAATGCCAAGCTATTAGTGGAATTACAGAAATTATTGTCATGAACACGACATCTCTGTTTTTTAGATGCGATATTTCGTGGCCTAAAACAGCTTCCAATTCCTTCTTGCTCAAGAGTTTCATTATTCCTTGCGTAACACATACTCTTCCATCAGACTTCCACCTTCCAAATGCAAATGCATTAGGCACTGGTGATGGAGAAATTCCTATGCGCGGCTTAGGAAGGCCGGCTTTTTTCGCTAATTTGCCAATCATCTCATGCAGTTCTGGCTCTTCCTTCTCATCAACGTACTTTACCCGCATGGACCATCCAACAATGCTCGGGCCTATGAGGTACTGGAATACTGTTATTCCGATTGCCATGAATGCAAACACTAAGAAATTGCCTACCCCCAAGAGATAGCCTACAACAGTAATCAGCGCATAGATTATTCCAAACAGCACTGTTGTCAACAGGAACAATCGCAGCTTGAGCCACCAAGTCTTGGGCGCTACCATTTTGTTAAGCCTTATAAATCAAGTTTAAAATCCTTTCTTATGCAAGCCGGCGTCGCATAACCCGGTTCCCAGCAAGCTTTGCTTGGCTCCAGCTTGTTTGGCGGAAAATTGCGACGGTCTCGAATCGAAGCAAGAGAACCGTTTCCGCAAGGAATTGTAGGTTCAAATCCTGCCGCCGGCGCTAACCTTTTATTCTGCCTTCTTAGCTTATTAGCTGGCCAATCAACGTTGTATCAAGCTTGCTTGATACGACTAACACGTTGACTGGGTTACGGTCATGGCGTATGAGATTATTGCTGGGCGCACTATATCGCAGAGAGCTAAGCTAGGGCTAGCTGGAACAATTTTGCTGGGAAAGAATTACGTCAAGTTCGACACTACTGTTTCGCTGGCTAACCCAATTTACATTGATGTTGCAAATCCTCACGTAATTTTGGTTTCTGGAAAAAGAGGCAGCGGAAAGTGCCTACACGGCGATACTCTAATTGCTCTAGACGACGGTTCTACTGTACCGATAAAGAAATTGGCTGAAGATAAAAGAGGTATTTTGGGTTTAGATTACAAACTTAAAATTGAGAAATTGAACAAAACAGAATTCTTTTCAAGAAAGGTTAATCAGCTTTTGAAAGTAAGGCTTAGAAGCGGTAAAGAGATTAAGCTAACTCCTGAACATCCATTACTAACAATAAAAGGCTGGAAACCCTCGCAGGAATTAAATATTGGCAGCCGAATTGCGACGCCAAGAGTTTTGCCAACTTTTGGCAGCAAGCCGATGCCCGAGCATGAAATAAAACTGCTGGCTTATCTAATTTCTGAGGGCCATTTGGGCAACGGCTTTGTTTTGTTTAGCAACATGGAGGAAATAGTAAATAAAGAATTCTTCAAATGCATAGAAAATTTCGATAAAAACTTGAGGGTTGACGAGCATAGCAAGCAAGGATGTTACAGAGTTTCCCAAAAGGTTAAACCCTATAAAATCGTTGATATTATAGATAAGAATGGTAAAAATTCCAGATTGGTGCGATACCACAAGTCTAGTATTAGAGTTTGGCTAGAGAAATTTGGCTTATACGGCAAGTTATCTGGAGATAAATTTATACCAGAAGAGATTTTCGCCTTGCCAAAGGAGCATCTAGCTCTTTTCCTCAATAGACTATTTACCTGCGACGGTTCGATTTACAAACATAAAACGGCGCATGGTGGTGTTTGGGAAGTTTCTTACGCCTCAATATCTGAAACTTTGATTAGGCAAGTCCAGCACTTGCTATTGAGATTTGGAATTTACTCTAGAATAAGACCTAAAAAAACCAAGGTGCATGGAAAGCTATTCGAGAGCTTTGAACTCGAATTAGGGCCTGCCGACTTAATTAAATTCGTTGAGGATATAGGACTTTTTGGAGTAAAGGCTGAGAGGCAAGTAGTAGCATTGGAAGAGACGAGGCCTAAGGTCAGAAATCCTAATGTCGATACCATACCTAGAGAAATTTGGGAGCACTATAAGCCTAAAAGCTGGGCTGCGGTCGGCAGAGCTTTAGGATATACTACATTTCCGAAAGCTGCGCGTGAAAGCCAATTCTATTCCCCGTCTAGGGAAAAGCTTCTACAAATTGCGACTGCGGACGGTGCCGAAAGCATCAAGACTTTGGCCGAGGCCGACATTTTTTGGGACGAGATCGTCGCTATGGAGCTCTTAGAAGGTGAATTTGAAGTTTATGATATATCAGTACCAGAATTCCATAATTTTGTAGCCAACGATATAATAGTGCATAATTCTTACACGCTTTCCGTAATTGCTGAAGGTATTGCTGACCTTCCTGTTGATATTTCATCTAACATTTCTGCCCTTATTTTTGATACTATGGGCATTTTCTGGACAATGAAATATCCTAACTACAGAGACGACGCTCTTTTGCGGCAATGGGACTTAATTCCGAAAGCTTACAACCCGCTAGTATTCGCGCCCTTCGGCTTGTTTGAAGACATGCAAGCAAGCGGAATTCCAGTTGATGTTCCGTTTGCATTGAAACCTAGTGAAATAACTGCAGAAAATTGGGCAACCATGTTTAACATCGATATCGTAACTGATGAGGGCACTTTGCTGGAGAGGGCTGTTGAAGCTGTAAGAGAGAAGAGAGGCGAAGATTTTGACATTGATAACATAATAGATTCCATAAAAGCCGATAAAAAATCAGAGGATAGGGAGAAAAATGTCTTGGAAAACCGCTTTAGCTCAGCAAAGAAATGGGGCCTGTTTTCCAAAAACGGCACAAAGATTACAGATTTGTTCAAAGGCGGCACAATTGCTATCTTAGATTTGTCAGGGTATCACCAAGTTGAAGGCGGAGAGAGAATTAAAGCTCTAATAATAGGCCTCGTTTCAAGAAAAATCTTTGAGCAGCGTGTTACGGCGAGAAAATCTGAAGAAATTAAGTTAATTTCTGAGGGCGGCCTGCTGTTTGGAGAAGAAGCTGCAATTGCTGAGGAAAAAGCTCCGTTAGTTTGGATCTTTATCGATGAAGCGCACGAATTTATTCCAAGAGAATCAGAAAAGCCTACGCTGGCAACAGATCCGCTTGTGCAGCTTTTGAGAGAAGGGCGGCAGCCAGGCATTTCCCTAGTGCTGGCAACTCAACAGCCAGGAAAAATTCATACTGATGTCATGACGCAGTCAGATATTGTGATATCGCACAGGGTTACTGCAAAGATTGATGTGGATTCTCTTAACCTTATAGCAGCGACATATTTGCCTCAAGCAATTCAAAGGTATATTGATGAACTTCCTGCTGAGAAAGGTACTGCTATATTGCTAGACGACAAGCTGGAAAAGATATATGCCATGCAGGTAAGGCCGAAAATGAGCTGGCACGGAGGCGAAGATCCTACTGCAATCAGGGAAGGATTGAGAGCTTTCGGCCTGACTGCTTGACTAAGGTGAATCTCTATAAGTTATGGCCGCTCAAGCTTTTGCGAAGCTCTAAGTAAAGGCTTGCCCCTTGTAGTAGTCAGTTAAAAATGAAGCATTTACTGCCGTGAACAAAGGCTTTTATTACTCTTTTTCAACAGCGAAGCATGCTGAAGCTGCCAGTAGATTCTATCATCGAGAAAGTCCACAAAGAGACTGGCCTTTCTACGCAAGAAGTCAAGGATAAAATAAAGGACAAGATAAAGGAGCTTGACGGTTTGGTGTCTGAAGAAGGCGCGGCCTTTATCGTAGCTGCAGAATTAGGCGTACAGTTGCTGCAGGATAGTATCGCTAAATCTTATGACATAAAAAGCTTGAAGCCTGGCATGAGGAATGTGGACGTTTCGGGCCGCGTGGATTCTGCTTTTCCGGTGCGAACTTTTGTAAAGAATAATGAGACTAGAGAAGTAGGCTCCCTGCGCATATCTGATGGTACTGGAGACATAAGGGTAGCGTTATGGGACGAAAAGCCGCAGCTCATAAAGGAAGGTAAGATCACTAGGGGGAGTTTGCTTAGAATAAAGAACGCTCAAGTAAAGCTAAACCAGAAAGGGGAAAAGGAGCTGCATGTTGGCTCTCGTGGAACTATAATAGTTACTTCGAATGGGCACCCTATTCCTGAATTTGAGGAAATAAAGGACGCTAAAATCACAGACCTAAGGGACGGACTAAGGGCATCTCTTCTTGCTGAAGTTGTTAGCTTGTTTGAGCCCAAATTATATTTTGTATGCCCTGTATGCAACAAGAAAGTTATCCCTGCTCCAGAAGGATTCCTTTGCTCGGAACACAAGCAAGTCACGCCTCTCTATAACATGCTGATAAGCTTGCAGCTTGACGACGGAACTGAGACAATGAGAGCTATTGCTTTTGGCAAGACTGCTGAGCAGATTTGCGGCATAGCTGCAGCAGACATAAAAAATACTCCTGATGTTGTCGAAACCATAAATTCCCGGCTGTTGGGAAGAACTATAAAATTCGTAGGGCGAGCGAAAGAGAATAAAACCTTTGCTCGCACTGAATTTGTAGTAACTAGTGCGGAATTGGACATAAACGCAAAAGAACTAGCGCAGAAAATGATGGAAGGTGCCTGATGGCAAAGAAAAAAGATGAGGAAGAAGAGCTCGATATTAGTGCTGAAGAAATAACAGACATATCTCAGCTGCCAGGAATAGGGAGAACTACTGCTGATAAACTGCAGGCGGCAGGATACAGTGACATAATGTCTATCGCTGTCGCAACTCCTGTAGCGCTAGCCGACGCTGCAGAGATGACAAAGCAGACAGCAACTAAGGCGATACATGCTGCACGCGTAGTAGCAAAAATTGGCTTTAAGTCAGGCGACGACTTTCTGAGAGACAGGGAAGCTACAGAAAGGATTATGACTGGAAGCGAAACCTTGAACCAATTATTGGGCGGCGGAGTGGAAACAAAAGGAATTACTGAAGCTTTCGGCGAATTCGGCTCTGGAAAATCACAATTAGGTTTTCAATTGGCTGTAAATGTTCAGCTCCCAAAAGAGCAGGGCGGATTGGGAGGGCAAGTCATATTCATCGACACAGAAGGGACCTTCAGGCCAGAAAGGATTGTGCAGTTATCGCAGTCTGTAGGTATAGACGCTGTGCAGGCCCTGAAGAACATAAGGGTTGCAAGGGCGTACAGTTCAGACCACCAAATGTTGTTAGTAGACAAAATTGACGAACTGATAAGAAATGAAGCTGTTAATGTAAAACTGATAATCATAGATTCGCTGACATCATTATTTAGGGCAGAATTTGCCGGCCGCGGCTCACTTGCGGACAGGCAGCAGAAAATCAATAGGCATTTGCATACATTGCAAAGACTGGCGGATACGCACAATCTCGCTATTTTTGTGACAAATCAGGTTATGGCTAACCCGGCAATTTTCTTCGGCAATCCAACGCAGGCAATCGGAGGGCATATTGTGGGGCATGCTGCCACTTACAGATTATACTTGAGAAAATCCAAGGGCACAAAGAGAATCGCTAGGCTTATAGACTCTCCACACTTACCAGAGGGAGAGGCTGTCTTTGCGGTCATGACGGACGGCATCAGAGACGAAAAGTAAATGTCAAACTTCCTCCTTTTAGGAATAGCATTGGCTGGAACTTTTATCGGCACTTACACCGACATTAAAACAAGGCTCGTGCCTGATTGGACAAATTACTTCATGCTGGTATCTGGAATTGGATATTACGCGATAATTTCTGCGCTGCAAAGCACATATCTGCCCATAGCGTATTCCTTGATAGGCGCCGGAGCATTTTTCGCTTTGGGCTACGTCTTGTACGCTGCAGGCGCGTGGGGCGGCGGGGATGCTAAAATGCTAACAGCTTTCGGAGCAATGTTTGCACCGTTCCCTGCTGTAGCATTATGGCCTTTTGCTTTCAGCTTATGGCTAAACATAGTGATTTTCGGCGCCATTTTCGGAATTATCGGCATGCTGATCTTGTTTTTGAAGAATTATTCAAGAGTTATAGCACAATTGAAATTGGATTTCAACAAAACCAAACTTATCCCTTATGGCTTAGCTATTTTTGGAGTTACTTCTGCAGCGCTGGCACTTTACGAAACGACTTTTATTGCGATATTCGGCATCGCAATTCTTGCGACCTTAATTTTCCTATTCAAAAGCACTGAAAAGATCTGCTTAGTAAAAAAGATTTCCCCTAAGAAACTAGTTGAGGGTGATTGGATAACTCATGACATTAAAATCGGTAATTATGCGTACAAACCCAAGAAAAGTGGTTTAGAGAAGCAAGACATTGAAAAGTTGGTAGAATTGCAGAATGCAGGAAAGCTTTCTGAAGTTGAGGTAAAGGATGGTTTGCCTTATGTTCCGGCGTTTCTTGCTGCACTCATAGTCACTATAACATACGGAGATTTATTTTACAATCTATTGTCAGGGGTTATGGGGTTCTAGACCTTACTTTTGGCATCTTGCCCTTTTTCTTGGGCTCTTCCGGTTCATTTGGCTTTTCCTCTACCATCGGCTTTTTCTCTGCAGGGGCTCCAGTCATTATTTCCTTTGCCCTCTCGCTCAAGCGCTTTTGAATCTCTTCCATTTGTTCTTCGTCCATTTCTTGTGGGTCCCAATTAAATGAAACTTTATCTCCTTTGTAGCGAGGTATAACATGAAAATGTATGTGTCTTACTGCTTGTCCGGCTACGCCACCATTGTTTTGCAGAATGTTGACGCCTTCAGCTCCAATGGTTTCTATCTGCGCTTGTGCAATCAGCTTCACTAACTGAAGCAGGTTGCTGTTAAGCTGCTCTGGCAATTGCGGAAGAATCTCGAAGTGCTCTTTAGGTATCACAAGCACGTGGCCTGGATTTGCGGGCCTTATATCTAAGAATGCCATCACATCAGGGCCATCATATACAACCGCTGATTTCATTTCGCCCTTGGCAATTTTACAGAACAAGCATTCTGCCATCTTATAGTCCGCGTGCTAGCATTGCGTCTGCAACCTTTTTAACTGCTACTATGTATGCTGCTAGTCGCATTGGTATCTTTTTCTGCAGATGTTCCTTCAAAACGATGTGGAATGCCCTTGTCATCACATTATCTAACTTTTTGAAAACTTCCTGCTCTTCCCAGTAATAGCCGCTGAGATTCTGGCTCCATTCAAGATAGCTTACAGTAACGCCGCCAGCATTGCATAGAAAATCAGGTATCACAAATGTCTTTGACTTGTTTATTATTGCGTCGGCATCGGGGGTTGTCGGCCCATTAGCGCCTTCTGCAAGTATCCTGCACTTCAATTTCTTTGCGTTTTGGCCAGTGATTTGGTTCTCGAGAGCTGCAGGCACTAAAATATCACATTTCAGTTCCAACAGTTCTTCATTTGTCATGCATTTTGTTCCTGCAAGGCCATGAAGATTGCCTGTTTTTTGCTTGTGCTTCTGTGCAGCAACAATATCAATTCCATTTTCATTGTAGATTGCGCACCTGGAATCAGAAACTGCTATCACTTTTGTGCCGAGCAAGTGTTTCAAGTAGTGTGCTGCCCAGTAAGCTACGTTCCCAAAGCCCTGTACTGCCGCAGTTGCTTTTTTTGTGTCAATTTTCATGTGTTTTGCAGCTTCCCTTATAGCATATACTGCTCCCAAACCAGTTGCTTGTTCCCTTCCTTGTGATCCGCCTAGCTCTATCGGCTTGCCTGTTATGAAGCCTGGCTCGTGCTTACCGATCAGTTTCTCATATTCGTCAAGCATCCATCCCATTTCCCTTGCTGATGTATTGACGTCTGGAGCGGGAATATCCTTGCTCGCTCCTAAGTGTTTCCAAAATGCCTGCACGTAAGCTCTACTTATGCGCTCCATCTCTGCAGCAGATAACTCCTTAGGATTGCAAACGACTCCGCCCTTGCCGCCCCCATAAGGCAGCTCAGCAACTGCTGTTTTCCACGTCATCCAAGCTGATAATGCCTTAACAGTGTCTAGAGTTTCTTCCGGATGATATCTTATTCCGCCCTTGCAGGGTCCTCTTGCATTGTTGTACTGCACTCTGAATGCGTCAAAAATCTTTATTTTGCCAGAATCCATCTTTATTTCCAGCTTTGCCTTATAAATCCTATAAGGCTCTCTTAACTTTTGGTGCAATTTCTTGTCCAATCTTAGGAACTTGGCAGCATCATCAAGCTGTTTTTGTGCTGAAAGCCAGGCGTTCACTTCCATTTTTTCAAAACTTTCTCCATCCTATCCAAAGCAGCTTTAATTTTATTGAATTCTGTGGCGTAACTTAATCGCACATAACATTCGCCGTATTTGCCGAACTCTGTGCCTGGCACAACCGCAACTTTGGCTTTCTTGAGCATTACATCCATGAATTTCCTGCTTGATTTGGAATATTCGCTGATGTTGGAGAACATGTAAAATGCTCCTTTGGGTTCCATAGTAGTTAACCCCAGTTCATTGACACGTTTCAGCATAAACCTTCTCCTCTTGTCATAATCCTTTCTTATCTTGTTGAAGAAACTAGGATTCAGGGATAATGCTTTGAGTGCTGCATACTGGCTGTGCACTGGTGCACACAATGTTGTGTAATGATGCACTTTGGCCATTGCATCGATCAATTTCTTTGGGCCATGTGCATAACCCAAACGGAAGCCCATCAAGCCAAATGATTTGGATAATGTCTGCAAAGTAACGACATAATTTGACATTCCGTTAAGGCTTCCCATCGAGACATGCTTTGCATCGTCATAAGTGTACCACTCATAAGCCTCGTCGCTGAAAATGAACAAATTTTTATCAATCGCTATGTCTGCGATCTCCTCGAGAACCTTTTTCTTGAGAACAGTGCCCGTAGGATTTGACGGCGTGTTGATAATCATTCCCGTAGTCTTGCCGTTCTTTGCTGCTTCAGCTATCCTGTCAGGATTAAGCTCCCAGTTATCCTCTTCCGTCAAGCGGACGTAAGAAGGCGTCGCTGAAACCAGATAAATCGCAGGCATATAACCCAAATAGCCAGGATTTGATACGATAATCTGCTCGCCAGGATCTGTTACGGAGATGAGAGCGGCAAAAATCGCCTCCTGGCTGCCTGAGGTAACGACGATTTCATCAGGACTTGCTGAAATCTTGTTCTGCTTTTTCAATTTACGCGCAATGGCTTCTCTCAACACAGTCATGCCTGCGGGAGAGCTGTACTTCGAACTTTTGTTTAGAATTGTTTTGGTATAGTCTAGTATTTGTTTAGGCGGCTGAAAATCGGGTTCCCCTGGGCCGAGAGAAATGATTTCTGGGTGCTCTGCGGCTATTTCCAACAGCTTTCCGATGTATAATTCAGGCAGCTGTGATTCTCGCTCTGAAATGTGGCCCATAGCTACTTAACAAAAGTGTTATATTTAATACTTATCTGAAGGTCACATGGAGGAGTTCGCAGAGCTGGCCATCAGGCATGCTAAGAAGCTAGGCGCAGAATATGCTGAAGCCCGCATAGAAAATGTCTCAGAAAATTCATTTACGCTGAATAATGGCACTTTAGAGGCTGGTGCTTTCGATGACTATGTAGGCTTAGGCATACGATTGCTGGCTAATGGAGTCTGGGGCTTCGCTTCAACCAATTCTTTTAATCCAATTATAATCAAGGGTGCGGTACACAGGGCTTTTGATGTTGCCAACCAGGCGAAAAGAAGCGGGAGTATGAAGATTTCCGAGGAAAGGCCTGTCAAGGCAAGTCATAGGGTCAGGCAGAAAAAAAACATATTGTCTGTCAAGCCTGAGGAGAAGATAGACTACCTAAAACATATTGATGATTCTCTTCAGAAGTCTAGAGCCAAGTTCGCTGGAAGATATTTTTCGCTGTCAGATTGGGTCACAAAGAAGATTTACATTAACTCTGAGGGCTCCAAAATAACATCTGAAATTCCAAGAATATTTCTTTACTATTTGTTTACTGTCAAGGGCGATACAAAGTCGCAACAAAGGTACTGGGAATACGCTGTATCCGGCGGCTGGGAATTTGTCGACAAATGGAAGCTGCATAATGTTCTGCCAGAGGAAGCTAAGGCGCTTCTAAAGGTGATGCGGTCTGGTGTCAAGGTACCTAGCAAACCCTTAACTGTGATAACTGGACCGCAAGTTTCTGGAATCATAGCACATGAGAGCTGCGGCCATCCTTTCGAGACGGATAGGATATTCGGCCGGGAAGCTGCGCAGGCAGGAGAATCCTGGATTACTCCGTCAATGCTTGGCACAAGGCTGGGAACAGAGGCTGTAAACCTTGTCGATGATCCGACTGTAGAGAATACTTATGGATTTTACAAGTATGATGACGAAGGCGTTATGGCAAGGAAGAAATATCTTGTTAGAAAAGGCTTGGTTAACGAATTTTATCACAACAGGGAAACCGCTGCCGCCATGTCAACCAAAAGCAACGGCTCCGCAAGGGCATCAGATTATGACAAGGAGCCTATTGTCAGGATGGGAAACACTTATTTCGAGCCTGGAAAACAAAGTGAAAAGGAACTCATGGAATCCGCTAAACTCGGAGTATATTTCAAGTCCTTCACGGAATGGAATATTGATGACCGAAGGTTCAACAACCGCTATGTCTCTTCTGAAGCGTACTTGATTGAGAACGGAAAAATAACAAAGCCTTTGCGGAACGTTGTTTTCGAGCTTACAACTCCTAAAATTTACAGCTCCATAGTTGCGGTGGGTAAAAACTTTGAATTGCATCCAGGAACTTGTGGGAAGGGCGAGCCTATGCAAGGCCTGCCTGTATCGATGGGTGGAGGCTCCCTAAAGCTTGTCAACATAAAGTTAAGATGATAGACGAAAGTGTTGTTGAGATTGCAGAATACACAAAGAAGAAGGTGTTGCAGAAGAAACCTTCTGACGCCATAATTACGGTGAGCCGTTCAGACGCAAGCGAAACCAAATTCGTAAACAATGAAATTGTAAAAACTGCTGTGAAGAGTGATTCTGATATAACAATTTTTGCGGTTTGGGACAAGAAAATTGCTGTCACTCAGGTGAAGGAGTTCAAAAAGGACAAGATAGACAAGGTTGTCGAAAAGCTCCATAAATTTGGCAGGCAGATAATGCCGAAAGATGATTATTTTGGAATAGCAGATGGCCCATTCAAATACAAAAAGATTCCGGATACCTTTGACAAGAAAATTGTCGGTCTCAGCGCGGGCGAGCACCTAGATTATATTGACTCAGGAATCAACGCTGCCTTGGAACAAGGTGCATCTAGAGCCAGCGGTATCTTTGTTACCGGCCATTCTGATGCTTATTTGACGTCATCTAGAGGTGTTGTTGCGCAAAATGAGAAGAGCAGCGCTTATTTCTCCATCCGTGCACTTATTGATGCAGAATCTTCTGGGCATAATACTGCTGTGGGCTGCATGCTGAAAGACCTTGATATTCCGCGCACGGGCGCTGCTGCCGGCGAAATAGCAAGGCTGAGCCATAAGCCAATACCTGGCGAGGGTGGTCAGTACGACGTGATATTTGCTCCGCTTGCATTTGCTCCGCTGCTTAGCGTTGCGGGTTCTGCAGCCTCTATTTTTGCTGTTGAATCTGGCCTATCATTTTTCAAGAATCGTCTGGGAAAGAAAGTGGCTAGCAGCAATGTCAACCTCTTGGATCATGGACCCTTGCCTGGCGGCTTTGGCTCCCTGCTATTTGATGAGGAAGGCGTCCCAACTCAGAAAAATACTCTTATCAATAAAGGTATTTTCAAGACTTTTCTCTATAACACTTCATTTGCACGGAAATACAAGACTAAAAGCACTGGAAATGCGGGCCTCATAGACCCAACAAATTGGCACATCGTACTGGAGCCGGGCAAACTGACAAAGGAGAATTTGTTTTCGCAAGTCAAAAATGGAATTTATGTCAGCAATATCTGGTATACGAGATTCCAAAACTATCTTGCCGGTAATTTCTCCACTATTCCAAGGGACGGGATGTTCTTGATAAAGAATGGAGAATTCCATAAGCCTATCAAACAGCTGAGGATAGCTGACAATATACTGAAAATTTTGCAGAACATATCTGCAATTGCGAATGACAGCAGGCAAGTTTACAGTTGGGAAATAGGTGAAGCTGGTGCGCCAGTAACTCTCCCCCACATATTAGTTAAGAAAGTAAACTTCACAGAGCCGACTGGTTAAGCGCTCATTGTTTTGCCGCGCAGGCATCCTGTGCATATTCCTGTAGCTCTGAAATAATGATCCTCACAAACTAAAGAGCCGCAGAGCTTGCAGGTAAATTTGGCTAGTTTGCCGCAATAGACACATAAACCTGTTCTGCTAGCATGCGGTCCTCCCATCAGAGCTTTCTCCACCTCGTACCAGAACCGAGGTCTTCCAATATGATGCCTTTCTTCAGCAATTCTGCCCGTATCCTATCTGAAGTCTTGAAGTCTTTTCTTTTCCTAGCTTCTTCCCTCTTTTTGATAAGGTCTAAAATTCCCTTGGGCAAGGTTTCTCTCTTCAAATCTGTTAATTTCAAGCCCAATACTGAATCAAAGTTTCTTAAAGCTGCGAAGGCAGCCTGCGCGTTCTCCTTGCCGAACTCCTTATGAGCCATAAATTTGTTAATATCATTCTCGAACCTGAAGACTGCGGCGAGCGCCTGCGGCATATTCAAGTCATCATCTAATGCAGCCTCAAAATGGTTCTTTGCGGCCGCAATAATATTGCTAACCTTAGGATTGCTCTTGCCAGCTTTGTAATCATTAAGTCGAGATGCGAACTCTCTCAGCGCGCTTAGAGTCTTTTTTGCTGCATCAAGCTCTGAAAACTTGAAATTCAGCTGCTGTCTGTAATGGCCGCTTATCAAAACGTATCTAACTGCAATCGGATCATATCCCTTGGCTGTAACGTCTCTTAATGTGTAGAAATTCTTGAAGCGCTTGGCCATTTTTCTGCCTTCAACAAGCAAAAACTCGTTATGCATCCAGTATTTTGAGAATGGCTTTCCGGTAGCACCCTCTGACTGGGCTATTTCATTCGGATGGTGTGGAAAAATATGGTCTACCCCGCCGGTATGTATATCTAGCGTGACAAATTTTTTCGGATCAAACTTTCCTGCAAAGGCTGGCGTCAAATGTTTCATTGACATTGCTGAACACTCAATATGCCAGCCAGGCCTTCCTTTTCCTATTTCAGTCTCCCAGAAGACATCGCCGTCATCCAGATCCCAGAATTTCCACAAAGCAAAGTCCTGAATCTGCTCTTTCTCATATTCATCAGCCTTCACTCTGCCTGAAGCGCCTGCTTTCAACTCCTTGATCTTGACATTAGCTATTTTTCCATATCCTTTGAATTTGGAAATATCGAAATAAATGCCGTCCTTTGACTTGTAGGCGAGCTTTTTCTTCAGAAGTATCTTGATTATTGCCACCATCTCCGCAATATGTTCTGTCGCCCTAGGATAGACCTCTGCGGATTCTATGTTTAGTGATCTCATATCCTCAAAAAACGCCTTTGCATACCTTTCCGTGAAATCTTTGAGCCGCATATTCGCGGCCTTGGCATTTTTTATTATCTTATCGTCAACATCAGTCAGATTCATGACTTGTTTTACCTTGAAACCTTTGTATTTCAAGTATCTTCTAAGGATATCCTCAAATAGAAATGCGCGGAAATTGCCTATGTGGGCATAATCATAAACTGTGGGGCCGCAAGTGTACATCCTGACTTCGTTATTTTTGATAGGCTTGAAAACCTCCTTCTTCCTCGTCAGCGTGTTATACAGTTTTAGGGCCATGTTAAGTATGGAGCAGGGAGAGGGAGTTGCACCCTCCTAACTCGCTCTGCAGGCAAGCACATAGCTGATCTGCCATCCCTGCATAAATTTGTAATAAATCTAGCTATTAAAGAACTTCTATGAGCGTCAACAGCAAAGGCAACCACCCATATTTGCCTCTAAAATTGTCTCGTTTAAAAAGCCTTTTGGCAGGCAAAAATCGCTCTTTTTTGGGCGTAGAAATCGGCCTGCAGCGCCGCTGACGGCAGGCTTAAAAACCTTCATTTTGTGATGTATAACATGGCTGAAGATGAAGTTCAACAAACAGCTGCAGAGGAAGCTACAGAACTAGCTGAGGCTCCAAACGCAGATGAAGAGGACGAAACTGTTCCATTTCCTAGAGCCCGAGTAGTAAGATTAATGAGGGAGGTAATCAAGGATAAGATAATCAGGTCTGAAGTCAAGGAAGCCATGAACATGTGGCTGGGCGAGCTAACAAGGAAACTTGCAAGGGAAATGGGCGGAACACAATATGCCTCTGTTTCTTTGGCGGATTTCCAGAGGGCCACAAAGCCCTACGACATGATTGAAGACATTGTCAAGGATGAACAAAGGCTCCTAATCACTGTTGAAAAACTAAAACAGGACTCTGATCACATAATTAGAGAGCTTAACAGGTTCTTTGCGGTGTTGAAAGGAAGAAAACAAGACGAAGACATGCAAAGCTAATAATGCCAATAGAATTAAACTTCTATCCTCTTGATGCAGTGGTGTCAGGTGAAAGCATTACTATATTCGGCTATACGCAGGATAAAAAACGCATAGCTGTCATCGACTCAAAATATTTTCCCTGGCTCAGCGTAGCTACCGCTAAAATCAATGATCTCAGGGCTGTATGCGAGAAAACTGGAATACAGCCGAAGCACATTCAGAACGAGGGGCAGTTTACAAAGGTATTTTTCAGCGTCAAGGATTTGGATAATCTTGCGAGGGCTGCAAAACACATAGGAATACTGTACAATTCAGACATCTCTTTGCGGAAAAGATGGTGGATTGACAGGAAAATAAGTCCGCTGAATCTTACGAAAGTCATTGGGGAAGCTTCTAAGAAACAGGGGCTGAAATGCGACATAATTATCGACCTGGAGTTCATAGACTCCCTAAATTCGCCAATAACTGATACAAACATATTAGGATTTGATTTCGAGACCGCCAGCGAAGGTGCGTTCCCTGATGCGAAAAAAGATCCCATAATATCTGCGGCACTCTATAGCGATGGTTTCAGGAAAGTAATTACTTGGAAGCCCTTTGACGATGCGCCGGATTATGTAATGATTGTTGACAGCGAAGCTGAACTAATTGAAGAATTTGCTAAATCTGTCAAGGATTTTAGGCCGCATTTGTTAGTCGGCTATGGCTCTGACAACTTTGACCTGCCTTTCCTTTTGGGTAGGGCAGAGAAGTATAACATAGACTTGGGCATAAGCTGGAGCCCATCTGAAATATCTGTCCGGAAGAAAGGGCAGAAAGCAGGGAGGATTGTCGGCATTTCTTACTGCGACATATCGCACTTCATGCGCAGGATAATGGATTTGGATACCGATCACTATGGCCTCGACCTTGTAGCGAAGAAATTGCTGGGAAAGGGCAAATCTGCAGCAATAAATGCCAAAAAGATCAATGAAATCTGGTCTGTTGGCTTATCTGAGGAGCTGGCCCTGCTCTCTGACTACAATCTTGTTGACGCGCAGCTCACCCAAGAACTTGCGAAACGGATTTTCCCGCTGCAGCTGGAGCTCAGCAAGCTGACTGGCCTTCCATTGCACGACATAAACTTGTCAACTTACGGAATATTAGTGGAGTGGTTTCTCATTAAGAATGGGGAAGTGCAGATTCAGCCAAGGCCCAGTCCAAAAGACGTGTTTGAGCGCAGCAAAGTTAGCTATGTTGGCGGTTTGGTGGTGGAGCCCGTTCCTGGCCTGTACAAGGATATCTGCGCTGTTGATTTTAGAAGTCTGTACCCCAGCATAATCGTTTCTCATAATATAAGCCCCGAGACAATCAACTGCTTATGCTGCGGTGTTAAGGGAAAATACGAGTTACGGGAAGATTCTGTCTGGTTCTGCTCCAAACAGCAGGGCGTCATACCGCGATTGATCGGTAGCCTCATAGACAGAAGAAAAAGGATAAATGAAATTCTGGCGCAGACCAGGCCGACAGACCCCTCGTTTCCTGAATTAATGGCGAGGCAGCACGCCTTGAAATATGTTGCTGCGGCATCTTACGGCTATTTAGGCTTTGGAGCTTCAAGGTTTTATTCATACGAATGCGCAAAGGCCATAACCTCCCTGGGAAGAAAATACATTCAGCTAGTAATAAAGGAGGCCGGCAAGTTCGGTTTCAAGACATTGTACGGCGATACTGATGGATTATTTGTCCAGCTAAAGGACAATACAGACACGGAAATAAAGAATTTCCTGCATATCATTAATTCTGTTCTTCCGCAGCCGATAGAACTAGAATTCAGATCGAAATACAAGTCAGGACTATTCCTGGAAAAGAAATCGAGCGTTGGCGGGGCAAAGAAGCGCTACGCGCTTCTCACTACCGGCAATAACCTGATTTTGAGAGGACTGGAAGCTATCAGGGGAGACTGGTCGGACTTGGCAAAAAAGACTCAAAGGGAAGTGCTGCAGATAATTCTGGCAGAACAAAACGTTGAGAAAGCTGCCGAGCTAATTAGGGAAAAAATAAGGGGTGTGAGGGAAAGGAAGATTTCCGTTGCTGACCTTGCTGTTAATGTCAGCATTACTAAGCCTTTGTCATCATACACAACAAATGCGCCGCATGTTGTGGCTGCGCGCATTGCAAAAGAGAAGGGCTACCCTGTGCAGCGCGGTTTCCTCGTCAAGTATGTAAGAACTGCTGGGCTGGAGAAAGTAAAGCTCGCTGAAGATGCAAAAATCGAGGATTATGATACGGAATACTACATAGAACAGCAAATTCTTAGGTCCACATACAAGATTTTCGAGATTTTCGGCTACGGGGTAGAAAAGCTTAAAGGCGGTCAGACTACCCTCGAAGGCTATGGACCTGGATAAAAGCGGCTTTGAAAAGGCAGGGAAGATAGCTTCTGAAATAAGGAGTTATGCCTTAGGACTTGTCAAGGAAGGCGCAAAACTTCTAGACGTAGCTAAGGCAATAGAAGCTAAAATAGTTTCTTTGGGAGCTAAGCCTGCTTTCCCTGTCAACATCTCAATAAATGAGATTGCTGCGCACTATACCCCTAGGCATAATGACGACGCTGTTTTCAAGAAAGGCGACCTTGTAAAACTGGATTTTGGGGTGCATGTCGACGGCTATCCTGCAGATACCGCAACTTCAATATCTGTTGGAAAATCCGAAGAGAATCAGAAGCTTATTGACGCGTCGGCTGAAGCTCTGAAGGCGGCGATTGCTGTAGTAAAGCCTGGAGTGAAGGTCTCCGAAATAGGTGCTGAGATTGAGGCTGCTGCCAAGAGGAATGGCGTCAATGTCATAAGAAATCTTAGCGGCCATGGCGTAGACCGATGGGATCTGCACAGCGACCCGAGCATACCTAATTTCGACAATGGAAATAACACTAAACTGTCTGAAAATAAGACGATTGCTATAGAGCCTTTTATGACTTATGGCAAGGGCATGATCAAGGAGGCTGGTGCCTGCGAAATTTACAAAGTTATGGAATTCAAGCCCATGCGCGACCGGGAAGTAACTGACTTCATAAGAAAGGAGTTCGGCACACTTCCATTTGCCAAGCGCTGGGTTATTGAGAAGTTTGGCGTCTTGAAAGCATCAACCGCCATCAGAGAAGCTGTGAGCAAGGGCATTTTGTACGAATACGATGTGCTGAAAGAAGTTTCCGGCGCCAAAGTAGCACAAACGGAACACACAATATTAGTAAAAGAAAAATCAAAAATACTTACTCTTTAGTTGGAGGAATTACTCTTCGTCTTCTTCCGTCTCTTCTTCGCCTTCATCATAAGACTCCTCTTCTTCCTCTTCCCCTTCGTCAGAGTCCTCGTCGACGACGTCTTCTTCCTCGTCCCAATCAAGTTTGTATTTCATTGTTAAACCTCTTAGCAAAATGGCAAACATCAGCTATTTAAGTCTTCCTTTTAGCCCATGTACGCCGGCACAAACGCAGCTTCCCCGCGCTTTGCAGCGTCCATGTTGCTCACGTACTTGTCAACATCCCTCTTTGTTAGGGACGGCTTGATCTTTTCAATCGCCTTGTCAAAATGGTTCTTTGTGACAAGTTTAGCTTTAATGTTCTCTCTTAAGGCAAGCATTGCAGCTTCCCTGCATATCGCCTCAATATCTGCTCCGGAATAGCCAGCTATCTTTTGGGCGAATTCGCTCACGTTCAGCGCTTTTTCCACAGGCATCTTGCCGATGTGAATCTTGGCAATTTCTAGCCTTGTCTTTTCGTCTGGCGGAGGCACCAGCAAGAAGCGATCGAATCTTCCTGGTCTCAGTAGTGCAGGGTCCAGAAGTTCCGGCCGGTTAGTTGCTGCGATTACAACAACGTCGGCAAGCTCTTCAAGGCCGTCCATTTCGGTCAATATCTGATCTGTTACGCGCTCCGTTACCTTTCCATCGCCGCCGGCCCCTCTCCTGGCCGCAATAGAATCTATTTCATCAAAGAATATTACGCATGGAGCCACCTGCCTTGCTTTCTTGAATATCTCTCTGATTGCGCGCTCTGATTCACCAACCCACTTGGACATTACTTCAGGTCCTTTTACATAGATGAAATTAGATTGTGATTCTGTTGCGACTGCTTTTGCAAGCAAGGTCTTGCCGCAGCCAGGAGGCCCGTATAACAACACGCCCCGTGGAGGCCTGATTCCCATCCTGTTGAATGCTTCTGGATTCTTCAGGGGCCATTCAACAGCTTCCATAAGTTCTTGTTTGACTTGAGGCAAGCCACCGATGTCTGTCCATTTCACTTTTGGAGTCTCGATGAGAACTTCGCGCATTGCCGAAGGCCTGACCATCTTAAGTGCTTCCTTGAAATCAGCTTTTGTTACTATCAATTTCTCCAGAATTTCCTGGGGAATTCTTTCGTTCCTTTTCAAGTCTATGCTAAACTGCGGCAGGATTCTTCGCAGTGCTGCCATTGCAGCTTCTTTGCACAAACTCTCTATGTCTGCGCCTACAAAACCATGTGTTATTTCTGCCAAGGACTTTACATCGACATCTTTTGCCAGCGGCATTGTCCTTGTGTGGATCTTCACTATGTCAAGGCGGCCATCCTTGTTCGGGACGCCGACTTCTATTTCCCTGTCAAACCTGCCGCCACGCCTTAATGCTGGGTCTAGTGCATCAGGCCTGTTTGTGGCAGCTATCACTATAACCCTGCCTCTAGATTTTAGGCCGTCCATCAATGACAGCAGCTGCGCGACAACTCTTCTTTCCACCTCGCCGTAGCTTTCTTCTCGCTTTGGCGCGATAGCGTCTATTTCGTCTACAAAAATTATGGTTGGGGCATTCTTTTCTGCTTCTGTGAATATGTCCCTGAGTCTTTTTTCTGCCTCGCCGACAAATTTGTTCATTATTTCGGGGCCGGCAACAGAAATAAAATGTGCATTTGTCTCGTTGGCAACGGCTTTTGCTATCAGGGTCTTGCCTGTTCCTGGCGGACCGTATAACAAGACACCTTTCGGCGGCTGTATTCCCAGGGTTTCAAATAACTCTGGGTGCCTGAGAGGAAGCTCGATCATTTCCCTGACTTTATGCAGCTCTTCCTGCAGGCCGCCAATGTCCTCGTAAGTGATATCTGGAACTGCCTCTTCCTTAAGCTCGACCGCTTCAGGAAGAATTTCGACTTCAGTATCCTCTGTGATAAGAACTGCTTCCTTGGGATTTGAATTCACTACAGTATATTTTATGTCCGGGCCGAAACCCAGGCTGATGTTAAACTCTTCATCAACTATTTTGAAAATGTCATCGAAAAACGGATTTCCGGTCAGCGTCACGCGCCTTCTGCGAGTTCCGCCTAGTGAAATTATGTCGCCCTTCACTACTGCTCTTCCCAAGAGTGCTCTGCGGAATATTTCGGGGTGTGCCTGTATGTAAGTTCCTTTCTGTGCAGGAGCTATCGTGACTGCCGCTGCAGGCTTAACATCAATTGCCCGTACTGCAACATACTCTCCAACACTTGTTCCAGAATTCTTCCTTGTCAGGCCGTCCATCCTTATTATTGCCAAACCTATGTCAGACGGAAAAGCGCGGCCTGCAATGCATACCGTCTTTCGCGTGCCTTCAATTTCAACGATTGCGCCCTGCTGTATCCCTAGCTCGCGCATTATTTGAGAATCGATTCGGACAATGCCTTTGTTGACATCGTCCTGCTGTGCTTCAGCAACTTTTAATTTTACTTCCTTTCTCACTTGCTTAGAACCAGCTAGTACCATTACTTGATAAGTAATGCAAAGATTTTTAATAGATTACGAGTGGAAGCTTATTGCTTCTTTGCTCTTCTCGCAGGTATTTTGACTGTTGCCAGCATCTCAGGCGCCCTTTCCTGCGCATACTCGAAAGCCAGCTTCTCAAATCCTAAGTCCAGCAGGCTTTGCACAAGCCTTCTGGAAGCTTCCGAGTCTTTTTCTGCCCGGATTTTCCTCATATAATCTGCTTTCTTTTGCCTTACTTCGGGCTTTCTGTTATAGAACTTCATATAGTCTCGCTTCCTTGCGCTGACCATATCTCTTATATAATTATGCCCTTTTTTAACCTTTATGTCTTTAATTTCCATTGGCGCGGGCGTGATAGATGGGCTTCTAGGGGGCGGTTTAGAGCGAGGCATAATAACAACTGTTTTCGGGCCAGCAGGTTCTGGAAAATCAAACATTGCGATGCTGGCGATACTTGCTACGGCATCGAAAGGCAAAAAGGCCGTCTTTATTGACACTGAGAACTCATTATCGGCGGAGAGAATAAAGCAGATAGAACCGCAGAGGTACAAACAGATTCTGAAGAACATAATAATCCTGGAGCCGACTAACTTTGCTGAGCAGAAAAAGTTCTTTTCTGAACTCGTGGAGCTGGCAGACACGGAAAAGCCGGACATAATTGTTGTTGATTCCATGGTTATGCTCTACAGATTGCAGCTGGGATCGGAAGCGCCCATAGAGATTACAAACAGGGAAATGGCAAATCAGCTGGCAATCCTCTCTGAGATTGCAAGAAGAAGGAATATTCCCGTACTTGTAACGAATCAGGTGTATGCGGATTTCGATAAACCGTCTGATGTGAGAATGGTTGGCGGAGACTTACTGAAATATTGGAGCAAATGCATCATCAAGCTGGAGCGCATTGATTCTGTGCGGCGGGCCAGCATCTGGAAGCACCGCTCAATAAAGGAAGGCGCAGAAGCTTATTTTGACATTGCTGACAAGGGCTTGGTGGAAGCGCCGAAGCCGAAGAAAAGGTTCAGCCTGTTTTAGCGCAAGTATGCTTCAATAATTCTCTCGGGACCCTCCTTTTTTATTATGCGCCATGCCCGCATGTGTTCTGGAAAATTTCTATAGGAAGCGATTACGTGTTGGGTTTTCTTTGGACCGAAGAATTTGTTGTAAACTTTCCACATAACTGCTTGATCAAAAATGTGGTCCTTGACATCGAGGGGTTCTTTACGATACTTTCTGGCTATGTAATTATTGTTTCTAATAAAGTCCTTATTTTGCTCTATGAGGAGGTGTATTAGTTCGTGATATAATGTTTCGACCGCAACTTTAATCCTGCCACTGTGAATTATTTTTATTGTCAAAGGATCTTCGATATCAAAATCTATGCCGTGAACTACATAACACTTGATGTGTGATTGCCGCCATTTTAAGCTGGATTCCTTTTCAGCAATAGCTAAAAACTTGTTTAGGCTCGCCTTTATTTCTTTCCTAAATTTTGTTGCAAAACTTCGACCAAAAGCCATGTCCCTTGTGCTAAAACGCTGTTTTTTTGCTGCATGAACTATTGCATCATAGCCCCAGGCATATTCTACTTCTAATTTTGGTAATTTATGAGACTTCATTTCATTCTTTTAAGTGGTTCTGGTATTTTAGGCTTTAGGCTGCGCCTGCTGGACTTGCTGCTTCTCCGGGCAGTTAGGATTCGGACACAATTTCCAGGGCTTGCTGCCTTTCTTTATTATTGCTATCATCGGGGTGCCGCAGCTGTGCTTTTCCGGCAGGAATTTCAGCAAGCCTACTTGCGGCAAGCTCCAAGTTGTTTTGCAGTCAGGGTACCTGTTGCATGCCAGAAAGCGCTTTTTGGTTGCTTTTGAGAATATGACTTTGAAGTCTCCGATGCCGCATTTAGGACATTTCATCAAAGTCGTCTCTGCTCTTTTCGCCTCTGCTGCGGCTTTTGCAAGCTCTTCACCAATTTCTTTTGCGTGCAAATTGAACTTATTCAGGAGATCTATGAGAATTTTCTTTGCCTCGTGGAAAACGTATTCCTTTTTCTTTGTCCTTTCCTGAATCTGCTCCATCTCACCTTCGAAATGCCTTGTGAGCTGCTCAGAAAGTATGTCTGGCGCATATTTGCTGAAAGCGTTTATCAGCTCTTGGCCAAGTTTTGTAACTTCTATGCTGGTGCCAGAAATGTAGCCCCTCTGCGCGAGCGTGTCTATGACCTGCGCTCTCGTGCTTTTTGTGCCAAGATTTCTTTTTTCCAGCTCTTTTATTATTGTGGCTGGCGTGTAGCGCTTTGGAGGGACTGTTTTCTTGCTGTGGAACTTTGATTTCTCGTTCACAACTTGCCCGACAATTAGCTTTGGAGAGGTCTCTTCTTTTTTTTCTGAATACGGTTTGTAAAATTCGCGCCAGCCGTCCTCAATAAACCTGCTGCCGCTGAAATGGAAGTGTTCCTTTTCTATTTCAAATATGACTTTGACAGTTTCCCTGACGGCAGAAGGCGCAAAAACAGAGAAAAAGCGCTTGACAATCAGGTCATAGAGCTTTCTTTGCTTATCATCAAGGTCTCCAGGAATCTCGCCAGTAGGATAAATTGCTGGATGTGCAGGATCTGTTTTCATGCCCTCGCGAGGCCGCAATGGCTTGCCAAAGAATCTGTTAGCAAAACTTGTGTAGGCTTTTTGCTTTGCCAATGAGGAAATTATTTTTTTGTAGTTTATTGTTGGCGGCAGTTTTTGTGATGATGTTCTTGGATAAGAAATAAGCGCTTTGGTGTACAAGTCCTGTGCCAATTGCTGCGTCATCTTTGGAGAAATGTGAAAATTGCGCCAAGCCTCCATCTGTAGCGTTGTCAAGTCAAAAGGTGTTGGCGGCTGGACGTTTTCCTCTGTTGTCTTAATGTCTGCGACCTTTGCAGGCTTGTCTTTTATCTTCTCAAAAATCTTTTTGGCCTCTTTTTCGTCCCAGAAAATGTCTTTGTGGTGGAATGCTTCTATTTGCGGTTCGGTACTTGTAACAATTGAAATTTGCCAGTAAGGCTTCGCAACAAATGCCTTTATTTCCTGCTCTCTCTTGGCCAAAAATGCCAATGCTGGGCCTTGCACCCTTCCGATTGACAAGATTTTCCTGAATTTTGTTGCCTTTAGCAGTGCTTGCATTGCGGCTTGGGACAAGTTGATGCCCCATATCCAGTCCAAATAATGCCTTGCTTCCCCTGCTTCGGCTTGGCCCCAGGCAAGGCTCGGCAAGATATTTTCATAAGATTCCTTTAGGTCTGTTGCTGTAAGCGTTGAGAATTTCATCCTCTTTGCATCCTCTTTTTTACACAGAAAGCGAAGGGCGTTTAATCCGAGCAACTCTCCCTCGTTGTCAAAATCGGAAGCAATAATAAATTTCTCTGATTCTTTCGCCAACTTCTCAATTAATTTGGCATAAGGTTTTGCGTAGTCTGATTTTTTGGAAACTTCCCAGATAGGTTTCCATTCTAAGTCGAAGATAGGATATTTACCTTTGACTTTGGCCTTGGGACCCAAACTAAAAAGATGTCCTACTAGTGGCGCGACCGTTAAGGTATCACCATTAGCTTGCGCAACGTAATACCTAACATTACCTTCGCGTTTGGCTTGAGCTTTGCCTAGGGCATAGGCTATCTTTTCAGCTGCGTTTGGCTTTTCAGCAATTACTAATATTTTGCTCATTTTATCTCGCTAGATTGTAGATTGATTAAAAACGCTATCGCTTTACTATCAGAAATTTTGGACGTTCGGACATGAGCAAAATCTACATTTTGTAATATTTCACTAATAGTTATTCGTGGGAAGGCAAGTCTTAAGCGTCGGAAATTAAATCTATTGTGTTTAATGTCTAAAGAAAGTGATGATTGGGAGCAGCCCAATTGCCTTGCTAATTGCTGTTGCACAAATTCTAGATTCTGCAAGAAACCTGGCTTGAAATGGAGTGTTATGTCTGCTTTGAGGCAAAGTTTTCTGAATTTCTCTTCTTTTTGTCTGTGCAACTTGGCAAGACCCAAAATATAGAATTGAAGCATTTGTTCATAACCACAAAAATACAGTTGACCTGTCGATATTTTGGCACTTATGCCTTCTTTTAACAAACATTTTACCGTAAATTCTGCCAAATCTTTCTCTGTCTTGGGATTGAAGGAATAAGATATTGATTCAATAGTCCCATAAGTACTATGCTTAACGTGGCCTTCGGCTGCAAACAAACCAGATAGAAATGCGCGGCACAAATCTCTATTTGCAATAATAATATGTTGAAGGTTTTGGAACAAATTAAGATAAAAACTTTGGAAAATTGAATTTCCGACCTGAATAATATTAGTTGGATACTTATGTCTTGATAAAAGATACCCCCTAACATTTTTGCACCCCAATATTTTCTCTGCACTTCGTTTTGCGAGCTCAAGATCTTTAGATTTACCGGCGCAAGTATAAACAAAAATTTTCTCTTTTGACACGCCTAGCCGTAACCACCATTCAAAAACCAATTTTACTAAGTCCAAATTGTTGTTGGCAAAATTGCAATGTGTATTTCTCTTGCTAGGATTGTTCAACCCATCACCTATACAAAGCGCTAAGTTTTGAATGAATATTGGATCGACATTTAACCGCTTTGGAAAGGAAAATTCTACTAATTTGCCCCCTTGAGGCTTTTTGTACCAAACATACAAATTATTCCCTCTGATTTCTTGCTTCATAATAAACCCACTTGCTGAATTCTGGGGAAGCAGCTCTGCAGTTTGTATTTCCATAATTTAGTCTTTCAATATTAAATCGCTCGTCTTATATAAAACTTTGGTTGACATTAAATACTAAATCTAAATTTCAATTATCTTCCCGTGCCTTCCCACAGAGATTACTTTTGTCGTCCCTATTGAATCTTCAAGGCCTTCAGCCTCGTGTATGTTGGAACTAATAGCAAAATCAGGCTTGAATGCTTCTATTGCATTCCTTACCCCAGTTGAGCCGAAGAAGCGGCCGTCAAAATCTATAACTGTTCCGTCAGGGTGCACGTGTGTTAACATAATTTTCTTTTTTGCATCGCTGATCCTTTCGTGGCCTTGCTTTAGCAAGTTGTAAATCTCGTCTTCCCCCAATTGCCACAAGCCAAAATTTGCCAGGCCTGCTCCAAAAAGGCCGACTTCCTTATACTTTCCAAGCCAGGCATAGTGTCCGTGCAAGAATCTTGCGCCGTACTGCTTAGCTATGGCTTCAGCAAAGTTCGGTGATTCGTGATTTCCCGGCAGCAACGCCAGTTGAAGGCCTTTATCCTTGAAAACCTTAAACAAACCCGGAGTATGCTGCTCCCCTAAAGTAAAATCGCCTGCAAATACAACTATGTCCACATTTTCCTTAACAGCGGTTTCAGCTAGCCTTTGCGCTTGCTTCAAGTCCCCATGCAAACATCCGACGGTCAGTATTTTCATTTCGCATCGAAATGACTAGCGAACTTCGTTCGCTTTGTCATATTATATACTCCAGTAAACACTTTATAAGGCTTACTTGGCCTTATTTCCTTGAATCCTGTATACTTCCACAGGGCCTTTGGTATTTTCACAGAGCCATCTGCTTGCTGGAAGTTTTCGAGGATGCAAGCAATCGTCCTTTGTACCGCTACAGCAGTATTGTTCAGCGTGTAAACGTGCTTCATTTCGCCCCCCAGCCTATACTTTATTCTCGACCGCCTGGCCTGGAAATCTGTACAGTTGCTGCACGAAGCTATTTCCCTGTACGCATTTTGCGCTGGGAACCATGCTTCTAAGTCTATTGTCTTTGCAGGCACGCGGCCAGTTTCTCCACCGCACAAAATTACCAGCCTGTACGGAATGCCTAGGCTCCTGTAAATTTCTTCCAAGTTTGCCAAAATAAGATTGAATTCTTTCTCTGCCTGCTCCGGCTTGCAAAAGACAAACTGCTCGATCTTTTCAAATTGGTGTATTCTGAAAATCCCTTTTGTGTCCTTGCCGTGCGCACCTGCCTCTTTCCTGAAGCACGGACTGATTCCGGCGTATCTTAGCGGCAGGTCTTCTGCATTTAGAACTTCGTTAGAATGGTAAGCATTCAGCGCGTGCTCTGCTGTGCCTATCAGATAAAGATCCTCATCTTGAATTTTGTAAATCATCTCTTCAAAAGCTGCTAGTGTGACGGCGCCGGAGAGCGCAGCCCGGTTCAGCATGTAGGGCGGCAGCATTGGAATAAAACTTTTCTTTTGCAGCAAATCAATTGCAAAGGCTTGCAATGCTAGCCCAAGCCTCACCAGATTTCCCCTCAGATAATAAAACCGTGCGCCAGTAACCTTGGCTGCCCGCTCAGTGTCAATAAGATCTTTAGCAACATCTTGGTGATATTTGGGATTTTTTATCTTTGGAATCTTTCCAGCAGTTTTGATGACCTTATTATCCGCTTCTGATTTGCCTGCAGGAACTTCTTTGGCCAATATGTTTGGGATATTAGAGAGCACGTCATCTCTTTTGACCTTTAGCTCATTTGCATTGGTTTCCAATTTTCCTATCTCTGCTGCAATTTTCTTGACTTTCTTTACTTCCGCGTCAATGGGCTTGCCGGCCTTCTTCATCTTGTTGATACTTTCTGACGCTTCATTCCTCTGGTGTTTAAGTTTTTCGACCTTTTGCAGAATTGTGCGCCACTCTTCATCTAGAGAGATTACCCAGTCCACAGGATCTGTTGGCAGGCCGCGCTTCTTTTGCGATTCCTTTATTACTTTAGCATTAGTTCGGAGTAAGTCTATGTCGAGCATAGTGTTTTTATTCTGAAGGCGGTTTTAAGCCTTATGTTAGAGCTGGACGGTAGCTATGGTGAAGGCGGCGGAGCCATTCTGAGGGCCGCTACGGCTTTGTCTGCCATAACAAAAACTCCGGTCAAAGTCACTAACATTAGAGTAGGAAGAAAGGAGCCTGGCTTGAAACCGCAGCATCTCTTGGGATTGAAAGCTGCTGCTGAATTGTGTGGCGCCAAATTAACTGGAGCTGAAATTGGCAGCAAAGAGACTACATTCGTGCCTGGAAAAATAAGGGCAGGCGGCTTTAAGTTTGATGTAGGGACTGCTGGCTCAATAACATTAATATTGCAGACGCTAGTTCCAATCGCGGCTTATGCACCAGGAAAAGTTAAATTGGAGATTAGAGGTGGCACTAATGTACCTTGGAGCCCGCCAATAGAATATTTCCAGAATGTATATTCTGAATATTTGGAACGCATGGGAGTCCTTGTTAATTCAGAGGTAATGAAGTATGGTTTCTACCCTAAAGGTGGTGGAATTGTCAACGCAGAGGTTCGCCCAGGGAAGCAACTAACGCCCTTAGATTTGACCAAAAGAGGAAAACTCCTGAACATAAAGGCGTGGGCCATCTCAACGAAGGACCTGGAGAAGGCTGAAGTTTCTGAAAGAATGCTTGCTGCTTTAAGAAAAGAGATTACTGATTACAAAATCAGCGGTTTTGCAGAATATGTCGATTCTTTATCGTCTGGAGCGTATGTTTACTGCCACGCCTTGCTCGAGAACTGCAAATTGGGCGCAAGTGCCTTGGGTGAAAGAGGCAAGCCTGCTGAAACTGTTGGAAGGGAAGCTGCACTAGAACTTATGAAGGAGATTTCCTCCCAAGCAACGGTAGATAAGCACTTGGCAGACCAACTAATATTATATTTGGGCCTGGCTGGCGGATCTTTTGTCACATCAGAAGTAACAGAACATACAAAAACTAACATTTGGGTAACAGAAAAATTTGTTGATAAGAAGTTTAAGCTTGGCGGCAATACGATATCAGCTGACTGATACTGCAGTTAATACAGACTCGCGGCCTTTCCATATCATACAATGCTTGAGGACGTCTGCTATTGTCCTCACCGGAATTACTTGTATCCTTTTACCCTTTGGAAGTATTACGTCGCGGAGATTTGCGTACGGTACAATAACTGATTTCAGGCCAGCTTCTATCGCGCCTTCAACCTTCTGTGTAACGCCGCCAACGGGCAGGACTTCGCCACGCACCGATAACGATCCGGTAAGTGCGACCTCCTGCTTAACTGGTATCTGCTTCAACGCAGATATTATTGACGCTGCAACTGCCACAGAAGCAGAATCTCCTTCGACCCCTTCGTGCGTCTGTAGGAACTGGACATAAACATCATATTCTTTCAAATCGTCATTGAACATCTTCTTTATTATTGCGGACACATTAGTTATCGCTTCCTGCGCTATTTTCCCTAAACTGCCTGTTGCCTGTATTTTCTTGCGCTCTGCGCCGACAGGCGTAACTTCTGCTGCAATCGGCATTACTATTCCAGAGCTAGCTGTTTGTGTTCCAATCACTGCCAAACCGTTCACTCGCCCTATTGCTGCTCCAGAATTAAGTATCACTTCATATTCGCGCCTCTTTTCTATGTAGCGGTCTGCAATCTGCTGCTCCAAAGTCCTCGCGAGCTTTTTGGCTTTCTGCACGTGGTATGCGTCAACTGCTGACGCGGATTCTTCCAGCGCCAAGTCGCCAGCAGCCCTTACTAGGCCGCCAAGATCTCGCAGTACTAATGATAGCTTGCCCTTGCTGCCAGCCCTTATCCTTGCCTCCTTCACTATTTCTTCAACAGCAGACGCTGTGAAGTGCGGTATTTTGCCGTCTTTGGAAACTTCCTGCGCAATGAAACGCGCAATCTTGAGCCTGTTTTCTTTTGTATCTGTCATTGTATCTTTCATGTAGACTTCATAGCCATAACCTCTAATTCTGCTACGAAGGGCGGGGTGCATTCGCTTTACCGTTTCTGTATTTCCTGCAGCAACTAGGACAAAGTCACAAGGCGCGGCAGTAGTTCTTACCATTGCTCCCGAAGATTTCTCCGACTGTCCGGTTATCGGGTATTTCTTTTCCTGCATTGCTGTCAGAAGTTCCTGTTGTGAGTGCGGATCTAATGTAGATATCTCATCAATGAATAAGACGCCCGCATTTGCCCTATGAATTGCGCCTGCCTGAACTCTCAGATGTGCAGGAGTTCCCAAGCCGCCAGACTGCAACGGATCGTGGAGTACATCACCGAGGAGAGCGCCTGCATGAGCTCCTGTCGCGTCAACAAAAGGAGCTTTTTGTAGTGAAGAATTATCCACGATAAGTTTGGGTTCGGCAACCTTGCCGGGCTTGCGGAAGTTGAACCCCATTGCTACCGCTAGTGTGCCGACGAACAGCATTCCAGCTATCAGCGCGGCCGCAGCCATTATATCGCCGTACAAAGAGCGAATATACCACGGCATTATCAACGCAATTATTGCCAGGCCAACAAAAAGAATCTGCTGATTTCTGGAAGAACTGAATGTGGCAAGCTTAGCCTCTTCAACCAATTTGTTACCTTCGCCTGCCGGGACTGTTTTTACAAAAGGTTGGTTCTCATCAAGATGGTTTGGCAGTGTTACTGTATCTGCAAGTTTTGATTTTGGCAATAACTCAGCGAGAGCCTGGCCAAGCATTGATTTTCCTGTGCCAGGAAGTCCGATGAGAGCAACATGCCTTCTCTGGAGAGAAGCTTTTCTGATTATGTCCACGGCCTGCTCCTGGCCAACTATCTGGGCAACTATGGACTTAGGTACTTCTATCTCCTTTGTAGTCCTAAAGCTAAACTCCATGAGCTTATTGGGATTCTTCAGAATAGCTTGGCGCAGCGTTTCTAGAAACTAGCATGACATCGCCGATAGCTTTGACCATTACGTGCGGTACTATAACACCTTTGGCTCCGGCTAGCGCCTTGCTCAAGAAACTCTCTCGTGTTGCGCGGACTTTCCAGCTTTCGATTTTATTTTTCGTGATTAGAGCCTCTTCTATTTCCCCAAAATACAGGCCGTCGTCCGTGTACACTTTAATCGAGGTTGTTTCGGAAATTTTTCGCATCTTTAACATAGTAGCCTCCTGCAATTTATGTTGTAATTTCTTGATGGTTAAGGGATATAAACCTTGCTGTGTTTTCTGCACAAAACAGTGACCTTTAAATAAAGGGCTATGCAAGTTAAGTTATGGCCATAACGCTCAAGATATTTGACAGGCACGAGCTCATTGGGTTGTCAATAGTCACTTTAGCGCTTGCTTTTGGTTTTGCATACAGGTTCGAGGGGCCAGCCACATTAGGATCTTGGTTCAGCAATTTTATTCTCATCCTTGTATTAGTGGGCATCTCTGTTGTTGTGCACGAGATTGTGCACAAGGAAGTTGGTAAGAGATTCTTTGCGGATGTTACGAGCAAGGTCTGGCCTAGCGGCATAGTCGCTTTATTTGTAATAACAATACTTTCCGGCGGTTTAATCACGTTTGCCGTGCCTTGGGCAGTTTCAATAGCTCCAAAGAGGCTGCAAAGAATGGGAAGGACATTTCCTCATTTAGGTCCCAGAGAACAAGCGCTCATTGCGTTGTCCGGGCCCATGGCTAGCCTTGGGCTAGCAGTAGTTGCTAAAATCTTGTCGCCGCTGCTTGGGCTTGTTGCTGATCAATTAGTTCTCATTAACGCTACAATAGCCATTTTCAATCTTGTACCTTTCTTCACAATACTTCCGGTAATTGCTGCGCAGAAAGGTTCTTTGAAGCCATTGGAAGCTCCTTATGTTGAAGGCGAATTCGTGTTTTTCGGCAATAGATTGCTATGGGTCTTTGTATTCTTCTTCACTTTGGTTGCTGGAGTTAGCCTGCTTTTCCTGGGCGCGTTAGCAAGCTTGCTTATAGCTTTTATCTCGGCAGCAATAATCTGGATAGCCTGGCACTATTTCTGGGAAGCTGAAGTTATATTCGGCAAAGGAGAGGGGCCGTCTTTCAAAGGATACCGTTAAATTTCTTTTTGCCTCCTAAATTATATGCAATTTGACAAGGAAAAGCTGCAGCTAAGATTGTACCAGCAAACTATTCTCAACACTGCAGCTAAAAGCAATACTTTGGTTGTGCTTCCCACAGGATTAGGCAAGACGCATATAGCAATTGCTCTTTCTGGACTGTATTTTGAAAGGGGCAAGGTGCTAATGATGGCTCCGACAGTTCCCTTAGTAAACCAGCACTATGAGGTTTACAAGCAATTCTTCTCTCCGCAAGATGGCATTGTAATGCTGAACGGCAAGATTCCTGCTGAAGAGCGCATACGGTTATGGAAATCTGCCAGAATAGTTCTTGCAACACCACAGACAATAAGATTTGATGTTATTGCGGGCAGAATAAAGCTTGATGATGTTTCTTTAGTAATATTTGATGAGGCACATCGGGCAGTTGGTGATTATGCCTATGTTTTTATTGGAAAGGTCTGTGGACGGATGGAAAAACCGGCCAGGACGTTAGCGTTGACTGCGTCGCCAGGCACGCAGGACGTTGCCAACGAGATCTGCGAGAATCTGAGGATAGAAAAGGTCGAGGCCAGGGACAGGGATCATGAGGAGGTTGTGCAATATGTGCAGCCCATACACACTAATTACGTTCTGCTAGATCTGCCGCAAAATATTTTGGAGATAAAGAAAAGGCTCGATGAAGCCATCGCTGTAAGGTTGCGGCAGCTTCAGAGATTGGGGATACCGCTGCCACCCAAGGTTAGCAGGAAGACCCTCATCACGCTGAACTACAATCTGCGGAAGCGGTTTTTGAAGGACAAGAGATATGGCTTGGGTCTGTCGGTTTGTACTGCATTGATAAAACTGCAGCACGCACATGCATTACTGACAACTGAAAGCTTGAATGCTGTGCAGAGATATTTCTCGCAGGTTTGGGAATCTGCGAAAACGAACAAGGCTAAATCTATTAGGGACATAATCAACGATATGCATGTCAAGCTGGCGTATTCTGCGACAACAATAGCTTTGGAAACCGGTTCTGAACATCCGAAACTGGGTGCTGCCAAGGACGCTGTAGAAAAACTGCTGAGAGAAAATCCTTACGCGAAAATCCTGCTGTTTACTGAATTCAGGGATAATGTTCCCGTCATAATAAACACGCTGAGCAAGATACGCGAGGCGAGCATAAGCAAGTTCATTGGCCAGGCTTCAAGGGCTGAAAAGGGCATGTCGCAAAAGTCTCAGGCAGAAGTACTGGAACAGTTTAGACGCGGGGAATTAAATGTTCTGGTCTGTACTTCTGTGGGAGAAGAAGGCATCGACATTCCGGATGTTGATTTGGTGATATTTTATTCGCCTCTTCCATCTATCATAAGAACTGTACAAAGAAGAGGAAGAACTGGGCGGACTTCACTAGGAAAAGTTTTGATGCTGATAACTAAGGGCACAAGGGATGAAGCGTATTACTGGGCGGCAAGGAAGTCCGAAGAAGCCTTAAACCTTGCTATCAAGGACATGCAGAATAATGTCAAGCAGCTGACGCTTGAAAATTATCCTTCGAGAACAATGGATGAAGTAACTTTGTTTGTGGATAGCAGGGAGTCAGAATTGGCTGAATTGCTGCATAGCAAGGGCGCTAACGCGCATCTTGGCGCTTTGAAAGTGGGAGACTTTGTCCTTGCTGAGGACATTGGTTGCGAGCGAAAGACTGTTGAGGATTTTGTCAATTCTTTGGTTGACGGGAGGCTGTTTGATCAGGCAAAGCGCATGAGAGAAGCCTTTGCGAAGCCGTTTATGATAGTTGAGGGCGACATAAGTCTGCTTCCATCAATAAGGAATGTCGCTCCTGCGGCCCTGATGGGTGCCTTATCCTCGCTAGTACTCGACTGGAATATTCCGATACTGATTACAAAAGACAAGGAAGAAACCGCAGACATGCTTATGATAATTGCTAGAAGGGAACAGAACGGCAAGAAAAGGTCCTTGCCCACGAGGCCGGAGCAGAAGCCCCAGACATTAACTGAGGCGCAGCAGTTTTTCGTAGAGGGCTTGCCTCAAATAGGGCCTGAATTGGCCAGAAATTTGCTGAAACATTTCGGTTCCCCTAAGAAATTAGTCAATGCGCCTGTTGATGAACTGCAGAAAGTTGGCGGAATTGGAGACAAGAAAGCAGAAATCATTCGCAAGCTGCTAGACACGGAATTCAAGGATTGATTTATTTGAATCTCAGGGTCCAAGCCTTGCCTGTCTGCAAATTTGTTATTGGAACAAACCCTGGTGTCGGTGTGTGCCCCATCTTTTGCTGGAAGCTCGTTGTATCTTGGAAACACGAGCAGCTTATGCACAGGACGCCCTTGTAGTTCCCGATCTTTGCCTTGTGTATGTGCCCAGAAATTGCTATGTCTGGCACTTGTTTTATGAGCAGTGGATCTTCGCTCATCGGCAAGCTCAACGTTGCTCCATAAGTCGGCGCTAGATGCCTGCGTTTGAGAAGAAATTCCCATAATTTATCGGCTGCGTCATAGCCGCCGGCAGTTCTCAGCGAGGCGATGTTCTCAACGAAATAATCGAACGAATAGCCGTGGTACATAAGCAAATGTACGCCAGGAAAATCGTCCTGCTTGTGTATTATGACGTTGGCTGGATTGGGCGCATGATGTATGTTAGGAAGATCATAGAGCGGAGTTGCAAGGTCCTTGTAAAGTTTGGGCTGGTGCTCCTCTATCCTCATTGCATCGTGGTTGCCAGGTATCATTATAATTTGCTTATCATCAGGAATATGCGAGAAAAATTTGGCGGTTACATCGTATTGCTTGTAAATATCAGTGATCTGCAGCTCCTTTTCCTGTGTCGGATATATGCCGACACCATCAACTATGTCGCCGACAACGGCTACGTATTTGGTTTTCTTTGCCAGCTCCCTCTGCTTTTCGCTGCCATACTTGCCGTTTATCCACTTTATGAACTTGTTGAAATTTTTGGGCAGGAACTTCTTGCTTCCGATATGAATATCCGATAAGGTCGCTAAATAAACTTCATCAGGAGTTGTGTTCTTGGGCTTCTGCATTATATCCGGCCAGACAACATCATCAACAAAGAACACGCTCTTGCTTGCGGAACCCTTGAATGCCAATACCTCGTCCTGGCACAAGGAATCTATCTTTGCGAATGCTTCCGGACTTTTAGCAGATATTATTGCGGTAACCTGTCCTGACAGGTCCTCCAGAAGCAACTTTGCTGTACCAGTGGGCAGCCTTTTGATATCGAGTATGCACGCAATTATTGAAGTCTTTGCTCCCGGAGTAAGTCTGGAAATTGATGTTGCATTGCTGAGTTCTGGTCTGTTGATCATCAGGTTCTTGAAATAATTATACCTGCCGCGGAAATAGTTGACAAAGTCGGGGACCTCTATCTTCTTCGGCTGGAAAGTCTCGTTTGTCAGTATCTGAACAGAAGAATCCTTTTCCACAATAACGGGTTTTTTAATTGTGACGGGAACCATTTCCTGCCGAAGCATGTCCCTTATCCTTTCTGCTGTTGGCAGCTGTCCCTTTTTTATCAGTTCTTCTATAATGGAGCTTTGATCCATTTTTAGAGCAGTTCTTCTTGAAGTTTTGATTTAAGTTTTTCTAAAAGATCGTCCTGTATTGAAACATAAATTTCCCTTGTTCTTCCGTAGCGGCCTTTTGATATCACTTTTGCATTGATCAGGCCCAGCATATCAAGCTCTCCTATAAGATCTGACACTCTGCGTTGTGTTAATGGAACTTGCCCCGTCTGCGAGCACAGCTCTTTGTATTTCTCATACACTTCGCCGGTCTCTATTTTCTTTCCATTTGCAGTCAGAAGGATGGCCTGCAAAACTATTTGTGACTGCTTTGGTTGCGTGGAAACTATTTCCAGGACGCGGTCGCGCTCTATCCTCTCCTCTGCCTTGTCGATGTGCTCAGGCCTTACGGTGTCTGCAGATTCCCGCTCCGAAACTTCCCCTGCGACTCTCAATAAGTCCAGGGCGCGCCGCGCATCGCCGTGTTCCCGCGCAGCATAGGCTGCGCACTTCTGCAGCACTCCATCGTGTAAGGCGTTTGGCCTGAACGCCAGCGACGCTCTCTTTTCGAGAATGTCTTTTAATTCAACTGCATTGTAAGGCGGAAATATTACTTCCTCTTCGCCGAGCGAACTTTTAACTCTAGGATCAATATTTTCTATGAATCTGACGTCATTTGATATTCCCACTAGCGCTACTTGCGCATTTTTCAGCTCGGAATTTATTCTTGTGAGGTTATAGAGTATCTCATCGCCCGCTTTTACAACTAATCTGTCGACCTCGTCCAGCACAAGAACAACTATTTGCGGCCTGGCGTCAACAGCGCCAATGAACTTGTTGTAAACCTCGTCTGTTGGAAGCCCTGTTGCAGGGACTTCAACTCCGATTGCGCGCGCCAGCTCAGTAACTATGCGATATTCCGTGTCTGCAATCTTCTTTAGCTTGCAGTTGATGTAAATTGTTTTGAGTTTCGTGCCTCTTTTCTGTGCAGACTGCTCTAGAGTCTTGAGGATGTACTGCACACAAACAGTCTTGCCTACGCCGGGCTTGCCATAAACAAAAATATTGCTGGGCTTCTCGCCCCTTAGTGCTGGGCCCAAGATTGATGCTATTAATTCAATCTGCTGCTGTCTGTGTGGTATGGCGTCGGGAATGTAATTTGCCTGTAAGACCTTCTTATTTATTATTAGTGGCTCCTTTTGCAGGAACTTGTCAAAAAAATCCATTAATCCAAGTTGATTCGGCATTTTACCTCCACAGCCTCCAGAGGATGCAAGAGATATTTAAGCTTTTATTCGTTTAAATATCCAAATGAAGTGATGGTGCGGCAACCGGCCGACCCCTTCTCTTCTTTTGTAACGCTATTTGTTAGTTAGTTATAGTTAAGTTATAAGTAATATAATACAATATTGTAAGTAGGAAACTTCCATGGGAAGGGTAGGGGTGGGCAGGTTAACATAAAATCAAAACAAACAAAACCTAATTCCACTAGAAATTAAGGTGTGGGTGCCCAAAATTACTCTTTTAGAGCTTCCTTTATTTTAGGATCGCCTTTTGGCTGGGCCTTGTCAGTTAAACCATACACAATCCTTTCAGCAGAGGAGCCCCAGCTGAAGTCACCTTCAACCCTCTGGACTTCCTTTACTTCAAATAATCCAAGCTCTTTTCCTTTAGTCAAGTTGTAATAAACAGACCTTATGTTAACAGGACCAAAAGCCTTTTTGTAGCGCTGATACAGCTCGTAAGCGTGCGCCTGCCTTATATGGAAAAGTATCTCAATTAAATTGTCCCTTATTGCAGAACCTACTGCCCTACCACGTCTTTTCATCACCATATTCTGAAAGTATTAGCTTTTAAAGGTTTGTTACCACAACCATATAGCTGAATTAATTCAGCCATCGCCAAATTTTTGGCAAATTTGGCATATTGCTAACCAGTGAGGGCAATAGCCAATATGATTGCTATTTTGACATATAGAAGTTAGTCTTATAAATCTTTGTTCGGTGCAAGAAACTAATCACTTATTTTCGTCAAATGTTTTCTTGAGTTAATAATACCTTAAAAGAAACAATGTTTGAAAATTTTTATGAAAATTGTTTGTTCGCCAGAAATACAAAATTATTTTGACAGCATGGATGCTGAGCTGAAGAAAATTTTTGATTTGGCACAAACGGCGCGTAGCAAGAATTTAGACCCAGAACCGTTCGTAGATATTCCACTTGCAACTTCAGTAGCTCAAAAAACAGAGGCGCTCATATCTTCCATTGCTACAGGACTGAAAAACTCCGGATTGGCGGCAGAAATAGAGGGTTTGGAGAAGAAATATGGTGCAGGAGACTGGCGGGTTGCCCTGGAAATTGCCAAGCAGGTTGCAGAACAGAAATTTTGCGAGTTCAAGGACCTGAGGGAGGCCATAGAAGTAGGCATCAGGACAGGTTTCGCGTACGTAACATTAGGATCTGTGTCTGCCCCTTTAGAAGGATTTGTTGAGCTGAAGTTCAAGAAGCGCTTTATTGACGGAAAGGATTACATGGCCCTGTATTTCGCAGGCCCCGTAAGGGGCGCAGGCGGCACAGCAGTCGCTGTTTGTCTGCTGGTAGCAGATTATCTCCGCCAAGTCTTTGGCATCGCTGAGTATGACATTACTGATGTTGAAGTCGCTCGCTATCAAGTGGAACTTGATGATTACATGTCCAAAGTTGCACACAGGCAGTACAAACCTACAGCTGAAGAAATTGCCTTTATGGTGAAGAGTATGAAGATCGAAGTTACTGGCGATCCAACAGAAATATACGAAGTTTCCCAACACAAACGCCTTCCCCGAGTGGAAACAGACATCATAAGGGGAGGCATGGCGCTTGTGATGACAGAAGGCCCGCCGCTCAAAGCAGAGAAGTTCTGGAAGCAGATACAGAAGTGGGGCAAGGACTATAATCTGGATAACTGGGGCTGGCTGAAGGATTTCATACAGATGAAGCATTCAATTCACAGCGCAAAAACCACCGCAGAGACAGAGAAAATTTCTCCCATAGATTCATATCTCACAGATATTGTCGCGGGCCGGCCAATATTGAGCTATCCGATGGCCAAAGGCGGGTTCCGCATTCGCTACGGACGCAGCCGACTGACCGGCCTGGCAGCAACAGCAATCCATCCAGCATCGATGGCAGTCCTTAACGACTACGTTGCGACAGGAACCCAAATAAAGACCGAGCGGCCGGGGAAAGCGACAGTTTTTGCCGTGTGCAATTCCATTGAAGGGCCAATCGTCAGGCTTGAGAATGGCGATGTCCTGAAATTGGACGATTTCGCAAAAGCTAAATCCGTAAGAAACAAGATATCGGAGATCCTGTTTCTAGGAGACCTGCTGATAAGCTACGGGGACTTCTCAGAATCTGGCCAGAGGCTAGTTCCAGCAGGATACTGTGAGGAATGGTGGGCGCAGGAAGTGCAGAAAGCAACGCAACAAGACGCGCCAAAGATCAAAACGGCAAGGGAGGCCCTAGAGTTTGCCGAGAAGACCGGCACGCCCTTGCATCCAAAATGGACATATTTCTGGAAAGACATAGCGGCACAGCAGTTTACGCAGATATTCAACGCAATACAAAGGCTGGCCAGCAATTCAGTCCAAGCTGATGCCGAAACTAAAAGAGCCTTTGAGCTTGCAGGAATTCCGCACACAGTAAACGGCGGCAGCATAGTCTTTGCTGAAGATGATTCTATAGTTCTGGAAAAGCTGCTGAAAAGCAAGCCGCAAAATTTCCAGGGAAGCAACGGCCTGGAGTGCATCAACACAATTGCCGGAATCGCTATCAGAGACAAGGCAGGCACTTATATTGGAACAAGAATGGGCCGGCCAGAGAAAGCAAAATTGAGAGCACTAAAAGGGGCTCCTGCAGGCCTATTTCCTGTGGGCAAAGAAGGTGGAAGGTTCAGGAGCCTTAACGAAGCAACAGCAAACAAAACAATTCTTACAGACGCGCCAATCTTCAACTGTTTGAAATGCAACAAGCTCACAATTTATCCTAGCTGCGAGACCTGCAGCGAAAAAGCAGAATCGTGGCGAATTTGCCCGATGTGCAAGAGGAAGACAAAGAAGTTGAAATGCCACACAAACACGATTGCTTATGAGAGGCGCGCCATAGATGCAGACTATTACATAACCGTCGCACTGGGCAAGTTGGGGATGCAGGCCCTGCCGCCGCTAGTCAAGGGAGTCAAAGGAACATGGAACAAGGACCATATCGCTGAAAATGTTGCAAAGGCGATTCTGCGCGCAAAGCACAAGCTGACAGTAAACAAGGACGGCACGATAAGATTCGATGGCACCCAGCTTCCAATAACACACTTCAAGCCGTCCGAAATAGGAACTTCTGTCGAACAGCTAAAACAGCTAGGCTATACAAGAGATATTGAAGGCAAGGAATTGCAGCATGACAGCCAGACACTGGAGTTGCTGCCGCAAGACACCTTACTTCCAGCGTGCCCTGTAAGTCCGGACGAATCCGCAGAAGATATCCTGACAAGAGCCTGCAATTTCATAGATGAATTGCTGGAGAAATTCTATGGCCTGCCGAAATACTACAATGTTAAAACTAAGTACGATCTGATAGGGCATCAGGTAATTGGCCTGGCACCACACACTTCCTGCGGCATAACAATGAGAATAATTGGATTTGCCCAGGCCCAAGGGATTTATGCTCATCCATATATGCACGCAGCAATGAGGCGCAACTGCGATGGCGACGAAACCTGCATAATGCTGGCTCTTGATGCTTTCCTGAATTTCTCAAGGCAGTACTTGCCTGATAGAAGGGGCGGCAGAAGTATGGACGCACCTCTCGTTTTGAACACAATTCTTGTGCCCGCTGAAGTTGACACTGAAGCCCACGGTCTGGACACAGCGAAACAGTATCCGCTGGAATTCTATCAAGCAACCCAGGAATACAAATATCCTTGGGAAATAAAGGTTGAACAGGTCAGGGATAGGCTCAGCACAGAGGCTCAGTATGAAGGGTTCGGCTTTACACACACAACAGATGACATGAATGCCGGCGTTTTATGCAGCGCCTACAAAACACTGCCGACCATGCTAGAAAAGCTGGCCGGGCAACTGGAGCTGGCGGCAAGGATAAGGGCAGTTGCCTTAGAAAAAGTCGCGACACTTGTCATAGACAAGCATTTTCTGCGCGACATTAAAGGAAATCTGAGGGGATTTACGACGCAGGAGTTCCGCTGCATCTCTTGCAACGCAAAATATCGAAGAACACCGCTGAAAGGATCCTGCACGAGCTGCAATGGCCGCCTTGTTTTCACAATTGCAGAAGGCACTATTAGAAAATATCTGGAAGCCGCACTAAAATTGGCGTCAATGGACAAGATGCCCCCATACATTAAACAGACATTAGAGTTATTAAAGAGGAGAATCGATAGCATATTCGGCAAAGAGGCTACAAAACAGATCGAACTGCAGAGCTTCTTCGGAAAATAACAAATGGTTAATCAGCCAGTGAAAATTAAATGTCCTTCAGGAGTCCATCACACTATCGAGGAGAGCAAGCTTTGCCAGCACTGCCACGAGATGTTTCCCGGCCCAGTCTTGCATGCCCTTCTTAATGGAAGAGACAGGGAGCACAAGGAAAGGGAGAAGCCAGCCTTTGGTGTTGGATTATTGGTAAGCAACTGCCTAAGGCAGAGTTTTTACAAGCTTACCGAAGAACAAATTCTGGACCTGGAGAAATTGTGGGTTTTCTCCAGAGGGCACGCAATACATCATTTTATTACAACAACGCTAACGGACAAGGAAAAGGAAATCTTTGTCAAAAAAGAGTTTCCAAAGTTCGACGTAATTGGTTTTGTTGACGCAATACATGATGACATTATTTACGAGTTCAAAACTACCGCAAACATCCCTGACGCGCCGCAGACAGCGCACACACTGCAGGCGCAGGCATATTATTCCATGCTTCCGGAGCCGACAAAATCTGCAATTAAGGCCATCAAGATAGTTTATCTGTCATTGCAGGCTGTAAAGACATTTGAAGTTCCAAAAAGGGACATCACTGCATTCCTTGAGGCTAGAGCAGCACAGTTAACGCAGGCGCTAAACACAAAAACAGCTCCGGAAAAGGAGATCAGCTGGCTATGCAAGTACTGCGATTTCTATGAAAAATGTTTTGGCAAGAAAACAGATTTCCTTGCTAACTAATGGTGATCAGATAAAATAAGTTACAACAGGAATTGCTAAAGCTCCCATCGCGTGTATTCTCTTTACTCCGACTTTTGGAGCTATCAAACCAATTGCAGTTGCAACACTGACAATCAAGAGACCATAAAAACCTGAGAATATGCCAGCTAACACAATAAGAGTAAGCAAAACAAAGAAGGACAATTTGCGATATTTGATTTTGCTAACGTGCTTTGCCACAAAGCGGCCCAATTTCAATGTTATTATGACTGCAAAGCCAATAGCAGCAAGGCTCGCCACCAGCAGAATTAGAAATCCGTAGATGTCTAAAGTCAAGAATTGCTTCATAACTGCAATAACTCCAGTCCTTGCTCTCCCAATAATGTAAAGTGTCACCAATACAAAGATTGCAGAAACAGTGTTGATACCTCCAACCATTACGAGAAAGCTTTTGCCACTTTTTTCTTTGCGGCTGAGAGCTTGCGCTAGCACAGTGGCTTGCGCAGCTCCCAATGCAGGTAGCACAGACATTAGGGCCGCAGACAAACTGGATTTAAGATTATTCCAAAAGTGCCCTTGAAATATAATTATGTCATTGAGCTTCTGTTTCACTATTTTATTCTTGCTTAGCAAGCTGATAATCAATGTAGAAGTTCCGAATAATCCTGTGAACAATGGAAATAAAGGTTCTCTTATTGGCAAATGGTTCAATGCCAGAATTCCGAGAACGCCAGATAACAGAAATACGATAAGTGCCCAGACCTTTTTCTTCAAATCTTGTTCGAGCCATATGAAATAGGCTGAAAATCCTATTATCAGTATCGGAATAAGAATTCCGAGCTTTTCATAACCCCAAGAAATAGCCAATCCAAAAGGAACCAACAACGCTAAACCAATTAAGGCCGCACCTACGCCGCCAATTACAGTAAGCTTGAGAGCTTCATACCCTCTCCCTTCAAGCAAAAGCTTGTGTCCTGGCAGTACTGCTAGAGAAGTTTCAGCTTCATCCGGAGCACCAAGAAATATTGACGGTATAAAGTCCACAAAACTATGCACAACCACCATAACAACCAGAAATATTCCTAGCGCTAATGGGGAGAAGAATGCTGTTAAGAAAGCCAATCCTGCAAGAACGCCTGCAGCAACAGTATTGGTATGAATTCCAGGAGCTAGGCCCGTCAATGTTCCTGCACATACGCCGAGGAAAAAAGCTAGAAATAAATCAGGACTCAGCACGAAAGGCATTGCAGTTCTTCAACAACTATCTCCAGTTGCCCTCTATAGATTTGCACCTTGCCCTTTACAGCAACAATGTCGTCAACTAGTATTTCTTGATCCAGTCGGCCGAACAAAACAGCAAGAATTTCGCCAGTATTGTCATCAAGCGTTATAAAAACAACTTCTTTGGCATAATCAACAGAATCAACATACGCCTGAACAGCAACAATTTTCCCTACCTTTGTTTCCAGGTCGGAAATTTGCACAAATTTGGGCTCTGCAGCGAATGCGAGCAGCAATAATATGAGAAGCCCAATGACTGACCAGGCGATAGAATACAGCAGCAAAGTGTTCTCGCGCATTACTCTGTTGGAATGCGAAGTTTTTTATCACTTGCTTATCAAGAAATGTAAAAATGGGCATGAATAGGCCGAACTGGGACGAATATTTTATCGAGCTTGCCAAACTGATTTCTAAAAGAGGGACATGCAAAAGGCTTGATGTGGGCGCAGTCATAGTGAAAAATAAAAGAATCCTGACTACTGGATATAGCGGTTCTCCCGCAGGCCTTGCGCATTGCATAGATGTCGGCTGTCTAATTAAAAAGACGATAAATGAGGACGGTACAGCAAAAGAAAATTGCCTCCGTACGACTCATGCAGAACAGAATGCCATAGTGCAGGCGGCTATGCACGGCGTTAACATAGAGGGCGCAACAATGTACATTACTGATGAACCTTGCCTGAACTGCGCTAAGATGATAATAAATGCAGGAATCAAGAAAGTTATCGCAGCTAGGCCGTATCACGACGCGGCATTGACGAGAGAATTTTTTGCCAAAGCTGGAGTAAGTCTCGATTACTGCAGCCCAAATTCTTCAACAACTTCGTAGATCGGGCCTTGCGGCGTCAGTGTTGATTTCATAAGCTTGATTTCAGCAACAGTAAAGGAACCAAATCCTTCTCCAGAATACTTCTCTACTAATTCTTTGAACTTGTCCTTGTTTTTCCAGTGCCTAATTCTTGCTAATGTCAGATGAACAGCAAAAGGCCTTGTTTCTTTGGCGAATCCTAATTTGTTAAGCTCGTCATCCAGAATATGTGCCAGGCCCAGGACTTCTTTTCCAGCAGTTCCGCCAATCCAAACTACGCGAAAATCGAAATGTCCTAAACCATTTAGGGAAATTTGGAATTTCTCTGTCCTGTTCGCTATGCTGCGCAACGCATCCCTAATGGAATTAACCTTGTCGCTAGAAACTTCATTCAGGAATTTCAACGTGAGATGTAAATTTTCAGCATCAGTATATTTAGCATCCATAATATGCTGGTGTTCTAGATCTCTAATAACATCATTAATTCGTTTTTTAGTTGCAGCCGGAAGATCAATTGCGATAAAGAGCCTCATTTCTTTCCAAGAAAATTGGAGTTAAAGTAACTTATTATGTTCTATATGGAAACCCTTATATTCTTATTTGCTTAAAGAAGAGCATGGGCGACGGTTTGATGATAAAAATCTTAGGAATAGTAGATCTGCTAGCAGCAATAATCATTGCCGCAGTACATGTACCTATTATCGGAGCCATAAAGTGGGTGATTGTCGCCATCCTTCTGATTAAAGCAGTACCATCGCTCCTAGCTTAAAGTTTAAAAGTATCTTTCTCTTTTGAGAAGCATGGCCGCTGCTAAAAAGCAACTTATTATTGGTCTAGTGGGAATGCCTGGCGCAGGCAAAACTACTATTGCAGACCACTTGCAGAAAAAGTACAAGGCCGCTAAAATTCATCTGGGCGATTTCATATGGCAATGGCTTGCCCGACAAGGCATCAGGCCCACAGAACAGTCAGGCACCATGGCAGCATTGTATATGTGGGCAGAATATGGTGATATTCCTATAGCGCAGTGGGCTTATGATCAGGCAAGGAACTCGAAGTCTAAAATCATTATCTTGGACGCCTTGCGCACGGTAGAAGAAGCAAGATTTTTCCAGTTGAAATACGGAGATTCCTTCCATGTCCTTGCAGTTCTGGCAGCTCCATCGCTTAGATTGCAAAGATCTCAAAAAAGAGCTAGATTTGGACCATTAAGCAAGCTGGAATTCCGCATTCGTGATAGGGAAGAGCTAAGATTAGGCGTAGGAGACCTTATTGCTAGCGCAAATCATTATATAGATTCCAATAAATCTGTTGCAGACATACAAAAACAGGCCGATGTTCTGGTAAAACGCATGCAGTAATGTGTTTTCTGCACTCTAAAAAAGCTTATAAGGCTTGGTAGAAAACTATTTATTCAACTGATTTACAACAAAGAAGTGAAACATGGCTGATCTTGACAAGAAGTTTTCAAAAACGCTCATTGGTAAAACAGTAGTAAGCAAAAGCGGCAAAAAACTTGGAATTGTGGGCGATATAATCTTTGAAGTCCGCACAGGCGAGCTCATTTACTTGGTATTGAAGCAAGCCACACCATACGCATCATCACTGGAACTGGAAAAGACAAAAGACGGCGAGCCAATGGTACCATTCAGCTCGATGATATCATCATCTGATTTCGTAGTTGTAGCTGAAGAAGACATAGTTTAAGCTGAGAAAAGGCTTTTAAGAGTTCTATTTGGCTTTAGTTTATGTCACCTGGTAGAAAGCTACGAGACTGGTTTGTCGAAGGAAAATTATATTTCAACAGAACTGCTGGTTATCTAAATATATTCAATTTTCTCATGATAGCCTTAATTTTCATGAATACAACGCTTTGGGAATATGATGCCATCCAGCAAATATTTGGCGACAGGAAATTCTTCCTTTTCTTGGGCTTTGCAGGAGTCGTTTTACTGACCGCTCTAATAGGATATCTGGATACGAGATGGAAAGTCTGGCAAACAGAGTCATCTAAAATATTGGATCCTGCAAGGAACCCTATGCTCATACCAACCACATTCCAATCTGCAAAGATGCTTTCAGACCTAAAGAGGCAAGGAGTCAACACAAAGGAGCTGGAAGCGCATCTGGACCACGTATTCGAGCAGTGCAACTTAAAGAAAGAATTTGACTTTTACAAAGAGAAAACTAGTGATTTATGAAACAAAAATTCAAAACTCTTAAATCAATACTGAAGATATGCGCCCAACTCTCAGTCGTCAACGGCTTAAAGTTTCTTCTGGCCTACGCAATTGCGGCAGTCTTGACAACCTACGAATACTTTCCTGCGCTTAGATTAAATCTCAGAGGCTACTATTTTCAATGCAGACAAGGTACATCAGACTGGCGCCACGTTATTGAAGAGCATGAACCAGAAATAACTAATTTCTTAAGTCGACAAAAAGGCGAAACTTTTGTAGACGTCGGCGCGCATATAGGTCGCTATGCCATACTGTGCTCTAAAAGTTTCAGTAAAGTTTATGCCCTAGAGCCCGTAAGCAACACGTTCAAAGTCCTTAAGACCAACTGCATAGCTAATAAAATAAATAATGTTGTGTTGGTCAACGCAGCAGCCTTGGACAAAAACGCCACAACCAAAATTTTCATAAATGAACATAATCTGGGCGGCAGTTCAATTTTTAACAAGACCGCAACCTCGGAAAAAATAAGGTTAGTAGTGTTGGACTCTTTAGCGATGGGTAAGATAGATGTAGTTAAGATTGATGTTGAAGGTGCAGAAATTCTTGCACTTGAGGGCGCAAAAGATATCCTTAGAAAGCAAAGCCCAACACTGATCGTAGAAAGCTTCGAACCAGGAAAATTAGTCAATTACTTAAAGCAATTTAGATACGCTATGATTAAGGTTCTGGATGATAACAATTACTGTTTTGTCAAGAAGATCTAACTGATCTTTCCCATATGTTTCACAAATGGTCTTTCTAGTATGCCGACAAGCTCTCCAAATCCTCTGACTATGTTTACAGGTATCATGAGAAAAGCATAAAGGCTTTTTGTTATAATAAAGCCCTTTAGGGAATATCCAAATAGGATTAAGAAGGCAAGAAAAAGCAGGAGCGTAAATATTCTGGAAAATGCAGATAAAACAAACAAAGGCACAAAAGAAGCATATAGCATAACGCCAGCCAAAGTAATGTAATCTTTGGTTTTCCTTACGTAAGAGAAGATGTTACGACCATACCACCTGCCCTCCTTAAACAAAAGTTCGAAAGAATCTACTGGCTTGCCTTCAACCTTTGCGTTTTCAATGAACCCTATTTTGAAGCCAGCATCTTTGACCCTTGCTGGAAGTTCTCTGTCTTCAGCAAAACCTATGTTTTCGTCCCATCCGCCAGTCTTTTCCAATACGTATTTTCTAAAAATAGTGCAGAAATCCCGCGCACCGTGATAGCGCCTTTCGGAAAGTTTCACCTGTACGGCCAGGGCTTTTTGGATATAGTTGCCTTCATATGCTGTAATGTTGTAACGGGCAGCGTCAATGTCTTTGTTTTGTTCGAAGTATTTTGCAACAGCCTGTAGAAAGCCAGATTTTACTATGTGGTCTGCTTCCAAGTATACAAGCACATCGCCGGCAGCCTTCTGCCAGCCCAGATTTCTAGCATTTGATATCCCTAACTTTTTTTGTTTCACAACTTTTGCGCCAAACCCCTTAGCAATTTTTACAGTTTTATCTTTAGAGTCGCCGTCAACCACAATTATTTCGTGCCGACCCTTAAAGCCATCTTTCTTTAAATTCTGGAGCATTTCCCCTATATTGCGCTCCTCGTTCCTGACAGGTATTATTACAGACATCATTGTTTCAAAACCTTATCATAGACTTGTAATAGGGATCTGGCTGTTTCTGACCAGTCAAACATTTTGGCTCGTGCAATAGAGAGCTTCCTAAGCTTCGCAAGCTTCGCAGCATCTCGCGACAAATCTGAAATAGCTTCTGCCCAGCGATTTGCATCGTTGGGCGGTAATAGAACCCCTGCATCCCCAATTATTTCTGGCATGCAAGAAGCATTGGAAGATACGACTGGAACACCACACGCCATGGCCTCAGAAACTGGCATACCAAAGCCTTCGTATAATGAAGGGAAAACAAGCACATCTAATGAGTTGTAGAAATCAGGCAATTTTGATTCATCAATAAAACCCAAGAAATCTATGTTGCCGAGCCCGCTAGCTAATGCCTTCAAGTTCTCTAGTTGCGGGCCAACTCCTGCAATCTTGAATCTTATAGAAGAATTTTCTAATAATTTGGCCACGGCAATGATAAGTTCCACGTTTTTCCTCTTCCCCAGACCCCCAACATATCCGACGGTGAAGGTTTTGTTTTTGATATTCCTTGTGGGCCTGAAAAATGCATGATCCACACCCAAGTAATGCGTCGAAATTTTGTCGGCGGGCACGTTTAAGTGATACATAATGTCCTTTTTGCTGCAATCCGATATTGTTATTGCGTGCTTTGCCAACTTGGCCAAATTGTACATCAACTTCATATAAAATGTTGATAGCCAGCGCCGCTCCTTAACTTTGTAAATAATTGCATCGTGCAATGTCGCTATTGATTTTCTTCTAAATAATATCGGCCACGACGCTTCAAGTACTAGCACATGGTAAATATCTGCCTTTGTTTTTAATGCCTCAAGCAAGCAGGATAAGATACTTCCCTGAATTTGGACAATTTCTACTCCTGCAGCCCTCAAACTATCTGCCAAATAGCCAGCCATCTTGTAGACACCTTGCCCGGAATTCTTGTCAAAACTTTTGCACACTAAAGCGACTCTCATTTTAAACCAGCATTTTATTATACATTTTTAGCAATTTATCACACTCTATTCCCCAATTATATTTTTCAACAGCCAGTTTTCTGGCATTCCTGCCTATCTTGGCCCCTACAGCACGATTTTTCAGTAAGGATATCAAAACTGACGCCAATTCTTCAGGGTTATCAGTATCACAGAGTATGCCTGAATAACCATCAGGAATAAAGCGCCTCAGATTGGGCAAGTTGTTAGCCACAGTTGGTATGCCACAAGCCATGTATTCAAATATTTTGTTCGGTATCGCAGTTTCAGTTATCAATGAGCCCTTGACGTGCAGTATGACACCCATCTCACAGGAGGATATCAGCTCGACTAATTCATTAGTTGACATATAGGGAAGCCAAATGAAGTTTTCGGTCAAGCCTCGCTCTTTTATCATGTGAACAAGCTTTTCATGATATTGCTGGCTTTGCACAACGCCCCTAATGGCAAACTTAACATCCTTTATTTCTGCAATAATTTTAGGCGCAGCTAAAATAAGATTATGAATGCCAAAAGAATCTATTATAGAACCTAAAAACAAAACAGTGTTATTGCTCAATCCGTACCTTTTCTTTACAGCCAAACTTTTCTTAGGATAGTAAACTGTAATGTCTACAGGATTATAAAAGTGGTCAAGTTTTTGCATACTTATGTTGTGCCTAGCTTTCAGTAATTCGTCATGCTCCTCTCCCTGCGTTATGACAAAGTCCGCATTTTTGCAAATCCATCTCTCTAATGAGTAGAAAAGCGAAATCAGCAACTTGCGGAATGCGCCAGGATTAGGAACATCTTCAAGTTCCAAAGGATCGTGATAATCGAAAATAACCTTAACCTTTAATCCGAATAGTTTTTTTGCCAAAAGCACTAAGGCTGCGCCCGTATGGCGGTGTGCATGGATTAATTGCACCCTGTTTTTTCGAATAATATCAACAATTAAGCGCAAAAATAAGGGATATAAAAGAAAATGGAGTTTAAAAATGCCCAGTCTTTTGCCTTTAACCTTCGCATAAAGTTGCTGAAATTTTCCAATAACCCTTATTTTTTCATGGCTAAGATAGTCGTCAAAATTTCTTGTGGGCTCCAGCGCTACTTGTATCACGTTTAAGCCGTGATTGGCCAGGCTATTAGCCATCTTATAAGCCCTAACGCCACCGAAAACGTGCATTATTGGGAAATTCATTTTACAAGGCCTTCATATTTTAATAATCTAGACAACCCCTCTTCGAACGATGTTTTTGGTTGCCAGCCAGTAGCCTCGCGTATTTTAGATATGTCTGCAATCAGAAATTTCCGATCAATTTTTCGTTTTTTGGTCTCAACATGTTCAATTCTCAGCGGTCTGCCAGTCAGCTGCGCAATCGCCTTTACAATATCTACTGCAGAATGTCCTTGGCCAGCGCCGATGTTGAATACATCAAATCCTAATTGGGAATAATTTATTGCCAGTTTAGCAATAGCGTCGGCCAAGTCTTCGACATATACGTAATCGCGCTCAGACTCCGTATTTCCGAGCCGTATAATATCGCCATTCTTCAATTCTGAGATTATGTCTGGTATTAGATGCGGGTTAGTTTCGTGAGGGCCAAATGCATTAAAGATGCGCAATCCGATGCACACCTTATCCGCGTATCTTTTGGAAAATTCGTCTAAGAGGCGCTCGTTCACAACCTTGGTTACGCTATATACATTATCGTATACTTCACTAGCGTTTATAGGTTCCGACTCTTTGTGCGGAAGTTCTCGAATAGGGTAAACAGCTGCTGAAGAAGCGATAATCACCTTCTTGACGCAAGAGCGTTTACACTCATCCAGAATCGCCTGCGCTCCTTCAGCATTTATTCGCAGCGCTAGCCTAGGCTTAGCAACACAGTCTGGAATAAAATGCATCGCGGCTAAGTGTATTACAATTTGAGGCTGAAAACCTTCGAAAACTGCAGAGAGCATTTTCTCGTCAAGTATATCACCTTTCACAAATCTTAGGTTGGCCGAATCGGGCAAAAACTCGGGCTTTCCTCGCTCGAGGCTATCATAAACAAGTATCTCATGGCCAGACTCTAACAAATTTTTAACTAGCCAAGAACCAATAAATCCTGCTCCTCCTGTGACAAGAATGCGTTGCATGAGGATTTTGCCTAACTAAGTTTTAAAAGCTGTTCGTTAAAAGATCCACAATCTTCTCAGCGGAATGTCCATCTCCATAAGGATTTTCGAAAGCCTTTACGACTACGCCACCTTCCGCAATTTTAATGGCTTCCTTTGCTTTGTTTAAGTCTAAACCGGTCAAGAAGTTTATGCCAATAGCGAGTCCTTCTTGCCTCTCTGTCCTTTTTCTTAACAAAATGCATGGCTTTTTTAGAGCTAGGCTCTCTTCCTGTATAGAACCGCCATCAACAACAGCGTATTTCGCATCAGAGAACATCGAAATAAATTCCTTGTAGCTGCGCGGTTGCATAATCAGCAAATTTTTCCGTTGAAGTTTTTTCCAGAGCCCAAATTTAACTAGCTGTTGCCTAGTGTTATCATGCAAAGGCCACACCACATTACTTTTTACTGACGTAATTATGTCAACAATTTTAGCAAGCCTCTCTTTGGATTTTATATTCTCGTGCCTATGTATGCTAACAATGACAAAATCCTTGCCCAAGTTATGAGATTTAGGCAGTTCTAAGCAAATTCTCACAGAATCTACAACCGTATTGCCGACTTTGAGTATTTTCCCAACGTAAAAACCATTTTTCAGATTTTTTTCAGTTAAATCTGAAACTGCCAGTAGTACGGAGGAAAATCTGTCACATATTAATCTGGAAATCTCTTCAGGAAAAGGCTCGAAAATGCTGCCAGAACGCAGCCCTGCTTCTAAGTGTACTCCTCTGCAGCCAGCAAACATAGATGCGATTGCAGCGGCTGCCGCGGAAAGCGTATCGCCATGATAGATAGCATATTTTGGTCTTAACTTTGTTAGCAATTGCCAGATTTTTGGTATCAAAACAAACCAAAACAATAGTGCTTTGTTGAGTCTTACCATAAATCTAGAGGATTGTTTTGGAGGCTCGTAAAGAACAAAATCAGGCTTCCTCAAGGCGAAATCTTTCAAAATGTCGCCAAGAGAGTGCTGACCAGTATGGATAAACCAGTATTTTATCTTCCTCTTGTCTAGCTCTTTCATGACAGGCATAGTTTTTATCAGCTCAGCCTTGGTTCCAAGAACTATAGCTATCATATTGTTCAGCACGTAAAGTAGTTTTTTAAAACAATCCTATCAGCTGAGAATATGAAAGTGCACCTTCTGGAAGGCAGTCTTCCACTGTATAAAGAATTAATTGAAAATCCGCCCACTGGGCTGCAGTTTTCAGCAAGCAAATTAGCGCCAGCAAAAAAGTATTACTCCTTGACACGTGATATATTTCTTAGGATTGTTAACTTTGCGATTCGCACATTAAAGCTGCCGAGGATGACCTTCGTAAGGACCGATGCAGATCTTATACACACTAACAGGGGAATAGTTATTTTAAACCAAAAACCATGGGTTCTTGACCTGGACCATCCTGTCGCCTTTGTCGGTTTTAATCACAGAGAGTGGCTAAAGGATGTATATAGAAAAAAAGTGGAGAAATTTTTGCTCTCGCCAAAATGCAGGAAAATTATGCCTTGGAGCCAAGCTTGCGTTAAGGCTTTGCAAAGTTCTTTTCCTGAGAATTGGGAATCTCTCAGGAAGAAGACAGAGGTTGTCTACCCAGCAACACCAGTGTTTCTAATAAATAAAAAACCTCACAACAAAATTAGGCTGCTATTCACAAGCAGCCTGTTTTGGCATAAAGGCGGCCGCGAGGTTCTACAAGCCTTTAAGATTTTAAGGAAGAAATACAAAAATGTAGAGCTAATTGTTAAATCAGATATTCCTGAAGATTTGAAAAAGAAATATAACTTTCCAGAAATAAAATATCTGCCTTACAGAGAAAACGTCTTGCCACGGGAAAAGCTGGTGCAAGAGCTATTTGCACAATCAGACATTTATGTTTACCCTTCATATGTTGATATATTTGGCCTAGGTTTATTGGATGCGATGGTAGCTGGCTTGCCTATAGTCGCAAGCGATGTCTTTGCAATTCCAGAAATTGTTGAGCACAATAAAGGCGGCTTAATTATAAGATCGCCGTTAAGTTGGGTTGGCAATGACTATTTGAGCCGCGGAATTCCGTCAGAAAAGGAGATAGCAGATAAAGATTTCTCAGAATTTGCCCAAAATCTTGCAAATACTATAGGGAAATTGATTGAAAACGCTGAACTAAGGAGAAAAATGGGCGCATTCAATAGAAAACTTGTTGAAAGCGGCAAGTTTTCAATTCCTTACAGAAACAAAAAGCTAAAAAGAATTTACGAAGAGGCTTTAAACAAACCAAATTAAGCTCGCAAAGCCTAGTTCTATGAGCATCACAAACAGCACAATCTGCTTTTCTGTGAATTTTCCAGGGCGCATGAAAATATGTGGTATTGAATAGATTTTATCATATTTAGATTTGATTTTTCCGTCCTTAGTCAATATGCCTAATGTTTCCTTGTTCAGCTTTCCTCTTAGCTTTAGTATTAGCTCTATGAAGAAAGGTATTGATGCTATTACTACAGCCTTCTCCATGTTACCCAACACTGCAATAGATATTAGAACTGCGCCTAGCAAGTATTGTATTGAATCGCCAGGCAGTATTTTTGCAGGATATTTGTTGAAATAGAACACTGCCAGCAAGGAGCCAAAGGCGGCAAACGCAATAACCGCTGCTAAACTAGAACCAGCATACCACGCATAAAGACCTAGCATTCCTGTATATACGATGCCCATCCCAGATTCTATTCCATTAAGTCCGCCTAGAAGGTTGACCATGTTGGCAGCGCCTACAACGCCCATAGGAATTAACAAAAGTGGGTAGAGAATGCCGAAATTAACATCTCCTAAGAAAGGCACAGCCATTGTTGTTGTGCCAGCAGCTATTACCATCAAAGGAATCGCAGCAGGTATTGTAAGAAGGGGCTTTTGCCATCTCTTAAGGCCGCCAGTTCTATTATCACCGTTAATTATATTGGATCTGTAATGCAAAAGATCATCTAGAAACCCTGTAAAGGTAATGAGAAGAATTGTAGTGACTGCAGCAAAGATAAGTATTATGTTTGTAGGATCATTCACTACAAAGATTTTGAAAAATACATAAAGCATCAGGCTCAAGAAAATACCTATCGCGACAGGTATGCCTGCAGAGCAAGGTATCAGTGGCTTATTAGGCTTGTGAACATCAGTTCCTACAACTCCTGCTCTCCGCAAAAAGCGGATGAAAGTCATTGTAGCTAGAAATGTCAGGGCAAAAGAGATTATTATTAATGGAATGTAACCGAGCGCCATCTTAACCGTAAGGACTTGATTGCAAGTAGAATGGGTCTGCAGTGATATTGCCTGGATAATTGAGCTCCCAAATTTTTATTGGGCCTATTAGCGAGCCTCGATATATTGCCAGAGGTGTGCCATCATCATAAACTTTTTTCAAGTAAGAAGGCTCTTCACCGTAAATGTACCATCTGGCCAGATTTGTGTCATAAACTTTTTCGGACAGCCACAGAATGCCGCCAACAGGATTTGCCTGCGTTTGGTCTATGTAACTTGGAATGAAAACTATACAGCCATTCAGGGTCTCGTTTTCATTCGTTTCAAACTCCATCCGAGCCTTGCTTTGCTGCACTATTACGCAAGATACTCGCAGATCTATCTGCTGGCCGTTATGTATGACGTGTGCAATAGGCGCTTCGGTCAAGATTCCAGAATCATCAGCCATTATGGTGAAGCCGCCGACAAAAGCGCCATCTTTTGGAAGCACTAACTTATCCAGAACATAATCTTTGTCCAAGACCCAGCCGCCAGTGTATATGACTGCAGTGCCGTTCCTTACCTCTCTGCTTTGTTCAGACTTGAAAACTCCGATAGTGCTCTGCCTGTCAAGAGTTTCATCAGAGCCTATAAAGGAGAAAGCATGATATTTAGGAATCTCCTCTTCAGATATTAATATATGTGTTACGTTATGGGTTTTTAGATACGTCAGTGTTGATGTATCGTCCTTTCCGGTCAGGAAATATCTTCCAGACTGATGGTTCCATCCCTTTTGGTTGCCACCATCTGTTACTGCAGCACGCTCGCCAACAACAATTGTCATGTAGCCATAATCCCACCAGTGCGCAAACACAGAATCTTCCTCCGTGTTGTTCCGAATCCAGTCCATGGAATCGCCCCATTGTCCCGTTACAATAGAACCTGAATATCTGTTCTGAATCATTGACGTGTTAGCAGCTATTCCAAAAGACAGGAGTGCGAATACGAGTATTGCTGCAAGCGCGAAATACTTTACGAGCGAAGACTTTTGCTTTACCCAGTCTATTATCTCTGAAACAAAAATTCCTGCAGAAATGGCAATTATTGGAACAGTCGCAAATAGTAGTCTAATTTGGCCTCGCGCAGCCAAAAATACAATCAGAAGCGTAATGGCTAAAAATAGCCAAGGCCATTTATCGCTAATATTCTTCAAGTGTGCCTGATCCTTATAATACGCTACGAAATAAATTATCCCTAGTAGAATCAGAAAACCTGCTATCCAGTACAAATATGTGCTCGAAAGGAATTGTACACCTGCACCACCGCCCGGAGCAAGCCTTCCGAAAATGAATGCTAGGAAAAACACTATGTATGCGCCAGCCGCATAGAAATGCAATTTATACCTAGAAATTTCTTCAGGCTGGAAGATCTTATAGAAGAATAATATCGAGCCTAGGAATCCGAGTAGGAATATCCACCCGAAGGAATCCCACCAGCCGCCCAAGAAATATGGCTGGGCATTTTCAGAAACTGTGAAGAAGTGCCTTGCAGCGCCCTCCTTAGTTAATGCAGTTACAAAACCGCCCAAGTCGGCCAGTCCAAGAATGAAATTTGCTGGCAAAGCTATTGCCGCAGTTACTAGCAGAGAAGTTATAGGGTATGGTATTTTAAGTTCTCTAACTTTTGGCAGCTTTTGCAAGAACGTGTGTACAAACAAGAACATCAAGGTTACAAACAGCAAAATGTTTGGAATCTGCTTAGCGAAGCTCGTCAAGGGTTGTGCCCAAAAGTAAGCTCCAGAAAAGAAGTACGCAACCCCAAAAGGCAAGAGTTTTAGCAAAGGGGCCTTGCTCTTATCTGTTAGTATGGTATAAGCTAGCACAAATAAAACTATAGAAGATATGAAAAGTATGTAACCTCCCCAGCTGGCCGCTAACGCACCAGCGAATATGCCAGAAACCGCTGCAAGCGGCATGAATTTCTTCCAGCTGTCAGATTTCCATGCTAGCACAAATAGCCACAAGGAGATGAAGAGCCACAGCATTGCAACTGCTTCGTGATCAGCAAAGCCAGCGCCAGTTCTCTGCATGTAAGCAGGAATTACCGCAATAAATGCCGTTGCTAGGAATGCAATTCTATTGCTGTTCAGTAATTCGCGAACGAACAGGAAGAAAAATACGAAACTGACAATCGTGATGACTGGCGGATATATTATGTGCCATTCTATCTGTGATAAGTTTGGAAATATCGCATGAGCCACTTTGTAAAAGAAAACCAATGTTTGTGGGAAAAATACATTAGATGCCGTAGAAGCTCCTTCAGGGACGTACCTCATGAAATCTGTTGCAGGAAGAGAGCCCTGCTCCAGCAGCAGCTTGCTGTAGCGGAAGAAGAAATAGCTGTCCAATTCGATAAGATACTTGCCCTGCAAGATAGGAAGATTGCGAGTTCTTATGTAAAGTGCAAGGATGAATAGAGGGATGAGGCCAAGCCAGTAAAATATGCCCTTGTTTTTCAAATTCTCTAGATTTCCTAGGTTAAATTTGGGCAATTCAAGCTTAATTTCTGGCATCTTTGTAGTCATCAGGTCAGCTTGTTATGATAGCTTTAAAATTCTTGTCACAGCCAATATGGCAATCTTTATATAACGCCTGTTTGGAATACTTCTTAATATGGGAGGCGTGGCTAGAGTCAAGACAGGCATTCCTGGTTTTGATAATCTTGCCAACGGCGGATTTTTGCAGGGTTCCTTTAATATGCTGTCTGGCGGGACAGGTTCGGGCAAGACAGTTTTCGCATTGCAATACTTATGGAACGGCTTGAAAGCCAATGAGCCTAGCCTATACATCAGCACAGAAGAGCTTCCAGAAGATTTGCTGAAAGATGCACTAGGCTTTGGCTGGGATTTTTCCAAACACATTAAGTCTGGAAAATTTGCAATCAAGTATTATCCTCCTTATGATGCAAAAGCATTATCTGATAGTCTACGCGAAGTCATTCAAGAAATGGGTGCGAAACGCGTTGTTGTCGACTCGCTATCTGTCTTTGGCGTCGCATTGTCAGACGTGTTTGAAGTTCGCAAACTTGCATATGAGCTAGCAAAGCTGTTCAAGGAGCTAGGAGTGACTGCTTTAGTAATATCTGAAACCACAATAGAGTCCGGATCTATAGAATCTGGAGCCGTAAAACTCAGCCGCTTTGGTGTAGAAGAGTTTGTAGCCGATTCTGTAGCAGTTCTGCACTATTCTGGACTTGGAGGCCCTTCAGACAGGATGATGCAAATACTCAAGATGCGCAGGACTGCGCACAAGCCAGGCTTGCATACATTAAAGATAAGTAACAAAGGAATACATATTTTGGCAAAAGGCTAAGTCTTAGATTTCTTTAATCTTGGACCACTTCTCTACCTTCAGCTCGTATTCTTCTGCAGAGCTTGCCTTAATGTCTTCAATGAAAAGCTTTGCAGCAGTTGTTTTTGGAAGAACCTTAGATAGGGCCTTTCTCAAAGCAGAGGCAAACTTCTCAGCTCTTTTCATGCTCGTAAAGTGTCCAACCATTGCAGCAGGGTGCTCCATCATCACTTCGAAGAAGCCGCCCTTGTCGAACATGAAGCGCTCATAGAATTTCTCTCCGATTACGTCAAAGCCCATGTACCACGCTGTTTCGCGGAAGCTATTGTCAAGCATCCTGATAAACTTCTCCAGCTCCTTCTCGCTCTTACTTTGCAAGACCAAGTCTTCCTTTATGTCGTGATTTAATTTCACTGAAAATGGGATCAAGCCCGCTACATCCAGCACTGGAACAAAAAAGTGTTTGCTCTTCATTGTTTGCCTCCTTCCGAGTCTACTATTGTAAGTGGCCTAGATAAAAATCTTGTCAAGTTTATGCCCTGATGATTAAGGTATGGAGATAGATTCAGAGAAGGTCTATTGTAAAAAATCATTCCAGTCGATAATTGTCTGAGCTTGGCGTATTTCCTGCTTTCACTAGCTGCGAAATCGCTGAAAGTTTTGGGTCCGGCATAGAGAGAAGTAGCCATTACAAACCTTTCTCCTAAGTGCACCGCACTCCGATTTACGAAATTTGTAGCTTCTTCAAAACTGTTTACAGGTACGATGGCCAAAGTGTATGGAAGCTCTTCTTTGAAGAATATCAGCTCAGGATCTGAAGGAGAGGCTATTGCTAATATCGGACGCATCTGGTGTTCGCCGACCCTCTGGAAAGGCAAAACAAAGTCTACTGCGCCAAAGTCCCTAAGATTAGACATGGCCTTTTCCATATCTTCCAAGATTTCAGATGAGACATAACCGATTTGTGTCTTAGCTCCCAATGGATTGCCGACCGTAAGTCTCTTGAATCTCTGGGCCAGATGTTCAGCTAGCGCCTCGGCATTGTCTTTGCCTACAACAACTGCAGCTTTCGTAGCAACGCAGCTGTTTGTCCAGTCCATTGAAGAGTACGTCAAATTGTCCGCAGCTTGAACTAAGTCAGCACCATCATCAATTATTGCCTTGGATTTGCCAGCTGCAAATACGCAAAAGTTCCACAGTTCTGTATTGCTCCGCAGCATGCTCACAGCCGTCTTCAAGTCACCCATGAAAACCAGCGAATCAGTGTCATAAATCATGCCTTGTTTCATATGAACTCTGCTCTGATCACCAGTGTCCCAATTGATAACATTAAGTCCGCCGGCCGGATATCCGCATTCAGTTAGAAGTTGCGCCAACTTATGCGCGAAATAAGGCTCCTGCTGGCTCGGCTTTAGAATCACTGCAGAACCAGACATAACTGTATGCGCAAAAACAAAAGCAGCTTCTGCAGGGTCATTGGGCGGTATGAAAGCTGAAGTGATATATTTTCTTGGTACGAGCAGTTCATAACCATGACCGCCAATACTGCGCCCCAAAGCGCCAGCAACGGATCCATGATGTAATTCTACTGCTTCTGCAGCCTTCGCCAACAATTCGCCAGCGTACTCAACGTGCTGTCTTGCGGCAGATATTGGAGCTCCCTGCATCTTAACAAGATGTTCTACTTCAGCATCGGTGAACTCAAATTTTTGTGCAGCCGAAGTCAAGATGTCACAACGTTCTTCTAGGCTCAGCTCTGCACATCTTTCACTGCCTCGCTTGGCTTCTGCAAAGCAGTCGCCCATATCTAATCTGTCAGAGTTGGAGACCTTTATAGTGTATCCTCTAAAAAAAGGACTTTCTACAGTAAAGAAATCTTGCCCTAGAGTTTCTTGCCACTTTCCGCCATAATAATTTTTAATTGTCCGATTCATGTGTACCTGCAACCGCCAGCAGCCAAGGCGGCAGGGTCATCCTCCCTTCTTATGTTGCCTATGACTGGAGTTGTGCGGCCGCAAGAACAGTCATATGATACTACTTTGGCCTTATCTCCTATCAAGTAATTGATAAACATAGTACCTTGCCTGGCGATTGTGGTAAGTGAAAGCAGACCGTCTTCGCCTGGCTTGCATAATCTCGGCCCGCCGCCGCTAGTATCAATGACTGATAAATAATGCGGGCCCCACAATAAGTGCTGGGAGTTATATTTGCAGGTTCTGGTCGCAGGTCCTAAAACAGTAGATGTTGCTCCAGGTATCGCTTCACTTGCGCCCCAAGTAGTAAAAAGATTAATGTCATGTTTCTCGGCAAGGCCGATAACATCTTTGGGCAAAGCAAAACCTGTTACGAAAGCCGTAGATATCTGCTCCTTAATTACATTCGCGTCTCTGTAATATAATTCTTCGAATGAGACGCCGCCTCCTTTGGGTGCACCTTTGTCCATAGGCCCATGCTTCACGGCTGGCGGAGGCGCAGGCACCGCAGCCAGCGTGTTGACTTTGTACTTCTGCATGTAAGTTAGGCAATGTTCAGCAGTATCTTCCGGCCGTCGCAGCATAATTCCTTCGACGCCGATGAATTCTGCAGCGCGTTTGATTTCTTCGCCGCCCTTATGCGCAAGGTTATAGAAATTCATCAATCTGGTGCCTCTGTTGAAACTGCCCGGAATGAAACATCTGGCGCCAAGCGCAGCACTCTCTAGTTGGAGATCGTATTCTGTAACCAAAGTCGGCGTGGACTTGTGCACAGTCTGATCATTGATGCCTGTGCCGCCTGACAAATACAAAACTAATGTGCTTGATTTGACATCTGTAGGCTTTAAGAGGTCAGGATCATTAAGCACTCTGAATCTGAAGCCATGCTTACCATCCTTTACTAAGAGCGGCACTAAAAGCAAGTCACTCATCGAGCGGAACTCTGATGCGCCAACGCTTTTGTAACCTTCAGATTCCGCATAAATGGGCATCACTTCTCGCGCTCTGCCCAATGTGTGCCGCATCATGCCGCCAAGAATACTGTTGCGATCCATCGGAGACATGTAATCCCACGCAGTGTTGCCCCAGATTTCTGCCGGAACAGTTAGCGGATCTATGTTATGGGGATCTCCCTGGTCTTTCAAAAATGCAGAAAGTTTTTCTCTATCTTGCCTTACTAGAGCATCAAATTGTTTAGTTAGGTCGTCAAGACCTCCATTTGCAGCTAATGTCATAGCCATTTTATAGATCGGTCAGCAATTCCTTGTAGAAGTTGAATACATTATTACAGAGATGATTGAAGTGGCAGGTTTCTGCAGGCCTCGCACCAATTTCTCCAAAACTGCAGAATCCGAATAACGGCGCTTCTGGGACCTTAGCTATTTTCTGCAATTCCTTCTTCAGTTTTGGCTGTCCGATGACTCTTCTCCTTGAGGAGCAGGACGCTATGAAAGTAAAGTATGGCTTCATGTCCTTGCCCAAATGTTTCTTGATGTCAGATTTTATTCTTTCAGGAGTCTTTAAGATGTTCTCATTCTTTTCAATGTTCATGACCCATACTGGCGTATTCTCCTTGAAAGGAGCAATATATCCTAAATCTTTATCTCCAACTGGCACGCCGCCAGCTCTCATGACTACGTTGCCGTAACCGTCAGGGAAACCCAACGGATATTTCTGCGTGTAATAGAGAAGCTTGCTGTTGAATTCCTTTAATGATACGCCAATAGTGTCAGCATACCACTGCTTTATGGGTTTTCCAGAAATTTCCTGCACTACAAACCCGCCACCCGTCGCTTTGGAGATATAACCCATCTTGCCCATCGGCTCGCCACCATGCGCAATCGAATAGCTGTACGCCAAACCAGTATAAGCGAATACTGCAGCCAAACCATCCTTGTAAATTTTGCCGGAATGGAATGTGTATATATCGTATGGTTGCTGCTTGAAGACTTTGTCCATGTCATTTCCTAATGAGCCGCCGAAGATCGGTATGTAGCGGCCGATAGCATCGGCAACGCCATCTATGATAAGATCTTCATTACCCATCTTGTTCTGCTGATAGCCCCTAGTAAAGAGGAAGCAGACAAACGATGGTATTCTTGTCAAGCTGGCCAGAGAGCTCTTCTTCATCCTTGCAGACTGCAGGTAAGAGTCAAGGTATTGGTCAACAGGAATTTTCTTTACGGCCTCCAAAACAGTCTTTTTGGCTATGTTGTAAGGGTCCTTAACAACATCGTCAGCTGATGCAACGCCGACATGCAAGTATTCAGAATAAAGAGAACAGACAGCAACTCCGTAAGGAATGATTTCAGATTTATAGATTACTGCATCAGTTGAGCCTCCAACAAATTCTGTTTTGCTCAAAACTTCTAGGAATCCGCGGTTTAGAGCCTTAGGATCGTAGTCTCCTGCATAAAGTACGAAAGAAATCGTAGGTTTCTTGCCCTTAAGACCTTTTACAGCTTGATTTGCAGCATCTTTAGCTGCCCTATATGCATCTTTAGTTTTTGATGCACCAACACCGACCGTTATGGTATTTTTGTTTTTCATTTTACTTCAAACTGGCAGACACCGTCTCCCTTGGCTGCGCACCTAATCTCCTTGGCGTCCATATTTCTATTAAGCACGACAGTAAATGTGCCTGCAATGACCCCTGCCGTCAGGAAACATACAGGCAATTTCGGTTTTTCTCCCCTCAGCCGCAACTCCGCCACAATAGGAGACTCTTTAATCTCAACCAGTGCGGACTTGCTGCCATTCATGGTCTTAATAACCATTTTCCCTAAGCCATAGGAATCATAGATCTGTATTGCGGTGTTCATAAGTTCGGGCCCTTTCAGGCCAAGTTTCTTCGCAAGCTTTTGCAGCATATTAGAACTAGCTTTTTTCGCCTGCGCATAGATAGATTTGTCAAAACTTGCAACAAAGTTTGCAGGCAGCATCACTTCCCGGTTTCCCAGCAGCTCTATTTTGCCATCTTCCATTGAAAATTGCCGTGCGAACATCAATTTTTTTACGAACTGGCTTAACATTATCTTCCTTATCCCAACAGTGGCGAAATTGTCACCTCTATTAGAGCAGCTACTATTAATAAACCTAAGGCTAGTCCTGTGAGGCCTGCGAAATCCAGCAAGGTCTTGCCAAACTGGGGCGTCTCGAATTCTTTCCTTATTATTGCAACGGATAACAAGCTTCCTGCAAGGGCGCCTATGAAATATGCTAATATCTCTGGCACTCCGTGCAACAAAAACCTAAACAGACCTGCAGTGACAGCGCCGCCAAGACCCAAAAATGTTGCCTCCGCAGTGCTTATCGAACTTTTTATAGCACCGCCCATCGCTACCCCTATGACAGAAGCGTTCCACGCCAAAATGAAGATGGCGCCAGCACCGTAGATGAATGAAAATAAGATCGAGAATGTTAGCACTTTGATGTTGTTCACTAGTATTGGGACGAAAAAGCTAGTAGCAATGGCATTGCCAGAGATAGCAATATTAATTTCCTTTATCGTGTTAAGCTGCAGATGGAACAAGTCCTGCACAAGGTTTGCAGGAAGTACCGCAAACCAGAATGTTGATGCAATAGCGAACCCCAAGAAAAGCCAGACAAATAACAGCAGCAGCTTGTCTTTCTTGACTTCACCATGGTCTAGCATAGAAAACAAAAGTTCTTTGATGTAAGCCTTGCTAGACTCTTCCTTAGTTTTTTCAAAACCAATTATGCTCAAAAACAACGGCATTGCAGCAATTGTGGTCAAAAATACTGCAACTATTGCTGCCGTACTGGGAAATATCCATAAAGCTATGAATATTGCGAGCGTAGCGTAAAGAAATGCGATTGGGAGCGCGAATAAGGGCCTTTGCTCCGCAGTTTTGACAGGAATCAGCTCTTCTAAAACCATTGTGGCCAGTATACTAAGGCCTTAAGGGGTTTAAAATCCTTACTTACTAGAACTTTTAGTGTCAGCTTCTTTATTCTTGCTTTTACTAGCTTTTTTCTCCTCAACCTTGTCCCTTATGTCCATGAGAGTTTTCTTATAAAGGTCGTTCTGCGCCTTCAGTTCTCTCAAATGGTAATCGTATTGATGCAATTTTCCAGCCAAATCGTTTAGCAGGCCGTTGATGAACGGCGTCCTTTCCACAAGCGTCGCAGGTTCCATTATCTCGACAGATGAAGGCATGTAATCGAAAATAAGGCCCATTATTGTTGAAATATCTTTGACATCAGCCTCAAATTCCACGTAAGCAGAGAAGAACTCAGAATCTGGAAGCTGTACTGGCTCGCGGACAGACCTTTTGGCCACCTTGACCTCTTTTTGGTCCTTTCCAAAGCTCTCACCTACCATGACAATGGCTTTCTGCACGTGTTCTATAGGTTTGCCAACTAGCTCTATTATGAAGCGCACCTTCAGCCACTTTCGGTCTTCGTCCATAAATTAAGGCTGAAACAATGCCTTTTAAACGTATTTGTTGCTCCGCAGCGTTGCAAGCAAGCCCAATGCCAGTATGGCGAGGGCTGCCGAAAATATTATTGCCGCAAGAGCAAGAGAAGAGCCTGACTGCCATCTAATTTCTTGCGGCGGAATAAAAGAGCCCGTTGCAACATCTCTGGCAGAATTGTCTCTTGCAGAAAGTTCAATTTCTCCAATATCATCAGCAATAGCGTTATCAGAAGCAATGGCATCAGGATTGAGCAGAATTTCTATGGCTTTTGTGGCGTCATATTTCTTGTCCCCATACGCCACTCGCGCCCGCAGGCTGTAAATCCCAGGAACCGCATCAGATTTTATCGCATTTTCCAAAATTATTTCTTTACCCCCGTCTGCAGAAATATCAAAAGATTCCTTGTTCGCAGTCCAGCCTCCCAGCGAAGCAAGAGAACTGCCTTGGAAAACATAACTGTAAACATCAATCGTCGCACTCTGGTTAAGATTATTTGTAATCTTGATTTTAGTCTCTACGTTGTCTCCTTGCTTTGCACTTTCCTGGTAGTCGAGAATTTCCACAGTAAAGTCTTTGCTGGACTGCGCATTTAATGAAGGGTCATCATCAGAGCTATTATTTGATGAAGCTTCGCAGGCAGAGCTGTCAGGGTCCTTTCCTTTAACAATAATAAGAAATTCAGCTTCATTGTTGTCAGCATTTGTATCGTTGCAATTCGCCTGTTTTATTGCGGCTTTTATCAAATATGCTTCAGAGCCGCACAATTCCCCAGCCTTCTTTGTCCTTGACAAAGTGTCGGCGCACGTTATGAGCGCTTCCGAAGTAAAGGGACTCCTCAAATAGTTGCCAAACAGGTCAGCTATTTCGTATTCGACAGAATAAGGATGATTTATGCCGGAACAAATCAGATCACTCGTAATTAGATCATAATCAATAGACTCGCTCTCATTGTAAATTACTTTATTAGTAACTATGTCCAACTGCAAATCGCAGTCTCCAGAAGCATTTGTTCCTGAAGATCCATTAACAAATATGTCTTTGCATGCGTAGTCGTTGGCATTGTTCGTATCGTTAGCGGTTGAACTGGTAATGTTGCTGCAAATAGTGTAATTCCCTGCTGAAGTTGGAGTCCAAGTCCTGCTGATTGTCTTCTGCAGTTTCAGGCGATCCGATGTGTTCTTGGGGAAACCCATCACATAGCCTGCAGAGTTGTTGATCCAGTATTCCAAGGTGAAGTTTACGTCTTCAGGCGAAGTACCATTAAGGTTCTTTGTTATTAGCTTGTAAGTGTTGGACTGGCTCAAATTGAAGACATCAGGCGCATCTATTGTTACCTCCAAATCAACTGCTAGAGCAGCAGGGAAGAGCAACAAAAACGCCAGAACCGGGAGCATGCGCATACTCACTTATAAGCAGTGAAGAATATATAAAAAGTCCGATTTTTTAGCTCATAGCATGGCTTTCTGGAAGAAAAAGAAAGAGGAAGAGCTAGATTTCCCTCCTGAAGAAGGCGAGATTCCTTCACTTCCGCCATTACCTGGCGAAGAGGACTTGACAGCACCTCCGCCTTTGCCCAGAGAGGCTAGAATGAGGCCTGCTTCCCCTGTAATACCTGAAGTTTCTATGGAAGCTCCTCGCCCCAGGATGCCGCCAATGTCTGCAACCCCTACTGTAGCAGACAAGACAACTGTTTTTGTGCGCATCGATAAGTACAGGGACATAATGAGAACAATTGAGGCCATGCAGGCAAAGATTGATGAGCTAAACACAACTCTAAGTAGAATATCTACAATTAAGCAAAGGGAATCAGAGATAATTGACGGCTGGCACGCAATGCTGTCTGACGCCAAAGGAAAATTGGACGAAATAAGCAGCAAGATGACAAAGCCAGAAGCTTAATCAATCTAGATAGCTATGTCATATTGAGGCTTTTCTACTAGAACCTCGAAAGAGTAAATTGTATCGTATGGAATGTGCCATCCACCAACCGTACCGAAGCTTGGCTTGTCCGCTTTGTCGTTCCAGCCAGGCGCGAAACGTATTTCGTCGGGCTCTAATGCAACAACCCTACCCATGTAACTAATGCCAGGCTTATCTGATTTCTTGTCACTTCGAAAAGCAAAAGGAACTGTTGTCACGCCGTGAAGAGAAAGTTCTATACCTTCGAAAAGCGTTAACTCCAGGCGGGAGCCAGGTCCCACAGCTTTTACATCTCTCAAGATTCGCAGAATTTTGTGCTCTTCTTGTAATTGTTGTGTTTGAGGTTGTGCTTCTGGCATGATACCTACTAGAATGATAGTTTCTTAAATTTACTCTTTTCGCAATTCTGATTTGAGTTCTGCTATGTTTTTGTTCAGGCTCTCGAGAGCTCGCTGGCTTCTCTTCACCAATTCTTTTTCCTCAGAAGGTTTCACAGGTCTAGGCCTTACAATGACCGGTCTGTATGTTGCAGGCCCGCGTCTTGGCTCTTTTAATGGCATAACCTTGAGCAAGTTTCTTATGTCAGCTGCTATTTGATCGGTTGAATCGATAGCTTGCATCACTAAATCATGCTTTTGTTCATACAGCTGTGCAGTTTCCAGGGCCTCAGAAATGGAATTCTGCAGGTCTTGGCCAGACATGCGCAAGTCGTCAACAATAGTGCTATGGTCTTTTACAAGGACATATTCAAAAGCGTCTTTTCCCCGTTTTTTAGCAGCCATTATTCCAACTAGAATTTGGGCAATTATAAAGATTACTGCGCCGACCGGGATTCGCACCCGGGTCCTAAGCTTGGGAAGCTCATGTCCTGCTACTAGACTATCGGCGCAGCTGCAAACAGCTGGCATTTAGTCGTATCGCTGCTGCGATACAACGTTGTATGGCCAAAGCCATACGACCAACCGCCGGCTCGTTAGGGCCGCTAAAAGTTTATAAATGAGTGCTGGCTTTGGCAAAATCCTTATGTCATCTTGCAATGCGAAGCTACAGAGCAAAGTACTCGGAATCAAAAGAATACGTAGTGTATCAGAAATTTCGCTATTCTGCTAAGAAGCAGGGCATCCGCGGTTTTCTGGCAACAACTTTTGCAGCAATTTCCATAGGCTTGTTGACACCATTGCCGGACGAGATATTTGTGATACCTGCAATGGCAAAAGGCTTCCAATCATTTATGCCAGGCCTTGCTCTTGACACTGCAGCAGCCTACTCTTATGTAACCTACAAAGGCATAGGCGCTTTGTTCTTGATATTGACCCTAATTTTTGGAGTGCAGTACTTACGCGATGCGATAAGGGAAAAGCAGAAGCATGTCAAAGACTTGCACGACAAGGCCAAGAGAACTGTTAAAAAACATCTCTCCGTTTTCCTTTAACTGGGCTTGTGGTCTAGTAGCTATGACATTCGTTTCACAGACGAAGGATCGCAGGTGCAAATCCTGCCAGGCCCATCCTACTCTATCACAACAGTCTTTGTAGAAACTTTCTCAACGTAGCCTAATCTTCCGGATAATTCCCCTAATTGCTTTGAAGTGTCGTCTATCAGCGCTTTCAGCTGATTTATGTTGTTCACTTGCTGTTCCATAGAGTCCATGCGGTCTTTCAGCAGTTCAATAGTGCTCGTGACTTCATTGAGTACTGTAAGATTGGAATTTAGCTTATCGTTAAGGGCATCAGTTTGCTTGAAAAAGTTCTGTACAGTTTCATTCAAATTTGCAGCCTTGTCTGCAAGCTCGCGCGCAGCAAATTTTGCGTCAGTCCTCTCTGATTCTATGTCTCTGGCGTGATGTGAGATCGCAACCATTCCCGCATTTGTTTTTTGCAGGTCCCTTAAAGTTGCTGAGCTGCGCCTCTCCAAGCCAGCAAGAGCTTTGGAGAACGATTCCATGCCAGCAACCATCTTATGCAAGACTCTGGGGTTCCAAGCGCTTTCCAGCGCCAATATTCTTTTGTTAACATCTAGAACAGAGTTTTTGAGGTCGCGCATCTTAGGGATCTCCAATTCAAGCCCCCGGATCATGCGGCTGGCCTTCAAGTCCCTGCTTCTCAAAGCTGCTAATTCCCGCCTTATGGCAGCAAGCTCGCTTTCAGTAACTTTTTTATGCCTCGAGAGTTTTGTAGAAGTATCCTCTAGTTCGCGCTTATGCTTCCTTATTTTAGATTCAAGCCCCCGTAGCGGGTTTGCCATTACATACCTCCTCCTTTTGACACTAATTAAAGCTTCGTTGCTCTCGCTTAGTGTGGAAAACTGGACCCATGAGCTCCATTCTCCTCTTCGCCGAAACCGCAGGCCTGAAAAGGTGCCAGAACACCTTTTGGAGCCAGTCTATCCACTCTTGGTCATAGATGAAATACACTAGGGAAACTTTCTCGTCAAGTTCCTTAGGTGCGTAATCTGCGGGATCCAAGTCTTCCCTAAGTACCGCAACTTTATCATCAATTATAGTGCATCTTAATGGCTGATATCTGTGCCGTATCTCAACAGCATCCCAGCCAACCCTGCTGTTTAGCGCAAGAATATCACGAACACTATCAATTCCTGCTAGCTCTACGCGGGTCAGAATTTTAGACGAAACTTTTTTCCTGGAAAGATTTTCCAGCAAATCCCGAATTTCTTTATCATGATTTGCCATCTTGCTCCAAGTCATGTTTCCAGAGAAAAACAAAATCTGCTGCTCGGCAGCAGCCAAATGCTTCAAAAATCTGTTGAGATTCTCCTTTGAATTGTACTCGCTTTCCCTTAACTTAATGATTTTTCCCTTGTTCTTGTCAACAAACTGGAAAATTTCAGACGGAGAGAAGTCCATTTTATGGCGCCCTGCTTCAATCTGTTTCAACAAGTGCTCTCGCACTTCAGAAGCTCCGGGCAGTCCTGTGTTATTCCAGAAAACTATCTTCAATGCTCCCCTCGTTCCTGACCTAAAAGTCCTGCTCGAAATTGTTCCCTCATGCGCCTCAATCTTTTGGACATAATTGTCTGCGGTCCTCCAGTTGACTTTCAGCAGCAAAGCAATTTCTTGAACAGTTCTTGGTTTTGCGTGAATAAATTCGTTTATCTTCTTTATCGTGGCCTGCTCCAACATATATTAATATACAACACCTTGTATAAAAACATTCCCATAAACTACAAGTTTTCTACAACTCTATGTATATTTGGGGGTGGTTTGAATGGATTTGGAACAAATGGAGTTAAGGAGTCAGGCAGGAGTGGACGAGCTTTTAGGGCGGTTAGAGCAGGCCTTTTTCGAGCACGACTACAACCTTTTCCTAGAAACTCTTGTCACATTAATGAGGCAGGTTTAAATGACTAACGCGTGGCACAGAAACTGATGGACGAGCTTCACTATAGTACCGGAGTACTGAAGGCAATACTTGTCGCATCCACAACAGATGATGCTTTTGATTTTCCGACATCTGTAGGATGGGCCCATAGCCATGTCATGAATGGAACCATAGAATTCGCAACAAGCAAGCCAGGCACGTTAAGCTTTGGCAACTTCATGGTTGGACGCAGCTATGAATGGAAAATGTGGGATTACTATCAAAAAAGAATGCAGGATGCTACAAATCCCATAGACGATAGAGTAAGAAAAGCTCTTGATGATATGTTCGAGCCGCATCAGCATCACGCGCCGCCAGAAAGGCCGTATTGGGATACAAAATTTGAAAATTACTATAAAGGTGCGCCTTTCTTGCCTGGAATTTGTCCGGTGGTCTTTGGCCCTAGAAGATTCACTTTATCGCAGCAAGTCCTTGTGGACGCAAAGAAATTCTCCGAATCAATATTTGATGAAGAGAGAAAATCAATAAACGGAATAGGAAAATTAGTCAGGAAATACATAGAGAGTGGCGTCCTAAATAAAGGAAAGCTTATTGTAGATTAATCTTTTTTTGTTCTTCCCCCTCTTTCTCTTCCGCGTTTTCTTGCTGCTCATGCTCTTCTTCTCTCCCCGCAAGTTCTGCAGCCTCAATCTCTTTTGCCGCCTGTTCAGCTTCTTCCAGCCTTTTCTCAACTTCTTCAGGTACTGGGAGCTTTTCGCCAGGATTTATTTTGAAATATTCGTAGAATTTTCTAGTCGGCTGCAGCCATTTGCTTAAGCCAGATTTATGCGCCTCTATGAAGCCTTTCTCTCGCAATAATTTTATGTGATTGTATGCCTTGTTTGATCTTACGCGAACGACATCGCACTGCCTTGAACCTCCGCGCCACGCAATATAAGCCAAAGTTTCCAGAACAGAAATGTCAAATTCAGGAATAGCAGCTTCCCTAACAAGATCAGTGTGCTCATCAGGTATCTTGAATTTCCAAAGCTCGCCATCTTGAACTAATTTTATGCCTGGCCTTGAATCATGCTCCTGTTTTATTTTTTCCAAATGCTTCCTGATATCGTCCTTAAGGCCTAGATTCAGCTTGTTTGCAAGCATTTCAACAGTGACGCCTTCTGGTATGCAGAAGAGAATTGACTCTATCTTTGCCTTCAGCTCCAGCTCCTGATTATCATGCTCGCTTAGCTTTTCGTTCAGCTCTATTCTTTCTACCAGGCTCGCCAGATTTTCCGGCTCTTCACCTTTTGTTGCTTCTTGATTCCTTTTCCTTGCCATTTACTTCCCTCTTTGCTTCTTTGCAGGTTTGCCTTTCTTAGGAGGAATATCTAATGCCTTGCCAGAGCTTTCCATAAGAGATTCTCCTTTGTCGTCAGCAGGCTTCTCTTCAGCTTCTTTCTCATCTTCTTCGTATTCTTCTCTTGATAAGTCCCTGCTCAAGTCCTTTTCGGATGTCTTAATGAGTATTTCCCCAAAAGCTTCCTCCTGCCGCAATTCTAAACGGCCCTGGTTTGCTAGATGCAATAGAGGAATAAGAGTCCATACAACATCTCTTTTTTCCTTGCTGGGGATCACTTCCTCAAATTTGATCACAGTTCTTTTGAATTCAGCAAAAATATCCCTCAACTTGTTGAAAACAGTCTCGATCTTCCCGAAAATGTCAATCTTCCTGATTTCTATGTGAGGTGTTGGCGGCGGCCTGAGGGATTCCCATCTCTCCCTTCTCCTCTCATCAACCTCTACAGCTTTCTTCAGGGCTTCTACAAGCTCAAATATAGTGACCTTTCTTTTTCTAGGCAGGGGAATCTTAGTATCAAGCTTAGCTTTAGTGAAGTGCTTCTCACCAGGCTCCATGTCAAGATCGTCAGCTTCTTCAGTCTCAAATTTTTCAGGGTTTGTCAGCATCAACAACTGTTCTAAACCGATGCGCTCAGCCTTCATTTTTAGCAGCACAGCAGCCGCCAGTATTACTTTCCCTGACAAGCGGAAATTCATTTCCTTGAGCTTCTTCACTGTCGCGAGATATTCTTGTGATAACACAGAGATGTCAATGTCCCAAGGATCTATTTTTCCTTCCCTTGCTAATTCATAGATAAGGGTCTGCCAAGTGACATCGTCTTCTTCCACAATGAGTTTATAGAAAAACTCATCCGCCTTTCCTATGTTGTCATTTGTCATATTAGTATTATTGTTAGCGCAAAGATAAGTATGCTGAACAGGAATGTACCAAGCCAGATCCATTTGCTCCAGAACATTACTTTCGCTCCGTCAAGAGGATTGAATGGAATCAAGTTAAAGATGGCAAGCCACGCATTGACTTGCGCACCAACAGCAAATATCTTGATTGGCATTATCATTGCCAATGCTATGAAAATCAGGCCAAGAATTATGTTTATCACTGCGCCTATTATGCCTATCTGGCCGACATCCTCCTTCTTTAATGTGACAAGGAACGGGTTCTCCCTAGATTTTTTGGAAGGAGCGATCATTACAGCGCCAGGAGCAGCGAATACAAAACCGCCCCTGCTGATGAGCGCTATCACAACAGCAAGACCCAGGCCGGCAGGCCATGCCCTGAATTCTGCCCACAACCCTTTCTTCTGCGCAACATACTTATGCCCTAGTTCGTGCAGCACGAATGCAAGGCCTACTATGATCAAGGACTGCAAAAAGAAGTTTAACATGGCCACAACATTGCTGTAAAGGCCTTGTATGAAAATTTCCTCTCTGAAGAGAATTAGCTGAAATGAAAAGGCCAGCGCTACGGATGCGAGCGCTATGTCCCGCACTTCTTTCCCGGAAAAATGGAATTCATATTTTGTTTTTGCCATTATATCTTCAAGCTCACTACAGCAGACTCTCCTTCCTTGTTCATAGACACTCCATAGAGCGCTTCAGATTCTGATATTACCGAATCATTGTGACTGATTATAAGTACTTGAGCCCTGCCAGCGTACTCCTTTAGCAGCTTTGCTACTTTTTCAGAGTTCAACTTGTCTAAAGCAGCATCAATCTCGTCCAACAGATAAAATGATGCGGGTTCATGCTCTTGGATCGCAAATATGAAAGCTAAAGCAAGCAATGTCTTTTCGCCGCCAGACAATGATGCAAGGGAAACGCGCTTCCTCTTGCTGTCTGCAAGGCTTACAGCAACGCCGCCTGCGAACGGGTCGATTTCATTCTCCAAAACAAATACGCCGTTGTACTTCACATTTACCTTGTTATAGATGTTAGAGAAATGTTGGTTTATTTCATTAAAGGTCTTCATGAAAGTTTCCTTCTTCTTCGCCTCGACTTCCTCTATTATCTGTATTACGGCAGACTTTTCCTCTGCTAATTTGGAGACTTTCACAGACAATTCGTTATGCTCCTTGATTATATCCTCAAACACTTCAAGGGCACGCATATTTACATTTCCTAAAGCATCAAGTTTTGCCTGCACTTCATGAATTTTCTTTTTGGCATCGTCAATCGTCTTCACAGTCTTAGGCTCTATGCCAGTGAACTGGTTTAGGTCTTCGTCTATTGCAGCGACTTCTGCCTCATGCTGCGCCTTTTCTATGGCAAGATTGTTCTTCTCTTGCTCCAATCTGCCTTGGTCCAGCAGGCACTTGTTGTAATTGTTTTCCTCATCACGCAACGTATTGCTCATTCCAGTCTGCTGCTCAAATAAGGCCTTCAATTTGCTGTGGAAACTTTGCTGCTCCTTTTCTTTTTGCTCCAAGGCCTTGTCGTGCTGCTTTACTTTTGCTTCTTCATCAGAGATTTGCTTCTCAAAGCTCTTCTTTTCCTTGTCAAGTTCCTTTAGAACGCGATCGATATTCTGCTGCTCTGGAATCAGCGCATTAGTTATTGTGGCATTAATCGCAGCAAGCTGCGCCTCGATATCAGACCTCTTTTTCTGGAGCTCTTCAGCCCTTTCTGCAGAGCTGCCGAATTGCAATTCCTTTAACTGCAGACTAATATTATTCCTTTCTCCAATCTTTTCCGCAATTTCCTTTTCAATTTCCTGCAAATCGCTTTCAGTGTCCTTGCCTTGTGCCTCTAGCTTTTCTATACTGCTCTTAATGGAACTGGACCTCTTTTCCAAGGCGTTGGAGGTCTCAGCGAGCTTGCCTTTCTCCGCCAACTCTGCTTTAGCATCGATTTCAGCCTTGGCTTTCCTCAAATTAAAGAGATCTTCATCCAAATCTCCCCTCTGTCTCTCTAGTTTGGATAATTGTTCGTTAAGCTTTCCAACCTCCAACTCCAATTTGTCTATGTTTTCACTAGCTGCAGATTCAAAAACCAAGTTGCTCTGCTGCCTGTAACCGCCAGTTATGGCGCCGCTGGGCTCGAACAAATCTCCATCAAGAGTTACCATGCGGGACTTGCCAACACCCAGTGTTTTGGCAGTATCAACATTCTGCACAACTAATGTATTTCGGAAAATATACTTGAAAATTTTCTTGTACTTGGGCTCGCACGCAATCAATTCGTTAGCCAGCCCTAGAACGCCGCCTTTTTTCAGTGTCGCCGCAGAGATTTCGACATCATCAGACCTTAACTTATCCAACGGAAGGAATGTTGCAACCCCTGCCCTGCTGTTTTTCAGCAGTTCTAGGCATTTTATCCCTGTTTCAACAGTGTCAACAACGATGTTCTTCATCCTGTTGCCAGCCGCAATACTCAATGCAGTGGCGTACTGCGGTTTGGCTTGCCCTAGTTCTGCAACTGTCCCAAGGACGCCAGAGATTTTCTTTTCCTTTATGACTCTGATTGCGGAATCGCGCAAAAGCGCTTCCTGTGACCCGCGCGCAAGGATCTTGTTCTTCGTTAATTGCGACTCCTTTGACATCAAGTCTTTCTTTAATTCGCCAATTTCAAGTGCTAGTCTAGAATCCTGCTTTGCAAGAACATCAATTTTTCCTACCAAATCTTTTTGCTGCTCCTTTGCAGCAGAAAAATCTTTTGTGGTGTTCTTAATCTGCGACAAGCGTTCATCAATAAGTTTCAATTCGCTTCCCTGTATCTGTATCTTGGCTCTTAACTCGTGCGTCTGCATTGACAGTTTGTCTTTCTTGTTCTTCAAACCCTCTATAGAACTCTCGAGCTTGTTGAAATCTGTTTCAAGCTCCTTTAGATCAGAAACAGAGCCTTTTTTCAGCATAGCTTCCTGTTTTTGCAAAGTATTAAGTTCTGTTTCAAGCTCCTTCTTCTGAGATTCAGACTCCCTTAGTTTAACTTTAATTGTGGCCAGGCTTTGTTCCAGGTCAGAGCGCCTTTTCTGCACACGCTCAATCTCGTTTAACGATGTTGAAATCAAGGTGCGCGCCTTTTCCAGTTGTACACGAATTTCTTCAACTTCTTTTTGCAGCAATAATGAGTCTTCCCCACCGCGCTTCTGTATGTCCTTCTCCAATTTCTGCAAGTCCTGCTTGTATTGAGCAATCTTCTTGCCGGAAATATCCAGCTCCAGCTTTATGTTGCCCAGATTAAGGACGCGAGTCTCAATTTCTTCAGCAGCAGCATTCATTTTTTCGCTGGCGTAATTGCGCCTTACAGTCAGCTCGCCAGCTTGGTAAGCTTTCAAGTCATTCTGCAGCTCCCTGTACTTCTCAGCACCCTTCTTTTCTTCCTCCAGATTTCTCATGAAGTTCTCTTTTTCTCTCAAAATGATGGAAACTTCCTTCAAACGTTCCTCAACTTTGTTCAATTCAGATAGCGCCTTGTTCTTTTTTTCCTCGTAAACAGAAATTCCGGCAATTTCCTCTATCAAATATCTCCTTTCCAAAGTCTTCAAGTCGACAAAACGAGCAATATCTCCCTGCAGGATTATGTTATGGCCGTCTGGATGGATCCTTGCAGCGCTCAAAAGCTCCAGTACTTGCTGTCTAGTCACATTCTTGTCGTTTATCTTGAACTGCGTCTGTCCAGATTTCTTTATCTTCCTTTTAATTTCAACTTCTTTTTCCTCGTAAGGGAATATTTTAGAGCTGTTATCCAATACAATAACGACTTCTCCTTCTGAAGCAACAGTATTCTTCCTTTTGAACAGAAGATCAGCATAATTTTCAGCTCTCAAGTCCTTCGAACTCAGCCGGCCTAGAATAAAGCACAAGGCGTCCAACACATTGCTCTTGCCAGATCCATTGGGACCGATAACGCAGTTTAGGCCGGACTGGAACACCAAGTCGACCTTGCGGTTAAAGGACTTAAAGCCCCTTAAGCTGAGCCTACGTATGCTAGTTTTCATTAGCACCCCTAACGAAGAGTTTCATTTAAACCTTTTGTCAAACATAACGCTTTTATAAGCCATTTATCATAATAACATATGGACGTTAAATATCTGGCCTTAGGTCTATTGGGATTCCTAGTGTTTATTGCAATGCTCGGCCCTGTCAATATTACTGGCGCAGCAACAGTAAGTCCTGTAACAAGATTCTCAGACCTTCTGTCAGTTTTGCCTTGGATGCTCTTGTTCCTGGCATTGTGGGTGGGCTACAAGCAAAGCAAGGCCAAAGCATAAGTTAAGGAGTCAGCCTTTGCGGATCTCTCGGAAACAAAACAGCTTCTCTTATATTATCCAGGCCGAGTATATTCTTTACTAATCGGTCTATGCCCATTCCAAAACCCCCGTGCGCAGGCATTCCATACTTAAAAGCAGCCAAGTAAAAATCAAAATCCTTAGCCTTGAGATTTTTTTCCTTCATTTGCTTTTCAAGAACTTCAATCCGATGCTCCCTTTGTCCTCCAGATGACATCTCTTCTCCCTTATACTCAAAGTCAAAGCCTCTGCTCAGTTTCGTGCCGTCCTTCATTATGTAGAACGGCTTCTGCGACCAGGGATATTTGGTTATGAAATAAGCATCAGTCTTATATTTCTCCTTAACGATGCCACCTAACTTCTTTTCCTCATCAGTCCCAATATCATCACCGAACTTCAGCTTGGAGCCTTCTTTGCCCAGCAACTTAAGGGCTTCCTCGTAAGTGATCCTTGGAAACGGCAGTTTCGGCGCCTCTAATTCAACTTTCAGCAAATTTAATTCGGGTCTCGCATATTTTTCCAATTCTCCAATTACGAAAACAAATAATTTCTCTAGTGTCTGTAAAACATCTTCTTCATCCTTTATCCAAGCCATCTCAAAATCAAGCTGCGTGAATTCGGCCAAATGCCTGGTAGTGTGAGATTCTTCAGCCCTAAAATTTGGCCCGATCTCGAAAACCCTGTCCAGGCCTGCAGACAGCATCATCTGCTTGTAGAGCTGCTGCGATTGCGACAAATACGCCTTTTTGTCATAGTAAACAACTGGGAACAAGGTTGCGCCGCCTTCAGCTCCCGCTCCTACGAGTTTGGGCGTTTGTATTTCAGTGAAATTATGCGCAATCAGGAAATTCCTTATTGCGTGGTTGATGACAGACCGTATTTTGAACACCGCAGCGTTCTTCTGGTGCCTCAAATCAAGCACGCGCCAATCCAATCTTTTTGACAAATCTGTGGCTATCTTTCCACTCATATCTATTGGAAGTCTAGGATCAGCTTCTGAAAGAACTTCAAAATCTTCAAGCTGTAGCTCCTTGCCGCCTGCCTTGGCTTTAGATGCCTGGATTTTGCCCTTGGCAATTAATACAGACTCATGCGTTACTTTAGCAATTTTATCTACAAGTTTAGAATTAGTCGAAACTAATTGCAAAACGCCTGCTCTGTCTCTTAATTTGATGAACGCAATTTTCCCTAAAGACTTGACTTCAGCAGCCCAGCCGCCCACGATAACTTCAGCGCCTTCTTTCTTTTGCTGAACTTCAGAACTGTAAACTCTTTTGCTTATGTCTAGAGCCATTATTGCTAGTCCTCAAACTCTCCCAGAGTTTTCTGACCTTTAAGCTTTTCCAAGTCCTTTATTGTACCCCAGCTCTTCCTTATGTATTCCTGCACCTCAGGCTTTTCCCAGTTGCTCTTAAGGTAATGCTTAGTGATATTATCAGCAGCATAGCCGCTGCCAAAATCAATGCCCAACTCTTTCTTGATGGCTTCAATCTCTTCATCCCTTGTGACTTTAGCCAATATCGAGGCTGCGGAACACGTTGGATACTTTTGATCCGCCTTATGTTCAGAAACTATTTTCACAGTTTTATGTATCAAATCCTTGCGAATCATTTGCTCGAACTTTTTTCCGTCAGGACTTGTCGGAGAATCAACATATACAATGTCGGGAGCTAAGTCATTGATTAGCTCTGCAACTTTCAGAGCCTCCAACTGATTCAAGTTCAGCCCAACCGCAGAGCGCGAGTCAATTTCCTTAGCGGTTATCACAGAAATCTTGTAATTTTTGGATAATTTAGTCAGCAGATGGAATAGTTTCTCCCGCTGGCCAGGAGAAAGCAGCTTGGAATCTTTAACTCTTAGAGAATTAAGCTCTTCAGTCTGGCTATCTTCAATGCAATAGGCCGCCATAACTAGAGGCCCCATAACAGGCCCTCTACCCGCTTCGTCAATGCCGCAGATTTTCGCCATGTGATTGATAGCGAGAGGAGGATTTGAACCTCCGACCTTCGGGTGTCTCAAATACTTATGAGCCCGACGAGCACTCCAAGCTGCTCCATCTCGCTGAAACTTCAAGAGAAAAAATGCTTTATAAGGCTTTATTCCAGCTGCTTGTACTTGACAACACCCTGTATCACATTAAGATAATTCTGGCCGAGCTTTGTCATCTTTCCGCGGGACATTACTATAACAGGATATTTTTTCTGCACGCCTTCAGAGTATGCTACTGAAAGATCGGCTTCTGTAATGGATTTTTTATTGACAACAAAGACAAGGAATTTCATAGGGTCTATGTTTGTTGGAATTGACGCAAGAATAATCGCTTCTTTTCCTCTCTTCTTTAATTCTTTGTTATGGATTTCCGCCCCTTTTTCCGTTAGCCAAGTAGTTGCAGCATCAACAAGCGAAGAAGGCTCGCCCTTGATGAACTTGGCAGCCTCCTCAATAATGGATGGCTCCTTAGGCTTCTCTTCCTTAGGAGTTTCCCTGACGACTTTCTGGGGAGCAGTCTGAACAGGTTTCAGATGCTCAGCGAAATCTTTTGATTTCGCTTGAATGTCTAATGCATTGCTAGGGATTTTCTTAGGGGCTTCCTCTTCGGCGACTTCTTCCGCCTCCGGCTCTTCAGCCACTTCCATCTCAACTTGGACTTTGGGAGGTTCCACCTTCCTGATTTCTACTCTTTGTACAACTTTTGTCTGTATTTTAGCGCGTTTTTTCTCTTCCATCTCCCTCTCTTTCTTTTCAATCTCCTCCAAGCGAGCTTTGAATTCCTCTCTTTTCTTTTGAATCTCAGGATTTGCTGCCGCAGTAGCTACTGCTGTTGGAGATGCGAAATTCTTTGCAGCAGGCTTGATATTTTCCAGGAGCTTTTTGATTTTCTGGTTGGCAAGAACTTCGTGACCCATTACATGATAAACAGGGACATCGCCAACTTTGTCCTGCGTTGCCTTAATTTTGCCAGCATCAATCAATTGTGTCAAGAAAGCTTTGGCAAGGAAACTGTCAATGTTCAACTTTGTGGAGACTTCGATAGGCAGGACTGGGCCTGATCTCACTAGGTCGTATACTTTATCCAGTGTCGCCATTGTACAAGTGCTAAGGATTTACAAAAACTAAACTCTTATCAATCTTTCCACTCAGCGCGTCAGCCAATTTGATGCCGCCCAAAGCTTCTGGCAGCAGGATATAATTCGCTCCAGCTTTTTTCAGCTTCGGCACCATTTTTGCATCAGAGGCCCGTACAGCAATTTTAGCAAAAGGATTCAATTCCTTAGCAGTAAGGGTAAGCAACAAATTTTTCCCATCCTCCCCCAATGCTATAGCTATGCCGGCAGCTTTCTGGATTCCTGCTTCGCGCAAGACATGTTCATCTATGTGCCCAACATCCATCACCATCAAATTCTGCGCCTTCAATCTGTTGATGATATCCTTATCTTTTTCAAGAAAAACAACTTGCTCTCCTTGTTCCAGTAATCTTTTTCCTATGTTGCCGCCGACCTTGCCGGCGCCGCAAACAATGTAGTGGCCCTTCATCTTCTTAATGGAAGATAATATGCGGGACTCCTTTAAGAATTCTCCGAATCTTCCCTCTACTGCAAGGCCGAAGGCAGTCCAGATTGCAAACCATATCAGGATTGCCCCAAAAAGATTAAGGCCTATGACTAGGCTATGGGGTTCTGCGGTCTGCGCCTTTCCTGCAAGAGCTTCTATGGAAGTAAAAAATGCGCCGGTAGGCTCATAACCAGAAACAGAGAATCCGATAAAACCGATTGATAATATGATAACAATAAGTGCTATGAGATAGAAAAGTTGTCTGACTACCGCTCCAGTGGCCAGGAAGCTGGATTTCATATCAAAAATAAGGATAATTCTAGATTATAAAGAATGTGCTATTCAGGGTTGTACATTCGTTTGTGTTCTTTTCTTTCTGCATCTACTGCTATTGCTGCAAAGACGCCCTTCGCCGCATTCTCTTGTATCTGTCTAGTTTTTCGCAAAATACCTCTCACACGTTCCCTTTCTTCAGGAGTATATTGTTTGGGTAGTTCTGGCTTTTTACCATACAATTTTTTATCTATCTTAGCTCTCAATGCCCTATAGAGTTTATTGTTGACAAGAATTCCTATTGTATCATAATATCTTTCTGGTATGTTCGCTGCAACCAGTGTTTGCAGCGCAGACTCCTCTTCTGTCCTGATAAAGCCATTGATTTTTTCATAAGACTCTGGAAATAGTTTTGAGAACTCTTCTTCCGATAATCTGCGTTCTGACTTCTTTGCCTCTGATTTCAATCTCTCAAATTCCCTGGGCTTGTCCCTGACAAAGAAAAGCGCCGATGTTAATTGATTCTCTCTGAAATCCTGTAATATGTCACCGACATCATCTTTCATCTGAAAAACTCTCGCGAAATTTTTTACTGCTGGTACGGCTGCAGTAATCTGTTCTTGGGCTGGAGGATGATAATCTCCGACGGGAATTATTGACCAGTAGAACAAGCCGCCACATATTTTATCCAGATATTTCTCAAGAAATTCTTCAAAAGTCACATTTTTGTTGTCAAGCTTCCCGTGCTCTCTCTGCCAATACATGCCGTCAAACATAAATCTTTGCAGGTCTTCAATTAAGTAGAAAATCTTGTAGTAGTTTTCTCTAGACAAAATTCCTTTCCTTTCATGCCTCGACAGCATTGTAAGCGTGCCCCATAAACAGTCTCTCTGTGCCCACATAGTTTCTAAAGTCACTGGTAATTCTTTGTCGATCATGTCGTCAGCAAGTGCTACTGCCCTTGAACCTAAGTCTACAAGTGCTGCGCAAGCTACCCGCTCTCTCTTTGGCATTCCGACCTCTTGCCCGATTGTTAAAGTTAGGATGGCCCATGGTTTGCAACCATAGGTTGCCCAAGCCGGAATTCCATGATACTTTGCCGTGGCGCCGACTTCTTTGGCTACACCTCTGTAATCCCTGATTATGTCTTTGGCCAATTTCTCTTCCAATGCATCGCTTTCTGGCATGAAAAAGATGCGAATGTTAGCGTTAAAAAACTAAGTGCAGGGGCGAGGATTCGAACCTCGGTAAGCACTAAGCTATACGGTCCTAAGCCGTACCCGTTTGACCGCTTCGGTACCCCTGCGTAAATTTGTATTCAAAATTCGACTTAAAAGGCTAATCCTTAAGCCTGATTGCTGCCAGCTCGCGTTGTGGCCAAGCTTTCAGGAATTTCTTATTTTGTATTTTCATGGCCTTGCCCTTCTTCGGCTGTGCTGGGTCATTAACATAAATATTACCTTTGTCGTAGCCCACTATAGCAACAGAATGCGTTGTGCCATACCACCTAGCTATTAATTTGGAAAAGTCTACATCTGCGACTAGCAAATAGCCTTTGTCGAGGAGGTTTCTAATACCTTGCAGGCCTTTAAGCTTTCTGGAAAAAACTTTCTTCTTTATAATTGAAGGCAATAATTTTACCACATCTTTGATGTTGCTTTCTTTTATATAAAATTCCGCTAATTGTTTTGGATAATGCTCGTATAGATAACCAGTACCTTCACGCAAAAGTCCTTTGTATAATTTAGGGCTGCTGTACTCCTTGACTTCAAAGCCCATCTTCATCAGTTTGGGATAGATTACGAACCACCAAGCGCCTTTCTTCTTCGGCTTGCGGAGCATTTTGTCTAGCTTGCGCCAATTGAATTCCTTTTTCGGCAAGAAATACTTCAAAATCATGCGAAAACTGGATTCCACGCAACGGGCTTCATCCTTAGTCAAGTCAGGGATATGTGGTACGTCGTATATTACCATATTAGTTAATGGGCCCTACAGGATTTGCACCTGTGATCTCCCCGACGTCAACGGGACGTCATGTGCAGTAAGCACATTGGCGAAGGTTTTCCTTCGGCTTATAGCTACTAGACCAAGGGCCCAGGTCCTCCGCAAGCTTTAGCTTGGCGCGCTTGCTCAGAGTCAGATTTAAAACCTCGGAATTGGTTTAAAAGCTATGTCCTTACCGCAGGTTTTGAAAGAAGCTAGGAAATTAGCAGTTCCAAATGCTACCGAGACAAAAAGGGTTAACTCCCTAGTCAAGGAGGTAATCTCTAAGGTCAGTTCAGCGCTGAAGAGGCAAGGCATAAGCGCGAAGATTGTTGTTGGCGGCTCTGTCGCAAAGGGAACATGGCTGCCAGGTGTTTCAGACATGGATTTCTTTGTTATTTTCAATTACAGCAAGTTTTCAGACAAGTCTGCACAGCTTTCAAATTTTGCTGAGAAAATCTTGAGAAAAGCATTCAGGAATTTGCAGAGAATGGGCGGCAGCAGGGATTACTTTTCTGCCAGGTATAAGGATTACCAGTTAGAATTTGTGCCCGTATTGGACATATCTGCAGGAAAAGAAGCCAAGAACATAACAGATTACTCCCCATTACATGTTGCCTGGGTTGCAAAACGTGCAAAAAACAAAGATGATATAAGATTGGCTAAGCAATTCATGAAATCTTGCGGAGTTTACGGTGCGGAGTCGTACATATCCGGCTTTAGTGGGCATGCCGTCGATATTTTAGTGGCTCATTATGGAAGTTTTGAAAGATTTTTGAGGGCCGCAGCCAAATGGAAGGACCACGAGTTTCTAGACCCGCAGAAACATTACAAGAACAGCCAAGAGGCCATGGAATCTGTCAGCCAGTCTAAAATTATCGGCCCATTGTTTATTGTTGATCCAATAGAGAAAGGAAGAAATGCCGCTGCTGCGCTGGGAAAAGAAAAATATAATTTGTTCAGAAGTTCTGTGAGAAAATTTTTGACAAAACCAACTGTTGAGTATTTTGTAGAAAAAGAGCCATCTCTCAAGGATTTGGCAAGCAAGGCAAGGGGAAGGAGCCTGATAGTCTTTGAACGTGCTACTCCAAAGGGAAAGCCAGATATTGTTGGGGCTGAAATGAAGCACGTCTTTGAATTGCTTGAGAAAAGATTTGCTGGAAATGACTTTGTTGTAAAGGAAAAGCGCTGGTCTCTCAATAATAAGACGCTGTTCTGGTTTTATTTTGATTCTAAACCGCTTAGCAAGACAAAACTTCACTGGGGCCCACCAGTCAAGCTAGCACAAAATCATGCCGAGAGTTTCAAGAAAGCCTGGAAAGGGCATAAAATTGTGAAGAAGAAGGGCCACTTTGTCGTAGAAATAGAAAGAAGATACAGGGAACCGCAAGAATTGGCAATGCAGCTGGCAAAAGAACTTAAACTCAAGATAATCCATAGTTAAAATGTCACTAGACACCGCAGTAAGGGATTTTTTTGCAGCAAACCAGAGCGATATGTCAACGATTGTGTTCGCAATAATCAGCATTTCAGCTTACATCCTGTTCTTTCTCGTTCTGACTGTATCCGTTTACAAGAAAAATAAAATTGCAATCTCAAAACTGGCCATCGGATTTGTGGCCCTGTACCTGACGATTGAAGCGGTGAAGATATTAACAGGAAGAGCGAGGCCTGATGGCTCTGACGCAGAGAGCTTTCCCAGCAGGCATACAGCATTGGCCTTCTTTTTGGCATACTTATGGCCAACCAAGGACTGGACAGGCAAAATGGTTGTGTATGGCTTTGCAATTTTGGTTGGTATCAGCAGATTGGTACTGGACTTGCACTGGTTCACTGACGTTATTGCAGGAGCACTGATAGGACTTGCGTTTGGATATGTGATAGAAAAAATAAACTGGAAGAAATTTCTAAAGCTTATCAGGCGTTAATACTCTGGCTCTCAGTGGTCTGGCAGTAGCAGTTTTCGCTACTAGTACACGAATGCCCCTTTGATCAGCAACTTTTGCTATGTCACTGTCAACTTCGCCGTCCATTACAACAGCATAGACACCGTCAATGTCTTCCAGCGTGCTTTCAAGCTCCTTGACAGGAACTTTTCCTAAAACAGTCAAGTTCTCATCAAGGATGAAAGCTCCTCTTGTTCCAAGAACTTCGTCAGCCATCGCTTTCAACGGCTTGAGATTCCTGTCGTCCCTCGTACTGGAGCTGCTGCTCGAATAACTTCTGCCAGAACCTCTGTCCCTGCCTCTTGAATAGTCAGACCGCTCGCGCTCCCTCTCTTCGTCCTGAACAACAGCAGGTTCGCTGACTGTAGTTGTGCCAGGAACTGCAGAGCTTGCTGTTGCAGTAACTCCAAGCTCAGTCTTGGCCTGCTCCCAAGGTACTTTTAATCTTAGCGCCTTGAGGATTTCCTTTTGCTGCAACTCTTCGACTTCTTTTCCGTCTGGAGCCCTTGCTACAAAGTCCAAGTCTGTCAGACCAGCAAGATTCTTTATGATAAGATCTCCGCCTCTGTCTCCATCTAGGAACAAGGTAGTCATTTTTTTCTTTGTCAGGTCAATTATTGTATCTGTAGGCTTTGCTCCTTTCATTCCAATCACATTTCTAATGCCGTATCTTAGCAAGTTGACTACATCTGCTCTGCCTTCTACAATAATTATCTCGTCAGAGCTGTCTATGTCCGGGCCTGCAGGCAGTCGGTCAGCACCGTATTCAGTAATTTCAGCTTCACGCATGCCTTGCGTCAGCATTGCAGTGAATGCCTGGCTGTCTGGCATGTCAGTCATCATTGCTTGCAGCAGTGATTTAGCCCTGTCCAGAACAAAATTCCTCTTCGCTACCCTAACATCTTCAATCTTCGTGACCTTGATTTTGGCATCACAAGGACCAACACGTTCTATTGTTTCAAGAGCCGCGCCAATTATGGCAGTTTCAGTCTTGCCCATAGAGCTAGGCAACAGGATTTCTCCAGTTGTCTTTCCGCCTCTGCTCTCTAGCTTGACATCAATTCGGCCTATTCGGCCGGATTTTTGCAGCTCCCGAAGTTCCAATTCAGAGCCCAAGAGCCCTTCTGTCTGTCCGAAGACAGCACCGATTATATCAGGTCTTTCTGCTACACCTGTCAGATCCAAACTTGCATGTATTATGTATTTTATACTTACAGGGGATATTTTTCCCATTTTTATTTCACCTCATTATTTTGGTTAAAGAAGTCGCACTAATTCTGCTGAGGAGAGATCTTCAACTGTCCTGACACGGGCAATTCTCAGAAGCTTTTCCTCTTCCCTTACCCGCACGCCGAACGATTGCAAGTATGATTTCATTTTTCTCCGCAATTCAATGCCTTTCTTGTCAGCATCAAGCAGCAATAAAGCGCTGCCGTGCCTTGATGAAAGGAATTCAGCAGTCTCGTAGAGACTCCTTTGTTTACCTTTATTGAGTATGAAGACAGCAGGAAATTCTTCCGGAATTTCCTGTGCCACGGAAAATTGTAAAAGCAATTTTGCCATGGAATCAGCCCTCAACAAGCTTCTAAGTGCTAAAAAGTCGTTTTTCCCTTCAACCACGACCACCGAATCGGAACAGTCGCGATTCAACTTTTGAATATGAGCTTTAAGCACCTCAAGCTTAGGAAGCATGATTTTTCGTACTTAATACTGTATAGTCAAGTATATATTTATAAGCCTTTCTAGGCTTATAAAGACATGAGCTTCCAAGGGCAGGTAAGATTAAGTGCGACCGAAAACTATTATCATGGTCTTGGACAGCACATTTATGGCGAAGGCGCAACAGTCTGCACAATAGGAGAGAAAGTTGTCCGGCCCGGTCTGTTTTCACCCAAATATCTTGTGATACAGCAGCAGATTTACTATGACGACGGGCATATTCATGCAGTTACTGTAGTTCCCGGACGGATAAAAATATACAAGACTGGTGAAGGCAAAGAAGTTGTAACTGAGGTGGAACCTGTCCGAATAATCGGATCTAAGCTAGAGAACGCCATAAGGGAAAGCGGATTCATTGGCCCCATACTTAAGTGGGAACCTGGAAAAGTGCCAAAAACAATTCTTGCTTAGCCGCCGAACTTGTATAAGTTCAGGAAGCTTTTCATCTCATTAAAGAAGTCCCAGCCGGTTTTCCACAGCTCTCCTTTAAGGCGCTCGAACGTGCTTCTGTATATGTATCTGTCGTAAAAGCCGCGCAGGAAGCTGTATGTGGCTGTTTGAGTCCAGTAATCTTGCCTGTCTGTTATGAGGTGGGCAGAAACGAATATATTGATCTCCCCTTTCTGCATCTTAGCTGTGTGCGTATCTTTCTTGACCTGCTCTTCATTAATTCCTTGAAGCTTGAACACTATTTCAAGCTGGAACTTGCTGTATTCATCTAAGTTCTTGTTAGCCTCCCATTTAATCTCAAATTCCTTTCCAGCAGCCTTGAGCTTTTCAGTGTATTTCTTCTCTTCAACATCAAATTTGCGCCAGGCAAGCCAGTTGTGAGCATGCTTGTATAATTCAGAAAGGTCAAAAACTCCTTCATATTGTATTCTTTCCTCGCTAAGCAGTGTTATTTTATTTGTCATGCCTTTTATTGAGAAAGGCTGAATAAAAGGTTTATGTCCTTGGAAACTTCAACCTTAACTATTTCATAATAACTAACCTTTTTATAGTCAACAATAATGATGATTATATGGGCATACTAAGGCCGACAAGAACTACAAAACCTGACGCTATTGAAGCCACGCTGGTTGTTACATTAGCAATCTGGGTAGTTTCTGTCTTGTGGCTGATAAACATGGGCTTGAACCAGAACATTATCAGCCAGCTTACCATAGATAGCCTGACAATGTTCTTCTCAGCGTTCTCATCTATCGTATTTCTAGTAATAGCGGTATTGCTTGCAAACATAAGAAAAGAGCTCCGCGGTGCTGTCTAGTTATTATTTCTTTCAGCATAGAAAGCCTTAAATCTCTTAGTTCTCGCTCGTTTCTAGGTGCTTTAGTTGGGAAAAGATGACAAATCAAGTACAGCCAATATTTATTCTGCCTGAAGGAACGATGAGAAATAGCGGGAAATCCGCACAGAAAACCAATATTTCTGCCGCCAAGGCTGTTGCCGAAACAGTTCGAACTACCTTAGGCCCTAAGGGAATGGACAAAATGCTTGTTGACAGCATGGGCGACGTTGTCATTAGCAATGACGGTGTTACAATTCTTGACGAGATGGAAATTGAGCATCCTGCAGCCAAAATGATGGTTGAAATTGCGAAGGTGCAGGAAGATGAAGTCGGTGATGGAACAACTACTGCAGTAATATTGGCCGGCGAGTTATTGAAAAATGCTGAAAATCTTCTGGACAAGGATGTTCATCCCACCGTAATTGCTAAAGGCTATCAGATAGCAGCAGAGAAGGCACAGGAAATTCTTCAGAAGTTGTGCAAATCTGTTTCTGCAGGCGAGGCTAACACTTTATTGAAGATAGCAATGACCGCAATGACAGGAAAGAATGTTGAGATTGCCAGAACAAAGCTGGCTGAAATATCTGTAAATGCAGTGCTTAAAGTCGCAAAAACTTCCAACAATTCCATATCTGTGGACTCTGATAATATCAAGATAGAGAAGAAAGAAGGCGGAGGAATTGATGACTCAGAATTGATTGAAGGCATCGTTCTTGATAAGGAAAAAGTGCATCCAGATATGCCTAGCAATGTCAATGATGCTAAAATAGCATTGCTTGACTGCCCTGTTGAAATAAAAGAGACAGAGACTGAAGCAAAAATACAGATCACTGATCCTAAACAGCTGCAGGGCTTCTGGGAACAGGAACAATCAATGCTGAAGGATATGGTAGAAAAGATCTCTGCAAGCGGTGCTAATGCAGTGTTCTGCCAGAAAGGAATTGATGATTTGGCTCAACACTACTTGGCAAAGAAGGGAATCTATGCTTCCAGGAGAGTTAAGCAGAGCGACATAGAAGCTCTAGCAAAAGCTACAGGAGCAAAAATAGTTGCTAATCTTGACGATCTTAAATCAAATGACTTGGGCTCCGCAGGATCGATAGAGGAGAGGAAACTGCACAAGGAGTCAATGACATTTGTTCAGCACTGCAAGAATCCAAAAGCAGTCACCATCCTATTGCGAGGAGGTACAGAACATGTTGTTGCTGAAGTCGAGCGTGCTGTAACTGATGCTGTTGGCGATCTCATTGCCGCACTTGTTGTGGGAAAATGTGTTGCTGGCGGCGGAGCTGTTGAAGTGGAATTGGCAAAACAGCTCAGAAATTTTGCAGACACATTGTCTGGAAGGGAACAATTGGCAGTCCAAGCTTTTTCCGAATCATTGGAAATAATCCCGCGCACGCTTGCTGAAAACGCAGGACTTGATCCTATTGATGCTCTAACAGAGTTGAAAGCAAAGCATGATAAAGGAGAGACAAATGCAGGCCTAGATGTCTTCACCGGAAAAGCAACCGACATGATAGAAAAAGGCGTCATAGAACCGTTAAAGATCAAGACCCAAGCTATTAAGTCGGCATCAGAAGTTTCAATGATGCTCTTGCGCATAGATGATGTGATTGCGGCAAGCAAGCTGAACAAAGGCCCTTCTATGCCTCCAGCAGGCGGCGGAATGGGCGATGAATACTGATTTTCCTGTTTCTAACTGTTTAACTACCGAGTAGCGAACAAGCCTTAAAATAAGGCATATTGAAAGCATAAAATGGCTAGCTCGAATTCTGACAGTTCACTCAAAAAGCTCATCCAGACCAATATCAAGACACAAGAGTCAATGAACACTGTTGTGAAGATGATGAAAGAACTTGTGTCAGCAATAAAAGAAGCCGGCGCTGAAGAGACGGAAGAAATAAAAGCTCTCGAAGCAACTGGGGACAAATCGATATCACAAAAGCTTGACCTGCTGATTCAGCAGAACAATAGCCTGATAAAAGCTATAAACGAGCTTACACAATCATTGAGAAGGCACACTGGCGAGCTTCCTCGCGGACCAGAACCAGGACCTCTTGAAAGGCCGCCACAGCCGCCACCAGAGTGGCGCCGATTGTAAAAAATGGCCAAAAAAGGTATATCGCCGATAATTGCAATCATTCTATTGCTAATGATGACTGTAGCAGTAGCTGGCGCAGCATTCTTCTGGCTCACCAGAATTCAAAATGAGCTGCAAGGCGGGACATCTGCAGCAACAACAAGGACTTTCACACAATTAGCAACATCCATTGATGTCATAGACGCAGATTACAATCTAGTGTCTGCTACGCAGGAAAACCTCAGCATCTTTTTCCATAACACTGGGAATACGAAGATTCCCGTAAGGGATGCAGATACTTCTCCTACTACTAGCTGGATTCTTCGTGATTCCAATCAAGTTGCAATATGTTCAACACTCTGGAACGGCACTCCAGGCCCTGCCTGCGAATTTGGCTGCGGAGCAAATGTCCAAATCGAACCTGGACAGATACATCGCGTCATACTCGATTTGGATGGAAGCAACTGCGAGCTGCAGAGCTTCTCCAACGGTACAGTGTTTTCATTCACAATTGATTTCGGCGGCGTCGCAACGCCTAGCGGCAGCTTCATCAAGGAATAAGGTTTTATATCGCATTAAGACTTTAGAATTATGCACGGCCACAAAGGAATTTCCATTATCGTAGCCATCATATTAGTGGTGGCAATCACACTAACATTAGCGGTCGTGCTCTTTTCCTTCGTGCAGACAACACAGAGGACTGCGCAGGGCCAGACGCAGTCTGAGACCAGCCAATTGTTTGTTAGGGCAAGCAGCTCTCTGAGGATTATAGATACTCCCATTATTGGCGCAGACAACACGACAAAGCTAGTATTGAGAAATACAGGATTCAGGGAAATAGACATAGGCGAGAACAATCTTAACATCATTGTAAGGGTGCCTTCAACTGGGGAAGCCTGCAGCTTCACCCTTAACAGCACAAATTGCGCCTTATGCACAGGAAACATGAGCGTTGGATCTATCAGAGCTATTGATGTTAACAACACCGCAGTTGCTTGCGACGGCGGCACACTTTCAGACATCTTCACGCGCAACAATGGCTTCCGCGCAGACTTAACCCTGAGCGACAGGGCAGCGTCCTTTGTAACATCACAGAGCTTTGACATCTCCACTGTTACTATATGCAGGGTTAGTCTGAGCAGTCCGCCTGATCAGGTGCATGGAAGCGCCACAAGTTCAGATCTGTTGTTTTGCTTCAATTACTCCGTTCAAAATTTGGGCAACATAGTCGACCAGTACAGATGGAGGTTTGAATTTGTGCAGATAGAAGTCTTGCCAGACACGCCATTTTTAGGTTTCTTTAATGGAACTAATTGCGACGCAGCGCTTTTGAGCGCGACATCAGGCGACTTCTTCTTTAACATAAGTCCAAATGAGATAAGAAATTTCAGTTACCGGCTCAACAACACAGTAAATGTTACAGACGTAAACTTTACTACGATAATCAGCGTATCGTCACAGAATTGCGCAGGCATAGAAGTTAGGGATACGACTGAAGCCTGCAATGCTGCAGATGCTACACCTTGTACGTCAGACTAAATGGAAAAAGGACAATCAACTGTCATAGGATTTATACTGATAACAGCAATAGCCATAGTTATCATTTCTGTGACATTATTCTGGGCTGCGCCGCTCATTGAGCAGAGCAATGCACAGCTTGAAGTTCAGAGGCTGGAGCAGAAATTCCTTGAATTGCACAGGACTATAGAAAAAGTTGCTGGAGAACAAGGACAATTGTCAATGGAGTTCAACATCGAGGAAGGGGTCTTAAGTCTACAGCCAGATAATGACAGCGATTTATTTGTAACAGAAGCTGAAAATAATATTGTTTTTGATTCGCAGTTAAAATTGCAGAATCCTATTGTCTGCAAGAGTCTTATTGAACCCATCACTTGCAATCAAATCTTCAATGAGGGCGACGCTGAAGGAGGCGTCTTAGGAGAGAACACGTCAGCATGGCTAGTAGAGCGAGCATCTGTTGAGCTGATACTGCACTACAGATACTTGCAAGATGGCACAGACTGCTTCAGAATAAAACTGGTTCCAGGAGTGCAGAGCACTGCAGGACCTGGAAGACATACAATATTCCTTACCTGGCTGCAGGAAAACACTACTGCAGGCAGCGATGCGCCTTTAGGATCAGAGTGTCCTAGCAGTCCAGGCGTGCTAAGAGAACAAGTTGTTGAATTTCACATAGAATAAAATGCAAAAGAGGGCCCAAGTCAGCATAATTTATCTTGTAATCACCTTAGCCATAGCTTTCTTCATAGCTGCAGGCGTTTTCTTTTTTGCCAGAGGTTTTACGACTGATGTCGGCGCCAACCTAGGGGAGGTAGCATTAAGCAGCGTAGCACAGCAACTAGAATCTGCAATGCTGGACCTGAAGAGAATATCTGACCAGACAAACACAACAGTGCTGAGTGTAGAACTAGAGATACCGAAAACTATTGGAGACCAGCGCTACACTATTGCAGGAGAGAATACTAGTCAAATTAGATTGCGGACATTGAGCGAAAAATCGATACTGAAAGTGCTGGAAATAAACTTCTGGGGCATATCTGTTGTGGGTTTTGCCGAATCTTCACAAGGTTTTGTCAGACTTACATTAAACCAGACAGCTGATACTGTAAGAATAGAGTGAGGAAAGGCTTTTCAAGAGCAATTTCTGTATTAAAAATGGAGGATGGCCTTTGCAATTAAACGGGTTGCAAGACGCCTTTTTGGTGCGAAAAAGGCTCCTAGCGAGAGCGTTCCTAAGGAAAAATTTCTTGTTCATAAAGCAGAAGAGGTGATTGAACACCTCAGGCCTGCACCTGAAAAGGAGCGCCCCTTAGAAAAAGAGGAGAGGCCTGGCGATTTCGAGTTATACGCACAAGTTCCTGCAGTTCCGCTGGCGCCAGCGGAGCATAGAGAAAAATTAGTTAGAATCCCATTGCCGCGAGTTTTTAGACAAGTAGAAACCCACGAAGATATTCTTGCCAAGCTCAGAGAAGTTCATGAGACGTATCCTCTAGTAACGAGCACATGGCAGGATGTGAAGTATATTGTTGCTACCGCGAACATAAGATATAATGAATTGACCAATCAGCTAGTCTACATTTTAGAAGAGCCTCCAATTACAGAAGAGGTTAAGGAGGCCATCAACAAGACCCTGCATCTTTTGCAAGAAAGGCTGGAAGTCGACCCTTCAAAACTGAAGGCGAAGAAGGAAGTTTACACATATGTTGACCAGAAGATAGAGGAAGTCTGGGATTATCTAGGCATTGTGCTGAGTGATGAAGATTCTCTGAAAGCGAAATATTACTTGTTCAGGGATACAATAGGATACGGAAAGATAGAGTCTTTAATGAGGGATCCAAACATAGAGGACATTTCCTGCGACGGCGTCGGAGTTCCAGTGTATGTTTTCCACAGAAACGCTTTGTATGGAGAAATGCCAACAAACATAATTTTTGATACTAAAGAAGAGCTGGACAGCTTTGTAATGAAATTGGCGCAGAAGTCTGGCAGAACAATTTCAGTTGCCACACCATTGTTGGATGCGACACTGCCCGACGGCAGCAGACTTCAAGCCACTTTTGGCACCGATATTGCTAGAAGGGGCAGCAATTTCAGCATCAGAAAGTTCTTCCGCCTGCCATTTACAGTCATAGACTTAGTCAATTACGGAACTTCAGATCCTCTAATTCTGGCATACTTGTGGCTTATGATAGATGAACAGCTCTCTGTCCTGGTTGCAGGAACAACTGCAGTAGGAAAAACAACTTTCCTTAATTCAATAAGCCAGTTCATCAAGCCGAACTTGAAGATAGTTTCAATTGAGGATACTGCAGAACTGCAGTTGACAAATGTTAATTGGGTCCCTCAAATCGCTCGCAGCGGTTACGGACCCAAGAAATATGGAGAAGTTTCCATGTTTGACTTGCTGAAAGCAGCGCTTAGACAAAGGCCCGATTATCTTATCGTAGGCGAGGTGAGAGGCAAGGAAGCTTATGTCATGTTTCAAGCAATGGCTACAGGGCATCCATCGTTAAGCACTCTGCACGCCGATACTATTGATGCTGTAATTGACAGATTGACTACGCCGCCGATAAATCTACCTATGTCATTATTGGAGAACCTTGATGTCATAGTGTTTTTAGAAAAAGCAAAGAAGGAAGGAAGAATGACAAGAAGGGTAGGCAAGATAATAGAAGTGGAAGGGTACAACAGGAAAACTGGGGAATTAAGAACTAACACAGTTTTTGACTGGATTCCATCTGAAGACACTTTTATCGCCAAAGATTCTTACAATCTGGTCAAGATAGCACGAAGGCTTGGCTGGAACTCTGAACACACAGTAACGGAAGTGATGAGGCGCGCCAATGTGATCAAATGGATGCGTGACAAGGGCGTTGCGAAGTTCCGCGATGTCGCCGCGATAATAAATCTCTATTATACGAATCCCAAACAGTTGGACCAGATAATGCACGGTCATGCCTAAAATGGATATTTACAAGCAGGCCTTTGAATTTTTCAAGGCCCCAATCAGGAGATACGAGAAATTTTTCTCCCCTCTAAAAAACGATCTTCAGAGAGCGCACATTACTATTCCGCCCGAACACTGGGCAGGCCTTTCAATCTTTGTAGGATTAATGACATTCTTTGTTAGCATCTTTTTCATTGTTCCGTTCACATTCGTACTGTTCGGTTTTTCAGGCATAGCGTTGGCATTCGCATTTGCACCGTTTTTCGGAGCAGGAGGATTCTTACTTGCGTATTTTTATCCCAAACTGGTTGCAGATGAAAGGAAAAAGAAAATTGACAACGCGCTTCCTTTCGGCACTTTATATATGACAACTCTTGCAAGGTCAGGATTTCCGCCTCAAAACATTTTCAAGCTTATGGCCAGCTTCAAGGAGTACGGCGAATTGTCGCACGAGGCTTCGAAAATATCAAACGATGTGGAAGCATTGGGATTAGACTTGCCGGAAGCGCTCACAAGGGCGATGAAACGCTCTCCCAGCTCTGACTGGACTGAACTCCTTGCCGGAATGAAAACTAGCATAACTGTAGGCGGAGATCTTGCCAAGTATTTGGACGAGAAAGCCAAAGGTTTTGTTGCAGGCTACAAGCGCAGGCTAGAGGAGTACAGCAATTTCCTCACACTCTTGATAGAGATTTACATAACATTAGTGATTGTTGGAGCAATATTCTTCATTGTAGTGTCATCAGTCATGAGCACTATAGGAGCAGTTCCTGTGGAACTGCTAAAGGCGACTAACTTGCTGATAATTGCAGTAGGCATACCTGTATTGACCGCAGTATTTATCTTGATAGCGAAGAGCTTGTCGCCGCTGGAGGACTGATGGATTTATCGGATTTGACTAAATTAGACTTGAAGAACCTTGAGAAGAAGTATTTAGTGATACTTTTCGGGACACCCATAGTGATTTTAGCAGCTTTTCTGCTGATGATCTTCGGTTTTGATTCTCCAACCATCTTGTTTTCCCTGTCAGTTGGTGTAATAGTTATAGCGACACCTTATTTTGCTCTAAGTTATTTGGAGTACGTAGACATTAAGAAAGCAGAAGATTCTTATCCCAATTTTCTACGCGACCTGACACAAGCAGTGAGCTCTGGCATGACAATACCTCAAGCAATAAATACCGTGTCACAGACGAATTATGATTCTCTTACAAAATATGTCTCAAGACTGCAGGCCTGGCTTTCCTGGGATCTTCCATTTCCCCAGGCATGGAGGAATTTCACAAACTTATTGAAAAGATCCGAACTGATCACAAGAATCAACGGAGTAATTTTGGAGTCCTTTGAAGCTGGCGGCGACATCTCCGCAGTATTAGTGTCATTGTCTGAAGACGTTGACACCATAAAGAAGATGGAAGCTGACAAGCAATCAACAATGCTACAGCATCTTGGCGTAATGTATGTTGTCTATTTCGTATTTCTAGGAATAATTGTTGCACTACATGAAATTCTCCTTCCCATACTGTTCCTGCAGCGCTTCGGAGTCTTCAGCGGCGTAGCTTTCCGAACCTCAGAAGTGCTAGATGCAGACTATTTCAAGAACCTTTTCTTGCTAATGACAATAGTGCAGGGCATCTGCCTGGGAATAATGTCTGGACAGATTACACAGGAGAAGCTGATCGCAGGTTTCAAGCACGTCATAATAATGCTCAGCATTGGCGTAGCAGTCTTCTTCCTACTGATCTTGCCAACAAAGCTCACATTTGATGTTGATGTCGTGCCGCAGCAGCTCGGAATAGGTCAGGCATACACTGTTGCGGGCAGCGTATTCTTCGACGGCCAGCCAGCTGCCGGCGCAAGAATAGACATTGTAACGCCTGCAAATGAAATAGTGTCGTTAACTGCAGATACTCTTGGAGGCTTTACTACGAATCTGCTGGCTCCAACGCAGTCAGGCACGTATACGCTAACCATAGTTATGACATTTACGGGCGAAACCAGGTCAGTCATCAGAACAATAACAGTCGCATGATAAACAAACGGGGCCAAACTTGGATAGAATTTTTGATAGCAACAGTCGCTTTTTTAGGAGCGATAAGCATCCTGTTTGTCACAGTTGGCGGCCAGTTCAGGGAAGAGTCGGACAAAGTAACATTTCAGAGCAATTGCATAAAGGCATCATCGCTTGAAAATTTTTTCCTGCAGCCAGGAGAACCAGAGGATTGGGAAACTGACTCTCCAGACATATTTGGCTTAAGCAACGGCACGCCAGGCGTTGTGTCAAACGCAAAATGGCTTAAAGCCAAGGAGCTGGGCTTTCCTAGCATAATTAATGTGTCGACTCCAAGTACCAGCTGGAAACTTGGCTATTCAATTTCTGCGTTTGAAACTATAACTGATGCTAGCTGTACTACAAAAAATGCAGTGTCAATATGCAGATCCTCCGGCTTGCTCAACGTAACCGCCAATTCAACTCAAACAACTAGAACAAGTCTAGTCTTGTTCTTTCCAAGCAGTACTGCAGCAATAGATGCAAGTGATGCCGATAGCAACACAACTACAACAGGATTGAATGGAACTGAAGTCTCAATATTCATGATAACAAATTCTAGCGACAACACTGACAGGGTTAACATAACGTTTACTTCAAGTCCAGATATAATTTTCATAAAGCAGTCCTCAATTTCGAGCGGGCAGAACATCACGCTGATGCTAGGAAACAAGACGGCACAGGACTCGTTTGGTGCACTTACAATTAAACCTAGAGGCCTATGCAGCGCCAAAACAAGGGCAGCAATAGCGTTTGACGATGAAGTTGCGATAGCAGACTTCAACTTGCAGGCATGGTAATGAACAAGAAAGGTTTGTATTTCTGGGTAGAAATGATATTCCTAGTCATAGTTTTCATATTGATATTTGCCAACCTGCCAAGATCTGCAGATAATTTCATAAATGTAAAAGATAGGAACGATCTGGGAAATTTCGGTTTCAGCACGCTAAGAAGTTTGGACAACATAGGTACGCTGGATAACGCAACTAATGATACAGACTTCTCGGCAACAAACTTTACTGTGTTGTCTTCTTACATCAGAGGCAGCTTCCCTAGCACCATAGAGATTGACATAGAGTACTTCAATGGAACTCATTGCAGGTCTGAATTCGGTTCCATGTTGTCTAGCTGCGGGAATTTCACGAAAGCTGCAGATACCATCAGGGTTGATTATACGATGGCCAAAATGGTTAACGCAACTACAATGCATTTGTATATGAGGAGGATATTTTGATGGATAAAGGGCAATTTTATTTGATAGCGATGACTTTTGCGGCCATAACCCTGACCGCAGCGCTTTTCTTCATAGTATTTACTGAAACATCAGCAGTTGCAGAGCCTGCCGTGCCTGACGAGTTCGAAAATCTGCTTAATGCCGCACAGCAGAGGAACGACTGGGTAGAAGATTACTGGTTTAATCTTAACTGGAGTACTAGAAGAAATGTAAACATAGTTGGAGGAATATCAAACCCTGTCAGGATAGGAGCAGCCACTGCAGGATTTGACTGCAGATTTTCAGTCAGAGTATTTAACAGAACAGCTACCGGAGCATTTAATGAGGTGCCATCAAATGTTTCTTCCGCCACAGGACCTTGCGATGCAATTTTCAATGGCACAGTCGGATTTTATGAGATTTATTGGAATGCAACACCGACTCCAACAGTAGAGCCTGCAGGAAGAGATCTTTATGGCGCTACAGCAGGCCTAACACCAACCTTTTTCGCCACAACAGAGCTGGCGCCCAGCGAGGGTCTATGCAGCCATATGTCAGGTGCGCTAGCAAAGGTGAATATAGACTTGAGTTCATGCAGCGGGACTGGAAGGGAAAACTCTTTTAACTACACCGTCAATTTTACTACAACAGACTTTAATTTCGACGGTGCATTACCTTGAGAGTGTCACAACTTAATTTACCGCAGAATTTTGCAGATGTCATAGAGAAAGATATACAAAATTTTAATCCTGTTCAGCTTGAAACATTGAAAGCAGGCCTTTTGGATTTGAAAGACTCTTTTGTTATAGCAAGCCCTACTGCCTCAGGCAAAACATTGATTGCAGAACTGCTGATGGTGAAAGCTATTCTGGAAAGAAGAACAAAAGCGCTCTACATAGTCCCTCTCCGCGCATTAGCAAACGAAAAATTCTCTCGGTTTAAATCTAAATACGAGCAGCTCGGCATTAAAGTAACTGTCTCGACAGGAGATTTTGACTCCTCAGATATGTGGCTGCAGAACTACGATCTTATTGTGCTCACATCAGAGAAAACTGATTCATTGCTGAGACACAAAGCGCCATTTTTGTCTCAAGTAGGGGTTGTTGTGGTGGACGAATGCCATCTCATCACTGATGTTGGCAGAGGGCCTACATTAGAGGTTACGATCACTAGGCTTAGAAAATTGAATCCAGCAACAATTTTCCTAATGCTCTCGGCAACAATAGCAAATGCGGAAGAGCTCGCTGCATGGCTGAAGGCCAAATTAGTCAAAAGTGATTTTCGCCCCGTCAAACTGCACGAAGGAGTTTATTTTGACAGCAAGATATGGTTTGAAGAATCTCCTGCAGTGGAAATTAATGGCGATGAAATGGCAGAAATCCTTATCGCTGAAGATACAGTAAAGATGAACAAGCAGGCTATTATTTTTGCCTCCAGCAGGAGAAATGCAGAAGCAATTGCTGAACGATGTAGTAAAGCTGTCAAGAAATTACTGAACTCTGGGGAATCTCTAATGCTCGAAGGTCTTTCCAAATCAGTGCTAGAGACATTGGAACATTCAACTCCGCAGTGCAAACGCCTTGCTGAATGCATCAAAGGCGGAGTTGCATTCCATCACGCAGGCTTGGCAGGAAAGCAACGCTTGGCGATAGAAGATGCTTTCCGCAATCGGCAGATAAAGATAATCGCTGCAACTCCCACGCTTGCAGCAGGAGTTGATCTGCCAGCATATCGAGTTTTGATTAGGGACGCTAGGAGATATTATCCTGGCGCAGGTTTCATTTTCATCCCAGTTTTAGAATACGAGCAGATGCGCGGCCGTGCAGGAAGGCCCCGTTATGACAAAGAAGGGCAATCTATACTGCTAGCGCACTCCGAAAGTGAAGCTCGAGAGTTGTACAACAGATTTGTGTTGGGAGAGCCTGAAAAGATACAAAGCAAGCTTGCCGTTGAGCCCGTATTAAGAATGCATGTCCTTGCGCTAATTGCAACGGACGTTGTTTCTGATGAAACTGAAATTGAAAATTTCTTTGCAAAAACATTTTGGGGGCATCAGTTCAAGGATATTAGTTTCATCAAGGAAAAATTGGCAAAAATACTGAAGCAATTAGTGAAATGGGAGTTCATTTCACCTAGAAGCGAAGGTTATGTAGCAACAAAGCTGGGAAAAAGGGTTTCTGAGCTGTATATAGACCCGCTGTCAGCGCACAAATTCATAGAGGCAATTCAAAGATATCAAGCAACTGATTTCGGAATTTTGCAGATGCTGTCAAATTCACGCGAGCTTGCTCCGCAATTGAAAGTAAGGAAGAAAGATTTTGACATAATACTCAATGAGCTGTCATTGAGAGAGCATAAACTGATGACAAATGTGCCAAAAGAATGGGATTTGGACTACGATGATTTTCTAGATTCAGTCAAAACTGCCTTGGCATTTGAAGACTGGGCGTCTGAAGCAGGGGAGGACTTGCTTTACAAGAAGTATAACCTTACTCCTGGAGAGCTCCACAGCAAGCGCGAGATAGTGGACTGGCTTCTTTATACTATGGATGAACTATCAGGAATAATTGGAAAGCCAGAAACAACAAGCCTCAGCAGGAAATTAAGGATAAGAATGCATTATGGCGTGAAGGAAGAATTGCTGCAACTGATAAAGTTAAAGGGCATAGGCCGAATCAGAGCAAGACTGTTATGGAACAATAATTTCAAGACATTGAATGATGTAAGAAATGCAAATCCAAGAGAATTATCTCTTATTCTTGGCATCAAAACTGCAGAATCTGTTAAGGAACAGTTGCAGTCTAATGCATTTTGATTGACCTTTGCTAAAAGGTCAAGTGGGGCCGCCCAGATTTGAACTGGGATTTTACAGTCCCGAACCATAGGTACTAACCAAGTTATACTACGGCCCCAGCGGTTTTCTTGCAAAAACTAGAAATGCGGTGAATGATAAAAAGCTGTGCTCTGGCCTTGCTACCTTTCCGTCAACTTTCCAAGGCCGCTCGATTGTTTCAGTAACTTTTGTCAAAGCAAGCTTGTTTTTCTTTATCTCTTTCACAACATAGATGACTTGAGTGATTTGCGGGCAATAAATTGCGAGGAATCCTCCAGTCTTCAGAGCTTTTGCGGCATGTTTTACGACTTTGTAAGAATCCTGCAAGTCCAGCGTTATGAGGTCTACATTCCTTTCAGAGATTCCTTTAGTTATGTCTTTGTTTTTGATTTTGACATTTGTAAAGCCAAAGTTAATGAAATTTTTCCCAGATAATTGCGCAAATTCTTTCCTGCTTTCGTATGTTATGACCTTGCCAGAAGGGCCAACAACATTTGCGAGCTGCATTGCTAGCCATCCAGAACCGGTGCCAGCATCTATCGCAACAGAGCCTGACGCTAGACCCGTATTGGCAACAATTGCGCCGAAGTCCTTAGGTAATATGGTTGCAGGGCCACGCTTGCTTTTTCTTAATATATCGAGGATATTTGACTTCGTTGCCATAGCAGAAAGCTTCAACGGTAAGTTTTAAAACTTGCTTCTCTGCTTTGAGTGGTAATGTTAAGCAATCTGACTGAGTTGTACTTGAAAAAATATAAGCAGCTCCTTGCAATAACATTCATTTTGCTGCTCGTGTTTGCAGGAGTCCTTGTTTTCAATAGAATCAGCACAGGAGAGTTCATAGAAAAGGACGTTTCTCTCTCTGGGGGAACGCTAATAACAGTGCAGTCTGACTTGGACTTCGAGTTGCAGGAACTTGAGGCAGCTGTAGGCCAAGAACTGGACAGTTCTGTCAATGTAAGAAAACTTCAGGCCCTAGGTGGGACTTCAGTAGGTTATAGTTTTACCATCAAAGAGGGCATCGATACAGAAACCGCACTGCAGGCCATAGGCTCTGCAGGCCTTGATGTAGGCGAAGGAAAATATACCATAGAGGAAGCTAGTTCTGCTATTAGTGAAACTTTCTGGCAGAACACATTGATGGCAATTGCGATAGCTTTTGCAGCAATGTCAATAGTTGTTTTCATATATTTCAGGTTATTGATACCTTCCCTAGCAGTAATCCTTGCCGCAGCATCTGATATTATTGGAACTCTTGCAGTGATGAATTTGCTTGGAATAGAATTATCGATTGGCGGTGTAGCAGCACTGCTGATGATTATTGGTTATTCTGTTGATACAGATATATTACTTACAACCAAATTGCTTAAACGAAAGGAATCTGAGACTGCTGACAGGATTAAGTCTTCAGTCAAGACAGGCATGACTATGCAGCTTACAGCAATAGCAGCAATGCTCGTTCTGTATTTTGTAAGCCCGGCAGAGGTCTTGAAACAGATTGCGGCAATTCTCATCATAGGTCTGATAATAGACATACCAACAACTTGGATACAGAATACAGGCATAATGTTATGGTATCTAGAGATGAAAGAAGGAAAAAAGCGGGAGCAGGAGGTGAAGAATGGGTAAGCTCAAGGAGATCTTCACTTCATGGCGCGTCCTCCTGCTGATACTATTCATACTAGGGTCAATTGTAGCAATAAGCCCCAAGTTTGGGGAAACAGGAGTTGAAATCTCTGCTGTTTCTACAAATAGCAGTGCTGAACTTAATGGAATTGTTCCGGGATTAGTTGTAAATGATGTCAATGGCGATTCCATCACGACACCTGAGGACTTCTATTCCTCAATCTCTTCAGTAATGCCTGGAGATACTGTTCGTCTCAATACTGATAGGGGCGCATTTAGCTTTGTTGCAGAGTCCAGGGACAATGAAACTTTCCTTGGAATAGATGTGCAGCAAGTTCCTCATACAAATTTGAAGCAAGGCCTTGACTTAGTTGGCGGCGTACGCGTTGTGCTTGTACCTGCAGAGCCAATAAACGCACAGCAGATGCAGGATGTCATTGAAATTACCCAAAAGAGATTGAACGCATTCGGCCTGGCAGACATTAGTGTTAGGCAGATAAATGATCTGCAGGGAAACCAATTCCTTTTAGTTGAAATACCAGGAACAACTGAGCAGCAGGCAGCAAAACTGATTGCGCAGCAAGGCAAATTTGAAGCGAAGATCGGCAATGACACTGTTTTTGTTGGAGGCACAGACATAAAGCAGGTCTGCAGGTCTGCAGACTGCGCTTTCGTAACAGAGTGCGGCCAGACTTCAGACACAGAATGGGCGTGCAGTTATCAGTTCAGAGTTGATGTTTCACCAGAATCAGCTAGGAAGCATGCAGACATTACAAGCAGGCTCGGAACAACACTGGTAGGCAATGAGGTATATCTTGAAAAGCAGCTTGACTTGTATTTAGATGATGCATTAGTGCAATCATTGTACATTTCTGAAAATCTTAAGGGTATAGAGTCAACATCCTTTGTGATTCAAGGTCCTGGAACAGGTGCGACAGAGCAGGCTGCGATAGATGATGCCTTAACTCGAATGAAAGAATCGCAAACTATTCTGATATCTGGTGCTTTGCCTGTCAAGCTTAACGTAGAGAAGATAGATATTGTATCTCCAAACCTAGGAGAGCAGTTCTTGAATTATGCTTTGCTTGCAATAATCGGAGCAGTCATCGCTGTTGGGCTGATAATATTTGTCCGCTATAAGAATTGGAAAATAGCCTCAGCAGTGCTGCTTACAGGCTTATCTGAAGTTCTAATAATATTCGGCATAGCTGCGCTAATTAAATGGAATCTTGATTTGGCATCAATTGCAGGCATCATAGCAACTGTAGGTACTGGTGTAGATGCGCAGATAGTTATTGCTGATGAAATTCAGACAGGAGAAACATCGCAAAGGGGCTGGAAGGAGCGCATGAAGCGCGCCTTTGGAATAATATTTGGCTCCTATGCTACAGTAATTGCGGCCATGATTCCATTATTTGCACTGGGATCAACAGTCCTGAGAGGTTTTGCGATTGTAACAATAATAGGAGTAACAATAGGCGTGTTCGTGACAAGACCTGCTTTTGCTAAGGTCATCGAAGCCCTGATGAAATAATAAAGTTTAGTTCTCAGTTATCAGAACCAACTTTACTTTCTCTCTCAGCTCAGGCGATGCCCATTGGCACAAGCTGTCCAGGCTCACATTGCCCAGTTCATTGCAGCTCACTACAACTTTGCCACCAGAAACATCTGCAGTGCAGTAGTCTGGCTTTTCCACGTCAACTGCAACAGCACCAACAGCCTTTCCTACGAAAAAGCCTGCGCCGATCGCAATCAGTATTCCTATTATCACGATTGCAGTCAGCTGTCCGAGCTGTATTTCATACTTGACTTCCACAGTCTTCTTTTCACTTTGCGGTTTGTTCTGCTGTTCGTCCATCTTGAGCTTGACTATCTGAAACGTTAGTCTTTTCAACCTTGTCTTTCTCAGGAGATTTCCACTTTACAACTACCTTAGACTGAAGAAATTTCATTACGTTAAACTGGTCCACAGCATATTCTGTCTCCTTACCTTCACCCTCGCGCTTTACAAGGCCTTTTTCCTCCAATTCCTTGATCTGCTTTGATGTGAAAGACTTGTCAGTATCCAAAACCTGGGATAACTCCTTGTTTTTCTTCTTTCCAAGAAGAATTGCAGTGATTATTTTCAAATCTTTCAGCAAGTTGTGCACTTCGCGCTTGCCGCCTTCAAGCATGTTAAGCTGCTCAGGCTTCAAATCCAAAATCTGCTGAGCAGTGATTGTAGTTTGCTGCTGTGCAGCAGAGGCGTTTTGATCAACCCCAAGCAAACGAAGTTTGCTGGATCCAGCTGAACTCCGTTCAGCTTGGTTTTGTAAAAGTGTTGCGGGAGCTTGAACTTCTGGCTTCTTAACGAGCTTAACCTTTCGTACAGTTATTTTTCTTACCCTGACGACTTTCTTAGGGGTTAATGTCTCAATTTCAGCAGGAGCAGAAACCTGAGCTGCTGCAACAGGAGCAGCTACTTGTTTTGGCTTAGCAATAGCAATTACCCTGGCTTTTCTAGGCTTTGGTCTGATTTCCTTCACTTTAACAGGCTCAGCAATTTCAGTAACAACAGTTTTAGGCTTGATTTTCCTTTGCTTGACTGGCTTTGTTGCAGGCAATGCTTTAGCTAATTCCTTTTCTTGCAAATCTTCAGCAAGTTCCTGGTCAATATCTGCTTCCTCTGTTGCGGAGGGCATGTTAATTACTATCTTTCTCTTAGGTTTTTGTTCAACAACTTCTTCCTGCTTTATCTTTGATAATATATCTAAGGGCGTCTTCGGTGCCGTGTCGGTACTGCTAGCTTTGTCTGCTTTAGCGGACATGTACTTCTTAGCAGAAGTGCAGTTTTTAAGCTTTGTATGCAGTTCTATATAAGTTACAATATAGTAATACAATATATTATTGCAATATTGTATTGCAACAATTTAGCTTCAAAATGTATAATTGTAATATATTAATTCTTAGAATGCAAAATGACCATAATACTTTTAAACAAAATTCCTTTCTGCTGATTTAAGGAGGACTAAAATGGAAAACTTTGTAATGAAAACAAAAAAGACCATCAAAAAGATCGCTGCAATAGGTAGCGGTGTTTTGATGGCTGCAACACCAGCCTTAGCAGTAGACTTAGGCGACTATCCAGCACCATTCGTACAAGCTGGACAGTTGAATGGTCTATTGGTACTTGGTGCTGACGGCAAAGCAGACGACCTAGTAGGTTCCATTGAAGTAGCAGGAACACTAGCGCAAGTTGCCGGAGGCGGACCAGGCGGAATTAGCGTATCTGGTGGAGCAAGCGAAGAAGTCACATTAGGCGATGCCTTAGCGGACTTTTTCACAACAACTTTAGACGACACAGACATCGACACATTGTTCGATGGTAAGATTGACTTTGCAGACGAAGAGCTTGACACACACGAAGAGATCAGGCTTGGCGCAGCTAGCCCAAGTTTGGAAACTTCTTCAACAAGCGACGACGACTACGGATCTGACCCGGTAATTGAAGTTACTGGCGCAGGCAGCATAGGCTACTTCTACGTATTTGATGACGTAGTTGACTGGGACGACGACCCAACAGATGTTTCTGACACAGACCCATTGAGCATAGACTTCTTGGGTAACGCGTTGGAAATAACTGACGTAGACGATGCAGATACAATAACTGCACAAGTCGGCGAAGAAGTTTACATGAAGGTAGGCGACACTGTTACAATTGAAGGAAGCACTGTACAGCTAGTCGATGTCAGCTCTGGAGACGCAGAAACTGTAATCGTAAGTGTTGACGGAACACAAGAAATCGTAACCGGAACAGAGAAGGTTGACGGATTGCGTGTAAGGGTCAAAGAAAGATTTGTCTCTGATGTGCAATCTGAAAGGGCAGCAGTACTAGTAATAGGAACTGATGCTGTAAAGACCTACGACAGCGGCGACGAATACACAATACCTTGTGGAGAACCTGCAACATCTGACTGCGACGAAGACGACCCTGATTGGGAATGGGTCATAGATATGGACGAGGTAACTGGTGGAGGCGCTCCGGATGAAATCGGTATCGAAAGCGATTTCACATGGAACAGCGTCAACAAGCCAGTCATACACAACGGCGAAAGAATAGTTTTGCCTGAAGGAAATGTTTTCCTAAGCTTTGACAGCTTAGTTGTAAACAACTTCCAGCAGTTCGAAATTTTCTTCGAAGAAAGTGTAGACTTGTCTGATGCAGGTGGAGACGCAGCAGTTGCAACATCTGAGGATGTCATAACAATAAGAGGACCAGATGAAGACAGTTTAGGCGTAGACACAGATGACGATGGCGATATGGACATCGAAACAGACACACTCTACTTATGGGTAGATGTATCTGACGATGCAGTAGAGCTATTGTACATTGACGACGACAACGATGTTGCATTCGTGCTTGCAGACAGCGACGAAACAAACACGCTAGAAGCTGAAGACACCGTAGCAGAAGACCCAATAGAATTTTACTTCATCTACGGCGACACAGAGATGCGAGCAGCACTATTCGACTCTGATGAAGTCGATGGTGGTGGCGCAGCTGACGGAAACGTTGATCCTATACTTGGAATAAACGTTGACGAAGGCGACGACAGCTTGGGCGACCTAGGCGACGACGATGGCGACTTGTACATAGACACTGATTTGGTAAGTGAAGATATAGATGCAGTAGGCAACGCATTTGTCGGATTCAACACTGCTGAACAAGCAGACGCTGCAGATGCACTATTTGGCGACTACGACGACACACCAACAGAAATTGGTGAAAGGGACAACCCTGTCTTGTTCGTCTATGGTGTGTACACTGGCGTGCCTGAAGACGACACTGAGAACGATGAGTTCAACTTGTGGGTCCCAGAAGACTTGCAGGAAGCTAACATCGTAATTGGAACCTCTGGAACAAGCGTTGTCAGCGGAGCTGGCGGTGTAAGCGTAGCCGGTGTTCAGTTGTCTAGACTAGACACTGAAGTAAGCAACCCAGCTGCACAGAATGTGATCCTAGTTGGTGGAACTGCAGTTAACAGATTGACTGCAAGTGCACTTGGCGTGGATTACCCAACTGTTGGAGCAGCTGCAGGAACAGCTTTGAGCATCGGACCAGACCAAGCAACATTGAAGCTGATTGAGAACGCCTTCGGCGGAACCAATGTGGCTTTGATCGTAGCTGGTTGGGAAGGACCAGACACCAGAGCAGCAGCATCTGTATTGAAGGACTTCGGTTCTTACAGAGCACAGCTAGACGGCAAGATGCAGGTAACTGTAACTGGCCCAGCTGGAGCAGTACAGATTTCGTCACCACAAGTCTCAGCTTAAACGCTGAGCCTTTTTCTTTCTTTTTTATTTTCAAAGATTCTAAACAGAACTATATTCTTAGAACTGGGGTAAGCTCATACATTAAGGCCATCAAAAGCCGCTAGCTCTGGCATGAGATTCCTCAAAAAGAAGCTAACCATAAGACATTCCTCTTTCAGCAAGAAATAAGCCATAAGGCTTAAAATGCTACTTTTGGACAGTGAGATATGGCTGAGCAAACAGAAGAGCTACCTATAACTCCTGATAAAAAGAAAAAGGTGTCTATCTGGTACAAGATATTCGCAGCCATCATAATAGTCACAATGATAGGCTGGGTTCTCGCAATTTATGTGGATAACCAGACTAACGATAATAACAGCAATGGAGGCAGCACTTTTGAGGTCTCTGGCTATACATTCTTTATGACCCCAGACGGAGCTTTCAATACAATGTATGAAACAGGGAGCGGGGAGATACCAGTTCCTTTCCGTTTGGATCCTAGGGAAGCAACGAACATATCCATAGATAGCACTGCAGTTCCTGCACTATTAGCTTCGACTAAAGTTTACATTACGTCAAGCCCTAAGGTTGATAATTATGCCATGTACGCTATGGCTGGCGTTCAAGTCGCCAGATTGCTGGGATTGTACAGCATACAGACCTTAGGCGCTTACACAGAGGACAATGAACCTCCAAACCCAAACATTCCGCTTAAGACATGTGCTGATGTGAGTGCTGAAAAGAAGACATCAGTGATTTATGTCCACCTCGGTAATGAAACTGCAGTGAGAAATGAGAATGGCTGCATCAATATCACCGGAATTACACCAGAAGACTTGGTGCTTGCAGCAGATAAGTTAGGATATCATTTGATTGGCGTCAAGATATAATAGTCATTAAGGTAAAGAAGTGAAGGAGGCATGGCATCAGACATATCCGCAATCTTGATTTATGCAGTATCATTCATAAGCCTATTTTTCGCCTTTTTCTGGATATTGACTTTGCTGTTTGAGGAGCCTCATCTTCACACGCGGCAGAAAAAGCTGAAAAGATTTCCAAAAGTTTCTATAATTGTTCCAGCTTACAATGAAGAAGATTCTATTGCTAGCACCTTGCAGTCACTGCTCAAGCTTGATTATCCTAAGTATAAGCTGGAAATAATCGTTGTGGCCAATGCTTGCAAAGATAAAACTGCTGAAATAGTTCGGGGCTTTAAGTCTGTAAGATTAATAGAAACGCCAATCCCTGGAAAAGCAAAGGCACAGAATCTTGGCCTGAAGCACGCTAAAGGAGAGATTGTTGTGATTGGCGATGCGGATATGCTAGTACCATCTGATGCACTAAGAAAAATACTTCCCTACTTTGAGGATCCTTCTGTAGGAGAGGTCATTCCTGCTGTAAAAGTGCACAAGCCAGGAACATTATTGGAAAAAGTGCAGCGCTATGAGTACATATTATCCTCACTCATAAGGCAATTGATGTCTGGCATAGGCGCTTTATTTTCAGTGCCTGGCGCCTTTGTTTCTTTCCGAAAAGCAACAATACAGAAGCTAGGAGGCTATGATGAGCGTACAATAACAGAGGATCTAGAGATAGGCACTCGCTTGCTGAGACATAACTACAAAGTCATATCAAATTTTGATGTCCATATCTATGTGAGAGTGCCGTGGACTCTGAAAGCTTTCCACAAGCAGAGAATAAGATGGAACCGCGGCTTCTTTGAAGTGTTTTCCAAGCACAGGGACATCGTGTTTAACCCAAAGTACGGCATTTTTGCATTCCTTTTTCCTTTGTTTATTGCAATTCCCATAATGCTGACAGTTACATTCTCTACTGCTGTTTTTGAAATTGCGTCAGCAGTGTTCACGTACGCACCAGTTGTATCGTTAGATGATGTGCGTTTGATACTGGAAGCTATAATCCCGAAAGGACCGCTATACATCAATACTTTGGTTACAGTTCCTACTGTAATAATCCTTCTTACTGGCCTGTATATCTACAACAAGGCAACAAAGCACTTGAAGGAGAGGTGGACTAACCCATCTTCAATATTCACTTTCATATTCATTTATCCTATGTTATTGACTTTATACTGGGTAATGTCTTTTGGAGCCCACATCGCTAAAGTTAAAAGGGAATGGAGGGGAACAATGCGATGGTAGAAGGCAAGACAAAAAAATTCCTTCTCATAATGTCGTTAGTAATAGCAACAGTCCTGTTCTTCTCAGGACTTGGCCTGGGAATAGTCTTTGATAATCTGAGGACATCTGAAATTGACCACTTATTGACAAAGAGCCAGCTGGACATAGAGTCCTTTTTGTTGCAACAGCAGTTCCTGCAGGACTTTGATTCAACGACATGTGATTTGGCAAAGGAGCAATTTGTTACGCTGCAGAAACAAAGGTCTGAAATAGGCCAGAGGCTCGAAGATTATGAAGACAAGTCTGTTTCTGATACAGAGCTTAACATTCTCAAGAGAAAGCATATAATATTGAGCGTCAGCAGTTTGTCTACTTTAGGTACTATTGAGCGGAACTGCGGCCGTACTAATATTGAGGGAATAATATTCTTTTATGCGAAAGACGATGCCAATAGCAGGAAGCAGGGCTTTATTCTGGACGATGTCCGCAGTGAAATGGATTCGGTAACAGTGTACGCGTTTGACATCAATTTTAACGAAGAGCCCCTCATTAGCACGCTCAGGACCAAATACAATTCAACAGTGGCCCCAACACTAATAGTAAATGGAAATACAAAGCTTGAAGGTGTGACAGAAGCCGAACAGATAATTGCAGAGCTAAAATTAGGCTAGTTCTTCAATCAGAGTTGTAGCATACGTGCCTTTCGGCAGTTCAAAGCTCAATTTTAGCTTCAGTTTCTTAGGGTTAAGCTCATCAGCTTCAGCTTTGCCAAGCAGTAGCCTCTTTGGCTTGACCAAGGCAAGTCGCATTTCACCTTTTACCGCAAGCTCAGGCATTCTTCCGCATATAAAGCTCTCCAAAGTAAGCTTATCTTTTTTCAACAGAAGCAAAATTTCCTTGCTGAATTTGTCCTTTCCTAATTTTGTGTCGTATCCTGGAACTGGCGCCTTCTTAATAGACTTAACCTTTCGCAGGGCAGAGTTCCAAAGCCAGCTCTGGTAAGCATGCACATACAGTTTGCGTATATGTTTCGGCAAAGTCCGCAGAGCGCCAGCAAAATCTGTCGGATTTCTTGCAAGCCATTGCAAAACACTCTTCTCCAAATACAACTCCTTTGGAAGTTTTTCCAATAATTCATCCCACTTGCCCCAATTCTTTTTAGCAAAAGTCCTGAACTTTTTCCGTTCATTGTTATCATTTGAAGTTTTGAAATGCCAAAGCATCACCTTTACAGCTTGCTCAAAATAGCCCCTAATAATTTCTTTTCCTATCAAGTGCGTATTACCCAAGCCGAAGCGCTGCGCACCAAAATAATTCCTGAAGCCCTTTTTTATTCCAGGAATATTTTTCTTTATCTTCGCAAGTTCTTTTTTTGTCAAATCCCTAATCGTTATTGTGAATCTATTTCCTTTGAGCGAGCCTAAAGAAATAGGAGTATCTCCGAAGCCAATAATTTCTAGGCGAATATCTTTTAGCTGCAATTTTCGCAAGTATTCTGGATACACCTTGAAACCGGAAACAGCCTGCCTTGTTACCGCAACCCTGTCTTTATTTCCTGCAAACTTGAATCTCCTATAAGAGATACCGCCAAAGCCGTAAAGGCGCCCGGCAATTTCTCTTATGGCCTTTTCAGTAGTCCAGTTCTTTTTTATCAGCCAGAAGTAAGTTTGGTCCCCTTTCTTCTCGGCATGCAAATCTATGATTTCTTCAACAACAAAATCTTCAGGAACCTGCTTTATTTTCATTTAGCTTTTTAGAAGAACAGCCTTATTATGCCTAGTGTTCCCGCCCAAACAACAATGCTTGCCACTACAATGCCTGCAGATATCGCAATGGATGATTTTGTCTGGTCCCATCCCAATATCTCAGAAATCAGGGCTGCAGATGCAACTCCAGTGAACGGCAAAGGAACTGCGACAAAACCGAACAGCGCGAGTTCCTTAAGAAGCGAAAATTTGTGCTCGTTCTTCTCTATGTGCTTGTCAGCATGATGCTTGAACAATTTGAAGAAAAAGTCTTTCACTTTTGCTTGTCTCAACAAAAAGAATGCCACAGGTATAAGCACCATGTTTGCTAGAATTGATAATATCAAGACAAAAACAGAGTTCAGGCCCATTCCCAGGCCGACAATTATAGCCCCGCGGGACTCAGAGATAGGTGCCATCGCCAAAAGAGCAACAATGATGTAATTCTCGACAACCATCTCAGCCGGTTTTACATTGCGTTATAGATGTGCAGAAAGTTTAAATAATCTCTCCTTAAGGCTCTCAACATGAAAAGCTGCATTTCGTGCAAAAAAGCCATAGAAAATGACGTATCCTCGACAGCATTCGCCTGTCCTAGCTGCAATTCTGAAATAATTCGCTGCGGCTCCTGCAGGAAAGGTTCCGTGCAGTACAGATGCTCCAGCTGCAATGAGTTTGGAGGACCGTAATGGCAGATGTCATAGTTAAATTAAGGGTAATGCCGACAGGCCCTGAAATTAATTTAGACGAACTGCACAAGGCCTGTGATAAAAAAATCCTGGCATTCGGAGCCAAATTCATCAATTCAGTAAACCAAGAGCCTGTGGCCTTCGGCCTTAAAGCTTTAGTAATTACATTCATAATAGACGAGCAGAAATCTGACATGGAAAAGCTGGAGAATGAAATCAAGGCCATAGAAGGAGTCAATTCTGCAGAAGTTGTTGATGTCAGACGGGCCCTAGGGTAAAGCTTATACAGCTATTCTTCATTCCTTCTGAAATGGGAGTAAATTTGCGCGAGCTGCTCATCAAGCACTCTATCAAGCTAGAAGACTTATCTGGGAAAAAGATAGCTATTGATGCTTACAACGTTCTTTTCCAGTTTCTCGCTACAATTAGGGGCCAAGACGGAACGCCTCTGAAAGATTCCAAAGGGAATGTGACATCGCATTTGTCAGGCTTGTTTTACAGGACTATCAATCTGATTGAAGCCGGCGTCAAGCCCGTGTTTGTTTTTGACGGCCATGCGCCTGAAGAAAAAGCCGCAGTGCAGGAATCCCGCGAGGCTGTGAGAGAAGCAGCAAGGGAGAAGTATGCAAAAGCCATCGAAGCAGGAGAAATTGAGGAAGCAAGGAAGTTCGCGCAGCAGACCAGCAGATTGACAAGAGATATGGTGCAAGAATCCAAGGAATTATTGACAGCAATGGGTTTGTCATGGGTGCAAGCTCCCGGCGAGGGAGAAGCGCAGGCAGCACATATGGCCAGAAAGGGCGATGTCTGGGCATTGGCGTCACAGGATTATGACTCTATTTTATTTGCAACTCCCAGATTGATCAGGAATCTCACCATATCAGGCAAGCGCAAGATGAATGCAAAGACTGTTGATGTCGAAATCGAGATGATTGACATATCAGAATGCCTGAACTTTCTGGGAATAGACATCGAAAGGCTTGTAGAACTCGCACTGCTGATAGGAACAGATTACAATCCTGGCGGCGTCTCGGGGATAGGGCCAAAGACGGCACTCAAGATAGTAAGGGAAGGGAAATTCTCAGAATATTCTGATAGGATACCTTCTGTACAAAGATTAAAACAATTATTCCTCAAGCCATATGTTGTTACGGACTATGTTCTTGAATGGAAGGCCCCAAATCCAGAGAAAATAAAACAAATTATGGTAGAAAGGCACGAGTTTTCTGCAGAGAGGATTGATTCTGCAATAAAAAGAATCTCTTCTGGAAATGAGAAGCAAAACCAGAAAGGCCTCGGAGATTTCTTCGGCTAGCCTCTAAAAATGAATTTATCCAGCTGCTTTTTCGCTTCTTCCCGCTTCTTTTGGTGCTCTTTCAAGAAAGCATTGATTTTCTGCACAGTGTAAGCTTTCAACTCCCCGGTTGTTAACTTTCCTGACTTGTAATCGTTGTATATCTTTGTTATTTTCTTGTCATCAGGCTCGAAGAAACTGTACAGCCATTGATATGAAACATCTATGTCTGGATTTCCTCCCAGTTTGCGATGTTCTGCCAGCGAATCGCGGCCGCCAGAGAAAGCGTGCTTCTTGATTTTCTCTTCAACAATCTTTTCTGAATCAGTCGTATAGATTGTTGAATGCGGTATTGACGCAGACATCTTTCCGTCTGCTAGTAATCCAGAAAGGAATTTCGCATGTAGCACTGCGGGCTTATAGAATCCTAATTTTGGCATTATGTCTCTTGCGACCCTGAAATGAGGATCTTGGTCTACTGCTAACGGAATCAAACACGGAATGTTCTTGCCCTTCAGCACCGACGGCAAAAAAGCAGGCACGGCCTGCATTGAAGTGTACCAGTAGCGGCCAACATTATCTGAATCCTTGAAACCGAAAGCTGCTTTCGCTGTAGATGCAGTAAGTTTCTTAGCAACTTTTACTGCTTCTCTGTACATAATTCCTGCAGTCTTGGGCTCTGTGTCTAGCAGGAAATGAGTTTTCTTAGGATCAAAGCCCAGTGCGATAACATCGAGCATATTTTCATAGGCCCACTTTGTGTAATCATCAAGCTTTGAGTTCTCATCCTTGCTGAACAGGAATTTTTCATCGTCAGTGAATTGGAACCACAATTCAGCCCCAAATTTGTCCTGCAGCCATTTAGTGAAAACCCAGGGCAGCAAGTGACCCAGATGTATTGGGCCACTGGGACCTCTTCCTGTATAGAGGAAGAATTTGTTGCCTTTCTCGTATTCGTCTAGAAGCCACTTTAGATCGCGATGAGAGAAAAAAACCTTGCGTCTTAGCATGAAATGTAGCTCTTTTGTATGCTTCTTCAACCGATTGAGAAGCACATCAGTGAGGGGCTCTGTGCCGAACTGCTTTATCAGCTTGTTATAGTCCACCTCACCTTTAACTTCCCAAGGCGTTACCACGAATTCGGATTGTTTAGCTTTGGCCATGTGCAATCTGATTAAGCTTTATGCTATTTCTAGGGTTATGCGAGCCTATTAATTCTTTCCATTTTCTAACCTGCTCCCAACCCTTTACCCTAACACTATACTCTTCTAACGGACTTCTTAGTGTAGGTTTGCGCTTGCAAATATACGGTTTAAAACCAAGTTGTTTTAAATTGGCAGCCAGACCTTTCGCCAATCTTTTGCTAGTTGTGCTAATTGATATTGAAGTATATTGATACTTGCCGAATTTCTGTATAACAACTGAGCCATCCGTGTCAAAAATGCCTCTAATGCACGCAACCAAAAAATTCTTTTTGCTTACAATAAATTTAGGTATGGTTATATTAGCTTTAGGTCCAATAGGTAATTTAAGCTGAGCTATATAAAATTTATGTAGTTTTTTCGATCTCACAATTAGGTAAATCGAATTATTTTTGCGCACATATATTTTAGGTATTATTTTAAAGTTTTTGTAAAATAGGTTTGCAAGAAAAGACATGTATTCTTGATCTTTGGCAGCATTGCCCGCTATTGACAGTCTATAATCACTTTTGCGTACGTGAGAATTGCCATCTCCAATGTGAGCTCCAATTAATTCAGCTATTTCTTCATTGATGGTGTCAGGCATTTCTACGTAATTTTCTACCATAGCATTAGTGGGGTCGCCCGGATTTGAATTTCCCACACTTCAGCTATTAGCTGATGTGTTCCGAGATAGACCGCTCTGGAGGCGGCCGTACTGTACCTCCGATGTTAGAGGCTGCTAACAGTCGTCCGAGTTATACTACGACCCCACAAAAGAACTTGCTCTTGTGACTTTTTAAATGCAACTATTATTTTACAAGAATATCAAATGTATATCTATTTGAGCCTGGCGAATAGCTGCCCATTATATGCCAGTTCTTTATCTGGACTTTTTGGTTAACTCTATTGGCTATGCCAAGTATCTTTTTCCTTACCTCGTCAAGCTTGCCCTCCTCGACGAAGAACACGGCATGAATCATTCCACCAGAAGCAGCGTACCTCAACGCCAAATCCAAATAATCCCAGTCCTTCTCTGGGAAAGGCATTATTATCCTGTCAAATTTTTCCCCAATTTTAGGAACTTCTTTTGCAACATCACCTAAAATAGGATAAACCAAATGGCTAAGCCTGTTAAGCCTTGCATTCTCCTCAGCAAGCTTGTGCGCATCTTCATTTAATTCAACAGCCCAGATGCTACAGTTTGGCTGCATTTTTGCTATTACGAGAGCATAAGGACATATCCCTGAAAACATAACAAGGATTTTTTCATGCGGTTTCACAAGTTGCGCTAGACGCAATCGCTCTGCAGATGCTCTTGGGCTGAAATATACTTTGCTCAAGTCTATCTTCATGGAAACGCCGTGTTCCTTGTGTATTGTCGTAAGCCTTTTTTCGCCAGTAATAATCTTGAGAGGCATCACGCGCTCGATTTCAGTTCTCTTGCCGTTTTTTCTGGCAACAACCTTGATGTTTGGGAAAGCTCTCTTTATGGCGTGCCCAATGGTCAGCTCAAATTGCTGCAAGTCTTCAGGAATTTCTAGAATGCAGATATCGCCTACAACATCATAGCTCCTTATGATCTCATCAACCTTCTCTTCTGGAACAACATCGCGCAGCAAATACTTCAAGTTCCCAGAAGTAGGAGCCTGCGGCTTCAAGTTGCGAGTCTCAATTGTGGCAGGAGAAAACTTCTTCAGCAAGTCAGCTTCCTTTACTTTTTCATTCAATGGGAGAAGAACGTACCTTTGTGCAGATCTACCTACGACAATATTTGCAGCAAACCAGCCTTTTTGCTGCAAGTATTCCTTGGCTTTCTGCGCTTGCTCCTTTTTTAGCCTCAATACTCTGACCATTCCATGACTGGGAACCTCTCATGCCCAGAGCTCTCAAGAAAGAAGCCCTAATCTATGAGATTAACCCTTAGTCAATAAGCTTAAAAGAGGTTTATTTTAAGCCTTCCCTATGCTATACATTATTGGGTTAGGATTGGGATGGAAGGACCTCTCGATGAAAGCTTTAGAGGCAATCAGCGAGTGCCAGGAAATATATTTAGAGATTTTTACGTCCAAATCTGATTTTACAACACTCCAGCTTCAGAGGCTTTTGGGAAAACCAGTGCACGAACTCGATCGGAAACAAGTTGAGGAAGACAAGCCGTTTTTGGAGGAAGCAGACGTGAAAAATGTTGCTCTCCTCGTTTATGGTGACCCTCTGGCTGCAACAACGCATCAGGAAATCCTGCTGCTGGCAAAAAAGCAGGACATCAAAGTTAAAGTTGTTCATGCGCCTTCCATCTTTACTGCAGTAGCTGAAACTGGCCTTTCCTTGTATAGATTTGGCAAGGTTACAAGCATTCCAATTACTTCAGAAGGTTTCAAGCCAGAATCTTTCTTTGACATCCTGCTTGAAAATCAAAAGATTGATGCGCACACTTTATTTCTGCTGGAAATAAAGACAGAGGAGAATGAAGCATTGACAATACCTGAAGCAATCAAAATGCTGTTGTACATAAGTAAGAAGCGCAACTCCAATGTGTTTACTGAGGAATCCCCTTGCATAGGAGCAGCGAGGCTTGGCACTGACACCGCAATAATGAAAGCAGCCTCTGCTACGGAACTTACCAAAGCAGATTTCGGAGGTCCGCCACAAGTCCTAATTGTCCCGGCAAAGCTGAACCATAAGGAAGAAGAATACGTTAAGGAATATAGAAAATAGTAAAGACTTAAATACGCAGATTTTCTGAAGGTAATATGGCTACTAAGGGCGCTAGGCTTCTATTGTTAGCTTCTATTTTAGTCCTAGCAATCTCTACTCCAGTGTTAGCGTCATCTCACTTAGCTGGCGGCGTACAAACAGCGCTAGACTTCTTCTTTGACTTCCTAGGGCCGCAAGGGTTCAACTTCTTGATCACATTCATACTGATATTTGCAGTGTCATATATGGCATTGTCAAGAATACCGCAGTTTGAAACAACTAGCGGAACTGCGGGCGGCGTGAGCATATTCTGCTTTGCCGCCGCATTCGCAACTTCATATTATGTTTATTCAAGAAACATAGATATTGTAGGCTTCCTAGCACCATTCTTCTTAGTTGTTCTAGCAATTATGCTAGGCCTAATAGCATTGTGGCTAGGCCTTTCAGCTAGGCACGGTGATTTGACAGGCGCCCATTGGGGCATTGCAGCAGGCCTGATAATGATGGTTGTGGGCTTTTCCATAGTGTTCTTGTGGCCTGATGGCGTAATGTGGGGCATGTTGTTGGCAATAGTAGGATTCATCACATTAGTATTGGTAGGCATAGCTTATGTTAGTAAGTACGTCATAAATAGAGAAGGCAATAAGCTGCGAAAAGAAGCAGACGCTACAAGCAAAGAATCCCAAGATGCTAGAAATGTTGGCAATGCAGAAAGAAGAACAGAAGAATTAGAGCGACGCGTCATTAACGATTACGGACAATTTATACAAGCTATAGCTCAAGCAATGGCTACTGGTAGGAGCACAACGCCCGCCATTAACATTGTTAACAATTTAGAAAGGGATACAGAAAGATTAGAGCGAGCAATTATACGCGAGCGAGAGGAAACTCAAAGATTCATTCAAGATGCTCTGCGGATAGAAAGGGAAGCCACAAACAAGAATTTCCAAGATCTCGGCCACTTTATGCAGCAAAGGATTGCACAACTCGAACAAGTTGAAATAGCGAATGCGCAAGCGCTGGAAAGAATAGAGCTTGTGCAAACCGACCTGGTGCAGCGCTTGGATGCGCTCGCGAAACAAGCATCTTATTTAATCAAGCACGGCGCTAAAGCGGATCAGATTAGAGCCATAGAGCAGCAGATGCGCGATATAATAACTAAGATAGCAGAAGAAGGCAAATTGACAAGGTCGGCAGTTGAGAAGATGCTCCAGCAAATAAATATCTCTGGAGGAGACATCAAAAATCTTGCCAAAAAGACGGCGTTGTTAGAAAAGATTGAGAAAGAAATCAAGAAATTGGAACTTACAGAGTTTAAAAACATTGAAAAGTTAAGGGATTATATCAAACATCAAGAAAAGACTATAACAAGACCTATTACAGGAAAAATAAACAGAGGCGAAAAGATATCTGGCGGCGAGGAACAAAAGCTGAGGTATGCAGAAACGAGGTTAGCCGCAGCCGAACGTGTGCTTGAAGTTATGACGAAGGAGCAAAATCCACGAAAACAAGCTGAAGAATTAGTTCAAGTTTCACAATTCATTGAAGATATCAGCCGTATTACAGTAACTATTAGCGGGGTTAAACCCGGCGATTATGTACGAAAGCTTAGGGCTGCGCTTCCGCAGCTAAGAGTGCTTCTTCAAGAGCTGGAACAATTGGAACGATAGTTAGCAATCCTTTTATTCTCATATTTCTTTTGAAATTGATATGGTGCTGACTGCTGATGTTCTTGGCTTGAGCGAAAATGCTAGAGGCTATTTGAAGCAGCATTTTGTAGAATTCCTTGAGACTAAGCATTTCCTTAAGGTTAAACGGAAACTGCAGCATAAGATTGCTGACGAGCGCTTGAAACCTGTTGAAGCTTTTGAAGTTGATATCAAGGATAAGTTATCTAATGCTGCGCATGAAATATTGCATGCGATAGACAAATTGCATGAGTCGAAGAGAGCGCGGGCTGCTGTCGAGCTGAGGAATTTCCTTAGATATGCAAAGGCTAACTTAGAGGAAGCTGATAAAGATATTGAGGCTGCAGAGCATTCATTTAGAGGACTGGAAACATATTGTGCTCGTGTTGAACAGAACTCCACTGTTTTGGGGCATGAATTAAGATCTGTGCAGGACGAGTTATACAGCAAGATTGAGCAATTGCGAGCTTTTCAGCGCACCTTGCTGGAAAAAACAACAGTTTTAATAAACAGCGTCTAGTTATTGAAAAGATGGGAAAGGCAGAAGCTTATGCTAAGGAACTTAAGCAATGGGCGGAAAGACTTCACAATTTAGAGGTGTCTGTTGATAGGTTGAGCGAGAGATTGAAGAGCTCAAAGGAAAAACTAGAGCGTTTAGAATTGCAGCGCAGAAATCTCAGGCCGGCAGAGACGGGAAAAGCAGCTGTGTTAGACAAAACAATTTCTATTCTGCGCCAACAACAGGCATCAATAGCGACATCTTTCGGAGAAGTAGTTAACAAAGAAGAAAATGCTTTAAGAAAATTAGAAATTGCGCTGTATAATTTTAAGTCATATCATCAGCAAAGGCTCAGGCGCTAAAATTAAGCTTCTGCGCCCTTTGCTTGCGCAGCAACATATTGCTGTATCTTCTGGTCTAAAACTTGGGCATAACCTTTCTCTTTGCCTTGTTTCATCCAGCTATCATAGCCTTTAGCAAATTCTTCTTGAGATTGTGCGCTTGGTTTGCCTTTGCCATTCCCATTAGCTTTCTTTGCTTTGGCATCAGCTTTAGCTTCGCCATCAGCTTTCTTCTCTTCTTTCTTTTGTTCGTCAGGCACGTACAAGTTTACTCTGCCCAGCAATGTGTCGTAAATATTATCTATGTCTTTCTCTATTACAGACTTAGGAGCTTCTTTAGCTTGATATGTTACTATTAATTTGCCATCAGCAGCCTTGACTTTGGCTTTCCTGTTGTACTTATTTACCCAAGCAGAACCGCCTATATCACATTCTATTTCATAGCCGCCTTTCGGATCCTTGATATCTTTGCCTTTTCTGTCGAGGAAGCCAGCCAGGTTTCTGCCAACGTATTTGGCTAGACCTCTGTACTTAGTTCCCTTGACATCATCAGTTAGATCTATTTCTATAGTCTTGCTTACATTATACAAGTTCAAATTGTAGCCTGGCTGTGACCTTGTCTTCACAGGCTTGCCGCAGATTTCATCAAGATCGTATGAAGGTATAGACCATCTAACTATTTCTTTAGGCTTAGCATCAGATTCGATTTTAGGGCCGTCTTTCATTCCTGGAAGCTTTGCTTCTGTTTCCTCTACTTCCTTGGCAAGATCTTCAAGTCTCTTCTCCTTCTCGCTCCTTGGCTCTTCAGATTTCTTTTTATTCTCTTCCTGAGTTTGCGGCTGTGCAGCTGCAGCACCTTGAGCAGGTGCTTGCCCAGGCTGGCCTTGTGACTGTTGAGTTTGGTATTGCTGACCTTGAGATTGTCTTTCAGATTCATCTCCGGTTCCAGCTTCCCTGCGAAGCCTGTTCATGTAAGCTTCCTCAGCTTGCCTTTCTCTTGTTCCCCTTTCTGTCTCCTGTCTGACATATTGCACGGTAGATCCGAAACCGACAGGGTGTCTCAAGATGCTGTAAGTCAAACCAGAAGCAGATTCATGCCCTTCTTTAATCTCATGTTCTCTAACCTCTTCTAAGATACCTAAAGCAGCTTTTGCAGTTCCAATAGGATGCCTTACAGTGCCTTTGATAGAGCTAGACAAGTCTCTTGCAAATTCCTTGAACTCATCATCGCTAACAGTTCCTGCTTTACTTGCGACTTTTTCAGCAAAACTTTCAAATCTAGGCCCTATTTTTTTGTAAACGTAATCAAATCCTTGATTAATTCTTCCAGAAACTCTTTTGCCTAGGCCTTCCTTTTTTGTGGTTCTAGGTCTAGGTGCAGAAGGCATAGGTAAATGCCAAGTTGGAGCTGGTCTGCCGCTTAATCTGGCAGCTATTCTTTCACCTTCAGAATAGTCTTCTGGAGGTGGAGGTAAAGAAGTATCGGCAAGAGGTTGTGATTCTCCGCACGTAATGCATTGAAGCTCGCTATCCGCGTTTCCTGCTTCACCACACTTAGTGCAATTCCACGGTGCCATTGTTAGCCCCTAATTACTCCAAGACTTCCAAGGTAACCTTGACAAGAGAACCTGGCCTTAGTATGGCCTGCAGTAACTTAGGTATAACTAGCACTGCCTGGTTGCCTTGTTTGGCTATCTTCTTAGTCAGGGTAAACTGTTTTGTTTCCATATTATAATTACTATATAGCAAGGCTATTTATAAACCTTTCGCTCGCATAAGTCCTTTATAAAGGAACTATGCCCAAAAGCGCCAAGGTAGCAGCCTAAAAGCACCAAAACTTTATATTCCAGCTTATCTACAGAGATGAAAAGGCCATGGCGATTCAATTTTCAGTGCAAGAAGCAGCTGCTGCAATGGGCCCTCTTGACAAGGTCATAGCGCTGTTGCAGGATTTCGGTTTCTTCCGTGTTGTGCTGCCATTTTTGCTTGTATTCGCGATAGTTTATGCCATTCTAATCAAAACTAAGGTTTTGGGAGACCCCCAGACGCAAGGTTTTGCTAAATCAGCATCAGCAATCATTGCTCTAGTTATTGGATTTCTAGTTATAGTTTATACGCCAGTAGTTGATACTCTCGGAACACTATTACCGCAAGCAGGTTTCATACTAGTTGTAGTCGTTCTGTTGCTAATGGTCTTGGCTATGTTTGGCATTAAATTTGAGCCTGAAGCCGGAGAGAAGTTCCCGCCATGGGCAGCAGCAATTGCAATAATTGTTTTTGTCATATTCCTTGCCGCAATAGGTCTTGCTGCAGTCAATCCTGCAACTGGACAGCCATATATTCCAATACTTCATACCTTTGGATCGTTTTTGCTTGGCGCGATTCCTGTTGACTTGCCGGATGAAACCTGGGCAACAATTGCAGGCGTAGTAATAATTCTGGCAATTGTGGGCGGCACGATATTCCTTGTGACAAAAAGCGACTAGCCACGAATATGAAGTTCGATACGCTTTTATAGCTCTATTCTATAGATTAAGAAATGGCTACTTTAGTCGATGCTATAGGCGCTTTACGGCAGGCAGGCATCTATGACACAGTTCTTCCCTTTATCCTAGTATTTGCAGGCCTATATGCCCTTCTGCTGAAATATAAGCCATTAGGAGAAAACAAGTGGATCAACGGAATAATTTCTTTCATCATTGCCTTGGTGTTCTTGACAGCTGCCAAAGCGATACAATTCCTAAATCTTTTGCTGCCGATCATCACTGTTCTGTTGATATTGTTCATCTTAGTAATACTAATATTTACTTTCATGGGCGTTAAATCAGAGTCCATCAATGAAACAATCACAAAGAGTCCCCTGGTAATCTTGATGATATTCCTCATCGTTGTTCTTGTAGTCCTTGCTGTGGCGCTAGGGCCTGATGTCGCCTTAGTGATACAATATCCAGAAGTTGCAGAGCAGCTTGGCATTACAGGAGTGCCTGAAAACGCGACGGCGCAGGAGCAGGGCGGTATCTTCCTATTCTTCCAAGCAGTAAGAATTATTACAAGCCCTCAGATAATTGGAATGATAATCTTGTTTGTAATATTTGGACTTGCAGCATATTTCATAACAAGAGAGCCAAAACAGTAAAAGAATTACCTTCTTCTCTTCTTCAAGCCTTTCGTCTTTGCCTTGTCAACTAGTTCTTGCAAATCCTTGATATTATCCGTCATTGTTGGAACCATTGTGCCGAAGACTTTCTGCATTGCTTTCAGCTCTGTTGATACATCACTGATGCCTCTGCCGTATTCCTCCACCTTGCCGAGAACTTGCTGAATAACCATGTCCATCTTTTTCTCCAAATTGGACATGCGCTCCTGCATGCCGTTTACAGTTGATGAAAGATCATCAGTAGATTTCTTCATGTCATTAATCTCTTTTGAGACCTTCTCCCATTTCTCAGAAACAACCGCTTCAGCTATTTCCTCAATCTCAGCGGTTATTGTTTTTGCACTCGGTGCTGGACGGAAAACAGGAGCCGCAGGCATTCCAGCAGGCAATCTATCAGCTGGAACAAATTGCTGCTGCATTTGTGGCGGAGGCATTCCAGGCCGAGGAAAGACAGGGCCGGCTGGCCTCATGCCAGCTCCCTGCGCCGTGGCCAGCGCTTCGGTACTTTCGAAGCCTCTTCCAGTTAGGTCTCTGAATTGTGGAACATTAAGCGGAGCACTTGGAATTGGAGGCAAGCCAAAATTATCTTGCGGCTCTTCATCTTTTTTTCTTAAAAATGGAATTGCCATTTACTCCTCAGCTACCTTAATCTTAACCTTGTGTTCTTTAAGAATGTTTTCTACCAAACTTTTTACTTCTGACCTGGTGACAAAAGACAATGGCTGCCAGTATTCCACGTATCTTTGCAGGACTTTGACCTCATCCTTTGTTGCCATAGCTTCCAGCCTCTTTGCTAGCCTTTCAGACAAGTCCTTGACAAATTCCATGTCTGCTCTCAAAGCACGCATGCCGTCCTGCACGTCCCTTATTTCCACAATGACTGCTTTGTGCTTCTCCACCAAACTGGTGTCAATAAGTTCAATATGTCTCCTGAGGTTTTCAATTCTCTGCTCCACTAATCTAATTCTAGAAGAAAATTCTCCTACCTCTTGTGTGATGGAATCTTTGAAACTCTCCAGTTCCGGCGGCAATCTCCTTGGTGCAGCAGCTGTGAGCTGTGTCGGAATCAGCGGAGAGGTTGGCCTTTGTGGCGGTAATGGTGGAGTGCCGTTTGGCATTTTCAAATAAAGGAATAGAGGTATAAAAGCCCTATGCTACAACTGTAACCGGTTGACAGTTGATCGTATAGCAGTGCTGATACAATGTGCATTGCTTGCAATGCGCAGTTTGATTGACCTTTGTTTAGGTCAAGCATAAGCTATTAAAAAGCCAATTTCTTTGTTCTAACGGCCACTATGCCTGAACCTCAATATCAAGTTACTACAGAAGCAGGCGAGAAGATACTAACAATAAACTATGAAGGCTCGCCTTACACACCCTCAATAGAGGACGACTCTAATGTTATGTCTAGAGTTTTCAATGTCCTTCTGGAGGTGGGGAGAGTTACAAAGATAGTCTTTGTCCAGCGCGAAGAATATGAATATGACTGGTCCCAAGTGCGCATGTTCTTGGAATTGGTGGACGCTTACCGCTTGCTAGTACAGGAAGAGAACATACTTGCTCTAGAAAGGAAACTGCCAGGAGAAGCAGGCCAGCGCTATCTTCCAGGCTGGCTCGACTTTCTTCGCGACACACTGCTGCAGAGATTCAAGGAAGATCCGATAGGAGCTTTCATTGAACTGGTAAGGAGAAACAGGGAAGAACTGATAAAGATACAGAACCCACCGACTCCAGACTATCCAGAATATGTGCAAGTCTTCATAAGTGCGCTGCAAAGAGCAATTGATGTTATCAATTCTACGACATTGATAAAATTAGTACAATCAAGATTGCCCGGCTACAGAGCTGGCGATAGGATTCTTTACAGGCAGCACTTCAGGCCTGCAGTAAGGCCTAATTTTGTTTACACTAAACTAGTTACTAGCTTTCCTGCTGGCGCAGAGGAACTGGCGGCATACAAGATTGCGGAAGGCACAGAAGTTCTCATTTTGAAAACGCCGGGAGACATCAGGCCTTTGTATCACATAATTCCGCCTGAATTCCAATTGACAGAGGATCGCTATGCCTTGCTGACTGAAGCAAGAGAAGTGATTTCAGAGCATAGACCGCAGAGATCTGAATTCATAGATCCTGCTAGGACTAGGGAGATATTTTTTGCGATTGAGCGCGACTTGATTTCTGACTTAGCAAAGAACAAGGGCATGAAGTTGAAGTACAAGGAGATTGAAGAACTGGCGCGCATATTGTTGAGATATACGCTGGGCTTTGGCCTGGCAGAAATTGTTCTATCTGACCCTAATGTGCAAGACCTTGTTGTGAATGCTCCACTTGGAACAGGGCCAATATCGATTATACACGCAGAGTTCGGAGAATGCAGGACTAATATAACTCCGCTGCCAAGAGAAGGAGATTCCTGGGCAACAAAATTAAGACTGATTAGCGGAAGGCCTTTTGACGAAGCCAATCCAGTATTGGATTCAGACTTGTCATTGCCTTACGCAAGAGCTAGGGTAGCAGCTCTGCAGAGGCCATTAAGCCCTGCAGGGTATGCATTTGCATTCAGAAGACACAGGGACCAATCCTGGACATTGCCATTATTTATCAAAAACAAGATGATGACCCCGCTTGCTGCCGGTGTGATATCATTTCTTGTAGATGGTGCGAGGACAATGTTCGTTGCAGGTACTAGAAGCAGTGGAAAAACTTCAATTTTGGGCGCAATGCTGATAGAGATCCCTAGAAACAACAGAATTGTTACATCTGAGGATACTTTGGAACTGCCTGTACAGCAGCTGCGAAGCCTGAACTATGACATCCTCTCCATGAAGACGCGTTCGGTTATAACAGGATCCGAAGCAGAGATACCTGCAGACCAAGCCATTCGAACTGCGTTAAGACTTGGCGACTCTGCGTTAATTATTGGCGAAGTTCGTTCGGTAGAAGCAAAGGCGTTGTTTGAGGCAATGCGTGTTGGCGCCTTGGCAAAAGTTGTCGCAGGAACAATACACGGAGCAGGCCCTTATGATGTTTACGATCGTGTTGTTAATGATCTTGGCGTGCCCAAGACAAGTTTCAAGGCAGCAGATATCATAATGGTCGCCAATGTTGTTACATCACCGTCTGGCCTTGACCATTACAGACGCCTTGTGCAGGTATCCGAAATAAGGAAATTATGGACAGAAGATCCTTTGCTGGAAAAAGGTTTTGCAGATTTGATGCAATATAATGCAAAAACTGACATGATAGAGCCTACCGATGTACTTGTTGAGGGCGAGTCTGAAATTCTCAAAGCCGTAGGAGGCAGAGTAAGAGAGTGGGCAGGAAATTGGGACGCAATCTGGCAGAATATTGAGTTGAGAGCCAAGTTAAAACAGGCGCTCATAGAGGCAAGCGACAAGGCAAAGCTTCCTGATTTGCTGGAAGCTCCAACAGTAGTGGCAGCCAATGATGAATTCCACAAGATTTCCGGCCAGGTGGCAGAAGAAGTCGGATTTACAGATCCAAAGAGAGTTTATGCTGAATGGCAGTCCTGGTTGAAACAGAGAATAAAGAAGATGAGATCTTAAGATGGCCTTGACAGAAGAAGAGCGCAAGGAATTATTTCTGAAATACAAGCAAAAGATAGAAGGCCAGATAGGTACTACTGTAAAAACTGAGGAGCCAGAAGTAACTTACTCGCAAGCTTACAAGGTTTTCAAAGAGGAGCAGCTGGGACTGGCACACACATTGTTTGAAAGGCTCTGCGCGAGTGCAGAAAGACTGCTCCAAGTCAAGATAAAGCAGTCAGACATAGACAAGATGCAGCCATCGCTCGAGATGGCGCATATAAATGCAACGCCGCAAGGCGTCTATTCTTTAGCAATACTCTCAGCATTGCTCTCAGTCTTTGCTTTTTTTGCTATTGGAATATTATTTGCTAATCTTACTGTGATGTTAGCAGGCCTTTTCGTATCATTAGGATTGTTCCTCTACATTCCTTCCATTCCGAAGAGAATGTTTGCTATCTGGCGCGCCAAAGCATCAGATCAGATAGTCCTTGCTGTACTGTACATGATAATTTACATGGAGCATACTCCCAATCTGGAGTTGGCAACATGGTTTGCCGCAAAGCACTTGCCTCCTCCACTATCACTGGACTTCATCAAAGTTCTATGGGATGTTGAAACCAAGAAATACAGCAACATAACTGCAGCTCTTGAAGACTATATTTCAACATGGAGAGGCTGGGACGACGCTTTCATTGATGCAGTGCACGTCCTTGAAACAAGTCTTGTAGCGCAGAGCAAGTCTGAAAGGCTGAAGATACTGGAGAAGTCCGAGGAAATAATTCTTGAAGGCACATTTGACAAGATGATGTCTTACGCACATAATTTGCAGAGCCCTATTGAGACTTTACACATGCTTGGAACTGTGCTGCCAATAATGGGCCTCGTAATGCTGCCAATGGTGTCAGCATTCATGGGAGAGACTGTAAAGTGGTGGCACATCGCAATACTCTACAACCTGCTGCTGCCATTAGGCATATATGGAATATCACGCTCAGTTCTCTCTGTCAGGCCTGCAGGCTCTAATGTGTCAGATGTTTATCTTCATCTAGCGGAAAAATATGTGCGGCCTGAAATTAATCTCTTTGGCTTGGGCGTAAGGATACCTCCGTGGCTAGTTGGAGCAATCGTGTTTGTCCTGGTCTCACTGCCAGCAATATTTTATTTCACAGTCACGCCGCCAACTGGCGAGCAGGCTTTCGAAACAACTCCATTAATATTTTCTACACTGATGATCGCAGGCCTCGGCCTAGGATTAGGAGCGTACTATTGGTACAACATATCTAGCGTGGTCAAGATAAAGAGGAAAATCGCTCTGATAGAGGAGGAATTTGCTTCAGCAATCTTTCAGCTGGGCAACAAGATGGCTGGCGGTACTCCTGTAGAGACCGCGATCCCTGCTGTAATGGAAGCAATGCCAAAAGCAGAAGTAACTGATTTCTTCAGGATTATTGACAGCAATATCAGGGAAAGGGGTTTATCGCTGAGAGATGCGATATTTGACAAAAAACTTGGCGCACTTACGTATTATCCTTCAGCAATAATCAAATCTGTTATGAACACTCTAGTTGAGGCTGCTAAGAAATCTCCCCAGATTGCTGCATCTTCACTAATAGCAATATCAAAATACCTTGCAAATGTGCATAGGGTCAATGAACGCCTTAAGGACCTACTAGCAGATACTATCAGCTCAATGTCTTCGCAAATAAAGCTGTTCGCGCCAGCAATTTCTGGCATAGTGGTTGGCTTGTCATCGTTGACAACACAGATCTTAGGATCGCTAGGAGCGAAATTAAGAGGTTTTGAAGCAGGCTCTGATGTGCCTGGCTTTGGCACCGGGCTTCTATCTGTTTTCCAGGTCGATGAAATGCTGCCGGCCTGGCAGTTTCAGTTCATTGTTGGCTTGTATTTGATACAAGTTGTTGCTGTGTTATCAATAATGCTCAATGGTGTAGTAAATGGAGCAGATAAAGTAGAGGAGCAAAACACTTTGGCCACGAACTTGCTGATAGCGTCAGCTTTCTACGCGATCCTCACTATCATAACTGCGGTGTTCTTCTCAGGTCTGGTAGGATCAATAGTAGCAGAAATATAGGAAGATTCTTTAAGCTCTAATAAGAAAATAGGGAGGCCAACATGGAACTGCCAGAAATGAATGAACTCATACAGTTAGCTGCAGCTGCAATAGCTGTTGGCATAGTTATTGCGATCCTTGTAATAGCTTTCGGGGTTTTTGGAAGATGAGACAATTATCAACAACTTTTATTGCCATAATTGCAACTCTTGCAATAGGAATAGTATTATTCCTGTTAATATATGGCTTCCAGATATTCACTTCTTCAGCAGCCTTAGGTGCTTGTGTTGGAGAGCTTGAAGGCGTCAGGTGCGATAATAACGGCTGCCCAGCATCAGTAGGCTCTGAAGTAATCATTGGCATAGACCACGAATTGTTGTGCAGCAATTTCATAGAAAGAACAGACTGTTTGTTCACTTACGGAAACATCTCATTTGGAGACGAGCAAACGATTGCTGTATGCGAATTTTTTGAGAACGGCATTTTGGACAGAAGAGATCCGACAGGAAATACAAAGATTTACTGTCTGCTTAATCCAGCATTGTCCTGCAGCCATTTTGCAGGCTCTGTGAGTCCGACTTGCGAACAGGCATTAAGATGCCAGCCCAAATCAGCCCCTGAAATTTTAGTTGACAGGGCATTTGGAAGGTTCTTCAGATGAGAAGCAAAAAAGGCGTCACAGTTGTTCTGGCAGCACTCGCAATAGGCATAGCTGTTCTAGTAGTTGTGGTTTTCTTCACGCTGGCAATAGCGCACAGCATTTCTCCAACATTATCCAGTCTGGCGTGCGGCGCAAACACCAGAATAAAGGCGGCGTCTCCAATTATTGAACTTGTACCGTTATTCATGTGCAAGCAGTACGATACTCCGGTAAAGATTGACGGGACAGATTTCACTAAATGCTCTGCTATCGACAGGACTATCTGCAATAGAGATACGCAGGGCCTGCTGCGAGATGCTTGTGAACAGCAGTGTATTAGGATACAGGTCGATGAACTCGCGGATTTGTGCTGGTCAGTAGGCGGAAATGGAAGATATGATTTTCTAGGGGGTATTGCTAAATCGCAATCAGATAACGCGGTACTGCGCTGTTTCAGATATCAAGTAGTGGAGCCTACTATAGATTCGGATGGCAATGAGCTTGCTAACATATTTGACAGCTCCCATGGAAATAGTTCCAAGGAATATGCCTTGGCAGGGCCGTACTACTCTCAAGATCCAAGTTATGCTGATATTGTGAAAACTTGTACTGCTCGTTTTAGGACTAATGAAGACCCTACTTGTGAAATGGGCGGCGGGGTTAAAGCAGTACAGTTCATAAGTCGTGGCAGAGAGGAATACCTGGACTGGTTTACCCAAAGGGTAAGGCAAGTCTGCTTCATGTCTTATGTACAGGACGGCGGCGAGCGGTATTTGTGGCGCAGCTGTTCGCTTTGGAACCCTCCTTTTGAGGACGGAAAAGGCTTTTTCTTCCTAAATTAAGCCTTTATAAATGGTTTATAAAGAAACTAAGATACGAAACATTTATATATTAGATATTCCTTCTATATAGAAGTGAACGATGGATCAAATCGCAACAAGGGCCGTATCAGCCTACCAGAATCTACAGAATGCGCATGTAGCTACTCAGATGGCCAAGGTAGATGCGCCAGTATCGAGATATCAGTTTGAAGTGGACGGCCAGACTTATGTAGTTGTTGAACAGCCAGTTCCTGTAACTAGAAATGGAAAGCAGCTGCACTTTGGCAAAGATGGAATGTTCTTTTTTAACAGCAAAGGCGAGGAAAATCCAATAAAACCTGATTCTACAGTTTATGTAGCTCCTAAGGCTGTTGTGCAGACTCCAGAAGGCGCAACTTATGATCTCCAAGATTTCTATTCTTCTGTCCAAAGAGGGCAAGAAGATGAACTCATAACAGGAAGTACTATTGACGACAGAGTAGAATTTATAGGAAACTTCAATCAGGGCCTAAAATCAGCTCCTAAACAAGACATAACAAAAAGATGGGCAAGCAAATTTGTCAAGGACGCCAAGAAAGATATACAAGCTTTAGGTAAGAATTCAGATGAATTCTACAAAGCTCTTGAAAGCACGGATCCGGCCCTTTTTAACTCGTATCAGGCCGCAACTAGGGATGATCTGCCATCGCTTGAATTCCTAGATAGTGCAGATGACGTAAGCATTGAGGGCGCGAGCCTGGACGTAATGAAAGGCGATGATGATCCTCATCTTGATTTCCTTAGCATAAGAGTTACTGACCAGCCTGGCAGCTATTTCATTGAAGCTAACATTAAGGCTGCCCCAGATAAAACAAAAGGCGATTACAAATTGCAGTTGAAGAGCGATCAGGCAACAGCAGACATAGAGTACAATTCTACTACTAACAGAGTAAAGATAAAACGCGGTGCAAGCGAAACAACTCTGGATAATGTTGTAATGGTGGATGGCAACAGATTATATGTTAATCTCGATAAATCTATGTTCCCTGCATCTAGCTTGGGAAAAATAGATCTTGCTGACGGCACTGCTAGGAATGCTACAAGGCCGGAACATTATGATCGCTTGAGGAACGCAACGCTGTTCGACAGAGGCGGAACATTTAATGATGGAATCGACGGCATATCTGATTTGGGCGGTCATGATGGCGGAGAAATTTTGAGCGCCAATGTTACTTATGATAGCATAAATAAAAAGACTAAAGTTGATGTAGTGTTCAAAGGGCCAATTCAAACCGCAGGACAATTCAGTCATGGTGTAGGACTTAGCGGAGGCCCAGCTGGAGGCGGAGCAAGTTTTGGATACTCAAAGGACTTGTACGGCAAAATTCAAGGTCCCGTAATAGCCTATGCTGATTTATCGCAGGATAACAGCACAGACAACGTGAAAGTGTCTGGCAACAAGATAAACCTGCAATTTGACAGAACAAAGATAAAAACAGATGTTGGCGATGTCATGTCTATATCGAGCTATTCACAAGCTGACGGTTCAAGCGCTTTCACAAGAGATTACCTAGATTCCGCTACCAACATTAAAGGCGTAAAGCATAGCGCCGGAGTTCCGCCGGAAACAACTCCTATCACATTAAGATTGTCAAAAGGCGAGCAGTTGTGGCCTACAACTCCATTAAAGCACAACGGAGTTGGCGATGACGCAGACGCTAGCAATAACAGGAAGAACTTTGAGGATAACAGAGCTCCTTTCATAGTCCCTGGCAACAAAGCAGCTGTCTGGAGGGCATCAAACGCAAAAGATGGCTACAACTACGAAGTGCAAGCAACATACTGGACCGACAACCCCATGCCAGTTCCGTTTGATACCCATCAGCACGATGTAGAATATGCCATAATTAAAAAGGACTCTAACAATGATGTTATAGAAGTGGCACTTAGCAATCATTTAGGTTTTGTATATCCAGCAGGAGCAGATCTAACAGACGTTGTACAAAATGGCGTACGCGTGGAACAATTTGGTCACGCCTACATGTCAGGTAACACGAAAGGATTGTGGCAGCCAGGTATTAATGTCGCATCGTCTCAACAACAAATTCAAGATATGACGCCTGCAGTAGATGCTGATAGAGATTCTCTAAGCAGGTACAAAGGTGGCAAGGGTAGAGATGCTCCTTTCGGTGGAGAAAATGGAGAATATTTTGGGATAATTGGTGTTTTCGATCCCGAGAAAGTTGCCATTGCTGAAGAAAGAGCTAAAGTAATGACTGAGCAAAGTTTCATACAAAGACCTTGGGAAGTCTTTGAAAACAAGGATAAATACAAGGCAACAAAAGTTGGAAGTTTGCTGAACTTGGATTCTGGTGCTGTTGAAAGCACAGTTGTGAGAGACGGCAAAGTATTAGGTGAAGTTGGTGGTCAAGTTAAAGGCGAGATTCCAGTATCAAGATACTGGAAAGACGGAACTAAGACATTTGCAATAACTCCAGATAGAGATTCAAACTTGGGCAAATTCAAGTTTGAAGTTTATGGCTTGCAAGATAGCAAATATGATCTAACATTGTTATTGACAGATAAGGAAACTGAAATAGTCAAAGATCAGACGATAAAAGCCGGCCAGAAGCATTCTTGGACAGTTAGCGATGGCGGAACAAAATATGTTGGCATAGATGCTGACGGAAATGGCGCAATAGATTGCACACGTAAAGATTATGCTACCGTAGATTGTTCTGGAATGGATCCTGGTACCGAGGCCGTAGTGATAGGTGGTGCAGCTGCCGCAATTCTTGCTGGTATTGTAGGTGTGGCTGGAGTAGCTAAATACAGAAACCGAAATGCTGCAGCAGCCGCTGCTTATGTGCCGCAAGAACATCAGCCAAAAGTACATAAGCCAAAAGGACCTGCAACGCCATACTACTGTAAATGTGGCGAAGAGGTTGCCGAATTGCACAAAGCCTGCAATAACAAACCGTGCGGAGATTGCAAAGAAACAATGCAAGCCTTACCAACTTGCCCAGATTGCGGATCTAAATTCGACTGGTCAATATGGTTTGGCCAGAAGAAAACTAAATAAATAGCACAATCCACTATTTCTAATGGACTTAACTAAGGAACAAAAGCTTGGATTATTATTAGCGATTTTGAGTTTTGCGGTGGTTTTAATCTATGTCATTTTTAGAGAAACACTATTTTTTACCCCACTTTTCTTTATTGGTATGTTTTTAGATATTAATACTGTTGGATTTTTCATACCAACAATAGTAGCTTTGTTTTTTGTTAACTTTTATCTCAAAAGGAATGCATACAACTATCGCGCAGCATTCTTAGTCTGGTCATTTCTGATTTTACACGCAACAACTAGCGTCATTTTGTCAATTTATTTAGGGCCTAGTTAAGGAATAACATTTAAATTACGCTGGCGGTAGTAACTGCGATGGGTTGCTATGGCTGCGGTGTCTAAGAAGGGATTTGAAGCTCCTTGGTGGGCCTTTCTTGCCGGCCTTATCATTGTCATAATCGTTATTGTTGTAGTGCTGATATTCATTGGAAAGATTAGGATTGGCGGCGAAGCGCGTATCGGGGAGATTGGCGAAGCGCTGAGGAACCTGTTTCGTTAAAGAAAAAAATGAACAAGAAAGGAATAGAGTGGTGGGGCTATTTGCTAATGATTGTGCTAGGAATAATAGGCATAATTCTCATAGTATTTATTTTCACTGGCGGTTTCAGACAGCTAGGCGATATATCTGTAGGATTGCTTAATCAGACGCCTCCAGTATAATAGTTCTAAAGACTTATATACTTCATATGCGGGGAGGAAAAAAGGAGGATGGCTATGAAAACAGGTCAGGGACTCCCCTTAAGCTTTATAGTAATAGCGGCAATATCAGCCCTAGTTCTGATACTAGTTATAGCGTTCACTGTAGGCGGGCTTGGCGGCTTTTTTAGGCAGATATTGCAGCCAGCCCCGGAAGAATCAAGCACAGTACAGTCATCTTGCAGGACTTTCTGCGATCAATTAGTAACAGTTGCTACAGCAGCGCAATTCAGAGGTTCTACATATTGCACAAAGACTTTTGCCATAGATTTGAATGATGACGGGTCGGTTAACACAGACCCTGCCAAAGGCAAGGTTGAGGCTGGTTTGAACTGCTGGGGTTCTGATATAGGATCAGAATGTACTGTACAGACCACTGGCGGCCTGGTTTTGACAGCAGGCCAGAACGGTGCGCCAGGCAACTGCACTGTATCACCTTAAAATGAACAAAAGAGCCCAAGGCCTTCCATTTTCAACAATAGTAATCGCAGCAATAGTTGTTATTGTTTTAATCCTAGTTGTAGTCTTCACTGTGGGGGGCCTTGGAACAACTTTCAGGCAGATAGGTCTTCAACAGTCGCAGGATATAGATTCAGTTAGGGTGGCCTGCCAGACAGCTTGCACTAGGCTGCAGGTCAACTCACAGTTAACCACAGAACAGTTCCAGAATTCTGACTATTGCACCAACCCTTATGTTATAGATTTGGATGATGATGGCGAGTTCAGCCCAACAGAACTGGATCTGCGATGTCACGGGCCAGAAATAAATGTTCCGTGCCAAGTTGTAATAGATAATCAGCCGCAAACATGCTAGGAAAAAGAGGACAGGGATTGCCGTTAGAAACTATTGTAATAGTCATAATTACGATCCTTGTTTTGATTATAGTAATACTTTTTGCTACCGGAAGTTTAGGCCGATTGTTGGGAGGAGCGCGCATGCTGGAGGAAGAGATAACTCCTGACCAGCTAGCAACATTCAGATTGGGCTGTGAAAATGCTTGTTTCACAGCAGAACAGCTCACAGATTCTATAGATGAGTTCAGAGCATCCGATTACTGCCACAGAAACATAAGCAATACAGTGTTCTGTCACAGCCAGCAGACAGGCGTAGATTGTAGTTTCCAGATTACGCAAGCTGATGGTACTAGAGTCGATATCAGCAACGATGATTGCACATGATAAAATCAAAGAAAGGCGTACAGCTGACGTTTGAAATTATTGTTGTAGTTATAGTTCTTCTCTTATTACTAGTATTTCTAGTAATATTTCTGACAGGTCAGGGCGGCAAGATCACTGCGCTTTTTGAGTTTACAGTCGGAGAGACGATAAATCAGAGCGCAGCGGCTGCACAATGAACCGCAAAGGTCTCGGTATAATATTTTGGATAGCTGTTATCATAATAGGACTTATTGCTCTAGGCGCATTCGCCAGCGTTATCGGTGGACCTTTACAAAACTTGCTGGCCAGAGGGGAAAACATTTCGCGAGGTCTGGGGGAAGACGTCGGCGTAGTGGAATTGAGAGATTTTACAATTAACAATTTGGACCTTGAGCCTGGCGTTTGCTTTCTTAGATTTACAGTAGTTGATACAAACAGCAAATTGACGCAGGATTTCAACCCTGATGTCGGTTATAGGGTGTTTGAAGACGGCAATCGCGTTGATATAACTCGAGTGGAAGCATCAAGCGCTCTCTATGCAGTCTATCTAGTTGATGTCAGTTCTAGTACAAATCAAGCAGAACTTGATTCTTACAAAATAGCCCTAGAGGAAATAGAGACGAAAGGACTGCAAACAACTACAACAACACCCATAAGGGTATCTGTGTGGGGCATGCGCAGCGTTTCAGAAATGGACTTTGTTGAAATGTATAATGATACGCCCAATAGTCTCTTTACAGATGCTACAGCGATTGACAATTTCATAGCAAACATGCCTTCTAGTCCTAACAGTAATCTGCAGCTTGATGCATTGAATGCAATAAATTTTGCTTCAGTAGTTTATCCTACAGTAGGAAGGCCTTACAAGTCAATAGTATTGATATCAGATTCAACACAGGCGCTGGACGCGCAAAAAGCAGCAGATACAAATAACATACTGAAATCTTTGGGAGTAAAGTTATATGTTGTTAGCAGCAATTGCAATACATTCAATGCCCTGGAGCCTGCAATGTGCGATACATTGGAGAACATTGATGCGATACATAACGCAATGGTATTTGATTCCAGTTTCATCAGGCTAGGATTCGCAACAAAGGTAGTGGAAGACACCACAAGGCTGCACAACTTATCAGTGCAGGTCAGGAAAGCTTTCCCCGGCCAGGAGACATTCACTGGCGAAGCTCAAATACAAAAGGGCTATCGAATAGCCTGCACATCATAATATGGCAGAACCGCTAAAGCAGTCGATAGGAGTAATAATATCAATAGTAGTGATAATTGTAATGATAGGAATATTTCTTGTTTTAGTGGTACCTTTCCTTGGAGTGCAGGAAGAGATGGCAGCTTACGACAAAGTAAAATTGATGATAGAGCGTGCCTGCAATCCTGAAAATCCTGCGGTGGACAGCACCGATCCATTTTTGCCAGTTAACAATGAGGCCCAGCATTATTTGTCACTAAGATACTATGAGATTATAGTTGAAAACAACGAGATACGATTATCGGAAGTGTTTGCAAACCCTGACGCATCAAAATCTAACTGTAACTATGCTGCGGACCGCATCAAAGAGCCGCTAAGCTGCCCAGTCACAACAGTTTCTGATGCCAGAATTGTTTCAAGCCTAGGAAAAGAACAGATACTTGTGCAGGCGCTGAGGCAGCCAGATCCTGCAGATCCAGGCAAGTTTACATTATTACTTAGCAGCGATCCGTCAGATGCAGTTCAGAATCTATGTTAGCTAAAAGAGCGAAAAAAGGAGCAGTCGGCTTGTCTTTGAGCACAATAATAGCTGTAATAATGGTTGTCATTATTGCATTAGCTGTCGGCGGCGTTTGGCTGCGAATTTTCACAGGACAGCAAGTCACAGCATTTAACACAATAGTTTCAGAAATCAATAATTTTTGCGAGCAAAGTTCTCCACAAGAGAGCAGCGAATTTTTCATAGTGATGCCAGATTCAATAGGAAAGAGCTACAGCGCCTTGGATCCAGAACAGTACGAATTCTTTTACGTTGCTTCAGTTCCGACGGCGACAGCAAGGTCCTTCCTCGGAATAGAGAGGGTATTGTCTGGAAATGTCCTTGTGCTAGCATCAAGAAAGTTCTCAACGCAGCTTCCTAACGATGTCAAGGACAGGCTGCAAATCGAAATTCTGGGAACTAAAGTGGACCTGTCATTATTCCTGCCGCCAGTAAGGATAATCAAAGCTGCTGAGCTGAATGAATGTTTTGCTGAACGCAACCTCAAATTGTGCGGCTGCATCAAAGATCCTTGCGATGATCCTAGCAATGTAGCGTGCACACCAACAGACAGTTTCAGTTTTGAGTCGCAAGAAGGCCGTGAGACTCTTAACATAAAGCTCTTCAGAGGCACTGATAGAGTAACAATGACTATTGATAGAGTTCCGATTTGCGGCGATTTCCGATGTTGCGGACCGCAGGAAGATGCTTTGTCGTGTGCAAATGACTGCGACCCGCTGCGAAATCCAGACATAAGGTGTGAGAAGATCACTGCTTAGACGGCAGTTTTATTAAGCCAGATTTTCCTTTTAATGGCGGCCAATGCGATCCTGTAATACTAAGACCAGCGGACATGCTTTTCTCAAAAACAAGAGAGGAATTACTAACATAGCCCTAATGATTGGCATTGTCATAGCTATCATAATAATACTGGTGTTGGGGCTTGGCATAGTGTTTAGAACATTAGAATTGAGAACAACAACTTCCTCTGAAGCTATGGCAACAGACCTAGCGCTGCTAGCTGATACTGTTCAGGCAGCGCCAGAGCCAATATCATTTTCCTATTACACAGAAATAATTGATGACTACCCTGCAATAGGGAGCTTGGAGATTGATGACGATGCTGGGATCTTATGCGTAAGTCCGAAGTCAGAGCAGGAGATTTTTAGTACAGTAGTTGACCGTGCTTCTGGTCAAGCAGGATTTGCTGCTGTAGCATACACTGTCGCAAAGGCAAGATCTGAATTCAAGAGGCGCGCTGCAGGCACAGAACTAGCAGAGATTGCAGAGCTTACAGGACAGGGCTTGATTTCAGAGGATCAAAGGTTTAATTATCTGATGTCTGCACAGGATCCCCAGAGCAGGAACTTCAGGACAGCAATGCTAGACCCAGCGAATGACGATTTCTTTGGCACTAGAGGCGCTTGGCTAAGGAACAGGGACCCTGGTGATATGTCCAAACTGAAAAGGGTTGCAGCAAACAATTTTTGCGATAATGAATGCTTCAAGTTAGAGCTATCAAAGCTTGATCTGACCGATGCTAAAGCACAGAAATTAGGATATGCAAATCTTGATGACGCTTCTGACGGCTACAGAAAAATGCTTACACGTTCTTCATTGAATGACATCACTGATGATTTATCAAAAAGAGGGCCCCGAGCACTTGCAACAAAGCATGTCGTGCGAAATGCAAAACAGCTGCAAGTCGGAATTTTACACACAAATATGCATACGGGCCAAGAGCTAAAACTGAGAGGTCAGCCAGTTGGAACAGTGAAAGATTTTGTTGAAAAGTCAATGCCTACAAGGAAAACATGGGCGTCTAGAATAAAGTTCTGGTTTTTCGGTGGCAAGCAGACACTGAAAGAAGCGCTCCCATTTACTAAAGCACGCAAGGCAGCGAAAGGGTTTGAAAGGGCTGGCAACAGGATAGCTTCTGCAAGCGGAAGATTTCCAGGAGGTAAAACCAAAGTGGGCCGTGCTATATTCTTGACAGCAATAGTGACGTACGGCCTGACACAGGATGATTTCAAGGCATCATCTTTAGCAATGTTGCCCATAGTAGCGGGATTCTTTAAAGACTGGGGTGTCAAGTACATGCTAAAACGTACGCCGCAATTTTTGATAAAGGCAGGAATCAAAGTGACTGCTGGCGAAAGCCTGACTAAAATAAAAGCTGGCTTGTTCAGCAATCCATTCACAGCTGGCTTTGGTGCTGGCATATGGCTTATAGAAACAGGCATTAATCTAGCAGATGCAGCATACACAATGGTTGTTTTTGATTCAGAATTGCTGGCAATAAGGGCTGCTGCAGATACACAGCTAAATGAGGAAAAGAGATTGTTAGTATGCAAAGAGTTCAGCACATCAAACAAACCTTTATTGTATCCTGCTAACTGCGTCCCTAAAATAACTTACTCTGATGTCGAAGCTCAAATAGAATCGAGGTCAACACAGACAGCTAAAGACCGATTGGGAGATGTCAGCGGAAGCCTTGCTCCCATAACGCAAGGATTTGACCAAATGATAACTGCAGATTTAGGCACATTAGAGGGCATAGGGCAATTTTTAGACGGCCTTCTTAGGATATTTGCTGGAATTTTGTCAGCAGTAACTAATCTTGTTGGACAGATTGTTGCCAACATAGGTTCTGCTTTGGGAGAACTGCTGGAATTCAAGATACCTAGGCCAGACTGTGAAATAACTGATGACTCTGGCAATGTTTTATGCGATCAAGTGTATGAAAGAAGGGACTGTCCTAACTATTTCATATCGCAGTTTGCAGACCAGGCCAGAGAAACAGAAAACAGGGTCTTTTCTATGGGAAGGATTTGCCTAGGAGCTGTAGGCTTGGAATGGGGCTATGACGTCTGCAGTATAATACAATTAGTTGGAACACTTAACTTGTACATTTCACAGCCTGAAGACGTTCAAGCTGTTGAGTGGCACCTCTATGATTTGGGTTTAGGAAAGAATGTTGGGCAAAAGCAAGTTGCTTTTGCGAACTTTTCTGACAATCAAGGCTATTGGTATGCAGAATTCCCTGCTGTAATAGAGTTTACAAAAGTATATAACGAAACAGACCAGTTTTTCATAATCTCAAAGGCCGCTTAAAATGTTACATAAGAATAAACGTGGGGTAGAACAACCGCAGGTAATAATCTATGTCTTGTATACTGTAATCCTCGCTATTGCTGGAATCTATATAGCATTCAACTTCCTTGGAGGCATCGACCTTAATGTTAAGTTTGAGGATCATACCACTAGATTCAATACTTTGACAGCTAGACTAGTAGGAACTTCTGAGTGTCTAGCACATGAAACATCATATAATGCGCCATTCGATCAGAGAAATTTCGAATATTCCGTCTTCGGAGTCCTGGACAGGACAAAAGTGGACGATTCTATAGTTACGCAGAATTGCGTATCAATGAACAGGCAGTTCTGGCTTGAGTTAACATATATCGATGAGAGCTTCTCAACAAATATGTGGAATTGTCCCAGAGGTCAAGCAACTTGTGGAGAGCCAATAAGAGAGATGCAGAGCTGGCCTTCCAGAGAATATCCTGTTTTAGTGCAGGACGGCTTTGAACTGATACCTGCAAAGCTGGAGGTGAGATTATCGCCAGCTTAAGCAATAAAAATAGATTGAGAGGCAAGAGAGGAGCTGGAGCACAGTTCCTGTTCGAATTGCTGCTGGCAACAGTCGTGTTTTTCCTTTTCTTAATAGCATTGTTCGCATTTGTAGGGCCGCAAATAACTCTCAAAGCTTATGGCACAGTGATTGGAGTCGATTCACAGTTAAATTGCAAGCTAGGCTTGCTGTCTGTAGCAAGGCAAGACACAAATTTAGTGCTGGAAAGCTACACATCTAACAAATTTGATGAATTAAAAGCGAAAACCACAGAACTTTTTGATTATGTTTACGGCAAGGACGACGAAGGCAATGACAAATGGTTTGTTTCAGTAAGGACCGCTTCCGATACAATAATTGATGCGAGTAAAGTGGGCTATGAAGCTCCTGACAGAGTGCGGTGTGATCTGCTGATGCCATTGCCTGCATATGAGTTTAACAGGGGCTGCGGATTTATTCATGTCGAAGAATTGGATACTCCTCTCTTGGGGAGACTGACTTACCCAGTCGTAACGCCTGATGGGCAAAGAGATTGTTTCCTGACAAATGAAAGAGTTACTATAGGCACAGCGCCAAGGTTCGCTATTGATCAGTGCGTGGATCAAGATGAGTTTAGGAAAGAGAACTTTGTTGGCGGCGTGCCTTTGCCTCAAGCGCAGAGTGCAGATACTTCAGTTGTTGATTATAATGACAGCGCAGAGTTCATCACTGTTCCAATCAACATTGACGGCAACATTTACCACTTAACTATGGAAGAATCATTTGCAGACACTGATGAGGAGCCAGGCCGGAACAGGGTAACGCTAACGGTAAGGAAAAAGCTAGTTACGGGGGAGTGCAGCGTTCATCTTGTAGGCGAAATAGAAAACACATCGCCGTTGCAGACATTTGCAGGCTTTAAGGAATCGGAGGCAGCACAATGAGTATCAGCAAAATGAACAAAAGAGGACAGCTAGCTTTTGTTGCTGTGCTGATAATGCTAGCATTGATATGGTATGGCTTCAAGTCGCAGGAAGAGCGGCTAGAAATAACTGTTCTGGGAGGAGACCGGCAGGCAGAGCTCGTCTCAGCTTATGCAGAGCCAGAACAGTTTAGGCTTTACATGGAGCAGGCTGCCAAACAGGCAATCTTTGAAACATACTGGACTACTAGTGGAGCTAGCCAGAGCTGTTCATTTAGCGGCGAGCCGTCTGAAGAATTCAAGAAATCTTTTGACAATCTTATCAATAACTACATGTATGTCTACACAGGCGCTGATGAGTTGCTCACAGTAAGCATTCCCGACTATAATACGAGCTTGTCTTATGTCAGTGGAAAGGCAGTGTTTGAAGCACGGGGAAGGGCAGAAACGTGCGAATCCATTGTTCCATATCCTCCAAGGGTCTGTTTTGACCAGACAACTGCAGAGGAATGCAACAAGATTGCTTTTGATAACAATCAACAAGCTTGCAGCTGGGACGGTGTGAAATGCATAGAAACAAGACCTCAGCCGAACTGTGATGACGCCCTTGCTTTGGGAACGCAGCCGGAAAGGGAGCAAGCCTGCATAAGCAAGACTGATAATTTCGGAAGGACTTGTGAATATACAATTACAGATGCGGACCCATTGCTGATACGCCAGGACCAGTTTGCCGACTACTTCTTTGAAATTGAAGCGGCCTCTTACATTAAAGCAGAAGTGACTTGTGATGAATACCTAGCCTATGCAAGCGAAAGGGCCAACAAGTATGCCAAGCCTGAATGCGTCCTATTGGCGCCTACAGCAGTGCAGGCAGGAAGCGGCATAGAATTTACTGCTAGCTATCAATCTTGGGATAACATAGAGCCTGAGGTGCTCAGGATTACTGCGAATGATCCTGCTGGAACTTCAATCAATTTACTGACACAAGGCACTAAGTCCTCTGTAAGGGAACTGAGCGATGGAAATTATCAGAATTACGAGAATTGGACGTACACGCATAACATAGCTGATGCAGGCACATACACTGCAGAGCTGTTCTGCAAGCCGAAGTTCTCCGCTGTTACAAATGCAGCACAGAGCACTATTACGGTTAATCCATAGTTACAAAAAGATTTAAACTATCCAGCCTAGTTTTATGTATGCTTAAGGGGGCTCACGAACTAATCGCAACTTTAGTAATCATAGCTTTCCTGCTTGCAGCTTTCTTGTTCTTGACAGGCACTGCTTCTGGCCAGCTGCTGGCCGGAAAGAGCCTCTTTAGATCGAGAGTCACAGAGCCAATAATAGAAAATGTTCCATGCTATGAAGGGCCAAGGGTTTCTTTTGCCGCGCCAAAGATATTTTTCATAGACGTCGATGCGAATGATGGCCGGAACCTGGCGCAGGGCGGGGTCTCCTCATTGTTGGGACAAGCCGAAATCAATCTTGACATGGTGTCCGCCTGCAAGGAACCGATATCAATGATATGGAATTACGGCAACGCCACTGATGGGAGCGAAAGGGAAAAAGAACTCTGCATTTTTGACGGCACCCGATATGTTGACAATGCCACTAGAGAGGAGTGCGGAACAAGGACTGTTCCATACATTTTTGATGAATTGAGCAAGAGTTTTGGTGTGCGCTTGGAGATAACCGGGCAGAAATCCAGGCTTACTGGAGGAGATTTATCAACAGTATTTGTAAAAGATCCAAATCTGGAAATTGCAATAGAGGAAATTGATACTGCTGGCAGCTGTACAAGATTACAGGCACGAGTGCACGATAGCTATTATCCTAGACCTAATATTGTTCCTAATCTAGAGAAGACAGCTTTCAGAGTTTTTGACAACAGGAATGCAGAATTTGTGGAGAAATCTGTTACTGCAGTGTCAGGCCAAAGATATGTCTTGTTTTACAGGCCCACTAGTGAATCGCAGCAACAGCATAATGTTATACTGCAGGCTTCTCCTAAGCTGCAGACAGTTGAGGATGCTTCAACTTTCACACCTAGCGGTCTGGACAGGGATGAATTTGTTGTCTATGGAGAGCCAGCAGATCTCGACATATTTGGAATAGCTTTTGGAGTATCAGGATTCTCCTACATACTGACAGGCGAGCACTTTCCCGACCTTCCCCTATTTGACAGGGCAGTAGAAGTGTTTGACTTTGACAATGACGGGGTTGAAGAGATCGCTACGCTGATGACGCCAGGAGACCTGTTTGTAATGGAAGCCAGAAAACTGGAAGCGGAGATGCGTAGCCCCAGCTTCAATTCCATAGATTTGGAAGATATGCAGAGGCTTTTCCCATACTTTAATGTTCAGCCAGACATCAGCTGGGTCGCTTTGGCTGCCGGAAATAACATCAAAACAGCTGCTGGAACTAATGTCCCTACAGCAATCGTCACATTAGGAGGGTCTGAAAATGAGGGCACCGGGGATATCAATTTGTACTCATATGAGGCAGGAAGAATAGTTGAAATTAAAACTGTTCCAGAACTTCCAAATGTAGACTGGGAGGACGTGGCAACAGCAGACTTTGACGATGATGGCGAAGATGAGATCATTGTGCTGACAAATGAGCCTCTCAGGACAATGATATGGTTCCCATTCAGCAAGGCAAATGATCTTGATCTGATTGTAGATCCTGACACAGGCACGCCATTGCTCTATATTTTCAAATCAGGGTTCTGCGATGACTGCGGCGAACAGGACCTGGAGAGCATATTTGGGCGAAACATAAACTGGCAGGGCATTGCCGCTGGTGATATAGACCTAAACGGAATGACAGATATTGTCATGCTGGGAACACCTGGCGACATCACAGTGTGGGAATACGACGAGCAGCAGAAAGAATTTTTCACTAAAATAGGCCTTAATCCTAGCTTGCCTAATGCGGCGTGGCGCGATGTTGACATTATCAATGCAGATTCTGATCCTGAGCTAGAAGTAGTCATAGTGAAGAATGATGAGTTTTGCGTATTCAATGATATTAGCTTAATTGGCACTGGCTTTAGCGATAACATGGATAACTTGAGGAACACACCTGGCGTGATTTGCACTGATTTGAGATGGGTTGGTGCAGAAGCATGGTCAATCGCTGGCGGAGATGTGTTCTGCGATGAAGGCGATTTCAATGATAACCCATAGCAATACTTTTATTCTTCCTATTTAATGTGAAGAAATGGCGCGTGGCGTTTCTAGGGTAATGACATTAGTGATAGTTATCGCAATAGCAATAATAGCCCTGATACTCTTCTGGGGATTCTTTTTCGGCGGTTTCAATACTTTGCAAAACATTGTCAATAACTTGTTTGAGGGCTTGTGATGAAAAAAGGCGCGGCAGAAAGGAAAACAATGCTCGTTCTTGTGAGTCTAGTGCTGGCGATAGCATTTTTCGCCGCAGCTTATGTTTTTTTGTATCCTGAAACAGCGTGCAGGGCAGTTGTTGCCTTAAACAGGATTGTTCTGAGCCCTGCTGGAATCAGTGTTCCGTGCCCAGGCTTCGGACCTTTGTTCAGAGGCGGCCTAGACGCGAAGATATCTTCATATAATCAAGTCGGCGGCCCATTTTTTGCATGCGCAGCAGAAACAATGCCATTTTCTGCTATAAATTCGCAAGCGCCGTTGAAAGAGGACGGCTCGCTATCCGCTTTTGATATTGATCTTTACTGTGACTGGCGCTTTTCGGATGGAAGAATACTGAGAGATCAGTGTAATGTGACGCAAAGATGGACAACATCAGGCTCTACAGAGTCATTGAACCTCACGCTCGGCATTTTTGAGGATAACAAACGGACTGGCATTGAAGATACAGCTAAAGAAACAGTATTTACAACAGTAAGCTGTTTAAGGGAATTTGAAGTCTTTGAAGGCGTTCCTGTTGAAACAATTTCGGCAGGAGAAGTTAACGCTTTTGCTGATATCGGCGCGTTGCCTGTAAGATCAGCAAGAATATTTGTTAGCAACACAACTCCTGGAACACAAGGCTTCAAAATGCTGGTGGATGGTGTTGAAATTGTAGGCGTGGCAGGCCACATAGAAAACGAGCTTGAAATAACAGGAATAGAATCTGCCTTCGCTAATTATCAGCTAAACAAATGCGTGGGACAAGCAACTTGTGAAGTGCCAGTAACGTTCAGATTGACAGCTGGCGCACTAAAGGTGGATGACGTGTTCATAGGACTTGGCTAAAGAATTGTAGTGAAAAGAACAAATCCTGCCAGGAATCCCAGTATGGCGCCTATAGCAAAGCCGTGCAGGAACTCCACTATTTCTTCATGCAATCTTACTGTGGCTGTTTTCCATGGCAGTTGGGTTGTGGGTTCGAACTCTGATCTGGCCCAATCCATGAAAGATTTGAATCTGGACTTAGCAGCAGCCATAGACTTTTTAATGGCCGGCACTATAAAAGCGCTATGGCCAATTCATTAGTAAAGCCATTTCAGCTACGCATGTTTATCGGCTTTTTGCTGCAGTTTATTCCAATAGCAGGTTTGCTGTTTGATGGCTATAAGATAAGGTGTGCCCAGACATTCAATTCAGCACAATTGCCTGAATGGCGCGACTGGGGAAAGATGTTCTTGCAGGGCCTTGGGCTAAGGGCAATACAAGTGATATATGGCCTGCCAACACTTGCAATTGTTTTATGGTTAGCACTTGGCTTTCAGGTGCAGGATCTCTCTGCAGCGCAGTTGCTGACAGAAGTTCTTCTTGCACGCAATCTATTCTTCCTAATGATCGCCTTGCTGCTAGTAGCGGCGTGGTTTGTGCCGTCTGCAGTTTTGTCATACGCCTTTGAAAATCGATTTGGCGCAGCGTTCTCCTTGGGAATGCTCAAAAGAACAGCAACGCTTGCGTATCTGAAATCCTGGCTGTTGTCAAGCGCTTATGCACTGGCGATATTTGCAGTAATTGGGCTGTTCGCAATATTCGGCTCGGCCCCTTTTGCAGAGAATTTTATAGGCATAATGATATTTGTAGCAATACTTTATTTGTTGCTTACAGTTTCAGGCATAACGTATTGGACAATGCTCGCTAAAGGCTATTACCAAACTTATGCCAGAACTGGCTATTAAACAACTATCAGTGTAGAAGTCTTCTTGACGCCCTTTATTGATCTTATGTTCTGCAGTATGAAGTCGCCAAGGCCAGAGACGTCAGGTATTTTCAGTTTTGTTATAATATCCCACTCGCCGTAGATTATGTCTGCTTCCTCCACTTCATCTAGGTCTTGGAGCTCTTCTATGACCTCTTTCTCCGCGCCGGAGTCAGCCATCACTAGAATATATGCAGTCAGCATTTTACAGAAAGAGCGTTTAGTTATTTAAAGGTTGTCAATATATGTGATTTAAAGCTAACGAACGATGGGTAGCTCTAATGCCTAGAGAAGCCAAGCAGCGCAGAATTTAAGAGATTCCCAAGCGTTTAGCTAAACAACAATGCCAATAAACGCAGGGCCTGAATTTGCAAAAGCGAATGAGGAGTACCTCAAGGCAGTTACTACTGAAGAAAAAATAAAAGCTCTTAAGCTAATGATTTCTACGTCTCCTCGTCATAAGGGAAGCGAAAAGCTGTTACAGAATCTCAAGCGCAGATTAGCGGACTTGAAGAAAGAGCAGATAAAAGAAAAGAAAGCTGGCAAGCGCAAGTCTTTTGCCATCAAGAAAGAAGGTGCAGCCACAGTTGCTTTTGTAAGCGTGCTTAATTCAGGCAAGAGCAAGCTGTTTGCAGAGCTTTCAAATTCCAAGTACGAGGGCGAGAATGACTATGGCGTCAAGATGCGCATGATTCCTTTTGAAAATGTATGGCTGCAAGGCATAGACCTGCCAGCGTTTTACTCTAATTTTGGAGAATCGCAGAACGCAAAACTTGTATTTGGATTAATAAGAAATGCAGATGTTCTCGTAATAGTTGCCAACAGAGAAGAGGAGTTAAGTTTTGTGAAAAGGGTGCTTGAAAGCGCCAACATTGTTTTCGGAGCAGAAAAGCGACAGGAGTTTTCCCTAACAACTATTCCTGTTGTCGCACTTTCCCTCGACAGCGATCTAGATGAGGCGAAGCAACAGGTCTGGGGCAAGACAGGCAAGATAAGGGTGCAGACAAAAACCGCGGGAAAGGTTGCGCCAAAGCCAGTGGTTCTGAAATTCGGAGCCACAGTAAGAAATCTGGCAGAAACAGTGCACCAGGATTTTGTGAGAAGGTTCAAATACGCCAAAGTATGGGGAAAATCAGCTAAGTTCGGAGGCCAGCAAGTGGGCTTTGAGCACAAGCTGGCTGACGGCGACATAGTGGAGATATTTACAAAATGAAAACCAAAGGTTCTGCTGCAGAAAGGGAACTTGTAACAATGCTATGGAGCTATAATTTTGCAGCAATAAGGGCTGCAGGCTCAGGGGTGCAGAAGTTCTATTGCCCTGATGTGCTGGCTAGTAATGGAAATAAAGTGCTGGCGGTAGAATGCAAGTCCACCAAGCACAAAAATCAGTATTTCGACCCTGTTCAGGTAGAAGAATTAATGAAATTTGCTGAAATATTCAAGGCAGAAGCCTGGCTTGCAGTAAAGTTTGGCTCGGATTGGAGGTTTTTCAGGCCGGAAGACCTGAAAGCTACTGGCAAGGCCTTTGTTGTTACTAAGAATGATGAAGGAAAGCTATTGAACGACTTGACGAAGGGGAATGCTTAATGCCCAGAAGAAGCCGGCAAGAAGCAGCCATAACATATAGACTTAGCCAATCACTTATGCTTGAACGCGTGTTCAAGCCTCGGAGTATATTTCTTTAACAAATAATTCAACTCTCGTTTGAAAGTTATTCTATAAAAGAGCAGGAAGCCCAGAATTATTACTGCAGCTTTCAAGGGTATCAATACTGCTATTAACAATGCTAGGGGAGCTCCTTCCAAGGTAGTGTATGCCAAATGAAGAAGCCATGCCAGTACAATCACGAAGGCTATGGCGCCGATGAGGCTGAAGTGCTGGAATAAATCTGCAGCAGGCTTGTGGTGATGCAATGAGATGGGCCTGGCTATGTGATGATGCAAAGTAAAGCTTTTTGTCATTGCCATTTTATTTCAAACGTTTATCGCTGTTGCCGTTGTTGGCAAAGCCAAGCCCTGCGCCGTGCAGGATCGATATTATCACAACTAGTGCAGCAGGCCCTACGATGAAGCCTGCAGGTCCTAATACTAATATTCCTCCGATTGTTCCTACTAAAATGACAAGAGGATGTATTGCAGACCACTTGCCTGCAAAATAAGGCCTTACAACATAGTCAAGCAAAGTGCCTATGATCAGACCATATGCAGCTATTCCTATCGCAGTTGGTATGTCTCCGCGCAAGTATAGCAATGCCGCAGTCGGTATGTATAATGTGCCCGGACCTAAAACAGGAAGGATGGAAAAGATTGCAGCAAAAATTCCTGCCAATAATGGGGCAGGCAGGCCGAAAATCATGAAACCGATAGCAGCGACAGCGCCTTGCGCAAGTCCGATAAGGAACCAGACGGCTATGAATGAATTTGCATATCTTTTCAAATCTCGGAACATGTGCTCCTTCTTCTTTGCAGGCAGTGGAAACACTTTGGCAATCCATTTGTACAGGTTTTCACCGTCCCTCAAAAAGAAGAATACAGATACAGAGAATATGAAAATGGAAATTATGATTCTAGGCAATGTGGAAATGAAGCCGCTCAGGGCTTCGACGCCCCTGGCAATTATCAGCCTTGTGATCTCTTCAAGGCTCTGAACGATTTCTGCAGGAGCGCCAGGGAAAAACGCACTCAAACTGAATCTGCCGAGCAGGTTGAAGATCCTAGTGAACTCATTCAGCAAAGCCTGTGCTCCTAGTATTGTAACAGCAACAAGAACTATGATCACAGTTGCGGTAATCAAGCCAGCAGAAATATTTTCGCCAACCTTTTCTCTTAACCACACATGAGGCCTGAATAGAATGAATGCGATCACTGCGGCAAAAGCAAGCGCAGTGAAGAAAGGCCTTAACAGCAGGAAGCCTGCAGCTAACGCGCCCAAAATTACGAGAGCATTGATAATGTCTCTGTAATGATTGTCAGGTCTAGTGGCCATAAAGTTATTTCCAAATAGCCATTAAAAAGCCTTTTCACAATTCGCCTTTGAAGTAGTCTGGAATTAACGCAAAAGATTCCAGTATTATCGTGGGATTCTCTGCACCCAGCATCTTTACATCGTGAACTCCAGTCAACACTGCTATGGTTTTGACCTCAGCCATATTGCCTGTCTGTATGTCATATATCGTGTCTCCTACAAAGTATTCCACTTTTCCGCCAGCCTTCTCCTCAACCAAGTCTATAATATCCGGATCTGGCTTCTTGTGCATCAAAGGATATCCTAATATTGCTGAAAACAAACCTCTCTTGATGCCGGCAGCCTTCAAGGTAACTTCAATCTCTTCCTGGGTGGCGTTTGACACAAGCACAAGAAGGAAATCTTCCTTTAGCTGTTCCAACGCTTCTTTTACTCCAGGTATCTCTTTTGTCAGTCCGGCAGTCCTTTCTATGAAAAGCCTCCTTTTGTCCTTTACAATCTGCTGAAGTTTCCTGTCAGAGACTTTTGGGAACATTGCTTTAACCACACCTTCTGCAGGAGGGCCGAACTTTTCTATAATGTTTGCTATGGGCTTCATCGGAAGATTGTTCTTCTGGAAAGCGAGGTTGAAGGACTGAGCATGAGCTTCCTGAGAATTGACAAGAGTGCCATCAAGGTCTAGACACATTACTTTATCGCTTGCCACGTACTTTCAAGCCTCCTACTTTGACAGCATAAACTGTTTCAGCTATTATTGCCAGCAGCAAAAACAATCCGAGCGTTAGGAAAATGAAATTCTGTATCCACCAGGAGTACAGCGTGAGGGCTAAATTGCCTATTATATACAAAACAGAGAAGTGCAGATGCAAGTCAACCTTCCTTTTCTTGATATTTTCTGCAGCTTCCCAAAGCCATGCAACTATCAAAACAACAGTGCCTATAGCGCCAACTGTTATGACTAAATCAAGGGCCATAATACTATTTCAAAAGCCTAGATTTTAAATCTTAGCACTGCTGCTATGCCGCCCAAACCATCTAATTTATCGCCGGCTTCGTACTTGCTGCTGATTATGTGAATCTCTCCTTTCGTTTTCTCCGTAGAATCGAACAATTCGTTCAGCTTGTCATACTGTTTCTTTTCCCGCATATCTTCAATGAGCTTGTCTGTTACCAGCAGTATCTTTATTGCTCCTGCTTCTGCAGCCTCCTTTACAGGGGTTATCTTGTATCTCGCCAGCTTGCTGTCCTTGGCTATCTCTATCAACAGGGATTCAACAAGCTCGAACTCTTTCTGCAGAGCAGTTCCTTTTACTATCCTGTCAAGCGCTCCCCTCTTCAGCAGTTCTACTACGCCTCTTTTGCCTCCTGTTGACACGTCTTCCAGCCTGACTTTTTCTACAATATCAGAATGCTTGTCCTTCAATCGCTTGAGAACCTCATCTTTCCAGAACAAAGGGCTTGCAATAACAACTATTTCGCGCGTTTTTGCAATGTCTGCTATCGCAGCAACCAATTTTCCTAATCTTTCCTCAACCTTTTCAACAAATCTTTTCTTTGCTAACCCTAATGAGATTTGCTGCAGATATTTTATTCCAGTCGGAGTGAATTCCGCCAGGCTAGCTAACTCGTCATCTAAGACACAGACAGCCACAGACGGAGTTTTTGTGGCAGCTTCCGCATCCTTCAATCTTTTGACTTGATACTGTTTCCAAGCCTTGAATATCTTCACGGTATCTGCCGGACGAATATCTAATGTATGATGGCTTCCCACTGACAATTCTTCAGGGCCTTCAGTTATTGTTCCCGAAACACGGACTGCAGAAGGTTCAAAAGTTATTTTTTCAGCTTTTATTTTGACAAAATAAGTCTCCCTTTTTAGTCTAGCACGCTCCTCTTCCTTTCCTATCTTTACTTTTCTTACTATTTCGCCTGCGACAATGTCTTCAGGCTCGATTAAACGGGAAAGATGCCACAAATCGTCGATAGTGTCCACTTTGATGCGAGCTTCATCCTTGCTTAAATAAAGGACTTTCATGAAAATCCTCTATATCTGGGCGTTAAAAAGGGTTATCTCAGCATAAAGGATAGCAAGAAAGCAGCCTCAAGCATTAGAGATTCCCCTCAGGAACAAAGGTTTTTATAGCAACTTTCCCTAAATTAGGGAATATGGCTACTGAAATGCAGGGTCAGCTTGGCCCGTTAGTTGTACTTATAGCAATAGTTGTTGCTGTAATAGCCTATGCGATTGCAGTAACTCCTGTGGAAAGGGAGGCAGCAATAGGCCCTGTTTTCTATGAGCGTAATGCACTGGATGTGAATCCAGGACAAGTCCTTGCAACGCCTAGGCAGACAGCCCAGGCCCAGCATGACTTGTCTACAATAAGAGTAGATTACAGCCCAATCCCTTTATCTAAGCTCCTCAGCGAGCAACTTTCAATTAAGAGATCTCTTATTTCAGACACCTCCGCAACATTTGCAGTCACTGTCAACAAGTCTGCGCTTACTGAAGCAACCTTGGACTTTGATGTAATTGACAGAAGAGGGGAGGCACGGGAAATATTTGTCGTTGTTAATGATACTATTGTGTTCAATGCAGTCCTACTGTTAGGAGAGCAGAGTATCTCTATTCCAATTGACCAGTTGAGAGATGGGTCCAATAAAATAACAGTAAGCGTTGCACCGCCAGGCTTTGCGTTCTGGCGTTCCACCACATACACATTGAGAGATGTTACTTTTGTTGCCCATGAATTCCAGCCCGCAAGGGCAGAGCAGCAGCAAATTGTTACATTAACACAGGCAGAAACCAATGGCCTGATATCTGCCAGGTATACTGCTTTAGCAAGATTAGTTGCAGGAAACCCTGCCACAGTAAGTCTGGCAATAAACGGAAAGACATTCTTTGCCGATGCTCCGGCAGGCCTAAAGAGCCTGACAATAGACTTGCCGCCGGCTCTTGTGACAGGCACAAACACTTTGTTATGGACTGTAGAACAAGGTGCGGCATATGAAATAGTGTTTGGAAGGATAACAACAACATATGCAAAAGATAGGTTTGTACCAAAGAGCTATCAGTTCAATATCTTGAATCTGGAAACAACACAGATAGCTGCCGGCAGATACACGTGCACATTAGATATGAAAGCTGCAAGCTCTGTAACGCAGAACTTCGTTGCGCAGCTGAATGCTAACACATTGAACTTGCGAATGGTAAACGGACAATTATCGGAAGACCTCTGCAAGTTTGTGCAGCGCGGCGCCAATTACTTGACAATTTACTCACCTTCTGCTGTAACCCTTGACTCGCTGAAGTTCGTGATAAAGGGTAAGATATAATTTTTGGAAAATGGTCGATGTAGCCGAATTGAAGGCTGAGCTGAAAGCAGCTGAAGAGAATCTAAAAGCCGTAGATAAAGAGCTAACGCGGGCTCAACGGCGAGGAGATAGAGAAGAGATTGCGCGTTGGGAAGAAGACGCCATAAAATATAGGAATGAGATCAGCGCACTTAAGTCAGAGATGGGAGAGGCAGGAACATTTGCAAAATTAAAGGGTTTTGTTAAAGGCTCGCCGAGTCAAGGAGGCAAAGAAGGGGGTGAAGAGCATCAGCACAAGAGCGGGGTTGCTGCTGGCGCCATAATAGTTTTTGCATTTTTGATAATTATTGCCAAAATATTGGGCATATTGGGAGGAATACCTGCCATCTATTTGACAGGAGTATTGTTCCTGTTCATGATTCTAGGGATATACACAATATCAAAGACAGGCAACATGTTCTTGGGCGGAATTTTCATTTTTGTGATGCTGATAGCAGCCCTCTTTCCGATATGGCTTGACACTACAACACTGGGGCAGAGCTTTGAACTGGGCGGACAGAGAACAGGAGTGCAGCTTTCTGAAAGGTTCAGAGGCTTGACCGGACCTCTTAATGTAGTGAGCCAGATTTTTAAAGGCGAATATAATCCGGAGAATCTCTGGCGCTCTGATGTTGCACGCTCTGAATACCAGCAAGTTCAAGATGTAGGTGTTACTATGGAAGATGTCCGCCCGAGGAAAGATTTCTTTTTCTCAGGCACTGAAGATGTTGAGATACAGGGCCGCATAAATATTGTCGGTTTTCCGGGCACTTTTGCCACAGCAAGATTAGGAGCCTGCACTATCGTAACAGACCAGCGGGGAATACAAGTATGCAGTGAGAATCCTGTTGATGTCTTTTGGGGCTGCGAGCCAGAAACGGTACAGGCCACAGAACTCAGGAATAAAGTTTTCAGGTGCTTCAACACAAATGCAGTGGAAGTAGGCAACAGGGTCCTCGCAGTGGAAGTGAACGTAACAGCTGCGGACACCAGAACTGTTGCAGGAAAGCAATTCGCTTTTGCAGACCCTGATGTCCTCGTAACTTTAGATGATCCTTTGAGCGAATTTGAAATACCTAAGGATGCGGTGCAGAGCTGGCAGGCAGGAGACAATTCGATAAATGTGGGTATTGGAGTCACAGGAGACCTTGATGTACTGGAAGCCAGCGAGTTCGATTACTTTATAGGACTTAACATACAGAATCCAGCCACTAGAACAGGCGTGGCTACATTGAAGAGCGCAACATTCTTCTTGCCTGCGGGGAGCGAGATAAATAATCCTATGACAATAACAGATCCTGAGGATTTCAGCGTGCCTTTGCCGCCTACCAACACTGCCTGCGTCGCAGCAACAGAGCAGGATTTCATAGACCTGAATTTGCAGCCGCCAGCAGGCCAAAACATTGTTAAATGTACAGCAAACTTTGATCCAAGGCTGAATATATTGAGGCCTGGCGAAAGGAGCCAAGTATTCTTGAGGTTCAAAGTGCCTGAAGAGAAGCTGCAAGGACAGACCTTCAGTACTTTCTTTGTGCTCGCAAGAGTAGATTATGATTACACTAACAAGGTATCAGTTCCAGTTACAGTGAGGGTGCCGCCAGCATGAAACTTCTGATAGTCTTGCTGTTTGTTTTTCTCGTAGGAGTAAGCGGATGCCTTAACATCAGCATTTTCAAGGACAAGGCTCCAGCAGAGGAAGCTGCTTTCGTTGGAGGAACACAAGGCCTGACTGCAGAATTTGTTGAGCTGCCGCAAAAGATTTTTCAAGACACTAGTATGGACATTAAACTGAGGGTACAAAACAAGGGCGAAGCTGCAATACCTGAAGGTTCTGCACAATTTACGCTAAACAATGCAGGAGCCTTTCAGGTTGATCCTGCAGTACAAACAAATGAAGTTGATTTTGACAAAGTAAGGAAATTCGGCTCTGCAGTCCAGGGCAGCATACCTACTGAAATAGTCTGGTCTAGCCCAGGGCCACGTGGCTTGATACTTACTGAAGAGCAGTCCATCCCAATTTCTGTAGACCTGTGCTATCCTTACAGCACATTTACCCTGACTAAGGCTTGCGCAGCACGCTCTAGCACAAGCACTATTTGCCAACCAGATGCTTTCTTGGACGTGCAGAACTCTGGCGCTCCAATACAAGTGACTAGTCTGAGAAATGTTGCTGTTCCGAGGGAAGGTGCCATAGAGCTCGCCTTGATTATGGAGATAGAAAATCTTGGCGAGGGCGATGTGTACTATGACGCATCACTTGATTCTTGCAATGAACTAAGTTCCACATTCCTGGACAAGGCTTTTGTCAAATCAATAAGTTTTGGCAATCTTAGAGTTACAGAGCCGGAATGCACGCCAGGCACAACACTCAGCTTCATAAATGATATTGCGAAAACAACGTGCAGGATAACAGTTGACACCACTGCTGACATTGAGAATGACCTTGTTGTGGAGTTAGGATACTATTATAGAGAAAGAGTTTCAGCAGCGGTATCCGTCATACCTCTTTAATAGAGGCAAACCTTTTAAAATCCCAATAATTAAGTTAGATAGGCCACATGGATAAGTCAAAACTGATAGTTATTGTAGTATTATTTGCAATACTTATCACATTCAGCGGCTGCTTTGGCAAGCCAAGAGAAAGGGATATTACTGAATCGCAGGCCTTTGCAGGCGGTTCACAAGGCTTGACCGTATCGTTCATAGCAGGCCAGCCGCCAGCACAGATCTTTGAAGGCCAGCCATTTACTATTGCAGTACAAATTGACAACAAGGGCGAAGCTGATGCAGTTGACGCAACAGTCACTCTTGCAGGTATTGATACATCAGCACAAGGCTTCAACCTGATATCAGAAAAGACCCAGTTATTTTCAATTGAAGGTGTTACAAAGCTCGATACTACTATTACGCCAGGCGGACAGCATATCGCAATCTTTGACTTTAATGGAAGGTCGATATTCGCGACATCTTCATTTACAGCACAAGCAGTCGTATCTTACAATTATGAAACTAGAGCACTTGCTGCAGCTTGTTTGCAGGAGAATGCGTTCCAGCAGACCATCGGAGGAACAGAAGTCTGCAAGGTTTCTGGTGTTAAAGCTGTGCAGAGCTCCGGCGCTCCGGTTCAAGTAACATCAGTTGAGCAGACCCCTAGCGGTTTCTTAATCAAGATAAGGAACGCTGGAAAAGGCACAGCTTTCGTATCATCGTCTGGCGCACTCCCAGAATCTGATTCTCAGTTGACATTGTCTGAAAGGGATAGAGTAAGTATTACTACAGAAGTGGCAGGCCAGACGCTGACATGCACGCCAGGAGTGATTTTGCTTGCCAATGGAGAAGGGCAGACTTTCTGCAGGGCTCCAGATCTGACTGGAAGAGGAGATTTCGTGGACCAGCTGCAAATAACACTGAACTATGGTTATGTGGATAGGGCGTCAACAACATTTTCAGTACAAGATGTCCCAGTGTAGAGATACAGTTTACGGTAAACTTATACAACACTATACAAAACTTCAAAAACTCAATTTAATTTCTAGCAAAAGACTGGAGGAGATTAAAAGTGCCTACGCTTTACACTGATTTTCACATTCATAGCAGATATGCGGGAGGGTGTTCGGATAACTTATCGCTGCAAACACTAAGCGATTGTGCTAAGATAAAGGGACTTAACATCTTAGGCACAGGAGATTTCACGCATCCAGAATGGCTTAAAGAGATTAGGCAGCAACTGGTAAAGGTCGGAGAAGGCATATATTCGTTTAATGAGGTAAATTTCCTCCTTACTTCAGAAGTTTCAAATAATTTTGAGCAAGGCGGCAAAAATCGAAAGGTTCATCATATTTTGCTGTCTCCAAGTTTTGAAATTGTAGATCAAGTAAACGAATATTTATCAAAATTTACAAATCTAAGCTCTGATGGCAGACCAGTAGTTGGCCTGCCTTGCGCAGATATGGCCGAAGGTCTTAAGTCGATATCAAGCGACATAGAACTTATTCCAGCTCACGCTTGGACGCCTTGGTTTGGCCTTTTTGGTAGCAAATCAGGCTTCGATTCTCTAAAGGAGTGTTATGGCGACCAAGAAAAACACATCAATGCCATAGAAACTGGTCTAAGCAGTGATCCTGCGATGAATCGACGCCTATCGCAGTTAGATCGCATACAAATGGTCAGCTTTTCTGATGCTCACAGCCCAAATCCTTGGCGTTTAGGAAGAGAAGCAACTATTTTTGATGCGGATTTAAGGTACTCTGAAATAATTAAAGCAATACGAACAGGCACAGGGTTGAAGGGGACTATAGAGCTCGACGCAAATTGGGGTAAATATCATGCAGATGGCCATAGAAAATGTGACGTCTGGATGGAACCCGCGCAAGCTAAGAAATACAACGAGAGATGTCCGCGCTGCGGCAAGCGATTAACTATCGGCGTACTTAACAGAATAGAACAGCTAGCAGATAGGCCTGCAGATTATGTTCATAAAACTCAACCACCATTTTATAGACTTTTACCTTTGTCAGAATTGATAGCATCAGTTTTGAGCGTTTCTTCAGTTAACTCAAGAACTGTTAACGAAGTATATTACAAGTTAGTTTCTAAATTCGGCTCGGAGTATTCGGTGTTGCTTTATGCCTCGCCTGAAGAATTATACGAGGTTGTAAAGGAAAAAGTCGCTGAGATAATTTTAAAAAATAGGAATGGCAACTTGGTGGTGCAGCCAGGCTACGACGGCGTTTATGGAAAACTGCTGATGGATGCGACCAAAATAGAAGAGCCTAAGTTCGGAAATCAAAAATCCCTTGTAGAATTTGACTAACGAGAGGAATCTCTGCACACCAGGCTTTGCAAAGTCTTGTAAGCCTTAAGAAGCTACTAAGATAGACTTACCCTTTAGCATTAGCCGATATATCTTAGATCTACCTTATCCATCATTGGCCTTAGTTGTTTCTTCAAGGATTTCCTGTCCTCGTGTAGCATAGGTGCTGCATCTTCAGAGAGCTGAATTTCTTTCTCCAGATCCTGCAGGTCCAGCTTCAACCCTAGAATTGTCTGTAATTTTTCCAACAGTGCTTTAGCTTCCCTAAAGCCAAAATGCATTTCATGAGCATAAGTCTCTGACAGTAATGAGACGCCCTTAATGTCTCTTAATCTTGCAAGACCTATCAGCAAGCCAGATGCGCCAACTATGGCCTCTATCTTCTCAGCAGTCTTTGTGTTTATGCCGCCGTATTTCTTGTACTGATCCATTGTTCCTTTATCAGTAAACGCGCCAAAGACAACCGGCTTCTTGACTTCATTAGGCAAGCCGATGCCGCCCAATGTAATGATTTCCTTGCAGCTAACTTCTTCCGCAAAGTCAAGAATTTTCTGGCAGAATTCATAGCTAGCCCTTTCTCTTGTAGGCTGCACATCTCCAGTCAATAGCAAGACATCACGAGCTTTAGTTTTGTATCTGTATATGGATACAGACGGCAACTCTACATAGCCGTATTCGTTGAAGAAGACTGAGTGGGGAAAGACATCAGAATGTATTTTGTACAGCAATTCCGGCTTTAATGTATCAACTAGATAGTCGATAGCAATTTTTCCTACATTGCCGACACCAGGCAAGCCTTCAACAAGTATAGGGTTCTTCAGTTTAGGCTTGACCTTGAATGCTTTTTGTATGATCCATTTAGCCATTATTCAACGCTCGCTTGAAAACTGCCGAAATTAGAGGACATGTACTTCCCTAATTCAAGCTGCAAGTTCTTAAATGCTTCTTCAGCGGACTTGCCGTTAGGAGCCTCTATTGTGAACCTGTAATTAGGAGCGCTCAGATATTTGATCTCAATTTTTGCATTATGTTTCTTTGCTACAGTGTCAGCGAGAGCTACAGCCTTTTTCACTATTTCCAAGCCGTTCTCTGCTGCAGACGACATCTGCAATGTTCCAGCAATCTCCGCTTTAGGCGGAACTATCCTTTTCTTGATCAAAACAGTCAGCTGATCAGACAGCTTCTTGTCAATGCCAAGAGTTTCAAGCGAACCCTTGTCCTTAACAGAGATTTCCATGAAAGCTGGATACAGACCGCCGTATTTTTCTATGATAGGATAGCCCACTTTGTCATAAGCCTGCTTTACTGTTATGCCGGATTGTTTTGCAAAGACTTCTAAGATATCGTTAGCGATTTTCTCATTGCGCCATTGCTGCAACTTAGTCCTTCTGTGGCCCTCTCCGACTCTTCTCAGCGACAGTTCAACATACCTTTTAGCAGTATCAAGAGTCATTACTTTGCACACTGCTTGCGTGTCCGGTTTCAAGTACACTTTCATTGCTCGTACTTGTTTTCTAGCAATTTCAGAAATGTGAATCATTCCCTGAACGTTCTCAAACTCATCAAGTTTTACAAAAACAGAGCTAGGCGTAGCCTCTCGAATGGTGCAGACTACCAAATCGTCTTTCTCAGGCAAACCTTTTTTAGTATACATAAATAAGCGAGATTTAGCAGCCTTTTAAACTAATCGGATTACCCAAGAATTTCTAAAATTCCTTTTATCTTTACTGAACCGCCGTTCGGTTTTGCCAGCACTTCAGAGCACACAAGGCACTTTATCTCTGTTGAAGGCCTGTCAAATATTATCTGTTCGTTCTTGCATTTTTCGCAGCGCACCTTAACGAACTTTGATTTTATTTCAGATTTCATTTTATACAAGCTCCACACGCTTTACCCTTCTCGGATGCTGCTTGAAGTGAGATTTGTTGCACTTGCTGCATTGAAATCTAAGATTGGCTTTCTTTGTAACCTTGGCTTTGCTGTGGATTATGGGCCTAGGGTTGCCGCCATATCCAGATGAGATGAAAGCATAGTGCCTTACGCCCCATTTCAAGGCACCTTTCCTTGTTATGGGCTTCGGCTTAGTTTTTTCTATTATTACTTTCATATCAGTATGCGATTTGCAGCTTGGGCAATACTTGCTCACTACTTTAGGCAGTTTCATTTTGTTCGTTTGTTGCAGGGATCGCTTTATTTTGCGTCAGAAGCAGGCCCGCAAGCTCCTTTGGAAGCTCGATTATCGCGTTCGAACTGAACGGCCCATAGCGGTTCAGCTTGGTGTCCATCAGTTCTGGAATGTCTTCCAGCAATTTGATTCTTTTAAAGTCCTCTTTTAAAGGTTTCTGGGTGTCTGTAGAGTGCATTTTATCAGAATTGTCGAGCACTTCAAAGAACTCAACACCGCTCCTTTTCAGCATCTCCAGGAGCGCAAAATAGAGCTTTTCCTCAGATATCAGCATGTTTGTCGTATCCTTGAACTTGAAGCTGCTTTTTGCTGAAAACAGAGACCTATGAATTACTTTTAATTCACGCTTTTCGTGAAGGTCCTTTATGGCCCTTTTTGCATTATCAAGCTCGACCTTTACTTTTTCCAAAGCTTCATCAAACAAGCCTTCCTTTTGCTTTTCCAAAAATTCTTCTTTTGTCTTGAAATATCGCCTTATTTTCTGGAACTGTTCTGCAGATATGGGCTGCAGGTCTGTGGAATATTTCTCAGCTCTCATCAGTTCGTACAAATCCTCATAGCTAAATTCTGCTGCCATCCAACCTTATTTTTGGTCAGAATGTTTATTAACTCTTTTGACCCCGAGCTTGTGTCTTGGATATGTTATTGGATTCCTTATCTTGTTGCAAATGAAATCAGGTTTGCACACGCCAAAGTCCTCATAAAATCTGCGGCAGTTGGGCGGCGGCATCTTCTTGTTCTGCCTAGAATGCCAGGCCAACTGCGTTCTTACATAGCCAGTCTTCAGCGGCGGCTTGTTCTTTTCATTCCAAGCATAAATAAATTGCTCAATTTCTGCATTGCTCCATCGTGCGCTCTTCAAGAAATTTACTAGTGTAAACAAGCTTCTCTTCCTTCCGTCCTCAAGACCTGCAAGTATCAGTTTCATGCACGGAGGAAATGCTTCCGCAGGAACTTTATTTTCATATTCAACGATCTGCACTGGCTTATCCGAGAATTTCTCCTCGGTCCTTATCTGCCAGTCAAATGCTTGTGTCAGCAGCTGGGCAGCCTCGCCCTTTTCCACATTATTCGTATCAAGAAATCTGACATCAAACTTAGTTACATTTGCTGGTCTGGCCAATTCTTCAGTGAAATCATCAATGTCCTTTGTTCGTATAGGCAACGAGACCAGCCATTTCTTCTCGTTCAGAGAATACGGCATTCGGAACAGGTGCCTCGGGGCTATAAGTACAGTATCTATATCCATTATGGTGTAAGGATCAAACGCATTGTTCTTGATTAGCGACTTTCCAGGTTTGTTTGCCTTCTCTGCTATCTTTTTCAAGTCATTCTCTATTTCCAGAATCCTGTCAGCGAGCTGACCTTTAATGAACTCTTTCAAATACCCCGCAATAGCGCGTGGAGCATCAGGAAATGCTATGCGCTCATCGAAGGGGAATGCTTCAAATGGCACACCAATGTGAAAGCCAGTGCCACCAGAGAATTTCACGCTTGTACTGGAAATGTTATGCCATTCCAGAGCCTGCACCAGCAAATCAGCGCAAATTTTGCTCCACTCCAAAACCTTGCAGTCTATATCCAATACAAGGTCAAAGCCGATTCTGAGCTTATCCATATCCCGTTTTTCTATTCCAGTAATTAGTGCCATAGGGTTTGACCAGCGTTCTTCAGAAACATGAAAACTTGTAGCTCCAGACCTCACAAGCTTGATTATATCGCCGGGAAACTGCAGGACATCAGGCCTTTTTGCCAGTACATTAAGGCCGAAATGCGCGGCAAACTCCCTGTTTTCAGCCAGCCGCACAAGCTCTGCACAAACCTCTGGTTTAGAATAGTAAGTTATTATCTCTGATAGTCTCATCTAGCACCTCGCTCAACAAAATGAAAGCACTAATTAAAAGTGTTTAGCCAGTTTACTGTACGATAGTGTGTTTATTACATCTTTTACTTCGAGCCAGCCTCGCCTTGCAACATATACTCCATATTCTGTGAAGCTCAGCTGATCTGTAGTGTGCGCATCACTGTTTACTGCAAAATTACACCCCATTTCTAGCGCTTCCTTTACTAAGTTGTCCGGCAGGTCTAGCCTGTTGGGAGAACCATTAATTTCGAGCACCACCTTATTTTTGGCTGCAGCTTGAAACACGCGTTTCGGATCAAACTCTATCATTGGCCTGCTGCCAATCTGCCTTGTTGTAAGATGTCCAATAATATCAACATTGGGATTTTCTATCGCTTGTACTAATCTTTTAGTCTGCTGCTCCCTGCTGAGCTTGAAATTCCTGTGTATCGATGCTACAACAACATCAAGTTTGGATAAAATTTTGTCGCTGTAGTCAAGTTTCCCATCTGGATGTATGTAAATCTCAGAACCTGTAAGAATTCTTATGCCCTTGACCTTTTTTCTAGCGTCATCAATAGCGTCAAGATACTTCTGCAGCTTCTTTTCGTCCATTCCTCTGGCAATGACATCAGATTTGCTATGATCAGTTATCGCAATGTACTCATAACCGCGCTTTTTCGCGGCCTCAGCCATCTCTCCTATGGAGTTTCCGCCGTCTGAAAACCTTGTATGAGTATGCAGATCACCCTTAATGTCATTCAATTCAACAAGTTTGGGCAGCTTGTTCTTGCGCGCCGCATCAAGTTCACCCCGCATTTCTCTAAGCTCAGGCTCAATATATCTCAGGCCAAGCTTTTTGTAAAGCTCTTCTTCGGTATGTCCTGATACAAGACGCTCGGTCTTTCTGCCCACAAGGCCGTATTCAGATAGTTTGTAGCCTTTAGAGATAGCAATTCTTCTCAACTCGATGTTATGGTCTATGTTTCCTGTAAAATAATTCAGCGCAGCGCCATAAACTTTGTCATCTAACAAACGCACGTCTGCCTGCAAACCGTTTCTTAAAACAACTGTTGATTTTGTAGGCCCCTTTGCCAGCACTCTCTGCACTTCAGGAAGTTTTGTGAAAAAGTCCATCACTTTCTTGGCTGCACTAGCCTTGCTTACTGTAACAAGTATGTCTATGTCGCCGATAGTTTCTTTTCTTCTGCGCAAAGAACCTGCTTCAGATATGTGTTTTATTTCTGGCAATTCCTTGAGGCTTGTAATGAGCAATTTTGCATAAGGCAAAGCTTCTCCTAATAGATAGCGCTGCTTTGCAGTCTTGAACATCTGGATTGCAGCAGCGATATTTTCCTCTGACTTTGGACCAAAACCGCTCAACTTGGCAATCTCGTGCTTCTCCACTGCAGAACGCAAGTCCTCCACTGATTTTATGCCAAGTTCTTTCCACAAACGGAAAGCTTTTTTCGGCCCGAGGCCTTCAATCTCCACTAATGTTGCCAAACCAGCAGGAATTTTCTTCTTCAGCTTTTCATATTCCTTGATTTTTCTAGTATCAATGTATTCGGCAATCTTTTTGCCAATGCCTTCGCCGACGCCAGGAATGTCCTTAAGGCCGTCAAGCCCTTTTTCTCTATAAATGTCTTCAATTGGTTTCTGCAGCGATTCAACAGCACGAGCGGCAGACCTGTAAGCTCTTGGTTTCCATTCAACTTTCATAATTTCGAGAATATCCGCTATGTCATACAGAAGTTTGGCAATCTCAAAATTAAGCATCTCTTTTAACACCCAATCTGTTGATGTCCCACGGCCTGGCAAAATAGTTCCACAGTTCTGACCTGTCCCTGTTAAGGGCTTCAATCTCGCTTATTGCAAGTTCCTTCTCCAAACCCAAAACGCTTGCAACCGGAGGTTCTTTGCTGCCGAGCTTAGTTAGCAAAACCTGTTGCGGCCATCTTTTTCTGTAAACCTCGTTGTATGAAGCCTGCGGGCCGCGCACAGGTATCATGACATTTATTTCACTAGACCCAAAAGTGGGAGGAATGGCCCGCACTATAATACCAGTATCAGGGTCTGTGTAGGTAATTATGATACCTTCACGATACAGCACCATAGCCGAAATTTGAGTAAGTTTTGGAAATAAAAGCTTTTCAGAAGAACTTTAATAAGAATATTAAAAAGTTGCCCTAACGCCAATGCCTTGGCCTGCGGCCGTGGCTTGATTCTCTGGGGAATCTCTTATTCCCAAATCTAGAGCGGCTTTCAGCCCTGGCAACTTCAAACTGCAGCTTTTGGAAGTATGGCTTTTCTGCAGCCTCTACTTCTATTTCCCTGTCCATTAACACTCTGCGGAAATTCTCGTGGTCTTCCTGGCACAGCAAAGTTACTGCCTTGCCCGTCTCGCCAGCCCTCGCAGTTCTTCCAATCCTGTGGACATATTCCTTTGATGTCTTAGGAACATCGTAGTTGAAAACGTGCGTTACATTTCTGATGTCCAAACCTCTAGCAGCAACATCAGTTGCCACAAGGATGTTTACCTTTCCTCGCTTCATCAAGTCCATTATCTCATTTCTTCTTGCCTGCGTCAAGCCGCCATGAATTGATAGCGCCTGAATGCCCTGTTTCTGCAAATTTTTGCCAACCAGGCTGACTCTATCACGGGTTGCGCAAAAAACTATTGCCAGCTTTGGCGGGTCTTGCTTCAGTAAGTGAACAAGAAGGGAGAATTTATCGCCACGGAGCACGTTGTAATATACCTGCTTCAGCTGTCCTTTCTCCAAATATTTTTCAGCCTCAACTTTCTCAGGGCTGTTCATGTAATTCTGCGCGATATACATGACTTCAGCAGAAATTGTTGCGCTGAATAATAAAGTCTGTCTGTGTTTCGGAACATATTTTATGATATCTTTTATGTCATCTACAAAACCCATCTCGAACATCTTGTCAGCCTCATCTAGCACTAAAAAGTGCACATTCCTCAAGTCCAGAGTCCTTCTATTGATATGATCTAAAATTCTTCCAGGAGTGCCAACGACAACATCTGTATCTGAAAGATGCTTAATCTGCGGCCCTATTGCAACGCCGCCATAGACTGCAAGAGTCTTCACGCGTTTGTACTTGGAGAACTTTACAAATTCATTTGCTACCTGCTCGCATAACTCCCTTGTGGGAACTAATACCAGGACTTGCACCTTGCCCTGATGAGAAATCTTCTCTAAAATTGGCAGTCCAAATGCGGCAGTCTTGCCAGACCCTGTGCTGGACTGGCCAAAAACATCCTTGCCCTCTTTAATCAGCGGTATTGCTGAGGCTTGTATCTCGGTCGGTGTTTCATAGCCCATCTCTTCTACAGCTCTTACTAATTCATTAGCAAGATTCAAGTCTTGAAATTTCATTTTTCTTTTCCTAATCTAAAAAAACAATAGTCGAGTGCACAATCCTCGTGTCATTAACACTCGATTGCGCGGCCCTCCATTTTTGGAGGCCAAACATCGAAAACTGTTATTTCTGATTAAGGCTTAATAAAAAAGGTGGTTTAAAAGGTTATGTCTTCACATAAGCTCTGTTTACTGCGTAAGATAACTTACTAATCCAGCAGAATTTATTGCGGCGCTAAGGGCAGGCACTATACTAGTTTCATAAGAGCCTTCAACTAGCCTAAGACCAAAATAAACAATGTTAAACATCGCAACTGCGCTGAAGACATAAGCTCTGCTATCCTGTGGTCTTTTGCGGGCACGGCCGCGATTATTTGTTTTATAATTTCTTACGATGTCTGCCAGGCTAGCCTGCGAAATTATGCCCATTTTACAGCAGCTTCTTCAGTATAGACATTCCCTGTTCAAATTTCTTTCTCTGTTTCGTGAAACGCATTGCTGCAGATGGGTGCGGCAGTTCCACATAGGTAGCTCTTAGGTTTAAGGGAGCGTATTTTGCTGCTGTTTTGCCGAGAAGCACAATAACCTTTGCCTTTCTTAATAGAGATAATTCTCGTTTCAGCATGGGCAAGTATTTCCTTACTTCTGCTGGCGAAGGTACACCATCACAAGGCACTTTCACTATGTTAGTAATGTAAGCCTTTTTCCTGTTGATTTTATTCATCCTTAATTGCTTATCAAGAAACTTCCCTGCCCTTCCTACAAATGGCCGGCCGAGTTTGATTTCAGTAGTGCCAGGGCATTCGCCCACAAAAACTAATTTGGCAGTCCTAGGGCCTTCGCCCTTCACGATTTTAGCAGCCATGGTAATACTTATAAAGTCCCAAATTTAAGTCTTAGTATGGCATTCGGAAGTGGTTGCCTTCACTGTTAGGAACCTTATCTCTAGCTGCCAGAATAGCTTTTTTAACTTCCAACTCAGGACTAGACGAAAGTATAAAGAGTATGGAGGGGGTAGTATAGTCTGGTCTAGTATAGCTGGCTGTGGTCGTCCAGCATCCGAAAGGATGGCTGTTCTACGGCAGAACCCGGCTGACCCGAGTTCAAATCTCGGCCCTCTCCCTCAAAATCGATTAGGAGGTATGTAAATGGCACAAACTGTTCGCGGTATGAGAGATTACCTGCCAGAGGATGCTATCCTAAGGGAAGATTTGCTTTGCGAAGTAGAATGCATTTTCCAGAAATATGGCTTCTCTCCTATGGAGACTCCTGCACTTGAAAATCTTGATGTGCTTACAAAGAAATACGGAGAAGAAGAGAAGTTGATGTTTAGATTTAAGTTCGGATCAGAAGAGCTTGGATTGAAGTATGACCAAACTGTGCCATCAGCGCGTGTTGTCGGGACGAATCAGCAAATCTTGCAGAAGCCTTTCAAGCGCTATATAATTGACAAGGCTTGGAGAGGGGAAAGGCCGCAAAAAGGCCGCTTCCGCGAGTTTTTGCAGTGCGATGCGGACACTTTCGGAACAAAATCGCTATTGGCTGACGCAGAAATAATTGCTTGCTTGAGCGAAGCCCTAGAAGCATTAGGAATTACAAAAGTTAAATTCAGAATTAATTCTAGAAAATTAATTTCAAATTTCTTGGAATGCTGCGGTGTTTCTGCAATAAAGCAGCAAGTTGCCATGCGCGCCATAGACAAACTAGACAAGATAGGAGAAATTGCCGCCGCAGAAGAGATGAAAAAGAAAGGAATCTCTGAGGAATCTGTTAAAGAAGTGTTCAGCTTGCTGAAGAGCAGAGGAGACTTAGCGAAGATCAAGAGGAGAATCACACTCAACCAAGAAGTTACCAAAGAGCTAGAGGAGCTTATCGGTTATCTGAAAAAATTCAAAGTCAATTTTGAATTTGATTTATCTCTCGTGCGGGGGCTTGACTATTATACTGGCACAATCTTTGAAGCTGTTGCGCCTGGCTTTTCCGGCTCTGTGGCGGCTGGAGGAAGATATGATAATCTTGTGAAGACATTTTCCGGAGTTGAGGTGCCCGTAGTTGGCGGTTCGATTGGATTTGACAGGATTTATGACCAGCTGCAGATAAAAGAGAAAAGAAAAACTGTTACTGACGTATTTGTTATCCCCATTAATCTTGAGCCAGCAAGAGCAATAGAAATAGTTCAGCAGCTCAGGGCTGCAGATATCTCTGCAGACATGGATTTGGTAGGCCGCGGAGTGGGCAAGAATCTGGATTATGCAAGCAAGCTAGGAATACCTTTTGTTGTCTTTGTAGGAAAGGAAGAATTGAAGAAGAAAAAGCTCAAACTTAAGGACATGAAGAGCGGCAAGGAAAGCTTTCTTTCCCTGAAAGAGCTTGTCAAGAAGCTGGCTTAAGGGTAACCTTTTTTAGCTTAATCTTTCCTATTTTGGTATATGGTAATGCTTACCAAGAATAATGGCAGCATAGTTCGCAGAAAGACCGCATCAACAGGGTATGAACTAGCTGATTTTCCTTTCAATGAATGCCGTTTGGGCGTGCTCCCAAACATAGGGCCCCCATTACAATTGTTATTTACACAAAACAGAAGGCAGGGTTACGCCTATTGGCGTGCATTGACTCAGGAAGGCGGCGTACCGTTCCGTAATGGCGATTATGGCCTGCTGCCTATAGAGCGTCCGAAAGAGGGCAAGCCGTTCCGCAAGGAACACTTTACTCTTGATGAATGGTTGGATACTGAGAAAGAGCCAGGATTTACAGATTTTGCCAGAGGCTATCTAAGCAACTTGTTTGATCCAGAATTTCCTGATACAGAACGCTCTGTACAGATTATGCTAGAACAGTATGGCATTCCAGAAAAGGAAATAGACCAGAGGGCTGCCAACATAATGCGAAGTTTTGGCGGCATACAAGTAGTTTTAATCGAACCTATTGATCATAGGGTAAGGGCGCGCTTCCCTCCGCCTGACGAAGAGAACCGGCAGGCCTATGTCCTGCGCCTGAATCACAGGATGCCGTTCAAGATAGTTGACTACAGGTTTAACATAGCTAAGGAAGATCTGCACATTGAAAATGAGCTGGATGGAAGGCGCTATCCTCTAATAATGTTTTATCTTCGAAATAATTTTGGCATGACTGACTATAATCTGCAGATGGCAACTCGCATGGGACTTGGAACGATAGAGCAAGCGCTGAAGGATATGGAGAAACATAAGTTTGTTGAACGCGAGGGGGACGGTTGGAAGCCAACAAAGCTTATCGACCAATACGACGGGCCTCAATCACAATCAGATGTTCCCAAGGAATCTTCTGCCTCGCAATAACTTTAGGGTTAAGTCCATAAGTCTTGAAAATATCAAGGACTTCTTGCTCGCCTGTCAAGCTCGACATTACCATAAGAATTTTTCCTTTAGGTTTCAGATGTTTTGAAACTTGTGAAACAAATTTTTCAATAAAATCTCTTCCATTTTTGCCACCAGAATACATTCTCGATGGGCCAACAATCTCATCAAAATTATCTTCAGGCAAATATGGAGGATTGTTGATTATCAAGTCAAACTTTCCTTTGACATTAGAGAAAATATCTGACTTGACGAACTTTATGGTAACTCCATTAGCCGATGCATTCTCCCTGGCAGCGCTCAGCGCATTAAGATTAATGTCAGTCGCAGTCACCTCTGCGCCGAATTTTGCCGCAGTAATCGCTTGTATTCCACTACCTGTTCCTATCTCCAGGACATCTTTTCCCTTCAGTTTTTTGGGAATGCAGCTCTGCAGCAGGAAAGAATCCTCTCTTGGCCGGTAGATATCAACGGTTTTAGTCTTTGTTTTGGAAAAAAGCATTATCGTCCTGGTTTGACTTTAAGCGAAGCGCGTTTCAGTCCCGCAGCCACAGCATGGCTCTTCTGATCAGGCATGCCATCTTCCCTGTGCAGCGTTATGTAAAAGAAATAGATCACTGCTCCAATAAGTATTCCGCCGCTGATTCCCATGTGTATGAACAAGCCTTCAATAGAGGTCAGTTCTACAACGCCCAGCGCAATAGCAATGAAAATAGAGCCTATTACTAACACGGGGCCCAGAAGCAGCAATGCAATAAGATCAACCATATCCTCAGAGTGAGGCTTGTGCTTGTGAGATACGAATTTCACATAAGCCCAGATTACCACTAAAATAAGGGATATTATTACAGAGGTCTCATTTACAGGCAAAGCCATGCTTACAACCAGTTTATGGGATTTTAAAGCTTACTCACCACTATTATTCAACATAGATGCCTGGCTTGCCCGGTTTCGCCTTTGATGATTTGTTCTGCGGATCCACTTTCTTCGGATCGTTGACTGCAAAAACTTTCACATCAGCCGAGAATTCTTGCGACAGGAAGCTCTCAGAGTCTTTGTACATTTTTAACTCAGGAGGAATTGTGTAAAGATATATCTTCCTTGCTGGCTTTCCTACTAGCTTCAGAACTTGTCGCACATCTGCTATCGTCTTCTGTACGAAACCTTCTCTGCTCTCTATCTCAGCATCGATAGCAGTTTCCTTGATTTTAGGCCAGCTCTCCAACGAAACATAACTTTTGTTGCCGAGATTATGCCAGGCTTCCTCGCACAAATGCGGAATTACAGGTTCTAAAGTTATCAGCCAGTCCTCTACAAATGTTCTTAGCGTGGAGTAAAACTGTTTTTCAGGCACACGACGCTTGTAATAATCCAAGTCCTTCAGCATTTCAAAGAACAGTTCTACGCAGTATTCCCGCAGGCGGAAATTATCCGCGTGATCTTTGGCGGCCCGCAACCTGCTGTAGAACTTAGACACAATCCATTTGTCTGTATCAGAAAGTGTTTTTGCTTTCTGCGCCTTACCCACATGAGATAATTCATCAGCCAATTTTTGCAGCTTAGTCTTTGCGTTAGTGACATCTGCTTCACGCCAGTCTGCAGTTGACTGTATATCGTTTGATGATAGTACATACAAGCGATAGAGATCTGCGCCGTATTTTCTAGGAATATCAACCAAAGGAATAACATTTCCTCTGGATTTGGACATCTTTATACCCTCTCTGCCTGTAAGCATCTCATTAAAGGAAATCATTACCGGCCAGTATTTTTCCGGGAACATCTTTGTGTGATGGAACAGGTAAAATGTCAAATGGTTCGATAAATGTGCTGGAGCAGTATGCCTCTGGTCATTAGGATACCAATAGTCAACATCATCGCGGATCTTTTTCCACGCAGAATTCTTAGGCTTGCCTTTGCCTAAACACACATAGTCGAAGAATTCCGGCGTCAAGTCCTTATCAGGAATCTTTTCCTTCCTTATGTGACTGGCTATCAGATAAAATATCATGTAAATGGTGCTGTCTGACAAAGATTCTATTACCCAGCCCTTCTCGAATGGAAATTCTGTTCCTAGCCCCCGTTTGCGGACACAAGGCCTCTTCTCCACCCAGTCAACCGTATCAAGGAATTGCTTTCTGTATTTTTCCGGGAAGATTTTCATCTTTTTCAACAGGTTCCGAACTTGATCTTTCCATTTCTCAGAAGAATAATCGATGAACCACTGGTCTTTGAGCACAGCAATAACAACTTTGCTTCCAGCCCTTGTTACAGCAGGCCTGGAAGTATCATAAAATACAAAGGCCTTGCCATCGTTCTTTAACATGTTCTTTACAGAATCCTTTACATTTGATATCTTGATTCTTGAAAACCTGCCACAGAGCCTGTTTAGTGCGCCCGAATAGAACTCATCCTTGTAAAGTTCTGCAGTGGCCTTATCTAATGCGGCAGTATCATTCTGATTCTTCACCTTGAACTTCTTGCACGCTTCCTCTGCAGGAATCTTGCCCCTATACTTCTCTATATCTATGATTACAATTGGTTTTATCTTGGAATATTTGGCATTTTTCTTCTGCAAGTCCATTAAGGCGATGTAATCGTATGGCGCGTGCGCTGGTACAGAATAGACAACACCAGTTCCTGCGTCAGGATCGACGAAATCTGCGGGCAGAATAGTAACTTTCTTCCCAACCGGAGATTTTACTTCGAGGTCCACCAAGTCTCTGCCCTTCCAAACCCTGACTTTTTCATAGCCGGCATTTTGATAATGCAGTTTCTCAAAAGCCTGCTCTGAAATTATCATAGTATAAGTGCCCTTCTTGGCCTCTATGTAATTTGCAGAAGGATTAACCCACAAGTTAGTCACGCCAAATATAGTCTCAGGCCGCAATGTTGCTGCTACAAGGTCTTTTTTATCTAGAGAAAACCGGATAGCAGTGTAATCGACAACTCTTACTTTATCCACATCACCATCACGAATGTCATCTTCACCGACAGGGTTCTTCTCATCAGTGTCAAATGTGACCGCATGCGATCCTTTTACTAGAACGCCCGCGTCCATAAGCTTGTGGAACTGCCATTGTATGAACTTGTTGTAAATTTTCTCTCCTGTGTTGAACTCTCTAGTCCAGTCTATGGACAGGCCGACTGCTTTGAAATCTTGGCTTATCACAGAGGCGAAGTAGTTAGCAACATTCCAAGGATCAGAGAAGGACTTTACAATTTTGTCAACTTTCTTCTTGTCTTTTTCATACAAAGAAACATATTCTTTGTACAGCTGTATGCCGTGCTTGTCGCCAGATTCTATCATCTTTGATATGGCAAGGACTGGCATTCCAGACAAGTGGAATGCAATTGGCCAAAGAACATTATAGCCTAATTTTCTCTTGTATCTGACTATGAAGTCGCCTACACTATATGTCCTGCCATGGCCTACATGCAATGGCCCCGAAACATAAGGATATGGAACTGTGAAGAAGAACTTCTTTTTCTTCTTGTCAGCAGAAGGCTCGAATATTTTATCCTTCTCCCATGCTTTCTGCCATTTCTGCTCAATCTTTTGAAAGTCCAGAGCCATAATAAATTCTCAGTAAGGGGATATTTAATTGTATTGTTCTGTAAAGAAAATCTTTTATTGCCCTAAATGAACAGCGGTGCGATGGGAATTAACCGCTCGCACGTTCTTCGAGCTATTCCAAAGGCCTTGAGGTCTGGTTATCTGCCAGAATTGGATGGTTTCTACAGGGGAAAGAGTGCAGACGTGCACAGCTTACCAGATAACAAGCTCATGATCGTCAGGACAGACAGAGTATCCGCTTTTGATGTTGTGCTTCCCGAACTCATACCATTCAAAGGCCAAGCACTGACCGAACTTACGGCCGCACAATTTTTGGCAACCAGCAGCGCAATGGAAAATACGCTCGTATCGCGGCCGGACCCAAATGTCTTGGTAATGCAAAAGGCAGAGCCGCTTGACGTAGAGTTCATTTTCAGAAGGCACATAACAGGAAGTTTGTGGCGCGATTACAGTGAAAAAGGAAACCGCGGCGAATCTTACGGAATAAGACTTCCAGATGGCTTGAAAGAGGGGCACATATTTGAGAATCCTATCTACACTCCTACTACAAAGGCTAAAGTAGGTCATGATGAAGCAATAACTTTTGACAGGGCAGCAGAGCTTTGCGGTCAGACCAAAGAGGAGCACAATGATTTGGTCGAGAGATTGACGCGAGTTTTCGAGCGCGGTGAGCAAATGGCTGAAAGAGCTGGCATGATCCTTGTTGATACTAAGTATGAAGTTGGTCGGCATGACGGAACACTAAAGCTGATTGATGAAATACACGACATGGATAGCTCCAGATTTTGGGACAAATCCGATTATCACGACTGGCAAGCTGGCCAGAAAAAAGGCATTACAGAGAGGTCTAAGGAAATTGTAAGGAAATTCCTTAGGGAAGAGAAGGGCTACAAGGGCCAGGCAGGAGTTCCAGTTCCACACTTGAGCGAAGACGTCGTTGTCGAGACCGCCTTGACTTATATGGAAGTTTGTGAAGATATGACCAGCGAGTCGTTCAAAATTGACCTTAGGGGACGATCTGTGGCAGAACGTATTGTTGAGAACTTAAGAGAAGCGGGCTACATAACAGGAGTTTTCGTTCCCATAATTATGGGCTCCACATCTGACGCCGAGCACGGCAAAAAGATACAGGAATCATTGAAGAATTATGGCATACTTTCAGAAATGAGGGTTGCATCTGCACACAAAAATAAAGTCCTCTTAGGAAAGGTGAATGCGCAGTATTCAGAATCTATGGAGCTAGTGGTATTGGTTACTGTTGCCGGCATGTCTGATGCGCTATCGGGAGCCGAAGCAGGCGAATCTTTGTACCCTGTGATAGCCTGCCCGCCAAAACCAAGCTCTTACGATGCAATGTTTGACTATTGGTCTTCTATAAGAGCGCCTTCTGCAGTGCCGCACATGTTTATTGCAAACCCTAGCAATGTCGGTCCTGCGGTAGCAAAGATCGCAAGCCTGTCTGATTATAAAATGCGCGAGAAAGTAAGGGCAGAGATAGAATCGATGCAGGATAAGATGGCAGCAGATGATGCTAAAATGAGAGAATCTTCTGGACCTCGGGACAGGCAATAACAATTTATAAAGCGGAATTCTAGTTTTCTTATGCCCGAGTAGCTCAGTCTGGATAGCGAAAGCCCAGAGAGAGCGGTCGCCTTCTATGTCCACCGCCATATAGCGGAAGACGAGTGAGAGCGTCAGGTCCGGGGTTCAAATCCTCGCTCGGGCGCTTAGTCTATTTGCTTTTAGGGTCTAGAATCTGTTCCCTGCCTTTGTCATAGCTGGCAACTCCAAAGCCCAGCTGGCTGCCAAAATTTACATAGCCGATGGTGTTCCACCACCTGCCGAATTCATCAATATTCATCTGGCCGTTTGCCAGAGCAATTAGGCCGCCGCTTATCATTGCTAATGTTATTCCATAAGAGGCCAGGCTTGCGTAAAGCATTTTGTTGCCGTTTTTGAACTTCACACCATCAGCGAGCTCACCTTTTGCAACAGCTTCGCCAACTCTTTTCGCGCCCTTGTAAAGCAAATAGGTGCCTACAGCATTGAATATCAAGCTCTTCAGCCACCAAATCATTGGCGGTACAGGTATTTGCGTTACAGTTGCAGGCCATAATACTGAATCGCCCTTATCCAAGCTCACTGCCGCGAAGTCTAAATCCCAGTATCCGATTGCATTGAAGGATGAGCCAGTCGTAGCTTCTAGAAAACCTCTTTTTGCCTTGTTGTGCCACAAATCATGCATCCAATTCTTAGCGCGACTGTAGTAGCCTGTTTCATTGCTATCTCCGTTCGTGCTATCTTTCAGAACTATGCTTTCTAGCCCTTCGATTTTTTGGGATGTTCCACCGTCTGGCTGCAACATTGAGTTCACGCATAGTATCATAATATACTAAGTCTTAAAGAACTTGTTACGCATTGCGATAGCGCTGCACAGGCTTAAGCCCGTAAAGCAACAGGCGGCCTACCAGCTTTGTTATGGCTTCAGAATTGCCGACAGCCAGAACATCGAATTCGCAGGATTTCCATCCGTAATGCTCAACATGATGCATGGCTTTTCCGGAGCCGTAGCCAATCTCACTGAATTCACGGCTAACAAGCCGGCCGAAGCTCCTTTCTAGGGAAAATGGTTCATGTGCAGGAATTGGCGGCTTGCCAATTCTTTCTTCATAGGCTTCAGCAAATTCCTGCCAATTTCCTCCCAAAAACATTATGCCTTCTATCGCCTTGGGCCTGCGCTCCCTGAATCCAACAACCACGCGCGTAATTCCATGCAATTTGCGGCCGCTTTCCTGAAGAATATCATCCAAGACCTCTCTCCGCAGGACGCGTTCTGCCCTTAATATTTGATTGGCCTTGGCTCCGCTAGGATGGCCCTTGGTAAGCTCAAAAAAGACTAGGCTTGGAGTTTCGTAGCCGTTATTTAATTCTCGCTCCAAAAATTGGCGTGTCCGATAGTTCGTCGTTCTGCCAGCAAGCACGAATTGCACCCCTTATTTATTATTATAGTGCTAAGTATTAAAGCAATTGTTTACTCTTGTGTCGTATTGCAAAAATATTGTTGAGTGAATAAATGTTTTTAAACCACTCAGTAGTTACACAAGAATGAGGTGCACTCACAAATGAAAAAACTATTAGTAATTTTGGCTTTATTGGCTGGCCTAGCAATTGCTATGCCAGGAGCGCTGGCATACACATTTACTGCGCCAGCAATGGTTCTAAACGAGGATGGCTCTAATGCCACAGACTTGGACAATGCAGTAACAGGGCTGCAATCTGACGAACAGATTGTCAACTTCAAGGTTGTTACTCAAGGTACCAAGACGACATCTAGCATAGCCAGCGCAACTAACGTGCTGACAGTAACTGGAAAGGCTAATGCTAATGGTGCCGATTCAGTTGCTCTGGAAGTTACTGTAAAGAACACAACTGACCAGACAACTTCAACAGCGCAGAGCACATCGTCTCTAACAATAACTCCTGTAAACGATCTGCCTGTTTTCAACCCGCCAGCACAATTGAAGGCGAGGTCTGGAGCAGCTTTCACACACCAGTTTTCAGCGACAGATGTTGACAACGACCCAATAGAATTCTTCTTTGATTCAATGGGCTGGGCAATATTCCAGATGTCTATTTCTGGATACGTATCCTTTACACCAACTGATGCAGACATAGGATTGCACACAGTAACAGTATCTGCTGAAGATTCAACCACGTCAAGAACCACAAAGGAAATTGATGTCTTGGTAGGAGAAGCCAGCGATGATGGCTCGCTGATAATAAGCGGCGTAGACATCGAGGACTCAACTGGAAAGGATGACGAGTTGAACCCTGGCGACTTGCTGAAGGTTGACTTCGAGCTTGAGAACAAGTTAACAGTCCCAGTTGACAGCATAGAAGTCGAAGCATGGCTTCAAGACGAGACTGGAAAGAAATTGACTGATAAAATGGATCTAGGCTCTGTTGATTTAGAAGACAAGGACTCGCAGACAATGGACTTCGAGATTAACACACCATTTGATGCAAAGGATGCTGAAGATGTTATATTAGTGATTGAAGCAGTGGGCGAGGAAGACGTGACAAATGCTGAGAAATCAGTGGTGTTCATGCAAAGGCTTGCAGTACAAAGAGAAGACCATGACGTTGCATTTGAATCCATAACTGTAAGCCCAGAGATTGCAGCTTGCGGCTCCTCAGTGGATGTTGCAATGGATGTCTGGAACGTAGGCTCTGATACAGAGAATGTTAAGCTTAGGGTGAAGAACAGCGACTTGAAGATAGATTCGACTGTAAGCTCGTTTGAGCTGAAGAAATCAGGCTCAAGCGCAAATGCTTTGCAAACTGTTTCAGTAGATGTGCCTGCAAACACAAGGCCAGGAAACTATACATTGACTGTGACAGCAACATACAACAAGGACAAGACTTCAGAGAGCGCTTCAACAAGATTTGAAGTGCTTTGCTCAAGCTTCATGCCTACAGACAATCAGGGAACTGACCCTGGAGCGACAGGCACCGGAGCATTGACTTTGGAGTCTAGCTCTGTGGAGGCAAAGCAGGGCGAGCAGACAAAGATTACAGCAACTTTAAGAAACACTGGAAACGTCGCAGCAGTTTACACTTTGGAAATGACTGGATTGAGTGGCTGGGCTACTGGCTATGTAGAACCCGACACAGTCACTTTGGCACCAGGAGCTAGTTCAGAAGTGTTTGTGTACATAACACCAAAGACCTCTGCAACTGGAGACCAATCAGCAACGCTAAGTGTAAAGAGCAACAATGCAGTGATTGAAACAGAACGCATAACGCTAGAGTTGCCGGACAGGCCAGGCTTTTCAATAAGTCCGCTAGGCAGCGGAAACGCAGATGATACTGCAGCAGTGCTGATAATCATCAGCATAATAGCTGTTGCAGCTCTGTTGATAGCTGGCAGAAGGATTGCTGAAGGCGGCGGAATACAAATTTACGGCAAGAAAAAGAAGTAATGAGCCGTAATTTTTTCTCTTTTTTTATTTCAATTTTAATTTGATTTAGCTTAATTGATGTCAATAGTGTTAAAAAACTATCACACATTAGGTTTTGAAATGGCACCACCCCAAACAGGGCGATCAGGACCTGTTCCTGCAAAAGACGGCCTGGAGTCAACACTCTATTCTGTTGAACCTGTTACTGATAAAGCAGTCGGGCTTATTAATGGCCGGATTGATGAAGTTGTAGCACATCTAGGTTCGAAAGTATCTCATTTAGCAAGCGATCTAGTGGAAGGAAAGCCTTTTGATCCTGATACTGTGCGCAGTTTGTCATATGTTTTCAGCTGCATGAGGATCACTCATGCTGCGAGACACGATGTTAGCATGGAAAATTATGCGCGAATTAAGGCAATACATGACGAGTTCAGAGATATAGTAGCAACTAGAAGATACGATGAATTTGGCAATACCCTTTCAGGCGCAGAGAAAAGGATGGGGCACGTACAAACAGAGATCTTTGAACTTAGCACCGAAATTAATGATAAAGGCGCCGAATTGGCAAGGCTCGTAGGCGATTATAACAAAAGATTGGAATCCCATGACAGGAACATGCAGCAGCATAATCTCAACATGCAGCATTACAATTCTGAACTTAGCGAAGCCCGCAGGGCAGTGGCTGGCCTCAGGACAGAGATGGACCAGCTTGGAACAGAAATGGGCGGTCTTGGAAAGAAAATTACTAGCCTCGATGAGCTGCTTGAAAAAACTCGAAAAGGATTGTTTACGCAAATCGGGCACGTCAAGAGAGAACAGAGCAAGCTTTCCAAATTTGCTGAAAAGTTCACAGGTTTGTTTGAGCGTGAAGAGGATGGGAATTATTCTGCATTCAGGGCAGGAGTTGCAGCTACTGCAGCTCTTATCACAGGCTTAGGTTTGCACGCATACAACACACTCACAAAGGCTCATGACGCGTTCAGGCCTATAGTAGAGATTCCTGTTTATGGACCATTGACATTAGGAGAAATACTTGCAGGAACTGGCGCTGGAGTATTTGGATATTTGGCAGCAAGGGCTGCAACTAGGCCTAAACTTTTGTTTGTCGAATCTGATGAAGGAACTCCTGTTGAAGAATATGTTAGGATAGAACAAATATCGCGTGACGGGCCCTTGAGGTTCATGAAGGCAAGATATAAAGTAACAACTCGAGACGAGTCTGACGATCGTCAAACTGTTTGGGAAAACAGCCAAGTTTGCGCACTTATCCCTGGCGGCCCATACGACATATGGGGTGACGGAAAGAACTTTTCTTTCTACAACATTGGAACTAGGAATTTTGTAGAATTGCCGGGAATACCCAAAGTTGTACAGCGGCCTAAAAGAGCCCAGTAAGTTTCAATTAATGGCCTTAAAAATAAGGATAAGCTTTATAAGTATACTTTCAATATAGCAGTGATATGGGCGATACTCCATCTGACTGGACATGCAGCGTTTGCAGTAATCCGGTAACTAATAGCAAGGAGTGCGCGACATGCGGCACAGACTATCTGACAGCCAGAGCAATAGGAAATAAGGAAATGGAGAAGCAGAAAACTCGACTCAACGCACTCAAACAAGCTCTAGAGGATCCTGATGCTGAGCGTGATGAATCCCATGGCGTTACGGAAACTCTGGCAAAAGCTTATAATACACCACTAGATAGTGGCAATACTGATAAAATGGCGAAGGAAAAACCTGTACTTGACGGGAAAGCACATTTCTGCCCTGATTGCGGAAGTGCAGCAGAGAAGTTCGACGTTTTTTCAGACAGGTCATTCATTTGCACCACCTGCAGCTATGTAAGCGGCGGTTTAGCAAAAGAAGAAGCTGACAAACATGCCGAAGCAGATCAGGATCCTGTGGTGAGACTTGCAGAAGCTGCTGCACAAGAACAACCAATTGAAAGGCCTGAAAGCACAAAGCCTCTGCAGGAGTTAGTAGAACAGGCAGGTAGTGAAACTGAAAAACCTGCAGAAATTTATGAGGCTGTCTACTATTACAAACTCAAACGCATTGAATTCTGGAAGCAAACAGATAAAATTCCAACAAGAAAAAAAGTAAGGATAGAACTGTCAGGAGATTCTAAGGGCAAGTCATATGCTGCCAGGGACAGCAAGGAAACTGCTGAACAAATTCTTTACAAGATAATTGACGCAGAAACAGGCGAGCCTATAGAGCTGCCGCCAATTAAAGCAAGTTCAATTTTTTGGAAGCAAATGGATGCGGAAGCCCAGCGGCTTTGGCAAGATTGGAAGGCATTGCAAGCAGCAGCTGCAAGAAGCAAGCAGCAAATTGAAAGGCCTGAAAGCACAAAGCCACTTGAAGAGCTGGCACAAGAAACCTCTGGAGCAGCTCAACCTTTTGGACATTCCGAAGTTTTATACAGCCCTTCAGGTGCTGATCCTAGTAAGGGCCAGCTAATAATTTGGGAAGAAGGGAAATTCGGCCCTAAAACTAAAAATGTAAAACTTGTTGTCGGAAAAGGCCCACACCAAGCGCTATCTTTGAGAGGAGAACCATTCTCTTATGATTTGATTGATGCCAAAACAGGAGAAAGTATTAGAGGAGTTAATTCCTTAGCTAGAGGCTGGAGTTCTGTAGAGCGTGAAGCTTTCACCGTGTATGGCGATTCTTTGCGAAGCGAAGGACCAAAAGCTAGAAACAAGAAGTCAGCCGCACCTGTAGAGAATCCTAACATTGATGTTGACTTCCTCGGCAAAAGAGTTGTTGATGGAAAAGAAGTGATGATATTTAACATACTTGAGCCTGGCACAACACCTTACAAAGCAATGACTGTCTTCACAAAGAACGGAATGTACGAATTAGATGGCGAATACTTTAACATGCAGCGTCTGGACAATAGGCAATTAGTGACAAACTTGCCTGGCTTAAGGCGCACCGCCAAAACTTACAAATCTAGCAAAAAGTTTGAATGGACATTTGGAAAAGTTGTCGGAACTACAGTTGCAGCCGGTGCTGCAATAGGTGCAGTTGTACACGATGCTGATGTTATTATGAATAGCACCGCTCCAGTGCCTCTAGAAGATTTAGTTGCGCACACTGCGTGGGGCGCATTTGCATTTTCTATAGTGCCTGCTGTAATTAGTGCTTTAACGTATAAAGCCTTAGATAAGTACGAAGCTCGGAGAGATAGAAGAGCTGAACTGGCTTGGAGAGAAATAGGAGCTAATCGGGAAGAGATGAAAGCCATGCAAAAAGAGTGGGAGGAGCAAGAAAGATACTCTAGAACTCAAGAACTTGCAAGAATTACGCCAAGGAGTGGCGGAGTTGATAGGTCAAGAGTTCAGGAGCTAGTAGATAATGGTTACTCTAGAATACAAGCAGAACAGTTTGCTGCCAGAGAAGGCTTTGGATATGACATTCCTCCTCCACCTCCACCACCTCCTCCACCACATCATCCTTCTGCAGAAAAGAAACCACAATCGTATGATTTTAATGAGAAAAAGGAGTAGTATAATATATTATAGTAACGATGGCAATAGCTGGATTGGATTCTGCTGATGATGAACGGATGGTTAAAGTAGATCCGGCCAATCAATCGGCTGATCAGACACAAGATTCTCCACAAATCACTGTGGAAATGCCTTTATCTAGAATAACTAATCTGATAGACTGCGGGCCAAGAGCAGCCACAATCAGGAGTTTCTTGGAATCTGCAGAGAAGGGCACTGATATAGTTGCAGTCCTTGAGGATGTTCAAAGAGCAGATCCTAGGAATTTTGCAAGCAAGACTACTCCCATAATGTATGATGACAAGCCCGCTACTCTGCGTTTAACAAGAACTGGCGAATGGGAAATCTATGTCAGGGATGAAAAAGGAAAGGAAAGAAAAGTAAAAGATGTTGATGCTTCTGAACTTAACAGTTTTTTGGAAGGCAACATTGCTGATGTCACGGACACATTAGCATTGACCTTAGGTTTCATGACATTAGCGACACTGCAGCGCGCTGGCTACAGCTTCGCAAAGAAAGTAGAGCCTGGAAATCCTGCAAGAGTTTTGTTCGACGCATACTTGAAAGGATTAAAAGTAAGCGCACACCCGAAAGTAGAAGGGCAGATGCTCTTTGATGCGGCAAGTTTGCCTGATGGCGAAAGAAGTTATGCTTACATTAGTTATGTTCTGGATAAAGTTGGTGAATTAGGAACCAGATTTTACTTGCCTCTGTTGATATTGCACGACAAACTTGTTGGAAAATCCAGAGATTATGAAGAATTTTCTTTGGAAGATATTGTAGGAAACGGTTCAAGATCCGGAGAACTTAGGGATTTCTTTGATTTTCTCAGAAGTTCGCAGAACTATTCCAAAGGCGTAATAATAGAGAAGACAGATTTCGATCCTATTTTAGGATATACGGGCCAGATGCGAATATTTGGAAACGGCGAATCTGCAATGAAAATCTCTGACGAGCACTTAGAGAAATTTACAGATAAGTATCCTTTGGATGTGTCAAATCCTGATAATAGGGAAACAATTATGAATTACTTTGGCAACCCTGATATGAGCGGAATAATAGTATACGAACCGCGCTACAAGGAGTTGGCAAGGTCTGGAAACAAGTTTTATCTTAACCCCAAACTTACTTACAATATTAACACTAATACATTAACTCTGACAGCCACAGGGTTAGATGAAAATGGCAATCCTAAAGAAAGGTCCGAATCTCTAAAAGTAAACTGGGACAAAGTAATTTTGGCGTATAATTCAGCGGCCGCACTAGAGCTTATTTAAAATGCAATATTCTAATACAATATTAACAATTTACTTAGAAAATCACTACTATACTGTAGCAAAAGCTTTAAAAGACTATCATCAATAAGGAAAATAAAATGGCAAGCGTTCTTCAAAAGATGCGTTCTGCACGCAACAGAAGCGCATCAGAACCTAGAAGTTCTGGTTCAGGTAAGGCTGGAGCAGCTGTGCTAGGTTTAGTTGTGGGCGCAGCAGGCGGCGTTGCAGGCACTTACTTAGCTGATAAATGGCTTAATCATCAACCAAAACCCGAAGAACCTGCTAAGCAGACCTTAGTAGCAGGCGACGATAACCCTATAAATCTCAGCGTTTCTGAACTAGACAAATTGGCCCTTAAGGCAGACCCTAACACAGTAGGCACTGCTTCTTTGGGCGAAGATTTAGTATTTCACGTTACGTATACATCTGGCGGAAAACAGCACTCTTACTCTACTGCAGACTTATTTAAAATTTTGCCACACATGAAAGTGGTTCCTTTTGCTGCAGACGGAACGCAGGAATTCTATGGAGATAATGCTGAAAAAGTGAAGCAAGCAGCTAAAATCACATCCAATTCTAATGTAATATATTCTAAACATCATGTTGGCGGAGACAATTCTGGAATCATGATAATAACTGACGGCCAAGGCATCGAAACAGTGCTGTTCGACGGAGGTGTAGGCGACCTGGGCGACGCTTTGATCGGCGGAGAATTCTCAATGGGCGATGCAGATGCAGTAGGTCCATTAACTCCAGAGTTTTTGGAGCGCATACCTGATCAATATACTACTTCTTACAAGACCTTAAAGGCTTGGGTAGCAGATTTGACAAACAATTCTTCATTACCTCAAACAACTAAAGGCTTGATAGATGTTGTTCAAAGCTATTTCAGCAATGAAATTAACATGACTGCTGCTGAAACACAGCAAGCAATAGTAAAGTATGCAACTTTTGCAAAAACTTTGACAGGAAATGCAACTTTGGATAAAGTTGTGACTGATGTTAATGCTCTAACTGCAGATGAAATAAGAGCAGATGCATGGGTACCTCAGGTAGACAAAGTCAACAATGCATTGCAGGACTATTCTGACAAGCAGAAAGCAGACTGCATGGGCAAGATTGCAGCAATGCACGAATTATGGTTAAGAACTGTTGAATCTGAGACTTCAGTTCCTTACAGCTTCTTGAGCTCTAAGTTCGGAACTCCAACCAACGCCAATTTATCATTCCTGACTGGAATGGTAGAAGCTAATGGAGTATATGAAAGCTGGAGCGCAACAGAAGCTTTCAATGCAAAGAAAGATGCTTCCTTTGCTTCTGAAATGTTGATGAATGCTGCAAGGCACCCATACCTTAATGCCTCAACTTGGAGCGCTAACGACTCAAAAGTTGGTCAAGTCATAAACGACCAGAACTTGTCTGGATTTGCTAGAAACTACTTGATACAGAATGGCAAGAACCCAAACGCAAGCTTCTATGCAGTGCGCCTCTTGGATGTTGATCCAGCTGGAAACAAGAGACCTGGCTATGTGATGTGGACATCTGAAGACAGCAAGGGCGTAATGGTATCTGAAAGCGATTACAACGTAATGATCAGTAAAATGGGCCAGATAAAGAAGGCCTGGGAGTAAACTAAAATGAAAAAATTGATAGCCTTGATGTTGGCGTTGATGTTCCTGGCACCGCTAGGATTCAGCGCAGCTTTGGCAGCCTCTAATGGCTTGCCTGTAGAACCGCAACCTTCAGTATGGGACAAGATAGTTGTCCAAAACGCTGGCTCAAAGCCTGCTGACTACATAGAAATATATGGAAATGGAAAATATGAGTCAGTCAATGGCGACAGCGCAATATTCTGGATGGAAAGGACTGCGGGAACATCTGTTACGTACACAGTAACTGCCTGGTCATGGGGCTATCAGCCAGACAATGAACAAGTAACAGTATCTGGTCAGACATACCAGGAAAAGTTTGTTACATATAATATAAACACACAGCAGAACAACCCTCCTTTTGCAGACTTCACCGCAACAGTGAACGGTTTGAATGTTGTGTTTGACGGCAGCTTGTCATGGGATCCAGATGGAGACACATTGATGCACAGCTGGGACTTTGGCGACAATTCTGGCGCAATGGGACAAGTTGTAAGCCACTCATATGCGGCAGCCGGCACATACAGCGTGATATTGACTGTAGATGACGGCAGGGGCGCTACTGATACGCAAGTTGCACAAGTAGTTGTGCAAGGCGTAGGCGGCCCGGCCGATGTTGTTGTACGAGACTTGGATTTCAAGACAAAAGCAAACCCAGGACAGGAAGTTACATTTGACCTGCAATTGTTAAACAACGCATCTGACACAGCCGAATCTGTCGAAGCAACTGTAAGAGTACTTGACTTGGACGGAAAAGGCGATGATATTGAAGTTACTGCTGAATTTGGAGACATGGACAAAGGCGAAAAGCAATCTGAATCAGTGACAATAGATGTTCCAAACGATGCAGATGACAAGAAGTACACTGTCGAAGTTGAAGTTTCTTGGCAGGACTCAAATGGAAACGAGATAACAAAGACTTACACAAAGAACAGCGCAGGCGCTGACTTTGACAAATTAGAAGTGGTCAAGGCAAAGCACCAGGTGCTGATTAGCTCAATTACAACTGATAAGACAAGCTATGAAGCTGGAGATACAGTACAAGTTTCCGTTGCATTGGCAAACACAGGTGCTAGCGATGAAACTGTACAAATCAAAGTATCTGCAGATGTAGGCGCTCAAACACAAAGTGCAACCTTCAAGATGAAGGAAGGAGCTTCAACTACGCAATACTTGAGCTTTGTAATCCCTGAAGATACAAAGACAGGCAACTATTTCATGGTTGTCTCTGCCAGCTATTCTGGCTTAAGTGCAACAAGCAAGCAAGTACTTGCTGTAGGAACAGCTGCTTCTGACAAAGACACTGTTGTGATAGTAGAGCCTGCTCCGGTTGACAGCGGCAAGGAAATACCTCCTGCACTACTTGCTCTGGGTCTAGCAGCTTTGATATTGGTTGCGCTTCTGTACCATTACAGGGGCGAACTCTTTAGTGAAGGCGTAAGACCTACAGTGATAAAAGCTAAAGGAAAGTGAACACAATGAAAAAGCTATTCGCAATAGTAATTGCAATGTTGCTGGCAGTGACAGCAGTTCCAGCCCTGGCAGCAGGAATGCTGGATGAAGGCATAATCACAGTAGAAGAGCAAGGAACATTCTTCATTGAAGATGTAGATTTCGAAGATCCTGTAAATCCTGGCTCAACATTATCTGTAGAAGTTGTTCTTAGAAACACAGAGACTTTGTACAGAGTAGAAGATGTTGAACTGAAAGCATGGCTTACAGACGCAGCCAGCGGCGAAAGGGTTACAGACAAGGCTCTTGTGGCAGGATTCCCTGTGAACAAGGACTCAGACACTACAAAAACAGTTAAGATAACAATACCTAGCGACTTGGCAGAAGGCAGCTATAACGTACAAATAGAGGCCAGCGGAAGATGGGATGGAACAGGCCCTAACGACGGCAGGAAAGTAACTACTTCTGCAACACAGGTAATAGAAGTGGAACAGCTTGATGATTCTTTGTTTGTCTCTGAATTGAGATTTACTAAAGATACATACAAGTCTGGCGAAACAGTTGACGCAGCTGTTACTGTGATGAACAACGGCAAGGAAGACCTTGATAGAGTACAGGTGACAATCTCAGTTCCGCAATTGGATATTGTAAAGACTTTGACACTGTTCGGAACCCTTTTTGCTGGGGCTGAACAAACTGTGTACTTCACATTCCAATTGCCTGAAGATGCATCCGGCATATTCAATGTAAAAGCAACAGCTTCAAACACACTCGCAACTAGCACAGTAAGCAAAGTTCTAGTAGTTTCTGATGCTGCTGCAACAATAGATACTAGCAAGATGTCGAATGCTCAGATAAGCAAGGAACTTGTTGTAGGCAAGGAAGAGATAATCTCAATGCAAGTTTCCAATAAAGGAACTGTTACAAAGCAGTACAGTGTCTCAGCTTCTGCCGAAAGTGGTTTGAATGTGATGGTTGAACCAAAGTCATTCAGCCTGGCTCCTGGAGCTAGCAGGACTGTTTTAGTACATGTGACAGCTTTGGAAACTGGAACTTCAAGTGCAGCTGTAAATGTAGTTGAAGGCAACACTGCGGTGGCCGAATTGACTATAAACACAGAAACTACACAAGGATTTACACAGAATACAGGCTTATTCTTGCTGGCAGTCCTTGCAATAGTCGGCATCGTGTTGTACATGCAGTACAAGAACCCACAAGCAGAAAAGAAGACCTTGTACTACTAACTTCTTAAATTTAGTTTTATTTTAATCTGGCCCTATGGGAACTATTGATGATGCATTTGAAGAGCCGGTATTCTTCCTGCAGGCGCAAATAAACGGCAGCAACGAAAAACTAGATACATTCGTTGACATAGGCAGAGGATTTCAACGAGCTAATAACATGTACAGTTTTCCAAGATTCTTGTCTGCGAGCGTAGCAAAGGTAAGGTGGCGCAGACCGGCAAGGATAACTTATTCGCAAAGGAGTGGCTTTAAAGTGCTTAAGGGCCTCCGGTCAGTCAAGGCCGCAGATCTTGCTCATATAACATTGAAGGATGTTTCAGACAGGGACCCCAAAGAGGCAGCGGAGTATGTAGTAAAATCAGTGGGTTTCGGCTATGCACCATTAAGCTGGCAGTACTCTTTTGTTGGAGGCAGGGCCAGCCCAAGGTTATACGCTGTTGTTGACGGCGAAGTATATGTAGACCGCAACAAGGGCCTGACCACCCCGAAGAACGGAAAGCCTTCAAGCGCGAGGGCAGGCTTTATAATTTCCAAACTGCGCAAAACAATGCTCAATGGCAATGAAGTGCAGATCTGGCTAGGCCCTAATAATGAGCTAAGAGGCCTTACTGATTTGTACAAGGAACCTGCAGCTGAAGATGTTCGCCCAACGCTCGCCGGAAAACTTGAAATGATAGGTTACGGGAGATTTGTTCCTTCTGAAAAACAAAAGTGAATTGCCATACTAATTTTTATTTATCTTGTTAAGACTAGAGGTATTGCCTAATGCCCAGAAAGGCGAGAAGCTCAGTTCCTGAGAAGCTCTAGAATTTATGTATAGAGATTCCCCACGCCCTCTTGACAAGAGGTTGGTCAGAACTTTGTATCATCTTCAGATGATACGATTAAATGCCAGCTGTTTGCAGCTGAGCAACATATTTATTAATCCTGGCCAGCCTTTTATTTTATGGCTGGCCACGGCAGGTTGCAGATACAGCTAGTACTAGCGCTGCTAATCATAGGAGCAATTGTTTTGCTGGGAAATAATTTCGAGCCTACAGGCCTGCAGACTTTTGGAACTGAGGGGATTGAGATACAGCAGACCAATGTAACAGCTTGCGGCACAACTATATCATCAGCAGGCGACTATCAGCTTATTGGAAACATCTCCGGCGGCGCTTCAGCAGATTGCATAACAGTAACTGCAGATAATGTCACATTAAACTGCCAAGGCTTCACTATTGATGGCGCAGATAATTTTGGTATTGATGGCATTAAGGTATTAACTACAAATAACACAGATATACAAAATTGTTTGTTTACTGACTGGTTTAGGGGCGTGATAGTCGCAGGTTCTAATTACAGCAGGGTTACAGGAAGCAATTTCACTTCAGGCACTTTGGGAATAGACTTGCAGGATGGGCGCCACGGCTTGTACGAGAATAACAATGCTTCTGGAAACACCGCAGGTTTTACAGTATCATTTGGCAATACAGGCAACAGCACTAATAATACCATAAGGAACAATGTGTTTGATTCTAATACAGGTCAGGGCATATCATTAGCCGCAGGTTTTAACAACGTAATAGAAAATAACAGCATAAGATTCAACAGCGACAATGGGATTTATTTTTCAAGTGGTGCCGTGCGGAATTATACAATCCGGAACAATGAAGTCACATCTAGTGGCAGCCACGGAATAAATTTTGACGGTGGAACAGGCGCTACTATAGACAGCAACAACATCAGTTTCAATGGCGGCAGCGGCATAAGGGGCAATACCGCACCAAATGCTACAATAATCGATAATGACATTGTACAGAATACTGGAGGCCCTGGAATATTTTTGACAGGCGATTCAGAGGAGCCGCCAGGCTACATTAATGTGACAGATAATCTGATAAGCTCCAACAACGGTGAAGGCGTCTTATTGAATTTGGTAAAGAACAGCACAGTTCATAGCAATACGATTTTCAACAACAGCGCGAGCGGAATAGGCTTTACAACAGATGCAGACGGCAATAACATAACTAATAACCAGATAACCAGCAACGACAGGGGCGTTCACATCGGCTCTGGTGCGAATAATACTGTTAATGGAAACAACATAAGCTCTAATTCGAACCAGGGTGTGATACTTAGCAGCTTCAACATTGTGATGTCCAATACGATAAACAACAATGCTCTCGGCATAAACATAGGCGGGGGTAGCAATATCATATCAAGCAATTCCCTGTCGGCAAATACTGTTGGCATTATATCAAGCGGCGGCACTGATACAATATCCAGCAATACTGTGGAAGGCGCTGGTGTTCTGGTAAACCTGAACACTGCAGAAGGGACTACAGCGACATTTGGCTATAATCTTCTGAACGGTGCAAATGTCAGCTTCATTGGCGCATCGCTTAACATATCAAATGCCAGTATAACGCCTGCAGATCCTTCAGGCTTTACCAGCACAGGAGAGTATCTCAACATATCAAACACCACCGCTTCAGTGGGCTTAGCAGCAGAACCTCTTCCAGAACCTGCCTTTATTTTCCTAAACTGGAGCTATTTTGGCGAAACAGTTGACGAAAGTTCTGTGACAATAGCAAAGTTCGATGATTCATCAGAACAGTGGGTCACAAATGGGTCGCAGTTTTCAGTTACATCAGGCGTAAACACAGTTGATGACTATGTTTTTGCTAATATTACATTGTTCGATAATCCATTTGCAGTTATGTCTGGCGCTGCGCCAGCAGAAGTTCCAGCGCCAGCAGGAGGTCCTGGAGCAGCACCCGGAGCAATAAGGCCAGACGAAATAGATCCTGGAGAATCTCAGACATATGATCTTGGGTTGGGAGACACAGCAACATTCTCCACAGATGGGGAAGTGCATACTGTAAGGCTCACTGGTGTCACAGAT